>Ga0315900_10000114_pt1 | contig 134070 bp, 135 predicted proteins | sample LakEriMetagenome_FD_203521 | JGI IMG/M metagenome (GOLD analysis project Ga0315900, IMG submission 203521) | Freshwater fungal communities from buoy surface, Lake Erie, Ohio, United States - Buoy 12 MA114 | ecosystem: Environmental > Aquatic > Freshwater > Lake > Lake biofilm | place: USA... | reverse complement strand
AACGCTATCGGGGGAATCACAAAAATGGGAGATCCCAGAAAGAGATTTCTCGGGGTAACCTTGGGCCATGAGCGATATGAGCAGATCAACAATTGTTATCGAAGCACCCATCAGCCACGTCAGCGAGGTTCTCTTCGATCTCGAGAAGTACCCCGAGTGGTCAGATTCCATAACAAAAGTCAAAGTTTCTGAGCGGGATGAAAGCGGACGTGTCACGGGTGCAACCTTGACCATCTCAGCCGGTGCACTCAAAGACGAGGTAAGCCTTTCCTATAACTGGGATGGCGCACCCGCACGTCTGGAGTTCGAGCTCGAAGATGCCAACATGCTTACCAAAATGGATGGGGCATATATTCTCAAGGATCTAGGTGATGAAACAGAAGTTACCTATGAACTTTCAGTTGGCGTATCAATGCCGATTCCTCAAATGATGGTGACAAAGCAGGAGAAGACAACAATTGATCAAGCACTTGCTCAACTCAAAGAGCACTGCGAAGGTTAATTGCGCTAGTGAGCTACACAATAGGAATTGATGTCGGTGGCACGAAAGTGCTCGGCGGAGTTGTTGACGAATCGGGAAAGATTCTCATCGATGCGCGCAGAGACACTCCGCGTGAGGGCGGTACCGCTTTAACTCAAACTATTGCAGATGTTGCTCGCGAATTGATGTCTTCATATTCCGTTGATTCAGTAGGAATATCTGCAGCAGGTTTTGTCTCATCTGATCGCAAAACAATGCTCGCAACACCAAATATCGCAGGATGGAATGGTGTCGATCTTGATGCGCAGTTAACAGCGTTACTCGGTCTTCCGGTAGTTATTGAAAATGATGCCAACGCTGCAGCGTGGGGAGAAGCCGCCTTCGGTGCAGGTCGCGGCCATGATCACCTTCTTATTGTCACCGTGGGTACAGGTATCGGCGGTGGAATTGTTGTAAACGGAAATCTTTATCGCGGAGGATTTGGAACTGCAGCTGAGATTGGTCATATGCGAGTGGTTCCGGAAGGTCACCTCTGCGGATGTGGTGCTCGTGGATGCTTTGAACAATATGCCAGCGGTAGCGCTCTTATGCGTCATGCACGTGAAGCAATTAGCGCAACCCCTGAACTGGCACGCAACTTACTTGCTCTAGGTAACGGAACACTGGACGGATTAACGGGTAAACACATTACTGAGGCTGCTCAGAGTGGTGATCCTGTTGCGTTGGCAGCATTTAATACAACGGCACATTTTCTTGGCGCAGGAATCGCATCGCTCTGCGTAATTTTGGATCCCACACGCGTTGTCATCGGCGGGGGAGTTGTTGAGGCGGGCGAGATTTTGCTGGCACCAACTCGTGAGTCAATGATGCGACATATGCCTTTTGCAGGAAAGCATCCGTATCCAGATATTGTTCCGGCTGAACTCGGTAACGAAGCAGGGTTAGTGGGCGTTGCAGATCTAGCCCGCTTGTAGTTCTACTTACTTTTCGCTGGGATAGATCAAGCCGATCTGGCGGCGAATCTCATCGAGTGAACCCATAATCTCAATGCTCTCATCGGGAGTAAGGATGGGTGAATTCTTTGCACCGGAGCGAACTACGCGCTCGAACTCCTTTGCCTGCTCACGAAGGCCATGGCCCTTGTAATCAGTTGGATATTCAGTAGTTGTTCCGTCGTGCATGATTACGCGCATTGATGCTGGATTGTAGAAAGTGCGATCGATTTCAATCTTGCCTAACGTTCCACAAATTGTTGCTCGACATGGGGTCGAGACCATCATATTTGAGGTCAGAATTGCCTGTGCACCGCTCTTGTAATTAAAGATCGCCGTTGAACTCGCATCTACTCCCTTATCGGTAAAGGTTGCAGATGAAGTAATCGAATCAGGCTTACCTAGAACCATATGAGCAAATGAAATTGGATAGATGCCAAGATCAAGGAGCGCACCACCACCAAGGGAAGGTTCCCAGTGACGTGGGTTGGCATAATCTGAAAGACGTTGTCCGTGATCTGCTTCAACTGCCCAGATATCACCGAGAACTCCAGATGCCAAAATCTCGCGCACTCTATGCATGTGAGGCAAGAATCGTGCCCACATTGCCTCCATGAGTGCCACACCATTTGCATCAGCTGCAGCCTTCATCTGCTTTGCTTCTGCTGCATTGATAGTAAATGGCTTCTCACATAAAACTGGTTTTCCAGCATTGAGGGCAAGCACAGTATTGCTCACGTGATATGGATGAGGTGTAGCGACATAAATCGCATCAAGAGTTGGATCGTTAACTAACTCCTCATAGCTGCCGTAAGCAACGCATCCAGGAAATTCTGTTGCAAAGGCATCGGCGCTCTCTTTAGATCGCGAGCCAACCGCGGCAACGATGTGGTTATTGAAGTACGAAAGATCTCGCGCAAATGCTTGTGCAATTCCACCACTAGCAAGAATTCCCCAACGAAAATCTGTACTCATACTTGTGCTCCATCATCATCTAGGCCCGAATTATCCGAGCGAGGGTTATCTTTCCACTTCTTAAATGCCTTAATGCCATCTTCGAAGAATTTTTTTCGAGAAGTTTTCTCAGGTATTGGGGGAGTAAAGCGCTCTTCTTCCACACTTCGGTCCAACTCATCGAGATAGGTTGATGGAGAACTCTCATCAAGTGATAATCCTGCGACAAGTGCCTGAAATTTCTCGTCAATGAGATCTTTCTCATCTTTACCCGGATTCTGGGCGTCATCGGAGGCAGATGTCATGCTTTATATTCGCACAAACTTCGCCAATTGAGTAGAAAAGGGGTTAAATTATGAGCATGAACAATCTGCCCTACGGCACTTTGCGCGCCTTCTTGACGCCTTTCTTGATGATCCTCTTTCGCCCTAAGGTGAAGGGGCTTCGCAATGTTCCAGCGAGCGGACCGCTGATCATCGCTTCGAACCATCTCTCATTTAGCGATTCAATTTTCATGCCACTGGTTGTCCCTCGCAAGGTGACCTTTCTTGCAAAGAGTGAGTACTTCACTTCACCAGGACCTAAGGGTCTTTTAAAGAAGTTAACTTTTATCGCACTGGGCCAAGTTCCGGTCGACCGTTCTGGTGGACGTCGCAGTGAGGCGGCTTTGATCACAGGCCTACAAGTCTTATCTGAGGGAAAGTGTCTTGGAATTTATCCTGAAGGAACTCGTTCACCTGATGGACGTCTCTACAAGGGGCGGACCGGAATTGCCCGCCTAGCCATTGAATCCGGCGCTCCGATTATTCCGGTTGCAATGTTTAATACTGAAAATATCCAGCCCACTGGCCAGGTCATTCCAAATATTCAGCGAGTAGGCATGACATTCGGCGAACCAATGTACTTTGATGGAGACTCAACTGATCTGGCTTATCTGCGCGAAGTCACTGATCAGATTATGAATCGCATTCAAGAGCTCTCCGGTCAAGAGTATGTTGATCAATACGCAGTTAAAGCGAAGAAATCAAGTAAGAGCGAAACGGATGAAGAGTCCGAGTAACTAACGCGATTCCAGTTCTGCGCGTTGGATGAGGTAATTACAGGTTTGACACTCCGGTCCAGCATCGGGAAATTCTCCCTCGATGACATTGAGCAATTCAACGAGAAGCTCTTGGAATTTTTCACTATCCCTTTCAACGGGGAGATAGTGCTGGGTAACTCCAAATCCATGCGCACCATCGGCAGTCTCTGTAATGCCATTGAGTTTCCATACAAGTAGCCCCATCGTAGTTACTGGGAAGGGCTTACCTTTATCTGGATTTTCTAAGGCATGGGCATAAGCCTCTAACTGCGGCGCGTAAAAGGTGCCATTGTCTCGATCGGAATCCGAAACTTTACAATCGATAATTCCAACAGAGCCATCTTCATAATGAGCAAGAAGATCGTAGATACCAAGAATTTTCCAGGTTGTCTGTCGTCCGCCGATAACAAGGGGCGCGGATTTAACCCACTGTCCCCATTGCTTAACAATTCCGGCAGGAAGTGATGGATCTAAATCTTGCATTGCGGCTCTACGAAAATGTTCTTCCTGCGCATCTGCCAAAGGCTTTACTAGAGGAAATTGCCCAGGCATTGTGACTTTAAACCAATACTTAATCCAGAGGCATCTCTTGCACGTGGATAGACCAAATGTGAGATCAGATGGTGCGATCGTATCTCTGGCTGGTTTATCAGGGCGGGTAATCTTCTTCTGGCTCATTGTGCGATTAAATCACGGGCAGCAGTTGCAATGACAAGAATTCCTAAAATCATGATCACGATTCCTCCCATCGCGCGTAGCAAGATTAAGCGTTTGGTGTCATTTGCCAACCAAGTGCGCGCAGTTCCGGCCAGCAGCCCCCACGATGAATCGAGGAAGAAAGCAAGCACGGCGAAAATGACTCCCATGAGTACAAGCTGTTGAGAGATACGACCTTGCTCTTTATCAACAAATGGTGGAAGCACCGCTGCGAAAAAGACAATTCCCTTTGGGTTAAGTGCGCCCACCCAGAATCCATCACGAACACATTGCCAGAGCGTAGGTTCAGTTGTCTCAACGGCGTTACTCATATCGGCTGCATGTGCAGCTCGTTTACGCCAGGCATCAATACCAAGATAGAGAAGATAGAGGCCGCCGCCCCATTGCACTGCGGCATAGAGAAGATCTGAACGCGAGAGAAGTGGTCCAAATCCAAGGGCTACAACGACTGAGAGTGCGAGTGCACCGGAGGCGTTTCCAAGAACGGTAAGAACGGCAACTCTGCGACCCCAAGCGATCGCTCGAGCAATAACAAAGAGAACACTTGGCCCGGGCGCCAAGATAATTACGATGGCGGCGATGAGATATTCACCGATTCGCGTCGGAATCACTAACCCCAAGAAATTCACTTGTACATCATAGAGATAAAAAACTAGGGCCCCGGAAGAATCTTCCGAGGCCCTAGCGTTACTTACAGTGTTGAGATTACTTCCCGCGCGCTTTGGCGATGGCGTGAAGTAGGTGGTAACCAATCACAGCAACTAGAGTTCCGTTGACGATACCTGTGAAGGTGTAGTCACCCTTTGTCCATGAGTAGTCAGCGATACCGATGATGATCGCTGATGCAACAACTAAGAGGTTGATTGGATTTGAGAAATCTGAGCGACTATCAACCCAGATTCGTGCACCAAGAATTCCGATCATTCCGAAGAGCGCAGTTCCTGCACCACCGAGTGCTCCCATTGGAGTTGCCGCAAGGACAGCGCCAAACTTAGGGGAGAGTGAGAGCAGGATTGCTCCGATGCCCGCGACCCAATATGCAGCTGTTGAGTAAACACGGCTTGATGCCATTACTCCGATGTTTTCTGCATACGTTGTTGTACCAGAACCACCACCTGCACCAGCAAGTGCCGTTGCAACACCATCTGCCATAAGTGCGTTACCCATTTGGTCATCAAGATCTTTTCCTGTCATTGCAGCAACTGCCTTGACGTGTCCTACGTTCTCGGCGATAAGCACAAGAACCACAGGTAGGAAGAGAATCATGATGCTGAATTTAAATGTTGGAGTTTCAAAGGCTGGTGCTGCAACCCACTTAGCTGCCTTGATTCCATCCGTATTGACATCACCCATAGCGAATGCGGTGATGTAACCAATTGCAAGACCAAGGAAGATGCTAATTCGACCGATGATGCCTCGAGAGAAAGCAGTGAGAAGACCAATTGAAACCAGAGTGATAATTCCGATCATGGTCGCATTTGGGTCAACAACTTTTCCGCCGATAAGACCCTGGAAATTATTCTTAGCCGCTGGTGCAAGGTTGAGTCCGATCAACATAACAATTGCGCCAGTAACGATCGGCGGCATCATTGTGTTGATCCAGCCAATACCTGCCGCGCGAACGACAAGACCTACAAGAATTAAGAGCGCTCCGGTAAAGACGATGCCACCGAGAGCTCCTGCCATCCCGCCACCTTCTGCACCCATGGCAGCAGAGATTGGACCGAGGAATGCAAAGGATGATCCGAGATAGCTCGGAACTTTATTTTGGGTAATGATGAGGAAGAGGAGTGTGCCAACGCCAGAGAAGAAGAGTGTGGTCGTGGCGGGAAAGCCGGTAAGAATTGGAACAAGGAATGTGGCTCCGAACATTGCGGCGATATGCTGCAAGCCAAGGCCGATGGTAAATGGCCAGCTCAGACGCTCATCGGGGGCTACAACTTCTCCCGATTTGATCGATGAGCCATCGCCATGGAGTTTCCATGTGAATAGTGACACGTAGATTTCCTTCCTCTAAAGCCGTGAATACCCCATACGAGTATGTGGCAGGCCAGGATGACCAGTAATGAGGGTAGAACTAACTCCTAGTGAACCCTCTAGTAGGCCTCGGCGAGTCGAAAACTGCTCAGAGTTGCCTCGAGGGCCTATTTCGGATTGAATAGCGTCCGATATATCGAATCGATATATAGTGCTCGGTATATACCCACATTAGCTAGGAGGAGCGATGCGCTCACGTGCAGAGTCGTTGGAGTTTGCTCTCCTTGGCCTGCTCTCACAGAGCCCTCTACATGGCTACGAACTGCGCAAACGCATTAGCGCAATCTTCGGTCCATTTAGAGCCCTTTCGTTCTCTGTCTTATACCCACAGCTTCGCAGAATGCTTGAGGCTGGGTTGATCAAAGAGACGACGGCAGAGGCTGGATCTCGGCGTTCCCGAATTGTCTATGCGATCACAAAGGCTGGGGAAGACCGCTTCGTTGATTTGGCCGAAAGCGTTAACTCCGAGGCATGGGAAGACGATGGCTTTGAAATTCGCTTCGCTTTCTTTAGCCCAACATCAACAAAGAACAGAATAAGAATTCTTGAAGGGCGTCACCGTCGACTTCAAGAGAAGGCAGAGATGCTTCGAGTTGAACTCGAGCGCTCGCCTTCGGGTATCGATAAATATCTAGAAGAGTGGCGCCGCCATTCGTTGGAATCGGCTATGCGAGAGATCGCCTGGCTTGAAGACATGATCAAAACCGAGAGGAAATAGAGTGAAAATCACAACTGGAAAAGGTGACATCCGTGTTGCCATCGTTGGAGTAGGAAACTGCGCCAACTCATTGGTACAAGGTGTTACCTATTACAAGGATGCCGCTGCAGATCAAGAGATCCCTGGTCTCATGCACGCAACAGTCGGTGCCTACCACATCAGCAACGTAAAGTTTGTTGCTGCCTTCGATGTTGATTCGAAGAAGGTCGGGCTAGATCTTGCTGATGCAATCTGGGCAAGCGAGAACAACACAATTAAATTTAGCGATGTAGCAAAGACAGGCGTTGAAGTGCTCCGTGGAGTAACTCACGACGGTCTTGGTCGCTACTATCGCGAGACAATTACAGAATCAACGGCAGCAGCAGTTGATGTTGTTGCTGTCCTCAAGGAAGAGCAAGTAGATGTTCTCATCTGCTACCTACCAGTTGGCTCAGAAGTTGCAGCCAAGTTCTACGCACAGTGCGCACTTGATGCCGGTTGCGCATTCGTAAACGCTCTTCCTGTCTTCATCGCATCAGATCCAGTATGGGCGAAGAAGTTCGAAGATGCTGGCGTGCCTATCGTTGGCGATGACATCAAGAGCCAAGTCGGTGCGACCATCACACACCGCATCATGGCGAAATTATTCCAGGATCGTGGAGTTCACCTAGACCGTACCTACCAGCTCAATGTTGGCGGAAATATGGACTTTAAGAACATGCTTGAGCGCGATCGCCTTGAGTCAAAGAAGATCTCAAAGACAAACTCTGTAACCTCACAGCTTGATCACGACATGGGTGAGAAGAACGTTCACATCGGACCTTCTGATTACATTCCATGGCTCGATGATCGCAAGTGGGCTTATGTCCGTCTTGAAGGTCGCGCCTTCGGCGATGTGCCGCTAAACCTTGAATACAAGCTAGAAGTATGGGATTCACCAAACTCAGCTGGTGTCATCATTGACGCTCTACGCTGTGCCAAGATTGGTATGGATCGCAAGATCGGCGGCCCACTACTTTCACCATCTTCATACTTTATGAAGACCCCACCTGTTCAGTACACAGATGAGCAGGCACACGTCAAGACAGAAGCGTTTATCGCTGGAACTCTTGATCGCTAAAAACACACTCTCTCGGTAATAAAAACGCCCGGCCTGCTTATGCAGACCGGGCGTTTTCTTTGAATGACGTCCGGTTTCATACGTTCTCGTAGTAACCTCTACCCATGAGTAACATCACCAACACTTTCTCGGAAGGTGTTCTGAGCCTCTCTCTCAATCGTCCCGAAAAGATGAACGCTCTCACCAGGGATATGTATGCAGATCTGGCTCGAGCGCTCAATGAGGCAGCCGGGGATTTTTCTGTAAGGGCAGTCATCCTGACTAGCGAAGGTGATCACTTCACAGCGGGTAATGACATTAGAGATTTTATGGATCATCCTCCAACTTCAGAAGATTCAACGGTTGCTGCATTTCTAGGTGCAATCTTAGAATTTCCCAAACCTCTCCTGGCTGCCGTAAAGGGAAATGCAATCGGAGTGGGCACCACAATGTTGCTGCACTGCGATGTTGTCGTAGCCGACCCAGACTCTAAATTCTCTATGCCATTTGTTTCACTCGGATTGGTTCCTGAGGCTGGATCTAGTTTGCTCTTTCCTGCTCTGGTCGGATACCAAAGAGCTGCCAAGATTTTTATGACCGGTGAGTCATTTTCATCAGAAGCTGCCCGGGAAATGGGGCTCGTTGCCGAAATCTCTGGCGATTGTTATACCAGCGCGCTAAAGATTGCTCAACAGATTGCCGCACAACCTCCCACTGCAATCATTAATACAAAGGCTTTGATCAAGGCGAGTAAGCACGATGCCGTTGCGGCGGTGATGAAGGCAGAGTTTGAACTCTTTGCCATGGCTCTTACATCCGATGAAGCGATGGAAGCATTTATGAATTTCATGGCCAAGAAGGCTGCTGAAAAAGAAAAGGGCGGAAAGTAATGACAATCTCAGGAAACCTACAAGGTAAAAGGATCTTCATTACTGGTGGATCTCGCGGCATTGGTCTAGCCATCGCGCTACGTGCTGCCGCAGATGGTGCATCAGTTGCGATCGCTGCAAAGACTGCCGATCCAAATCCAAAACTGCCTGGCACAATTTTTACCGCTGCTAAAGAGATTGAGGCCGCCGGGGGAGTAGCCCTACCTATTCAATGTGATATCCGTGATGAAGAGCAGATCGCTGCCGCGATTGAAAAAACTGCCGCAGAATTCGGTGGGATTGATATTTTGATCAATAATGCAAGCGCCATCAACCTCACACCAACTCTTGCTACTCCAGCAAAGCGATTTGATCTGATGTTCGATGTGAATGTGCGAGGTACATTCCTTACTTCACAAGCTGCGCTGCCACACCTGAAGGCAAGTGCGGCCGAAGGTCGAAATCCTCACATTCTTACCTTGTCGCCTCCACTGTCAATGAAGGCGAAGTGGTTTAAGAATCACGTCGCCTACACAATGGCTAAATATGGAATGTCGATGTGCGTCCTTGGTATGGCAGAAGAGTTCAAACGTGTTGGCATCGCAGTCAATGCACTCTGGCCTCGTACAGCAATCGATACTGCAGCCCTGCAGATGATTCCTGGCATAGATACTGCCACCTGTAGAACACCTGAAATTCTTGCCGATGCGGCCTACGTCATTTTGAATCGTGATGCCAAGGAGCATTCAGGAAACTTCTACGTCGATGATGAAGTGCTTGCTAGCGTTGGAATCACAGATCTTGAGAAGTATTCAGTGGTTCCTGGGACGACAGATTTCCTCCTAGATTTCTTCTTGGACTAAAATATCCATATGTTCATAGCATCAGAGCCTCTTGGAGCGCTTGCCGGTTTACCACTACACCCGCTGTTGGTGCATTCGGCAGTAGTACTTATTCCACTCGTTGCAGTTGGCGCATTGGTGATGTCCTACCTACCAAGTTTTTCTCGTCGCCACGGCAAGTTGATTCTCATTCTTGCTCTCGTTGCTCAGGTAAGCGTATTTCTGGCAAAGATGAGCGGGGAAGCATTTGCTGAGATTCTAGATAAGAACGTCGAGAAGCATGCAGAGCTTGGCGAGATTGCTCCCTTAGTAACGCTACCTATGGTCGCTCTGATCTATCTGCGTTGGCGAATGGATCGAGCAGGTTCATCAATCGGTAACGCCACGGTAAGACGACTTACATCTATCGCACTTGTTATTTCAAGCCTGGTAAGCCTTGTGGTGATTTTTCTCGTCGGCCACTCGGGTGCTAGTTCTGTTTGGGGTTGGATCGATAAGCTTTAAAAATCAGCGTGCTTAACAGCGCACTGACAATCGATGCTGCAATTACCGCAACAACTGCAATGTTCTGTAGCTCCTGATTTTCAAATGCTAGATCTGCGATAAAGAGCGCAACGGTAAATCCGATTCCAGCCGCGCTGCCGGTTGCTACCAGTTTCCCGATATTGGCATTTTCAGGAAGATCGGCAATCCGCGCCTTTGAAGCGGCTAACGCTAAGGCGAGAACTCCGAGTGGTTTTCCGATAACTAAGCCTAAGAAAATTCCCCAAGCAATAACTGAAGAAGTTGCAGCCCGGAGTGAATCTTCAGTGATGACGACTCCTGTATTAGCCATTGCAAAAATCGGAACGATGATCAGCGATGAGTACGGATGCAACTTCACCTGCAGATACTCAATGTAGGAGATCGATCCGTCATCAATATCCTCAAGATCGCTATCTTCCTTAACGTTTGAGGGAGTGAGCAGACCAAGAATGACACCTGCCAAAGTTGGATGAACACCAGTGCGATAAAGGCCGTACCAAAGGAGAAGTCCGCAGAGAATGTAAGTGAATACTGAAGTAAAGTTCATTTTCTTAAGGGCAAGAATGAGAAGTACTGAGCCACATGAAGCGAGCACCCATGAGAATGCGATTCCACTTGAATAAACGAGAGCGATAATCAAGATCGCTCCGATGTCATCGATGACTGCAAGGGCTAAAAGAAAGGATCGCAACGAGAGCGTGACAACTGGCCCCATCATCGCAAGCAAGCCAACGGCGAGTGCGATATCAGTTGCAACCGGAACTGCCCATCCTTCAGGGGCTACATCACCGGCGATTGCAAGATAAATTCCGGCAGGAAGTGCCATTCCTCCGATGGCTGCGATGAATGGCATCGCTGCCTTCTTTACTGATGAGAGATGACCGGAGACCAGTTCTCGTTTAATTTCAAGACCGACGACAAAGAAGAAGATTGTCATCAATCCGTAGTTAATGATCTTGAGAACGGTTAATTTCAGATACAAGAGTCCGCTGTCGAGAGTAAAACCTAAAGCAAGGAAATCAAAGTAGCGATCGGAGATTGGAGAATTGGCAATGGCTAGGCCGAGAACGGCGGCAAGGACCAGTAGTGCACCCGAGGAAGATTCCTTATGAAGGAAATCTTTGAGTGGGGAGATCTTGCGAGCCATAGTGCGAGTCTATCTGAGAGGTTCTTTCGAATGAGTAAAACCCCCGCCAGATTACTGACGGGGGTTTTACGCGATACTTTTAGATATCGAAGTAGAGCTCGAACTCTGCTGGATGTGGACGTAGACGTACGTAATCAACTTCTTGCTTACGCTTCCATTCAATCCATGTTGAGATGAGATCTTCGCTGAAGACACCACCCTGTGTAAGGAATGCATGATCTTTCTCGAGGCTATCGAGAACCGCATCAAGAGAACCCGGAACCTGAGGAATCGCGCGAGCTTCTTCGCCCTCTAGTTCGTAGAGATCCTTATCTACTGGAGCAGGTGGCTCGATCTTGTTGATGATTCCATCAATACCTGCCATCAACATTGCTGCAAATGCTAGGTATGGATTTGATGAAGGATCTGGGCAACGGAATTCGATGCGCTTTGCCTTTGGGCTTGATCCTGTAATTGGAATACGGATACATGCTGAACGGTTACGCGCTGAGTAGACAAGGTTTACCGGTGCTTCATAACCCGGAACTAAACGACGATATGAGTTCACTGTTGGGTTGGTGAATGCAAGAAGCGATGGAGCGTGCTTCAAGAGTCCACCGATATACCAACGGGCCATATCTGAAAGATCGCCATAAGTTCCTGCTTCGAAGAAGAGTGGCTTGCCATCTTTCCAAAGTGATTGGTGAACGTGCATACCTGAACCGTTATCTCCGAAGAGTGGCTTTGGCATAAAGGTCGCTGTCTTGCCACCTTCCCATGCAACGTTACGGATGATGTACTTGAACTTCATCAGTTCATCACCTGCAGTAAGAATGTCTGTGAAACGGTAGTTGATCTCCATCTGTCCAGCGGTTCCCACTTCGTGGTGTGAACGCTCAACAAGAAGACCTGCACGACCGAGCTCCATCACCATTTCATCGCGAAGATCCGCAAATTGATCTGTTGGAGAAACTGGGAAATATCCGCCCTTAATACGTGTGCGATATCCACGGTTTGGAGTTCCATCTGGATCAGCAACGATGCCTGTATTCCACGCACCTTCATATGAATCGATGTGGTGGTAAGCCTCATTGATACCTGTCTTAAAGCGAACTGCGTCAAAGACGTAGAACTCAGCCTCTGGTGCAAAGAATGCCTGATCTGCAATACCGGTTGACTTCAGGTAATCAACGGCCTTCTTAACAACGCCGCGAGGATCGCGTGAGTAGGCGGTGTTATCTGTTGGGTTGTGAACAGAGAAGATAATGATGAGAGTTTTCTCGAGGCGGAAAGGATCGAGGTAGGCAGATTCTGGAACTGGAAGAAGTTTCATATCTGACTCATGGATTGATTGGAATCCACGGATTGAAGAGCCGTCGAACATCAAGCCATCAGTGAAGACAGCCTCATCAAATGACTCAACAGGAACGTTGAAGTGATGTTGAATTCCTGGAAGATCGGTAAAGCGAACATCAACAAGTTTTACATCTTCTTTCTTGATGTAAGCAAAGATTTCTTGCGCATTCTTAAACATGGAGTACTCCGATTTTTCTTGTGATCGCTGTGAGACGCTCGGCTCTGAGGCTCTCTGAGATGGCTTAACCCTAGATCCACCAAGTAAAAATGGCATCATCGCCGTGTTACATCCTTGTTAAATGAGTTACATCCCCCTGCCGCAGGGGCTCAGATAGGCTTAGGCCATGACCGAATTCGATCTCAGATATCCACGGGTGAGCCAAGGGCGGCGGATGCTCGGCGTCCTGATCGACTGGTTGATGTCATATGCCATCGCAATCGGATTCTTTGTCGAGTTTGGAGCGCCCTCCATGGGGGCGGTGGTCTTCCTTGTCTTCACAGCTCAGTATCTGATCTTCGCAGCACTTGGGGGAGCCACCCCTGGTCATCGCATTGTTGGGCTCAAAATTGTACGTTTTTCAGATGGCGGTATGCCAACGCCACTTCAAGCCCTGATTAGAACGGGGCTACTTGTCTTGATTATTACTGCGATCACCTTCGACCAGAATGGTCGTGGAGTGAATGAACGGCTAAGCAACACCGTTCTTGTAAAGACTCGTTAAGAATTTATCGCTTAGGAACGCGAACATTCTTTGGCATTGGCCCCTTTGGCATTGGCAGAGACATTCCACCAACCGCCTTAAGGCGAGCGCGCACTTCTCTCATCTGATGCGCAGAGAGTGTCTTCTTATACTTTGAAACCTGCTTCTGCAATTTGCGAAGAGGTACCTGACCTTCGCCGTCTCCAACCCAAATTTCATAGATCGGCACACCTGGAGCAAAGCGTTCAGCATCTTTACGTGCTGATTGAAGGAGTTGGCGCGTTGCAAAGGAACCTTCGGCAGTAAGAACAATTCCGGCACGACCAACGCTGCGATGGACCATATCTTGGCTCTTATTAACTGCAACTGCTGGAGTTGTTGTCCATCCTTTGCGAATAGCCATCAAGACGCTAGCGGCGGCGCCCATCTGTCCTTCAACGCTGGCAAAACTTGCATTAAGTGCGATGCGAGAGAAGACAAAGAGCGAAGCAAGAAGTGCGAGTGGCAGTGAGATGAATCCGAAGTAATACGGATGACCTACTGCAAAGCCAATTCCAATTCCTGCTGCAAGGACGACAACAAAAATCAGCGCCAAAACGCTTCCGATCCATGGCTTAACGCTCTTGGTCAATGCATAGGCATCACGAATCGCTTTAAAGCGTGGTTCGCGGATCTTTGGCTCTTTCTTCTTCTTCTTAAACATGAGCGTTAGTTTAGGGGAGCGGGGGCTGTTCCACCAAGGCGGACCGGGGCCCAACGCGCACCTTCATGGCTATCTGGATAGTGAGATTGCACATCAAGAAGCAGAGCCTGCATTGCAGCGCGAAGCTGGGCCTCACCCTCTTCGACGTTATCGTCTTTTGTAAAGTAGAGCGGCTTACCAAACGTGACAGAGATCGGATATTTGTTTCGCCTTAAATCTCGTTTGACCTTCTTGGTCCATATGCGCTGTGAACCCCACACAACAGCGGGAACGACTGGAACTCCGGCACCCATGGCTAAACGCACTGCGCCAGATTTAAATTCTTTCAATTCAAAACTGACTGAGATTGTTCCTTCAGGAAATATGCCAACAATCTCTCCGGATTTAAGTGCGCGAAGGGCTGCCACAAATGAAGCGGAACCACTCGAACGATCAACGCTGATGTGGTGCATTCCGCGCATTAAAGGGCCAGCAATTTTGTTTTCGAAAATTTCTTTCTTCGCCATAAAGCGCACGTAACGCTTAACTGGTAGAGCCGCAGTGCCGATTAGTGCAAAATCGAGATAGCCGACGTGGTTCATCGCAAGGATTGCTCCACCTTGGCGAGGAATGTTTTCATCGCCTTCAAAGTCAAAGCGAAGGCCGAGGTACTTCCAGAAAGTCTTGAGAACTACAACGACTGGGGGATAGACAAGATCTGCCATTTACTTGGAACCACTGTTGGCTCGGGATTCCATTGCTTGGCGATAGAGGCGACCGGCACGATAACTGCTGCGCACTAGTGGGCCGCTCATTACGCCGAGGAAGCCAGCCTCGGTTGCTTCCTGGGCAAGCTCTACAAATTCTTCTGGCTTTACCCAACGTTCAACTGGGTGATGCTTCATTGTGGGGCGCAGATATTGGGTGATTGTGATCAAGTCACAGCCAGCCGCGCGAAGATCAACGAGAGCCTGAGAAATTTCTTCGCGGGTCTCACCAAGTCCAAGAATTAAATTAGATTTAGTGATCAGGCCGTAATCGCGCGCCTGAGTAATGACGTTCAATGAGCGATCGTAGGTAAAGGCAGGGCGAATGGTCTTAAAAATTCGCGGGACTGTTTCGAGATTGTGTGCAAAGACTTCAGGGGCTGCATCAAAGACGAGATTGAGTAAATCTGGGTTACCGCTGAAATCAGGTGCCAACATTTCTACGCCACAGCCAGGATTGAATTCGTGAACTTTGCGAATCGTCTCGGCGTAAAGCCAGGCACCTTCATCTTCGAGATCGTCGCGAGTTACTCCAGTGATGGTGGCGTATGCAAGCCCCATAGTTTTTACCGATTCAGCAACCTTGCGTGGCTCTTCGCGGTCAATCGGAAGCGGCTTGCCTGTATCGATATTGCAGAAATCGCAGCGTCGTGTGCAGCGATCGCCTCCAATAAGGAAAGTTGCTTCTTTATCTTCCCAGCATTCAAAAATGTTTGGACATGCTGCTTCTTGGCAGACGGTATGCAACCCTTCAGTTTTTACAAGAGTACGAAGTCGCGTGTATTCAGGACCCATATTTGCTCGCGTCTTAATCCACTCAGGTTTGCGCTCAATAGGGGTTTCGGCATTACGAGCTTCGATGCGTAACAATTTACGATCATCAGAATGTGTTGTCATCGGCTCACCTTTGCTAGGGATTCATACATGTACTTTTCAACGATTGGTAGAACTTCTTCGAGGCTAATACTACGGCCGAGTTCGATGGCAAGAGATGTGACCGCTGCATCTTCAATCCCACAGGGAATAATCGCCTGGAAAGGGGTCAAATCTGGCTCAACATTAAGTGCAAATCCATGCATGGTGACTCCTCGTGCAACACGAATGCCGATCGCCGCTATTTTGCGTTCGCCCTTGTTATCTACAACCCAGACCCCTGATCGTCCTTCAACGCGTGTGGCCGCAAGGCCAAGTTCTGAACAAGTAGCGATCAAGGCGGTCTCGATTTCGCGCACAAATCCAACTAACTCAGTTGGCTTTGCAAGTCGAACAATCGGATAGCCAACTAATTGACCTAGGCCGTGCCACGTGATTTTTCCGCCGCGATCTACATCAATGACTGGTGTTCCATCCTGAGGGCGCTCATGATCCTGGGTGCGCTTACCCGCGGTGTAGACGGATGGATGCTCCAACAATAAAAGTGTGTTCTCTCTCTGATTATCTGCTATTTCATTATGAAGCGAACGTTGCAATTCGAGAGCATCCAAATACTCCATCACACCAGCCCGCTTGAGAGCTATGGGAGAGTGTGAGATCGCTGAGTCGGCAACTGGCACAGCCCCAGCCTAAAGGTAGGCTTGCCTTCTTGCTAATCCGCACTGCGCGCACCCACGAAAGGCCCTAATAACCGTGTCAACAGCAACTACAAAGAACCGTAAGCCATATGCAATCGCCATGCTGGTCGTCATCGCCTGGTTCTTGGTAACTGGAATATTCGGACCGCTCTTTGGAAAGTTGACTTCGGTCCAAGAGAATAACAATTCATCATTTCTTCCCAAAGGCGCAGAAGCGACACAAGCATCAGAAGTTATCGCCACTTTTTCAGATAAAGATTCTTTTACATTTCCAACACTGATTCTCTTTGAAGGCAAGGGCGATGCTGCGACATTTGCAGCGATCAACTCTCACCTTGCAAAGGTAGGTGAGATCACACTCGGTGGAACCACGGCGAAGATCTCTGATTACATCGCACCCGGACAGCAGATCACTGCTTTCCCATCGCAAGATGGCGCTGCGATTCTTGCCAATATTCCACTTGACGGCACTGCTCTCGGCAAAGTTCTTCCAAATGACGAACCAGTGCTCCCGGCTATCGTGGAAGCGCTCCGCGAGGACATCGCTCCGATTGCAAAAGCCAATGGAGTCGACTCATATGTCACGGGTCCCGGCGGCCTCTTTGGTGATCTCTTTGCAGCATTTGGCACGATCGACTCAACTCTCTTACTAACAACTCTCGGCGTAGTCGCAGTTATTTTGATCGTTGTCTACCGCTCACCAATTTTGTGGATCATTCCGCTTCTGTCTGCGCTCTTCGCCCTGACTCTTGCTGGTGGAATTGTTTATCTCCTTGCAAAAAATGACATTATCGATGTGGATGGACAATCACAGGGAATTCTCTCGATCCTGGTCATCGGTGCGGCGACAGATTACGCACTGCTTTTGATAGCGCGTTATCGAGAAGAGTTGCATCTTCACGAAAGCAGATTTGATGCGATGCGGGCTGCCTATAAAGGTGTCTGGGAACCAATCCTTGCATCAGGCTCAACTGTTGCTATTTCACTACTCATTCTTCTCTTTAGCCAACTATCGAACACCGCAGGTCTAGGGCCAGTTGGCGCTATCGGCATCGTCTGCGCGATGTTTACAATTTTGACTCTACTACCGGCTTTCTTGTTGATCTTTGGTCGCTGGATCTTCTGGCCCCGCAAACCACTTCATGATGGAGACGATCATGTAATGACTGGAGTTTGGGCAAAGGTAGGTATCTCAGTAGGGCGCAACCCTCGCAAGGCGTGGGTTGTCACTGGATCTGTATTGCTTCTCTTTGCTTTCGCATCAACAACTCTCAAGACAGATGGTCTTGGAACTATCGATACCTTTACTGGAAATCCTGAATCTGTTGTCGGTCAGAAGAAGCTAGAAACTCACTTTCCCGGTGGTGAGGGGGATCCCACTCAAGTAGTTTTCTCAGCATCAAAAATTGATCAGATGGCAGCAGCTCTTAAGAGTGCTCCAGGCGTCACTGATGTAAGCCCACAATTAGCTGGCCTACCACTTGCTGGCCAACCTGAACCGAAAGTCGCTGAAGTTAACGGCAAGGTGATTCTTAATCTCACACTAAATCGCGCTCCGGATAGCGTTGAAGCTGGAAATGATGTTCCAGAGATCAGGCGAATTGCTAAGACAGTAGATCCTTCTGCGTTAGTCGGTGGAACAAGTGCGGTCTATTTTGATGTAAGAACTGCAAACGCTGAAGACAACCGCACAATTATTCCAATCGTCCTATTGGTCATCACGCTGATTCTTGGACTTCTTCTGCGAAGCATCTTGAGTGCAATTCTTTTGCTCGGCACCGTTGTGCTCTCCTACTTTGCAACTCTGGGTGTGTGTGCCCTTGTCTTTAATCACATTTTCGGATTCCCAGGTGGCGATAATTCCTTCCCACTATTTGCCTTTATCTTCCTGGTCGCACTCGGAATCGATTACAACATCTTCCTCATGACTCGCGTTCGTGAAGAATCACTCAAGATCGGTACGCGTGCCGGTGTTATCAAGGGTCTTACGGTGACAGGAGCGGTTATTACTTCAGCTGGAATTGTTTTAGCTGCAACCTTTGCCGTCCTTGGTTTATTGCCACTAGTGCCCCTTGCTCAACTTGGATTTGCAGTGGCGTTCGGAGTTCTCCTAGATACGATCATTGTTCGCTCAATCTTGGTGCCTGCACTAGTTCACGATATTGGTCCTAAGGTCTGGTGGCCTTCAAAACTTGCTAAGGAGTCGGTGAACTAATTCATGCGCGTTGGAATCGCAGGATATGGCTTAGCAGGTCGCGTTTTCCATGCGCCTTTACTTAAAGGCTGCGGCTATGAAGTTGCCTCGATACTGACTTCAAACCCTGATCGAATCGCACAAGCCAAGAGTGATTTTCCGCAGGTACAGATTTTTTCTGAACTCGATGCATTCTTAGAATCCGACCTTGATCTTGTTGTTATTGCTTCGAGCAACGTCGCCCATCTTCCACAAACTCTGGCAGCGCTGGAACGAGGAATTCCTACAGTTGTCGATAAACCAATGGGACGTTCTGTGGCTGAAGTGAAGGAGATGATTGCGCTCTCTGAAAAGAAGCAAATTCTTCTGACAACATTTTTCAATCGCCGTTGGGATAGCGATAGCCTGACAATAAAGAAGTTGTTAGCAACAGGGGAGTTAGGGACACCTTTCCGCTTTGATGGACGTTTCGAACGTTTTCGCCCCGAACGTAATCTCGCATCCTGGCGCGAGAATCTCTCACCGGAGGAAGGCGGAGGGCTACTTCTTGATTTGCAATCGCACTTAATCTCTACCGCTCTTGAATATTTCGGACCAGCACAAGTTGTAAGCGCTAGCGTTCGCTCTATTCGTGGTGGGGCTGATGATGATGTGACTGTTGTATTGCGTCATGACTCAGGTGTCGATTCATATCTCGCTGCATCAGCGGTAAGTGGTGCACCAGGACCTCGCGTTCGTTTGCTGGGAACCAAGGGAGCGCTTGTAATTGATGAGCTTGATCCGCAAGAAGATGCACTTCGAGCAGGCGAGATTCCTTTTGGCGGCGTATGGTCAAAGCCAATGACAAATACAGCAGCAATTCACAAGGGTGGTGAAGTTCTGCCTTTGGAGAGCGTCTCCGGAAATTACGCAGCCTTTTACACTTTGGTTAAAGCTGCGATTGAAAGTGGCTCTGCAGCACCTGTCTCTCTCGGCGATGCGCTGCGCGTTGCGGAAATTATCGAAGAGGCGCGAGCAATAAGTGTCCGATAGTTCACTGCCTGTCATAGTCGTTGGCGCGGGGCTGGCTGGTTTATCTGCGGCGCAAACTCTGCTTGATGCAGGTGTTGCAGTACGTGTGTTGGAAGCCTCAGCAACTCTCGGCGGTCGAGTACAAACCGATGAAATTAACGGATATCGCTTTGATCGCGGATTTCAATTGATAAATGCGAAATACCCTGAACTAGAGGCGCTCAATATTGTTCATAAGTTAGATTTTGCCTACGCACCGCGTGCAGTTGATATTGCCCTCGATGGTTCAGCCGTCCGCCTTGGAGATCCGCGAAAATTTCTCGTTTCGGCTTTCCGTAGCCAATCAGGAAGCATGAGAGAGAAAATCTCGTTTTTGAAGTATCTATTTTCACACTCTGCTCATGGCTCAAATGTTGAGAGTGAGTTAATGGCTGCAGGCTGTAACAATCTCTACACACGAGTGCTCAAGCCCTTCCTGACAGGAGTTTTCTTAACTCAACCTGTTCGCGTGGATTCTGTAAGTGGCAGAGAGATCATCAAGAGTTTTATCAGTGGAGCACCGGGATTACCGGCAAATGGTGCCGGCGAACTATCGCGAGTGCTTGCGGCGCACATTGGCGCAGTAGAAACTGGCGTGCAAGTAAACGCCATCTCTGGACTTGAATTAAGTACATCCAAAGGCGAGATCTCTGCCCGCGCAATTATTGTTGCTACCGATCAGACAACGGCTGCGCAGTTGCTTGAAATTGAGGAAGTAGGAGAGAGCGTTAGTTGCACGACCTGGTTTCACTCCACAGCAGATGCCATTGCATGTGATGCAACGTTACGTGTAGATGGTTTGGCGCGTGGTCCGATTGTGAATTCAATTGCGATCTCTAAGTTGCTGCCCTTGAGTGCCCCTGCTGATCGAATTCTCTTCTCCAGCACATCGTTAGGACATGCATCAGAATCAGAAATTAGACGTCATCTCGCTCTGATGTGGGGAGTTGATACAGCGGCTTGGGAACTTGTTGCTAAGTACGACATTAAGAGCGCACTTCCACTCTTTCCACCTGGCCACGCACGGGCACAATCGCTCTATGTAAAACCGGGTGTGTGGCGTGCGGGAGATTATTTAAGTGCAGCATCTCAAAATGGTGCACTTGCATCTGGGCGGCTTGCAGCCCTTGAGTTACTTAATTCTCTATAAGAGCATCGAGAGCTGATGTCACATGTGGGTAATCCCATGTGAATCCCGCGTCGATAAGTTTTTGTGGGATTACTTTCTTTGAACCCAATACCTCTGACGAGAACCCACCAAGAGCAACCTTGAGCGCAAATGCAGGGGCCGGAAATAGAGCCGGGCGATGCAGGGCGCGAGCAAGGGCTGCAGTGAACTCCTGATTTGTTACTGGGTTTGGCGATGTCAGATTGATAGGACCTTCAATTGGGTTTTCAAGTGCGAAGGTAATTGCGCGGAGAACATCGTGCAGAGTGATCCAAGACCACCATTGTTTTCCTGACCCAAGTTTTCCACCAAGTCCGAATCTAAAGAGCGGAAGCATCCTTCCGAGCGCGCCACCGGTTGGATCTAAAACCAAGCCAGTGCGAAGTTTGACTGTTCGAATTGGAGAAGCGATATCGGCTGCAGCTTCCCATTCGCGGCAGACAGCAGCAAGAAAATCATCTCCTGCGCGATCACTTTCCACGACGGCACGATTACCCGATTCTCCATACCAACCAATCGCACTAGCGCTAATGAAAACCTGAGGCTTAACCTCAGCAACAGCCTTTGCGATTGCCTCTGTTCCAAGAAGTCGAGAGTTAAGAATCTGCGCTTTATATTTCTTGCTCCAGCGTTTATCACCGACACCAACACCGGCAAGATGAATTACTGCATCTACGCCAGCAAGTGCATCGGTATCGACATACCCTGTTGTTGGATCCCACTGCACTTCATCAGGGGAGACAGGAAGGCGACGTACAAGTCGTTGAACTGTATGGCCTTCACTTTTGAGATGGCCAACCAAGGCACTTCCGATCAAACCGGATGCGCCAGTAACGGCAATACGCTGAGGAAGTGCAGACATTAGAGTCCTAAATCAGACTCAAATGAACCGCCTTCGAGACGATCTTTGAGAGTTACAAGGAATCGGGCTGCATCTGCGCCATCGACAACGCGATGATCGTATGAGAGTGCGAGATAGACCATGGAGCGAATTGCAATTGTCTCTCCGCCATCTTCACCACGAACAACCATTGGACGTTTAACGATTGCGCCAAGACCCAAGATTGCAACCTGTGGCTGATTAATGATTGGGGTATCAAATAGCGCACCGCGTGAACCTGTATTGGTGATCGTAAATGTTCCACCGCTGAGTTCATCAGGATTGACCTTGTTATCGCGCGTACGTGCTGCCAGATCTGAAATCTTTCGAGCAACGCCACCCATGTTGAGGTCACCAGCATTTGCGATTACTGGAACTAACAATCCGCGTTCAGTGTCAACTGCGATACCGAGGTGCTCTGCACCGTGGTAAATGATTTGATCGCCTTCAACTGAAGAGTTAAGTACTGGATGTTGCTTGAGCGCTTCGCAGACAGCAACTGAGAAGAATGGAAGGAATGAGAGCTTGACACCTTCTCGTGCTTCAAATGAGGCCTTAGCACGATCGCGAAGTCGTGCAATCTTTGTTACATCCACTTCGATCACTGTGGTCAACTGTGCTGAAACCGCAAGTGATTCAACCATTCGAGCAGCGATAACTTTGCGGAGTCGAGACATAGTTACGGTAGTTCCGCGAAGTGGTGACGCGGCAACTGGTGCAGCTGTCCGTGGAGCAGATGGCGCTGATGGTGTTGCCACAGCGGCAGCAGTTGGTTTAGCAGCAGCTTCTACATCTTCACGGCGAATACGTCCGCCGATACCTGTTCCTCTTACCGATGCAAGATTTACTCCCAGATCAGACGCGAGCTTTCGAACAATAGGAGTGACATATGAATCTTGTGGCTGTGCAACTGGTGCAGCCGGAGCAACTACTACTGGAGCAACAGGTGCTGCAACTGGTGGGGGAGTTACAACCGGAGCGGCTGCGACTACTGGAGCAACAGGTGCTGCAACTGGTGGTGGTGTAGGTGAAGCAACGGGTGCTGCAACTGCGCCTGCGCCACCGATAACGGCAAGGCGGGCACCTACTGGAACTGTGGAATCGATGGCAACGTCGATTGAAATAAGTGTTCCAGCAACTGGTGATGGAATCTCGGTATCAACTTTATCTGTTGAAACTTCAAGGAGCGCTTCATCTACAGCAACGCTATCGCCAACATTTTTTAGCCAACGTGTAACTGTTCCTTCGCTGACGCTCTCACCGAGAGCCGGCATCGTAATAATTGTTCCACTTGTAGAAGGTGCAGCGGCAGGAGCCGCAGGTGCAGCGGCAACGGGTGCAGCAACTGGAGCCGCAACTGGAGCCGCAACTGGTGGTGGGGTAGGTGCTGCTACTGGAGCGGCAGCAACGGGTGCAGTAACTGGAGCTGCAGCGCCATCTTCGATGATTGCAAGATCTGCACCAACTGGAACTGTTGCATCAATTTGTACAAGAATCTTTGAAAGTGTTCCTGAAACTGGAGAAGGGATCTCTGTATCAACTTTGTCAGTTGATACTTCTAGGAGTGGCTCATCAACGTTGATGTGATCGCCTTCAGCCTTGAGCCAACGCGTGACTGTTCCTTCGCTTACGCTCTCGCCGAGTGCTGGCATCTTTACAGAGAATGTCATTGGTGATCTCCCTTTATCCGTGTGCGTGAAGCGGTTTGCCGGCTAGAGCCATGTGCGCTTCGCCCATAGCTTCAGACATTGTTGGATGTGCGTGAAGTAGCGGAGCAACATCTGCCGCCGTTGCTTCCCAGTTAAAGATTAATTGTGCTTCGGCAAGTAATTCACCAACTCGTGAACCAACCATATGTATTCCAAGTACAGGCCCGTTCTTTTCGGCAACCAATTTAATCGATCCAGAAGTTCCGAGAATTTGCGCCTTGCCGTTTCCTGCCAAGTCATAGTTGAGTTCGACAACATCATGGCCGCGCTCTTTCGCCTGAGCTGTTGTAAGTCCAACAGATGCAACCTCTGGTTCTGAATAAGTTACGCGAGGAACACCGTCGTAATTGATTGGACGTGGGTTGAGCCCAGCAATCTCTTCTGCAACAAGGATTCCTTCTTGGAATCCAACGTGTGCGAGCTGAAGAGTAGGAATGAGGTCACCGACTGCCCAGATACCAGGAACGTTCGTGCGGCATTTGTTATCGACAAGCACATAACCGCGATCCATCGAGATACCTTGTTCTTCATATCCAAGGTTTGCAGAAACTGGACCGCGTCCTACTGAGACCAGAAGAAGTTCGGCGCTAAAGGTGCGGCCATCTTCAAGCTCAACGGTAACTCCATCGGCGGTGACAGTATGTGACTTAAAGCGAGTTCCGAGTTCGAAGTTGATTCCGCGCTTGCGGTATGCACGCTCAAGGAGCTTGGATGAAGATTCATCTTCGAGGGCAACCAGGTGAGGCAGGCCTTCAATAATTGTCACGTCAGATCCGAATGACTTCCAGACTGATGCGAATTCGCATCCAATGACGCCTCCGCCCAAAACGATGACGCTCTTAGGAATGTAATCAAGCTTTGTACCGTGATCAGATGTAATGACGCGCTTTCCATCGATTTCGAGACCTGGAAGAGTTCTGGCATAAGAGCCTGTCGCTAAAATAACATTCTTACCGGTGTAGCGAGTTCCATTTACTTCAACGGTATCTCGTGAAACTAATTTTCCGTAGCCCTCAACATATGTAATGCCGCGGGATTTAACGAGCCCTTGAAGTCCTTTGTGAAGTTTGGTGATAACGCCATCCTTATAAGAATTGACGCCATTCATATCGATTGCGTTTAGAGTTGTATTGACTCCGAAATGCGATGAGTCACGCGCTGTATCTGCAACTTCACCTGCGTGAAGAAGAGCCTTCGTTGGGATGCACCCGCGGTGAAGACAGGTTCCGCCAAGTTTGTCGGCTTCAATCAGCACAACAGAGAGTCCAAGTTGAGCGCTTCGTAGCGCCGCTGCGTATCCGCCGCTTCCACCACCGAGTACAACGAGATCAACGTTAGACACGAAAGATATTCTCCTTTGCTCACCTGACCGCAAGACCTATACCCATATCTTGCCAGTCTGAACGCTCAATGACTAACTGGCAGTGGGCTCAACTCACATAATGAGAGGGAGATAACGCCAGCCGTGCACGTCGACTTAGGTTAGATCTGGGCCTTTGCCGCAGCGACCAGAGAGCGGACTCCAATGCCTGTTCCACCAACTGGGGTGTAACCGTGGGCGCTCCGATCGTTATATGCAGGACCTGCAATATCGAGGTGTAGCCATGGAAGTTCATCCGAGACAAACTCTTTAAGGAAAATTCCTGCGACGAGCATTCCACCCATGCGATCTCCAATGTTCGCAAGATCTGCAACAGGTGAATCTAGAGATGCGCGGAGTTCTGTTGGAAGTGGCATTGGCCAGAACTGCTCACCGGTTTGTTCTGTTACAGCGAGAAACGCAGCAGAGAGTGGTTCGTTATTTGTCATCACAGCACTCGTACGTGTTCCAAGTGCAACGACTTGAGCACCAGTCAAAGTCGCAATATCAAAAATTGCATCAAGATTCTTCTCTTCTTGTGCACGTTGCAGTGCATCAGCAAGAACAAGGCGACCTTCTGCATCAGGATTAAGAACCTCTACAGTCTTTCCACCATAAATTGTGATGATGTCACTTGGTCGGGTTGCATTGTCGCTGACCATGTTCTCTGCCAAAGGTGCCCACGCATCAATTGCGACTGGTAACTTAAGAGCAGCAATTGCTAAGACGGCACCACAGACAGCAGCAGCGCCGCTCATATCTGACTTCATTGCCTCCATGCCTAGTGCGGGCTTAAGCGCGAGTCCGCCGCTATCAAAGGTAATTCCCTTTCCAACAAAGGCGTAACGCTTTGCTGGCTTTACCTTGCCGGTTGGTGTGTACGAAATGCGAACAAGACGTGGGGGATTAGCCGAACCTTGGCCCACGGCAGTAATTCCACCGTAACCCTTACTCTTCAAAGTTGTCTCAGTCATCACGGTAATTGATAAACCTGCACGAGCTCCGCCTGCCGACTTCACCTCTGCGCTCATTCGATCTGCAAACGATGCGGGATTGAGATGACTTGGCGGAGTATTAATGAGATCACGAGTTAAGAATGTGTATTGGGCGATCACAGATGCCTCTGCAATAACTTCCTTAAATTCAGCTTTCGCGGCATGCGGTGTGAAGATCTTCGCTGCGGCAAGGGATGAGTTACTTGTAACCACTTCATCGCTACGGAATTCATTAAAGAGATACGCACCCAATGCAGCACCTTGTGCCACTGCCGAAACACCCTCAAGATTGAGAGCAGGCAGTGCAAAGGTCGCAGACTTTTGATTGGAGAGTGTGCGGGCCGCAGCACCGGCTGCACGGCGAAGAAGCTCGTGGCCATAATTGGATGATGCTTTTCCTAAACCTGTAAAAACCAGTAGGCGAACAGAGTTACCCGGAATCTTGATGACTTCATCCGTCTTGCCGGTTGCCCCCATGTCGCCGAGAATCTCTTCCAAACTTTTGGCATCGAGTGCGAGATCTCCGGATTCAATGATCAGAGTTGGCTTTCCACCTTTTCGAGTGGCGGGACCTTGCGCGAGACCGACAACAAGAATGTCATCTTTAAGAGCGGAGGTAAGAGAGAGTGCGGTCATAGTCGAAGTCACACATGCCTTTCGAGATTCTCGGGGTTGCCTACTGCCTGTTCCTAGCGCCGTAAGTGTAGGTTGATGGGATGAAAAATTCACCTTTGCACAGTCGCCACCTCGCCCTTGATGCGAAGATGGCTGATTTTGGTGGTTGGTTGATGCCGATCGAGTATCCAGGGGCGGGCGTATTAGCTGAACACGCGGCAGTCCGTGAACGCGTAGGGCTCTTCGATGTCTCGCACCTAGGTAAAGCTCGCGTGAGCGGGGAAGGCGCACTCGAATTTCTCAATGGCGTATTTACAAACGATTTACATCGCATTACAGATGGGCAAGCACAGTACACACTACTCTGCAATAAAGATGGTGGCGTTATTGATGACTTGATCGTCTATCGCAATAGCGCAACGGATTTGTTCTTGGTTCCAAATGCGTCAAATACCACTGATGTGGTCCGCGTGCTCAAAGAAAGTGCACCAGCAGGGATCGTCGTTGAAAATCTCCATGAAGATTTTGGTGTGATTGCACTTCAGGGCCCTCGCGCAGCTGCGGTGCTCAAGGAGCTTGGCGTTGAACCAGAGATGGATTACATGGCATTTTCACATGTGCGTATTGGTCATGCAGATGTCATTCTCTGCCGAACTGGATACACAGGAGAACACGGTTTTGAAATATTGCCACAACGCGGTGATGTCGAATCTGTTTGGGATATTTGTGCCAAAGTCGTTCTAGCCGAGGGTGGCGCTATCTGCGGTCTTGGTGCCCGTGACACGTTACGTACCGAGATGGGATACCCACTACACGGCCACGAACTTTCACTTGAGATTTCACCAGTGCAGGCGAGTGCAACGTGGGCAATCGGATGGAAGAAGGGCGCTTTTCACGGTAGCGAAGTACTCGTGGCACAGAAAAGCGAAGGGCCTGCTCGTCGCATGCGCGGTTTGAAATCCAATGATCGAGGGATTCCCCGCGCAGGCATGGAGTTAAAGGACGATTCTGGAAAGAACGTGGGCTTGGTAACTAGTGGAACTTTCTCACCGACACTTCGTGTTGGCATCGCTCTGGCGCTAGTGGATACCAATCTAACTATTGGCGATCAGGTAGCAATCGACATTCGAGGACGGGCCTCAACTGCCACAATCGTTGATTTCCCATTTGTTCCATCGCACGTCCGTTAACTTTTGGAATTGACCGCGCTCTTAAACTCAATCGGAGTTAGGAAAGCGGCCTTAAAGTAAGTACGACGTAGCGCTCTTAGAAATGGTGTGGCTGTCACAACTATCAAGACCGATGTGAGAATTGCTCGTGGAATATCCCACGCCATAGAGGATGCAAAGTGAAAAGTAATAAAACGAGAGAGATTCTCGTTTAGATCGCCACCAGGGATGTATGAGAGTTGAGTTTCAGAACCCAATACCCATGGCCAAAATTGCAAGTCCATCAAAATTCCAAAGGCAAATGATGCGAATATCCCAACAACAATAAGCATGGCTTTCTCTGTTACACCTCGAATTAATTTTCCAGCAAGTTTTTGAGGAAGTGCTCCTGCTAGAAGACCAATCCAACCCGCTGCAAAAACTTGATAAGCAAGCCACGGGCCAACGCCACCCGTAAGGAGTGCCGACGTTGTCATCGAGGTAACTCCTAAGAGGAATCCCCAAGAGGGTCCAAATACACGTGCTGCGATTATCAGTGCAAACCAGATAGGTTCAAGTCCAGCGGCGCCTGCACCTAGCGGTCGCAATAGAGTGATGAATGCACTCATCACTCCGAGAAGTGCAATTGATTTGGCATCTATCGATCCAATACCAACCTCAGATACGAGAAGGAAAGCCGACGCTGCAATTGCAACTACAAAAATCCAATGCAGATTTCCAACATAGAAGAATGGCCATAGAAATCCAGCTAGAGCAATCGCTGATGTAACGGCGAGAACAATCTTGGACTGACGCGAGAGACGATAGACATCGGCTGTTCTTTTCACGTTAGCGAATCCTTGCCAGTTGCTTCTGCAATTCCACGTAGGGCATCTTTAACAGTAAGCCATGGTGCCGGTGACATAACCTTTGCAACTTGTGGCGCAAATGCCGGTGATGAGAGAAGAACATCAAGTGTTGGGCCATCGGCCACAACATCACCATCTGCCAGAAAAACTACGCGATCGGCTACCTCTGCAACTAATTCAACATCGTGGGTGGCAATCAAGACGCACTTACCTAAATTTCGAGAATATGAAACCAAGGTATCTACCAAAAGCGACTTCGCCTGGTAATCCAAACCTCTGGTGGGCTCATCCATAACGAGAACATCTGGTGCGCTGCAGAGAATGAGCGCCAGAACAAGTGAAAGTCTCTGGCCCTCTGAGAGATCTCGGGGGTGTGCTTCAGGATTAACTGTCGGCGTCAGGCGAGTTAAGAATGCAAATGTTGAACCCTCTTCTAATCCGTTATCACGGTCACTGGCCGAGCACTCTTTCGCAACGGATGAGTGAATCAATAAATCACTTGGCTCTTGGGGAATGAAGCCGATTGTTGATAGACGTTGGCGACCCTGGAGCTCTGTTGGGTCTTGGCCGAGAACTCTGATTTTCCCACTTGTTGCTTTATGAAAACCTACGATTGATTTAAAGAGTGTGCTCTTTCCAGCACCATTGCGGCCCATCACGGCTGTGATTTCACCGGATTTAAAGTCAAGCGAAACCTCTCGCAGGGCTGCTTTCTTTCCGTAGAAGTGTGAAATCTTCTCTATCTCTACAACGCTCGCACCGGTGGCAGATCTGGACTGTGCAACGAGTGGAGTGAAGTCACGAAGATGAGTTGTCATTCGACGCACTTCTCGCACACTGGTGCCGACAGAATCTAGGTTGAGTGCGCGTGCCAGATGAACGATAGGTGGAGCGATCGGTGATCTCTTTAGAATTTCTTCTGGAATATCAATCTCAGCCTTGCCCTCTGCCGAAATAGCAATGATGCGATCGGCAAAACCAATTACCCGCTCTAACTTATGTTCTGAAATAACAACGGTCAGTCCTAAATCATGGACGAGTCGGTGAAGAATAGATAACACTTCTTCTGCAGCTATTGGATCAAGTGCTGAAGTGGGTTCATCAAGTACCAGAACCTTCGGATGCATCACCAGCGCACTACCGATTGCAACTCGTTGTTGTTCACCGCCGCTTAGTGTTGCGATAGAGCGAGAACGTAGGTGAGCAAGAGAGAGCAGATCAAGAATCTCTTCAACTCGCTTGCGCATTACTTCGGGTGCGAAGTTGAGAGCTTCCATGCCAAAGACCAGTTCTTCCTCAACGGTATCTGTCACAAATCCGTGGGAAGGATTTTGTCCAACAATGCCGATGAGGTGGGCGAGACCTCCTGGCTTAGTAAGAGATGTTGCAATCCCGTCGACAGAGATATCTCCCGCCAGAATTCCACCCGTGTGATGCGGGACCAAACCATTAATAAGTCGCAAGAGCGAAGACTTTCCAGATCCGGTGGCTCCGATAACAAGGACCATCTCACCTTCTTCAATAGTGAAGGAGAGATCTTCAAAAACTGTATGCAGTGAGTGTGGATAGATCAGCGAAACGTTATTGAAGGTAATCATGCAAATACGACCCATGAAAAAGGAATGAGAGCAATGGCTGAGAGAACAACGCTCAGATCATGCGGCAGCATCTTCTCTCTGCGATAACGTGATCGATTACGTGAATATCCATAACCACGCGAATCCATGGCAGCGGCTAAATCCAAAGAGCGGGCGAGAGATTCTTCAAGGAGGGGGAGTGCCACACCCGCCCAACCTCTTCTTTGGATACCGCGCATTCTTTGGGCGCTCTTAATTCTTGTCGCACTTGTTACCAATTGTGGAAGAACAGAGGTGGCGATAACGAGTGCGACTCCAAATTCGTAGATGAAGACAGGCATCTGACGCAGAAGTCGATGAGGAGATGTCAGGGAAGTGGCAGCGGCAAAGATACAAATGAGGGTTGCGATCTGGACACCTTCTGCAAAAGCAAAGGTGAGTCGCTCTTGGGTAATTGCGCCACCGACTCGAATCCCCGCCATCCACTCTGGAAGATCAACTATTGGCAATTCAAAGAGAGTGTTGCCAGGTATCGGGACCCCAATTGCAATTCCAATAAAGGTTCGAATCACGATGATGATCGCAGCGATCTTCAGCGCAAACCAAAGTCCTCTAGACCAGGGACTTTGATCGATTGCGTTGCGATTTAATCGATAAACGATGAAACACATTCCACCCACAACCGCCAGATTGAAGGCGGTGTGATGGGCAACTGAAACCGCAATAGCAATTGCGATCGCACCGCACCACCACGTAAGTGGATGGAATGTTTTCTTCATCTACGTCAGGATTACTTATTAGCTAGCGCTGATGGTGTTGGAATTTCTACGCCGCATTCTTTACGCGGATATCCACCTAGGCCACAAATCAGCCCTGACTTATCGCCACGAACTCGGACAACTTTGCCAAGAACATCGATGCCTTGCGCCTTTTTATCTATCGTGATGCAGCGCTTTACCGTCTTTAGTGGCTTCTCTCCGGTTGGTGCAAGGTATGCCGCACCGAAATCAATAACGATTGCAATTCTCTTCTTTCCTGCAACTGCGCGGGTCTTTCCACAGATTGATTGAAAGTCTGGAAGCACTGAAGGGGATGTGGCATCTGGAATGGCTTCACTTGAAAAAGTAAATGCCCAACCTTCAACCGATCCATCTGCAATATCAACAGTTGGGCCCGTCATTGCAGCAGTCCACGTCGTCGCCTTTGGTGCTGCTTGGAAGTATCCCCAATAGCGATAACCGGTGGAAGATGCTTGTGCAGGAGTTATAGTTGCGGCGAGTAAAGCCAGCGTGGCTATGACCGCGAATTTCTTCTTCATTTATCTGGAGCTCCTCATTGTGTGAGAGTCTCACAGGGGTAGCTCCTAGAAATAGCGAATACACGCTTTACTTTGGACTACGCCCCGCAAACCTCGGCGGGTGTTTGTCAATGTTCTTAGGTAGGTAATCCGACTACGAGTACAAGGACTCTTACGGTTGCGGGTCAGCGTCGGATTTTCACCGAACTTCCCCTACAAAAGAACTCTTATTAAGTTGTTTGCCTACCCTAGGGGTAGTTAGAACTTTTCTCCTACTGCCACGCCAGGTTTTGGTGCACGCATGCGGCGCATCTGCGTTGAACGAAGCCAGCCATACATTCCCAGACCCTTGGGTGATTCGTCAGGAAAGCGAGCCACAACTTCACGTTTGATCTTTCGTGCAAGAAGTACGCCATCGATAACAGATGCAAAGAGAACTGTGTACATCAGAACGACGCCGATGACGGCGGCTGCAGCAATTGGTATGAGAGAGACAACTAGAACGATGCCGATTACTGGAAGAAAGTACTCACCAATTGAACGGCGTGAGTCAACGTAGTTTCTTACAAATTTCTTGATTGGTCCGCGGTCACGTGATGGAAGTGCATTCTCATCACCACGAAGATACGCGGCACGTTGTGCCATTCGTGCTGCGCGTGCTGCAGACTTTTGGCGCGCCTTCTCTTCTTTCGAACGGGCGGGAGCAAGGGATGAAACTTTGCGAGCCGACTCTGCATCTTTGCGCTTAGGAGTTGGCCGCCCCTTCTTCTGAGGGCTCTTTTGATCTGGAGATTCGTTACTCATGGGGGGACTATAGAGCGAGCATTCGCTCAAGTGCTAGTTGAGAGAATTTCTTTACCTTGGCATCGACCGAGATTTGATTGACGATGTGGCCGGCGACTAAAGATTCCATAGCCCAGACTAAATGGGGGAGATCTATGCGGTTCATAGTCGAGCAATAGCATAAAGTTTTATCGAGAAAGACAATCGACTTATCTGGGTGAGCTTTGGCAAGGCGCGAAACTAGATTGAACTCGGTGCCAATAGCCCAAGCGCTGCCCTTTGGCGCAGCCTCAATGGTCTTGATGATGAATTCAGTGCTACCCACTACATCGGCATTGGTCACTACTTCATGCGTGCACTCTGGGTGAACGAGAATCTTGACTTCAGGAATACGAGAACGGACATCATCGATGGATTCTTTAGAGAATCGTCCATGTACTGAGCAGTGACCACGCCACAAGATGACTTTTGCGTTCTTAATCTCGTTCTCAGTGAGCCCGCCCATGGGTTTCCACGGATTCCATAGAACGCAATCTTCCAACGAAAGCCCGAGGCTCTTGACTGCGGTATTTCTACCGAGATGTTGATCGGGAAGAAAGAGAACTTTTTCACCTTGAGTGAAGGCCCATTGCATTGCAGATTGTGCATTTGAAGATGTACAGACTGTTCCACCATGTTCGCCTGTAAATGATTTGATTGCAGCGGATGAATTCATATAGGTGACAGGAATCGTTTTTTCTGCAATTCCTAATTCGGTCAGAGTTTTCCAGCACTCATCAACTTGTGAAGCTGTTGCCATGTCGGCCATGGAACAACCAGCAGCTAGGTCAGGGAGAATTACTTTCTGTCGATCGCTAGTGAGGATGTCAGCACTCTCGGCCATAAAGTGCACTCCACAGAAAATTACGAACTCAGCGGTGCTCTGGGCTTGAGCGGCTTGTGCCAACTTAAATGAATCTCCAGTGATATCTGCAAACTCGATAACCTCATCGCGTTGATAGTGATGACCTAGAACGATTGCGCGATCACCAAGGGCGGCGCGGGCGGCGCGGGCTCGAGCAACTAGATCTGGATCACTCGCCGCCGGAATCTCACCAGCACAGGTCACTCCACGTTCAGAAAGCGGGTCTGAACCGCTGCCTAGAAGTAGGAGGTTGGTCACGGTAGAAGATGACATGGCTCTATTCTCACCTATAAAAGTCGCAGATGCGAAGTGACGCGGGTACTCTTTCCCCATGACAACACAAGACACAACATCGACCACCACCAGCATCGCTCTCACCGATGGGGCAGCAGCCAAGGTTGCAGCACTTTTGGCACAAGAAGGCGCTGATGATCTCTACCTACGCGTTGAGGTACAGCCTGGTGGATGTTCAGGTCTGCGCTACCAACTCTTCTTTGATAACCGTGAGTTAGAGGGCGATGTTGTTCGCATGTTTGGCACAGTCAAAGTAATCACTGGAAAGCTCAGCGATCCATATTTGATGGGTGCAACAATTGATTTCGTGGATACGATCGAAAAGCAGGGCTTTACGATTGATAATCCAAATGCGCAGGGTTCTTGTGCCTGCGGTGATTCTTTCAACTAATCCCCACATTTACTTCTAGTTACTTGTAGATTCTCGCCCTATGAAGATAGGTGTCGCAGGATCGGTCGGTCGCGACCACATCATGACTTTCCCAGGAAAATTCTCCGACTCTGTCGTTGTCGGTTCGCTTGAGAAAATCTCGCTCTCATTCTTAGTTGATGGCTTAGAAGTCCGTCGCGGGGGATGTGCGGCCAATATTTGTTTCGGTCTTGGCGTTCTAGGACATAAGCCACTTCTGATTGCAGCAGTTGGAAAAGATTGGCCGGATTACAACGCATGGCTTACCCGCCATGGCGTTGATACATCCCATGCACTTGTCTCAACAACGCAATTCACAGCGCTCTTTACAGTTACAACAGATTCTGAGCACAATCAATTTGCTTCATTCTTTCCTGGCGCGATGTCTGAGGCGCGCGATATTGAGCTTCAGCCAATTATGGATAAAGAAGGCACGCTCGATCTTCTTGTCATCTCGCCAGATGATCCGGCGGCAATGTTGCGCCACACACAAGTTGCTCAATCAAAGGGAATTCCTGTTTTGGCTGATCCATCCCAGCAGATGGCCCGACTATCAGGTGATGAAATTAAGGTTCTTATTGATGGGGCGACATATCTTTTCTTAAATGAATATGAATTGGCGCTAGCGATTCAAAAGACTGGTTGGAGCGATGATGAGATCCTCGACCGAGTTAACTACCGCGTAGTCACTCTCGGTGCAGCAGGCTCTCGCGTTGAAGGGCGAAATACCCCAACGATCACAGTCACCTGCCCGCAAGAGAAAGCAAAGGTCGATCCAACCGGAGTTGGCGATTCATTTAGAAGTGGATTTGTCGCTGGCCTTGCTTGGGGTCTCTCTCATGAGCGCTGCGCGCAGCTGGGTTCACTGTTAGCCACCTACGTCATCGAGACTATGGGCACGCAGGAGTACAGCTTTACGCCGCAAGAATTCCTTGATCGCTTCGAAGTTGCTTATGGCAGCGCTGCGCGATCAGAAGTTGCGGCACACTTCCACTAAAGCACTCACAAAGGAATCGATATCTGATTCAGAGTGGTCTTGTCGCAGAGTAATTCTGATTGAACCTTCTGTCGGTAGCCCCATCGCAGCCAGCACATGACTTGGAGCGAGATCGGCCGGCGAGCAGGCAGAACCCGCATCAATTGAGATAGAGCTGGCCTCTAGTTCGCGTACAAGCATTTCGCTGACGGTGCCAGGAACAATTATCGTTTGGTAATTAGAGAGTCTTTCGGAGTTTGCACCAACAAGGATTGCGGTTGGTAAGGCTGAAGCGATTTTCTGACGCAGATATAGATTGAGTGAATCAATCTTGATGCGATCTTCTGCGAAATTCTCTAGGGCTACAGCTGCACCAAGTAAGAGTGGCAATGAATATCCACCAGGAGTTCTAATTGGTGCGATGTGAGGAAGTGGATAGCGCCATTGCTGTGAATTCGCTATCGCCATAATTGATATTCCAGATGGGCCACCCCATGCCTGGCTTGAAAAAATTGCGCCATCCCAACGATCACCCAATGCAATACGTGATCCAGAATATGTGGCATCTAGAACTACTGTCTGCGCCTTCGTCGCAAGCAGATCAATATCCTGCAGAATTCCTGTTTCGCCATTGGCGATCTGCAAAGAAAGAATTGAATCTGCAGGAATCTGCGATACATCCAAATAACCGTTTTGATCTACTGGAATAATCGAATGGCTCTGGTGAGTTCGAGCAAATGCTCGAATCTTGCCTCGATCAATTGCCCCTACCGAAAGATGGCGAGAGGGATCAAGGAAACCTGCGATGCAGAGATAGGTTGCTAACTCAGATTCCCCGACGATCTCCATCTGGTCTACTCGGATTCCCAAACCTGATGCCAGAGCCTCTAGGGCCTGGTTCTGCAAAATTTTGGCTCTCTGTGAGACCTGAGATAACTTCTTGGGATCGGCCCAGCCAGCCTCAAAGGCAGCAGAGATCGCCTTCGAGACAATCTCAGATAGAGGATTCTCGGATGTGAAATTTCCTGTGACACGAACCACCTGATGAAGGCTACTAGCACCGGCTCCGAACTTCTCTCCTCGCCACTATCCTTGGCCTATGTCGCTCCCAACGAGTAAATCGCGCGCGCTGCGCCTCGGGCTGGTCATCACACCGATGGTTTTCGCCCTGAGTGGTTGTTCAAAAGTTTCTGGCCTTGGTTTCCCAGAAGGTGTAACTAGTGTCAATGACATCTCACTTCCATTATGGCAAGGTGCATGGATTGCTGGTGGTGTTGTCGGAGTAGTCACCTTAATTTTGATTTTGTGGCCAGCTGTTTTCCACAGAGCGAAGGCTTCTAAAGGGGAATTTCCAAAGCAGACTCAGTACAACGTACCAATTGAAATTATCTACACCGTAATCCCATTCATCATTATTGCGGTCATGTTCTACTTCACCGCCGTTAAGCAGAACGAGATTACTGAAAAATCTCCAAACGTTGCTCACGAAATTACCGTCAATGGAATTCAGTGGTCATGGCAGTTTGGATACCCAGAGGCGGGGGAGAAGGCGATTGTCACTGGAACCCCAGAGAAGCCACCCACGCTGGTAATTCCTGTCGGAGAGCGCGTCCGCTACATCATCACCTCTAGTGACGTTGTGCATGCTTTCTATGTTCCAGCTTTTATGAATCAGATCCAGAATTTGCCTGGCGTCACAAACCAAATTGAATTTACTGCAAATAAAATTGGAGAGTACCCGGGGTACTGCAATATTCTGTGCGGACGTAGCCACACATACATGAGATTTACAGTGAAAGTTGTATCAAAGGCAGATTATGAGAACTTTATTCAGACCTTGAAGGCGAGTGCAGCATGACAACATATGCAGAACGTCCAACGCTTGCCTCCGCTCCAGGAGTAGCACCGGCTACTAAGGGTAAGAACTTTGTTAAGTGGGTAACTTCAACAGACCACAAGACAATCGGCTACCTCTATTTGATGACATCCTTTGCTTGGTTCCTCATTGGCGGAATTCTTGCGCTCATTCTTCGATTTGAGCTCACCCGCCCGGGGATGCAGTTCATCTCAACCGAGCAGTACAACCAAGTATTTACAATGCACGGAACGATTATGTTGCTGATGTTTGCAACGCCTCTATTTGTTGGTTTTGCGAATGTGATTATGCCGCTACAGATTGGTGCTGCAGACGTTGCATTCCCACGTTTGAACATGTTGTCATATTGGCTCTATCTCTTTGGCAGCATCATGGCATTTGCCGGATTCTTAGCACCTGGCGGAGCGGCTTCATTCGGCTGGACTGCCTACGCGCCTCTGGCTAACTCAACTTATTCACCTGGAATAGGTGGAGATCTTTGGGTTGTTGGTCTTGCAATCGGTGGTCTTGGAACAATTCTTGGTGGCGTTAACTTCATTACAACAATCTTTACGATGCGTGCACCAGGAATGACTATGTTCCGTATGTCCATCTTCTCTTGGAACGTTCTCCTTACTTCTATTCTCGTACTTCTAGCATTCCCTCCACTTGCAGCTGCACTTCTTGCTCTGGAGTCAGATCGTATTTATGGAACGCATATTTTTGATCCAGCCAACGGTGGAGCGATGCTCTGGCAGCACCTCTTCTGGTTCTTTGGCCACCCCGAGGTTTACATCTTGGCGCTTCCGTTCTTTGGAATCGCAACTGAAATCTTGCCAGTATTTAGCCGCAAACCAATCTTCGGATATAAAGGTTTGATCGCTGCAACGATTGCAATTTCAGCTCTCTCTGTTGCGGTTTGGGCCCACCATATGTTTGCAAGTGGCCAAGTTCTCTTGCCATTCTTCTCATTCATGACCTTCCTCATCGGTGTACCTACCGGTGTGAAGTTCTTCAACTGGATCGGCACCATGTGGCGAGGCCATGTAACTTTCGAAACACCGATGCTCTGGGTTATGGGTTTTCTCGTGACATTCCTCTTCGGTGGAATCACTGGAATCATCCTGGCGTCACCACCGCTTGATTTCGCGGTATCTGCCTCTTACTTCGTGGTCGCTCACTTCCACTACGTGCTTTTTGGAACTGTGGTCTTTGCAATGTTTGCTGGCTTCTATTTCTGGTGGCCAAAGATGACGGGCAAGATGCTCAATGAGCGCCTTGGAAAGATTCACTTCTGGACACTCTTCTTTGGTTTCCACATCACATTCTTGATCCAGCACTGGCTAGGCATTAAGGGATTCCCACGTCGCTACGCCGATTACCTAGCAACTGATGGATTTACTGGAATGAATATGATTTCAACGATCGGTTCATTCTTACTCGCACTCTCCATGATTCCATTTGCAATCAACGTCTGGATTACTCGCAAGAGCCCAAAGGTTGAAGTGGATGATCCTTGGGGCTATGGCGCTTCTCTCGAGTGGGCGACTTCATGTCCACCACCACGCCATAACTTCCTATCAATGCCACGCATTCGCTCTGAGCGACCAGCTTTTGATCTTCATCATCCGCACATCAAGACCGAAGGACATTAAGCATGAAGGTTAATTGGCAACTCTTTGTCGGCTTAAGTGTCTTCTATGTCATCATGACAATTATCTATTGGTATGTCGGCGGAGAACCTGTTGGAATTGCAGGAATGCTTCTCTCAGCCTGTCTTGCAGGAATGGTCGGCTTCTATTTATGGTTTACGCAGAAGCGAATCGGAAGCGTTTTGCCTTCAGATAATCTCACTGCTGAGATTGCAGATGGTGCTGGCGAACTTGGCTTCTATAGCCCGCACTCTTGGTGGCCACTTCCTGTGGCAGCCAGTGCTATCGGTATGGGTTTTGGACTCATCATCGGATGGTGGCTCACACTTATTGCGCTAGCATCGTTGGTAATTAGCATCATCGGTTGGGTTACAGAGTATGAAAAACCACTGGATGACCCTTCCATGAGCGTCGGGCATTAAAGACAGATCATGCAGGTACGCGCAGAGATCCTCGCTGTAGATTTTCCGGATACTGCAGCGGCGCGAATTGTCATTCAAGCAGCGCCCGAAAAGATTTTTAACTTCCTGGCAGACCCTAAAGCCCACGCTCTCTTTGACGGTTCCTCGACAATCAACAAAGCCATCTCAGGACCTGACCGCCTATCACTCGGCTCACGTTTTGGCATGGCGATGAAGATCAAGGTGCCGTATCGCATCACCAATGAGGTTGTTGCCTTCGAAGAGAATCGCAAAATCACCTGGCGCCACCTCATGAAATGGACGTGGTCCTACGAGTTAGTTGATCTCGGCAATGGCAGTACGCAGGTCACTGAGATTTTTGATGCTTCTGTCTGCAACAAGGCACAGCGCTGGTGGGTTCACAAGACCGATTCGCTTAACCGTAATCCAAAGTGGATGGCCAAATCGCTGGTTAAGCTAAAAACTTTATGCGAGGGTTGATAACAACTCGCACAGCTCCGGCGCTCTTTGTACTTCTGTGGAGTACGGGATTTACTGGAATCCGTTATGGAATTCCATATGCACCACCGTTTACCTTTATCGCCGTAAGAATGGCGATCGCCTCGGTCCTACTCGCACTTATTTCACTATCAATCACAAAGAGATTTGCTCATGACCTACCAACCATCGGTAAGAGCGCTTTAGTTGGTGTGACAATCCATGGCGCTTACTTAGGTGGGTGCTTCTATGGGGTAAAGCAAGGAATGCCCGCCGGTATCACAGCGTTAATTTGCTCGCTGCAACCGGTACTAGTTTCAATCTTCTCATCAATTTTCTTTCAAGAAAATCTCTCACCTCGCAAATGGTTTGGACTAGGACTTGGGCTGGCTGGATTAGTTTTAGTGATTGCACCAAAGTTAGAAGGCGCAGGGGATCAAGGGTTACCTACGGCAGGCGTAGTTGCAGTCTTCATCGCTCTGCTTGGAGGAACATCTGGCACTTTGCTTCAGAAGAAATTTGGAGCAGGAGTTGAAGTTCTCTCAGGAACATCGTGGCAATACGTGGCTACTGGAATTCTGATGGGCCTTTTTGCGCTGAGCTTTGAAGGCGGCGAATCCATTACCTGGAACGCTCCCTTTATCTTCTCGCTCGCCTGGTTGATCGTGGCACTTTCAATCGGTGCAATTCTTATTCTCTATTTCTTACTTGCTCGTTCTAGCGCTTCTTCCGTTTCATCTTTGTATTACTTAGTTCCAGCGGTTACAGCAGTAGAGGCTTATTTCCTCTTTGGAGAGAAGATAGGCCTGGTTACTGCTCTGGGAACTCTTGTCACCATCGCCGGCGTTGCCCTTGTGGTGAGACAGGGGAGAGCGCGAGAAGTTACAAACCCTTAGTGGTGCTCGATCTCCTTGAGATCTGCAACTGTTGGCTTGGCAACCTGTTCAGCGTGAGCGATAGCAAAGCGCTTACGTAACTTCGACTTGAGCAGCCCAGGACGACGAACACCGCGGGCATCTTTCTCTTCAAGTTCAAGCGGAGCGTTCTGCTCATGTTGTGTAAGAAGCCATGCCTTTTCAGGTGAGATTGGCTCATGTACTTCAACGAATTCGCCAGATGGCATCATGACAAGGCGACCGGTTTCACGACCATGCAAAACAAGTTCTCGATCGGCACGTTGCAATGAGAGGCAGAGTCTCTTGGTCACGACAAAGGCGATCGGAGGAAGAACGATGATTCCAATACGACTAAACCACATGATCTGATTGATCGAGAGATCAAAGTTGGTAGCGATAATGTCGTTACCACCGTTAATGAGTGCAATCATCATAAATGTCAGAGCCATCGCACCGAGTGCCGTGCGGTTTGGCGCATTGCGAGGACGATCAAGGAGATGATGCTCACGCTTATCGCCGGTTATCCATTGCTCGATAAATGGATAGAGAGCCATTCCCGTAAAGAGAATTCCAGGAATTATCAGACCTGGGATCAGAATGTTAAGGGAGAGCGTGTAGCCAAAAATTACAGGTTCAATTGGGGGAGACATGCGAACTAATCCATCGAGCCAACCCATGTACCAGTCAGGCTGTGATCCTGCCGAGATCTGACCCGGTGTATATGGACCATAAAGCCAGATCGGGTTGATCGATGCGACCGCGCCAAGTAACGCGGTAACGCCAAAGACGATGAAGAAAAATCCGCCAGCTTTAGCCATGTAGATCGGCAGCAATGGATACCCAACAACGTTCTTCTCAGTGCGACCTGGACCTGGATATTGAGTGTGCTTCTGGTACCAGACCAACATTAAGTGCACTGTGATGAGTGCAAGGAAGATGCCAGGCAGCAGGAGGATGTGAATGGTGTAAATACGTGGGATAAATGTTTCACCTGGGAACACTCCACCGAAGAGGAAGTAAGAGAGGTATGAACCCACTAGAGGGATCGCTTGCAAAATCGCTTCCGCGATTCGAATACCGGTACCTGAGAGAAGATCATCAGGAAGTGAGTAACCCAAGAATCCCTCAACAATTCCTAGTGTGAGTAGTCCAATACCGATGATCCAGTTGAATTCACGAGGCTTGCGGAATGCTCCGGTAAAGAAGACGCGAAGAAGGTGAACAACGATCGCTGCCATAAAGATTAGCGCTGACCAGTGGTGAATCTGTCGCATCAATAATCCACCGCGTACCTCAAAAGAGATATCTAGCGCCGATGCATAGGCGGCAGACATCTCTAGCCCCTTGAGTGGCTCATAGGAACCTTCATAAACAACTTCACGCATTGATGGGTCAAACCAGAAAGTTAAGAAAGTGCCAGAGAGAAGCAAGATGACAAATGAGTAGAGCGCAATCTCACCGAGCATAAACGACCAGTGATCTGGAAATACTTTATTGAGATTCTTCTTCATCCATGCAGCAGCACCAGTGCGCTCATCTACATAGTTAGCAACATTACCTGCGATTCTTTCGCGTGCGCTCACTTTAATCTCCCCCAGAAGCTAGGCCCGACTGGCTCAGTAAATGGTGCTTGTGCAACGAGATAACCCTCGTCATCAACTGTGATGGCCAATTGTGGCAGAGGACGAGCAGCCGGTCCAAAGATAACTTTGGCTGCACGGGTTACATCGAATGTTGATTGGTGGCATGGACAGAGCAGGTGCTTTGTTCCCTGTTCGTACAACGCTACCGCGCACCCCATGTGAGAACAGATTTTAGAGAACGCGATGATTCCTTCGTAAGTCCACGAAAGTCGCTCAGCATCGAGATTGAACTCCTCTGGGCGAAGACGAATCAACAGGACCGCATCTTTGGCAATGTCACTCAGCGAACGGTGATCTTTTCCGGGAGCCATTTCTGGAAGTGTCTGTGCGACAGAACCAACTTCCAAATCTTCTGGACGAATAGGACGATCACCTGGATCTGTCACAAGACGAGAACCAGCCTTCCAACCAGTTGTCTTGAGTTCATCCCCTGGAGTTGGACCCAGATCGCGAAGAAGAAAGATAGGGGAGAGGCCTACGAGTCCAACGGCAAGACCCAAGCTTCGTTTGATTAATGAGCGGCGGCCAAGTCCGGCAGCCGCAGCGCCTTCTTTAGCAGTCTTCACAAAATCTTCGCGATCTGAATCAGGTGATCGGAATTCATGGCGCTGAGCGATGACTTCGGTATCTGGCATCAGCGTCTTCGCCCAGTGGACTGCGCCAAGTCCGATGAACAAAAGCGAGAATGCGAGACCAAGACCTAAGAAGAGTTGATGCGCATTCTGCTCGCCCATAAGAGGAATAAAGATGAAAGATTCAGTTGAGATGAAAAAGTACGAGAAGATGAAGAGAACTGTACTTAGAGCAGATAGCAAGAAAAGAATTGCAACCTGGCGTTCTGCCCGGTCCGCAGCCTTTGGATCGATATCAGTTTGACGCAACTTGTGCGGAGGCAAACCTGGATCTTTGATTGCTTCGATTTCATTACTCATAATTTTTTACTTCGCCTTCGCTGCTAGCCAGACTGCGATACCAATGAGCAGTCCTAGTCCGAGTGTCCATACGAGAAGTCCTTCTGTTACTGGGCCAACTCGACCGAGTGCGACTCCACCAAGTTGTGGTTCCTTCTCCGCTGCCTTAATCCACTTAATGATTGAGAGCTTCTCTTTTGGAGTAAGTGTTTTATCTGAAAAAACTGGCATTGATTGTGGGCCAGTGATCATCGCTTCATAGATGTGAACAGGCTCAACACCCATTACCGAAGGCGCGTATTTACCTTGAGTCAGCGCGCCACCTTGGCCTGCGAAGTTATGGCACATCGCGCAGTTAGTGCGAAAGAGTTCTCCGCCTTCAGCTACTTCACCATCGCGTTCGTAGTTGAGCATATTTTCCGATGGAATTTCAGGTCCTGGTGCAAGCGAAGAGACATAGGCAGCAAGAGCTGCAACTTCTTCATCGTTATATACAGGTGCCTTACGCATAGCTTGCTGGCTCATATCCGCCATTGGCATACGGCCGGTGGCTACTTGGAAATCTACTGAGGCAGCACCAACACCAATCAGAGAGGGAGCAATTGAGCCACCTTCTGCATTAAGTCCGTGACAAGAGGAGCAGCCTCTTAAGAAAATCTCTCTACCTTCTTCGATCGCGGCGGTGCGCTCTTCGGCAGTCAACGGAGAAGTTGTAGTTGCACCTGCAACTTGAAAGGTCGTACCAATTCCCAAGAGGGCAAAGATCAATAACAGTGGTGCAACAGCTCTATGTCGGCGATGGCGAGAAAGCTTCTTCACTTATATCCCAATCTACTTAATCAGATAGATCGCAGCAAAGAGCGCGATCCATACAACGTCGACGAAGTGCCAGTAATAAGAAACAACAATTGTTGTGGTGGCTTGCTGGTGCGTGAAACGACGGGCCTTAGCCACACGGATCAAAACGATGAGGAATGCGATCAAGCCACCGGTTACATGTAGTCCGTGGAAACCTGTTGCTAAGTAAAATACAGATCCATATGCGTTCGAAGAAAGTGTTAAACCTTCAGTGACTAGAACTGCATACTCGTAGATTTGACCCGCAATAAAGAAAGCGCCCATAAGAAATGTGAGAGAGAACCATTCACGCATTCCCCAGCGATTCATCTGCCAGAGTGAGCCTTCACGCTTATTCTGGAAACGCTCTGCAGCGAAAACTCCGAACTGGCATGTGACAGATGAGAGAACAAGAACAGTGGTGTTGATCGCTGCGAATGGAATGCTGAGTAGATGCGTTGATTCGCTCCAGATGCTCGGTCCTTGAACCGCGCGAGTTGTGAAATACATTGCAAAGAGCGCTGCAAAGAACATCAACTCACTCGATAGCCACACAATTGTTCCCACCGCCACGACGTTGGGCTTAGAGATCTTATGCATTGAGGCTGGCTCGGAGGCCGAGCTTGAGACTGTGCTTGTCATGCAGGCGATTATTCCCGATATCGCAACCTTTCACCTCTTTCTCTGGCTCTATCTGCCCTTTATTTGCCCATCTTTGAGGTGAAACGGATCACCATGGCATCTGCCATCTCTCGCGGTAGAGTGCGCCTATGTCGCAAGAAGAGTCACGCCGTCTCAATATCGTTCTCTATTCAGACGATGTAACGGTTCGCGCCCATGTGGCTGCCGCCCTAGGAACCCGTGTGGCCCCAGATCTAGCGCCCCATTCAATAACCGAATTTGCAACCGGCCCTGCTCTGCGTCTCTATGTCGATGGCAAGGCTCGCAGCGGGGATCACGAAATTGATCTCTTTATTCTTGATGGCGAAGCAGCCCCTGAAGGTGGCATGGGAGTAGCTCGCCAACTTAAAGATGAACTCTTTAACTGCCCGCCTGTACTTGTGATGACTGCCCGCAAAGAAGATGCCTGGCTAGCAACATGGTCGAGAGCAGAGGCAAATGTTCTGCATCCAATTGATCCATTTACATTGGCTCATACCGTTGCTGATTTATTGCGCTCCTCAATAGCGCGAATCAAGGCATAATTCTTCGCTAAGACCGCTTCTACCTGAGAGAGTTGGTGAAGCCACCATGTGGAAGTCATATCTTGAGCGCTTAGAAAATGGACTTGATCTAGAAGCCAACGAGGTTTCTTCAATCATGGAGACGATTCTTCGTGGTGAGGCTGAAGTTGCAGAGATAAAGTCATTTCTCCTTGCTTTGAAGAATAAGGGCGAGACGGCTGAAGAAGTCTCAGCACTTGTCAATCAAATGTTTGCCCATAGCGCCCCAATATCGATTTCAGATCGCGCAGTCGACACCGTTGGTACAGGTGGCGATGGAGCCCACACCATCAATATCTCAACAACGGCAGCGATTATTGCCGCCTCAGCTGGAGCGCGAGTTGTAAAGCACGGTAATAGAGCAGCATCTAGCAAGTCTGGTTCGGGAGATCTTCTCGAAGCGTTAGGTGTTGCGATCACTCTTGATGGAAAGGGTGTTGAAAGAACTGTTGCTGAACTTGGGATCGGTTTCTGCTTTGCTCCGATTTTTCATCCCGCAATGCGTTTTGCGGCCCCTGCTAGAAAAGAGCTTGGTATTCCAACGGTTTTTAACATCTTGGGCCCGCTAGCCAATCCTGCAAAACCTCAAGCGGCTGCCATTGGCGTAGCAGATGATCGAATGCATTTGGTAATGGCAGAAGTGCTAGCAACTCGAGGAGTTGATGGGTTTGTTTTTCGAGGCGATGACGGACTAGATGAAATCACTCTTTCATCAACCACCTCAATACTGAGCATCGGCAACGGTGAAATTCGCAGCGATCTCATTGAACCTTCTGACTTTGGAATTACTCGCGCACCAGTAAGTGACCTTGTCGGGGGAGATGCTTCAGAAAATGCTCGGATTACTCTTGCAATATTCGCAGGCGAAAGAGGCGCTCCTCGAGATGCGGTTATGTTAAATGCTGCTGCCGCTATCGCCGCATTTGAAGGCGAACAAGATCTTGACGTGCGTGAGCGAATTATTCGAGGCCTGAAGAAGGCAGAGGCGGCCGTCGATAGCGGTGAAACTACAGCCCTTCTTCAGAGATGGATTGCTTTGACTCAATCTTTGGTCGCACCTTCTTAGCCCCAGCGTTGAGCATCTGATTAATTGTGGTGATTCCGAAAGTTCCCATTCTTTCGATAATGCCGTGGAGCACATCCACCGTGGCTAACGCGTCATCGAGAGCTCTGTGGTTTGGGGAAATTTCAGTACGAAAGTAGATCGCAAGAGTCCCTAGTTGATAATTTGGAACATCATCTTTAGTCAATACAAATCGGGCAGCTTTTACCGTATCGATCACTCTAAAGTTCGGCCACGTGTACCCATGAAGCACCGCTGATGCTTTAAGGAACGAGAGATCAAAAGGTGCGTTATGGGCTACAAATACCGTTGATTTCTCACTGCCTAGAAATTCAAATAGAAGAGGCAGTACTGACTCAATCCTCGGTGCATCGATAAGCATCTCATCAGTAATCCCGGTTAACTCTGTGATAAATGGTGGAAGTTGCGTCCCCGGATTTACGAAAGTTTTAAAAGTGCCTAACACTTCTCCGCCACAGACTTTAACAGCGCCGATTTCAGTAATCGCGCTACCTGTCTTTGGTGAGGCGCCGGATGTCTCTAAGTCGAGAACCACAAAGGTCGTCTGAGATAGATCTTCATCGACAACCATTTTCTTCATCAGGGAAGCCTAGATGACTTGGCCGACATCACAAACGATCTATTTACGCTTAAAAGCTTTCTTTGCGCGGGCAGTCAATTTATCGGTCTCTTTTTTAATTCGAATGTAGATTACCTGGGCCCAAGCAAATTCGGTGGCCAAGATTGCTACACCGAGAACTATTAAGGGAAGGCCAGGTCCTGGAATAAATATGAAGACGATTCCGAGGAGCACAAAGGTCGTACCGACTGTTGCAACTATGACCCAACGGAATGGGTGAGGTAGGTGACGCCATACGTTTCCGAACTTGCGTCTTATATTTTGAGCCATTGGGCAAAACATCCTTAAATTCCTACTTGTGTAGTCTGGAATATAGCGTAATCTGCAGCGCATGGAATATCGACGCCTCGGCAGTACTGGAATGTATGTATCGGAAATCTCCTACGGAAACTGGATCACCCATGGTTCCCAGGTTGAGCAGGAAGCGGCAATCAAATGTGTAAAGACCGCTTTCGATCTCGGTATCACTACTTTTGATACAGCAGATGTCTACGCAGGAACTCGCGCTGAGACAGTTCTTGGTAAGGCGTTGAAGGGAATTCGCAGAGAATCCTACGAGCTTTTCACAAAGGTCTACTGGCCAACCGGGACAGGAAAGAATGATCGCGGTCTTTCTCGCAAACACATCATGGAATCCTGTAACGCGTCCCTTAAGCGTTTAAATGTTGATCACATTGATCTTTACCAGATGCACCGCTTTGATTTTGAAACACCACTCGAAGAGTCACTTCAGGCATTCGAAGATCTCATTCGCCAGGGCAAAGTTAATTACATTGGTTTCTCTGAATGGACTGCAGCCCAAATCTCATCAGCGCTGAAAATCCAAGATGCTCGTGGATATTCACGCTTTGTATCGAGCCAGCCACAGTATTCAGCCCTATGGCGAGTGATTGAAGGCGAAGTTGTCCCGCTATCTCGCAAAGAGGGAATCGGTCAGATTGTCTGGTCGCCAATTGCTCAAGGTGTTTTGACCGGAAAGTACAAGCCAGGAGCAAAACCTCCTGCCGGTTCACGTGCTACCGATAAGAAGAGCGGTGCGGGAATGATCTCTCGCTGGATGCGCGATGAAGTTCTGGAAGCGGTTCAGAAGTTGCAACCCGTTGCCGACTCTGTGGGTCTGACAATGTCGCAACTTGCCATCGCATGGGTCTTGCAGAATGACAATGTCTCTTCGGCAATCATGGGTGCTACAAAACCTTCTCAGGTTAAGGAAAATGTAAAGGCATCTGGTGTAAAGCTTGATGCTTCTGTGATGAAGGCGATTGATAGCGCATTGGGAACTCTTCCGGAGCGCGATCCAAAGCTCAACGTCAGCCCTAATCCTCGCGCCTAGAAAGTTTGGAGAGCGGTCTGTGAATCCATTTTTTTCTCGAAGTACCCTCGAATACGAGCTGCCTGATTTTGCATCGATCAAGGAAGATCACTACAAGGAAGCTTTCTACGAAGGTACAAAAGAACAGCTAGCCGAAGTTGATGCAATCATCGCATCGGGGGAGCCAACCTTTGAGAATACAATCGTCGCTCTTGAAAAGAGTGGTCGAACCCTCACGCGCATGCTCTTGGTTTTTTACAATAAATCATCGAGTGATACCAATGACAATTTGGATGCAATTGAAGAAGAGATAGCGCCAAAGTTATCTGCCCATCAAGATGCAATTACCTTGAATCCAGCGTTGTTTGGTCGGATCAAGTCACTTCACGACAAGAAGGGCTCTCTCGCACTTTCTTCGGAAGATTCATGGCTCTTGGATAAGTACTACAGAGATTTCGTCTACGCCGGAGCGCATTTAACGCAGGAACAACGCGAAGAGCTATCAAAACTCAATGAGCGACTCTCGTTCCTTGAGACTCAGTTTTCAAAGAATCTTCTCGCCGATACAAATGACAGCGCACTCATCGTTGATACAAAGGAAGAGCTCGCTGGTTTATCCGATGGCGAGATTCAAGCCGCTGCTGATGCGGCGAGTGCCCGTGGGCTGGATGGGAAGTATCTGCTTGCGATGGTCAACTTCACTGGAAATCCAATGCTGGAGAGCCTTGAAGTACGTGCTACTCGTGAACGCATCATGAAAGCATCGCTCTTGCGCGGTAATCGCGGCAACGAATTCGATACCAAGAAGATCATTACTGAAATGGCAAAACTTCGCGCTACCCGCGCAAAGCTCTTTGGGAAAAAGACTCACGCGGAGTACATCATCGCCGAACAGACTGCAGGTAGCGTCGCTAACGTGCATGCCATGCTGCGCAAAATTGCACCAGCTGCGGCACGTAATGCACGAGCAGAAGGTTCTGATATTCAAGCGATGATCAAGGATTCCGGCCAAGACTTCGAATTAGCGAGTTGGGATTGGGATTACTACACGGAGAAGGTGCGCAAGGCAAAGCACAACATTGATTCAAGTGCGATGCGCCCATACTTTGAACTCGAACGAGTTCTCCATGACGGAGTTTTCTTCGCTGCCAATAAACTCTTTGGTATTTCCTTTAAAGAACGTCCGGATCTCATTACTTACCACCCTGAAGCCAGAGCCTTTGAAGTGTTCAACGAAGACGGCAGCAAGTTAGGTCTATTCATTGGTGATTTCTACACTCGCGATTCAAAGCGTGGTGGGGCATGGATGAATAACTTAGTTGACCAGAGCTTCCTCCTTGGGCAACTGCCAGTCGTCTGTAATAACCTCAATATTCCAAAACCGGCCGCAGGTCAGCCAACACTTCTTACCTATGACGAAATCGTCACTCTGTTCCACGAGTTTGGACACGCTCTCCACGGATTGCTATCAAGTGTTACTTATCCTCGAGTATCCGGAACAAGTGTTCAACGTGACTTTGTGGAGTTCCCATCCCAAGTTAATGAGATGTGGATTCTCTGGCCAGAAGTTGTTGCCAACTATGCAAAGCATCATGAGACGGGTGAGCAACTACCTCAAGAACTGATCGATCGACTCAAGGGTGCATCAACCTTTAATGAAGGGCACGCAACGACTAGTTATCTTGCTGCAGCCATTCTGGATTTGGCATGGCATTCACTGGAAGATGGCCAAGACGTTGCTGACGCAGTTGCCTTCGAGGCAGAGGCGATTAAGGATTACGGTCTCGACTATCACGCAGTTCCGACGAGATATCGCAGCACTTATTTCTCTCACATATTCGGTGGAGGTTATTCAGCCGGCTACTACGGATATATCTGGAGTGAAGTTCTTGATGCAGAATCTGTCGATTGGTTCAAGGAGAACGGCGGCCTCACCCGTAAAAATGGTGATCACTTCCGTGCAGAGCTTCTCAGTCGTGGTGGGTCAATTGATTCAATGCAGATGTTTAAGAATTTCCGCGGACGTGAAGCATCGATAACACCGTTGCTTAAGCGCCGTGGTCTTGAATAACCCGTTCTATAAATCCATCAACTGCTGATTCGATCATCGCCAAAACGCGTTGATAGGACTCTTCAGGTTGGTTATAAGGGTCCGGAACTTCAAGGCTGGTGTACTGACTCGATAATGGATCGATATGAGATAACGCTGGATCAAAACTACGAAGGTAGTAAACCTTCGTTGCATCTTCCTGGCTTGGCGCAAGGGATAGAACATTCTCGTAATTGCTCGAATCCATCACCAGTATGTAATCGTTGACAAAGTAATCATTTACTTTGAACTGTGACGCTATATGACTATGAAGATAGCCAGCTTTTTCCCAGACTAACTTTGATGTTGGGTGAGGACCTTGGCCTACATTCCAACCACTTGTCCCAGAGCTGCTGACATTTATCCTCACTTCGCTGATTTTCTCTGCCTTATTTGCAAGCACAGCAGCGGCCATGGGGGAGCGACAGATATTTCCAAGGCAGACCATCGCCACGTTGAGAGAAGGCATGTCCTAAGCCTAATCTCCTTTAGACTTTCAACGTGAATAAAGACATCGTGCTCGTTGCCAGCCTCATTACTGTGATCGCAGCCCTTGCCTATCTTGTGCGCAGTACTCGCGCCCTGCATAGAAAAGTGAATCGAAATGCAGATCGCGTCAGTAAAGAGTTGTCTGCGCAGACTGGACGATTCAAGACAGAGCTGGCTCATGTGTATCACCAATTCGAAGCAGTTGAGCAGTTGCTTCCGCTACTCAAGCTTTCAGCGCCTCTTCCGCCATCACGTGGTTGGGCGGCGTCACCAGATTTCCTCTTAACCCTCGCTCACGTAACTAAAAAAGTGAGACCACGCCTGACGGTTGAGTTGGGTTCCGGAATTTCCACCCTTGTCTTAGCCAAGAGCGGAGCGAAGAAGATCGTTAGCCTTGATCACTCGGTTGAATTTGGCACACAGACACGCGAGATGTTGTTAAGTCACGGTGTGCGCGGAGTTGATATTCGAATCCATGAATTAGAAACTTACTCACGCGGATACAAGTGGTACGCCAGATCAACATTCAAGGGGATTGCAAAGATTGATCTCCTCGTTATCGATGGTCCTCCGAGCTCTACCAATGAAGATGCGCGCTACCCGGCCCTTGAGCATCTAGTTCCGCTTCTTTCGCCAAAGGCAACAGTGATCTTGGATGATGTTTATCGTGATGAGGAACGAAAACTTGCCGATGCAATCGCGAAAGCGCTACCTGGCCACGTCATGACGATTCTCTCTCATGAAAAGGGAACGGCAGTAATCTCACCACGGACCGGAAAATAATTTCGCGTGAACTCCGCCTTCTTTGACCAACCTGAAGATGTAGTGATCAAAGAGCTAGAGGCTTTTTCACTTCAGATCCTTAGTCAGTATCCGATTGAAGTGAAGTCAGCCGTCTCTATAAATTATGAGTACAACGCCACACTTAAGGTTGAAGCAACCGACGGCCAATTATTTGCACTACGTATCAATACAAATTCACCGCGAACTCCTGAAAACTTAAGGGCAGAAATCGCCTTTGTTCGATTCTTGGCAGAAGATGGTCGCATTAAAGTCCCTCATCCAATTGAGAACTCAGATGGTGATTTTTACACTTCAATTCTTCATGAAGCCTCCGGGCGAGTATTTCACTGTGTACTTTATTCGTGGATTCTTGGCGAAGAACTTGAAGATGAACCTACAGAGGAGCAGCTCAAGGCCTTAGGCGCAGCAATGGCGACCATGCACCTTGTGGCTCAAGGTTTTAAGCTGCCTCACGGCTCGGTCCTATCTACATACGACGATCCGCTTTGGTGGACTGAAGATTTCCTCCTTAGTGAGAAAAGTGTTTTGGATGCCGAGGCACAAGATTTAATCTCCCGCGCGCTCTCGGAGATAAAGTCTGGAGTCGCCAAGTTCTACGCCGGCGCAACTCCAATCTTGATTCATGCTGATATGCACGGCGGAAATGTCTTGTGGCACGAAGGAGCACTCTCCGTAATTGATTTTGATGATTGTGGTTTGGGGCTTCCCATTCAAGACTTCGCGACGGCGCTTTATTACTTCGATACTCCCGAACAGGATGCCGCCTTTAAGGTAGGCTACAAATCAATAGCTCCGATCCCAGAGTGTTCAGAGAATGAGATGAAGATGTTCTTTCTGCAACGACGAATAGTTCTTCTCAATTATCTCTACGAAACTTCAAACTTAGAACATAAATCCATGATTCCTGAGTATCAAGAAGAGACACTACGCAGGATTAGAAATTTCCTGGGGGAGTAAGGGAGCCTTATGACACACGATCTCGCACATTTAAGAACTATCTTCACCTCCGCACTTGCTGCAGATTGTCTCGATGAACTGGGATATGGAAAGCAAGTACTTGGTGAAGATATCCATATGCTCTCTGGTGAGGGAGTCATGCTTGGTTATGCCTTCCCGGTGCAGTTAGAAGAAGTGAATTCATTTCCGGAAGTTCCATATGTTGGCTTACTGAAGACAATCGATGCGGTTCAAAAAGATCAGGTTTATGTAGCACCGACCGGTCGCACTGGTAAAGCTGCTCTTTGGGGAGAGTTGCTTTCTACCGCTTGTAATTTCAAGGAAGTGGCTGGTTTTCTTGGTGATGGGCCTTCTCGTGATCTTGTGCGTACTCGCGCGCTGGGATTTAAGATGTTTGGAACAGGGTCGCTGCCAGTTAACATCAATGGTCGCTACGAAGTGGTTGCACATAATGTTCCAGGTGTGATTGATGGAGTCTCTATCCATCCTGGTGATCTAATTGTCGGCGATATAGACGGTGTAACAGTCGTGCCAGTTGCAGCAATCGATAAAGTCGTTGAGATGGTTATTGAAAAGAACTCTGGTGAATCGAACTTTCGAAAGGCAGTGCGTGAGGGCATGCCGCCGTCAGAGGCCTTTGCGAAATTCGGCGTTCTCTAAAGTTATTACTTTAGTCGCTGCTTACCTCTGCAAGCTCTCCATCAAATTCATCTAGACCAATCATCGGGCGGGGCACCTTAGAGAACTTTAGCTTCGTGAGATTTGGAGTAGTCGGTCCATCGAGATCGAGCGAGAACGCTTGGCCATAGCGGCCGGCAAATCCTGACTTAAACAACAGGGGAGAGCGAACATGAACAATCACGCAATTATCTAAATTAATTCCTGCTATTTCATATCCAGCAGGATCAAAGGTTGTCGTTCCACTTTCTGAAACCAAGATCTTTACCTTATTTGCACTCTCTAGAATTACCCAACGACCTATTGAAACTACTTGTCCGGTCATTGCAGGACCTGTAAGAACCACGGGAGCTTGGCCCTTATTGATTAGTTTTGCGTGAACGGTCACAGGAGAACCCCACCGTGGATCGATAGTAAATCCGAGTGAAAGTGAGACCTCATCGCCGATTGCTTGTGCGAAGGCTTTATTAACTGCAGGAGCGTCTACAACAGTGCATGCACTTGGGATATCGCTTCCATAATTTACAAGGGCAGCAACGACACGAGAGTCATCCCCGGTAGAGCCACCAGTCGGTGCGTCGGAGGATTGCGCAATCATCTGCATCTTTCCTTGATAACCCTTGATTGCTACTCCGATCGCATCTTCAACGGAATAGAGCGTTACTTGAAATTCTTTGTGAATGTTCCAGAGTGCTTTTCGGATAACGTCCGCACACGCGTTGGCACGTTCGATATTGCCTGCATGAACCACAGTGATTCCGAAGCCAACTTCGCTGACATCAATCCAGGGCTGCACTGGGAAGAGTGAGATATCCAGAATTTCATCATCGATCAAAGAGTCAGCCAGTTCTCGAATCTGAAGTAAAGGTTGATCGCTAGTACCCATAGTCTCAGCAGGAATAATCATGTTCAACTTCTTTAATACTGTGCCTAAAGGACGGTTGCTAGAAAGCAATTCGTTCATTAAATCTGCAGCGCGTCGACCGGTATCACCTTGATCGATATGAGGATAGGTCCGAAATCCAATCAGGGCGTTAGAAGCGGCAACGATGCGACGGGATGGGTTTGCGTGAAGATCGTGAGTGATCACAATTGGAATATTTGCCCCGAGAATCTCGCGAGCAAATTCAGCGATCTGAGCATCGGTGTGGTCATCGCTTTCATTAACCAGCGCACCATGCAGGTTAAGAATGAGTCCATCTAACTTGCCCGCAGTGGAAATTTCCTGCTGTAGCAACGCCTTCATCTTGGCCAACTCTTTATCAAGAAATATCCCACCGGACATGGCCCAAGCTCGCATTAGTGGAATGGCTTCAAAGCCATGAGCGCGAAGTCGCTCCAGACTTCCTGCAACTTCGATGTTCATTCCTTGAGATTTAGTATCAACATCAGCACGAATCCAGATGCCTTGAATCTCAAAATCTTGCATCGTGGTGCGATTCGCCGCGAAGGTGTTTGTCTCCTGAATGATGCTCGCAACGCCCACTCGTTTGGCCATGTCAGAAAGATACTTGTTGCTACCCCCACATGACCATACGTTCGGATACTTCTATTACGTGATCGCCAGGGCTACTATTTCTGGGTATCCATAATTCAGGGGAGTGATGATGGCTAGTCCAAAGATGCGCGTGGCTGTAGGTCAACACCCAGGAAACGATAAAGAGTATCTAGATTTCGCATTGCAGTTAGGTTGCGAAGGAGCGTCATTCCAGACTCCTGATATCAAAGGTGCCGTTAAGTGGGACACGGCGGATATAAAAGAATTTTTAGCACCAGTCCATGCAGCCGGTGTGAAAGTCGAATCATTTGAAAACGTTCCAAATCATTTTTATGACAAATTGATGCTTGGTCTCCCAGGACGCGAAGAGCAGCTTGAAAATATGAAAAGCACTGTAAGAGCAATGGGCGAAGCTGGTGTTCCAATTCTTGGAATGCACTGGATGCCGCAGATTGTCTGGCGTACCGACATGGGCCATTACGGTCGAGGCGGTTCATATGTATCCGTTTATGATCATTCAATCGTCATGGATCGATCAAGAGATTCAGAGATTTGGGTCGCCCGCAGAGATGAGCGCGATGTAAATCTGAAAGATACTTTCACGCGTGGTTCGTTTGTAAAACTCGGAGTTGAAACGCTAACCGTCGACCAGATGTGGGCGAATTTTGAGTACTTCGTTAAGGGCATTATCAAGACCTGCGAAGAGTCCGGTGTAGTGCTCTGTTTCCACCCTGATGATCCACCAGCAGAAGAACTTCATGGAATTGCCCGCATCTTGACCAGCGTTGATAACTTGGAGCGTGCAGTGAATGTTGTCGATTCTCCAAATCTCAAGTTGGAACTCTGTCTAGGCACAGTTTCTGAGATGGATGGCGAGAACTCAGTAATGGATGCAGTTAATCGCTTTGCTCCAAAGAATAAGATTGCATACATTCACTTAAGAGATGTAGAAGGAAAGTTTCCCCTATTCAAAGAATGTTTCTTGGGGGAGGGCAATTACAAGCCACATGAAGTTATCAAGGCACTGCACAAACATGGTTACACAGGTTCAATCCTGGATGATCACACCCCAACGCTCACAGGCGATAGCTCTTATGGCCACCGTGGCAGAGCTCATGCAATCGGATACATACAAGCCTTGATCGAGGTTGTTACCAACAATTAATCGCTTCACTAGACTCAACTTATGAGTGAGATGCGGTTTATCGTTGCTAAAGCAGGATTCCTCTTGCTCTTCCTTGGTTTAACTCTGGTGCAGTTTCTATCTTTCCCTGGCCAGTTTCAACATATGCGTAGGTCCCAAGGAATCTCTCTCTTCATTGAAGTTGGTTTAACGATTGTGGTTGGACTCTGGATTTTCTGCGGACAAGTCGCCCTCTACTGTTTATGGCAAATCGTTGAAAAAATGCGTCGAAATCAGTTCTTCTCAGAAGTGAATCTTAATTGGATTCAGCGGCTACTCACCTCTTTCAAAGTAGCATCGGTAATACCAGTGGTTCTTTTCCTGATACTAATCCCTCAGGCAGATGACCCGGGATTCTTCGTATTGTTGATGATTGTCTCGCTCTTCATTTTTTCACTCACTGCGACAACTTCACTATTGAAGTATCAGATTGCTTCGAAGATTTCGGAGTGATTGGCAGGTCTAGAAGTGGACGATACTGGGATCGAACCGGTGACCCCCACATGTCTTTATTACTTTATCAATCGCGTCTCACTGGTTGAAAGCTATGACAGTTGGTCCTTCGACCTTTGGCGTTGCGATAGTCATGGAGATCTTTGAGCCGCTGCGGGTTACAGCAATTGCTCCACCACCAAGAACTGTTGCGCTTTTGATATCAACAGCGCTCTCTGGTGCATCAAACTTAACCGAACCTGTTGCATCAACGATTGCGTAACGCTTCTTGCTATTTGCTGTCCAACGAACCCATGGAGAATCCGAAGGCTTCACATCATCAGCAGGACGCGAGGCGTAGATAGCGCTCTTGTTTACATTAAGCCACGCACCGATCCCTTTGAGAACCTTGCGTTGGAAGGCTGGGATCTCACCATCGGCTGTTGGGCCAACGTTCAGCAGTAGATTTCCGCCACGAGAGACGATGTCGATGAGGTGATGTTGAGCTGCGTTGACACTCATGTAGTGCTTCTCATCTTCGATTTGGTTATAACCAAATGAGAGCCCAATACCGCGACAGTTTTCCCAAGCGGCCCCACTCTCGTTTTCGAGTGAATTTTGGTACTCACTTGTCTTGTAATCAGAGTGAGGTACGCCCCAACGGTCATTGATAACACCCCGTGGGACGCTCTTGTAATAATGATCAAAGATTGCCGCGAGTGAATATTCACCTTCGCGCTTTGCGGAATCTGGCCAGTTAATATCGTTCCATAGAACATCTGGCTCGTAGCGATTAATCAAATCTGTGATGTGCTCATAGCAATATCTCGCATATTCAGCATCACTTGGACGCAAACCCTGCACGTGATCGCCGGTTGTCACTGGAGGGGAGTCACCAATACTCCAGTCCAGGCCACCTGAGTAATAGACACCAAATTTGATACCGGCCTTACGAACAGCATCTCCAATTGCGCCAACGAGGTCGCGCTGTGGACCGCGCGCAACGGTGTTTCTTGTTCCAGTTCCAGGCGCATCCCAAAGAGTGATTCCATCGTGGTGCTTTGTAGTTGGAATCACATACTGTGCGCCAGCCTTTGCAAAGAGCGCTGCCCACTCATCTGGATTGAACTTACTTGCCTTCCATTCATCTAAGAAATCATCATATGGTGCACCGCCATGGACATCTTTGTGGTGCTTTTGGGCAGGCGAACCCTCAATACGAATTGTGTTGTAATACCACTCTGCATATGGGTTATGAGCCATCCATTCTTTATCAACAACTGTTCCAAGCTCCTTAATTGGCTCTGCCCATGCTGGTACTGAGTACGCACCCCAGTGGATAAAGACACCAAACTTTGCATCACTAAACCAAGTTGGAACTGGACGCTTAAAACGCTTAAATGCTTCTAGATCCATTTCATATTCTCCTACTTCAACAGTGGCACAATCTACGGCCGAGATGCAGGGTTCGCTGGGAGTTGCATCTGCGCTTCCACTCTCGGCATCTTTTAAACCGCAAGCTGCAAGGAACATTGCACCGCTGACTGCACCAGTACTAGTAATTAAGCGGCGACGGGAGAGTTCGGCGCGGAAGATGGAACGCGCCTCCGGAGTTAGCTCTGGCTCCATCGAATTTCTCCTTTTAGATTGGGTTAGCTTGTAAATTCAATCACGGTCGGCTCGTAAGCATCCCCGAGAATTACTCTTTTTTTTCAACATGGCTCACTAGAGCTCCGAATCGTTCGATGATGCAGATATTACACACGGTGACTTACAAAGCTGACTAAACTCGCAAAATCAAGTTCTAAATTTGGCAAAATCAAAGAAACTCAAAGGATATTAGACGCGAGACACGCATAAGTGCAGTTCAGATAGTGGACGATACTGGGATCGAACCAGTGACCCCCACAATGTCAATGTGGTGCTCTACCGCTGAGCCAATCGTCCGTACGGTCTAAAACTTTGAATCTTGTCTTGGGCCTTATTAAGTTGTTGAGTAAGTATAACCAGAAGCCGAAATCTGTCGAAATATGAAGTTATGAGCGGCCGAAATCGTCCTCGAGACGCTCAATATCGTCTTCACCGAAATAGGTTCCGGTCTGAACTTCTGTGAAGACCAATTCGTCGGAGCCGATGTTTTCTATACGGTGTGCCACTCCAATTTCAATGTCGATGGAATCACCGGCTGACATTTCAAAGCTATCACCATCTAAAGTAATGCGGGCATCTCCTGTGACGATGAACCAATGTTCGGCACGCTTCTCGTGGCGTTGATATGAGAGACGCTTTCCAGGAAGAACATAAATGTTTTTTACTTGGTGCACATCAGATGAAGAGAGAACTTCATAACGACCCCATGGACGTTCTGAATTGGTATCAGCCACGGTAGTCATCCTTTCGTTCCTAGTTCAAAACTTCGTGGAGGTGGAAACGGGATTTGAACCCGTGTAGAGGGATTTGCAGTCCCTTGCCTCGCCTCTCGGCCATTCCACCACGAACTTGTCGTACTTGTACGGATAAAGAAACGCCGCCCATCAAAATGAACGGCGCTCTATCCGAGCGGACGACGGGGTTCGAACCCGCGACCTGAACCTTGGCAAGGTTCCGCGCTACCAGCTGCGCTACGTCCGCATTTACTGCGGAGGCAAATCTAGCGTAGGCAGGGCCGATGCGCCAAAGCGCACCCTTTTCTGCGTAGCCTTACCCCCATGTTCGGTCGCGATTACCAATTCTGGATGGGGGGTCGCCATGCCACAAAGATGCAGAAGTACACCGATGACCCATCATGTTTGGATGATGGCGACTTCTGGGCGGTTTTAGTTACATTCGAAGGTCAATACCATTTTGCAAAGTTCAAAAAAGTTCAAGAAGCACCATTTCCAGAATCACCTTGGGCCGTATTAGAAAGGCCTTGGAGAACTTCGCTGCAAGAACTCGATTACATGAGTTATGTCCATGCGGTACGCGAGGAGATATCGGCGGGTTCTGTCTACCAAGTGAATGCATGTAGAGAACTCTCACATGTCATCGACCTTAAGAAACAGAAGTTGGCCGGGCTCTTTGCGCGAATGCAGTATGCAAATCCTGCCCCTTTTGCAAGTTATCTGAAGATTCCTGGCTTTGAAATCGCCAGTGCATCGCCAGAACGTTTTTTATCCAGAACCGGTGATCAGTTGGTTACCTCTCCTATCAAGGGAACCATTCGGTGGGATGAGGAAGATTTCGGCGAGAAAGACAAGGCTGAGAACCTGATGATTGTTGATTTGATGCGCAATGACTTAAGTCGAATAGCACAAGAAGGCAGCGTTGAAGTAAGCGATTTGTTTAGGCGAGAAAAGCATCCTGGGTTGACGCATCTCGTCTCTGATGTGCAGGCGCTAATAAAAGATGGAACAACGTGGGCAGAAATTCTGGCAGCAACAACTCCGCCGGGTTCTGTGAGTGGAGCACCAAAGAGTGCGGCGCTATCGATTATTGCCGAGCATGAAGTTGCACCACGTGGTCCTTACTGTGGTGCTTTGGGTTGGATTCAAGGAGACCGCGCCGAACTAGCGGTAGCTATTCGCACATTCTGGAATACAGGTGACGAGTGGTTACGTTTTGGAACTGGTGCTGGGATTACGTGGGGGAGTCAACCGGCCCTTGAGTGGGAGGAAACTCAACTGAAGGCGCGAAATTTGATCTCGATTGCTGGCGGGACTCTGTGAAGATTTGGGTCGATAAAGAGTTAGTTGAGAACTCGGTTGATTATTTAGACGCCAATTACTGGCCACTTGGTGCCGGAGTCTTTGAAACTTTGAGAACTGAAGACGGATCAGTTCAGTTACTGTCACGACACATGCGTAGGGCGATCGCCAGTGCTCGCGAACTTAAGATTTCTATTCCAGATGAAGACTTGATTTCGCGCGCTATCGACGAGCTATTGGCTGTGACACCCCATCACGTTGGTCGACTCCGGTTATCTTTTTCGGGCATGAGATTTGTTGCTACTCATGAGGCTTACAGCTCCGAGACGGGCGCGTTGAAGGTAGTTATTAGTCAAGAATTTAGCTCAACGGTTGGCCGTCAACACAAAGTTTTTCCTTACTCTGGACGCTTGGGCTTATTGCAAGAAGCAACAGCTGCCGAATGTGACGAAGTTATTCTGATTGATCGAGATGATCAGGTCTGCGAAGGCGCTGTCTCCAATTATGCATTTCGCATCCACGGTCAATGGCGAACTCCACCGATAACTGCTGGAATCCTCCCCGGAGTAATTCGTGCACTTGCAGTAGAAGAGTGCGGGGTAGTCGTAAGGGATATTTCGCGAGCCGATGTAAATTCTTGCGAAGCAGCTATTGCCATGAGCTCTCTAAAGATAGGTCGCCCCATTTCTTCAATAGATGGGCGATCTCTGGCAACTGATTCGAATGTGAGCGATATCTGTAGCAAATTGCGCCAGTTGGCCACTACTCATTAGGTAGTCTTACCCCATGGCAACCATCGCGATTACGGTAGACGGGTCTGCGCGTAGCGTTGAATCAGATCAGCGCCCTACCCATATCTTTGCCGAAGATAAGTCGATCGTCGTCGCACGCGTCAATGGTGAACTTCGAGATCTTTGGACAGAGCTTGTAGATGGTGATGTTGTTGAAGGCGTTTCAATCTCTTCCCCTGATGGACTTAACGTCCTTCGCCACTCAACAGCCCACGTGATGGCTCAAGCGGTACAACAAGTATTTGCGAACACTCGTTTAGGTATTGGTCCACCCATTCGTGATGGTTTCTATTACGACTTCGAGCCAGAGCGTCCGTTTACACCTGAAGATCTAGAGAAGATCGAGTCTGCGATGCGCAAGATCGTTAAGGACGGTCAGCGATTTAAGCGACGCGTTACAAATGAAAGTGATGCACTCAAAGAGTTAAGCAATGAACCCTATAAATGCGAACTCATAGGAATTAAGTCTGGTGCAACCGACGAGACAAGCGTTGAAGTTGGCGGCACCGAGTTAACAATTTATGACAACCTTGGTCGCGATGGCGAACCCGTCTGGTCTGATCTTTGTCGCGGTCCACATTTGCCTTCAACAAAACACATTCCGGCCTTCAAATTGATGAGAGCTGCGGGTGCGTATTGGCGTGGATCTGAAAAGAATCCGATGCTGCAGAGAATTTACGGAACTGCCTGGCCATCACAGGATGAGCTCAATGGATATCTTGAAATGTTGGCAGAGGCTGAAAAACGTGACCATAGAAAACTTGGACAAGAGCTAGATCTTTTCTCCTTTCCTGAAGAGATCGGATCCGGTCTTGCTGTTTTTCATCCCAAGGGTGGAATTATTCGACGAGCGATGGAAGATTATTCTCGCAAGCGTCACGAAGAAGAAGGTTACGAGTTTGTTTACTCACCTCACATAACCAAGGCTGCCCTCTTTGAAAAATCTGGTCACCTCGAGTGGTATGCCGAAGGTATGTATCCTCCGATGATCCTGGATGAAGAACATCATGCAGATGGCACCGTCAAACGCGCTGGCCAGCAGTACTACATGAAGCCGATGAACTGCCCTTTCCACAACCTGATTTACAGTGCGCGAGGTCGTTCATACCGCGAACTTCCTTTGCGACTCTTTGAATTTGGAACGGTTTATCGCTACGAAAAGTCTGGTGTTCTTCACGGCATCACTCGTGCTCGTGGATTTACCCAAGATGATGCTCACATTTATTGCACTAAGGAGCAGATGCCTGACGAACTTGATTCGCTCTTGACCTTCGTACTTAATCTTCTTCGCGATTACGGGCTGGAAGATTTCTATCTTGAGCTGTCTACTCGTAACCCCGAAAAATCGGTGGGTTCTGATGAAGATTGGGAGGCTGCAACAGAAGCCCTCCGCAAAGCTGCACTTGCGCAGAACCTTGAACTTGTTAACGATGAAGGTGGCGCTGCGTTTTATGGCCCAAAGATTTCAGTTCAAGCCAAAGATGCAATCGGTCGCACATGGCAGATGTCTACCATCCAGGTTGATTTCCAATTGCCACAGCGCTTCGAACTTGAATACGCAGCGAGTGATGGATCACGCGCACGCCCAGTGATGATCCACCGTGCTCTCTTTGGTTCTATTGAGAGATTCTTTGGCGTACTTACCGAGCATTACTCAGGTGCATTTCCGCCATGGTTAGCTCCTGTGCAAGTGATGGCGATTCCCGTTGCGGAACCATTTACCGATTATCTCTTCGAAGTTGTAGCAGCTCTCAAGGCAGCTGGTATTCGCGCTGAAGTTGATGCATCAGATGATCGAATGCAGAAGAAGGTACGTAACGCACAGATGCAGAAAATTCCATTCATGCTGATTGCGGGCGAGGAAGATCAGAAGGCTGGCGCAGTCTCCTTCCGCTACCGAAATGGTGAGCAGAAGAATGGTGTTCCACTTGCAGAAGCGATCGCCGAGATTTCAGCAACTGTTGCAGCCCGCCAGCAGGTCTAGTGATGGATTACATCGATTCAACTGGAATGCCAGATGCTTGGTCACGTCTCTGGGCGCCACATCGCCTTGATTATTTGCGTGGAGAAAACCGACCGCTAGCGGGAAACGAAGCCACCTGCCCGTTCTGTGAAATCCCACAAATGAACGATGAAGATGGGCTTGTTGTGCATCGCGGATCTCATGCCTATGTCGTGATGAATCTTTACCCATATAACCCAGGACATCTCTTGATATGCGCCTATCGACACGTTGCCGATCTCACTGAACTCACTGATGAAGAGCGCGCAGAGATTTTCGCTCTTACATCCCACGCGATGACAACTATCCGCAAGGTTTCGCGACCCGAAGGCTTTAATCTTGGAATGAACCAAGGCGCAATCTCAGGAGCAGGCGTTGCAGCCCACATACATCAGCATGTTGTTCCACGCTGGTCCGGGGATGCAAACTTTATGCCGATCATCGGCAAGACCAAAGTATTACCTCAACTTTTGACTGTTACTCGAAATGAGCTAGCTGCTGCTTGGTAGTTCTATTTGAGTTTTGCTAAGTAGGAGACCAGCACATCAAGACCAATTCCATTATCTAGATTTAATGGAATAGCTGGAAAGAGAAGACCGGCAGTGAATGCATCTTCACCGGTTGAATCAACTAACTCGCGGTACTCCTGCGCAAACTCTGCAACTAGCTCTCTATGTTCAGGCTCGCTCTCTGATATGACAGCTACACCGTGAAGATAGTTGCGAATCGACAAATCTTCCAGGTTAATCAGAGCTGCCGGCGTTCCATCATCACCATGTAAAACTAGATACGGTGTTGCCATCTGATCAAAGACACGATTGGCTAACAAGACAGCATCATCAAAATCAAGGTCAGCTCCCGGCAAGGCTAGAGCGACCATAATGCGTGGCGTGAGATAGTCATTAAATCTCTCCCAGGCGGCAATGGTCTCTGCATCGATTCCTGCTGATGGGTTTACCGCAAAAATTGCGCAGTCCACGTGGGCGATATCTTCAGTCGTTGCCTCAATGGAAATGCCTTGATCGCCTAACGCCTTGGTCAGAGCAGCCGGGGTCGCGCTGACGTGGCCAAAGAGGGCAATTCTCACAGGCGCAGATGTGGAAGTTGGCATGGGTTAAAGCCTACGATGGTCTTGATGATTAGCGCGCATTTAAAACCTCAGGTCACTCGATTAATTAATCCAGTGGTCAAGTTTGCTGTGCGCATAGGAATTACTGCAAATGGCGTGACGATCGCTGGTGCGCTGGGAACATTGGGTTCGGCCTTCTATTTCTACCCACGAGGTGATCTCTTCGTTGGAACACTGGCAATCTGCTTCTTTGCACTCAGCGATTTATTTGATGGTGCGATCGCACGACTAACAAATGGAACCGGAACTGCCTGGGGTGGCTTTCTCGATTCAACAATAGATCGAGTAACAGATGCAGCGATTCTCATTGGAGTTCTGCTTTACATGATCGACCGTGATCAGACGGTCTCACTCTTGATACTAATCTCTCTTGTATGTGGAGGGTTGATTCCATATATCCGCGCCAAAGCCGAGAGCATGTCGATCGAATGTTCTGGAGGATTTGCAGAACGTACCGAACGAGTGGTTTTGAGTTTAACTGCGATCGGTCTTTATGGACTTGGAATTGATTTCGCCCTCACAGTTGGCTTTGCCATTCTCTCTGCTGCCGGAATCTTCACAGTGCTACAGCGCATGGTCATTGTCTATCGCGCGTTACATAAGGTGTGAGTAATGAAAGAAATCCTGGTTGCTCGTGCCTACTTTTTCGGCTGGTCCATAGTCAGACGGCTCTCCGAAAAAAGTGCTCGTAACCTGTTCAACAAAATCGGTACGTGGATGTACAAGAGAAATGGTAAGAGCGTCCAGCGTTTGCGAACAAATCTTGCGCGAGTAGAGCCGGGGTTAAATCAACAGGAGCTCAACGAGCTTGTACTAAGAGGCGTCCTTTCTTATATGCGTTACTGGATGGATACATTCAGATCTCCCGATTGGAGCAAGGAGAGAATTCTCTCGACCGTCACAGTCACTAATGAACACTTGTTGCTGGATCCGATTAAGAATCGATCAGGTGTCGTCGTGAGCCTTCCGCACGCAGGCAACTGGGATCACGCGGGTTCATATTTCTGCACCAGAGGGGCACAATTAGTTACTGTTGTTGAGGTTCTAAAACCTCGTGCACTCTTTGAAAAGTTCTTGGCATATCGGCAAGCAATCGGCATGGAAGCGTTACCGCTCGATTCACGAGCATTTCCGACACTCTTGCAACGAGCACGTGATGGCAAGCTCATCGCTCTCGTTGCAGATAGAGACCTATCAGCTAGCGGTATTGATGTTGAATTTTTCGGGGGAGTCGCCAGAATGCCTGCGGGGCCGTCGATTATCGCTATTCGCACTGGAATACCGTTAGTCACCGCGTTCGTCTCTTATTCCGACACTGGTATTCATGTTGATTTAAGAGAAGTTGCAATCCCTGATGGCGATGATGAATCGGCGAGAGTTAAAGCCACAGTACAACTCTGTGCCAATAACTTTGCAGAGGGCATTGCGGCCCATCCGCACGATTGGCACATGATGCAACGCATCTGGGTAGATGGAGACTTTGTGGAGCGTTCATGAAGAAATTGAGAATTGGTCTTGTCTGTCCCTACGGTTGGGATACTCCTGGTGGAGTACAGAATCATGTGCGAGATTTAGCGGAGTTCTTTATCTCTGAAGGTCACTTTGTCTCTGTCTTGGCACCACTAGTTGATGAATATGACATGCCTGATTATTTGGTTAATGCAGGAAAGCCAATCGGAATTCCATTTAACGGTGCTGTAGCGCGTTTACTTTTTAATCCAACCGCCTTTGCTCGAGTGAGAAATTGGCTGACGGAGAATGACTTTGATATTTTGCATTTACACGAACCTGCAGTTCCTTCTATATCTCTCCTTGCGCTATGGGCTAGCGAGGGGCCAATCGTCGGCACTTTCCATGCCCAGGCTAAGAAGGGCGCGACCACTCGTGTTATCGCCTCAATTGTTGAACCTGCAATCGAGCGTCTCAGTGAGAAAATTGCTGTCAGCCAAGCCGCATACGACACCCTGCAAGAGCATATGGATACAACAGCGCATGTGATTCCGAACGGAATCTTTGCCGATCGATATAGAGACGGAACCGTAGAAGAGAAGTGGGCAGGGCCAACTCTTGGATTCATTGGCCGATTTGAAGAGCCACGTAAAGGTCTTGAAGTTCTCATCGATGCGATCCCCATAATTTCTCGTTTTATTCCAGAAGTACGAGTGTTAATTGCCGGGCCTGGAGATCCATCTGAGATCTCTGAAGATATTAACTCCGAGCTACGTACTCGTTTTCAATTCCTTGGAAAAATTTCAGAGGAAGAAAAGGCCAACTTCCTAAAATCGATAGCTCTCTATATTGCGCCAAATACTGGCGGCGAATCATTTGGAATCATTATTGCCGAGGCGATGGCAGGAGGAGCTGCAGTTGTTGCAAGTGATATTCCCGCATTCCATGATCTCCTAGGTGGCGGAGAGTACGGAGCACTCTTTGCATCTGAGGATTCGCAGTCCTTAGCAAAAGTTGTAATTGATCTTCTACGCGAAGATGAAAAACGTAAAGCTCTCGCTGAAGCCGGCCGTGCTCATGCCCAGAGATTCGACTGGAGCATTGTGGCTAATCAAGTGTATGAAATTTACGAGAAGGCACTGGCCTCGGGCGAAAAGCTCAATGTCACCTCAGATTCGCGCGCCTGGGATTGGCTATTGATTCGCGAGAACGATTGATGAAGAAGACCTTTTCAGTTTTCGTTGCACTCTTATCGTTATCCGTTGCCGCAATTGCATTTCTGCCAGCATCGCAAAAAGGAGCCATCTCAGAAATTTTTGTTGAGCCAACCTATAACTCGCTATCTGGACGCGAGGGAAGTGATGGCGAAATACTTGCAGTCAAGATTGATGACACCGTTGCAGCTCGACCACAGATTGGTATCGACCGCGCCGATGTTATTTACATCGAACAAGTAGAAGGTGGTTTGACACGATTAGCTGCTCTGTTCTCCTCTGAAATTCCAACGCTGATTGGACCGATTCGTAGCGCCCGCATTTCAGATATTGAAATTCTTGCCCAGTATGGTCGAGTTGTCTTTGCTTATAGTGGGGCTCAATCAAAGATGCTCCCGGTCATCTCTGCTGCAAACCTCAATGATTATGGAGCACAGCGTCAATCTCCGACCATCTACACGCGTGATGAGTCACGAACTGCTCCGACTGACATGGTGCTGCGAGCGGATCTCTTACTTGAAAAAGTGCGGAGCGATGGACGCGAAGTCGCCACGTCTCGTTCGGCTGGTTGGATCTTTGGAGATTTACCAAAAGGTGGAATCTCGATCACCGGTGCAAAACTTAGTTGGCCAGCAACTTCTTATGATCTCAAGTGGAGCAGTAAGGAAGAACGTTGGTTGATCTCCAATAATGGTGTTGCAAATATGAGTGCATCGGGTGTTCAACATGGACCAACAACCTTCGTCATCCAAACCGTGGAGATACTGCCTTCTGAATATGGCGACAAATTCGGTGGGGTGACTCCGTATTCCAAGACCGTTGGAAGCGGTACAGGATTTATTCTGCGCGACGGAAAGTACTTTCCGGCAACCTGGTCTCGTCCCGATGAGTTCTCCGGAACGACATGGAGAGCGCTAGATGGCTCAGAATTAGCCTTCGCACGCGGGCAAGTATGGATAGCTCTCACCGAGAAGAATCCGCAATTCACGCTAGACTCAGCACCCGTTAAGTAGATCCAGGGAGTCAATTCAATGTCGCAAGAGACAGGTACAGCACGCGTCAAGCGCGGTATGGCAGAGATGCTCAAGGGTGGCGTCATCATGGATGTCGTCAATGCCGAGCAAGCCAAAATCGCAGAAGATGCTGGCGCTGTTGCCGTCATGGCACTTGAGCGAGTGCCTGCAGACATTCGCGCCCAAGGTGGCGTTGCTCGTATGTCAGATCCTGACATGATTGAAAAGATTCAAGCAACTGTTTCGATTCCTGTGATGGCAAAGGTGCGCATTGGCCACTTTGTTGAGGCCCAAATTCTTGAAAGTCTCGGCGTTGATTACATCGACGAGTCTGAAGTACTTACTCCAGTTGATTACGAAAACCATGTCGATAAGTGGAAATTTAAGGTCCCTTTCGTCTGCGGTGCAACTAATTTAGGTGAGGCACTTCGTCGCATTAATGAAGGTGCGGCAATGATTCGCTCAAAGGGCGAAGCCGGAACCGGAGATGTTTCAAATGCCATGACACATATGCGCAAAATCGGTGCAGAGATTCGTCGCCTCACATCTATGCGCGAAGATGAACTCTACGTTGCCGCCAAAGAGATGCAGGCCCCTTACGCACTTGTTAAGGAAGTTGCTGAAACCGGCAAGCTTCCAGTTGTTCTCTTCACGGCCGGTGGTATTGCAACTCCTGCAGATGCTGCGCTGATGATGCAAATGGGTGCCGATGGAGTATTTATCGGCTCTGGAATTTTCAAATCTGGCGATCCTGCTCATCGTGCTGCAGCTTGCGTCAAGGCAACGACTTTCTTCCAGGATGCAAAGGTCTTGGCAGATGTATCTCGTGGACTTGGGGATGCGATGGTGGGAATCAACGTTGCAGATATTCCAGTACCGCATCGCCTCGCCGAACGCGGCTGGTAAACACTCTCTTATTTGAGTGCACTCTATGAAGATTGGTGTTTTAGCTCTTCAAGGTGATTTTCGCGAACACATGCAAGCAGTTCAGGCATGCGGTCACGATGGCCTTGAAGTACGCCGCGTGAGCGAGCTGACTCAATGTGAGGCGCTAATTATCCCTGGTGGAGAATCTACGACGATTGCTCTATTGGCTAAGAACTACGAACTCATCGAGCCGATTAAAAACCGTATTGCCGAGGGTATGCCCACCTACGGTTCTTGTGCAGGAATGATTCTCCTTGCAGATCGCATAGTCGACGGCGTTGTCGGACAGGAAACTTTCGGCGGCATCGACATGACTGTTCGTAGAAATGCCTTTGGTCGTCAGGTAGATTCATTTGAATCTGAATTGGACTTTGCCGGAGATAAACTTCGCGCAGTATTTATTCGTGCGCCATGGGTAGAAGAACTTGGCAACGAAGTTGAGGTTATTAGCTCTGTGAAAACACCGGCAGGGGAGGTGCACCCCGTGGCAGTTCGACAAAGGCATCTGATGGCCACCTCATTCCACCCAGAACTTACGCATGATTTGGCAGTTCATCGATACTTTTTTGATGAGGTCTGTAAGTAGCGATAAAGTAAGGGCAGTATTTCTTCACTAAAGGGGTTCGTCTCATGTCAGGCCATTCCAAATGGGCAACGACTAAGCATAAGAAGGCTGTCATCGATGGACGCCGTGCAAAGAATTTCGCAAAGCTCATCAAGGCGATTGAAGTAGCCTCTCGAAACGGTGGCCCTGATATTGATGGAAACCCAACTCTCTTTGATGCCATCGCTAAAGCCAAGAAGAACTCGATGCCAGCTGACAATATTGATCGCGCAGTCAAGCGCGGAGCTGGACTTGAATCAGGTGGGGCTGACTATCAAACGATTATGTATGAGGGATATGGTCCTAACGGCGTAGCACTGATGATCGAGTGTCTTTCTGATAATCGAAATCGTGCCGCTTCAGAAGTTCGTGTTGCGGTAACTCGCAATGGTGGCACCATGGCAGATCCTGGTTCTGTTGCTTATCTTTTCAATCGCAAAGGTGTAATCATCGTTTCCAAAAAAGATGGTGTCACCGAGGAATCAATTCTTGAATCTGTTCTTGATGCAGGTGCGGAAGAGGTGAATGATCTGGGTGAGTCTTTCGAAGTTGTATGTGAAGCTTCAGATCTTGTAACCGTTCGTACAGCGCTTCAGGCTAGCGGTATCGATTATGAATCAGCCGACTCTTCATTCTTGCCTTCGATGAGCATTCCACTGGATGCCGAAGGTGCGCAAAAAGTTTTCGAACTTATTGATGCAATTGAAGAGCTCGATGACGTGCAGAACGTCTTCAGCAACTTCGATGTATCCGATGAAGTTATGGCGAGCCTTTCCTAGCCTTTTCTTTATAGGTTCTAGGCTTGATGGTTATGAGCCAAGTGAGCGCGCAGACCAGTCGGACGGTGTTGGGTGTAGACCCTGGCCTGACTCGGTGTGGAATTGGCGTCGTCAAAGGTTCTGCCGGTGCTCAGCTAGAACTTGTGGATGTGGGCGTCATACAAACTTCTGCACAACTTCCGCTAGAGCAGAGATTGCTCGAATTAGAGGCAGCGCTCATTGACTGGTTAGATAAACACCGTCCCGATGTCATCGCCGTCGAACGAGTTTTCTCTCAACACAATGTTCGTACCGTGATGGGAACCGGCCAAGCAGCAGGCATCGCTCTTTTACTTGCTGCTAAACGTGGAATCCCTGTTGTGATGCACACGCCAAGTGAGGTCAAAGCAGCGGTGACAGGAAATGGAAGAGCGAACAAATCACAAGTGGCGGATATGGTCGTGCGGATTCTCTCGCTTAAAGAAGCGCCTAAACCTGTCGACAGTACAGATGCATTGGCGCTGGCCATCTGCAATATTTGGCGTGGCAGTGCCACCAGTAAGATTGAGCTAGCACTACGTGCCGAGAAAACGAGAATTTCGAAATTGGTGAAGCGATGATTGCTCAACTCACGGGGACGATACGTTCTATAAATAGCGATCGCATCATCCTTGAAGTCGCTGGAGTTGGTTACCTCGTTCATGTCACTCCAGTAGCTGCGACAACACTGACCCTAGGCAATTCACTCACCGTACATACCTCAATGGTTGTTCGCGAAGATTCCATGACTCTCTATGGTTTCCTCGATTCATCTTCGAGAGAGACCTTCGAGCTTGTCCAAACAGTGAGTGGAATTGGCCCGCGCGTAGCTCTTTCAATCCTGGCTCATCTCTCGCCAGAACAATTGGCGGACGCGGTTGAATCTGAATCAGTCAGCATTCTTTCGGGTGTTCCGGGCATTGGAAAGAAAGGTGCGCAGCGAATTCTTCTGGAACTCAAAGGCAAGTTATCGCGATCTGGATCGACTGGTTCGTCAGTCTCTTCTTCACAGCCAATCTGGCGAGAGCAGCTAGCTGGTGCCTTGATTTCACTTGGTTATTCAGCGCGCGAGGCAGATTCCACAATCTCAATTGTTGCCATTGATTACGCAAATCGTGGCCTAGATCCAGCGCACTCCGATCTTTCTGAACTTCTCAAAGCAGCCTTAGCGGGCGGTAAATCATGAGCGAACCAACTGAGCGCTTAGTAAATCCGGCAGTGGCATCGGATGAATCACTTTCCGAGAATGCGCTTCGCCCTAAGTCACTCAATGAGTTCATTGGTCAGCATCGCGTGCGAGAGCAGATAGATGTACTGCTCTCAGCTGCTCGTAATCGAGGCGCAGCCGCCGATCACATCTTGCTTTCTGGCCCACCAGGTTTAGGAAAGACAACTCTTGCCATGATCTTGGCATCAGAGATGTCAACACCGATTCGCATAACTAGTGGTCCTGCGATCACACATGCCGGGGATCTCGCCGCAATCTTGTCTTCATTGGTTGAAGGAGAAATTCTCTTTCTCGATGAAATCCATCGCCTGCCGCGACCGGCCGAAGAGTTGTTGTATTTGGCGATGGAAGATTTCCGAGTTGATGTTGTTGTGGGTAAAGGCCCAGGTGCTACCGCAATTCCTCTGCAGCTGCCGCACTTCACCTTAGTTGGCGCAACAACGCGAGCGGGTTTGTTGCCAAGTCCGTTACGTGATCGTTTCGGTTTTACTGCCCACCTTGATTTTTATGATGTCAACGAAATAGAGCATGTCATCTCCAGAAGTGCGCAGTTACTCAAGCTTGAAATTGATAAGAAAGCTATCGCGGAAATCGCAGGAAGATCTCGGGGGACACCACGAATTGCAAATAGATTGTTAAGACGAGTACGTGACTACGCCCAAGTGAAGGGCTCACAATCTCTGACCCACGGACATGCTCAAGATGCTCTGGAAATGTATGAGGTAGATGAGCAAGGTCTTGATCGTCTAGATCGTTCCGTTCTTCTAGCGCTGATTGATCGCTTTAATGGTGGACCGGTGGGTCTTTCTACTTTGGCCATCGCCGTGGGTGAGGAGACCGAAACGGTTGAATCAGTAGCCGAACCATTCTTGGTACGAAATGGATTTATGGCGCGTACCCCAAGGGGTCGAGTTGCAACCGCTTTGGGCTATACCCACTTAGGGCGCAGCGTGCCGCCCAGCCTTGCCACCCTTTTTGATCCCGCCTCAGATTGATCTGAGCACCACCTCTGGTGGCCTAGACTCTGCTCTTATGTCCACACCAAATAAAGTTGTAAAGAGTTCTGGCCGCCCTGGGCGTGCCTTGGCGATTCTCACGCTGATCCTGATCTCTCTAGGCGCAACGGCCTTCGTGACCGATGCGACCGAAGTTCGTTTAGGGCTCGATCTTCGTGGAGGCACAAGCGTCACGCTTCAACCACGCGCATCAACTGCGGGCAATGAGGTTACTTCGGCAGCAATCGATCAAGCGGTGGAGATTATTCGCCAGCGCGTGAATTCACTTGGTGTTGCAGAGAGTGAAGTTACTGCGCAAGGAAGCGGTACAAATCGTCAGATCGTAATTTCTGTTCCAGGCGAGAATGGTCGACGTGTGGTCGATCTAGTCGGACAGACGGCAGAACTGCGCTTTCGTCAGGTGCTTGCATCTGGTTTAGGTGTACCTGCATCCGTTGATACATCAACTGCAGCAACACCAGTTGCAGGAGTATCCGAGAGCGTTAACCAAGCTTTTGCCAATCTGGATTGCACTGCTGCAGCAAGCTTGCAGGGGACTGGCACTGACGATCCAGCATCAGCGATCACCGCGTGCTCTAAAGATGGTGGCACCAAGTACATCTTGGCCCCTGCTGAAGTTTTAGGTCGTCAAATTTCAAAAGCATCGGCTGGAATTGATACGCAGGCAGGAAGTGCTTGGAGCGTCTCACTCACATTTAACAATGAAGGAACAAGTGCCTTCGGTGCGCTCACCGCTCGAGTGACTTCACTCCCTGAACCAACTAATCAGGTGGCAATCGTGCTTGATGGAATTGTTCAATCATCTCCACGGATCAACGAAGCGATTCCATCTGGAACAGCTCAAATTACTGGTTCATTCACCCAAGTTGAGGCACAAGATTTAGCAAATGTTCTCAAGTACGGTGCACTTCCATTGGCCTTTGATCGTGGAGAAGTTCAGCAAGTTTCACCAACGCTCGGTTCTGAACAACTTACCGCTGGTCTTTTGGCTGGAGCAATCGGTTTGATTCTGGTAACGATTTACTCATTCTTCTACTATCGCGGTTTGGGAATTGTTGTAACTGGTTCCCTGGCTGTTGCTGCCGTGATGATCTATCTCTTAGCTCTGGTACTTGGTGAGATCATCGGATTTACACTGACTCTTGCTGGAATCGCTGGAATCATTGTGGCGATTGGTATTACGGCCGACTCATTCGTGGTTTATTTCGAGCGTATTCGAGATGAAATTCGCGAGGGGCGCTCGTTGCGATCGGCAGTAGAAAGCGGCTGGCAAAAAGCTAAACACACAATTTTGGTCGCAGATGCGGTCTCAATCATCGCTGCAGTACTGCTCTACTTCTTCGCAGTGGGCAGCGTACGCGGATTCGCATTCGCTCTTGGATTAACAACGCTTGTGGATCTCTTCGTGGTCTACATCTTCACAAAGCCACTGATGACAATCATGGCGCGATGGAAATTCTTCAACTCAGGTCATCGCTTCTCTGGTCTTTCTGACAAGAGCTCCGGTGTGACTCGAACTACTTCTAGCGTGGAGGCATAACATGTCATCAATCAAGGGTCTCGGTGGTCGCCTTTATTCAGGTGAAACCTCAGTCAACATTGTTGGTAACGCAAAGCGCTGGTACATCGTCTCAGCGCTCTTCACCTTGCTTTCCATTGGTGCCCTCACTTTGCAGGGACTTCACCTCGGAATTGAGTTCAAGGGTGGATCGGCATACACATTCCCAACAACAACTGCGACTGTAGAACAAGCACGATCTGCAGTTGAGGGCGCTGGAATATCAGGAGAGCTCATCATTCAAAAGATTGGTGAAGATAAGATTCGCATCCAAACTGGATCGCTGACTAACGCACAATCTGACTCGGTAGAAGCTGCAATTGTCTCTGCCTTTGGCGTAACTGCGGCCGATATAGATACCCAACTTATTGGACCATCTTGGGGTAAGGAAATTACCAAGAAGGCCCTCTATGGATTGCTGGCATTCATTATCGTGATCATGCTCTTCCTTGCGATGACCTTCGAACCGAAGATGGCAGTTGCTGCGCTTATCGCCGTGCTTCACGACGTGTTGATCACCGTAGGTATCTATGCACTCATTGGTTTTGATGTGACACCGGCTACGGTCATTGGATTCTTAACGATTCTCGGTTATTCGCTCTATGACACTGTTGTTATTTTTGACAAGGTTCGCGAGAACACTCGATCAATCACTTCAACGAGCAAGCAGACCTTCACACAGGCAACTAACTTGGCTGTGAACCAGACAATCGTCCGATCAATTAACACAACTGTTATTGCGCTTCTTCCAGTTGGTGCGATTCTCTTCATCGGCGGTGGCTTGCTCGGTGCAGGAACGCTGAAAGATATTTCCTTGGCTCTCTTTATCGGAATGATCGTCGGCTCTTACTCATCAGTCTTCATCGCACCTGCTGTTCTTGCGCAATTGCGTGAGAAAGAGCCAGCAATGATTGCTTTGGCTAAGCGAGTTCAGGCGCGTGGCACTGCCGCTGTTAGCGCTTCGCCAAGTGCATCATCAGTCCAGGTAGCTGCTACCGATTCGAGTGATCGCCGCGGCCCACGTAATCAACCAAAGCGCAAAGGTCGCAAGTAGAAATACTTCCGATGGATGATCTCCTTAAGCCGCTCATCGCTGGGCTGCAAGAACATCATCCGCAGGCTGACGTTGCAGAGGTTGAACGAGCCTTCAACGTCGCTCGAACTGCCCACATAGGCCAGACTCGTAAGTCTGGCGAGGATTACATCACCCATCCCGTCGAAGTTACTCAGATTCTTATTGAGCTGGGACTTGATCAAGAAACAATAATTGCTTCACTGCTTCATGACACTGTGGAAGATACGCCTTACTCATTGGAACAGTTACGTGTTGATTTTGGAGATCAGATTGCTTCCTTGGTTGATGGAGTAACCAAGCTAGATAAATTGACGTACGGCCCAACTGCTGAGGCGGAGACTGTTCGCAAGATGGTGATTGCGATGTCACGCGATATCCGGGTATTGGTAATCAAACTGGCGGACCGACTACATAACGCACGAACCTGGAAGTTTGTTTCACCCGAAACAGCTCTGCGGAAGGCACGAGAGACTCTTGATATCTACGCTCCTCTTGCGCATCGCCTTGGAATGAATGCGTTGAAATGGGAGTTAGAAGATTTAAGTTTTGAAGTTCTTGATCCAAAGAAATTTGCTGAGATTTCTCGTCTGGTTGCAGAGCGCAGTCCGGCGCGTCAGGCGCTCACTCAAGAGGTTATTGATGCAGTCAATGTTGATTTAAAGCACGATTTGATTGAGGCAACAGTTACGGGGCGACAGAAACATTTCTTTAGCGTCTATCAAAAGATGGTTGTACGCGGACGCGAATTCAACGATATTTACGACCTTGTTGGAATCCGTGTCTTGGTCAACGATGTGCGTGATTGTTACGCCGTACTGGGTTCAATACATGCGCGCTGGAGCCCGGTTCCGGGTCGCTTTAAAGATTACATAGCGATGCCGAAATTCAATCTCTACCAGTCGTTGCATACGACAGTTATCGGGCCAAGCGGCAAGGCGGTAGAGATTCAGATCCGCACTTATGAAATGCATTCACGTGCCGAATTCGGTATTGCAGCACATTGGAAGTACAAAGAAGGCGGCGAATCTGGTGCGCATACTCCCGAGATGCTCTGGCTCAAACAACTTCACGAATGGCAGAAAGAGACCGAGGATCCTTCTGAATTTCTCGAAGCGCTGCGTTTTGATCTTGGTAGCCCTGAAGTTTTCGTCTTTACACCTAAGGGGAGTGTGATCGCACTTCCGGGTGGATCTACACCCGTGGATTTTGCTTACTCAGTTCATACTGACGTTGGAAATCGCTGCGCTGGCGCTAAGGTGAATGGTCGACTTGTTCCACTTGAAACAAAACTTTCAAACGGCGATGTGGTTGAGGTTGTTACAAATAAGTCTCTGACCGCAAGCCCAAGTCGGGATTGGCTCAACTTTGTAAAGAGTCCACGTGCGCGCTCAAAGATCAAGGCGTGGTTTTCAAAAGAGCGCCGCGAGGAAGCTATCGATGCTGGGCGTGAATCAATTGCGAGACAGATGCGAAAAGCGGGCCTACCGCTACAGAAAATATTTGCAGGTCACGCTCTATTAGAACTGGCGCATGAGCTTCATTACCCAGATATCGATGCGCTCTATAGCGCCGTAGGTGATGGCCATGTATCTGCGGCATCGATTATCGAAAAGCTAGTTGCTGCTATGGGTGGTGAGGATTCGCACCCAGAAGAGACTATTGAAAATATTCCGACTGGAGTTCCGACAACTCGCAGATCCAGCACTTCAATCGAGGTGGAGGGAGTGGGGGATGTACTGGTCAAGCTGGCTCGTTGTTGCACACCCGTTCCGGGGGATGAAATTCTTGGATTTATTACGAAGGGCAGCGGGGTCTCGGTACATCGCGGCGATTGTGTCAATAGTGATGATTTACGGAGCAATCAATCTGAACGAATTGTAAAGGTGCGCTGGTTAGCTGGTGCCGGTTCGCTCTTCCTTGTGAACATTCAAGTGGAAGCGCTAGATCGTGCACGACTGTTGGCTGATGTCACTCGTGCACTCTCAGAGCAACATGTGAATATCTTGAGCGCATCAGTGAGCACATCGAAGGACCGTGTTGCAATATCAAAATTCACATTTGAAATGGCGGATGCCACACATTTGGACTCAGTCTTAGCGGCAGTAAGAAGCGTCGAAGGCGTCTACGACGTCTACCGAAATTAAAATTTAGCTAAACTCAGCGAGATTCTTCTGCGCTTCAGCAAGCCATACCTTGCGCGCTTCAGCAGACTCGGCAGCTTCCTTAGCCTTTTTATCATTGCCTGCAGCCTTAGCTTTGGTTGCAACTGCCTCATAATTCTCAATTGCAGCAGTTAACTGCGCGACGACATCGGCTGCGCGAGCTTTGGCGGCAGGATCGCTCTTGCGCCACAACTCAGATTCGGCAGTCTTGATCGCACTTTCAACTGCATGCACACGAGCATCCATAGCAGCGCGCTTATCGCGAGGAGTAATTCCGATCTTCTCCCATTCGCGCATCAACTCACGAAACTCGTTCTTTGCTACCTTCACATCAGTAAAGGGAAGCAACGCTTCAATCTTTGGAAGAAGTGCCTCACGCTTTTCAAGGTTTGCAGTCATAGAAACTTCACGCTTTTCTAGATCTGCATTTTTGGCAGCGAAGAAAGAATCTTGGGCAGTCTTAAATCGAGCCCAGAGCTTGGCATCATCTTTTGGCTTTCCGCGACCGGCAGCCCTCCAAGAATCCATGAGAGCTTTGAAGCGACGAGCGGTGGCAACCCAATCTGTCGATGTAGCTAGCTTCTCAGCCTCTTCAACGATTGCAATCTTTGCAGCCGAAACAACTGAGGCGGTTGCCTCAAGGGATGCAAAGTGGGTACGGCGACGCTTATCAAACTTGTTTCGTGCTGCAGAAAAACGCTTCCAAAGATCGGCATCTGACTTTTTATCCAGACGAGGTGCGCTCTTCCACTCTTCGAGAAGAGTCTTTAGTCGCTCTCCAGTTGCTTTCCAGTTTTCTGATAGCGCTAGTGACTCTGCTTCAACAACAATTTTCTCTTTCTCAACGAGCACTTGCTCGCGACGGGCAGCCTTTGCGGCGGCTTCAGCTTCCTTCTTCGCCTCAAACTTTTCGCGATGACCTTCAATGAGGGGCTCAATCTGTTCCACAGATGCTGCGAGTGCGTCGAGATCGCCGACGCCATTGAGTTCTCGTACTTGTTGACGAAGCTTCTTTACCGCTTCGTACGCGTCGTCTGGAACCATCGCGCCGGATGTAATTCTGGCCGCAGTCAAAGCGACTTCTGATGCTAGCGCTTCAAATTTACGAACGAAATATGCAAGCGCTTCTTCGGCACTCTTACCTGGATATGAACCAACTGCCTTTTCACCTGCTGCTGTGCGGACATATACGGTTCCATCATCTGCGACTCGACCGAATGCGGATGGATCTCCAATGAGTGCTGATGCCGCACTTACCTGTGGAATTACCTGGGATGGAAGTGGATTCTGTTCGCTCATGAGTTTTCCTTTCAGCGCGTCGGCAGTGATGCCTTCGTTAATGCAGGTGATGATGGGAGGTCAAAGGTACCCTGTCTTACTAGCGCCTCAAAAATTGAGCGTGAGAAGTCCGAGCTCGGGGGTCAAAGATGCTGATCCGAGTTCATCCAGCCCCCATGTACGCAACTAACTGCTGGATTTTGGCTGCCGAAAAAGGTTCTGAGTGCATCATCGTCGATCCTGGTATGCCAGATATCAGCGCTGAAATTGAGATGATCATTGAAGAAGAAAGGCTTAAGCCGGTTGCGGTTCTGCTGACCCATGGGCATTTAGATCATACCTTTTCTGTTATTCCGCTGGCCGATGGATATGGCATTCCGGCTTATATACATAGCGAGGATCGCAAAGCGCTACTTCATCCTGAAGTTATTCATGGAGAAGAATTCATTGCAGCCTTAGGTGGTGTGACATGGAGTGAGCCGAAACAAGTTCTTGAATTGCGGAACAACGAAAAATTTGAAGCCGTCGGATTAGAGATAACCGCGATACATGCGCCAGGACATACGGCGGGATCGCTGATGTTTACAGTTAATGATGAATGCTTAATTAGCGGAGATGTTCTCTTTGCCGGTTCTATCGGACGAACTGATCTGCCATCTGGATCTCAAGAGGCGATGCAGCGAACGCTAAAGACGAAGGTCCTCCCTCTTGGCGATCACTTGCGCGTGTTAACGGGACATGGACCAGACACAACAATCGAATATGAGCGCAGAACCAATCCTTATCTGAAACAATTGCGCACATGAAGCGCGAGCAAATACAAGCACCTAAAGGTGTCAGTGAGTACGTTCCGCCGCGCTCTGCCAGTTTTGAATGGATTCGAGACCAGCTGATTGCTCCAGCGAAATCTGCTGGCTACCAATTGATGGAGTTACCAGTGTTTGAAGATACCAATCTCTTCTCTCGCGGAGTGGGCGAATCAACGGATGTAGTAAGTAAAGAGATGTACACCTTTGAAGATCGAGGTGGTAGATCAATCACCTTGCGTCCTGAAGGAACTGCCGGCGTTATGCGCGCTGTTATTGAACATTCACTCGATCGTGGTCAGCTACCAGTAAAGGTTTTCTACTCTGGTGCTTTCTTTCGTGCAGAGCGTCCGCAGGCTGGTCGCTATCGACAGTTCTATCAAGTGGGTGTTGAATCGATAGGTCTGGATGATCCCGCAATTGATGCCGAAATTATCGCCCTTGCAGATACTGCCTTTAAGAATATTGGTTTAAAGAAGTATCGTCTTGAGATCACCTCGCTAGGTGATGCCGAATCTAGAGCCGCACATAAAGTTGACCTTGTTGCTTTTCTGAAAAAATTGGATCTTGACGAAGCGACTCAGGCGAGAGCTGAAATCAACCCATTGAGACTCTTTGACGATAAGCGTAAAGAGGTGCGCAAGAAGATGGCAGCAGCGCCACTCTTAATGGATTATCTCTCTGATGCTTCACGTGAAAATTTCGCTCAGGTATGTAGCTATTTAGATGCGTTGGGTATTTCGTACACGCTGAATCCTCGAATGGTGCGCGGACTCGATTACTACACAGGTACAACTTTTGAATTTATCCATGAAGATCTCGGCGCTCAGTCAGGAATTGGTGGTGGCGGCCGTTACGACGGATTAATGGAGACGCTAGGTGGCTCCGATCTTTCAGGAATTGGATTTGGTCTTGGAGTAGATCGAATTCTTTTGGCGGCAGAGTCCGAGGGTGTTTTACTCGCCAATCAATTTGCAAGTGACCTCTTCATCATTCCGCTAGGTCATCCTGCAAAAGTGACGGCGCTATCAATCGCCCAAGATCTCAGGCAGAGCGGATTTAAGGTCGAGATTGCCTTTGGCGATCGCGCCCTCAAGGGAGCGATGAAGGCTGCAGATAAGTCAGGTAGCGCTTTTGCGATAGTTTTGGGGGAGACCGAGTTAGATACAGGTTCCGTCGAGCTCAAGCGAATGAAAGATGGAGAACTATCCTCGGTTAAGATTAGCGAACTAGGAAAAGCGCTTTCCACGCACGCATAGATATTCGATAGAAAGTAGTTGAAAGTAATGATTCGTACCCATGATGCCGGATCCCTTCGTGCCAGTCACGCGGGTCAGACAGTCACACTCGCTGGTTGGGTAGCGCGACGTCGAGATCATGGCGGTGTTGCATTTATCGACCTGCGTGATGCGACCGGTTCTGTTCAGGTTGTCATCCGTGATGAAGTTTTAGCTGGATCACTCCGCGCGGAATGGTGTTTAGCGATTACTGGTGAAGTTGTATTGCGTCCGGCAGGAAATGAAAATTCAGGCCTACCAACCGGTGCCATTGAAGTCATGGGAGATGCCATCACAGTGTTGAGCGAGTCTGCTCCGTTACCTTTCCCTGTCGATACTGGCGTTGAATCTGAAATCTCCGAAGAGGTGCGTCTTCGATACCGCTATCTCGATTTGCGTCGAGAGGGACCAGCATCAAATCTTCGACTCCGCTCTCGTGTTACTTCAGCGATCCGGCGCGCAATGGATGAACTTAATTTCCTTGAGATCGAAACTCCTTACTTGACCAGATCCACTCCTGAAGGCGCACGTGACTTTCTAGTACCAGTACGACTACAGCCTGGTAGTTGGTATGCCTTGCCTCAATCGCCGCAATTGTTTAAGCAACTACTCATGGTTGCAGGTATGGAACGTTACTACCAGATTGCTCGCTGTTTCCGTGATGAAGATTTCCGTGCAGATCGTCAACCTGAATTTACTCAGCTTGATATTGAAATGTCATTTATCGATCAGGCAGACATCATCGCTGTTGCAGAGAAGATTCTCGTTGATGTTTGGAAAGATAGCGTTGGCTACACAATTCCAACTCCGATTGCGCATATGACATATAAAAATGCGATGAATCGCTACGGTTCAGATAAGCCAGATCTGCGTTTTGAAAATGAACTCGTTGAAGTTACTGACTTCTTTGCACAGACTCCTTTTAGAGTTTTTCAAGCTGAGTATGTTGGTGCGGTCGTTATGCCTGGGGGAGCTAGCTCGCCTCGTCGCGAATTAGATGCCTGGCAAGATTGGGCTAAGGCACGTGGAGCAAAGGGTCTTGCCTACATTCTGCTTAACGAGGATGGCACTCTCGGAGGGCCAGTATCAAAGAACATTTCTCCAGAGGAGCAAGCGGGAATCGCGGCAACCGTGGGTGCCAAAAACGGTGATGCTATTTTCTTTGCAGCCGGTGATCGCGCATCTTCTCAGGCTCTACTCGGAGCAGTGCGCCTTGAGATCGGCAAGAGATGCAAACTGATTGAAGAAGGTGCTTGGAAATTCTTATGGGTCGTAGATGCCCCGATGTTTGAACCCACTGAAGGTGGAGGATGGACAGCAGTGCACCATCCATTTACAGGTCCAAAGCCAGAGTTTGCAAAAAGTTTTTCTAAAGATCCTGCCAACGCTTTGGCCTATGCCTACGACATTGTCCTTAATGGAACTGAACTTGGCGGCGGATCGATCCGTATTCATGACAAGGAAATTCAGAAAGAAGTATTTCGCGTTATTGGATTGAGCGATGAAGAGGCGAATAGTAAATTTGGATTCTTGCTTGAGGCCTTCAACTATGGTCCACCACCACATGGCGGCATCGCACTCGGATTAGATCGCGTCTGCGCCCTCTTAACGGGTAGTGATTCGATTCGTGAAGTTATTGCATTTCCAAAGACTGCAAGTGGTGGCGATCCTCTCACTGGTGCTCCAACACCCATTACTGCTGCTCAACGCAAAGAGAGTGGAATGGATTTCAAGCCAGATACGCCTGCTTCATAGGCGATCAGGTAGGCTTACAACATAACGCGCTTACGCGCGTCATAGGGAAAGGTGAGAATTATGGGTCCAGGTGGAATTGCAACGATTATCTGTGCGGTGGCTCTTCTTGCAATCGCAATCTCATTAGCCTATGCCGTTTTCCGAATGAGCAAGTTTATCGATGAGGCAAGTCTCTCACTCAAGGTTCTCACCGAAGATACTGCGCCATTGATTCAGGAATCAACACGCACCCTCGAATTGATCAATAGCCCGCTTGAATCATTTGCAAAGATCACCAAGAATGTTGAAGATGTAACAACTAAAGTTTCTGAGGCAGCAACAGACTTCATGGATAAAGGTGGCCCAGCGGTTAAGGTCGCCGGCGCACTGATTACTGCAGCTCAGGTGAGTAAGTCTCGCTCAAAAAAGAAGAAGAAGGCTGAGTGAGTGTAGTTCGTGGAATCGGCAGAGATCCGCGCACGTTGGCTGCGCTTTTTTGAATCGGGAAACTCCCAGGGTTTAACCCATACGGTAGTCCCTTCGGCATCTTTGATTGCAGATGATCCAAATCTTCTGCTTGTGAATGCTGGCATGGTTCCATTTAAACCTTTCTTCCTGGGTGAAGTAACGCCTCCATATAAGCGCGCTACATCAGTTCAAAAGTGTGTTCGTACACTAGATATTGACGAAGTCGGTAAGACAACAAGGCATGCCTCGTTCTTCCAAATGTGCGGAAACTTTTCCTTCGGTGATTACTTTAAGGAAGGCGCGATTGCACTCGCCTGGGAACTTCTCACAAAGCCTGTCTCTGAGGGCGGATACGGTTTTCCTGAAGAACGACTATGGGTAACCGTTTACCTTGATGACGATGAAGCTGCCGATATTTGGCATAAGAAAATCGGCGTACCTTTAGAGCGTATCCAACGTAGAGATATGGCAGATAACTTCTGGTCGATGGGTGTACCTGGACCTTGTGGCCCTTGTTCAGAGATTTACTATGACCGCGGACCTGCATACGGAATTGATGGTGGACCGATTGCAGATGAGAACAGATACCTAGAAGTCTGGAACCTCGTCTTCATGCAGAACGAGCGCGGTGCAGGTGGCGGTAAAGATGGCTATCCAATTTTGGGTGAGCTTCCAGCAAAAAGCATAGATACAGGTTTAGGAATAGAGCGAATGGCTGCTCTGCTGCAAGGGGTAGAAAATATCTATGAAATTGATACCACGATGCAAATTCTATCGAAGGCCTCACAGCTCTCTGGTGTGAGTTATGGAAAGAATGAAAAATCAGATATTTCTCTACGCGTGATTGCAGACCATGCACGTACCGCAGCAATGTTGATTGGCGATGGAGTTACTCCTGGCAATGAAGGTCGTGGATATGTCTTGCGCAGAATGATGCGTAGAACAATTAGAAACATGCGACTACTTGGAACGAGCGACCCAAGTATGGCAACCCTTGCAGAGGCTGCAATAGGTGCCATGGGTCCTCAATATCCTGAACTCATTTCAGATTCAGCTCGCATTTTGTCGGTCAGTGCATCTGAGGAAGAGAGCTTCTTGCAAACACTCAAGAGCGGTACCGCAATCTTTGATTTGGCAGCTAGCGCTGTGAAAGCGACTAAATCGACGAAGATGAGTGGCGACGATGTATTCAAGCTCCACGATACCTACGGTTTCCCATTTGATCTGACACTCGAGATGGCTCGCGAGGTCGGTCTCGAAGTTGATGAGTCTGGTTTCACGCGTCTCATGAAAGAGCAACGCGATCGAGCAAAAGCTGATGCGCGTGCCAAGAAGAGTGGCCATACAGATCTCAGCGAGTACAAGAAGATTGCCGATGCATCTGGAGCAACAGAATTCGTTGGTTATACGGCGACAGAGACGGAATCACGCGTCAATGCAATTCTGGTAGATGGAGTAGCAAGCAAGAGCGCTAACGCCGGAGATGATGTTGAGATCATTTTAGATCGCACACCTTTCTACGCCGAAGGTGGTGGTCAGTTAGCAGATGGCGGAACAATCGCACTCGCTGATGGAACAGTCGTAGAGATTGATGACGTGCAAACACCGGTACCGGGCGTCTCGATCCATCGCGGTCGAGTACTTTCAGGTTCCATTGAAGTAGGTCAAACAAGTGTTGCCCTTATCGATCAAGAGCGACGAAATGCAATCTCTCGCGCTCACACCGCAACGCATATGGTGCATAAAGCTTTTCGCGAGATTCTTGGTGAGACAGCAACTCAAGCCGGCTCTGAGAATTCACCAGGGCGCTTCCGTTTTGATTTCCCTGCAACGGGCGCGCTCTCCGATGGAGTGCTCGACGATGTTGAGGCTCGTGTCAATGCTCTTCTTCTTGACGATCTAGCTGTCACAGCAGAGGTCATGTCACAGGACGAAGCGAAGAAGCTTGGCGCTATGGCGCTCTTTGGGGAAAAGTACGGAGATCGTGTACGTGTAGTAAGCGTCGGAGATTGGGCTCGTGAACTCTGCGGCGGAACTCACGTGCATCGCTCTGGTCAACTTGGAGTTGTGAAACTTTTGTCAGAGTCGTCGATCGGTGCTGGAGTTCGACGCGTCGAAGCCCTTGTCGGTGCGGATGCATATCAATTCCTCGCCCGTGAGCATGTGCTTCTCAATTCCCTTACTCAGATTATTAAAGGTGCTCGCGTAGAAGAACTTCCAACAAGAATTAACGATCTAGTGTTAAAGATGCGTGATATCGAGAAAGAGCTATCCACGCTTCGCACCGCATCGGCAATGGAAAGCGCGGCATCACTCATTTCAGCGGCAAAAGTTATAGCTGGAACCACAGTAGTAGTTGGTTCACTCGCTGATGGAATAGCGGCAGATAATTTGAGATTGATCGCCCTTGACCTTCGAGCAAGAAACGCAAACACCGTCGTCGTCTTAACGAGCGTTGTTGAAGAGAAGATTGTCTTGGTGGTTGCAGTCAGTGATGTTGCACGCCTGGCGGGTATGAAAGCTGGTGCATTGGTAAAGTTAGGCAGCGCAATCCTTGGCGGCGGCGGAGGCGGTAAAGATGATTTCGCGCAAGGCGGCGGAAGCGATCGTTCAAAGATCTCAGCAGCCCTTGAAGCGATCGAACTAGCGATCGCAGGTAAATAGTGTCTCGGCTGGGTCGTCGACTCGCCTTTGATTTTGGAGATGTGCGGATCGGTGTTGCAGTCTGTGATCCGGATGGAATCCTGGCAACACCACTTGATTTTCTTTCCACAAAGAATCCATCTCTGAAATCGTCGATTCAAGCTCTCTGCCAAGAGTACGAGCCGGTAAAAATTTATATAGGGCTACCGCTTCACCTTTCTGGCGAAGATTCAGAAGCGACAAAGAAGGCACGTGCATTTTCTGATCTAGTGACCCAGCTTGTTTCCTGTCCGGTACAACTTGTCGATGAGCGTCTCACAACGGCGTCGGCATCTGCCTCGCTTTCTCAGGCTGGAGTAAGTGCCAAGGATGCGCGCACAAAGATAGATTCGCGATCTGCGGTAATTATTCTGGAATCGGGATTGGCACAAGATCGTGAATAGGCGGCCACTTTTTCGCGTCATCGCTGCCCTCGTTGCTAGCGTGCTAGCCATTTACTCACTCTCAATTTATAAATCTGGACCAAGGGCCGCCGCTGATTTTGACTGTCTCACACAATCAGATCCCGCGACTGTTGCCATAGATGTTGCCTCTGGTGAGACAGGGTCTGAGATCGCTCGAGAGTTATTCGAAAAAGATGTCATAGCCTCATCCGAAGTTTTTTTCAGGCTAGCTGTTGCAGATCCTAAAGCTCAGTTGATTGCGCCGGGAGTGCACCTTATCGATACCAAAATTTGTGCAGAGCAGGCCCTAGCCCAACTCCTTGATAGTAAGAGAATTGCCGGACTTATCGCGGTATCTGAAGGTGCGTGGATAAGTGAGATAAAGAAACTCTTTCTCCGAGCTGGCTATACACAAGATGACGTTAAGGCAGCTTTTGCTAGCGCTGAAGCTCCAAAACCTTTCAAGCAGCTAGAAGGGCTTCTATTTCCAGCTCAATATAGTTTTGCACAAGGTACGAAAGCAGATACCGCTCTCAAAGAAATGATCACACGGGGAATGAGTGAGGTTGCGAAGGCAGGTTTCCTTGAAGAACAGTCGCAATACTCGCCACAACAGCTTTTAACAATTGCCTCGATCATTCAAGCTGAAGGTGTCGATGAAGATTTCACAAAAGTTTCACGTGTGATCTACAACCGCCTCAAGATTGGTATGCCGCTACAGATGGATTCAACCGTCCATTTTGTTATGGAGGCTCGCGGCAATATTTTCCTGAGCACTAAATCCACTCTTATTAACTCTCCATACAACACCTATCGAAAGTATGGTCTTCCACCAGGTCCGATAGGAAACCCTGGCCGTAATGCGATGAAGGCGGCAGTCTCTCCTGCGACGGGAGATTGGCTCTATTTCATCACCGTTGCACCGAAAGACACGCGATTTACTTCATCATTAGATGAATTCAACACGTGGAAGGTACTCTACAAAAAGAATTTACGAGCAGGAAAGTTTGAGGCCAACAAGTGATCAGAGGCGCAGTCTTAGGATCTCCGATCTCGCACTCACTCTCTCCTTCTCTTCACCGCGCAGTATTCCAAGAGATGGGTGTCGTCGGAAGTTATGAAGCTATAGATGTTCCGAGCGGAACGTTGCAAGAGTTCTTCCTTAAGAATGAATCGGGTTTTGATTACTTCTCGCTCACTATGCCTCTCAAGGAAGAAGCGCATTTTTTGAATGTAATTTGTGACGATCTCAGTTTACGAATCGGCTCAATCAATACTCTCTACAAGAAAGATGGAAAGTGGTTTGCAACGTCCACTGACGGATCCGGTTTTTTAGCCGCTCTCCAAGCACGCGGCTACGCCAGATGTTCACGCGCTCTCATTCTTGGAGCTGGTGGAACTGCACGCGCAGTTGCCGGGGCGCTAAATGGCAATGTTGAGACGCTTTCGGTCATGGGTCGAACATCAACTCGTCGGGACGCTCTGGAGCGTTGTGTAGAAAAATCAGCCTTTACTTATTTACCTTGGAGTAACGATCCGGACATTAACTCATATGATCTTATTGTTAATACAACGCCAGCCGGGGCCGCTGATTTGTTAGCGGGAAATTTGCCACCACACGTTTCGGGTCTTCTCTTTGATGTGATCTATAAGCCTTGGCCTACTGTTCTGGCATCTGCGTGGGCCGATCGATCCGGGGATGTTATTAATGGCAAAGAATTACTTCTGTGGCAAGGTCTGGATCAACTAGCTCTCGTTCTTGATCAAGAGATTGATCGATCGTCACTCTCTCTTCATCTCCGTGAAGTTCTTGCTCAACTTTAGCCACATATCCTAGATACATCTCAAATCTGATTTTTGGCGCAAGTAGTCTCTCAGCATGCTTCTTGTGGTGATATCAATACTGGCCTGGATCTCTTTTGTAGATCTACGAACACATCGGATTCCCAACCGAGACGTTTCAATTCTTGCGATTGCATCTATCGTGGCAATCAAATTAGAAATCTATTCGCTACGCGATCATCTGCGCATCTCTGCGATCGTACTTATGATCTTGATTGCTCTCTCATTCTTCTGTGGACTCGGCATGGGCGATGTGAAGCTCGTAGGAGTATTGACCATGTTCGTCCTAGCGCCAGAAGCTGCCACATACATGACCTTCCTTGCAGTGGTTGCCATAACCGCATCAATGCATGCAATCATTCTTTCTCGCGGAAAGCTTCGGAAATCTCTGCAAATTCCCCTAGCCCCAGCAATATTCTGTGGAACTATGATGGCTTTATTCGCTAAATAGGTAAGCATCAGCGCCACAGATCTGTCAGAATATGCACATGCGTTGGTTAACTGCAGGTGAATCACACGGTCAAGCGCTCTCTGCAATTATCGAGGGCGTGCCGGCCCATGTTGCAATTGATTCGACCTTTCTTGATTTCCATCTTGCACGTCGTCGACTTGGTTTCGGACGTGGTGCCAGACAAAATTTCGAAGCGGATAAGATCTCGATTATTGGTGGCGTTCGTTTAGGTCAGAGCCAAGGCGGGCCCATAAGCATTCAGGTTGCGAACTCTGAGTGGCCGAAGTGGGAGAAGGTAATGAGCGCCGATCCCGTCGAGGCAAGTGAAATCGAAGGTCTGGCTCGAAACGCACCACTTACTCGTCCTCGTCCAGGGCATGCAGATTTAGTTGGAATGCAGAAGTACGACTTTGATGATGCCAGACCAATCCTTGAACGTGCAAGTGCTCGCGAAACTGCGGCGCGTGTTGCCTTAGGTGCAGTCGCTCGTGCTTTTTTAGAACAGAGCGTTGGAATTACAATCTTGAGTCACGTTATTTCAATAGGTACGGTGCGCGTTCCAGAGACTGCCGCGTTGCCGGCCTATAGCGATATGTCGCGCATCGATAGCGATCCAGTTCGTTGTGCGGATGCAGAGACAAGTACAAAGATGATTGCCGAGATTGATGGCGCGCACTCTGATGGGGATACCTTAGGCGGAGTGTGTGAAATTTTGGCATATAACCTCCCACCTGGACTTGGATCACATGTGCATTGGGATCGTCGACTAGATGCGCGTTTAGCGAGTGCGATGATGGGTATTCAAGCAATCAAAGGTGTTGAGATTGGCGACGGCTTTACAACAGCGACTCGCCGAGGATCAAAGGCACACGATGAAATTGAGCATAACAAGGCTGGTGCAATTGTTCGTCGAAGCGATCGCGCTGGTGGCACTGAAGGTGGAATGTCTAATGGTGAAATTTTGCGAGTGAGTATCGCAATGAAGCCGATCTCTACCGTACCTAAAGCGCTAGATACGATCGATGTAGCTACTGGTCAGGCAGCCAAGGCAATTAATCAACGCTCAGATGTATGTGCGGTACCTGCCGCGGGTGTTGTCGGCGAAGCTATGGCGGCTCTGGTTCTTGCTGAAGCGGTTCTTGAAAAGTTCGGTGGAGATAGCGTTGCGGAGACAAAGCGGAATTTTGAGTCATATATGGCTCATCTTCGCTTTAAGTAAAATGCCACAGGTAATTTTGATTGGTCCGCCGGGAGCGGGAAAGTCTTCAGTTGGAAAAGCCCTTGGTCAGAAACTATCCACTCATTTTGCAGACACAGATGTACTCATCGAAAAACAATCTGGATTAAGGGTTTCTGAGATATTCCTCGATAAAGGTGAACCTTTCTTCAGAGAGCTTGAGAAGGAAGTTGTCTTGCGAGAGCTCGCTACCTTTGACGGTGTTCTTGCCTTGGGTGGTGGAGCAGTTATGAACTCTGATGTTCAGCAGGCCTTGCGAGAAACCGGCGATCCGATTTGTTTCCTTGATGTGTCACTATCTAGCGCTGCACCGCGAATCGGATTTAATCGTGATCGTCCATTGTTGGTTGGAAATCCAAGAGCCAAGTGGCAAGAGTTGATGAATGTTCGTCGACCAATTTATGAGTCACTTGCGACACTTACCGTCTCAACCGACTCCGGAACCCCCTCACAAATTGCTCAGGAGATTGCCCATATTTTATCCACGAGCAAAGAAGTAAATTCATGAGTCAAGTAATCAGCGTCAGTGCTGAGCAAAAGTACGATGTTCTTATCGGATGCGAGTGGAGAGTTGAGTTAACTGCCCGCGCAACTGGGCACACTCGTTGTGCAATTGTGACCACTGAGTCGATGAAGTCAGCTATCGGAAATCTAGAGGCTGGTGATTGCGAGTTTATCTATTGCGTTATCCCAGATGGAGAAGAAGGCAAGAGCCCAGATGTACTTCTCAAACTATGGAATTGGTTTGCAGCTGCTGGATTTACACGGACCGATCTAGTTGTAGGCATTGGTGGGGGAGCGATTACCGATATCGCAGGATTTGCTGCCGCGACATATCTTCGTGGCATCGCTTGGATTGCAGTTCCCACTTCGGTTGCTGGTGCAGTGGATGCGGCAATAGGTGGAAAAACTGGTGCAAATCTAGATTACGGTAAGAATCTTGTGGGCTCGTTCCACTCACCGCAAGCTGTGTTGATTGATCATTCATGGTTCATGACCTTATCGGATCGTGATTTCGCTGCTGGTTTGGCAGAAGTGGTCAAGTGTGGATTCATCCGAGATGGCAAGATCTTGAAGTTAATCCAGGACAAGGATCTGCAATCGATCCGCAAGGATGATGCACTCCTTCTTGATTTGATTAAACGCGCGGTACAGGTGAAGGCCGATGTAGTCAGTGGAGATTTCAAAGAGAGTTTCGATCGTGAGATTCTTAACTACGGGCATACCTTTGGACATGCGGTAGAAAAGCATGCCAAGTATTCGCTGCGCCATGGTGAATGTGTCGCCATTGGAATGGCTTTCATGGCACATTTGCAATCAGAGTTGGGGCTAATCAGCGATGAAGTGCGTGATCTGCATGTGTCGATCTTGACTAGGATCAATCTTCCGATTACATATCCTTCCGGTGATTGGCCTGAGCTGAGAGCTCTCATGTCGATGGATAAGAAATCTCGTGGAAATACTCTCCGCTTCGTGACTATCTCTGAAATCGGCAAGACTGACCGACTGGAAGATGTGGCGCAGGCTCATCTTGTGAGCGCATATGAGAAGGTATGTTCATGAAAGTTTTAGTAATCAATGGCCCAAACCTTTCACGACTAGATATTCGGGACTCATCTATCTATGGAGATATGAGTTATCCGCAATTAGAAGCTCATATTCGCAACGCCGCCGATAGCAACGGCTTTGAAGCAGATGTACGTCAGAGTGATGATGAAGCGACAATTATTGGATGGCTTCACGAGGCAGCCGATGCACATACTCCCGTGATCATCAATCCAGCGGCCTTCACTCATTATTCATATGCGATTCGTGATGCAGCAGAATTGGTTAAGGCTCCACTCATTGAAGTGCACCTCTCAAATCCGCTATCGCGTGAGGAATTCAGACACACCTCGGTCATTTCTGGGGTATCAAATGGAACCATCGGGGGATTTGGGCCGAATTCATATTCGTTGGCCTTGGCCGCGCTCAAGACACTCATTTCGTAATCTTGAATGAGGTAAACTTCACCTCTTGACGCAGATGGCAGATTGCCGCTGCAATGAACTGGAGCATCATCGTGGCAACAACAAATGACCTCAAGAATGGCATGACCCTCGACATTGAAGGGCAGCTGTGGACTGTTGTTGAATTTCAGCATGTGAAGCCAGGTAAAGGCCCAGCCTTCGTTCGCACCAAACTTAAGCAGGTAATGACGGGCAAAGTTGTCGACAAGACATTTAATGCTGGCGTTAAAGTTGACATTGCAATTCTAGAAAAGCGTGAAATGAATTTTCTTTACAAAGAGGGTGATGATTTCGTTTTTATGGATAACGAGAACTTTGATCAGATGACAATCTCTGCTGCAACTGTCGGAGAAGCATCAAATTACATGCTCGAAAATACAGTAGCGATCGTAGCTATCCATGAGAGCAATCCTCTTTATATTGAGCTTCCGGCATCGGTTGAACTAACGGTTACTTACACCGAGCCAGGGCTACAAGGAGATCGATCTTCCGGTGGAACAAAGCCAGCAACAGTTGAGACAGGTATTGAGGTTCAGGTTCCACTTTTCATCAAACAAGATGAGAAGATTCTGGTCGACACACGCGATGGATCGTATCAAGGTCGCGCAAGCTAGTGTCTGCTCGCAGTAAGGCTCGAAAACAAACCTTAGATCTTCTCTACGAATCTGATATTCGTAGCAGCGACTTACTGGTGCTTCTTGCCTCACGGGATATCGAAGAAGATGGGCCGGATGCTCGTCCCATTCGTGAATATACAAAATCACTTATTGAGGGAATCCACACGCATAAGCGCAAGATCGACGAGTTGATAACAACCTACGCGCAGGGTTGGGATATGGACCGTCTGCCAACGGTGGATCGTAATATTTTGCGCTTGGGAATTTATGAAATCCTCTGGGCTCAAGATCTCGATGATGCAATTGTGATTGATGAGGCGCTCACTCTGGCAAAGGATTTAAGTACCGATGATTCTGCAGGCTATATACACGGTGTACTGGGCAGGATCGCTTCGATAAAATCGAGCCTGGCGCTCTAGTTTTTCTGAAGCCTGAATCCTTGCACATCTAGCCATTCAATGTAGCTATGAGCGTTGATTCCATGGCTAGCTTGAAAAATTTGCTCTAGATTCTCGATATCACTCCCGCGAAGTGAGATTACCGCTCCCTTCCAATCACCGCGCTCTCTGATGATGTGCTGGATATATGCAAGGAGTTGAGTTTTCTCGCTGCTGTGTGGCAACTCTTGTAGCGCGCGAAGATCGTAAATGTGTCGACCGGATGAATCGGTGAGGGCCATTAGCTGAGTCGGTGCCAAGATCTGGATTAAAGAAACATTTAAGGTGTGGCAAATTACGAGCACCTTTGAGATTGAGAGAGTTCGTGAACCCCTCTCATATGAACCCATCGCCACAGCTGTGATTGCACCACCAGAGTGATTGTGAAAATCGGCCAAACTCCACCCTCGGGATAGACGAGCAGCACGGATCCGTCCTCGAATCTCATCCATCTCTATCGCAAGCATGAGGCGCAGGGTAGAGAGCCTGACGCGCTCTGTGCTGGAGATATCCACAGAGTTCGGGTCGCTGATGGTATTCTTTCGCCGCATCCTTTAAGACCCGTCCTGAGAGGCGGGGAAGGAGATTTAAATGAGTTCTGTTCTGCCTGCGCCTGATATATCGCGCGCCCTTTCTCGAATCGCCCATGAAATTTGCGAACGAAACAATGGGGCTTCTTCCATCACATTGCTCGGTATCCCAACTCGCGGTGCCCACCTTGCACTTCGACTAGCGCGGTTGATTGAGAATATCGAAGGAACCCCAATTCAAGTCGGAACCTTGGATACAACACTTTTTCGTGACGATCTTCGCCTCAAAGCGCCACGAGCACTCATGCCTACGAGTATTCCGCCTCTTGGCATTGAAAACCGAAACGTGATTCTCGTTGATGATGTCCTCTACTCGGGCAGAACAATTCGAGCAGCCCTTGATGCCCTCGGCGACATAGGTCGTCCAGCCAGAGTGCAACTGGCCGTCCTGATTGATAGAGGCCATCGTGAACTACCAATACGTGCAGATTTTGTCGGCAAGAACATTCCAACCTCCACCGCACAATCCGTCAAAGTTCTTCTCTCTGAGCTCGATGGGATTGATGACGTTCTAGTTTCAGATGGAGGTGGGGCATGAAGCACCTGCTATCAATCGCAGACATCAGTCGAGGCGATGCTATAAAAATCTTAGATACCGCTGCTGAATTAGCAAGAGTGAGTGATACTCCAATGAAGAAGCTACCCACTCTTCGTGGGCGAACGATCGTCAATCTCTTTGCAGAAGATTCCACTCGCACCCGAATTTCCTTTGAAGCAGCAGCAAAGAGACTCTCGGCAGATGTGATCAACTTTTCTGCCAAAGGTTCAAGTGTCAGTAAGGGTGAATCCCTGAAAGATACTGCGCAAACCCTGCAAGCCATGGGAGCTGATGCTGTAATTATTAGACACGGCGCATCCGGTGCTCCGGCTCGACTTGCAGCGTGCGAGTGGATGTCAGGTGCTGTAATCAATGCAGGTGATGGAACACACGAGCATCCCAGCCAGGCTCTTCTCGATGCATTCACTATTCGTAAGCACTTATCTCAAGGGCGAGAGGATCTACAAGGATTACGTGTTGCAATTGTTGGTGATGTCCTTCATTCCCGCGTTGCGCGCTCGAACGTTCTGTTGCTTACTAAACTTGGTGCACATGTAACGCTGGTGGCTCCTCCAACACTGCTTCCCGTTGGTGTGGAAAGTTGGCCTGTCAGCATTTCCTATGATTTTGATCAGGTTCTTGATTCAATAGATGCGGTGATGATGTTGCGCGTGCAACAAGAGCGTATGGGCGAACTCTTCTTTCCGAACGCGCGTGAATATTCCCGCTATTTCGGACTCAATACTGACCGCCTCAACGCACTGCATCCAGGCGCAATCGTCTTGCACCCCGGTCCAATGAACCGTGGTTTAGAGATCACTGCAGAGAGCGCTGACAGCGCCCGATCTGTCATAGTCGAACAAGTGACAAACGGTGTCAGTGTGCGAATGGCAATTCTTTATCTTCTCTTAGCTGGCGATACTTCGATTGAGGCGGGCCTATAGTGACTATCCAAAATAGAAAGTCTCTCATCAAAAATGGAACTTTGGCAGATGGTCGAGTCTGTGATGTATTGATTGAAAACGGTCTCATTCACTCGGTCGGGCCATCATTGAGCGACCCTGATGCCACTGTCATCGACGCAAATTCAATGATCGTCATGTCGGGTTTGGTTGATCTGCATACTCATCTTCGGGAACCAGGTAAAGAAGATTCAGAGACTGTGCTCTCGGGTTCACGCGCCGGCGTCAAGGGTGGATACGTTGCACTTTCTGCGATGGCCAACACATCTCCTGTTGCTGATAATGCTGGAGTCGTTGAACAGGTCTATCGATTAGGCAAGAGCGCGGGACTTCTTGATGTATTTCCAATTGGTGCTGTTACTGAAGGAATTGCGGGAAAAGTCTTAGCAGAAATCGGCGCTATGGCGGATTCAGTAGCGCAGGTGCGAGTGTTCAGTGATGATGGCAATTGTGTCAGCGATCCACTTGTGATGCGCCGCGCACTTGAATATGTGAAGAAATTTGGGGGAGTCATCGCACAGCACGCACAGGAACCTTCGTTGACTTCTGGATCACAGATGAATGAAGGAATTGTTAGCGCGACGCTTGGCCTTAAGGGTTGGCCGGCGGTAGCCGAAGAAGCCATTATTGCTCGGGATGTTCTCTTGGCAGAACACGTGGGTTCACGCTTGCACATCTGCCATCTCACCACTGCAGGAGGTGTCGAGATTATTCGTTGGGCGAAAGCGCGAGGAATAGATGTCACCGCTGAAGTAACCCCACATCACTTGCTGCTTACAGATGAAAGAGCACGAAGTTACGACCCAATCTTCAAAGTGAATCCTCCTCTTCGCACAGAGAAAGATGTGATGGCCCTACGTCACGGATTAGCAGATGGAACCATTGATATTGTTGCAACCGATCACGCGCCGCATCCCGGTGAGAGCAAAGAGTGTGAGTGGCAAGAAGCAGCCTTTGGAATGCTCGGTCTTGAACATGCGCTTTCGATCGTGGCCGCGACAATGGTCGAAACTGGCCTTATGGATTGGGCTGGAGTTCAAAATCGAATGAGTGTGGCACCTGCTCGTATTGCCGGTTATGCCGATCACGGTAGAGAAGTAGTACCAGGATCACCGGCACACCTGACTGTGATTAATCCCAAAGCCCCTTATCGCGTGGATCGCGATCAATTGCAATCGAAATCACGCAATACTCCTTTCCATGGGATGGAGTTCTCGGCTCGCATTTTCGCAACCTTCTTCCATGGTCAAATGGTTTATCGAGAAGGGAGTAATGCATGAGTAAGGCATTTCTCGTTCTCGATGACGGTCGCATCTTTGAAGGCAAGAGCTGGGGAGCAACTGGGCGAACATTTGGAGAAGCCGTATTTCAGACTGGCATGACGGGGTATCAGGAGACATTGACTGATCCTTCATATCATCGCCAGGTTGTGGTGATGACGGCTCCTCATATTGGAAATACTGGGATGAATGCCTTCGATAATGAAAGCTCTAAAATTTGGGTTGCCGGTTTTGTCGTGAGAAATCCTTCACCGATTACTAGCAATTGGCGTAGTGAGATTGATCTTGTAGATGTACTCATTGAGCAGAACATTGTTGGAATTTCTGGAATAGATACACGTGCTCTCACCCGCCACTTACGAGATCGGGGAGCAATGCGAGTGGGAATATTCTCTGATCTTGAACTCTCTCGTGAAGAGATGGTGATCGAAGTGCGCAAGAGTGGCCAGATGGTTGGTTCCTTCCTCAGCGCTGATGTATCTACTCCCGAGAAATATACGATCGCGGCTCGCGGAGAGAAGAAATTTACAGTTGTCGCCATAGATCTAGGGATCAAAGGTGCGACACCTCGCGCAATGGCCGCACGTGGAATCGAAACTCATGTGCTTCCTTACAATGCGACCTTTGCAGAGATCATGGCCCTTAACCCCGATGGTGTCTTTCTCTCTAATGGACCAGGTGATCCCTCAACAATGACCGAAACCGTTGGTCTTGTCCGTGAGTTGTTAACGGAAGAAATTCCAATCTTCGGAATCTGTTTTGGTCACCAAATTCTTGGCAGAGCTCTTGGATTTGAAACGTACAAATTGCAATTTGGACATCGCGGAATCAATCAACCTGTCATCGATAAACGTAATGGCAAAGTCGAGATAACTTCCCATAACCATGGCTTTGCAATTCAAGCTCCGACTGATGGGCAGTTCACTACAGTTTATGGTCCCGGTCGAGTTACCCATGTTTGTCTTAACGATGGAGTAGTTGAAGGGCTCGAACTTCTTGAGCGGGGCGCATTCAGCGTTCAATATCATCCAGAAGCTGCAGCTGGTCCGCATGATGCGGCATATCTGTTCGACCAGTTCGTCTCCATTATGGAGAAGTTTCCACGAAAGGCAGGTGCGTTCTAATGCCTCTCGATCCTTCGATTAAGAGCGTCCTAGTAATTGGCTCTGGACCTATTGTCATTGGCCAAGCGTGTGAGTTTGATTATTCAGGCACTCAAGCTTGTCGGGTACTCAGAGCCGAAGGCATCCGTGTTGTTCTTGTGAATTCAAATCCTGCAACGATTATGACCGATCCTGAATTTGCTGATGCGACTTATATCGAACCAATTACTCAAGAATTTATCGAACGTATTATTGCAAAAGAGAGACCCGATGCAGTTCTTGCGACTCTAGGTGGACAGACCGCCCTCAATGCAGCTATCGCTCTCTTCAAGGCTGGCACTTTGGAACGTTACGGAGTTAAGTTGATTGGCGCAGATGTTGATGCTATTGAACGTGGAGAGAATCGCGAAATATTCAGGACTATTGTAGAAAAAGTCGGTGGTCATTCAGCAAAATCGGTGATCTGTCACACGATGGATGAAGTATTAGAGGCTGTGAAAATCCTTAACTATCCAGTGGTGATTCGTCCCTCTTTCACCATGGGAGGTCTAGGTTCAGGCATTGCCTTTAATGAAGAGTCACTTCATCAGATAGCTGGTGCGGGGTTACGACATAGCCCGACGTCAGAGGTATTGCTCGAAGAGTCCATCATCGGATGGAAAGAGTATGAATTAGAAGTCATGCGTGATTCCAGTGACAATGTTGTGATCGTCTGTTCGATCGAAAACATTGATCCGATGGGAGTGCACACAGGGGATTCAATCACGGTCGCACCGGCCTTAACTTTGACCGATGTTGAGTTCCAAAAACTTCGTAATCTCTCAATCGAGATTATTCGTGAAGTGGGCGTTGCAACAGGTGGCTGTAATATTCAATTCGCAGTAAACCCCGATGACGGCCGCATCATCGTCATCGAAATGAATCCGCGCGTATCGCGTTCGAGTGCCCTCGCATCAAAAGCAACTGGTTTTCCGATTGCAAAGATTGCCACGAAGCTGGCGATCGGATACACACTTGATGAGATTCAAAATGACATCACCAAAGTTACTCCGGCATCTTTTGAACCGACTCTCGATTACGTAGTGGTGAAGGCACCAAGATTTGCCTTTGAGAAATTCCAGGATGCGGATCCACGCCTGACTACGACAATGAAGTCCGTGGGTGAAGCCATGGCTATCGGAAGATCATTTCCGGAAGCGCTAATGAAAGCAATGCGCTCTTTGGAGCGGAAGGAATCGATCTTTACCTTCCCAGAAGTGATCTCGGATTCAAAGATTTCTGCTCTCATGGACCAAATATCTATTCCCACCGAGTATCGACTGCAACAGGTGCAGCAAGTTCTTTGGGCAGGCAAGAGCATAGAAGAGGTTTATCGCAAGACGAAGATAGATCGTTGGTTCCTGACGCAAATTGAATCTATTAATACTGCTGCGCGTGAAATAGCAAAGCCTGGTGAGCTCACTCCTGAAGCGATGAGATTTGCGAAAGAACACGGCTTCTCCGACGCTCAGATTGCAACGTTGCGCGGCAGTACGGAGGAAGAGATACGTAAGACTCGTGGCCATCTGAACGTACATCCTGTCTACAAGACTGTTGATACATGTGCCGCTGAATTCGAGGCATTCACTCCTTATTACTACTCCAGTTATGAAGAGGAGAGTGAGGTAAAGCCGAGAACAACGCCAGCTGTGATCATTCTCGGAAGTGGCCCGAATCGCATCGGTCAAGGAATTGAATTCGACTATTCATGTGTGCACGCTTCATTCACGTTGCATGAAGCCGGATATGAAACCATCATGATCAACTGCAACCCCGAGACAGTCTCAACTGATTACGATACAAGTGATCGTCTTTACTTTGAGCCGCTCACTCTTGAAGATGTTCTTGAAGTTGTTCATGCAGAGACTCTTGCTGGTCCAGTTCTGGGAGTTATTACGCAGTTGGGTGGACAAACTCCGCTTGGTTTGGCAGCAGGCCTTAAGGCTGCAGGTGTAACTATTCTTGGCACAAGCCCAGAAGCAATAAACTTGGCCGAAGAGCGGGGTGCTTTTGGAGATGTTCTCGCCTCAGTTAATCTTACTGCGCCAGAATTTGGTATGGCATCGTCGCAGATGCAGGCTCTTGATATCGCACATCGCATCGGCTATCCAGTTCTAGTTCGTCCATCATTTGTACTCGGTGGAAGAGGCATGGAGATTGTCTACGATGACACTTCCCTCTCTTCCTTTATTTCCCGTGCCACCGATATCACTCCAGATCACCCTGTTCTTGTTGATCGTTTCCTAGATAGCGCTATCGAGATAGATGTCGATGCACTCTTTGACGGCCACGAACTATTTCTTGGTGGAGTAATGGAACACATTGAAGAAGCGGGAATTCACTCAGGTGATAGCGCGTGCGTACTTCCTGCTATGACTATTTCGCCCGCACAGCTTCAACTTATTCGTGAGGCGACCCTCAAGATTGCTCAAGGCGTTGGGGTACGGGGACTTATCAATATCCAGTTCGCACTAGCTGCCGATACTCTCTATGTTTTAGAAGCGAATCCTCGTGCTTCTCGAACAGTTCCATTTGTCTCCAAAGCAACTGGTGTTCCTTTGGCGAAGGCGGCTGCACGTATATCAGTCGGATCAACTATTGAAGACTTACGTCAAGATCACACGCTTCCTGCAAGTGGTGATGGAGTTGCAAAAGGCATTTCTGTTAAAGAAGCAGTTCTGCCATGGAATCGATTTAGACGCATGGATGGCAGAGGCGTTGATGCTGTACTCGGACCTGAGATGCGATCAACAGGTGAAGTGATGGGAATTTCATCAACCTTTGGCGCTAGTTATTCAAAGAGTCAGATCAGCGCCTTTGGCTCACTTCCAAAATCAGGATCGGTCTTTATTTCGTTAGCCGATAAGGATAAAGACTCGGGTCTGGCGCCAGCTAAATCACTGGCAGCGCTAGGTTTTAGGCTCTTTGCGACATCCGGTACAGCAGATTTTCTTGCTTCTCATGATGTAATGACCGCACGGGTACGCAAAGCATCCGAAGGTTCAGGGCCTTACGGCGAGAAGACAATCGTTGAATTACTCAATGGGGGAGAGATAGATCTCGTGATCAATACTCCAGTAGGACGAGGCACTCGCGCCGATGGCTGGGCAATTCGTACCGCCGCAATTCAGCGATCTATTCCGTGTATCACTACGACAGCTGGTTTTAGCGCAGCTGTTGAGGGAATTAAAGTTTTGCAAGCAGGCGATCTGGATGTCCGACCAATTCAGGATTGGCTACGTGATTAATGAGCACGATCAATAAGAGCGCAGCACAGCTCAATGCAACAATCCTGAGTAATAAACGGGTTGGGGCATATCACCAGATACTCCTTGCCATTGGTGATCTCGCTTCAGTATGCCGACCAGGAAATTTTGTTGCGATCTCAGTTGGTGGAGAGTCTTCGCGCATGGTGCTGCGAAGAGCTTTTGCGATTTCGCGAATCACTCATGGCAGCGCATCTGGCGGAGCGATGGAGTTGATCGTTGCCCCACATGGCTCTGGATCTAAATGGCTCTGTGCGCAAGAAGAAGGTGTTGAACTCGATATCGTCGCACCGCTCGGTAAAGCTTTTGGAATACCAACAACTCCGGTTAATGCGCTCCTCGTTGGTGGAGGATATGGATCTGCCCCGCTCTTTGGATTAGCCGAAGTGCTCAAAGCACGTGGCTGCAGAGTCGACATGCTGCTAGGTGCAAGTACTGGATCAAAGATTTACGCACCTCTTGAAGGAAAGAGAAGTGCTTCAACGCTCAAGATTTATACCGAAGATGGCTCAATGGGTGAGCACGGAAGAGTGACTGCTCCGATCCGCGAACTCATATCCCAAGGTTCAGTCGATGTCATTTACTCATGTGGACCTATGTCTATGTTGCGCGCCATCTCTGACATTACAGAAGGCACAGATGTGGTTCATCAGTGTGCAGTTGAAGAGTCAATGGCATGTGGAATCGGTATTTGTATGACATGTGTGCTTCCCGTAAAGAACCAAGATGGATCGATTTCTATGCTGCGCTCATGTATTGATGGTCCAGTGATGGATGCAAGTGTTGTTGCGTGGGACCTCGTGGGTAAGACCCCACCAGTAGGTATTCAATGAGTCAGATGTCTTTGGATTTCTCTACTACCTTAGGAAACGCTTGGTTTCCTGCTCCGATCTTTACTGCAAGTGGTTGTGCGAGCTCAGGTAAAGAACTGTCCCAATTCTTTGATCTCCGCGGCATAGGCGCAGTTGTAACCAAGTCGGTAATGAATAAGGCACGACACGGCCGCGCAACACCGCGTATGGCAGAGACCCCTTCAGGAATGCTCAACTCAATCGGACTGCAGGGTCCCGGAATTGATCAGTTCTTAGCTCAGGATGTTCCGTGGCTATTGGATAAAGGCGCGCGAGTAATTGTTTCAATAGCGGGTGAAACCACCGATGAATATGCGATGTTGGCGAGAAAGATCCGCTCAGTTCAAGGCATTAGCGCACTCGAAGTAAATATCTCTTGTCCCAATGTTGAAAACCGTGGAATGGTCTTTGCCTGTGAGCGAGATACAGCTGCGCGCGCAATTGATGGTGTTCGCAAAATCATAGGCGGAGAGATTCCGATCATTGCAAAGTTAACTCCAGATGTCACTGACATCACCAGTATTGCATCCGCTGTTGTAGATGCTGGAGCCGATGGTTTGGCGCTCATCAATACTGTTCTAGGAATGGTGATTAATCTAGAGACGATGAAGCCACATCTTGGTGGTAAAACAGGTGGTTTATCTGGTCCGGCAATAAGACCGGTTGCTGTACGTGCAATTTATCAAGTGCATAGCGCCATGCCGAACGTTCCAATATTGGGAATGGGTGGGGTTGCATCAGGTCGCGACGCACTTGAACTTATTCTTGCGGGTGCATCAGGTGTTTCAGTCGGTACCGCAAGTTTTGGAGACCCCACAGCCATCCCTCGCATTCAGCGCGAACTCTCGGCACTCCTGGTTGCTAAAGGCTTTACATCTGTGAAAGAAGCTATCGGTTTTGCTCATCGAGAGAGCGGAGAATAAGTGGCTCACTCACCAATCATTCTGGCGGTAGATACATCTGATTTTGATACCGCGCGCGCTTGGATTGATGCCACGCGAGACAGTATTGATGTTTACAAGTTAGGACTTGAGTTCTTTCTTACTTTTGGTTGCGAAGGAATTGAGACGATCGCTCGTGAGAGCGGGGCAGGAATATTCCTTGATCTCAAACTTCACGATATTCCAAATACGGTGAAGAAATCTGCCGCAGTAGTGGACCATCTACATCCACGTTTTCTCACCGTGCATGCAAGTGGCGGCGCCGCCATGGTCAGTGCTGCCGTATCTGCAGTGACATCCACATCAATCACTGCTGTAACGGTTCTCACCTCACTGACAGATTCTGATTTGTCTGATCTTGGTTTCGCCACATCTTCCCTTGATACCGCAGTTGCTATGGCTCGCGTAGCAACAACTGCAGGTGCAACCTCAATTGTCTGCTCTCCGCTTGAGATAGAGGCGATACGTGCGGCGGTACCGCACTCTGTTGAGATAATTACTCCAGGCGTTCGTCCGGCAGATGAAGCAGGTGGAGACGATCAAATGCGCACTATGACACCTGCACAGGCGATGAGGGCGGGCGCAAATTTCCTCGTCATCGGTCGCCCGATTACATCTCGTTGGAGTGACGGCAAGGCTGCCATGGCTACTCGTGCAGCTCAATTAGTTGCCTCCATTCACGAGTAACGCTTCCGATCCTCTAGATTATCGCCATGAGAAAACCGCCAGTCCTCACGGAAGCAGAACGTGCGGCAGCTCTAGCGAAGGCGAGGATTTCCAGATCGCATAGGGCAAAGATTAAAGCAGAGGTAAAAACTGGAAATCTTACGGTTGAGCAAATTTTAGACCTTGCTGGAAGCGATGATGCAATTGCAAAAATGCGCGTCTCGGAATTACTTGAATCAATTTCTGGCGTCGGGAAAGTCCGAGCAATCGCAATTCTCGATAGACTAGGAATCTCACGTACGAGGCGGATTATGGGTCTCGGACATCATCAACGCGGAGCACTAATAAAGGAGTTCGCTATTCCTCGAGACAAGATGCATGATGGAAGTCTCGTTGTTCTTTCAGGTCCCGGGGGAGTCGGCAAGAGCACGGTTTCCAAAGAGATTCGAGAACATGATGATTTTTGGGTGAGCGTCTCTGCGACTACACGCAAACCCCGACACAATGAAACACATGGTGTCGATTACATCTATATGAGTGATGAAGAGTTTGATCGCGCGATCACTAATGGATTTTTTCTTGAATGGGCAGCCTTTGCTGGTGCGCGTTACGGGACACCAAAACAATCTGTTCTCGACGCCCTCTCACAAGGTAAGGACGTTCTGCTAGAGATTGATATCGAAGGTGCGAAACAGGTCAAGATGAATTGGCCTGATGCGATTCTTGTCTTTCTCGAGCCGCCTTCATGGGAAGAACTTGTTTCTCGATTAGAGGGTCGTGCGACTGATTCCGCCGAGCGAAGGGCGGAAAGGCTTGCTTTGGCTCAAGATGAGATGGCTCAATCGCCCTTTTTCGACCATATTCTGGTCAATGATCAGGTCGATCATGTGGTTGCGAGCCTGATAAGATTGGCGCATTCGCAGCGGTCTTAAAGAATGAGTCTGCCACGCGCTAAAAATATAGGAGGCACTGATGGACGGCATCACAAATCCACCAATTGATGAACTGCTCGATAAGAGCGGTTCGAAATATAGCCTTGTGCTCTACGCAGCTAAAAGAGCGCGACAGATCAACGCTTATTACTCACAACTCGGTGAAGGTCTTCTTGAATATGTTGGACCCCTAGTTGAGACACATGTTCACGAGAAGCCGCTATCGATTGCACTCCGTGAAATCAACGAAGGTCTTCTGACCATCGAAAATCTCGACCCAGCAGTTAAGTAACCACTAGGAAACTCATCTCTTGTCCACGCGCGAAGTAATTCTCGGCGTTGGTGGTGGAATTGCCGCGTACAAGTCCTGCGATCTTCTCCGACGTTTACAGGATCAGGGTTTTGGCGTCACGGTAATACCAACCCCCTCAAGCCTTAATTTCGTAGGTAGTGCAACATGGGAAGCGCTCTCTGGTCGTCCTGTTACTACGACGGTCTGGGAAAAAGTCGACGAGGTAAGACATGTTTCGCTGGGAAGCGCGAGTGATTTCATAATTATCGCCCCAGCCACTGCCGACTTAATCGCCCGTATTGCGCAAGGTCGAGCCGATGATTTACTCACCAACACAGTTCTTGCAAGTAGCGCACCCAAACTCATAGTTCCTGCAATGCATCCGGCGATGTGGTCTAATCCTGCGACCGTTGCAAATGTTCAGACACTTCGTGAACGCGGATTCTTTGTCATGGAGCCAGATCATGGTCGACTCACTGGAAAAGATGTTGGTGTCGGTCGCTTTCCGGAGGCATCCCGCATTCTTGCTGAGTTTAATTCCATTGCTAATCCTGTACACGACCTACTCGGCCGCAAGGTCTTAGTAACAGCAGGTGGCACTCGCGAACCATTAGATCCGATTCGATATATAGGCAATCGTTCTTCAGGTAAGCAAGGGTATGCAATCGCTCGCGCCGCTTCTCGTCGTGGAGCTGATGTCACTCTCATACTTGCCAATAGCGATCTACCTGATCCTTCTGGCATTCGTTGTGTACGAGTGAGCACAGCGCAGGAGATGTTTAGCCAAGTAGAGAAAGAATTCGATTTATGCGATGTCCTAGTAATGAGTGCAGCGGTTGCAGATGCCAAACCTTCGCAGGTAAGTCAGAGCAAGATAAAGAAAGGCTCTCTCACCTCTATAGAGTTGGCATCTAATCCCGATATTGTGGCAACCGTGGCTTCTCGCAAGAAGAGTCAGATAGTTGTTGCCTTCGCCGCCGAGACATCTCTTGATGTTGAAGAGGGTAAGAGAAAGCTTGTCAGCAAGAACGCGGATATTCTCTTTCTTAATGATGTAGCTGGAAATGAGATATTCGGATCAGACCAGAATCAAGGTGTGATTTTGATTGCAGGTAATGAAGGTAAGGCAGAATCAGTACAAGAGATCAACGTTGATCGCACCGATAAAGACACGCTCGCCGATCTTCTCCTTGATCAGGCCCTGAATAGGTTAGGTTAGAACAATGTCAAAACGTCTCTTCACATCAGAATCAGTCACCGAAGGCCATCCAGATAAGATTGCAGATCAGATTTCTGACGCGATACTCGATTCACTCCTCTCGCAGGACTCCAAGAGTCGCGTTGCAGTCGAAACTCTTATTACAACAGGCCAAGTACATGTTGCGGGCGAAGTAACTACTGATGGTTATGCAGATGTCATGGGAATCGTTCGCGATACCGTCATTGGAATTGGGTATGACTCATCAGTAAAGGGTTTTGATGGAAATAGTTGTGGGGTATCAATCTCTATCGGACAACAGTCGCAAGATATCGCTCAAGGTGTAAACGATGCCTTTGAGCATCGCGTTGATGCAGCGGTAGATCCACTCGATCTTCAGGGTGCCGGCGATCAGGGCCTGATGTTTGGCTATGCCTGCGATGACACTAAAGAGCTAATGCCTTTGCCTATCTATCTTGCTCACCAATTAGCGGAGCAATTAACGGCTGTGCGTAAGAGCGGTGCACTTGCATACCTGCGCCCTGATGGAAAGACTCAAGTAACTATTGAATACGACGGAGATAAGGCGATCGCGCTCAATACCGTTGTTATCTCCAGCCAGCACGCAGAAGATGTTGATGTAGCGAATAAGTTGACCCCAGAAGTTATCGAATCTGTCATTAAGCCAGTTCTTTCAAAGATAGATCTTCCTCAGAGTGATTTGAGAGTTCTGATCAACCCAACTGGTCGTTTCGTTATTGGCGGTCCTATGGGTGATGCTGGGCTAACAGGGCGAAAGATTATTGTCGATACCTATGGAGGAATGGCTCGCCACGGTGGCGGCGCATTTAGCGGTAAGGATCCTTCAAAGGTTGATCGTTCTGCAGCATATGCGATGCGCTGGGTTGCAAAGAACGTGGTCGCTGCAGGTTTGGCACGACGTTGTGAAGTTCAAGTAGCTTACGCAATCGGAAAAGCCCATCCAGTCGGAGTATTCGTTGAAACTTTCGGTACCGAAACAGTTCCTGTTGCCAAGATTCAGAACGCAGTAACCACAGTCTTCGATCTTCGCCCGGCGGCGATCATCAGAGAACTGAACTTGCTTCGTCCGATATATTCACAGACAGCAGCGTATGGACACTTCGGCCGCGAGCTTCCTAACTTCACATGGGAAGTAACTAATCGCGTGGATGAACTCCGCGCGGCGATCTAGTCCGACAATCCATCTAAGAATGTAAAGGTCTGACATGACCGCATCACCTCTCAGGCTTCGAGTGCAGAAGGTTGAGCGCGATGAGAGCACTGCGTCAGACCATCTGCCAGTTGCGCGGCTATGGGTTGATACTGGTTTGTCACATCTGGAAACTACCTATGACTATTTAGTTCCACAGAGTCTCGATGATGAAGTATCTGTCGGTGTTAAGGTGCTTGTCGATTTTTCTGGACGTAAGGTTGATGCTTTTGTCATCGAAAGGTTGAGCGGTTCGAGTATTGGTAACCTCAAATTTATTGAGAAAGTCACATCTCCAGTGCCGCTACTCACCGAAGAGGTTATGCAACTTGTAACCGCTGTCTCTCGACGATGGGGCTCTCAACCCAGTGAAATTTTGGCGGCAGCGATTCCACCTCGAGTCGCTTCGGCAGAGAAGGGCTTAGCCGGCCAACCCATCGCTATTTCTCAAGAGCGAGGAAAAAACACGCACCCATCGCACTCCTATTATCTTTTCACTCCAGCTGAAAATCCCTACCAAACTATGGGCGCTTGGATAAAAAGTAGATTGAGTAAAGGGGGAGTACTCGTTGTTCTTCCAGAGCTTCGTGAAGTTAATGCGTTAGCCGATGAGTTATCTCTCTTGGACCTCGACTTTTCAGTTCTAGATGGATCGTTACCTCGAAGCACTAGATATGCGAACTTTCTCAAGGTTGCAACTGGAAGCGAACAGGTAATAATTGGTACGCGAAGTGCGATTTTTGCTCCTGTAGCAAATCTTCAGACGTTGATTGTCTTTCGTGAAGGTTCAGAGTCTCATTACGAGAAGAGATCTCCGGGATGGAATGTCCGTGATGTTGCAATCATTCGTTCTCAGCTAGCTGCAATTGATCTCACCTTTGCAGGTTTTGCACCCTCATCAGAGCTTTCGTTGCTCATTGAGAGAGATGCGATAGCGCTCAAGGGTAAGCGCGCAAAGGTTGACGCCACCTCATACCCCCAAGTACAGGGCGAACTACTACCAGATCGAATATTTTCACCCATTAGAAGTGCGCTCACTCGTGGCTCTGTTCTCTTTCTCGTTCCCCGAAAGGGTTACTCGCAAGCCATTTCGTGCACCTCGTGTCGCAATATCGCACTCTGCGAATGTGGCGGACGGATTTATTTTGGAGGTCCAGATAAGGGGTTTATCTGCTCCCTCTGTAACTTAATGACTACAGAGTGGAGCTGTAAATGGTGCAAGAAGAGTTCTGCTCACCTCTTAGGACGTGGAAATCTTAGATACGCGCAAGAAATTGGAAGAGCTTTTCCTGGTTTCGCAGTTGTATCCTCCGATGCGACGAACGCAGTTCTGCAGGTGGAGAATCGACACTCAATTGTTCTGGCTACTGCCGGTATGGCGCCGGCGATCAGCGGCGGTTATGAAGCCGTTGTGATTCTTGAAGGCGATAATCTTTTCTCACAACTTGACCTGCGAGCTCAAGAGCGAGCACGCGAGGCGATCATGCAGAGCGCTTCACTACTTGCCGTTACTGGCAAGGCACTTGTCGTCATAGATAATTCTCACCCAATAGTGGCTGCGCTCTCACGTTGGAATCTCTCACCTCTTCTGGGAAGGGAGCTAAGGGAGAGGGAACAAACACAGTTACCTCCCGTGGTTCATGCAATTGTTCTTGAGTGTGAACATTCAGATGCTCCTACTTTTCTCAGCGGTATCAGCTCATCCATTAAAGACGGAAGAGTCCCAAGCTCCACGCGAATTCTTGGGCCAACTCGGATAGATACGGAATATTCACGAATTATTCTGACAGTCTCTCGAGATCATGGGCAAGATCTATTTGATTTCCTCGTCACTTACCGAAAGAAGCGAGGGATAGCCAAAAAATCGATTCCTCGCATGCGTATTGACCCGTATGTCCTATCTCATTCCCTTTGAAACATTTTATTTGCGTTAAGATACTGACATGGCCATTCAAGAGATCAGATTATTTGGCGATCCGGTTTTGGTAACTCCCGCTTCCCCGGTAGTTGATTTCGATAAAGAGTTGCGCAATTTAATAAGTGACTTGATCGATACGATGTTAGATGCACCAGGTGCTGGATTAGCAGCTCCTCAAATAGGCGTTCCTTTGCGCGTTTTTACCTGGTGTGTGGATGATGAAATTGGGCATCTAGTTAACCCCCAACTCACCTTGAGCGAAGAACTTCAGGATGGCGAAGAAGGTTGTCTTTCATTCCCCGAAATTCGATATGAAACCCCCAGAGCCCTGCGCGCTGTTGCACGTGGATTCAATATGCATGGTGAGCCGATAACAGTTGAAGGAAGTGAGTTTTTGGCACGCGCGCTACAGCATGAAACTGATCATTTGGATGGAATACTTTTCATCGAACGCATGCCGAAAGATTCGCGCAAGCTGGCAATGAAAGAGATTAGAGATTCCGAATGGTTTATGAGTGCAACTGAAAATGGTTCGTCTCCAATTATCAAAGTTTCTCCTCATCAAACCTTCGGAAAAGGTCACTAGTGCGTTTAGCGGTTGCGGCGACGCCTCGTGTTGCCATTCCAACCTTGGATTTCTTACGATCTAGTGAAGACTCACTTGTAAGAGTTTTTACCACTGAAGATAAAGCAGCTGGCCGCGGTCGCTCTCTGAGTCCGAGTGATGTCGCCATGTGGGCTAGTGAGCATGGTGTTGAGTGCATCAAGGTAGGAGCTGCCTCTGAGATGGCAGCTCATCTAGACGATATTGATTGCGTTGTTACAGTCGCATTCGGAATACTGCTTCCGCAAGAGATTCTTTCGAAGCCAACGCATGGATTTATTAATCTCCATTTCTCACTTTTACCAGCCTGGCGAGGAGCTGCGCCAGTCCAGCGCGCTATTGAAAATGGTGATGAAAAGCTTGGAATCACCGTGTTCTTACTTGATCAGGGAATGGATACTGGACCTATCTACGCGCAGACTTCTTTTCCGCGAGATACCACCATGCGAAGTAAAGAGGCGCTGGAATTTCTTGGCGAGCAAGGAGTCGATTTGATTGCCGAAACTTTGCAGGATATTTCTCGAGGGGTTGCTCCAGTTGCCCAGCGTCAAGATGGCGCTACATTGGCACGCAAACTGAGCAAGAGCGAGGCGTTGATTGATTGGCGCTTGTCCGCTGCAGTCATTGATCGCAAAGTAGCCGCGTTCTATCCCAACCCGGTTGCATTTACTAATTTTCGCGGTGAGATTCTTAAGATCACACGGAGTGCACCGTGTAGCGAACACTCTGCTGAGTTTGCACCGAGAGCTGGGGAGTGGATGGTTGAAAAGGATCGAGTACTTATCGGCACAGGAGATCAAGTGCTTGAGATAGTCCAGTTGATCCCGCAAGGTAAGTCTGAGATGAAGGCCACTGACTGGGCGCGCGGAGCAAGAATTAGCCCAGGTGAGCTCTGTGGTTGAAGCGCGCAGGAATACATTTAAGAAGCCAAAAGCTGATCCGGTTCGTCTGCTTGTCTTTGATATTCTCACCGAAGTAAATCGCCGTGATGGCTACTCAAATCTTCTTCTGCCGCGTGCCTTAGATGCATCATCCTTTGATCAGCGCGATAAGGCTTTTGCGACTGAGCTTCTCTACGGAACGCTTCGTATGCAAGGGCGCCATGACTACGTTCTCGCGCAAGTCAGTGATCGCCCCTGGAGTGAGGTTGATACAGGGATCGTCGATGTTACAAGAATAGGTCTTCAGCAAATTTTTGAGATGAGAGTACCGATGCATGCTGCGGTTTCTGAGACGGTTGAGTTAGCTCGCAAAGTTCTGGGTGAATCAAAAGCATCTTTTGTTAATGCACTCTTGCGCAAAGTGAGCGCCCAATCTTTAGAAGAGTGGCTAGCGCCGGTAGCTCTCCTCGGTGATGAAGTCAGCAAACTTGCAATTACTTACTCTCATCCAGAGTGGATTGTGAGCGCTTACTTCGATCTGTTACGTGATTTCGATGAGGTTCGCGCCCTTCTAGCAGCGAACAACATCCCGGCAAAGCCCACCTTTGTTACGTGGCCGGGTCGCTCTGATATTTCAGAATTTCAAGAGTGGGGTGCGACTGCAACTCCGTATTCACCGTATGGCTTTCAGGCGGATGTGACTCCATCAGCTCTTGAAGCGGTGCGCCATCGCAGAGCCGGCGTACAAGACGAAGGTTCACAACTGGTCGCTACGATTTTTGCACAAGCTGCTGCAGAGAAAAGTTCTTGGTTAGATCTCTGCGCGGGGCCTGGCGGTAAGGCCGCACTCCTTGCAGCAATCGCCGGTCAAGGTGATCACCGATTTGTCGCAAATGAAATTTCGCAGATCAGAGCAGATTTAGTGAAGCAAGTAGTGGGAGCTCACGAAGTCTGGGTAGGAGATGCTCGAGAGATTGCTACACGAGGTGAAGGCTTCGATGCGATCTTGGCCGATGTGCCTTGTACTGGAATGGGAGCGCTGCGACGCAGGCCTGAGGTACGTTGGCGTCGCTCACTTTCTGATCTTCGCGAGCTCGGGGTTCTGCAGCGCGAGATAAGTGATGCAGCAATCTCGATCTTAAATGTTGGGGGAGTATTTGGCTATGCAACCTGTTCACCACATTTAGCCGAGACGAGTATCGCAGTTGCAGATATCTTGAAGAAGCATCCTGAGCTCGAGCAGATAGATATTCAACCGTTTATGCCAATAGGCCTTGATGGAGGAGTCAGAGATAAAAGCATGGCTCTTTGGACGCAGCGCCACAACACAGATGCAATGTTTCTAGCCCTCTTTAGAAAAATCTCGTAAGGTAGAGTCATGGGAATTCGAATAACGCCCAGCATATTGAATGCCGATTTCTCTCACCTCGATGAAGAGATAGCACGTATCTCGTTGGTGTCGGATCTACTGCATTTAGATGTTATGGATAATCTCTTTGTTCCTAACTTCACCTTCGACTTCGAACAAGCAGCATCGATTATTGGATCTTCCCCAATCCCAGTTGATGCGCATTTGATGATTGCCGATGTCGATCTTCTTGCTCCGGCATATGCTCATGCTGGTAGCGCGAGTGTGACCATTCACGCAGAGGCCAGTGGCTCGATCGCAGCCACTCTTCGTGCCATTAAGGCAGAGGGCGCTAGAGCCGGTTTGGCACTCAAGCCTGGCTCAGCTATCGAAGATTATGCAAATTTTGTTGATGATGTAGATATGTTCTTGATAATGACAGTCGAACCAGGCTTCGGTGGTCAAAAATTTATGAGCGCAATGATGCAGAAGGTGAAGCAGACTCGTAGCATCATCGGTGATAGACCAATCTGGTTACAAGTTGATGGTGGAATTTCATTAGAGACCATTGAGATCGCCCGAGAAGCTGGCGCTGACACTTTCGTAGCTGGCAGTGCTGTCTTTAATTCACCGGATCCTGCTGCGATGATCATGCAATTGCGGGCCTTAGCCGAAGCAAAATAGCGCGCGGCTACACCTCAACGTCAAGTAAACTAGGGCTATGAAGTCATTCGATGATCTATGGATTGAGCTCTCCAAGAAGGCGCTGGAGCGACCTGCAGATTCTGCAACTGTCGCAGCCTTGGATGCAGGCGTTCATACGATTGGCAAAAAAATTATCGAAGAGGCTGGTGAAGTCTGGCTCGCGGCAGAGCACGAGAGTGATGATGCGCTAGCCGAAGAGATCAGCCAATTGATTTATCACTTGCAGACTCTGATGCTTGCCCGCGGGTTAACACCACAAGATATCTATAAGTTTCTCTAGGTTAAAAGGAGCATGATGCTACGCATAGCAATCCCGAATAAAGGTTCTCTTGCCGACGAATCGATCGGAATTCTTAAAGAAGCCGGATATAAACAGCGCACTGATTCGCGGGATTTAGTGTTAGTTGATACTACAAACTCAGTTGAGTTCTATTACCTTCGTCCGCGCGACATCGCTATCTATGTTGGTTCTGGAGAGCTTGAGGCAGGTATAACAGGGCGAGATCTTTTGATCGACTCTGGCGCTCATGCAACCGAAGTGATGGCGCTTAACTTCGGCGGATCGACGTTTAGATTTGCAGGGCCTGTGGGTAAAGGCTTTTCTGTTAAAGACATTGCTGGCAAGCGCGTTGCCACGGCCTACCCAGGACTGGTCCAAAGCTATTTATCGAATCTGGGTATTACGGCAGAGGTTGTCCGTCTTGATGGCGCAGTTGAAAGTAGCGTCCGACTTGGCGTAGCTGACTTGATTGCAGATGTTGTTAGTACGGGAAATACTCTTCGTCAAGCAGGCCTAGAAATATTCGGCGATCCGATCCTTACGAGTGAAGCGATTCTGATTAGTCGTAAGGATGTTGCGATAATGGCAGATCTCGAAGTTTTGATTAGACGCTTACAAGGAGTCGTCACGGCGCGCCAGTACGTCTTGATGGATTACGACATTAAGAAAAGTGATATTGATGCCGCATGTGCGATCACTCCCGGTTTGGAGTCTCCGACAATCTCGCCTTTGCAAAACCCAGACTGGTTAGCGGTTCGAGCGATGGTATTGCGGACTGAGACCAATAAAGTAATGGATGATCTGTATGTCCTCGGTGCACGTGGAATTCTCGTTACCGACATTCATGCATGCAGACTTTAGAACCATTACTTGCGGCTAGTTTGGTCTGACTCTTCCACATCCTCGCGGGTAATTCCCAGGAGATAAAGCACGCTATCAAGATAGGGAGCGCTCAGAGCGCTATCTGCAGCAGCTCTTACTGCTGGTTTAGCATTAAATGCGATTCCAAGACCGGCGAGTTCGATCATATCTAGATCGTTTGCACCGTCTCCAATCGCAACAGTCTGCTCTAATTCCACATGCTCAATCTGTGCAAAATCCCGAAGAGCAGTCGCCTTAGCTGCTCGATCAATCACTGGACCCAACACCTGACCGGTGAGAAGACCATCCACAATTTCCAGAGTATTTGCTCTAAAGAGTGTGATGTTTAGTGATTTAAGCAGCGGCTCAATTACGTTGATAAAGCCACCTGATACAACAGCAACTGTGTGTCCAAGCTTTTGCAGTGTTGAAACGAGTGTTTTTGCCCCAGGAGTTAGAGAAATTTCTTCCTTTACTTCATCGATAACTGATTCAGGAAGTCCTTTGAGCAGGGCGACTCTCTCGCGAAGACTTGCTTCGAAATCAATCTCACCCGCCATCGCTCGATCGGTAATTTCCTTTACCTGCACTTGAACACCAGCTTTTGCTCCAAGGAGTTCGATGACTTCCTGAGAGATAAGCGTCGAGTCGACATCCATCAATACCAGTTTCTTAGCCCAGCGCATAAGGCCGCCGGGGGAGACTGCAATATCTACACCGTACTGTGAGGCTAAAGGTGTCAACGCGCTTTTGAGAGTTGATGTAGAGGCACCGCTTACAACGCATTCAATTGCAGTGACTGGATAACTTGCAGTACGTTGAATGCGTTCGATATTTGCCTGCACACCGGCTATTGCTGCAGCGATTGCGGAGATGGCAGATGGCTTTAACTCTTGAGAGAGTATTACTACATGAGTCAGTCCGGTTTTAGCTGCGATGCTCTCGCTCTTCTGCTCTGAAAAAGCGATCGCTATATCGAGATCAAGCGACTCAGCTTTTTCGTTGAGGTCATCTTCAATAGCTGATGCATGTGCGCGATCGAGAGAGATAAGAATTGTCAAAATCAGACGAGAGCGAATCACGACCTGTTCGATATCCATAATCGTCAATGAGAACGGGGATAGCGTTGAGAAGAGAGCCTCTGTGATGCCAGGGCGATCTTCGCCAGAGACCAAGATGAGGCCTGTGTAATACTCGCTTCGCTTATCCATGTGCAGAGATTATCGTGAATCACAGGGCAATCTCCTCGAATTTATAGGTAATAAGCGCTGTGAAGAGATATCTTTTAGCCCGTGAGTGGTCAAGAAGTTTTAAGAGTTACCGATGTCTGCGTTCGTCGCGGGACACGGACGATCCTTGGTCCAGTTACCTTTGCAATATCTCCTGGTGAGCGATGGGTCATTCTCGGTCCTAATGGGGCTGGAAAATCCACCTTACTCAATCTCTTAGCTACTCGTGCCTTTCCTACTAGTGGCAAAGTCTTCATCTTGGAGAAAGAGATGGGCAGAGTTGATCTCTTTGAACTTCGAACAAGGATCGGTCTTGCCGGTGTCGGAATATCAGAAGATATTCCATATGAAGAGAAGGTTCGAGACGTCGTCGTCACCGCTGCTTACGCAGTTCTTGGTCGATGGAATGAAGATTACGATTTATGGGATGAATCTAGAGCGGTAGCGCTCCTGACCACATTCGGTGTAAGAGAGCTAGCTGATCGTGACTACGGCACGCTAAGTGAGGGCGAGAAGAAGCGCGTTCAGATATCACGAGCGCTCATGGCCGATCCCGAATTGCTTCTACTTGATGAACCAACAGCAGGACTTGATGTTGGAGGACGTGAAGATCTGCTGCGGAGGTTTTCGAACTTTTCAAGTGACCCGAGCGCCCCAGCTACGGTCATTGTTACTCATCATATTGAAGAGATCCCGGTCGGCACTACCCATGCGCTGCTCTTAAAAGATGGCGTGATTGCGGTAAGTGGTCCGGTCGATCAAGTAGTAACAAGTGAACATATCTCTGCAGTTTTTGGCGTCGAAGTGAACGTCGCCTTTGATGGTTCACGATTCTACGCACGAGCTTCTTCGTGACCCATCCACTGTTTCAACCTGTTCATCCTTCATGGTTACCAGTACTTGAGCCGCTCGAGGCTGCGATTCTTTCGACATTCGATGTGGTCGCTAAGGCCGAATTCATTCCCGCGGTCGATCGAATCTTTGCCCCGTTGAGTTCTTCTCTTGATGAAGTAAAAGTTGTAATCGTTGGACAGGATCCTTACCCCAACGCTGATTATGCGGATGGCTTTGCATTTTCCGTACGGCCGGAGATCTCACCCTTTCCTGCATCGCTAGTAAATATCTTCAAAGAATTAGAGAGCGATCTTGGAACTGCAATGCCAACAGATGGCAATCTCGAGAGATGGTCACGTCAAGGGGTTTTACTCATCAACCGCACTCTGACAACAATTCCGGGGGAGTCACATGCTCACCAAAGAAGTGGCTGGATGGAGATCACTGAGGCCATTATTCGTGAAGTTGCCCAAAGAGGCGCGGTGGGAATTTTATGGGGCGGTAATGCTCAGCAAATGTCTGATTATTTTCAACCATCGCACGTCATCAAAAGCGCGCATCCAAGCCCACTTAGTTCTTATCGTGGCTTCTTTGGCTCCAAGCCCTTTTCGCAATGTAATGAAATGCTAGCTCAGGCTGGAAAAACTCAAATAACTTGGTGAATAAGAAAGAGGCCGGATACTCACGTGATGTGAATACCCGGCCTCTTTCTTATCTAATGAACTTATCCAACCCAGATGTTAATAGGGGATTGCAGGAAGTAGATTACGAAGAGTCCTGAAACAAGCCAAAGAAGTGGGTGAACTTCCTTCGCGCGTCCTTGGATGGCTCGGATAATCACGTGGGTGACAAAGCCAACGCCGATACCTACAGAGATATTGTAAGTAAATGGCATCAAGATGATTGTAAGGAATGCTGGAAGAGCAATTCCTAGATCATCCCAGTCAATGTTTCTGATCTGAGTCATCATCAAGAATCCAACAATTACTAGCGCAGGCGTTGCAGCCTCATACGGAATAACGGCAACTAGTGGTGCTAGGAATGTTGTGAGCAGGAACAAGACTCCAGTAACAACTGAGGCAAGTCCGGTGCGAGCTCCTTCACCAACACCTGCTGCAGATTCAATGTAGCTTGTGTTAGAAGAGATGCTTCCAGCTCCACCAGCGACAGCTCCAAGAGAGTCAACAAAGAGGATCTTGTTATTGTTTGGAACGTTTCCTTCATCATCGATCAAACCTGATTCATGACCGATTGCAGTAACTGTTCCTACTGTGTCAAAGAAGTCTGAGAGCAGAAGAGTAAAGATGAAGAGAATCGCTGTGATCAATGGAACGCGATCAAAGCTACCGAGAAGATTGAACTGACCAAAGAGCGAGAAGTCAGGTGTTGCAACAATCTCTGAAGGGACTGCAGGAACGTTGAGGTTCCAACCCTTTGGATTTACTGCACCAGTTGCACCGTTAAACAGTGGTCCAATTTTAAATGCAGATTCGATTGCGATCGCAGCTGCTGTTGCTACGACGATACCGATCAAGATTGCGCCCTTGACCTTCTTGACCATAAGGGCAATTGTTAAGAGGAGTCCAAAACCGAAGACGATAATTGGCCAACCGACTAGGTTTCCGTTATCGCCGAGCATCACAGGGACAGGTCCTGAACCAGTACGACGAACAAATCCTGCATCGACTAGACCGATGAGTGCAATAAAGAGACCGATACCGACCGAAATCGCGATCTTAAGTTGGCCCGGAACCGCGCGGAAAACTGCGCCGCGGAATCCTGTCAGCACCAGAACAGTAATGATGAGACCTTCAATGACGACAAGTCCCATTGCATCTGCCCATGACATCTGCGAAGCGATACCTACCGCGACGAATGTGTTGAGGCCAAGGCCTGTTGCCAGCGCGAGAGGGTAGTTTCCAAGAACTCCCATAAGGATTGTGAGAATGCCAGCCATAAGAGCTGTCATTGCAGCAACGAGAGCTAAGTTAGGAGCATCTCCGCCACCAATGTATTTTCCATCCGCATCCTTGGCTAGACCAATGATCAGTGGATTGAGCGCGACGATGTAAGCCATAGTAAAGAATGTGACGACTCCGCCACGTACTTCCTGTGCCACTGTCGATCCGCGCTCAGATATTTTGAAGTAACTATCGAGCATGTTGAACCTTCCTCATTTTGTTATCGGGGGTGGTTGCGACCCCGTGTGAAATGACGGCTCACAGACCGATCGAGGATGGGGAGGTCTTTGATAGGGCCAAAATATCTGACCGAGAGCCCTACTTTGAGGTTAGGCGCGCTAAAAGGCCGAAAGAAATGGCAACTGATTGGCCGATGAGCAGCGCAAATAGCAGCGTTCCCAGTCCCAAGGTGCCACCAAGGAGCGCTCCAGCGATCGAGACGACAACCTCGATGCCCAGACGAACTCGTCCCACGCGGACTCCCGTGCGCTGATGAAGTCCTGTCATAGCACCATCTCGCGGCCCTGGCCCAAGACCGCAGGTGATGTAGAGCGATGAACCGATTCCGACCATCGCGATGCCAACAAGAGTAAATAAGAGCCCTGAATAGATGTTCTCTTGCTTTGGAAAAATGTTTGTGCCAATTTCTATAAAGAGCGAAATGATGATGATATTTGAAAGTGTTCCAAAACCAGGACGCTCTCTTAGTGGAATCCATAGCGAGAGCACGAGTGCACCAATAATCAGTGTCGATGTACCAATTGATAACCCGCTCTTAAGTGAGATTCCTTGTGCGAGGACAGACCATGGAGCATTACCGAGACCTGATTGAATAATCAATCCATCTCCCAAACCAAAGATCGCTAATCCAAAAAAGAGAATAAGCACTCTCTTAAATGAAAGATCCCAACGACCATTAGCAGTCCACGGAACAACTGGAACTGTTCTATGGGGCTTGAGGTGAGAGATGATGTCGCGAATCGTCATCCGAGGATCCTACCTTTATGGTTGAAGTTTAAGTACCCTTATCGAATGTTTACTGGCTCTGGAACGATCATCAACATCATCACAATTATTGCTGGCGCATCTCTCGGAGTCTTAATCGGTGGACGTATGCCAGATCGCATACGCGCTCTCATCACAGATGTATTGGGACTGATCACAATCCTTGGTGCGGCAACGGCTTTGGTAGTTATCGGGTCGCAGCGATATGTAGATGCACTACCAAAGGGATGGCCACTCTTAGCCATCCTTGCTTCACTCCTTATTGGTGGAGTGATTGGAAGTGCAGCTAACCTTGAAAACAGATTAGAGAGTTTTGGCATCTATTTGAGAGTTAAGTTCAAGGCCAACAGTCAGGGTACTTTTGTCGAAGGCTTCTTGTCGTCTTCTCTACTCTTTGTGATCGGTCCCTTAGCGATTCTTGGATCGATCAGTGATGGCATGGGAACTGGCACAGATCAGTTGATTCTCAAATCATCACTCGACTTCTTTGCCGCGATGGCCTTTGCTGCAAGTTTGGGATGGGGTGTGGCAGCTTCTGCGATTCCTGTCGGTATTTACCAGGGAGTCTGGACCGTTATTGGATTTGGTCTAGGAAACGTCCTTGCTGGATATCAGGTTGATGCGATGACAATTGTCGGCGGATTGATGTTGGTATCAATCGGCCTTGGCTTGCTCAAGATCAAGACAATCTCGGTGGGAAATCTACTTCCATCACTTTTGATTGCACCGATATTTGTCGGTGTATTGCATGAATTTATCTAACGGAGATTAGATTGTGCTGGCATCGATCACAAAGCGATACTTCACATCGCTCGCAACGGTTCTTTCATACGCTTGATCGACATAATCTGCGTTAATTACCTCAATATCGCTGAGAATTCCATGCTCTGCACTGAAGTTGATCATCTCTTGCGTCTGGGCAATTCCACCAATCATTGAACCAGCAAGAGATTTTCTTCCGTTAAGCAGAGAGCCGACGTGCACGGGATATGGAGCACCTGGCAGTCCAATAACTACGAGCGTTCCGTCGATTGTTAGGGTTGCGATGTAGTCGTTGATGTCAATCTGTGCACTTACTGTGTTGAGAATCAGATCGAAGGTGCGCGCATATGGTTTTAGATCTTTTGGATCATGCACACAAATGAATTCATCAGCGCCCATCGCCAGGGCAGCCTCTCGCTTATTAGGCGAATGAGAAATTACTGTTACGTGTGCGCCGAGTGCATGGGCGAACTTGACGCCCATATGTCCCAATCCGCCTAGCCCCATGACAGCAACGCGGGTGCCTTTGCCAGCTTTCCAATGCTTGAGTGGGGAGTAGAGAGTGATGCCTGCGCAGAGCAAAGGTGCGACGCCATCAAGTGGCATAGATTTAGGAATTGTGACCGCGTAATCCTCGTTCACCACAAACACGTTGCTGTATCCACCCATTGCAACGGTCTTACCATCGCGCTCTAAGGTGTTATAGGTTCCGGTCATTCCTTGATCGCAATACTGTTGTAATCCATCTTTACATGGTTGGCATTGACGACAGGAATCGATAAAGACGCCAACGCCGATGTGATCGCCAACAGAAAACTTAGTTACAGCGGAACCAATTCCACTGACTACACCTGCAATTTCATGGCCTGGAACCATCGGAAATAGCGCCGGACCCCACTCTTCGCGGACTTGGTGGATGTCCGAGTGACATATTCCAGCAAAGGCAATATCAATCTTGACATCGTGGCTACCTAGCTCGCGGCGCTCGAAGTCATAACGAGTGAAGGCAGCTCCCTTACTAATTGCGGCAAGTCCACGTACTTTTGTCATATCAGCTCCAAATAGATAAGTGAGTTTGGTTAGAGTTCGTTAAAAGGTAATGGATCGCTTGAAATATGGCCCGCTCTCGAATTCCGCGCCGTCACCCCGCGCATATGGTGCCTGCGGCAGAGAACTTCATATGCAACTTCATCGGTTGATCCGACATTTCCGACGACAACTTGCTCACCTTCGGTAACCATCTTGCCGCCGACCGTGCGGGCGTTATGTGTCGCGCGAGATCCGCACCAACAGAGCGCTTCTACCTGCAATGTATTAACGCGATCCGCCAGTTCCACTAGTCGTCCCGAACCTGGGAAGAGCTTGGTTCTAAAATCTGCCAGGATTCCGAAGGCATATACATCGATTCCTAGACCATCAACAATACGAGCGAGCTCTTCGATCTGCTCAGGTTGATAAAACTGTGCCTCATCGCAGATCACGTAATCGATACGTTCACCCATAGAAAGCTTTTCAACAACAAATTTATGAATATCAAAACCAGGCAAAACCTCAATGGCGGCACTGGTTAATCCAAGTCGTGATGAAATCTTTCCAGAACCAGCTCGGTCCTGAGAAGTGAAGATTAAGCCACCACGTCCGCGCTGTTGGTGGTTATGGGCAGTCTGCAGGGCCAGTGTTGATTTCCCACTATCCATTGTTCCGCAGTAGTAAATCAATTCAGCCATGGCCCAGATCCTGCCACAAAGTCAGCTTAGAAGAGACCCAATCGGACCAGGGCGGTTTCTAGATCGCTGGCCAGGTGCTTACTCATCTGAACCGTAAGGTGAGATTTATCCCTGTAAGCGATGATTCCATCCACGACGGCCGGACATTTATCTGTACAGAGCCATGGAGTGGGATTAATTGGGATCAACCCCGCAGCAACTTCTGCTGAGATCGGCCTAGATGTATCGCATGCATCACCGCGGCCTGCGACAAGGCAGTCAGGAATGTCTACTTGGGGGAGTGGTGTATCGGTGAGATAGATAGGAAATTGCGTCGCATTCTTAATCCGATTGAAAACTTTGGTCTCTCCGGCCAACCACCATGATCGGGCACTCTCATCCGAGTACGGTGCAGTAAATGGTTGCATTCCAGTCAAGATCACAGCCAGTGGTTTGATTGTGTTGATTCGTTCGACGGAGGAATCGCGGAATGCTTGACAGTCGGTGACATCATATTGAGATGAAAGCTCCTTGATCACTTCTGCCGATGGACAAGCAGATTTAGTCAGAGAAACTATTTTGATTCCACGTTTTTTGCCAATAATGTCCAGAGCAGGAAGCCACTGTGCGGCATGAGAATCACCATACAAGACAATTGTTTGCTTTGCTGAGAGATCGCCATATTCGCACCGGGGCGAGACTGTCTGCCTAATGTGAATATGGCAGCCATCGTTGTTGTTTACTGGCTTCGATCGGATTTCATCAAGTGAGAATTTCGTGCCATCTCCAAAGGTGATTTTGTTTGAGTATTGCGAATAAGTTGTTAGTCCCAGTGCAACTGACAAAAGGGTTGCCATAAATGCGAGCCTAAAAACCTTACGGTTGCTCAATGTCGCATCACGCATCGGTGTTTCGACATATCTGTGCGTTAATCCAGCCAAAAGAACTGTCAGTGCCAGCAGTAGGAGCGTTTGCAAGATCGTGAGCTCTTCACCCATGTAGATGGCTGGTATGACAAGAACTGGCCAATGCCAGAGATAAAGCGGGTATGAAATCGCGCCTAGCCACTGGGTGACTCTTGATTTTGCGATTGCGTCGATTATCGGAGGCCATTTACTTCGGCTGGCCAGCAAAAGCACCGTTGCTATCACGGGGGCAAGGGCTGCAGTTCCCGGAAACGGAGTTGTTTTATCGAAAACAAAGCTTGCCAAGCCAATCGTCACAAATCCTAAGAGCGCGACGATGGGGCGAAGCTTCTTTAATTCAGGTAGAAAAACGAGAAGTGCGCCCGCTGCTAACTCCCACGCTCTTGTTGGAAGGATATAGAAAGCCCATATTGGCGCCCGCTCAGTAAGAAAGAGAGAGAAGACGAAAGAGCCGATGAGGGTTGCGAGAACACCATAGAAAATAGCGCGGCGTTTTCCGATGCGAAAGAGAATTAGTATGAACAGAGGCCAGAAGATATAGAACTGTTCTTCAACTGCGAGGGACCAAAAATGGATGAATGGTGACGGCGTAGAGTTCAGATTCTGGTAATCATTCTCCCAAAATGCGAAGAGGAAGTTCGAGACATAAGTTGCCGCTGCGATCAGATCTTTACCCAGCGACTGTCGCATTGATGCCGGTAGAAGAAGGAGGGATGCAACGCCGGTAGCAAAGATTACAATCAAAGAGGCTGGCAATAGGCGTTTTGTTCTTCTTGCATAGAACGAGATGAGAGAAATAGTGCCTTTATTGTCGAGTTCGCGTAAGAGAATTCCAGTAATCAAGAAACCGGAGATTACATAAAAGATATCGACTCCGATGTAACCGCCATTGAGCCATTTCGCGTGATAGATAAGAACAAGTACCGCAGCGATAGCTCGCAGGGCCTGGATCTGCGGGTTGCGTTCTCGCTGCGTCATCCGCTTATTAGAGCATGTATCGAGATATCAGGAGAGTGCTCAGCAATGCGCAAGCGACCACCAAGGAAGGTAATTTCGCTGAGTACTGCGATATCGGTAACTATTCCACCCGCCTGTTGAACGAGTTCAATTGCCGCAACGAGCGTGCCTCCAGTGGCTAAAACATCATCGACGAGAAGCACTTTCGATCCGGGCAGAAAAGCATCAGTATGAATTTCAATTTCATCAACGCCATATTCGAGACCGTACTGTTTTGAATATGTGGTGAATGGAAGTTTGCCCTTCTTTCGGATTGGAACAAAACCACATCCCTTTGCGACAGCAATCGCACTTGCGAAGATGAATCCACGCGCTTCGATGCCCGCGACAACAGAGCTCTCAGGGTCTACCTCTGCGAGTGCTCGTACTACGACATCGAATGCATCGGGGTTGCTTAGAACCGGAGTAATATCCTGAAAGAGAATTCCTGGTTTTGGATAATCGGGAATAGTGCGAATAAGTGACAGGGCTTGATCTACATTCACCTGCATCACCCTCAGTCTTACTGCTCAATGATCATTGCGTGTCCGGGAAGGGAGTTGAACCCTCAAGCCCTTGCGGGCACTAACACCTCAAGCTAGCGCGTCTGCCAATTCCGCCACCCGGACCAGTGTAAAAACCTTGAACATAGGCTCCCTTGCCTCGTCTTTCGACGCGCATGGGCTGATCAAGAAGCCAAACGATATCAACCCCAGGAGTCCAAGGCAAAGCGGTCAAATCCTATGGCTCCTATGGCACACCAACGACCTTGGTGGATACTTATGCCATGACAACCGATAAGAACGCCCTACGGGAAGAACTCGAAGCCGAAGCTATCCGTATCTGCCAAGAATTAATTCGAATTCCGAGTGTAAATTTTGGTGAGGGCAGGGGAGACGAGAAGGCAGTAGCCGAGTATGTGGTTGCGCAACTAGCTGAAGTTGGAATTTCCTCGGAAGTCTTTGAATCCGCTCCAAATCGTTGCAACGTAATCGCACATCTAGAAAGTACACATCCAGAGCGTCCGGGACTTGTTGTTCATGGTCACCTCGATGTTGTACCCGCGATGGCAGAAGACTGGAGCGTTGATCCATTCGGTGGAATCCTCAAGGATGGATTTATTTGGGGACGTGGCGCTGTTGATATGAAAAATATGGACGCGATGATTATTGCAGTTGTTCGTCAATGGGCTCGCCTTGGATACAAGCCTCCGCGTCCAATCACTCTTGCATTTTTTGCAGATGAAGAAGCTGGAAGTAGCTACGGCTCGCGTTGGATGGTTACCGAACATCCTGAAGTCTTTTCTGGATGCACTGAAGCAATCTCTGAGGTGGGTGGTTTCTCAATAACACTTCCTAATGCAAAGCGTTTCTATTTTGTTGAAACAGCTGAGAAAGGTATCCACTGGATGCGTTTAGTCGCTCAGGGTCGTGCGGGCCATGGCTCAGTGATTAACGAAGAGAATGCAATTACTGCACTTACTGAGGCTGTGGCAAAAATAGGCCGTTACCAGTGGCCGCAGCGCTATACCGCGACTGTAAAACGGCTCTTCGAAACGGTAGCAAAGGCTTCAGGTAAACCGTTTGATCTTAAAGACCTTCGACCGTTACTTACAGAATTTGGTAGCGCCTCACGCATGATCGGTGCGACTCTGCAAAACACAGCCAATCCTTCGATGCTATCTGCTGGGTACAAGGAGAATGTCATCCCAGGAGAAGCCAGCGCAGTAGTTGATGGTCGCTTCCTTCCCGGATATGAAGAGGAAATGAACGCAACGATTCGTGAGATCGTGGGGCCTGATATTAAAATTGAAACTATCGTTACAGATATCGCACTTGAAGTTCCCTTTGAGGGAGATCTCGTAGATGCCATGTGCGCAGCGCTGATCAAACATGATGGTGATGGAATACCCGTGCCCTTCACAATGAGTGGCGGAACCGATAATAAAGCGCTCTCGAAAATCGGAATTATTGGATATGGATTCTCTCCACTTAAACTCGATCCCGATCTAGATTTTATGGCGCTCTTTCATGGAGTTGACGAACGAGTTCCGGTAGATGGTCTTCGATTCGGTGTCAATGTTCTTAAGGACTTCTTAGAAACTGCTTGATACTTCATCGAGTGCGCTCCGCACCACATCTGGGAGCACGATCTCTTCAACAGTGAGCACGCCACGAAGCTGAGCTCCGGTTCGGGCACCAACGATTGCACTCGTCACGCCAGGAGCATCGCGGACCCACGCCAGCGCTACTTCTAACGGCGAATAACCTAACCCTGATGCGGCAGCTACAACGGCTTCGACAATCCGCGCGGAGTTCTGGTTCAGATATGTGGATATGAAGTTTGCAAAGTGTGGAGTTGCACCGCGTGAGTCTGCGGGAATCGAATTTCGATACTTGCCCGTAAGAACGCCACGACCAAGAGGGGACCATGCAAGGATTCCAACGCCGAGTTCGGTGGCACAGTCAACAATTTCATTCTCTATAGAGCGATTGAGTAACGAGTACTCACTCTGAATAGTTGCGATCGGCGCCTTTGCAGTATTGGCCTCTTGTAACGAGATGGCGCGGGCGCTCTGCCAACCATTGAAATTGGATATTCCAACATATCTAGCTTTCCCTGAAGTGTATGCAAAATCCAAGGCAGAGAGAGTGTCTTCGAGTGCAACACTGGAATCCCACGAATGAACTTGCCACATATCTACGTAGTCGGTCTCAAGGCGTGTGAGAGATTTCTCCAGTTCGCCAATCAAAAAGTGTCGTGAATTGTTAACGGTTCGCACGCCGTCAGGAAAAGAGACGCCCGCCTTCGTGGCAATCACGACATCCTCGCGTTTGAAAAACGTTCCAACTAAACCGCCGATTACACGCTCGGAATCACCTGCCGCATAGCTAGCCGCGGTATCAATGAAATTTCCACCGGCTTCGATATAGCTACGCATTTGCTCAGCGGCTTCATGTGTATCGGTGTCACGACCCCACGTCATCGTGCCAAGCCCAAGGCGGGATAACTCAAGTCCGCTCTTTCCAGCACGTCTGATTTCCATGGAAGGCACCCTAGCAAGCCAACACTGGCAAAGGGCGTTAATCTTGGTAAATGGCTCGAATCGTTCTTCTGCGGCATGCACACTCTGTCGCCAACGAAAAGAATCTTTTGGCAGGCAGAACTGCCGGAATTGCACTGAGTAAAACAGGTAGAGAGCAAGCAAAAGATCTCGTAGCTCGACTTGGAGCGACTCAGTTCGACGAGATAGCAATTAGTCCACTACAACGCTGTCGCGAGACAATTGATCCTTGGCTTGCTACATCGACCTCGAAAAATCGAGTTGTTGTTGATGAGTCGATTACTGAGGTCGATTACGGACACTGGAGTGGCAAATCGCTGGCTTTGCTACGCCGAAAAGCGCAGTGGAAGGTAGTACAAGATTTTCCAAGTCAGATGATTTTTCCTGAAGGCGAATCTCTTCTAGAGATGCAGGGGAGAGCGCTATCGGGTTTCTACCGCTTAAACGCTCTTAAGGGTAAAGGTCCTCGACTACTGGTCAGCCATGGTGATGTAATCAAATCGATCGTCGCACATTGTTTGGGGATGCATCTTGATCAATTCCAGCGCCTAGTTATTGAACCAGCCTCTCTCACAATCATCGATACAGATGCAGGAGTAAGTCGCCTCGTTCGATTTAACGATGCTAAGGGTTTTCTCTCCTCGGAGCGATCTAGCAATCAATCGGCGCTCGGAGGATCGACAGGAAATCTAAAGAAATGACTTCTCAGCAGTGGTCCTTTGATCAGCCCGATCGTTTCATTGTCGGAACTATCGGTGCACCAGGTGAACGAGAATTCTATTTCCAAATCAGGCAGAAAAACATTCTCGTCTCGCTGGCCACTGAGAAATCGCAGGCAGCGGCTCTTGCTGAAAGAATCACAACAATTATCCGTGAGATTAAGAAGAGTGCTCCATTAAGCGTAATTAATCCAGCACCTACTGATGATCAACCACTAGAGCTACCTCTAGATAGTGAATTCGCCGTCGGCGCAATCGGTATTGCTTTTGATCCATCGCTACTCGAAATTGAAATTTCTTTCCGGGCAGAGGATGCAGATGAGACCGAAGATGAGGGGACGAGTCCGGTAGTTGAAATTCATCTTGATCTTTCCATGGCGCAAGCTTTTGCTCAGAGAACGATGGCTTTAGTCGCAGCAGGTCGCCCGCTCTGCCCTTTCTGCATCTCACCGATTGATCCGAGAGGGCATCTCTGTCCTCGAGCAAATGGCTATCGTCGATGAACGAGCTTGATGATTCCTGGGTGGAAGAGAGCATCGCTCATTTGAGCGCAGGCGAGTTAGAGATCACGGGACGTTTAGTTGATGCATCAAACGCAACTCTCTTTGGCGTCATGCACTACGAGGGTGCGAGTCTGGAAGTGATCTATAAGCCAGTTGCGGGAGAGAGACCGCTCTGGGATTTTCCAGATGGGACGTTAGCTGGCCGTGAATATGTCTCGTTTCTGTTAAGCGATGGCCTAGGAATGGATTTAGTTCCGCCAACAATTTTGCGAGATGGCCCCGCTGGTTTAGGCATGGTCCAACGATGGATTGATGTAGATGATCAGATTGATTTAGGATCATATTTTGCGCAAGACCGACAAGAGTTACGTCAGCTGGCTCTCTTTGATGCGATTATCAATAATACCGATCGCAAAATAGGCCATCTGCTGCCAGGTCAAACCGGACATTTATTTGCCTGTGATCACGGTGTTACTTTTCACTCGGAAGATAAGTTACGAACAGTCTTGTGGCAATGGGCTGGTGAACCACTGACGCAAGAAGAACTGGAAGCGTTAGATCACACGCTAGCTTTCATTGATGCACAACAAGCATCGCTTCTCACTCATTTGACTGACGATGAGATTCAAGCCACGCGCAATCGAATCAATACTCTCCAAACAGGTGGGACCATGCCCTTACCGAGTGAAGATTGGCCGGCAATTCCATGGCCGGCATATTAGGATTCTAAAATGAAATCGTGGGCCGAGTTATCTCTGGGTGATAGCCAGGGGTATAGCGATGCTTATAAGACGTTGGCGCTTTTTAACACCACTAGCCAGCAGGTAGAGCAGCTCCCTAGCAAAGATCATTACCGCCTTTACGTCTGTGGAATCACTCCATACGATGCGACGCATTTGGGGCACGCTGCTACTTACGTTGCTTTTGATTTGATTAATCGCTACCTACGTTTTGGAGGAGCACAAGTTTCCTTCGTCCAAAACATTACCGATATAGATGATCCACTCTTTGAAAGAGCCAAACGCGATGGTGTCGATTGGTCGGAGCTAGCAACATCTCAGATTGAACTTTTTCGCGGGGATATGGTGGCGTTGCATGTTCTGCCACCTGATCACTACGTCGGGGTAGTCGAAGCGATGCAGATAATCATCGACGCTATCTCAGCGCTGCAGAGAAAAGATTCAACATATAAAGTTGATGAGGACCTTTATTTCCGAGTACGACTTGATCCGCAATTCCTCAAGCGGACACACCTTTCACCTGAAGTTGCCATGGAGTACTTCGCCGAACGTGGAGGAGATCCACAGCGCAGCGGAAAGAGCGATCCATTCGATGCTTTGGTGTGGAAAGCCCAGCGAGAGGGAGAGCCAGGTTGGGATAGTCCTTTCGGTATTGGTCGTCCTGGATGGCACATTGAGTGTTCAGCGATAGCTCTTCATTACTTAAAACCTCACGCTTCTGATGAGTTCGCAATCGATATCCAAGGTGGCGGTAGCGATTTGATTTTTCCTCATCACGATATGTCGGCGGCGCAAGGTTGGGTAGCAACGGGACAGAAGTTCTCGCGTTTCTTTGTTCATGCCGGGATGATCGGCCTCGATGGAACAAAGATGAGCAAATCCTTAGGAAATTTGATTTTAGTTTCGCGCCTGATCAATGATGGCATCGAACCCATGGCGATTCGCTTAGCTCTGATGGGTCACCACTATCGAAGTGATCACATGTGGGGCAGCACTGAGATTTCCGATGCTTCCGCATTCCTTTCGCGCCTTCGCCTCAATCTTGCGCGAATGGAGGTAGCGCCCACGCAACCGTTGATTGCAGATCTATTGTCAGCGCTCTCGCAAGATCTAGATACCGTAAAAGTTTTGAAGCTCATCGCAGCGTGGTGTACCGCAACCGAAAACGGAGCAGCGGGTGGATCAGCAGGTCAGCTATCGCGCGTTCTAGATGATCTCTTAGGGCTGGCGATCTAAATCAACTCTCGTTTTGCCTGCGCAAGAATCTTTCTAGCTCTCGAGCAATTTCATCTCCGGAAACATCTTTAAATTCCGCGGCATCCTTACTTTCCTCTAACGCCTTCACATATTCTGATACTTCGGAATCTTCTTCTGCCATCTCAGAAACTTCGTTCTCCCACTCTTGGGCTTGGTGGCGCAAATCCGCTAGGGCAATTGAAATCTCTAGGAAGTCTTCAACAGCATTGACGAGTGCAAGGATTGCCTTAGGTGAGGGGGAGTTTGACGCGTAATGTGGCAATCCTGCCCAGAGTGAGACGCAATCAATTCCTCTCTTGATGCATCCATCTCCAATAATTCCGAGAATTCCTGTTGGTCCTTCATATTTACTAATCTCGACGCCAAGTCGAGCAGCAATATCTGGGTGACCACCACTTCCGCTTACTGAAATCGGACGAGTGTGGGGTGCATCAGCAAGCATCGCTCCCAACGTCACAACAAGTTCTACTTCTAGATCATCGGCCAGGTCGAGCAATAGCGAAGTAAATGTCTTCCAACGCATTGATGGTTCAACTCCAAGAACCAAGACAAAATCATTCTCGAGGTGTGGAGTGCTCAGGCCATAAATTTGAGTGGATGGCCAATTCACTGATCTGACGAGAGAGTCATCGACGCTAATCATCGGACGGTTGACTTGGAAATCATAGAAATCTTCGGGTTCATACTCTGCGATCAATATCGCTTGTGCCGAATTGCCACTCTGATCAAGATTTTCTAAGAGATGGGTGAGGGCTCCAGAAGCTGCTTCACCAGCATCACTCCAACCAGAGAAGGCCGCGATCATGATTGGCTGCCGGAGCAGTGGGATCTGATAAATCTCCATATCCCTCACCTTAAGGTAACCTTCACGTCGTGACGAGCGCAAAAACACCTTCCGAGCTGAGAAAAGCCCTCGCCTCTCGAGTTGTTATCGCCGATGGCGCGATGGGCACGATGCTCCAAGCCGCCGATCCGTCCCTAGAAGATTTTCAAGGGCATGAGGGTTGCAACGAGATTTTGAATGTTTCGCGCCCCGATGTGGTGCGCTCTGTGCATCATGCTTACCTCAACGTTGGTGTTGACGCCATCGAGACAAATACCTTTGGTGCAAATTGGGCCAACTTGGCCGAATACGGAATCGAAGATCGTATCTATGAACTTGCCTACGCCGGCGGTGTAATCGCTCGTGAAGCAGCCGATGCCTTCTCAACGCCTGACAAACCGAGATTCGTTCTTGGCTCCCTTGGACCCGGAACAAAATTACCTAGTCTCGGACATACAACCTACAAACATTTGCGTGATGCCTATGAAATTGCATCGCAGGGATTAGTTGATTCCGGCGCAGATGCCCTTCTTATCGAAACTACACAAGACTTACTTCAAGCCAAAGCCGCCGTGAACGGTGCTCGAGCCGCAATTGATAAATCTGATCGCGATGTCATCTTGATTGCCCAAGTCACCGTTGAAACCACCGGAACAATGCTCTTAGGATCCGAAATTGGTGCAGCTCTCAACGCACTCGAGCCGCTCAATATCGATCTCATTGGATTGAACTGCGCAACAGGTCCTGCTGAGATGTCAGAGCATCTTCGTTATCTCAGCAAAAACGCACAGTGCGCAATATCTGTAATGCCTAACGCAGGTCTGCCACAACTCGGACCCAAAGGTGCGACGTATCCACTTGGTCCTGACGCATTAGCACAAGCTTTGGCTACATTTGTTGATGACTACAAAATCACTCTCATCGGCGGATGCTGCGGAACAACACCCGAACATATGGCGGCGGTGGTTGCACGTTTAGATCGCAAGACGGTTACAGCTCGCACCTCGCATGCTGATCCAGGCGCGTCATCGCTCTATCAATATGTGCCTTTCCGTCAAGACAACACCTTCCTGGCCATTGGTGAACGTACGAACGCAAATGGGTCACGTGCCTTTCGCGATGCCTTGATCTCAGAAAATTGGGAAACCTGTGTAGAGATTGCCCGCGATCAGATTCGCGACGGTGCACACATCCTTGATCTTTCGATTGATTATGTTGGACGAGATGGTGTGGCCGATATGCGCGAAATCGCAGGCCGTTTTGCAACTGCATCAACGCTGCCGATCATGCTTGATTCGACCGAGCCTCAAGTTCTGCAAGCTGGATTAGAACAGCTGGGTGGACGTTGCATTATTAACTCAGTCAACTACGAAGATGGCGACGGGCCTACATCACGCTTTGCTCGAATCATGCCTTTGGTCGTCGAACACGGTGCATCAGTAGTTGCACTCACTATCGACGAAGAAGGACAAGCGCGAACTGCAGAGTGGAAATTGCGAGTTGCACGTAGATTGATTGCAGACCTTACAACTACATGGGGAATGTCCGTCGGTGACATTCTGATTGACACGCTCACGTTTCCTATCGCAACAGGGCAGGAGGAAACTCGTCGCGACGGTCTAGAGACGATTAATGCAATCCGTGCACTCAAGTCAGAGTTCCCAGACGTTCAGACAACCCTTGGTGTCAGTAACGTTTCATTTGGTCTCAACCCGGCAGCACGCGTCGTTTTAAACTCAGTTTTTCTCCATGAATGCGTTGCGGCCGGACTTGATTCCGCGATCGTTCATCCCTCAAAGATTATGCCTCTCGCTCGAATTGATGAGGCGCAGCGCAAGGTCGCGCTCGATCTGATCTACGATCGTCGTGAATACAATGGTGAAGATCTTACGTATGACCCGTTAAGTGCTTATCTGCAACTATTTGAGGGCGTAGAACTTGCCGCCTCACGTAACGTGCGAGCTGCAGAGTTAGCGGCCCTGCCTCTTGAAGAACGTCTGCAGCGAAGGATTATCGACGGTGAAAAAGTTGGTCTCACTGACGATCTCGATCTGGCCATGAAGTCAGGTATTGCCCCACTTGCAATCATCAACGATCACCTCCTGGAGGGCATGAAGATAGTTGGTGAACTCTTCGGTAAAGGAGAGATGCAGCTTCCCTTCGTCTTGCAATCGGCTGAGGTAATGAAGACTGCTGTTGCCTATCTCGAACCTCATATGGAGAAGATTGACGACGAGGGCCGTGGCTCAATTCTTTTGGCAACCGTCAAGGGAGATGTACACGACATCGGCAAAAACTTGGTTGATATTATTCTCTCCAACAATGGATATCGAGTTGTTAACATTGGAATTAAGCAGACGATCAATCAAATTATCGATGCAGCTCAGGAATCAGATGTCGATGCAATTGGCATGTCGGGTCTACTGGTTAAGTCAACTGTCATTATGCGTGAGAATCTGCAAGAACTCACCGCGCGCGGGCTAGATCAGAAGTGGCCAGTAATTCTTGGTGGAGCAGCACTCACGCGCGCATTTGTGGAAGTTGATTTAGCCAATGAGTTTGCCGGTGAAGTTCGCTATGCGCGAGACGCATTTGAAGGCCTTCACTTAATGGATGCAATCATGGGTGTAAAAAAGGGTGTTCCAGGAGCAGCTTTACCAGCTTTGCGAGAACGCAAAGTTAAGGCGGTCGTGAAGGCTGTTTCGGATGAACCTGCCGATACACGTCGTAGCGATGTCGCAATCGATATCGATATCCCAAAACCACCATTCTTTGGTTCGCGTATCGTCAAAGGTATTCCGTTAGCCGATTACGTTGAGATGCTTGATGAACGAGCTCTCTTTGTTGGTCAGTGGGGACTCAAGGGCAATCGCGGCGAATTCGAAGCGATGGTCGAAAGTGAAGGGCGTCCACGACTTCGCGCGCTTCTTAATCAGGTGCAGTCACAAGGGTGGCTCAATGCCGCCGTTGTATACGGATATTTCCCTTGCGTCAGCGAAGGAAATGATCTCGTTGTTTTGCATCACGAGGGACCGGATGAAGGTAAAGAGCGCGTTCGATTCTCTTTCCCACGTCAATCTCGAGATCGCCGACTCTGCATCTCTGACTTCTTCGTCTCTCGCGAGTCAGGCAAAATTGATGTGGTCTCCTTCCATGTTGTAACCATGGGCAGCGTGGTTTCGGATGCAGCGGCAAAACTCTTCGCCGAAAATAAATATCGTGAATACATGGAGCTGCATGGCTTATCGGTGCAACTCACTGAAGCACTCGCTGAGCATTGGCATGCACGTATCCGCGAAGAAATGAGTGTTCGCAACATGGATGCACCAGATCTTGCGGGAATTCTTGATCAGGGTTATCGCGGCTCCAGATACTCATTCGGTTATCCAGCATGTCCAGATATCGAACAACAAATTCAGCTCTGCGAGCTTCTCGAACCAGGTCGCATTGGAGTTGAGTTATCGGAGGAGTTCCAACTGCACCCAGAGCAGTCAACCTCAGCGATTATTGTTCATCACCCTGAAGCAAAATATTTCAACGCGAACTAATTTCTTGATGACTTTCTCTGCCGCCTTTTTCGATATGGATGGGCTTTTTCTTGATTCTGAGCCCCAATGGCACCTCTCGCAGCAAGAGATTTGTGCGCGCTACTCATATGCATGGGATGACGATGATCAAAGAATCTGCATCGGAGGACCGTTATCTCGAGTGGGGGATTACATCTCCGATATTTGTGCTCACGACATGACCGGACCTCAAGTAGTCCAGGAATTAACAGAGATGATGCTCGTCAAGCTTTCAACGAAAGCAATCCTGATGCCGGGTGCATTCGATGCTGTCGAAAGAGTGCGACAAGTGATGCCGGTGGCCTTAGTGAGCGCAAGCCCAAGAATTCTGATGGATGCAGCGCTCACAACTCTGCCTAAGGATTTCTTTCAATTTAGCATCAGCGCAGACGATGTTCCTCGAACCAAACCGTTTCCAGATCCATATCTTGAGGCAGCAAAACGGATTAAGGTGAATCCTTCGGCGTGCGTAGTTTTCGAGGATTCCTTAACGGGTATAGCTTCTGCGAAATCTGCTGGATGTGCGGTAGTTGCAGTTCCGCACTACGTCGATGTCACACTCGCACCTAAGGTACGAGTTGTTGGATCGTTGAACGAAGTTTCTTTAACATTTCTTCAGGAATTTCATTCTGCCATTTAATTGTGTGCTGGACAGATACTTTTAAAGAAACACCAGTCGCACAGGCGACTCGCTTTTGGTGGGAAGTGATCTTTCTCAATGGCAGCGATGATTTCATCAGCAATCTGTAACAACTTTTTTTCATTAGATAAGAGTTCAGATTCTGTGGGCGAGCTCCTGACACTTCGAGCATCACCCAAGTAGTGGAGAACGAGTAAGGCTGGGATTACTCCGTGTAAGCGCCAGTAAAGAAAGGCATAGACGCGCAACTGGAAGAGGGCTTTTTCTTCCCAGCCAGCCTTCGGTGATTTGCCGCTCTTATAGTCGACGATGCGAACCTGTCCCGTCGGCGCAACATCTATTCGATCTACATAGCCATGTAGATACACCTGAGGATTGAGATCCTGTTCGAGATGCATCTCGCGATGAGTGGCTTCAAAAGTCTCGGGCTTTTCAAGTTCAAAGTAGTTTTTCAAGAGCGCACTGACGCGATCAAACCATTCCTTCTCATTCGGAACTAGCTCAGCGAGAGCGGGTTTTTCCGCAACTTGAATGCGCCATCGCTCTGGGGCCATCTCCACGGCGGCTTCATGATTTCGTTCACTGGGTTGAAGATCAAATAGGTCTTCCAAAATAGTGTGGATTAATGTGCCGCGTTCTGCATCGATGCTGGGAGGTTCTGGAAGTTGTTCGATGACTCGGTACTTATAGAGGCGCGGACAGTTATTAAATTCGCTCATCCGGCTGGGGGAGAGGCGAATGTGGGTCACATCAGAGACCATACCGCTACGGAAGTGATTTTCCTCGCCTAAGATAGCGCCGTGTCCAACTCTTCTGAAAGCGCGATCTCTGGCGCTAGAACACCTGGCTATTTCGCAGCTGGTGATCGCATTCAACTCACCGATCCCAAGGGCAAGCTCTACAGCTTCACAATCACTCCGGGAAAAGAGTGGCATACACATAAAGGATGGATCGTGCATGACGATCTCATTGGATTGCCAGAAGGTTCGGTAGTTTCAACCACCGCAGGTTTGAAGTTCACCGCATTCATTCCCTTGCTCTCCGATTACGTTCTGTCGATGCCACGTGGTGCAACGATCGTCTATCCCAAAGATGCAGCGATGATTATTGGAGTTGCCGATGTCTATCCGGGCGCTCATGTTCTGGAAGCTGGCGTAGGTAGTGGAGCACTTTC
>Ga0315900_10000111_pt1 | contig 136360 bp, 187 predicted proteins | sample LakEriMetagenome_FD_203521 | JGI IMG/M metagenome (GOLD analysis project Ga0315900, IMG submission 203521) | Freshwater fungal communities from buoy surface, Lake Erie, Ohio, United States - Buoy 12 MA114 | ecosystem: Environmental > Aquatic > Freshwater > Lake > Lake biofilm | place: USA... | reverse complement strand
TATTCGTGGACAATTTGCAAAAGACTTCAAGTATGAATTTTCCGGTAATTTTGGTAATGATGTTGGTGCCGCTTCTTCAACAACCACAATGGATGTTGCATGGGTAAACTACGCAGCCAATCCAGAACTACAATATCAATTTGGTTTGTTTAAGATGCCATTCAGTCTTGAGCAACTGCAAAGTTCCAACAATCTTGATATGATGGATCGTAGTTTAGTTGGTCAAGTTGAAGGTGAATTTATTCCAGGTAAAGAAACTGGTTTTATGATTCATGGTGTACCAAAACCCGGTTTGACATACGCCATTGCAGCAAGTCGTGGTCGTGCTAACAAAGACGCCGTATCAGATGGATTTGATTACATCGGTCGTGTTACTACAAACATTGCTGAATTGCAAGGTAGCAAAGCATACACACTACACTTAGGTGCTGCATATAGTATAGGTGAGATTAAAGGTGGTGTTGCACCAGCAAGTGGTAGAACAGAGGCACGTTCACAAAATGCTTGGTTCACCGGTTCGGCACTGAGTGGTGTAACCGAAAGAACTCGTCAAGGTCTTGAAGCAGCATTTGCATATAATGCTTTGAAAGTACAAGCAGAACAATTTAATTTCATATATGATCCTACAACAGGAAACAATCAGGAAATTAAAGGCTATTATGTTCTTGCAGCATATAATCTGACTGGTGAATCATATAACTACAAAGATGGTGTGTTTGGTGCAATCAAGCCTGCTAATCCACTAGACAAAGGCGGCAAAGGTGCTGTGCAAGTCAATGTACGTATGAGTGAGTTTGATGCTAGTAACATTACAGTAGCCACAGGTAAATCAAATCGTGCTACTGCAATGACTTATGGTCTAACTTGGTTCGCTACAGACAACCTACGTTTTATGGTTAACTATGTTGACACCAAATTTGATGCACTTGTGGGTAGTTCAGGTAGTCGTGTAAACGGCGACAAGGCCATTATGTTCAGAAGCCAACTGAACTTCTAATTACATTTGTTTTATTAAAAGCCCCGTAAGGGGCTTTTTTTTCGTCTAAATAAACATCAAAGGAGACTTCTATGATCACAATGACTGAACTCGCATCACGTAAAACTTTAAACTCTTTGAACAAAAGAGGAAAAGGATTAGGTATTAAGGTTGGTGTTAGAACCACAGGTTGTAGTGGTTTAGCTTACACACTAGAATATGTTGATAGTGTATCGGATACAGATACTATATACGAATCTAATGGTGTTAAAATTTTTGTTGACCCAAAACATATTCCTTATCTGAATGGAATGGAAATAGATTGGAAAAGAAATGGACTCAATGAAGGTTTTGATTTTATAAATTCTTTAGAAAAAAATCGATGTGGTTGTGGTGAGAGTTTCAATATTTAAGGAGAAGTAATGAAAATAACAAAAATACTTTTAACGGGTCTATTGTCTTTCGCTTGTATAGGAAATGTTTATGCTGACAAAGCAGCAAAAGGCGTAACGTATGATGCACAGATTGTACGTGTAAATGATGGTGATACTGTAGTTATCGCAGCACCATTTTTACCTGCACCACTTAAACCAGAGTTAGCAGTTCGTATCTATGGTGTAGATACGCCAGAAAAAGGTTTTCGTGCTCAATGCCCACAAGAGGACGAGCGAGGAAAAATGGCAACAAAGTTTACAACAAGCGCTGTATCAAAGGCAGTTAAACGTCAGGTTATCTTATACGGCTGGGATAAATTTGGTGGTCGTGTCTTGGGTGACATCATTTTAGATGGCCAGAGTCTACGTTCTATGTTAATTCAAAACGGTTTTGCTCGAGAATATTTTGGCGAAGCTAAACAATCATGGTGTCAATAATGGCGTCGTTGAAACATACCTGTGGTGAATGTTCTTCAGAGTTTACGATACGCTATGACGAAAACAAATGTGAAGATGATCCTCATTATTGTCCTTTTTGTGGAGAATACTTAATTGAAACTGAGGACTTTGGTGATGATGACGAATGACCTGGTACTTTCATAATACTGGCGAAGAATTTACTGAAGATAATATAGACGGCCATTTTGGGTTTGTATATTGTATTACACATACTCAAACTGGTCGTAAATATATTGGTAAAAAGTTTTTCACCAAATCTAAAATAAAACAAGTCAAAGGTAAAAAGAAAAGAACCCGAGTATCATCCGATTGGATGACATACTGGGGTTCCAATTTATTATTACAAGAAGATGTTAAGATAAATGGTGAAGATCAATATGTAAGAGAGATACTTCACCTTTGTAAAACTAAATCTGAATGTTCTTATTGGGAAACGTGGGAGATATTCTCTCGACACGCACTATTGAATGAATCCTACTATAATCAATGGGTTTCTTGCAAAATCACAAAAAAACACTTACTTAAGTAATTTTGTATTGTTATCAGGATTCATTGATAACATGTTGGAAAATATCTTTTGAGTTTCTTCATTAGATTTCACCATCTCATTTCTAAAACTTTCAACAGCTGCACCAGTTTGACGAGACATTCCTGAATTTTCAATCAACAACATAGGAATAAAAGTCATAGCACAGTTCCATTCTTCAACTTGTTTACCTGTATTGATATTATAACCTTCAACTTTAGTGAACCATGCACATTTAAATTGTACACATTCTTCTTTCAATATAGGACAAAAACTTCCCGGTTTTAATTGCATAATATACTCTCCTGTTTAAAATTTAAATAAACCATGTAATAATAGAATATCGTGTTCCTTTTGTTACTGGAATAATTTCATGGGGATACATGAAACTAGAGGGAAATAATAATGCTGATCCTCTTTTCAACTTGTATTTTAGTTCTCTATCAAAAAACGCAAATTCACCACCCTCATAATCATCATTTAACATAAAAGAACATGATACTGATCTCGGGTGTAATTTATAAGAATCAGTATGTTGACGATAAAACTGTCCGACATCATATCTCAATAACTGATACCCAGAATCTTGTTCGATATGACAATTTGGAAATAATTCATTATATTTTTTAATAGCTAAATGAGCACCTTGAAAAATCCTATCATCCAATTGTTGCCTAATTTTACTATTTTTTGCAATTATTTCGGGTACAGAAATTCCAATTTCATTGACATTTCTTACTTTCAAATCTATTTCGCCAATTCCTACAGTTGATGATGCCCATATACTGTCGTTTGCATATTCATTTAAAATATCATCACAAGTTTCATCAGAAAGTATGTTTTCTAATACGATAATATAATCATTTAAATTTTTTTTATAAACATTTTTTATAGGTTCTGGTTGTTCATCATCAATTATTTGTTTTGGTTTTTCTTTGGTTTTTATTTTATCAAAGTAAGCATATGATTTATCACCTCGACTTCTAACATAATGTAAAAAGACTTGAATATATTCCGTTCCAGTAAATTGTTTTCTCCAATGATCAGCATCACATCCTAAATACATCATGGCATCTCCAGGACGTAAATTCAATTCTACTTCTTCTCCTTTTGGAGTTTGAATATAAATTGGCCATTCTTTATCGCCATCTAGATGTATTGTTAAACTTATTTCACATGCATCCCTATCTCTATGGCGTTCGAGAACACTACCATCTTTATATACCCTAGCATATGAATACGTAGGTAAAACAGTTTCTCCTAAGATTTCACTGACAATTGGTGTTCGTTCACATAGTAATTCTAAAAAATCTATGAAATTATAATCTGTTAATGAATTGGGAGCTTGACTGTCTCCAACATTTTTATTTTCCAAACAATGATGTTTGAAATTGGAAGCAGTTACTTTAGCTCTTGATTCACTAATGAAGTTGGGAATATAGATGTAATTATTTTCTATCAATGAGGTATTCATAACAAATTTTACTTTTAGGTATTTTGAGAATTTTGAGAATTATAAAAATTAAGCCATACTTGATAACAATTTAATGCCCATTGTGGCAATTCAGTTATATTTAGGTTAGCATCATTTGATTTGAATTCGATCCAACCAGTTCCTTGACCATATTCCAATCCTTCTAAATGACTGTTATTGGGATCTGGCCAAACTGGATTATTCCATTGTAATGCATGAACATTTGTTGGTATACCACATGATGACAAGTCCAATTCGATAAAACCACCTTGATCTGTACCTACTGTTCCATCAATGGGTATAATAGTTAATTTATGTGTCTGTAACATATTATCTCCTTTTCTTTTTATTTATATATCAATTTAAAGTAGCAATAATAACATCAACATAACGAACAGCAATAGTAAAAACTGTTCCTGAAGCAGTAACGCTTATTGGATGCGAATGTCCTGTAGATGTAGCTGGATCTAGACTTGTTGTTGAATCCATGCGCCCACTCACAAAAAGTCCTGTTGGTGCAGTTGTGCCAGCAGCACGTTGAGTAACTGGACTACCTGACAAACTACCTTGTGGAGTAGGAGTTCCTGGACTTGGTATAGGATGATTATGTAATGGTATTTGAGAAATTGATAATGTTGTTGCAGCTGATGCTCCGGAAAAAGGAGAATTAGTAAATGTATATGCTGTTGGTGAAAATACTGTAGTAAAATCTACTGATCCACCAGAAGAAGTTGCTCCGTTAGTAACTCTTAATGTATGATTATTAAAATTTACTGTTTCTTTAGTCCAACCTGTTGGAGCCGAAGTTTGTCTAAAAATAGTTTTTGTGCCAGAAGTAAATATAGGCATAATTAATTCCTAGTTACAGAGATGATATCCACATATCTAACTCTAAGATCAATCCCACCACCTGAAATAGTTGGACTAGATAAAGTTGTAGAATCTGGATGAGTATGAGAACCACCACCACCTGGATTGTTATTACTTACAACTCCAGGATTTGCGGATGCCGCTAAAGTTGATCCGGAAGCAGCTTGAGTTCTTGTAACTGATGATGCAATAAAGGATACGTTGTGTCGATGTGCAGTAAATGTTGAGTTGTCTATAGTGGTTGCACCTATTGTAACAGCTGAAACTGAAGTTGCTGTACCCGCATAATTAGAAAATACTGTTGAAAACGCTGTGCCACCTAAATTATTGACAACACTCCCTGTAACTACCCTCAACATATAATCATTATCCGTGACATTCTTAGTCCATCCGGTAGGAGGAGTAGTCATTTTCATTATTGTGATATTTCCAGATCCGATAATAAGTGCCATTGATTAAGTCCTTGTTGCTAAAATTACATCAACATATCTAACTGCTAAATTTAATGAAGCATATGTACCCGAAATTGTAGATCCGACAAGAGGGTGAGCATGCGACGCGTTCGTTCCTGGGTGAGTATTGATTACTCCGGGATCAAATGATCCTACAAGACCAAAAAGAGTTTGAGGTCCTGCGGCAGTCGCAGGAGAAATAAACCTTCTACTAACAGCGGGGTTTGTATGGGTATGCAAAGGAATTTGAGCAGAAGTAAGTGTTGTGGCACCTAAAGTTCCACCATACGTTAAAGATCCAGATAAACTTCTAGATGTAAGTGCGGTAGTAAAATTTACCGAACCCCCAGATGATACTGATCCGGAAACGCCGCGCAAAGTATAATCGTCCGCAGAAGTATCTTTGGTCCATCCTGTTGGTGCAGTTGTTTGTACAAAAACCATTGTTGCACCTTGATAATTTGGATCTTCTGGATCACCACTGTTTATTATCGATGAGAGAACAAATGTGTTTAATGAATTTATTCTAGGCATAATTATCCAAACGTAGCTTCAGAACCAAAGACGGTCCATGCGCCACTTGTACGTATTAAAGTAAATGAATAGATTTCTTTTTTACTTGCTGAAGCAGTAGGTACGGTGTTATTAAACCAGTTGATTGTTTGAGCGGCACCATCTATTTGTACAGCACTAGGATAATATGCAGTACCACCTTGTATAACAATTATAGAAACAACAATTGTTCTGTCTGCTGTTGTTGGTACATTTGTAAAGTTTGCTGTCCAGTTTGCTGAAGGACTTGTATGATAAAAAGTTGTACCATTCTGTAAATTATGTGTAACAGTACCAGTTGCACCAGTTAATGTAGAGAGAACTTCTGTTGTTTCTGCTAAAGTAGTTACACCAGTAACAGACAAATCACCAGAAATTGTACCACCGCTGGTAGCTAATCGAGTATTCGCAGAAGCGAAAGCACCATTAGCATAACTTGATGCGGCAGTAACATTTGTTGAAGATGTGTTCGCAGTACCAAACGCCGAATTTGCGTATGATCCTGAAGTTACTGCTCTTTGATCTGCGGTATTTGCAGCACCAAATGCAGCATTAGCATAAGAACCACTTGTTACTGCTCTTTGGTCAGCCGTTGCAGCATTAGTGGTAGATGTATTGGCTGCACCATAGGCACTATTAGCATAACTTGATGCTGAACCGGCATTAGTAGTAGCAGTGTTTGCTTGACCGTATGCAGAGTTAGCATATGAACCTGATGTTACAGCTTTTTGGTCAGCTGTTGCAGCATTAGTAGTAGCAGTGTTTGTTTGAGTATATGCAGCATTAGCATATACACCAGAACTTACTGCTTTCTGATCAGCTGTTGCAGCATTGGTAGTTGCTGTATTTGCTTGGCCATAAGCAGAGTTAGCATAACTACCAGATGTTACAGCACGTTGGTCTGAAGTATTAGCAACTCCAAACGCAGCATTAGCATATGTACCACTTGTTACTGCTCTTTGGTCAGCCGTTGCAGCATTGGTGATAGCAGTGTTTGCTTGACCGTATGCAGAGTTAGCATATGAACCTGATGTTACAGCTTTTTGGTCAGCTGTTGCAGCATTAGTAGTTGCTGTGTTGGCTTGTCCGTATGCAGCATTAGCATATACACCAGAACTTACTGCTTTCTGATCAGCTGTTGCAGCATTGGTAGTTGCTGTATTTGCTTGGCCATAAGCAGAGTTAGCATAACTACCAGATGTTACAGCACGTTGGTCAGCAGTTGCAGCATTAGTGTTTGCAGTATTGGCTTGGTCATAAGCAGAGTTAGCATAATTAGATGCAGATGCGGTATTAGCCAATGCAGTATTCGCAACACCAAATGCTGAATTAGCATAACTGGACGCAGAATTAGCAGTATCTCTAGCATATTGATCTGAACCGCTAGTTCCTGTATTAGCAGCTGCAAAAGCAGCATTTGCATAAACACCAGCAGAAATAGAATTAACATTGGCTGTATTAGCGACACTGTAAGCTGAATTGGCATAAGAACTGGCACTTACGGCCGTTTGATTGGCGGTATTAGCTGTATTATATAATTCTTTAATTACATTCGCAGAAGTTAGATTTGCGAATGTAAGATTGCCTGAGCCGTCAGTTCTAATATAATCATCATTTAAACCACCAGTAATGTGTACATTTCCAATTGGTCCCAACAGAACACTTTTTGCAATACTGGTATCTAAGTTTGCACGTATATTAACTGTGTTACTCGAAGCAATGACACGAATTTGTTCATTTTCATTATTCATGCCGCCAGTAGCAATCACAACATCATTTTCAATTAATGTGCCAATTATTAAACTACCGCCGCCCGTTGTTGTATTTCCTGATACATACAGGTAACCATCATTTGGTCCAACTAAAGTATAATCTGGATCATTATGTGTGCTTGAGCCGATACCCATATCAATATAAGTATCGTTTTCTGTACCATTGTCAGCAGTTGCAACATAATCTGAAGATGCATTACTTCCAAAGTTAATGTTTTGAATGTTTATTTGCGAGTAACTATCTTCGTTTGTCGATGCTTGAAAAACTGTGTGTGGCTGATAATCATATCCAACAGGAATACCGGCATATAATGCGTTATGCCCATTCGCTTCACCAAAAAATTGGCCACTATTACCTGTAACTTGTAAAGATGTAACATTTCCTACAAAACTAACATTACCCAAAACAGTAAGGTCATTTTGAACTGTTACATTACCAGTTATTGTACCACCAGATGAATTAAATTTAGTGTTAGCTAATGTATACGCAGAGTTGGCATAAGAGCCAGAAGTTACAGCTCTTTGATCAGCGGTGTTAGCACCAGCAAAAGCGGCATTAGCATATGTGCCAGCACTTACTGATTTCTGGTCTGCGGTATTAGCCGAAGCAAATCCAGAATTGGCATAACTGGATGCTGAGTTAGCCACATCAAAAGAACTGTTAGCATATACACCAGATGTTACAGCTTTTTGATCAGCAGTGTTAGCACCAGCAAAAGCGGCATTAGCATAAACACTAGCACTAACAATATTTGCGTCTAATATAGGTATAGAACTTAGGATGGAGTTTATATTAAGATTAGCAATATTCGCAACACCAAATGCTGAGTTAGCATAAGAACCACTTGTTACTGCTCTTTGGTCTGCTGTTGCAGCATTGGTAGTAGCAGTATTTGCCTGATCATAAGCACTATTAGTATTAACCAATGTAGTATTAGCAACACCAAATGCTGAGTTAGCATAACTAGAAGCAGATACAGTATTAGATAATGCGGTATTAGCAACATCGTAAGCTGAATTGGCATAACTGCCACTAATTATAGCTTTTTGATCAGCTGTTGCAGCATTAGTAGTTGCTGTGTTAGCTTGGCCATATGCTGAATTGGCATAACTGGAGGCCGAATTAGCAGCATTTCTTACCCACGTATCAGTGGCATTATTGGCAGTTTCAAATGCAGCATTAGCATATACACCAGAACTAATGGCTTTTTGATCAGCAGTAGCAGCATTGGTGTTGGCGGTGTTTGCTTGTAAATATGCTGAGTTAGCATAAGAGCCACTTGTTATTGCTCTTTGGTCAGATGTAATCGCATTGGTGTTGGCAATGTTTGCTTGTAAATATGCTGAATTAGCATAGTCACCAGAAGTAACAGCTCTTTGATCAACAACTGCAATATTCGTATTTGCTGTGTTTGCTTGTAAATATGCTGAATTAGCATACGAACTCGCCATAGTAGCTTTACTATCAGAAGTATTGGCTGTAGAGAAAGAACTGTTAGCATAGTCACCAGAAGTAACAGCTCTTTGATCTGCTGTTGCAGCATTGGTAGTTGCTGTATTAGCTTGACTGTATCCACTATTGGCATAACTACTTGCACTATTTGATGCATCTCTTGCCCAACTATCTGTAATTCCACTGTTTGCAACAGCAAATGCAGCATTAGCATATACACCAGCAGAAATAGAATTAATATTTGCTGTATTAGCCACAGAAAATCCAGAATTAGCATAATCACCAGAAGTTACTGCCTTTTGATCTGCCGTATTCGCAACAACAAAAGCACTATTTGCATATGAACTAGCTGCGTTAGCTGTATTTCTAGCTAAAGTGTCTGATGATCCTGTATTTGCTGCAGCATAAGCAGCATTAGCATATACACCAGCAGAAATAGAGTTATTGTTTGCTGTATTGGCTAGACTATAAGCACTATTTGCATATGAACCGGATGTTAATGCTTTTTGGTCTGCTGTGGAGGCATCTGTTAATGCTGTATTTGATATACCAAATGCTGAGTTTGCGTAATCACCACTTGTTACTGCTTTCTGATCAGCTGTTGCAGCATTTGTTGTTGCAGTATTTGCTTGACTGTAAGCAGCATTGGCATATGAACTGCCAGAGTTAGCTGTACCAAATGCTGAATTCGTATGATCTACAGGATCATATCCTCTAACTCTAATTGTATCGGTTACTATATTGGCCGTAAGATTTGCAATACTGAAACTTGAGTTAGCGATATCGATAACATTATTTGGTGAAGATGTATCGAAACTGGGATCTTCGTAGTTATAAAACAAATAATATTTACCATCTGTAGCATCTCGGAAAAGACCAGTATGTTTTCTGGTGACACCAGCATCTGGACTATAGTGACCAAAGAAACCCATATCTAAAGTATCAGAAGTTTCATTATTTGCAGCTAGTTGAATTAATGGATCATCAATTTTAATATCCGAAACTGATATTGTTGTGGCGTTTCCAGATACTATCAAATTACCAGTGATATTTAAATCTCCAGATATTGTACCACCAGTCAAATTTAATTTACTATTTGCAGTACTGTAAGATGAATTTGCATAAGAACTGGCAGAGTTCGCTACACTAAAGGCTGAATTGGAATAACTTGAAATAGATAATGTATTGCTTGATGCGGAATTTGCTACACCAAAAGAAGTATTAGCATAGTCACCAGAAGTTACTGCTCTTTGATCCGCTGTAGCTGCATTGGTCGTTGCAGTATTTGCTTCATTATAAGCACTATTAGCGTAAGAACTAGCACTACTGGAATTGTCAATAGAAGTATTAGCTTGTGCATAAGCTGAATTAGCATACGATCCACTAGTTACTGATTTTTGATCAACAGTATTAGCCGCAGCAAATGCAGAATTAGCATAAACACCAGCACTATTCGCTGTATTTCTAGCTAAAGTATCTGGTGATCCTGTGTTGGCTGCAGCGTAAGCGGCATTAGCATATACACCAGAACTATTCGCAGTATTTCTAGCATATGCATCTATTGGATCTGTTACAGCTGTATTCGCCGCAGCAAATGCAGAATTAGCATATGACGCCGCAGAGTTAGCCGCAGCAAAAGCAGAAGATATGTTTGCTGCAATCGATGGACTTAAATCAGATTGTTGAATCGTTCCTGGTTGAATTAGACCATCTGTTAGTTGTGTTAATGGCATATCTTTTTCTTTTTATTTTGTTAAAAATGTTGATGTAGGTGGTGTAAAGTTAGAAGTATATCGTGCGTAACCCTTGGTAATGCGGAAGTCATCAATATAGCCATTAAAGTAGTAGTTATCGATGTCCACATAATATCTTCCTAAAGCCATCACCTTTAGTGTTGTTGCTTGCGATGTCGTAGCAGGAGTGCCTTCGCTTGTTCCGTTCAAATAAAGTTTTAATTGCGTACCATCGTGTACCACAGCAAAGTGATACCAAGTGTTTGCACTTATCGTTGTTGATGATGAAATAGTCACCAATGCACTTCCAGAGGTGGCTATCTCAACATTTATTTTCAACGGACTCCCAAACAATGTGATAGCAATAGCATAGGCTGATATGCCGCTGTTTCGCGTTGTATAGATGCCGTAAATTTGCCCAGCAGTTGCAGCCGATGGGTATATCCAGCCTTCTATTGTGAACTTTTCGTTAGATGCAAAAGGCACTAACTCGCTTGACGGAAACTTTAGGTAATCCCCCGTACCATCGAAGTACATCGAGCTACCACCAAACTTACTCTGCGTCGTGCTGATCCGCGCGTTGCCTACTGTCTCTAGTACGTTCTTGGCGGCCGAGTCTACGACACCTGCGTTGGTGAAGTTGAGGAACAGGCTGGTCGCGGACGCAGCGAAAGAAGTGTTGACGTTTGATGTGCTCGGATAGGCCGAAGCGGAATCTGCGCCAGATGCCGATAGCGGCCTTGTCGGTGGAGTAAATGCACCCGTATAAACCGCAGTGCCTTTAACAAATCTTGCATTAGAAATAAAACCAGGGAAGAACCAAGTATCACCTCGATTGCAACCAATGTTTACACCACCTACTCCAGTCGAGCCCCAACTTCCGTAATTGGCAGTTGCGTAACGTGTTCCATTAATAAAAATTGATATGTTGCCGCTAACATCTCTTACGAACACTACGTGGTGCCATGCTCCTATTATCCAAGTAAAGGTTGCAGTTAAAATTGTACTGCCCGAACTTGTAGCCTGCCACACTACATTTGAACTAGATAATACAAACCTAAAGGGTTGACATTCGCTGATGTCAAAAATACAGTTAGTAGTCAATGCTGAGGTAGGATATATCCAACATTCGTAGGTAAAGGTGGTTATAGAACTAAATCCTTCTCCTGTACTTGGTACTCTTAAAAAATCTCCAGTACCATCAAAGAACCCACTACCACCTACAGTAGCCGCGCTGTATGCAGCAGTAGGAGCGAATGGGCTGAAGGCTTGGACGCTAACATCACCGTGGCGTGTGATAGCAAAACCGTTGGTGCTGTTGTCGATAAAACGATTCGACTGACATGTTAGTAACGAAGTGTTCGTAATTGCTGTTAGCGGTGCGGTTGGTACAGTCAACGTAGTGAGTGTCGGATCATAGGGCGTTGAACCTTTTATAACCCTTGCATTAGAAATATATCCAGTAAACGGGTCTGTTCCACTAGCATATGCCCCGACTCTTACATCTGTAGTAGCGGAGTAATTATTACTATGGCTTGATAAAGTTGCCGACCTACTACCATTTACAAATAAAGAAAGTGTTGTACCAGACCTGCATACTGCAACATGGTTCCATTGGTTAATGGCAGGGGCAGATGGGTTCAGCCAAATCGTATTCCATCCCTGCCAACGAATTAACCCTGTACCAGTAATCATCAACGCCCATTGAGCATCGCTGTTGCTCTCAAGATTGGCAACTAAATAACCGCCGGTAGCAGTACTCGATGTCTTATAAAACCAGCACTCTACACAGAAGTCACCAGCGCCAAAAGACGTAGAGCTGCCTGAAGCAGTCTGTAAGTAATCGCCAGTTCCATCAAAGAAGTTACTCCACCCAGTCTGGCTAAACGGCGAGAACGTACCCTGCGTCGTGTTGCCGTTACGAGTAATGGTGAAGTTATTAGTGCTGGAATCTTGGAACACGTTGTTGTTAGCATTGTTTGTGCCATTACCCGATAACAACAATGTAGTTAGGTTGAAGTATGGGTCAGGAATTTGTACTGTTATATTAAATGATCTTGCAGTTTCTTGGTTTTGTGCATCAATCGCATCAACACTAAAACTATAAGTCGTTTCTGTACCTACACTCACTGTGCCATAAAAATATCCATTTGATGCTAAGAATGTACCTGAAGGCAAAGAACTACCAGAAGAAACTGCATATGTAATTGTACCATCGCCTGCTGCACCTGAAGCCACTAAATTAATTGCAAATGCGGTCCCTGAGTCTTGAGTTGTTAATGGTGATGTTGTAGTCCATGAAGGTGTACCATTTGCATTAAGTGATCGTAAATAGATAGAACCCGATCCATCTGTATTGACCACATAAACATCTAATAATCCACTACTTAATGCTGGTACTGTAACATTTAATCGTGAAGAACTTACAAATGCTGTTGATGTTGCTGCTGTACCTTGAATGTAAACTACAGCACCACTTTGAAATCCTGTACCATTGATAATCATGAATCCGCCAGCTGTATCGATGGCAGTATCATCTTTTACGACAAACGTAGAATTCGCAATTTGAATTGAAGAAATATTTACTGTTGCACCGCCACCACCACTACCTGTAATAATATTTACGGGTGTCGCTGCTGCAGCTGTAACACCTCTATTGACTAGTGTTTGCGAACCCGTTCTACGAATTGCCATTAGGTCAACTCCGTACCAAATAGATTGAAACTTAAACTGGTATTATTTGCATACACAGTGATTACATCGGTATTACCTAATGTCATACCCATCGTTAAATGAATCGAATCATTTCCTGGTACGGCAGTATCATATGCTATGTAATGTTTGTTTGCAATGGTTTCACCGGCAGGACGTATAGCAATTCTAAATGTACCACCAGTTGATGAACGATTACATACTGAGATTGATGATGCTACTGCTTGAGTAGATGCAGGTACAGTATATAATGTCGTATCAGTTGTGGCTGATGGTGCTGATTGTCCTAAAACTTTATATGTTGTTGGCATTTTTACATTCCCGAAAGTACGAATGGATGAAATTGTGCTGCTGTATTTGCTGTAGCCATTGCGTAATTAATGTTCGCAGTAACTTCAGTATTTAAGTCTACTGTTTTAATTGTACCTGGTTTAATAAGACCAGTTGATAGTTTTGTAATCGTCATATGTTTAGAAAGTAATTGAACCTGAACCTGTGAATGTGTAAATCGTATCTGAACCTAATGTTGTAACTGTTATTTTTAAATTAAGCCCATGTGCCAATAGAAATATTTGAACCTGAACTTCCGAGTTTGGTTAATTTGCAATAACTTCCTATTGAAGTTGTATAAGCACCACCAGGTGCTGCACTTAATAAATATAGTGGAATAAAAGTTCCTCCTGAATTTATACTAAAACTTCCACGAATTTGAATTACAATAAATCCCGCAGCACTAGTTAAACCACTTAAAATTGCTGTTTGAGTGTTAACAGAAATGAATGATTGAATACTATCTGTAGTTATACCTTGAGTAAAACTGGCAGTATTATATTTAATTATACTTGAATAGTTTATATTATTAAAAGTTGATGTTCCACCAAATCCAATTAAAAAGTTATGTGATGTTACACCGGCTGATTTAGAAAATGCGTAAAGGGCTTCAATTTCATATTGAGTATTTGATTCTACTGTAGCAGAAGCTCCAAAAACACTTTGATTTCCGGTAGCATTTGAACCAACTACAGGTGAATTTAATCGATATAATAAGAAATCTGTTTTATTAACACATGAAGTTAATCTACCTTGAGCATCAACTGTTAATGACGGAGATAAACCCGATGTATTACCATAAGAACCTGGTGTAACTTCGGTATTTGCTAAATTAAATGATTTTACTCTTGTATTGGCCATGAATACCTCTTGATTGATACACTATTTAGTCAAACTCACAATTACCCTATTTTATATTGCAGCACAACATAAAATTGGATATATACTTGTATAGGAGTTTTTATGAGTTATCTACAAAAAATAATCAATTTTCTAGCACCGGATCATAAATCGGAGATAGAACTATTTATTGAGTCAAAAAATCCAAAGTCTACCGCTGATGTAGAACATTGGATTCAATATTATTCAAATTACAGGAGAAACTAATATGTTTTATACATTCCCAACAGTACCAACTTTCAATGAAGTCGCAGAGCGTCAAAAAGATTTTATGAAAGCTTTCGTTGATTTGAAAGTTGATGGCTACAAAGCTTATATCAAAGCTTTCGACAATGCTACATATTCCTTTTTTACTACATATACCAAAGAGTCTGAAAAATTTGTAGTAGGATTAGGGAACTATGCAAAAGAAGCCATTGACTTTGAGCCAGGTAAGGTACAATCAAATAAAAAGTGATTTAAAATTTTGGTCACCAGTAGAACGAAATGGGTGGTACATTAAATTCTCCTTTTTAAAGGATGAACAAGTACTACTCATTTTTGTTTCTGCTTACACATGCCAAACTATCATTCGTTATTTCGATAACGAAAATGAAGCAGTTAAGTATATAAACTTTCTTTGCGAAAAAAATCCTAGTATATTATTACAAGGCAACGAGAACCCAGCATAGTCTGGGTATTTTTATGGCAAAAGAAAAATCTTGTCCTCGCTGCGGCACCACCCACACAAAACGTGGTCCATATTGCTCAAGGTCTTGCGGCAATGTTCGTGAGCATACCGAAGAAGATAAAAAAGTTCGCCGCAAAAAACTTATTGAATATCACCAAACACCTGAAGGTATTGCTACCCAAGAAAAATCTCGCCGCATGGTCACGGCAATGAACAAAGGTGAAGATTGGAGAGAAATTTCGGTAGATGATTTTGCTGTTGACATTCCTGACGTAACCGATTATAATCTAGATTACGATTCATCATGGGCTCGGGCAGAAAAGTGGTGAGCTTGACAAATACCTTTTTCCGTGTTACAATGACGTATGATTATCAATGGAAAAATACCGAAAACGCATCTCTTGGCAATTAACCATTTTGCCGAGTTACTATTCACGCCTGCAAGAATCTATCAATTAGAAATTACGGTAAAATATAAAAATTTAGACGTTTTCGGTCTAGTCTATATAGATAATTACAACCTTAAAGGCAAACCAGATTCTTTTATCATTGAAATAGATCGTTGTTTGAGTACAGATGATAAACTAAAAACCTTGGCACATGAAATGGTTCACGTAAAACAATATTCGTTAGGATATTTAAATGAATCGATGACAAGATGGCGAGGCAAAAAAGTTTCTCAAAATATCACCTACGAAAACAAACCTTGGGAAATTGAAGCAGAACTCTACGGTTTAAACCTTTATGAATCTTTTGTAGCAAATTACCAATGAAAGATTTACTTAAATTTCTACCACAAATACTCTCGGCCTTGCCAGAGTTATCAAAGTATATTAAAATAATTCCTATACTGCTTGTATTAGCAGGCATTGGTTATGGTGCATACTATTATTTTTCGAATTACAAAGATCCCTATAAATGCGTAAACAATCAAGTATTTGAACAAATACGTGTTGATTCAAATGTTTATGTTTTTAAAGGCGAAGTCTGTATTGACGGTGAAAGGGTAAATAGTGAGTATAAAGAATGAATCGTCATGTAATATTTGTGGTGAGAAAAAATTTCAACAAAAAATGTGTGAAAATTGTGGAAGCGAGTCTAGGCATAGATTGCTTTATTCCACATTAGAAAAGTATGGATATTTAAACAAAAAAACCACATTCGAAAATATAAGAGTTTTACATATTTCTCCTGATCCAGGAATAGTAAATAATTTATTTTCAATAATTGGATCAGGATATTACTTATCTGACTATAAATCAAAATACTACGAAAACTATAATGAAAACTTACCCATACCTTTCCTTAGATTAAAACTACCGGACGATATTAGAATATTTTCCGACAATTACTTCGACCTTATCATACATTCTAGTGTTTTAGAACATATTCCGGGAAAATATGTCGATCATTTAACTGAACTTGTTAGAATACTTAAACCTAAGGGACGTATGATATTTCATGTTCCTCTTGCAAAAGATTTTTTATCAACAAAAACAATAGAAGGAGGCGAGTTTTTAACTAGTGATGAAGAAAGAATTCTTATACATGGAGAAAACGACCATTACAAAACTTTTGGGTATGATTTCTTCATAGAAATTAAAAAACTAAATGGAAATTTTTGCGTCGAAACATTCACAGAAGAATTTAAAAAGAGTATCGAGGCTTTTCATGTTAAAATCACACATTTAAATCAATTAACTACTATTTTTACTTTTACAAAAAATGAAAATACACAAGAAAGCAGCAATTAAGACAGCTCTCATCATACTGTCTTTCTTCATGCTGATATTATTTCTAACCTTTATTATGATGAACATTCCAACAAATTGGATTCTTCCTATGTTTGGTATCGTTTTACTTGGTATTCTTATACATGCCATTTACAAAGTAGTTTTAAATCAAATGAAATGGGATGAAGAAATGTTGGAAAGAGAACAAGAATGGAAAAGACTTGACGCTGAACGATATGAAAGAAAGATGACACAAGATGACATTAAATGATGAAGTGATGAATTCTCTGTCAACCATTTGGGCTCAAATGAGTGTCAGCCAGAGTGAATTTCTTTTATTCTCAATAAAAGATGAGAATGAATACAAGGAATTGATCAAAGAAAGGTTGATTGGAAAATTATTAGATGAACTGATGAAATCAAATCATATTGAATTTACTGCACAGGACGATATGAATGAAATGAGTAAAATATATCGTGCCAGACTTGTTTCGATACCCAATCATTTAGTAGGAAAACTCCGAAAAGAAGGAAAAATACTATGATTTACTATGACGATGAACGAGAATATAGTGAAATTGTCGAACAATGGATTCGAGATTTCATTGCAACAATGGATGAAGGCACATTAGAGGCCGGTGACGATTCCGGTGAAGCACCATTTGGTGTGAAAATCATTTTTGATGGGTATGGTTATGATGAAGAAAATGATTTAGAAAATAATGATACAAACACAATGTCGTTTGCGGTATTCATACACAAAAATTCATTGACGGAGGAATTTCCACCGCATGAATTGACACCGTGGGCTCTGATTCATCGACCAAAAGAAGAAGTTTGTATTTGGGCTTGGTATGATGTAAATGCTGATGTTGTTGAAATCATACCGTTTGAAGATAATAATTCTACAGAGTTGGATCCACAATTCGTTACTGATTTGATTTTTAAAATTTATGCGAGAGAATTAGAATGAGAAATAATTTCTTTGAAATCACTTGGTCAGATTATAATTTCTGGCATATGTATTTTGTATGGCCTACAGAAAATAGTGAGGACAAATATTTAAAAATTTCATTTGGTTTTTGGAAATTCTTTGCAAGTATTGGACTATGGCCAACAAAAGGTGTCGGAGATTTTTCTTCAATTATGGGACCAAAATATGGATTCTCATATAGTGATGGTGTTTTGTTTATCTTTAAAGGCCTCGATAAGTACACAGCGATTGATATGCCGTGGCGTTGGCAAATTGTTCGCCATGACCTTTTGCTACCTAATGGTAGTGTATATGAAAGCAATCGTTGGGATTATTATGGCAAAGAAATTGGTAAACATTACCAATGGCATCAAATTCTAGAAGGCTGGCACGATCCAAATATTCGAAAGAGTTTATTAGATCGTTGTACTCGAACAGTAGAATTGGATCATTATACAAAAGATGGCAGAAATCAAAAAGCGACTATCGCACTCACCGGCGAAGAAAGAGAATGGCGTTGGTTATGGTTTACATGGTTGCCAATATTCAATAAAGTTGAAAGGGTCGTTTCATGTGATTCAGATATTGAATTAGGCAAAAAAGCAGGAACATGGAAAGGCGGCATGATGGGTTGGAGTTGTGAGTGGTTATTAAATGAAAGTATGGAAGGAGCATTTTGGAGATGGTATGATAAGTGGGATGGCAATTAATTATGAGTGTGTTACCTATACAACAATCACATTGACAAAAAAATTTAGATGAAGTATAATACAATAAACTCATTCATTCAAGGAGATATTTTGGACAACGGCAATAAAGAAATTCTAATCGATAAAGACGATTTAGAATCTATTTTACAAAAGGTGAAAGAACTTGGTTGTGATACGCCTTTTTACATTCGACAAAAACAAGAGCAAGAGAGTGATTCTTCATTTGAAATTGAAGTGCCTTTTAAATTAAAAGGAATTTTCGGTTTTTTTACGTTTAGGGTCTAACACAATGGACGATACAATTTTCGATGACGAGATCATCGAAGCTGCGGTAAAATTAGACGAGTTTTTGCTTGAATTAGTTAAACAGGGTTTTGGTGTAAATGCAATTAATGGTATTGTGTTAGCCCGACTAATGATGCTAAACAGGGAAACCGATAATGAATCTGATTTTTATACATTTCTAGGAACAATAAAAAAAGAAAGAATCACAACACCTAAAATACTACAATGAACGCAAATAATGTCATTTACTTAAAGCCTCAAGAAAAGCCAGAACCTATAATTGATTCTGATTACTTTGGTTCTGAGAAAATTCCAGTAAATGACTTATTATCTTTAATTGATTTAATGAAGAAAGCAAAAGAGAATGGGAATTCTTAGTCTTTTTGTTGATACTTTTTTTTCTTGGTTATTTTGGCACTGGTCAAGTGAAAATTATAATGAGGGTAAAAAAGTTTCTGCCTATCTTTATTTGTTTATGAGCGCCATGTTTGGTGCATTTGTTTTGAATACACTATTTAAATAAAAGAATTGAGGAAAATATTATGAAAGTTTTAACCACTACCACAATCGGTCGTTCGGTATCAATTGTGTGTAATCAAATTGTTAGAGTTGAAGAACATGGTGATTCGCATCGATCATGGATTTTTACAACAGATGGACAATCAGTTGTTGTTGATATGCCTTATCTCGAAGTTGTAGGATTTTTAAAAAGTATTGATTGAGAGTAAATAATGTGGACTCTAGTTATCATGTTGCACGCCATTTCACCGAATGTACCTCCATCAAAAGGATCAATAACTTTACCTACTCAAAGTATTGAAGAATGTCATCAAGTACGGGATTATGTAAAAAAGGCCTGGGAGTCTGACAAATATAGAGTAACAGCAAATTGTGTACCTAGTGCTAGGAGATAATATGCAGCAATTAGAAATAAAGTTTTTTTGGCCACTAACAGAACAAATTCCTCTTGACCTCGATTATACAGGTTGCGAATCATCAAAACTTTCACCATTAAAATTACATTCGAATTATACTATACAAAATATAAATCATACTAACACTACCTTCGTTGCTAGCAATTTATCGATTGATGTAGATACTACAGTAATTAAAACAAAAGATGAACCACCATTCTATCGTAAGATGCTTTATAAAATGATGGGTATAAAATGGGAGAAAAAATGAGTGATACAAAATTCATGGAAGAATACACTGAGATGATAATTGAAGAATGTCGTAAGGCTTTGCATCCTGAGCTTCGTGATATGATATCTCGCGGTCAAGCATTTGATTTAATCAAAAAACATTTTGGTATAAAAGAAGATGAATGAGTTTTAGAATTTTAATTATGGGATTGCCTGGCTCAGGTAAAACTTATTTAGCCAATGAATTGCAGGAGCAATTACATAAAAAAGGATTTTCAGTTGAGTGGTTTAATGCTGATGAAATAAGAGAACGATTTAATGATTGGGATTTTTCTGAAGAAGGTAGAATCAGGCAAAGCTCTAGAATGAAAGAACTATCAGAAAAATCTTCAGCTAATTTTGTTATCTGCGATTTTGTTGCTCCACTACCTAAAATGCGAGAAGTTTTTTCTGCTGATATGACCATATGGTTAGACACAATTGATGAGAGTCGATTTGAAGATACGAATAAAATATTCGTAAGTCCAGAAAAATATGATTATAGAATTATGGCTAAATCGGCTAAAAGGTGGGCTTCTGTAATATCAGATAAACTAGAATCTAATTTTTATGAGTCTGAAGAAAAACAGTATAGAAGTTTAACTAAAGCCATTACTTGGCGAGTAACAGGTACTTTAGATACATTCATCGTAAGTCTTTTATTGACAGGTGAACCTAAGATAGCAATGAGTATTGCTAGTGTGGAATTTTTTACTAAAATTATTTTATATTATTTTCACGAAAGAGTGTGGAATAAAATTTCATGGGGTAGAGATGTCCAAAAAAGTATTTGATTGGCAGAAACCTACTGTTCAAATGTTAGGTCGATGGCAACCATGGCATGCTGGTCACAGATCATTATTCGAACGTGCTATACAAAAAACCGGACAAGTGTGTATTATGATTCGTGATTGTCAAGGATGGCAAAATAACAATCCTTTCGATATAAAACAAGTGATAAAATTCATTCGTGATGATTTAGATGATGAATATAAAGGAATGTATGAGATACTCATTGTGCCGAATATTGTAAACATTACTTATGGTCGGGATGTGGGTTATGTCATTGAGCGAGAACATTTTGATGAAAATACAGAATCTATATCTGCCACTAAAATAAGAGAGAGTATGAAACATGAATGATCAAATAAAAGAATTGATGCAGAAGTATGGCATACACAAATATATTGATGCTGATTGCCAGTCGAGGATTGAAATGATATCTGATTTGATTATCAAAGAATGTATTGCTTGTTGTGGTAGTCAGGCCGATAAGAAAAATATCCTTAAACGATTTGGTTATGAAGTGCCGAGTGATATAAAATATAAGGGACCAGATGCTCATTGGTCGATTACAAGTCAATACAGTAGAGATTACAATTTACCATGAGTCGATTAAATTGTGATGAACTGCTAGTTATATTGCAGGAAGAATGTGCCGAAGTTTCGCAAATCATTTCGAAGATTCATCGTTACGGCCTAAGAGGTTATAATCCTTTGACTAGTGAATATAATGATGATTTACTACACAAGGAAATTGGTGATTTATTGTGTATGATTGAACTCTGTATTGAGAAAAGAATTTTAAATGAAGGTGAGTTGACCGTACATATAAAGAAAAAACGTGAAAAGTTAAAAAAGTGGAGTAATTTAGATCATGAATGAAAAGTTTAAACTATTGGCCGAAAAGTCGGGTTTCCTACTATGGGAAGATGAGCCATGGAAGCCAGAAGGTGCTATCGTTGATTGGTCGTCACAATATGATGGTGAGTTGGAAAAGTTTGCTGAGTTGATTATTAATGAATGCTTAGGTATATGTGAAGAACTAGGTGATAAAGGAATGGATGGTCATTATTGTGCTGATAAAATCAGTAAAACATTTAGGAGTTGAAGAATGAAATTTTTTGTGATTATGATGACCACGGTCGTTTTGATTTTATTGCTGAGTTGGATTATAATGTTGCCACTTAGTTTTAAAGACCAGGAGTGTACAGCTAAGAACGGTATACTGGTGAAAACGGTCGATGGTTATTTTTGTCTTGACCGTAAAGTTGTAATTAAAATGTAGAGTTGGGTGTAAGGTAGTCTTTGAAGGTACAAGATGCGTTGACTTTTGTGCCTTTGAGTGAGAGTGAATGAATGGCCTTTTCCATATCGGCGGTACACTCTGCCTCTGTTTTGTAGAGGTTAAATATTGAGCCCTTATGTTTGTGTGGGGGCTCTGATGAAAGTACGATGAGAAGGAGTAACCACATATGATTATTTATAGAGAATTGCCGATTGATGAAAAGAATCGCCTAGTACAGGAGTTTGTAGAGACAACGGTTGATTTGCCGAATCCGCACAATTATCCGAAAGTGGTGCAAACCATGTTTCGTTTTTTTCTTTATGGAAAGGGTATTGAGGTATGAGTGAATATACTGCTGAGGATGTCATTCGAAAAATTACTGAGAATAAGGCCAGATTAAAGACTTTGCTTGATGATTCTTATTTTGTTGATGAAGATGGTTATCCTACTGATCGAGCATTAGAGGCTATTGAAAAGTGGCATTGGGACGATATACCTGGCTGGTTTAAGTTTATCGAAGGACTATGGGCATATCATGACTTTGGCTGGAATGAAAAGAATGAACCACACGATTGGGATAAGGATAAAATAGTTCATCGTTATTATATTTCGACCGCAGGTTGGTCGGGTAATGAATCGATTATACGAGCCATGCAAAGAAACGAGATGATGTGGCATTTAAATTGGGTACAGTCTCGCCGTGGTGGTCATTATATCTTTGAGTTGAAGGAGATTAAAGAATGAGTTTACAGCATCGAAATACTGAGACATTATATGACCGTATAGCTAATGAGGCGCACGATACGGCTTACCAGCAATATACCGAGAGGTTAAAAAGTGAGAAGGCCGATCAGGTCATTTTTGCGGATATGTTTAATCGTATCTATGGTGAGATGATTGTCCGCGAGTGTTCGAAGGTGGCTCGAGAGCATACATTAAAGAGCTCAGGTATACAGAATCCGTATACAGGTGCGGTCATGGTGGAAAACGAGATAAACCGACATTTTAAATGAATAAGTTATTACTGGTGTTATTACTTTCCGGCTGTGCCTCACCGTATCAATTGAGAGTAATATCGGTGTCTGACCGACCTGCCACGCATTGTATAGAAAAGAATCGTATTGTTTGCGAGTGGAGTACAAAATGAACGAGAGATTACGAGAGTTGGAAAAACAGTGCTGGAGTCATTATATTGATGGTGTATTGATAGATGGTCATTTACATTTTGATGTACAAAAGTTTGCCGAATTGGTTATACAGGAGTGTGCTTTAGTTGCTGCCTTGATGGAAACTATGGGAAGAAAAGATATAGGTTCCGCGATACTAGATCGATTTGAGATACCTTTAAAATGAATAATCCTGTTACTGAGAGAATCAAGGAGTATTTACTGTCTGGTGGGTTATTCGATCCTGAACGTATGGATCATGTAAAAGTCCGTGATTTACTGGTCGAGGCCGCCGCAGAGATAAAACGGCTGGAAGAATATGAATGGATGTATAAGGAACTGAATAGATGAATGAAAAATTGAAAGAACTGAAGAACCGAGCCTTTGAGATGACCGAATGGGGGGAGTTGTACTATGATGTTATATTGGAGAGGTTTGGCGAGTTGATTATTGAGGAATGTATTGGACAAGGCGATACTTTAGCAAACCACTACATCAATACACACTCCGAACAGGAACAGGTGATATTATTGGCTTCTATTGCCGATTATTCAAATGAGATTAAGAAACATTTCGGAGTTGAAGAATGAAACGATTATACAAGAGTACCAAAGTCGTATATGATGCTCATTTGAAGGAGTATCAGGTGTACTATAAGAACTGGTTTATCTGGAGGTATGATTCGTGTTATAAATTTGATGATCAAACAACGAAATATCCTGTGCATTATAGTTCTGAAGAAACTGCCAAAGAGCGTGCAATTTATCGTGCTAAGAGTATGTTGAATAGTGTAGAGGTTTGGAGAGGTACACAATACTGGAGAACTGAATGATGAATAAACGAATCGGAGAACTGGCCGAGCAGGCTGCACTATTAGGTCCCAGTAGTAGAATCGGTAATGCTCATGAAGCCACAGAAAAGTTTGCCGAGTTAATCATAAAGGAATGTGCTGATTTGTTTAAACTGACCTTTACCGATGAGCAGTACCAGAGGCGTATAGATAAGACCATCTATAAACATTTTGGATTGAAAGAATGACTGCGCTAGTTTGGACGACATTCTTTTTCGGTGTAGCCGTAGGTGTTATGATATCTATTGCTATAGTTCAGTATGTTACATGGCCTAAGAAATGAAAATAATCAAAGTATCCCACAATTCAACCCAAGTAGCGATTACCGTAGACACCGGGAATGGGTATGAAATCCACTTATATAATGAGAATGGGTATGTGGAAATGCATAGTCGAGCCGATACCCTTGAAACCGCACTAGAATATCACCAGCACCTATGCGAGAAATGTAGTATCAAATAGATAATTGTTGTCAAAAAGACAATGGTTGCCAAATCCACCGTTTTATGAGATAATTACTCCATACTGAGAGAGGTTATCAAAATGACTACACCAATTTGTCCTTGTTGTTCTACCGCACTTGTTCCGCGAGTATTTGCCGGGTACTATGACCGATTTACTTGTTGGACTTGCGCCTGTACTGATTCTGACACTCTGATTCCCGGCTCGACTATTCTTGCTGGTGGGTATGGGTGGGGAACTGACGGCGACCTTGCAACCGCTGATGATTTAGGGTGATAAAATGAACAAAGTTTTTATTGTAGTAGAACCGATACCATATGAGGGTGATACTGTCCTCCGTGTATTTGCAAAGTATGATGATGCTATTGCCTATGGTGAAGCACTAGTTGCTGAGAATACTATAGAGGAATTCGATGTATATGAGCGTGAGGTCTACTAATGAAAAAGAAAATTATTGATATATCGAAGCGTCCAAAATGCTCCCATCCGGGGTGCAATAACCCTGGACAGCATACGGGAAATTACCGTAAAGACGGCACTCCACTTTTCCGTAAACAATGCACAAAACACCACGGAATGCGATACGGTATTATGGGATGGGAATATAAACAATACCGTAAAGATTATTGTGAGAATAAAGACGGCCGATTAGGGTTTAAGTGTAATTATAAGATCCGTATAGAGGGTCAATTACAAGTAGACCATAAGAACGGCAATCCATCAGATAACCGTAAAAGAAACCTCCAAACATTGTGTGCGAACTGCCACACCTTTAAAACGCTAATGAATAAGGACTATAGTAGTCCAGGACGCAAGTATTATAAGACCGCATAGAGAACCGAAGTATAGTGCAGCCAGTGTATAGGAACATGCAATATAATGCACTTTAGTGGGATAAAGTGGGATTTTGTGTCATGCAAACGCACTAGCTGGACGTAGCGAAAAAAGCGAACTATAACGAAAAGAAACGAACATTCGAAAAACATTGTCATTTCTGTAAGTTATCAGAGTATTAACGAGATTCCGTTGCATTTCTGACAACCTCAAATAATGCTTGCCATTCCTGCCAAAACCTGTATGATGTAGGTATGGTAAAGAGAAAAACGAAATTTGATGTAAGTGAGGCCTGCGGGTGGGTCGGCATGATACTAATACATGCGGCTACGCTCCCCACTAGTCTGGGAGTGATACTAGGCTATAGTGATAAGTTGCCGCCCCTGAGCATGGTTCTACTAGTCTGGAGTGGCTTGTTTCTGTTTCTGATACGTGCCCTAGCTCGGAACGATAAGTTGTATATAATCAGTAACGCTGTGGGCTTCTTCTTTAACAGCATACTACTGGCTCTAATAGTGTTTAAATAAGGAATAATGATGTATACCTGTGATGAAAGAAAATTCAAGACGCTGAAAGCCGCTGTGGCCTATGCTACGAAGGCATGGAGGGAGACTGGCGTGACACCGAGTATTGAGCCTGTGGTGGTGCTGAACAAAAACCCTGGCTATATTGCTTACCTTGCGAACGGAATGAAACTATGAATAAACTTGAATGGGAAATACAGGCCTACGGGTCGCCGAAAGATAAAATTCTGGAGTCTGTACAGGATTCTCTGACTTTTAAACTAAGTGGTCCTGGCATGGTAGTGGCTAGCTACTTGTCCGATGCTCAGGAGCTGATAGCTTCTAATCAGTCGGGTGCAAATGAAGTTGCTCGCCAGTGTATCAATATAGCTAAAATGATTATGATGGAGTTTGAGCTGGGCTTTAATCCGCGATGAGAAAAAAACGAAATGACCGGAACTATGTACTATATCAAATTATCTGGCCGGATACTGGTGACAGCTATATTGGCCTTACTGTTGCTACCGGCCGTGCTTTTCTACGCTCTGTTAAGGTCCGTGTCCAAAAGCACCTATCCCGAGCTAAGTGTGAATCTAAAAATTGGGAGCTCTGTAACTTTATACGCCAGAACCCGGAAGTAGAGCTGGACTATGAGGTACTGGAGGTGGTGCGAGGCCGTAAGCCAGCCTATCAGCGTGAACGAGAACTGATATCAGAATTGCAACCCTCCCTCAATACATTTTAATGCTTGCCAAAACCCAGGTTACCTGTATAATGGGTACCGTGGTGATTTGATTGGAGCTTGAAATGTTTACTTTTTTGATAATTGTCGGTTTGATAGGCTTTTGGGGCTATCTGGCTCATACAAGCGGTACTGTTACTACTTTGGGTTAATTGTCATGATTGAAATAGAACCGATTGTTTTCCTTTTTGTAATTGTTACACCTTTTGTAATGGCCTACCTGCTGTGGGATGCATTGTCAGATAGAAAAGATTGCCGCAAATAGTGCTTGCCACTTGCCAGGGTTTTCTGTATAATGACGGTGTTGGGTTTGAGAGAAAATTATCAAAATGAATATAAATGACATTAATGCTGAGCTCCAGTATCTAGCCCGAGCTTACTATGATGAGCTGACTGAAATTGAATATAATGAGATGCTAGAGGCTATGTTCGGCTCCGATCCGCGATGGAACGGTCCTGACTGGGATTGGAATGAAGGCCTCTGGTATTGGGAGACTGTTAAATGATTGAAAAGATTAGTGAATTTGTAAGAATCCGTACTGAGGGTAGCCCCTTTGAAGTTGTCTATGATGTAATTGTCGAAGTGTTAAAAGATGGTGAGTGGACGTATTATTCGGGTTATAACAGCTTGTCAAATGATTACGCTTTTACGAGCGCTCGAGAAGCTGCTCTCCGGGCAGGAAAAGTGCTTGACATTTCCGCCTAAACCTGTATAATGTACTTTGTTGATTGAGATTACTAGGAGTTAATATTATGAAAACCGTTACTGAATTGAAAACTGCGATTTCCGCAACCCGTGAAACCCTGAAGGCTCTCCGCGCTGAGTTGGCCACTGCTCGATTCGAAGTGAAAGCCTCGAAGGCGATTACTAAGGAAATGAAAGCGAAGGCTAAAGCTGAGAAAGCTGCATCCCGCGAAGCTAAGAAAGCTGAGCGTATTGCGAAGCTCGAAGCGAAGCTTGCTGCGATGAAAGCTCCGAAAGTTGGCCTTGCTGCGAAAAAAGCTGCACGTAAGCCAAGTCCTGTAACCGTTATCTCTATGAGCGCTTAATATGAAAGCACTATTCACCACCCAGGTTTACGAAAATTATGCATGGCGCGAGGACGGCTCTATCGGCAAGGGCGATGCAGCATACTGGAAAGCCAAGGGTGGTGATGAGTATGTTGTGCTGAATGTTGATCAGAGCCGCATGACAGAAATTCTGCAGCGAGTTCGCAAGATTGTCGAGCGAAATGACGATTATATTCGGGAGACTGTTGTGAACCTCCAGCTGGTCGAGGACGATTATCTGACTGATTATGAGCGAGATCAGCTTGAATATGATGGCCAAATAGAATTTCCCGCAAAGGTGCTAGAATGGGTAAGATGAAAGAATTTGTAATTGAGATTGTCGAAATGATAAGTGACGGCTATACGATAGCTCAAGTAGCTGACTATACAGGGCTGCCGCAGGACGTGGTGTTCGATATAGCTCAACGATACAGCTTGACAGAGCCCGAGCCCACTACACTACAGTAGCTCGGGAGCTGTGGTCAAAAGCGAAAAAGCGGCAGAGGGAAGGAGTCCTCTACAAGCAGACTACAGTTCGTATAAGGTTCTTTAGCTCTGTTACTTTGGACGATTTTCGAATCCCTCCAAGAAATCGCAGTAAAATTTTTTCCGGTATCCGGAAGTCTCTGGAAGTCGCATCAGAATTTTTATTATGGAGAACAAAATGGCAAAAGTAGATGGTCAAATCGTAAACGTGGGTGATGCTGTTGGCTTTAAGTGTGACATTGAGCAGTGGGGTTATATCACTAAGATCAATGGTAGTATGTTGACATTGAAAGCACCGTATGATTCAGGCTTTAATGGTGATTATATTGGTGGTAATGAGTATCATGTGGTCGATGCTGATAGTTGCTGGATTGATTAATATGGACAACATGGAATTTCTAAAGCGTGCAGAGAGGTATGCAGAGGCGCGTGGTGATTCGTATTTCTTCAAGCAGTACTATACCTCATACCGTGAGTGGTACAATGTGGAAGATTCTGTGTGGTCTGCGCTGTCTTGGTTATATGATGAAGATTCTGCGGATCTACTGAAGTATCAATATTGGGGACCTGCACTATGAGTATCAGTACCTATACGAGAAAAGCGAAGTATATTGACCTGAAGGATTACTGTCCTTTCTCTGAGAAAAACGATTTTATCGAATTGACTGAGTGGAGTAATGGAGAAGGTATGGATGTGTTTGTATCTGGTACCTCTGATAATAAATTCTCTCTGACATGGGGTCAATGGGAAGCACTGCAAGTATTAGTGAATTATAAGGATTAATATGCCAGTCGTACTTAGGCCTGAAGTTGAGGCATCCGAAAGTTTAGATTCGAATGAAACGGTGGTAACTGAACCGATCATTGTGGTCAAACCTGCGGAGACTATAACGGTAACAAAGACTGTGGGTGGTAATGTAATGGCTGAGGCTATCGCAATAATTTTAGTCTTATTGTTGGTTTATGGATTGTTTCGATTGGTGTTATTTGTAATTCCCTATATGATTGGTTTAGGTTTGGTGGCGGGTTTGGGTTACTTTGGATATCTTTTACTGTGAGTAAATAAATATGGGTTATACTGTTTTACTTGTTTCCATCATTGTGATAATTGTGTTTTGTATGATCATATTATGTGTTGATGACGACCACTAGTATGATCGAAAAAATCAGAACCATTACAGACCGACACCCCATTAAAAACTATCCATTCTCCAGAGATGGTGAGGCTTACCATTGTACCCTCTGCCATAAAGTCTGGTTAAAAGAAAAACAAGCCAAAGAACACGATTGTAAACCTATTGAGAAGTGATTGTAAACTTAAAATGAAAGCATTGTAAACTTATGAACCTTTATATTGGTGATTATTGGGTACCGTTTCCACGTTCAGAATATGGTGGTACGTGGGTTGTCATGGCGGAAAATGGTGGACAAGTCATTGACATTCTCAAAGAAACCTGTTATGATGATGAATATGAACATTTAATTCCAGAGGCTGTTTCGAATGCCAAAGTATTCCCTCTGGATAAAAATGAACTATTCCGTGTGGCCTCAAATAAACCCCAATTGATTGAAAAATTCTATACATGACCAAAAATTATGAATGGCGTGAACGAAACGCCAAGTGGTACTACTACGATACCGAAACAGGTATGATTGTCGGCTCTACGTTTAAAGTGGCACTACAAGAAGTCTGGGGCTCCGTGGTCAACACGGGAAGTTACGAGTTCGCTTTCAAAATGGATGATGAACGACCGCTCGGCCACTATATCGAACAGGACTTTGCTAAGAGAGCTGTGGAAAATTATTGGGCAGTCCAAAGTCGGACTCTGTTGGAAAACAAATTCGTTGGATAGCGCGGAAGCGCCGGAATGGACATAAAACATAAAATTATCTGTGACTATGCAGATTCTACGAATTCTTCGGAAGATACTCTAGAGTTTCTCATACAAAATTGTAGAGATATATGTAAAGAACATTCCTTTAATACGTTTAAGGAAATGACCTTAAACTACAGAATTTGTTTCGATCAAAGAAATAAGTCTAAAATCATAAAAGACTACGAGAAGTATATTCTAACAAAAACAAAATACCATAAAAGCAATTTGGCAATCAGTTATAATATGATCGATCAAATCGGCGTAAGTGAAGAACTAGAAAAGAAAATTATAAATTTTATGTACAGTCAAATTCAAGATAGTTACTTAGATAAGTTTCGGCAACTGGATAATGCAAAACTTAAAAAGTATATGATTATGAATTATGTTGATAAAAACATTTTGACAAGAGGTAAATAATGAATCGTAAACGACAAATCTTGGACCACCTCATAAATGACCTCTATGACCAATACTGGGAAATGATTGAGTTGGCCGTTGAATGTTCCGATATGCAAGAAGCTCGGGATGTGATTGACTATATTCGTGAAAAGGTAAATACACAATGGACAGGCCAATAATCTTTGTGGTTACAATGGTAAACGGTTTTCTTTCTTTTGGTTTTATTTGGTTAGGGTTTAAACTCGGACAATGGATATACGGCTGATTTTTGATTTTCTGAATGATATCGAAATTCGTGAGGACCCTAAAACGGGGACCATTACAAATTCTGTAATCGTTATGGTTTCTGCAGCTGTTATTCAATTGACATTTGTTGCAATTGTGATAACTTCGTTGTTCTTTTGATAACAAAAATAATGCTTGCCTTCCACCGTGGTTCCTGTATAATCAATCCTGTTGAGTTGATAAGGACGCATTATGTGGAATCTCGAAGGTCTGGAAGTTAGCGGAATGTACATGGGTGAATTCCCAGTGACAGGTGTTGTCGAATTGTCAAGAGTGCAATACGGCGGCGAAGTCTCCCATCATGTCGTTTTGACAACACCAGTTGTTGTCTATAATGCAATTCGTGACCGAGTGATTCTGGAAAACAAATTTATTGAAACTGTAAGGGGTTAATCATGGCTTACGTATCTCAAGAATTGAAATCTAAATTGGCACCTCAGATTAAAGCAATTTGCAAAAAGTATGGCGTAAAAGCCAGTCTTGCTGTGCGTAATCATTCTACGCTAGCGTTAAATATAAAATCTGGTAAAATCGATTTTATCAGCGATTATGGTAATTCTGATGATGCTCGAAAGTTCGGCATCCAGGTAAACCCCTACTGGTACAAAGACCACTTTACCGGCAAATCTAAGGCCTTTTTGTCTGAAGTGATTCCTGCTATGAATGATGGAAACTGGGATAAATCCGAAATTCAATACGATTACTTTAATGTAGGTTGGTATATTGATGTAAATATCGGTAAATGGAATAAACCTTACGAACTAACAAAATGATAAAAGAATATTTGATTATGGGTGTCGCCATACTTGGCGCACTCTTTTTAGCTATTTGGACTTATCCGAAAAATGATACTGTAATTTCCTGTAGTATTGCGGAAATTAGTCCTGATTATACGCAGCAAATGCGTGAACAATGCCGTCAATTGAGGAGTGTTAAATGAGTTTAGCTATTGTAAATTTTATTTTAGGTGTAGCAAATATTTTTATTGCTGGTATGAATTCCAGTATGATACTCTTTCGAAAGAAAGATGGTATTCGAATTGACTATAAAGATTATCTAGCAACACTTATACCACTCACTGTGGGTGTTTATTTGTTGATTTACACCATTGGTCAACTTGGAGGTAATTGATGAAATATCTCTATCGATTTTTATTTAAAAAAGATATCACCAATTTTGATTTGATTGGTGTGGTGGCGATTACTTTTTTGGCTATAAATAAAAGTCTTTGGTTTTACATACTGATTATTCCTTTCGTTGTACTCAGTGTGATTTTAACTACGCATTTCGAAGTGACAGAAAAATTAAATAACTAATAAATACAAATATGACCTGTGATAACGAAACTATACACCAAATTAACCGCCATTTGTTCTCTATGTTGGGTTCTGCCGAACTAGTTTACAAATGGTGGGAATCTCCTAACAAGTATTGGGAAGGAAACACGCCAGCTTCTGTTTTCGAAACGGGTGAACAAGGTGTTCAAGAGGTGTATAACTATGTCATGTGGCACAGTTACGGCGCAGGAGGTTAAAATTTTAATTTCACTAGATGGTTTGACCAAAAAAGAAAAGAAAATGCTTCAAATTATGTGGAGCATGGACAATAAAGAACAACTTCAATATTGGGTAAGTTCATTGAATAAACGTGATCGTATAACTGCAACATCCTTACTGATGTTAATTAAGTATGAAATGATGGAAAATATGATGGATGATGATTATACAGAAGCCAATGAAGTATTAAGTAAATTCACATTATCGGAATAAAATAATATGGGAATGTTTGATTATTTGCGTTTTGAAGGTAATGAGTATCAAACCAAAGATACGCCGAATCAATTACTTGATAATTATGAGTTGAAAGATGGATTTTTGTATGAAGAACAGTATCAATCACGCTGGGTTGATGACGAAAATTCGCTTTTCAAAGGCTATTTGGAAAAATTTAATGAAAATTGGGTAAAAAATGAAACTTTTACGGGCGAAATTCGTTTCTATCGTCACTTAGACAAAAAATACACTGAATGGGAAGAATTTTCAGCGTACCTTGTTCGAGGAAAAATCGAAAAATTAGTAAAATTAGAGGAAAATGAGCATAAAGTCATTTTTTGAGTGAAAAAATGTTTAAAGATTCAATAAAAATTCGAAATTTTGTAGCAAAAGACTTAAGAACGCCAAAATATTCACTGAAAAGACAAAAAACAGCGAAAGATTTTGTTCGATCTGTCGAAAAAATGAAAATACGAAAAGAAATCCGAGAAAATTATGCGTACTGAAGGCACTGTCCCTGAAGATTATGATGGATTTTACTTTTTACCGCCTGAAAATGAAAATGAAGAAGGATTTATCTTTCATTTTTTCAAATTAAAGAATGAATTGAGTGATGGCAATCCTATTGATAACTCAAAAATGGGTGATATGTTTCATGTTGCCTTTTTTAAACGTAATGATTTTGGAAAACCTGAATTTGACGATGCTTTTGAGGCAATTTTTATTGATCCCATCACATATGTTAGTAAAACTTTAATGGGCTCGGAAATTTACGGTTGTTTTTGCCGTAAAACTGATAAGTCGGTAGAATGGTTTCAAGATTACCTCACTAGAGTAGCAAAGCCTGTTACAATATCCAAAATGATAGATGCATTGAGAAGTATTGCCGAAACTAAATCTTAATTGAATAAGGAACTATATTATGCCTAATTGGTGCAACAACTCTATCACTGTGAAGGGTGATATCGAATCTATTGATAAATTTCAAAAATTTCTGGATGATAAAAATGGTAAAGAGTGGTTCGACTTCATTCTGCCTTGTCCTGAAGAATTGAAAAATGTTGGTGATGTTTCATTCCACGATAAACGCAACGAAGAACTGATGGCTAAGTATGGATATCAAGATTGGTATTCTTGGTCGTTAGATAATTGGGGTTGTAAATGGAATTGTGACGCTCAAGATTGGGATCGTGATGAAGATACTATTACATTCTGGTTCGATTCGCCTTGGGGACCTCCAATTGCATTGTATGAAGAAATGGAAAATCAAGGATTTGATGTAGAAGCTTATTATCACGAAGAAGGTATGGCTTTCGTTGGTAAATTCGTTGATGGTATTGATGAAAATTATGAATATTCTGACCTAGAATCTCTGGATGATATTCCTGAGGATATAGTTGAATATTGGGGTATTCGTGATCGCATGTTGGATGATGCAGAATGGAATGAAGAAATAGATTGGAGTAATGATGATGATGAACCTGAGGACTTTACTTCAGATACCGCAAAAGATTGGATTAAAGGTCTTTTGAAAGATGGCGTTGTTGAAATTACTTTTACTAAAACTGATGGTACTGAACGAGTAATGAAATGTACACTGAAAGATGAAATAATTTCTGAACACTGGATTCCAAAAAATACTGAATCACAAAGAAAATTTTCAGATGACGCTTTGCCTGTTTTCGACGTAGAAGCAAAAGGTTGGCGTTCCTTTAGATTCGATTCAATTAAAGGTGTAGATTTTACACTCGAATAAGTTTTGAGGGGCCGGAAGCATTTTAGGTATATGCGTCCGACTCATAATCGGGGGATAGAGAGTTCGAATCTCTCCCGGCCCACCATTGTCAATTTGATAACTAATTATCAAGGTGATAATGTTGTATTTGTGCAACAGCCGCTTGACAAAAAATATTTTTTACTATATACTACACACATATTGAAATTTGCAGTAAAAAAACATAAATACAGGTACTATGATGAAAAACGAATTAAATTGCAAACCCGCTTTAGATATAGAAATGCCATCAATTTGGCAGGCCTCAGCACGCTTTATTAATACAAGCGGACTAGGCTACCACGATCAAGGGGTTTTTGTATAGATTATTGAAGTACCAGATAACCTACAGAAACCCTAAGATCGAAAGACTTAGGGTTTTTTGTTTTATACGCTATTCGCAACGAGTGTGAGCCGGCGTACAATAAAATGGCAAAAGGTCGGAACCGAGGATGAAAACGCTGGCGATAACAGCAGAGTAAAATCCGGATCAATTGGGGATTGGTGAAGTGGTATCACAGCGGATTTTGATTCCGTTATTGTAAGTTCGATTCTTACATCCCCTGCCAAACAAAAGAATACTCTTTGAGGTCTTGGTCGTTACCTGCGTAGCAAAAACGGCGACAGAGTATTCTTCTATTTGGTGAATATTCCGGTGTAGTATAATGGCAGTGCGGCGGTCTCCAAAACCGTTAGTGGGGGTTCGATTCCCTCCACCGGAGCCATGATTATGTAAACTATAATAAGGAGAAACAATCATGGGGCAATATCAGTTTTAATACTAGTGGTGGTTTTTATTTTTTACATACACAAAAATTTTTAAAAAGGAGTCCTGTCATGGATAGTGACAAGAGTGGCAAGATGCTGGGGCTATAGTCAAATGGTTAAGACATCAGACTTTTAATCTGTAAGGTCAGGGTTCGAATCCCTGTGGCCCCACCATATAAAAACACATTCAAACACATAATGACACCCGGGGTTATGGATTACTGTTACGAGAATCCAAGAATGTGTTTCTATATGATACAATGGTGACCTTAGTGTAGTGGTCTGCACGCCAGATTGTGGACCTGGCAGTATGAGTTCGATCCTCATAGGTTACCCCATGCATCGTTAGCTCAGTGGTAGAGTCCTTGCCTTACAAGCAAGTTGTCGGTGGTTCGAAACCATCACGATGCACCAAATAACTCGGTATGGTGAAATGGTATCATGCGTGGTTTGGGACCATGCGGCGGAGGTTCGATTCCTTCTACCGAGACCAAATTTAGGAGAATGATATGTCTAGGACTTTTCGTAAAGAAAGAAAAACTTCAAAAAAAGTTAGAGATGGTCGTCCGCAATATGTTTCAAAAAGTTGTGAACATCACGGTGGTTGTCCGTGGTGTGAGAGAAATCGTTTGATTAATCAAAAGAAACAGGATCAAACAAAGTTTTATGTTTAATGGGGGATTGGTGCTAATTGGGAACACATGTGCTTTGCAAGCATGAGTAAGCAGTTCGAATCTGCTATCCTCCACCAAATGTTATGCAGCTCTCATAGTTAAGTGGCATAACTCATCCTTGGTAAGGATGCATTACAAGTTCGATTCTTGTTGAGAGCACCATGCAACTTTAGCTGATGTGGTCATAGCGGCGGCCTGAAGAGCCGTTGAATCAGGTTCGATTCCTGGAGGTTGCACCAACTCCGGTTTAGCTCAGTGGTAGAGCATCGTCTTGATAAGGCGAGGGTCGGTGGATCGTTCCCACCAACCGGAACCAAAATTTGCCCCGGTGACGGAACTGGTATACGTGTTGGTCTTAGAAGCCAAATTTTAGGAGTTCGACTCTCCTCTGGGGCACCATTAAGGAGTAATCATGCAAATAAATTCTATTACATATTTGGGATGGCAAGAAAATCTACGAACTATAGAAAAAAGAATTAATTATGATTATCCAAACGGTAATGATGTAGTTGTCGTTGAGCGTAGATATTATCCGACCACTGTGTATGATGTAAATGGTGTTATAGATATTGTCACTAAAGGAAGTAACATCGACAAAACAATTTAATATCGGTCTTTAGTAAAATGGATGATTACGGCGGGCTACGGACCCGCAGGTGGGAGTTCGATTCTCTCAGGACCGGCCAAAATTTATGGAAGTGTGTCTGAGTGGTTTAAGGTATCGGTCTTGAAAACCGACGACTGTAAAAGGTCCGTGAGTTCGAATCTCACCGCTTCCGCCATTTAAAGGAAAAAACATGATACTCAATATAGTACTACAAATATTTTTTTATTGGTTTGTATTAGGTATTGGAATTGCATTACTCATGTTTAGTTGCCTCATGTTTGCTAATTTTTGTGATACAATGGTGAGTTGGCTGAGTGGCTTAAGGCAGCGGTTTGCTAAACCGTCGAAGGGTTAAACCTTCCATTGGTTCGAATCCAATACTCACCGCCATTTAAAGGAAAAATTATGTACGAGTCATACGAAGCTAAAATTGCAAAACAGAATTTAATTCATGGCGCTTATTATGCAGGCAGTTGTCGTAATGCAAGTGAAGCACGATGGAATGCTGATAAACAAGTATTTGTACATTGGCGAACAAAGTTTAATCATACTTTTTTGGAAGAAATAAAACATCCAGAAGATGATCAATTGTTTGATGTATTTGTGGTAGAAAGTATTTTGGAAAATCCTTCAAAAGAAATTCCATTCGAATAAGGGGGCATTATGCCAGCAGTATTTCTAGTTAGTGATACACATTTTGGTCATGCTGGCGTATGTAGATTCCTGCGTGACGATGGTACGAAACTTAGGCCATGGGATAATCCAGAAGAAATGGATGAAGAAATGGTAAAACGTTGGAACGAAACAGTTCGACCTAATGATAAAGTTTACCATCTTGGTGATGTTGTAATCAATCGCAAGTCTCTCCAAATCCTTGAAAGGTTGAACGGAGATAAAGTGTTGATTAAAGGCAACCACGATATTTTTAAACTTGAAGATTACACTAAACATTTTCGTGATGTTCGTGGTTACCATGTAATGAATGGAATGATTCTTAGTCATATTCCTGTACATGAAGAAAGTCTTGGGCGTTTTGGAACAAATATTCATGGACATCTTCATTACAACAGAGTGATGAAAACGATTAGTGTCCAAGAATGGGGTCCTTACGATGAAAGACCTTTTACTACACAGAAAAAAGTTCTTGATCCGAGATATTGGTGCGCTTGTGTTGAACACACCGATTATCGTCCAATTCTTTTTGAGGATGCGATTAAGAAAATTAAAGAACAAGGTGGGACTATTGGATTTAAAAATGGAAATGGTCCCACTGTAGATTAATGGTAAGGTGGCTGAGTGGTCCAAAGCAGCAGTCTGCAAAACTGTAAAACCGTGGGTTCAAATCCCACCCTTACCTCCATTTATTATCAAGTTGATAATGTTGTATTTTTACAACACCACTTGACAAATACTGTGGTTAGTGTATAATAGATTTTCTAGAGTAAGAGTTCATTAACAATTTGATAATTTTTGCACCCATCGTCTAGCGGTCAGGACATTGCCCTTTCACGGCAGTAACACCGGTTCGATTCCGGTTGGGTGTACCATATTGAAGCACATTATATTCTGGACACACTGGAGCACCGAGGTCGTGTGTTATACTCCTGTCGGGGTGAGATTAGAGACTTCTGCATAGTGTGTTTCAATATGGCACTTTAGTTCAGTTGGTTAGAACGCCGCCCTGTCACGGCGGAGGTCAGGGATTCGAGTTCCCTAAGTGTCGCCAAGTTTAAGATTTATAAATAAGATTAACTGTAAAGGATAATCTTATGAATAAATGTAAATGGCATCTTTGTACTAATGAAACTGAAACGGTATTTTGTGGCATAAAATGTAAAAACAAATTTCATACTAAGAAGAAAAGAAGAAATTTAAAATTACAAGCGATAGAATACAAAGGTGGTAAATGTGAAAAATGTGGATATGACAAGTGTGTTGAGGCATTAGAGTTTCATCACCTTGATCCTAATGAAAAAGAATTCGGTATTTCTAAAACAGGCAATACTTATTCCTGGGAAAAAATAAAAAATGAAATAGATAAATGTTCTTTGCTTTGTGCGAATTGTCATCGTGAAGTACATGCAGAAAAGTTAAATGTAGATTAAAATCTATTCCGCAGAACCCGAGCTTGGTGCATGGGCGTGGCTGTTAACCACTGGTTAGTTGAGTTCGATCCTCAAATGCGGAGCCAGAATCCGGTTACTACTTTCCTGAAAGTAGCGTGTAACTACGAAAATTGTTCGGTGGCTATGGCACCGTTAGCGCATACGTAAGCAGACAACATAGCAGCGTGGACACTACGTAGCAAACCGCTGATTAGTGTTCGGACAGGGTAACAACTCAGCTTGGGGGCGACCGTGGAAAAACGTGGCCTAAGCAATATTAGATTTGTAGTCTGTAAGCCATGGGCTTGATCATGCCTGAGTAACTATGCATACAAACGGTACATCCGGCCGGTAATTCCGTTGAGCACAGCAAATAGTGCAGACTACAATTCTAATATGGGTAGCGAGTAGCATTGGTGACTACACCTGACTGTAAATCAGGCGCTTCGGCATACGCGGTTCGATTCCGTGGCTACCCACCAAGTTTCGCGTGTGAGGCGAGGAGAGTAAAATCTCCCACCTTTTCAATTGCGGGTTAGAGGAGAGGTCGTCCTCGCTTGTCTCATAAGCAAGAAATCGTGTGGTTCGAATCCCACACCCGCAACCAATGGTAGTGTAGCATAATGGTAGTGCGCCACCTTCATACGGTGTTAGGTGCAAGTTCGAATCTTGCCACTACTACCAGCATAAGTAGTGTATAATAGCCCTTTTAGTTAAATGGTATAACAGTTGATTTGTAATCATCTATTGGCAGTTCGATTCTGTCAAAGGGCACCAATAACAAGGAAGTAAAATGAATGACGGCGGCAAAGGAAGTAGACCAAGACCATTTTCGGTTCCACAAGATAAGTTTTCTGATAATTGGGATAAAATTTTTAAGAATGAATATCAGGATGAATTGAGTACTGAAGATTGTGTATTGGATGCTTTTGAAGATAAACAAGAAACAAAGCGGGATTAGTTTAATGGTAAAACTACAGATTTCCAATCTGTTGTTATCAGTTCGATTCTGATATCCCGCTCCAAAAAACCTCGGGGTCCCTACCCGTTATTGATAGGGGGTCTGTTGGCTTAACCATAACGCCAAGGCGCATACGATCTGCCTCAGAACTCAATTACATGGGTGCCAGAAAAATCGTAGGTGGGTATCACGCCTTGTTTGACCAGAAGTAAATGTGATGGACAGAGTAACAGCTCAGTTGAGGGCTAGTGAGGACTAGTAGCTTAACACTTATTCATGCGGATATAATTCAGTTGGTAGAATGTTTGCTTGCCAAGCAAAATGTCGCCAGTTCGAGCCTGGCTATCCGCTCCAATTTCTGGCTGTCGTATAACGGATAATACAAGAGACTTCTAATCTTTAAATCGGGGTTCGATTCCCTGCAGCCGGACCAAATATAAAAATTTATGTATGTAACAAAAAACGCTATATTTTTACACATACCAAAAACAGCAGGTACTTGGATTAAAAAAATTCTTGAACCACTTACACTGAATCAACGTAAACATGGAATATTGTTTACAAAACCTGAAAACAAAGAGGTTTTTGTTTTTACTAGAAATCCGTGGGACTGGTATGTTAGTCAGTATGAATTTAATAAAAATGGTTCTGATATAATGGGAACAGAAGGATTTTTATACGAAAAGATTACACATAAAGATTTTTCTGAATGGATTCATTTGATGAATAATCCTACTTATGAATTCAAAAACAAAATGTACAACTACAGTAGATTATTTGTTATGTTGAATAAAGAAACTGTTAATGATGTGAACAAATATATGCCTTATCAATGGTTAACGAATGAGGTTTCAGTCTTTCAAAACTATTATAATGTTTTTACGAAATATGCCACATATATTGGTAAACAAGAAAATATAAGAAAAGAATTGATTTATATGTTAGATAGATGTGGTGAACTAACGACCGAAATAGAAAGTTCTATCTTTAAAGAACCGCCTTTGAATGTGACTGTATCAAAAAAAAATTATAAAGATTATTATACTGATGAGTTAATGAAAATGGTTGAGATATCAAATTTTGATATCATAAAAAAACATAAGTATGAATTTTAAATACTAAGTTTCTTTTTCTTATACTTTTCTAAGAAAAGATTCCAATGATTGCGTGAATTTCCTCTTGTGACGGATAATTTTTTATCCCTCGGTAAAGGATCACCATTCTCATCACAAAGTATATTACATATATCACCCATACTTAATCGTTGATAATCGTGTCCAGCTATAATTTTAAGGGAACGAATTTTTTCTGCCCAATCTAATGCCTGAATAAAGTTCATATTGTCATTTTCCCATATTACGTGGCCACCATTACCATAAAAGTCATTAATTTTTGTTATGTCGAGTTCAATATCATTAATTTTCATTTCTCTATAACCATAAGATGAGAAGTTTTCATCAATGTCTGAGTATCTAAAAGTAAAGTTTTTGTTTATTTCTAAAGGACTTGCAATAACTATTTGATCCAACCAATTACTACGAATCCACTGATGAGTGCTTTCTAAACTTTCCAGTGTTTCATAAGGAAGTCCAGAAATAAACGCCATTGATCCAGCATAATAATTTTTTGGTGTATTGGATTTGAAAAAATTTTTTACATCTATTAAACCCGATTGTATTTTTTCAACTTTCATACCTTTACCAACAAATTGTGCGGATTTTTGATTGAAAGTTTCAATACCATAATAGTGTGAAAAAAAACCCATTCTAAGTAACTCATGTCTGTCTGCTGGTCTGCTTACCAATAAATCACCTCTAATGAACCCCGCAAAATAAGGTTTCCAAGGAAGTGTTTCGACAACATTAGCAAACTTTGTAATTTTTTCGGTATAATCATTAAATGTTTCGTCAGAAACTAGATAATCTTCAATACCCCAATTATCATAAGCATGTAGTAATTGTTCTCTAGCGCTTTCTGCTGTACGGGTGTAATCACCCTTTACGCCTAAAACAGGAAAATTACAATATTTACAGCTAAATTTGCAGCCTCTACTAAATTCTATTCTACCCCATTCTCCAGGTACAATAAAATCCCGAGATTCATATTTGATCATGGGATCTTGCATGGGAAAAGCAGGATAACTATGTATAGCGTTTATGAGTTTTGTTTTACTTCGTGTTTGAAAAGAAAATCTAGGTTTTTTACCATTACTGAACAAATAAGATAGTAATGTGTTTAACGCATATTCTCCGTAACCAGCAATGTGATAATGGATAATATCATTTGAAATTTGTTCTGTCTGTCCACCACTGATGAATATTATATCCGGGTAATTAATTTTTACCCACTCACAAAAAGGATTTATGGTATTTTTTATTTCGTTGCTGAAAAATAACCATGAAAATCCAAAAAAACGGGTGTTCTTGGTTACTCTTGATCGGACAAGTTCTTTTAGTTCTTCAAGAGTCCATCCATAGAAAAAGTCGATAACTTCGGCATTCCATCCTTGAGTTCGAAGATGGTGTGCTATTCGGTGAACACCGCTTGGACGACTTCTTAGGTTAGATGTTATAGAAAATAATATGCAATGATTCATTGCGTTATTTATATTATGTCGGTTAAAGTAATTAAAAAATCTTGCAAAAGAAATGTAGATGCTGTATAATTATAAAACGCCTCTGTAGTTTAACGGTAAAACAGCGGATTTATATCCCGTGTGCAACAGATAATTGGCCAATGTGGGTTCGACTCCCGCCGGAGGCACCAAACAATAAGGAGAATGTGTCGTGCGTAAACTTGATTTAAATAAAGTAAAAGATTACATCAACAATCAATCACCCGAAACCAAAATTTATATTGGTTGTGATTCTGAGCGATTTAAAGTTGATGGTGTCTGGTACGCCGATTACATTCTTGCTGTGGTAGTCCATATAAATGGAAACAACGGATGCAAACTTTTTGGTGAAGTTCAGAGAGAAAGAGATTACGATCAAAAGAAAAATCGTCCTAGATATCGTTTGATGAATGAAGTTTATAAAGTATCCGAACTTTACATTAAACTTGCGGATGTGCTTGAAGATAGACATGTTGAAGTTCATTTAGATATTAATCCTGATGAACATCACGGAAGTAACTGTGTGATGCAAGAAGCAATTGGTTATATTCGTGGTACTTGTAATGTAATACCTTTAATTAAACCAAATGCATTTGCGGCATCATACGCTGCTGACAGATTCAAAAGTTTAAGAGCAGCTTAGTTTTAATGCCTCGGTGGTGAAACAGGTATACACAGCAGACTTAAAATCTGCCGCTCGCGAGGGCGTGCCGGTTCGATTCCGGCTCGAGGCACCAAGTTTTATTCTATCTATTATTACGATAGAAAAATATCATTAGACTTTTTAGTATAATTGATGTAAACTATGACTAAGTACTGTAGTGGTACTTAGTCTTTTTTTTTTGGAGGAAATAAATGAAAACAGTAGGCGATGTAATCGAACCATTTGTAGTAACTGGTATTAATCCTGGTAGTGATAAATTTTTTGATATTACCGAAAAATCTTTTGATGGTAAGTGGAAAGTAATTGTTTACTATCCAAAAGATTTCACATTCGTATGTCCAACAGAAATTGTTGCGTATGACAAATTGTTCCAAGACTTTGCGGATCGTGATGCAGTTCTATTGACAGGTTCAACAGATAATGAATTCTGTAAACTTGGTTGGCAAGCTTCACATGAAGATTTGAAAAAGATCAAACATATTCAATTTGCTGACACAAGTAGGGATTGGGAAAAATCACTTATCACACAATTAGGAGTTTTCTATGAACCAGCGGGCGCAGCTCTTCGTGCTACTTTTATTATCGACCCTGATAATGTTATACAACACGTTACGGTTAACAACCTCAATGTAGGCCGTTCACCTGAAGAAACACTTCGTGTTCTTGATGCTCTTCAAACTGGAGAACTTTGTGCTTGTAATCGCACAATCGGTGGCGAAACACTTTAATATTGGAGGAAAATATGTTGGAATGTTTAATCGTTGGAGATAGTATTGCGGTTGGTGTGAGTCAAGTTAGGCCTGAATGTCAAGCTATTGTGAAAAGTGGAATTAATTCTAGTGATTGGAATAAAAAACACTTACACAAATTAAAACCCACTAAAACTTTAATCATCAGTCTCGGTGCAAATGATTTGGGAATCAATACAGAAGGTAATATTCGTTCACTTCGTACAAATGCTCAAGCTGAAAGAGTATTCTGGTTGTTACCTAGTCAAAAACTAAAGCCAAAACAAGTTGAATCTGTAAAGTTGGTTGCAGCAGAATTTGGTGATACGGTGATAACAAGACCTGAAACCAATATTAGTTCTGACGGTGTACATCCAACATATAAAGGATATAAAATTTTAGGAGATCAAACAAAATGACAACGTGGGTAGATTCGTTAAAAGAAGTAAGTATTCCTGATTATGCTAAGGATACAAAACTTAATATTGATGCAGTAATTAAGCGTAGCACATTACCAGTAGAAGAAGCAGAGGCAGTAGCACTTGCAGCAGCGTTTGCAACAGGTAATTCGAAATTTTGGACATGGCTTCATTTGCAAATATCGGATCGCAAAGAAGCTGATGCTGCACTTACTGCTGGTGCAATTATGGCGCAAAATAACGTTTGGTATCCCTATGTTGAAATGGCTGATGATCCAAATCTTTCTGGACTTCCAGCGCAACTACGTATGAATGCTATCGCAAATCACGGTGGCACAACTAAAGCAAGATTTGAGGCTTACAGTTTAGCTGCAAGTATTGTTGGTAAATGTCATTTCTGTGTAAAAGCTCATTATGAGACTTTAAAGAAAGAAGGTTATACGGTCGAACAACTCAGAGATATTGGTCGTATCGCCGCAGTAATGAAAAGTGTCGCAAGCGTTTTAGCCAATTAAAACAGTGGGAACTACGTTAGTTCCCACTTACATTCCAAACTACTATTATTAATACTAAATAGTAATAATGATCCACCTCAAACTTGGTGTATATTATCAAGTGTCTTGACCGCAACTTAGGTTGTGCCGTTCTCATAATTCTTTGTTTTACTTGCGTTGTTTGATATGACAACAATCAAGGGTAACCAAAATGTCCGATAGTTCGGAAGATATAAAACCTGACTTAAGTAAATTTAAACCAAAAAAGAAAAAACTTGCAGTACCGGAAGAATTTTTAGATAATGCGAAAAGTTACGATGATAAGTTAATCGTAGTGAAAATGTTTGCAGAGAAAAATAAACAAAATACCGTCAAACTTTTTAAAGATATGTTAAAAGATGCGGTAGAAAGTAAAAAAAGAAAATAGTCTAAAATGGATCCACTAACACTTTTTGCTTTAGCAAACGGTGCGGTTAAACTTGTAAAAGAAGGTTGTAAACTTTACAAGGACATTCAAGGAGCTGCTGGGGACATTAAAGATGTTCTCAAGGATCTTGACGACCAATTCAATAGTAAATTTAAAGATCATCCTCCAACCGTGGCTGAACGTAATCAGTTCGTCACGGAGAAAAATCGAATAATTGAATTAAACAAAAAGGGTGGTGAGACAACCGATATCTATACACAAATAGGACAACACTTAGGTGTGTATTTCGACAACTATTACAAATGTTTAGCTGTGTTTGAGGAAGAAGAACGCCGCAGTCGAACTGAAGTATATCACGGTGAAGATAGTTTAGGTAAACGGGCTTTGATGCGTGTACTACTTAAAAAACAACTGGAACACATGAGTGCAGAATTGCGTGAAATTATGGTCTATCAAAGTCCACCAGAGTTAGGTCCGTTGTATCTTGATGTTGAAGAAATGATGAGAAAAGTTGGCAAAGAACAAAGTATTGTTATTGCTGCTGAAATGAGAAAAAATGCAGAAAAATCGAAAATAAAAGCTCGCCGCAAAAAAAGATTGCAATATAAAATTATGTGTTGGAGTATGAGCAGTTTAGCTATTTTATATTTTATTTGGTTAGTTTGGGCAATAGTTCAAGTTAGAGTAGAACATCAACCAGAATTGGGTAAATGTTTAATACCGAAAGGCACTTGGCCTTATCAACATTACAATAATTTAAAGTGGATAGATTGCGAAAACTAGTGTTGTAAAAAAACAACAGTATTAATATTTTGATAACATAACCCGCTTGACATTTAGACTGAAATGCTATATAATAGTGTAAGTCTAAAATTCAGGCGGGTTTTTTATTGGAGATTTAAAATGGCACGTATGCTCGATGCTAATCAAAAGTTTGCAGGCGCAGAACCGAAATTTTCAACAGAATTGACACAAATTGATCTTTCTAAAGCTTTATCCTGGTATTCACAAAATAAAGATTCGAAAGATTCTCAGAAATACGCTTCTGACTATTTTAAGAAAAAATTTAAGATGAATATTTCCGATATAACTAAAACGAAACCACCAACTTTTGGTTTCGTGTGTAGAATAGTTTCTAATGGTGGAATTTTATCTCAAAAAGATCAAGAGTGGTTTGATTCTGAAGTTGAAGATGTTAAAAAGAAAGTTTCGACAAAAAAAGTTGTTGAAGATAAAACAAATAAAGTTAATACACCTAACATCCAAGATAGAATCAAAGAAAAAGCAAGTGAGTGTGTTGGTGAATTGGAAGGAATGATTGACATTTTAATTGATTCCAGATTTACTGAAAATGTATCACCTTACAGTATAATGCATACGATGGAAATAAAAAGTGTGCATACAAAACATGTCATAGATAGATTTAAGAAGGTTCGTGGTGAATACGATTTGGTTATAAGTACTACTGATCCAGAAATAAAAGAAGGTTATTCAAATTTCAAAAAAACTGATTTGAAAAAACTTATTGCTTTCTGTGATCAAGTTATTTTGGATGCAAATAAGATTTCGGGTGAAGCTGTAAAATCTAGAAAACCAAGGAAACGTAAGGTAAAAACAGCAGAACAACTTACGGCAAAAGTTAAAATTTGCCAAGAGTTTAAAGAATTAAACTTGACTTCCATCGATATTAAGAGTATAATAGGAACTATGCAACTTTGGGTCTACAATACCAAAACTAGAAAACTTGGCGTTTATCACGCCAGTGATGCAGGTGGCCTAAGTATCAAAGGAAGTTCGCTTCAGAATTACAGTGAAGATAAATCGATTCAGAAAAAACTGCGTAAACCTGAAGTTACTTTACCCGAGATACTTAAAGGTGGAAAAGTTTATTTGAGAAATGCAATTGATGGAATTAAAGCTGTTGCAGCACCTCTGAGTGGAAGATTAAATGAAGATACGATACTACTAAGGATAGTAAAATGAAAATTGCAGTTTGCAGTGATCTTCACCTAGAATTTGGAGACTTAGACCTTCACAATGATGAAGGTGCTGACGTTTTGATTCTTGGTGGAGATATTCTCGTTGCAGAAGATTTAAAAGGTGCAGGATCACCGATTGTTAAAGTGACAGAAACATTGTCTTTACGTGCTGAAAGATATATAAATTTTATCAATCGTTGTTGCGAAAGATTTCCTTTTGTAATTTATATCATGGGAAATCATGAACACTATCACGGTGATTTTGCCGAAAGTGATAAACTTATTAAAGGAACATTTGGTGATTTGAAAAATTTTTATTTTCTAGATAAAGATTGGATCAATATCAACGGTGTCTTTTTTTATGGTGGTACATTATGGACTGATATGAATAATGAAGATCCAAGAACAATGCGAGAAATGGCTTACTGTATGAATGACTATAGAGGAGTAGATAATTCTTCAAAGATGGTTCAATATCGTGTGCCAGTTTTCGATGAAAATAATAAAGAAAGTTTTATTTTTAAAGAAAAAACTGCTCAGTTTACTCCAGAAGATACTGTGATCGACCATAAAGAATTTTTAAAAGGACTTGATCTTGCTCTTGGTTTATATCCAAATCATCAGTTTGTAGTTGTTGGACATCATGCACCAAGTAAGGCAAGTACACATCCACGTTATAAAAAAGAAGTTATAATGAATGGCGCATACAGTACTAATCTGGATAACTTTATTCTAGATCGTAGGCAGATCAAATTATGGACTCATGGACATACCCATGAGGATTTTGACTATATGATTGGTACGACAAGAGTTGTATGTAATCCTAGAGGGTACGATGGTTACGAAGAACGTGCCGATACTTTTAAACTAAAGTATGTGGAGATTGACTAAATACTTCACAAACTAATTGAAAAACAAAATGATTATCTTTGATTACAATCAAGTGGCAATTTCGTCACTAATGGAACAAATCGGTTCTTCTAAAAAACCTGTTGAAGAAGATTTGGTACGACACATGATTCTAAATGTGATTCGTACCTATGTAAAAAAGTTTAAAGAAAAATACGGACCAGAAGTTATTATTGCTTGTGATAATAAAAACTACTGGCGCCGTGATATATTTCCAGAATATAAAGCTTCAAGGAAGAAAAGTCGAGATGCCTCGGGTCATGACTGGACTTCTATTTTTGAAGTTCTAGGTAAAATTAAACAGGAATTAAAAGATCATTCGCCTTATAAAGTTATCGATGTTGATACTTGTGAGGCGGATGATATTATTGCTGTTTTGACGATGAAACATTCTTCAACACAAAACGTCATGATACTTTCTTCGGATAAAGACTTTGCTCAACTGCAAAGATTTCCAAATGTTGAACAGTATTCTCCAATTCTTAAAAAATACATTAAAGAACCTTTACCACTTCTTCAACTCAAACAACTAATTATTCGTGGTGATAAGGGTGATGGTATTCCGAATATTCTTTCTAAAGATGATGTATTCACTACAGGCGGCAGGCAAAAACCAATAACAGAAGCAAAAATTATAAATTGGTTGAACCAAGAAGCGAAAGATTTTTGTAATGAAGAAATGTTCCGCAACTATAATCGTAATGAAATGTTAATCGATTTAACTAAAATACCAGAAAGTCTTGTTGAGAAAATTTTAGATAGATATGATAGTGTGAAACCGAAAAGTAAAAATGAATTTATGAACTACATGATCTCCAATCGTCTTAAAAACCTGATTGAAGTGATTGACGAATTTTAAGGACTAAAATGGAATATCTTTATTCGGAGATTCTTGATATGTTTGAGAAGGCTCCAACAAAAAAAGAAAAAATTGATGTATTAAAAAGATTTGAACATCCAACGTTTAAAGAATTTTTTAATTATGTTTTTAATCCAAATATTGTATTTGATGTAGAAATACCTGAATACAAACCTTCATTGGATCCAGCCGGATTAAATAATGCATATCTTGATTCTGAGTTAGAAAGAACCTACAGATTTATTGTTGGTCATCCCAAAAGGGCTAATGGACTAAAACCAAAAAAACAAACTGAACTACTATTAATTCTCTTAGAAACTTTACACAAAGATGAAGCGGATCTTTATGTGCGAATGTTGAAAAAAGATTTAAAGATCAAATTTTTAACCAAAAAATTCATCAAAGAAGTTTATCCAGATTTACCTTTTGAGGCGTAAATGAAAATTGTTGTAGTGTCTGGTGGTTTTGATCCCGTTCACTCTGGACATATTGAACTCTTAAAGAAGGCTTCTGCTTTGGGTGACATGCTAATTGTTGGTGTGAATTCTGATGATTGGCTTCGCCGCAAAAAAGGCAAAGAATTCATGCCTCTACAAGAAAGAAAAAAAGTCTTAGAATCTATTAAATGGGTTGATGCTGTTTGGGAGTTTGATGACTCTGATGATACTGCATGTGAGTTACTGGAACGAATAAAAGATTATTATTGGACTTTTGGTAAATATGAAATTATATTTGCTAATGGTGGTGATAGAACAAAAGAAAATATACCTGAGATGAAGGTATCTGATGTTTCTTTTGTTTTTGGTGTTGGTGGTGAGGACAAGAAAAATTCAAGTAGTTGGATTCTAAACGAATGGAAATCACCCAAAACAGAAAGACCTTGGGGTTACTATAGAGTTTTACATGAAGTTCCTGGAACTAAAGTTAAAGAACTAACTGTAAATCCTGGACAGAAGTTAAGTATGCAAAGACATAAAAAACGACGGGAATATTGGGTCGTTACTGAAGGGCAATGTGACGTTAAAAGTATGTTGCCTGGTGGATATGACATGCCTACAAAAATTTTATTTAAACACGATACATATTTTGTGCCATTGGGTGAGTGGCATCAACTTTGTAATCCGTATGAAACTCCGTGTAGAATAGTTGAAATACAATATGGTGAGGAGTGCAATGAAGAAGATATTGAGAGGAAATAAATGAAGGTAGCTGTTGTAACTCCAACGATTGGATCTGAAACATTAAGTCAATGTATTCAATCTGTTGATGAACAAACATATGAAAATTTGACACATTATATTTTTCTTGATGGTGAAAAAGAGTATGGTAATAAAATTTGGCATCAACTTGAGGGTGCGACAAAGGTCAAAACAGTCCGCCTTGAAGAAAATGTGGGAAAAGGTTGGTATGGGCATCGTGTATATGCTGCATGTAGTTTTCTTGTCAATGCTGATGTTATATGTTACCTCGATGAAGATAATTGGATTGAGCCTAATCACATTGAGGAATTGGTTAAGGTACTTCAAGAAGGAAACCAGTGGGCTTATTCGTTAAGAAAAATTTACAACAAAGAAGGAGAATATCTCTGTGAGGACAATTGTGAATCGCTTGGCAAATGGCCTGTTTATTTTAATGATGAAGTATTTCATATTGATACCTCAAGTTTTGCTGTTAGGCGTGACGTTGCTGTTGCTATTGGCCACGCCTGGTATGGCCAGTGGGGTGCCGATAGGCAATTTTTCACCCATCTAAAAAGAAATTTTCCTAAATTTGAATGTTCAAACCAGTATTCGTTGTGTTATAGACTTGATGGTAATGAGAATTCAGTAAACTTAGAATTCTTTGAAAAAGGAAACAAAGTTACTGAGGAAAAGTATAATAAAAACTATCCTTGGCTTTATAGAACTAAAACTATTGATGAAATTGGACCTGGCATTCGAATCGTTGCGTAATATGTTTTCTAGACCTAAAGTACTTGTTACAGGAGGTTCAGGATATCTAGGTTCTCACGTTTGTAAAATGTTGAAACATGAGAACTGGAATGTTACGATACTTGATTTAAAAGAACCTAATCATAAGTATTATGATCATTTTGCACAAGTTGATATTTGTGACTATGAAAAGATGAATCATTTTTTTTGGAAAAAAAACAATTTTGACATAGTGTTTCACTTCGCTGGTGAAATAGAAGTAGGTGAATCGGTAAATAAACCAACTTATTACTACCATACAAATACTGGTGGAACTTGTACACTATTACTTTTGATGAAAAAATATGGATGTGAAAATATCATTTATTCTTCAACTGCCGGATTGTATCAATCAAAAGATGATCCACTAATTGAAGAAGATGAGTTAAATCCTTTAAACAATCCTTATGCTGGTAGTAAATATGCATCAGAATTGGCTATAAAACAATCCAGGTTTAATTACATAATTTTTCGATACTTCAATTTAGCTGGTGCTGATGAAGAAGGAGATATAGGTGAGAATCACGAACCAGAAACTCATCTGATTCCTAAAATTCTACAAAATCTAAATAGTTTTGAAATATATGGTTCGGATTATGAAACTGAAGATGGTACTTGCGTGAGGGATTATGTACATGTATCTGACGTTGCGAAGGTGCATGTTGACGCAGCAAAATATTTGTTATCCGAAAAAAAATCTCATGTACTAAATTTAGGTACAGGAACAGGTTACTCAGTATTGGAAGTTATAGATGCAGTTGAAAAAAATACAAATCAAAAAGTATTCAAAGAATATCATCCGCGCCGTGCGGGTGACCCACCAAAATTAGTCTCAAATATCAATTTAGCTAAAAAAATATTAAACTATGATCCTAAACATGACATTTCATCTATCGTGAAAACTGCATATAATTGGGAAAAAAATGGCAGAAAAAAATCTTGACTTTTCAACTACTTCAGATGAGATTGGTTTAGTCTTATTAAAGAATCATGTACATTTTTTAAATGGTAATATTGACGAACACAATACATTAGAAACGATCAAATGGATCATGTACGAAAATTTAATACCAGGAAATAACGACTTAATACTTTATATAAATTCAAATGGTGGAAGTTTAGAGGATGCTTTTGCACTAATTGAAATTATGAAAAAGTCTAAGAAAAAAATAAAGACGGTCGGCCTAGGATCAGTTTGTTCATCAGCATTTTTAATTTTTGCAGCAGGACATAAAGGTGAGAGGTATATTAGTAAATCTTCATCTGTTATGTGCCATCAATTCTCAAACGGGTTTGATGGAAAATATCACGATCTAAAATCAGCTGCAAAAGAAAATGATTTAGTAAATCAAAGAATGTTATCTCTGTTAAAGAGTTGTACAGGACTAGACACTCGTACAATTAAGACTAAACTTATTCCGCCAAGTGATGTTTGGTTTACGACAGAGGAACTTTTAGAACTTGGCATAGCAGACAATGTTTTTTAAGGAGGAAAAAAACAAGATGATTCACGGTGGTCAAAAATATCAAAAAACTCAAAAAACTAAGTTTAGAAAAAATCAAGATCGTGAGAAAGCTAAACAGGAAAAAAGTAGACACCATGATAAAAGTTTTTATCGTTTAATGAAAGAAGATAAGGATAGTTATGTCTTATAAAGAAATCTTAGAAAAACAAATAAAAGAACTTGAAGTAACAATCGCTAATTTTCAAGGCGACAAAAAAATTCTTCAAGATCAATTGAATAGATTAAAATTAGCCGAATTCGAAGAATCGGAAAGAGAATCTGGACAACAGTTGTTAAAGGGTTAATGTTGTAAAAATACAACACCTATTGACAAATGCTAGGATTTGTGACACAATCCAAGCATGTTTAAAATTCTCAAAGAAATAACGGACTGGTCAGATTGCAATTATCAAGTTTGCAATCATATATATTTGATAAGTCCGAAAAATAAAGTTATCGCTTTTGCAAATGGCGAAACTGGTGATATTGTCAAATTGAAAAATGGTTGGGATTTTGATAAGCGTTATCGAAAGTTTATCGAAGTTGTCAATAAAGAACTTTCCAATTTGATACCAAAAGATTATCAAAAAGAAAACAAGTTGCAAAAACCGCAACTTGTCAAATCTGCAAATATACGTAATTTCAAAGTCTTATCAAAAGGTAAAGAATATTACGTTTCTTATAACATTCCAGGAAGTTTCTATAATTGCAACTGTACAGGGTTCGGGTATCGTAGAACTTGTTCACATGTTAAGGCTGTTGCAGAAAAACAACAACAAACCGCTTGACATTATTACCTATTCCTGTATAATTGATCCTGTTGAGTGATTGATAAGGTTAAGAAAATGATAACGAATTTAGATGCATATCTGGAAGCTATCAAAGCTGACTATTTGACTATGGTGACGCCTGGTAATACTATTCAGGAAGAAATGTACCAGGATTTTTGTGATGGTTTAACATATAGCGCCGGTTCAAAATATATCAAAGTTTTTAAAGATAGAAAAGGCGGTTGTTCTGTACATTCTTTCATTTGCTTGAAAGATGACGCTAAATTTAAAAAAGGCGACATTTTGATGGCTGCTTCGTGGAATGCTCCTGCTCGTAATTTTGCTCGAGGCAATGTGATTGAAAAAACCTTTGACCGTGTTCGTTGGACTGGAGCTGTGTAATGGGAAATTTGAATACTTTTATCGTTGTCGCTGCTGCCGATAATATTTCGAAAATGACACCAGCGCAATTAAAACTACTGGCTGAACTTATTTCTGATTCTGAAAATGCAAATCGTTTATCCGATTATTTAAATTTTGCGATTCAAGATAAATTAATTTCTGAAATTGAAGTGCAAGATCCTGTCTGCTAATGATAATTTACACTTATCAAAAATCCAAGAAAAAGAAAAAGCTCACCGCAAAAGAGCGTGAGCTTCAAGATTCTTGGAACAAAATAGTTAATAAACATGCAAAACCAGTAGTTGTCAAAAAGAAAATTGTCAAATCGACAAGGTTTCCAAAATTGACAATTCCAGAAGGTCGTAACCCTTACGATATAAAATCGGTCGATTCTGGAGGCGGCCTGGCGAACTGGAATCGCAAGGACAAGGTGACCCAGTACACTGGTACAGCGATGAAGGGAATTGGCACCCTCCACAAGTCCAACGCGGTTCCTGTGTTCACGGACGAAGAAGCTAAAGATCAGGCGACGATGCGAAGATGACAATATTTCTATTTTGATAACAAAAATAATGCTTGCCTTCCTCCGTGGCTCCTGTATAATTGGTCTTGTTGATTGAGTGAGATATAAATTATGAAACTTCTTTCTACTGGTAACCCAAAAGTGTTAAAAGGAATGAAACAAGGTTATAATACCTATATTCTTCATTTAGCACCAGCAAATGTTTCTGGTTTTGAAACATGTCCTAAGCGTACCGCTGGGTGTACTGCTGCTTGCTTGAATACAGCTGGTCGAGGCGGTATGTTCAAAAAAGGCGAAACGACTAATGTTATTCAACAAGCTCGAATTCGCAAAACCCAATTCTTTTTCGAAGAGCGTAACGGCTTCTTTGAGTGGTTAGTAAAAGATATTGAAAAAGCCATTAAACAATCGGCTAAACTTAATTTGATTCCTGTATTCCGCTTGAATGGTACTAGCGACCTCGCGTGGGAAAAATATGAGGTAGTCCGTGCAGGCAAACTGTATCGCAATATCTTTGCGGCTTTTCCTGAAGTCCAATTTTATGATTACACCAAGATTCTTGGTCGTAAAATTCAAAATATTGAAAATTATCACTTGACATTTTCTGCTGCTGATGGTAATGATGCTGATGTAGCAAAAGCTATCGAGCAAGGTTATAATGTAGCTGTGGTGTTCGGGTTGAAAAAAACAGAATCGATGCCTGATGAATATATGGGTCGCCCCGTATATAATGGCGATGACAGTGATTTGCGCTTTATTGATCCGAAAGGTGTTGTGGTCGGTTTGTACGCAAAAGGTAAAGCGAAAAAAGATACGACCGGCTTTGTAAAATATCCTACTTTTATGTTGAAAGCTGCTTAATATGAATATCGTCATTATGATTGAAGAAGAACTTTCTTTTGGAGAATTGACTTGGGCACAAATTGCTGAAAAGTATAATGTTCCTGTTGGTGATGTTGAACTCATTTATGAAGAAATGATGAAACAGTTTGATGATTCCATGGACGGCGATTTTGATTCTGCCATGGCATCTGCTGGATTTGGCACTGATGAAGATTATGGTTATTATGGAGAGGAATACTAAAATGAATTTTCTACTTAGTGTGGAATATGATTCCGTTTCAGAATGTTATGTTGCTTGTTATTCTGAAGGTGAAGTGATTCAGCTCGGAGCAAATAATTATCAAGATGCTGTGCTTGAAGCTGACATGCTCGATGTTCAAAACTATGAAAGAGGATATAACTAATGGGTACTCGTTCGCTTACTTTTGTTTATGACGGAAAAACTCCAGTAGTTTGCATGTATCGTCAATTTGATGGTTACCCTTCAGGTCATGGGCAAGAACTTGCTGAATTTCTTTTCGATGGTAAACTCGTAAATGGAATTCCTTTAGGATCAAACGAAAAACTTTTTAATGGTATGGGTTGTCTTGCTGCACAAATGGTGGCAGCCTTTAAAGAAGCTGCAGGAGGATTTTATTTATTTTCCACCGATCTAGACCAAGACTCTTGGCAAGAATATGAGTACCATGTTTTTGAGGATAAAGTTATTGTTTATTCGGGGTATTCAAAAGAAAATAACGTACTTTTTAATGGGTCTTGGACAGACTTTGCCGAATTCTGTTCTGAGGATTATGTTTCTTGATCGGCAAACATCCACATATCGCTTGCCAAAATGTGCGACTTGTGGTATACTATAATCTCATTTAATGAAATAGGAGTATTTTATCATGGCAAAAACTAAACCTGTGAAAGCTGTTAAACTAAAACCTTTCGAGAAATTGCTCACCGTGATGATTAGCGGTAAGCCTGTAACGATTGATGAAATCGAGGCAACACTAGGTAAAGAAATTCACATGTATCGTCTTTCGACATACATTTGGCATATCAAAACCTTTGCTAACGGTGTTGTGAAGGCTATTAAAGATGGCCGCAAAGTGACGGCTTATCAAATCACCAACGTAAGTGAAGTGAAACAATATATGAAATCTGCTGGCGTAACCGCCGCAAATTTCGTACCTGGTCAAGCACAAAAAATCACCCGTGGTGGTGCAAAAGCCGCAGCTAAACCTGTTGCGAAAACAAAAGTGGTGAAAGCAAAAACACCTAAAGTTAAAACTGCTAAACCTGTTACTAAACTAAAAGATTTGAACTCTAAACCAGTTCAAACTCAGTTCGATGTACCAGTAGTTGAAGAAATTATGAATGATTCATTTGATCCTGAAGTGAATGATCTCGTTAATGAAATTCGTGATAGTATTATCGACTAATTAAGTTATGGGGAAGTGGCAGGCGTGCTTACTTTTAAACAACAACAGACTATCGGGAGATACTCGCCGTGCCCCCAAGTTTTATGAAAAAAAAATTACTTTTTTCGTTAATTTTCCCTTCATTATGTTATGCAAATGTAGCTACTGGAGTAGGAGAATTTTACTTTGGTCCAGAAACAGCAGAAAATACTGCTTGTGAATATGCCTTTCAAAAATCTAAACAAGATGCTTTACAACGGGTTTTTGGTGAAGAAATCGAATCATTTACAAAAGAGAATTGTGTAAGTGAAACGAAGTGTTCGATTGATGTTGAAACTTATACACAAATGTTTGGTAAAATAAAACATATTTCGAATAAAGATGTTAAAGTTTATCAAGATTTTGGTAAAAAAGTTTGCAGAGTTATCATCGATACTGTAGTTGAAAGGAATGACAATAGAACAAAGTTTAATATTTCGGGAAAATTCGATTATTTTGAAAATGAAGAATTAGATTTCTCATTTGTTTCTAATACTAAAGGACATGTTTCTATTTACAATTTTAGAAACGACTTATATGAAAAAGTATATGAATTGCCATTAAGTAGATTAAACAATGAGATAAAACTTAAAAATGAAAATGAAAAAATTAAATTAAAATTACCTAGAAATTCTTTTCAGTCTAAAGAACTTTTAGTTTTTATCTTTTCTAAAGAAAAACTTATTGATAAAAAAACTTTAAATTATTTCGAATTTTCAAATATGGTGAATTCTTTGGATTCAAAATTCAAAAAAACCATTTATCGATATGTTACAGTAAGTAAAAAAAGTGAAGAAGTAAATTTTAAAAGTTCAAAACAAGTTATAATTTCTAGCGATGTACCACCTTCAGTAGTTCGTTCTATTTCTAAATCAGGAAACTAATATGAAAAAGTATATTCTTATTCCACTAGTGTTATCGATGACTGCCTGTAGTTCTATTAAATACCAAACTGGTATGGAGTTTAAAGCGCCTGAGTTTGGTGGAGGCAGTCAACAATCAGAGGTTAGATATCCAGATTGGTATAATGAGAAGCCATCAAAAGATGATACAGCTCTTTATGCTATCGCTTCTGAATACTCTCAGAACTTTCAATTCGCGGTTGATAAATCAATGTTGTCAGCTAAACGTGAATTAGCCTCACAGTTTTCATCACATGTTGATGCGATGTTCAAAGACTATGTTACAGAAATCGGTGAAGTCGATTCATCAACTATACAAGAAATTAATCGTACAACTAAAATGATTGTTTCTAAAGTTAATCTAATTGGTGTACAAAGAACTCATTTTAAAGTTGTACATGAGAAAGATGGATATCGTGCATTTGTAAAACTTAAATATAATGCCGATCAGTCTAATCGACTGTTAGTTTCCGAAATCAAAAAGAATAAAAAACTATCAGCTAAAATTGAAGCTTCTAGAGCATTCAAAGAACTTGAAGAATCGATTGAAAATATGAAACAACAATGAAGATTTTAAAATATATACAGCATAGTGGTGCCACTGTAAGTGTACCTTTAAATCCACTTCATTGGCACTATTTTCCCAAGTTTTACAAACAAATGGACCCTTGGGATGATTACACATATATTATTGCATTTTTATTTTTACACATAACCATTTATATTAGTGATGGGAGCTGGTAATGACACAATTTGACTTAGAACAAGCTATTATTCGTTTATGGGGAACTGATGAAGATATTCAACTTCTTTATGAAAATGTAATGGAGAAAAATCCTTCAATCGATGATATTGCTAATACATTGACAGGTTTAAAACATATAATTCAGATGCGTGGTGAAAAATGTTTCGAACTTTTTGAAACTTTTACCCGTGAACACTATGAATTGAGAAAGCAAAATGAACATCTTTTATCTCAGCAAAAATCCTAAAGAGTGTGCAGAAATGCACCTCGATAAACATGTGGTAAAAATGATTATTGAGTATTCACAACTCATGTCAACTGCACACCGTGTTTTAGATGGTCAAGAATATTATGATTTGACTGCGAACAATCGTAAAATAAAACGCTGGCGATTAGATGATAAACGTGAAGTTGTAATGATGAAAGCTTCTCATGTTTCTCATCCATCAGGTGTCTGGGTTAGACAAAGTGACAGTAACTACACTTGGTTATATCAAATGTGGGACTATTTGTGTGCAGAATATACATATCGTTATGGAAAAATTCATTCAGTAGAAACTAGAATGAAAAATGCTTTGGTTGCTTTACCAAATAATATACCTGAAGGTAATTTTACTGATCCAACACCCGCTATGCCAGATGAATGTAAGATTGCCGGCAATTCTTTGGCTTCTTATCATAAATACTATTTGGAAAAGAAAAACCATTTTGCTAAATGGACTAAGCGACAACCTCCCATTTGGTATATCGATGCGATTGATAATAATGCCCACGTATAGATTTCAAAATATTGAAACTGGAGAAGAATTTGATGATTTCTTAAGTATATCATCTAAAGAAGAACTCCTACAAAAAAATCCTCACATTCGACAGGTGCTGACCACATTTGGCATAGCCAGTATGGTCGGCGATATTCATTCCAAAACTGATGATACTTGGAAAGAAGTTTTATCTAAAGTAGCAGAAGCACATCCAAATAGTAAAGTTGGTAGACAACATGGTAGAAGGTCAATTAAACAAGTTAAAACAGATCAGATTGTAGAAAAATGGAAAAACAAATAATTTGAGAAGGTTCTATATTATGCTAACTTTCTTTTGTAAAGGAGAGACTATGGCAAAAAGAAAGGACACTCGCACTAAAATTCCTATTCTGAGACAACACATAAGAGGTAATTTAGGAAGAAGGGAGTTACTTGATGATCTTGATAGATGGTTTTCTGATAAACGGGAAACACAATTAATAAACAACAATACTAACACAGGAAAGTTTGTACTAACATAAAGTTTAATGAATTTCAATCATGTGAAAATAGATGGATTAGATTATGAATTAGAATCCACAACTACAGAGAAGGGTAGAGTATATAAAACACCAGGAGGTAATTTCTACCCTTCAATTACCACCGTTTTATCTCATTCTACAGATAAAACACACTTAGAAGAATGGCGTCAAAGAATTGGTGAGAAAGAAGCCAACAAAATAACTAAAAAGTCATCAGATAGAGGCACTAAATTACACGAAGTTTGTGAGAAGTATTTACTAAATGAACTAAGCGATTTTAAAATTCGCATGATGATGCCTGATATAAAGGATTTCTTCATGCAATTAAGACCGCATATAGATCGAAACATTGGAGATGTTTTTGGTTTAGAATTACCTCTGTATAGTGATGTCTTGAAGTTAGCTGGAAGAACCGATTGTGTGGCTTCTTGGAATAATAAAGTATCAATAATAGATTATAAGAATTCCAGAAAAGAAAAGAAAGAAGAATGGATACAGAATTATTTTGTGCAATGTACGGCTTATGCTGTTATGTTCGAAGAAAGAACCAATATACCTATAGAACAAATCGTGGTGGCAATAGCTAATGAAGAAGGTACACCTCAGATTTTCATCAGAGAAAAGTCTAAATACATGGAAGAACTCCAATCTTATATTGAAAGGTATTGGACAAATGAAAAAGATTCTTCTACCATTGCTACTATTTCCAGTTCTGGCAGTTGGTAACGATACAAGTGAGGAACAAGACTTCACTTTGTTACAAAGCAAAATGGTTTGTGTGAGGGCTGAAGTAGTATATTCTTCATTAGATGAATATGGTGAAAAACCAATGATGCATATGATCTCACATCGAAGAACAAATGATGAAAATGGTGAAAGTGTTAATTCTTATCCAACGATCATGTTTGTTAATCCAAATACAGGCACCTGGTCATTGGTAGAGAAACATACAGAAAACATCTTATGTATAATTGGTATTGGTCAACAAATAAGACCTTACGGCCGATAAAAGCTTGACAAGTCATATATATTATGATATGATGTACAGAATTGTTGTAATCCCTTCAAGGTGAAGGCATCTTGGACGGGGGTTCGATTCCCCCCGGGTCCACCAAAAGGATTTTTATGGATCAATGGAACGATAGATTTCCTCCTTTAAATTTGTGGAATCATAGTCTATATTGGCGGTGGTTCCACGAATTTATTGAAGAAAGTTCTTCTGATGGGCTCGACCGGTTTCGACAGGGTGAGATAGCGGAGAAGGCAACACAGTAGGCGATGACTGTAAATCAAGCAAAAATAGTAACTGCAAACGATGAAAGTTACGCTCTAGCAGCTTAAACATGCTAGATGAGGTTTCGCAAGGTGTCCTTATCACCCAATCACCTTGCATATTTTTTTAGATTTATTTAATGAATATCAGTAGAAATTTTTTATGCTTGTTTCTATAGATAATACAGACAGAAACACCTGTCTATAACTAAGGAGAAAATTATGTGGACTAAACCTACTGCACAAGATATGCGTTTTGGATTTGAAATCACAATGTACATTGCTAATCGCTAAATAAGTCTTGTGGGTTTGGTGGCATCACCCGGACTTGTTCCAAAAAACCACCGCATTAAGTAATAAAAACACTAAATACATATATCGGTTCGCCGATATACACACAACACACAGGAGCAATTATGAGTAATCTTACACCGTTCGAGATTCGTCTTGAACTTCTTAAAATGGCGAAAGACCTTTTGTTGGAAGAATATCACTCTAGCAAAGATCGCCTAATCAATGAATGGCAAGTAAAGGTAGAGTCCGCTAAGTTAAACGGACAAGCAATACCTGAACATCCAGCCTTTCCAACTTATCCCACAGAAAACGATATCATCAACAAAGCACAGTCTTTGAATGGATTCGTTTCTAACATCACAGCAGAAAAGACACAGAGCAAAAAGTCTGCCTGACGGGAACAGAGATGCTTCGGCATCTCTCTAACTAACAAGGAGAAAATATGCGTTTTTTAACCGTATTAACTAGTATTTTATTTGCTATATTTTTAAGTTTCTTTGCATTTGCTTTTTCGCAAATACCAATACCCACTAAGTTGGATGTCAAACTTAGTGATTTAAGTAAAGATGCCAGAAAAGAAGTTGAGTGTTTAGCGCAAAACATTTATTTCGAATCCGCTAGAGAGCCCACTGAGGGACAAATTGCAGTAGCATTTGTCACTTTGAACAGAATGAAAAGTGGACGTTTTCCTAATTCATATTGTGAAGTAGTGAAACAGAAAACACAATTTGATAGGTATGTTGTTTGCCAGTTTTCATGGTATTGTGAGGACAAACCATTGGCGATTTTAAAGAATCAGGGCTTGACAACACGTAACAATTCATTGTATAATGAGATTGTTGAATTGTCTTTAAACTTTTATTTGAATCACGATAAAATGAAAGACCCAACTAAAGGAGCTCTTTTTTACCATGCGGATTATGTTTCACCTGGATGGCCTAACATGAAAAGAACAGCTTACATTGGTAGACATATTTTTTACAACAAAACGAAATGGAACGCTTAAACTATGGAGAACTTAATGAGTAACGAATCAAACAACAAAAGTTATGCTGTAATCTTTTCTATAACTGTTATAGTAATTTCAGCTATTATTGCTATTTGTATTTACGGATTGAATGAACGTAAATTGATGGCATCGAATATTGAAAATGCAATTTCAAAAGGAATCGATCCACTTTCTGTTCGTTGTTCCTATGCAAGGGGTGATGACATTATCTGCGTCACACATGCAGCATCTGGTACACGTTACAAATAAAATAGGAGATTTTTGTTATGGCTGTGCAACAACTATCAGTAAATACGCTTAGTAATCCTGCTGACCGCGAGAAACTTCTAGGTGTTTTAAAAGAATGTTCTAATTCTTTGACACGTATGGAAGGAGAAAAAGATTACATTAAAGAAGCAACAACTAACATTGCAAAGGATCTTCAATTACCTAAAAAACTTGTAGCCAAGATGGTTAAAGTTTATCATAAACAAAATTATGATGAGGAAGTTGCAGTACATGAACAATTTGAAACTCTTTATGAAACGGTCGTAAAATGAAATATACATTTACATGTGAAGATGATTACTCTAACTGGAAAAATTCTACAGAATTCTATGCAGAGTCATTAGATGAAGTTCTACAAAACTTTGGTTATTTTTTGAAAGGATGTACTTTCCATATTGATGGCGAGGTTGATATAGTGAACGATCATATTGAATCTACTGAAGATATTTACAAAAGTCCAAGTAGTATGGATTTCATAGTTGAATCTCTATCGTCATGGAGTAAAGATGAGAACAAACTTATGTCGCAACCAGAAAAATGTCGTATTTGCGGTTTTGCATTAGATATTATGGCTAGACATGATTGTTATCAACCCGGATGTCCACTTACAAAATCTTTGTAAGGTATGAAATTTATGCCGACCAAAGATGAAATGCTTAAATTTGCTAAAACTATAGAATCACTAGTTGCAAATACGGATTACAATTACATTGAAGCTATAGTAGAACATTGTAAGCAAACTGGTCTTGAAATTGAGGTTGCCGCTTCACTCATCAATCAAAATTTAAAAGCTAAGATTGAGAGTGAAGCTATGAATAATAATTTATTGAAGGTGAAAGGTAATCGATTGCCAATATGATAACTGGTTATGAGGCTTTTGGAATATATAATGCTCTCAAACTACATTTTACTCAGGAGTCATATGATTACTTTAAATATAATGGCAAAACAAATGTTAGTTTGAGTTCTTTTGAAAATAGAAAAGACAAATGGCACTTTACTAAACTTTCAAAAAAGTTTAATTTAAAAGATGACCTAGTCTTTTTTATTGTTTCTAATCTAGTCAACAATGAAAAACTTTGGATTGGAGATTTGTTAAATGATGATGCTGATATACAGCATATGAAAAGAAAAAAGGTGATACAGTCGTTCTCATATGTTTTCGAGAATGATTGTGTCAAATTATTTTCTAATATTGAAAATCCTAATGATTTGTTATTAGTTGATGAAGGTTCTCATCCTAAATTACTCACATCGTGTATGAGAAAAGAGATTGAGATAGAAACTCTCTGCACTTTAAATTCTATATTAAACTTTTTTCCTATGTGGAAAGAAAAAATAGAAGATACTATTATATGGCCATCTTACAGAATGAAAGTTTTGAAATACAATGATTTCTTGAATAAAGATCAAACAAAAAATAAGATAATATTAAGGAAAATATTAAATGCTTAGAACAATAATAACAATAATTGCATTGACCATTTGTACCTTTTCTCATGCGAAGCGAGAAGATCCTTCAGTAATTCACTTTGATATTTCTGAGAAAAAAACTAAAATTGGAGAGAATGTTGATAATACTAGACCAATTGCGAGTGTTACGAAACTTATGACAGCTATGGTTGCTTTAGACTATAACACAGATATGAAAAGACAATTGAAATTGGTCAGAAAAGTAAAATCTAGTTTGCCACCCAAGAGTTATACTAGAGGTGAATTGTTTGAAGCTATGCTAATTCGTAGTGATAACGCAGCGGCAGAAACATTAGCATCAGACTATCCTGGTGGTCGAGAAAAGTTTATAAGAGATATGAATATACGTGCAATGATGTTAAACATGCCGAATACTAAATTTGATGATCCTTCAGGATTAAGTCGTAATAATGTTAGTACCGCAAATGAAGTGGCGAATATGGTTATAGAGGCTTCAAACTATAATATGATAAAAAATATAAGTGTAAAAAAACACACATTGATTGAAACAAAATATAAAAAGAAAGTCAGAAAAATTGTATTAAACAATACCAATAGACGAGTTCTTTTTCAGTTTGATAATGTGATTGTCAGTAAAACAGGATTTACTAATCCTGCTGGATATTGTGTAGCAATTATGGTAGAACAAAACAATCGTAAACATGCCATAGTAATATTAGGAGCTAAAAACTCCAAAGAAAGAGTTGACACAGTTAAAGAAATCATGTATAATAATATTATAGATGGCGAATCTCATTGAATACCATGAATAAAGAATTTGATAACATAATGAGTCGAATAAAAAACCTGAGGGAATTTGAGGTTCAATATACCGTTCCTGATAGTTTTAATTTCAATGGACCTGTTCCTTTTGATATGTCCATCAGTGCTGGTATAGCATATGTTAGAGTCATTGCCGTGACTTTGGAAGAAGCAATGACAAAAGTAGAAAAATATTTCGAAGGAGACGATTATGAGTGTTAAAGAAATTCTAACAAATAGAGATGACTGGAAATTAAAATTTCAAATGGAAGATTGCTTATCGCCTAGAGGTATGAGGCATTTACGTTTTACTGGTGAACAGTATAATAAAGAAGGTGAGATGACAAATACTTCCTCTTATGATTTCTTTTTAGAAGAAACAGAAGTTTTTAGGTTAGCAAACTATTTACTAAAATAACTATGATTAAAAAAATATATCTTGATATGGATGGCGTTTTGTGTGATTTTGAAAAACGCTATTTTCATTTATTTGATGAAACACCGAGTGAAACAAGAGATAAGAAAAATTTTAATCCTAATTGGAAACAATTTGTTAAGGGTGAAAACTTTGCCACATTGGATTGGTATCCTGGTGGTAAGGAATTATTGAGTTTTATTAAAAAATATCCGGTTGATGTTGAAATTCTTTCTTCATCTGGTGGAGAGAAATTTCATGGTGAAGTAACTGTGCAAAAAATAAAGTGGCTTCGCAGTCATGGTATTAACTATAAAGCAAATATCGTTCCTGGTAGAAAACATAAGAAAGATTATGCTACTCCAGAAACGATTTTGATTGATGATACTCCAGACGTAATTGAAAGTTTTAATAAGGCTGGCGGTCACGGCATACTTCATAAAGATATAGGTAAAACTAAGGAAAAGTTAAAAAAATTGCTTGAAAGTTCACTAAATAAGTGATATACTATGTTTATGTGGATAAGTCGTTTTATACACCGTTAATACACCGTTTATACGAAAGGAAGTACTATGTCTAGTTTTGCAAACCTCAAACGCAATCGCAGTTCGTTGGACAAACTAACAAAAGCGATTGAAGCAACAACCCAATCCTCAGATTCAAATTCAAAAGAAGATAATAGATTCTGGCAACCATCAGTTGATAAAGCTGGTAATGGTATGGCAGTGATTCGTTTTCTTCCAGCACCAGCTGTCGATGGTGATGAGGGTCTCCCCTGGATTCGAATCTTTCATCACGGATTTCAAGGTCCAGGTGGATGGTTGATTGATAATTGTCTCACTACATTGAACGATAAATGTCCTGTATGTGAACACAATTCTACATTATGGAATTCTGGCGTTGAAGCCAATAAAGATATCGCACGTAAACAAAAACGTAAATTATCTTATATTTCAAACATTTATGTTGTATCTGATCCTAGTAATCCTGAAAATGAAGGTCAGATTAAACTGTTCAAGTTTGGTAAAAAAATCTTCGACAAGATTACTGAAGCAATGAATCCTGAATTTGCTGATGAAACTCCTGTAAATCCATTTGATTTGTGGGAAGGTGCCAACTTCAAATTAAAGATTCGTAATGTTGAAGGTTATCGTAATTATGATAAATCTGAATTTGCTGATAAGTCATCTTTACTTGATGGTGATGATGATAAACTTGAACAGCTCTGGAAGAATGAATATTCTCTCAAGGAATTTACAGAGAAGAAACATTTTAAATCATATGAGCAATTGAAAGCACGTTTAGATAAAGCTCTAGGTTTTGAAGCTGTTGCTCCAAGAACTAAGGCTGAAGATTATGTGATACCGAAAAATTCACCTGATCTCGAAGGTCCCGTCTTTGATAGCACAACAAACATTGATGACGATGATTTAGATTACTTTAAATCACTAGCTGCTCAAGACTAAAATAAAACCCACCGAAAGGTGGGTTTTTTATACTATAACACTTTGAAATAAACTTGGTAAGTAATCTTGTGATTTATTTTCATCACCGACTATTGTTATATTTTCTTGATTATTTACATTATTAACAAAAACTAAAGGTACTTCTTCAGATAATGATCCGAAAGCCACATCAAATGAAGAAGAATCGATAATTTCTCCCATATTGCCCATAGATATAGGACTAAACACCGGAGGATTTTTTCTTATTTCTTCAGCTAATGCTTTACCTTCAGATTTCATTTTACCTGAAACTGCACCTATTTCACCGTGACCATATACTTTTAAATCACCATGTTTTTTTCTTAAATACGCTACGAGAGCTTTTGCTGATTTAGTTTGTGCTTCAGTGAATGACTCACTATTTTTAGAGACAATTTCTATACCAATTGAGTTGGCATTTGTTATTCCTGAAGTAGTTCCAGCATGATACATAATTGATTTGTCTGGCGCTAAATTATAAACCATGCCATCTCGATCTATGATATATTGTGATCCGTGTTTGTATCCTTTACTTTTTCCTTCTTTAGTCGTTTGAAATCTTTCAAATTCGTTAAGAGCACTACTCAATCTGTTATCGCCAGTATGATGTAAGACAATATTTTCCACTTTAGACATTTCACCATAAGTTCCGAAGTTGCCAGTAACTTTTTTCATACTGAAACCTTCAATTGTAACATCTTGTACACTTCTATTTTCAGAAGGTTTTTTCATAATACCCAAATTCAATGATTTATATAATTGTTCCATATAATTTCTAGAAGCTTCTGTGTCTTGATCTGTTGTTCCACTCCATTTTCTTATTGCTTGATTCAGTGGTAAATTGCTATATGCTGATGATTCCCATTTTTGACGTTGTGCTTTTTTTCCTGCTTCTACATTAGGAAATTGTGCAAAAGGTACTTTTTTTCCATTAATGTCTAAGAATTGTTTTTCAGAAGGTTTAGCACCTGTTCCTTTCAGTGACATATCACCTTCTTTGTAAAGCATTGCTCCTGGATTGTTAAGTATATTTGGTTTTGTTCCAGACTTTTCAAATCCTTCTGCTTTCGCTTGTGCATTTAAAAAGTTTTCTTTTTGTTCTTCCGTCAAATCTGAAAATGTTAATGTGGACAATTCTCTTTCCATATCAGAAGAACTTGGAAAAAGATTGATAGAAAATATTTCATCGATTGATTTATTTACAGAAGATACAAAATCATCAACAGCTACTTTTAAATCTATATTTCTTATTTTTTCTACAGCATCATATACACCTTTAATTGCTAGTGTAACTGCTCCTAATAATCCAGCAAAAAAAGCTGCATCCATTATATTACCCATTATATTACCTATAGTCAAAGATCCTGTAGAAGCTCTAGTCGTTTGTCTTTCTGGAGAATTGTCTGCTTTTAATTTTGATAATTGGGATTCGTACATTTCTTCGCGTTTTGATGCGGCTTTAAAATACATATCAGCCTTTGTTGCAGCATCAACTTTTTCTAATTTTAAAAGCTTTACCATATTTTGACGCATCACATTGAAGTCTCTATGCATCGACGGCAAAATACTTAAATTTTTAGCAGTAATTCTTGTATCAGACTGTATATTTTCAAAAATTGGTTTTATTTGTGAGACATCAGTAGAAGATTTTTCTATAGATTTACCGGATATTCTTGCAGTCGAAACTGTTTTTGCTTGATATCTTTTTAATCCAGGAAATAAAGCAGTCATCAATCCTCTTTGATTGATTAATTGTCGAGGATCAAACTTTTCTTTAAGTCTTTCTTTAATACCTCCGGCTAAAGATCCGGTGACACTTCCGCCTTGCCTTCTTTGATATGAAACTATATCTGATAATCTGGACATTTTAGTAACCAATATTTTTTGTAGGATTCATCATTATATCGGAAAAATACTTATCTATAAAATCATTGTTCCAAGCTGAAGCTGGACTTCCTAATTGATTTACAGGATTACTTTTTTTGACTACACTTTCTTGATTGACAATAATTGGTTGTTTAAAAACAACACTACTTCTTCTGTTATCTAAAGTTTTATCTATTAGGGGATCTATATATTTTTTTTCGGCCTCTGATACTAAACTTTTTATTTGATCAGGAACTTTAGACATATTATTTCTTATGGTTTCTGGTAAATTTCCTAATTGTTTAAATCCAGTAACAACTTGACCTGCGTCACGTTCAATATCTTCTATGAATTTAGGTTTCTTTGTAGGAAAAACACTTTCAAAAACGGGGTCAATAAAATCTTCCATGATATTTCTACCCATAATATTTAAAAAATCTTCCTTTTTACGATCTCTAGCAACTTGTATTGCATTGAGAACTGGTTTTTGTTCTCTACTTTCATATTGTTCTTTTACATACTTTTCCGTTAAATCCAATAATTTACTTCGACTTTGTGCATAAGCGTCATATAGATTTCCTAATTTATCTTCCGATAAATCTATTTTTCCTTCTTTGAATTTTATTAGCCTATCTATGACAGCCAAATATTTTCTTCTGTTATCACCCCACTCTGTTGCCTCTTTTTCTGTCAGAAACATTAGTTGAGTTCCTGTTAATCCTGGCACCTTTAAATTATAAGATTGTCTTTTTCCCTCTTGATACTCAAACAAAATATCTTTATTTAACATATGAACTAATTCTTTTGCATATGTTTGATCTAATTTAAATCCTCTACCTGGACCTCCACCTAAAGCTATAGTGTTTTTATCTACTAAACCTAAATTTTTATACTCATCTAGTGCTTTGCCTGAAATAGATGATTCTGGTATTTGTTGACCACCTTCTTCATCTCTAAAAGCTTTTCTTTCCGCTTCTAATGTGATTTCTCCCTCTTGCAATTTTCTTTCCATATAAGATTTAAGGGCTTCTCTACCTAAAATTATTGGAATCAAATAAAGTGCCATATTTCTGGCCAAAGTTTTCAGACCAGTTGCACTAAATAAAAAACTGAAAATTCCTTTACTAATAATACCAAATAGAAATTTTATCCAGTTTTTAGATACAAGCCTCTTAAATAAATCCGATATTTTATCTGATAAATTTATTCCAAGTAAACTATTCATTAAAGCTTTTACTATGGTCAATATTATACTACCTACAATATTTCCTAAAAACTTGAATACTCCTAATATTGCTTTACCTAAATTAGCTAAAGCACTAACTATCGAAGATAGTCCTTTTACTATAGAAGAAATTATTTTTCCAAAAAAGCTTTTAGAATTATCTTCTTCTTTTTTTCTTTCCTCATCTTTTAATTTTTGAATTTTACTTTGTTTATTTCTTTCTTTTTTTAGTTCTCTTTCGTATTTGTCCTCACGATCTTTTGCTTTGACAAAATACATATCAGCTTTTGTTCTTGCGTCACCACTTTTTAATTTGACTAACTTTACCATATTTTGACGCATTACATTTACATCTCTATGTAATGCTGGAAGAACCATGGTGTTTTTAACTGTCATTTTTGTATTAAAAGAAATAGTTTCTAAGATGGGCTTTATCTCATCAAAAGACATGGCTTGCATAGAAGATTTAGATATTTCTGTCGCAGCAGTTTTTGATTGATAAGTTTTTAACCCAGGAAATAATGCTGTTAATAATCCTTTTTGATTTATTAACTGTCTAGGGTCAAACTTTTCTTTGAGCCTTTCTTTGATACCTCCAGCTAAAGCACCAGTTACACTACTGCCTTGACTTCTGCGTGAAGCAACGATTTCTGTTAATCTTCCTGTCTGTGGTGGTTTTTTAGTTGCCATGTATTATCTCTTTTGATTTTGTGCAGCCTTTAATCTTTCTGCTTCTTCTTCTAGATATCTCATTAACATATTCACATAGATATCTTTTTCCCAAGGAATCATATTTTCCAACTCTGTTAAACTGTACTTGTGGTGTTGCATTAGTGCAAAGTTGGTGTGATAGTGATTCTGTAAGTTGTCATGACCAAATATTAACCGAAAAAACTTTGTAGACCTTCTAACTCAATATTTTCTTGATAACCACATTTATTACAATGAAAATCTACTTTCTTTTTAAGTTTTGGCATAGTATCAAAAAACTCTTTAATTTTTTCCAAATCTTTAGATTGTAAAGAATCTAAGAATTCGGTCAGTTCTTCTTTAGAAGAATCTTTTGCATAATATACGTTATTTTCGTCATAAATGTAATCAATGCAATTTATGATTAAATCTAAAACAACATTAAAATCTTCTACATCAGTATTGTCTTTGATTAAATTCATTTTTGGATATTTCATAAAAATACCCAATTTATCGTTAATTTCTATTTTGTTTGAGTGATTTAAACTCTTAATAGGATCGATCTCTAAAACATTTAATTCTATCTCTACTGGACTATTACATTTTTTAGGATCTTCTTCTGTGCCAACATCATTGTTGCAACGATATCTTAGTTTAACTATTTCTCCAATTGAACGAGCTCTGATATTTAAAAACAAATATTCAATATCAAAAGTTGGCAAGTCTTTTATATCAATCTCACTTATGATACAATTATTTAAAACTTGTATTATTGTATCAACAGAATACTTTGCATCATCTGATTCATACGCCATCAAAAATAATTTTTCTTCTTTGACCGTAAAAGGTCTAAATTTGATAAATTCACCAGTAGAAGGTAATTTTATTTCATATACAGGTACATCAATTTTAGGTAACATAGTAACTCCATTTAAAATTTAAAGAAATTCTCAAATAATTTTGTACTCTTTGCTCCAAAATAAGAAGCTGCTGCTTCACCGAGATCATAATATCCCTCATAAATTGGTTCGTATTTTTGATACGCAAATTGAACAGTTAATCTATGATATCCATCATCACTCCATGCTAGAGGTTGTGCGGCAAGTCCTATAGGAAAAGCATCTCTTAATTTCACAGAATATATTTGTTTAATGAATTCATCATACTGAAGTATTTGAATATCCGTCATGTAACGTGTCGATTCATCTTTAGGAAATCTTAAGTTATTTGTATCAGACGGCATGATTGCATCGATCCAAAGATCAAATAACTTTCTCTCGTAAAAATCATTCGTACAAATAAAACTTAAACTAATATCATTATATTGTTTTTGATAAGGAATTTTAAATGTAGGGCCATAAATTTTTATGTCAGCTGTTTGTAATGTTTTTCCAGGGAGCTCAGCGGTGTCACATTGTAAAGAGAGATATCTTGTAATTGAAGGATTAGAAGTTCTTCTAAATGGTTCTCCTGTCGTTTCATAACTGGTTGTTTTACTTACCCAATCTGTAATGTCGGTGACAAGAGTATTTGGTAAATTTAATAATTGTTCTAACACTCCCGTACTAACGAAATTACCTATGTAACGAGGAATTGGTAAAATTACTTTAAATCTATTTGCTCTTGCTGGTCCGTCTTTTGATCGTAAGTTGGAGAGAAACAATGTTGGTGTAAAAGACATTAGAATGTATCCTTAGAATCTTGAAAAACTTGAAATTTAGAAACGGGTTTTTTATTGGATGTAAAATCTTCCATTGGAAGTAAAACAGCTATATCCCATTCTTCAGCACTTATTTCTAAAAATCTTGATTGTATTTGTGTAAACAGATATCTTTTTATACAAGCATTTTTTTCAAATATTTTTGATGCAGATTTCAATGTTTGATATGTTAATTTTAATTTTGTGGTTTTGTCAAATTTGTCATTATTGGCATAAGAACTGAGTTTATCCATTAGTATTATTCTTTGCTTAGGATGAATATAATGCAAATTCAGTCCTAAAAAACCATCGGTATAAGGTTCTATTGGTAGAACTAAAGGAAACCTATCATAATATTTCATTTTTTCTTTTGTTTTAGGATCGTAAAAGAAAAAATACATTCTACCAACAATACTACGTTCACGCAACCTTGCCATATCGTTCATTAGACTGGCTTTTGTTGGTTTTAAATTTTCAACCTTCGTGCGTAACCAATCTCTAGATTCTCTTGATCTAGCAGCGTAACCTTCTTTCTGAAGTGATGCTTGAATTCTGTCGATTAAATATGCCATCGACTATTTATACTAGACCCAGATCGTTTTCTGTGAGTATGAGAAACTTCCAACCGTGTTCTTTACAGAACAGGTCTGCTGCTTTCCATTTTTCCTGATTGATCGCATATGTCGCAGCCTCTTGTAAAAACCTTTTTGTTTTTCTTTTTTGTTTAGGTAACTTAGTTTGAGATTCTGGCTTTACTTCGAGTATGTAAGTCATCACGGTTCCGTCTTTTTTCTTCGTTTTAACAACAAAATCTGGAAAGTAACGATGCATCTTTTTGTCGATTGGATTTCGATACGGTATGAAAAGTTCTTCTGATGCCCACCATGTTACCATAGGATTTTCATCAAGATATTTCATGACATAGAGTTCCCACGAAGAACGATAAATTATATTTGTCGCATCTCCGTTGTACTTTGTTGGATTCTTAGGGGTAAACTTTCCTGAATATGGCATAAATATTATATATTCGAAAAGGAATCGTATGGCGTTCTTTACTTTAACTGACATCAAGATATCAGACAAGCAAAAAGGATTCAAATCTAGTGATCTTTTGCCTAATAAAAAGTACATGTCTAATGTGTTAAGATATCCTATAGACATAGGATCTCTAGATAAAGGCCACTATATGGTCATTCATATCAATCAACAGGTGAAAACTAGATTCAAAAAAGAACTTTCTGGAGATTTACCAACTATTTTACAAAATCAACAAAATACTGGAATTAAAAGTCCAATCTCTCAAACAATTTCAGGATTCACTGAAATAGCACAAGATGTTGGCAAATCTGATATTGCAAAAGTTATTGGTGGTTACATGGAAAAACAGGCCTCTTTGTTTACTGAAAAGGCAGCTGCCAGAATTGAAAATATGGATGAGCAGTTTCGAGCTCCATTAGAAAATGCTCTTGAAGGAGGAAGTTCTGTTGGAAAAGGAATAGCTACCGCAACTAAAGAAGTTTTTAGTTTATTAGGATCAGACAGAGGATTAAGAACAATAGAAAGAACTACAGACAGTATTGCTTTCTATATGCCCGATACATTAAATTTTACAAATAATCAACAATATTCTACAATGGAATTTGGTGCTTCACCATTAGCGTATTTGGCAGCAGCAACTGCTGGTTACAGTCAAATAAAAAATTCTGATAAAAAAATTGAAGATGCTGTCAAAAATTTAACACCTTTTATTTTGAATAGTGTATTAAAAAATAAATTTGGAAATGCTGGTGCAGGAATTTTTGCAGCAGGAACAGGTACAGTTCTAAATCCCCAACTCGAAATGATATATACTTCTCCTTCTTTTAGAGAATTTAGATTTGATTTTATGTTATATCCTAGAAGTTCTAAAGAAGCTCTTGAAGTACAAAGAATATTAAACAGATTAAGATTTCATCAAGCACCAGAAATTTTCAAAGAAGGTATAGGCGCATTAGGAGGTTTTTTTATGGTGCCTCCTTCAGAGTTTGATATTGAATTTTACTACAATGGTAGAATTAATCCTAACATACCTAGAATTTCAACTTGTGTTTTAACGTCTATAGACACTGATTATGCTCCAAACGGTTGGTCTGCGTATGAAGTTCCTGAAAATGGTGGAGCTCCAGCATTAGGAAAAACTGGTATGCCAGTAGGCATAAAGTTATCACTGAATTTCCAAGAAACAGAAATTCTGACTAAAGACAATTTTAATAATGTCGTTACAACAGACTTTACTTCTGACAGTAGTGGTTCTATTGAAACTCGTTATAATGAATCTAAAGATTTAAGATAAGGCGCTATTAAATGGCAAAATTTTTTAATTACTTTCCTAAAGTTGTTTATTTTTCTGATAGAGATCAACCCTCTTTAGATATTATAACGAATTTAACTTTTAAGTTTAAATTTAATGAAGGATTCAAAGAAAATTCTGTTGTGTATTATGATTACATAGTTCCCGAAGGAGAAACTCCAGAAATTTTAGCTGATAAATTTTATAATTCCTCGGAAAGACATTGGATAATATTGATGGTTAATAATATAATTAATCCATTAATTGACTGGCCAATGAATTACATAACTTTAAACAAATATATTAATTCAAAATATTCTGCAAATAATTATGCTGACTCTGCTAACACTTCAGTAAGCGGTTTATCTTGGTCAAAATCCAATATAAAAGAGTATTTTATAAAAGAAAAAAATACCGTAATTAGTACGGGAGAATATACAGAAAAAACTTTAATTATAACTCAACAAGACTATGCTAATACATCTCCAGTAACAACTAATAACTATACGTTAAGTGACAGTACACAAATAGAACTTAAAAAAACAAGAGGATCAAAAACTTATTATGAATACGAATTAGAAAATAATGAAAACAAAAGAAAAATTAAATTATTAAAAACAGAATTTGTTCCTTTATTGGAAAAAGAGTTTAAAGAATTAACAAAATAATATGAGCTATGATTACTTAATTTCAACTGGATTTAGAATAAAAGAACTAAGTCTAGTTGCAAAAGATAAAACTGAAAGAACTCTTATTGGTCACTATAAAGAATTAAATATTTTTGATTCTATACTGCAACCTTGTTTAACTGGAAATATATTAATAGAAGATTCTTCTGGGCTATCGGATTCCTTTTTATTTGATGGTAACGATTTTTTAAAAATTCATATTGGTAAAGTTGATGATGATTTGTTGGACATTAAAAGAATGTTTAGGATTTATAAACAATCTGATAGAACGGTCGTTAATCAAAATAAAGAAACTTATATACTTCATTTCATTTCTGAAGAATATATAACATCTCAGTTTAAAAAAGTTGGTCAGTGTTTTTTAAATACAACTTATACTAATACAACTCTTAAAATACTTAGAGATTATATGAAAACTCCTGAAGAAAAAATTAAAGGAGGAGAATTTAATGATTCTTTAGGAATTAGAGACGTAATAGTTCCTCTATATTTAAATCCAATTGATGCTATATTGTGGATAGCAAAATTGTCTATTGATATGGAACACAGGCCTTGTTTCTTATTTTATGAAAATATTTTTGGTTATAATTTTACAAGTTTGAGTAATTTGTTAAATAAAGAATCTGTTGTAAATATAAATTTTGATCCTAAAAATTTAAATAGCTCAGACGAATCCAAGGATATGTTAGGGGCTAGATATTTTCAAGTAATTCAACAATTTGATATATTAACAAACATTAAAAATGGAGTTTATTCTGGTAAATTTATTGGATATGATAGAAATATAGGACAAAGTATGGAATTAAATTTTGATTATAATTCTATAAATCATCCTAAAAATTCCAGAAATAATGGCCCAGCTGTAGCAAATTTAAAACTTACTGATGGTGATATTTTAAACACTTTTTCTGAATCTAGTATTGTTGAAGGTTCAACCAGTTTAGTAACTAGTTCTTTAAATGATGTTAAAGAAAATAGTCCTGGTGAATTTGAGAAAAAGATAAATTACGAACAAATATTATTTCAACGGAAATCAATATTTACAAATCTCTTTTCTCAAAGAGTTAAGTTAGTTATTCCTGGAAATTTTGCTGTTTCGTCTGGAGTAAACGTATATTTAAATATACCAAAATTTTCAGAAAAAATTCCTGGCGAAAATAATTTGGATAGAACTTTGTATGGACACTATTTGGTGATTGCAGCTAGACACAAATTAACTCCTGACAATAAACATGAGACTATTTTTGAAGCTTGTACAAACAGTTCAAATAGAAGCGATATGAGTGATAAAATGATTGGAGTTGTTGATTATGCCCACGAATCCTTTGCATAAAAAAATTAAAAGGTAAAATATATGACGATGCAAGTTGTAGAACGAGATGCTATAGTTGTGAATAATGCTGACCCACTTGGAATAGGTCGACTTCAAGTTTTCATTTACGGTGTACATGATATAACTGGAATTAAAACTCCTTTCGAAAATCTTCCTTGGGCATTTTCAACACAATCTCCAAATGTTGTTTCTATTCCAAAAATATGGACTCCAATAAAAGTCAGATATAAATTTTCTTTTGGAAATGCAATGAGATCGTTTGCTGCTCAAGATGCTTTAGAGTGGCATTCACCTTCTCCTTACTTAAAAATAACTGGAAATAGAGATCCAAGACTTTATCTAAAATATGATAGTGAAAATCAAAAATTTTTAAATGAAAGTCCGGTGGACTATTCAACGATTAAAAATAAAATATCTGATTTAGAATTTGAAAAAAAACAATTAGAAGGTCAGTTAAATGCTAACCTAGAAGAATTAAATGCTTTAAATACGGATGAAGAAAAATATCAAGTTTCACCTATAGATGAAGTTGCTTATACTTCTACTATTGAAAACTTAAAACTTGAACGTGATAATTTTTTAAATGATGTTGGTTCAATTGGTCCAATATCTGGTCAATCTTACGACAGTAGAATTGAACAGTTGGATACAAACATAAAATCTTTAAGAAATTTTGCTATTGTAACTTATGATAATAGTGATGAAAAAAAGAATGGTTTAACATTAGAACAATATACTGATGAAGTTACCGCTGAACAACTATCTGAAAGAACAAAATTAGTAGATAGATTAGGGTTATTAAATCGTAATTTATTTGATGCAGAAAGTACTTTAGCTAATCTTATTTCAAATTCTAAAAATCAATTAAATAGAGTAAATGATCTTAAAAAATCCATTCAATCAGATATAGATAAACAAAGTCTTAAAATACAAGAAATAGATAAACAACTTGCAGAGTTAAAGTCTCAGGCTCCGAATGCTCCAAATTCTTTAACTTCTATAGAACAGGCGAGATCATTGGATGCTAGAGTTGGCCGATATGATGAAACTTCTGGAAAAGTTTATAATACGCAAGAAGAATTGATAGGTAATTGGACAGGATATTTTTTCTACTTGCCTGGTTACGCATTACAGCCTGGACCTTCTATACCGGACAGAAAAAAATTAATACCAATAGATTCGAAAGGTAGAATAAGTGAAGAATCTTATTTACAATCAACAAATCTTAATGGTTCAAAATCTGGCCAACTGAGTACAATTATAGATCCTTCGGATAGCGTAGCTATAGAAAAATCAAATAATGATAAAACTTGGAATTGTGATATTTCTTATGAAACTAGATTAAAGATTCTTACTAAAAGACAAGAAATAATTCAAGCTGTTAGATGGTTAAGAGATAAAATACTTGCTCTTTTTCCAATTGATGGAAATTCTGCTACGGCTCAGTGGATTAAAGAAACGGCTAAACTTTTAACAGCTGTTCTTAAAAGTATTCAAAAGTTTTTAAAATTTATAAATGAGATAGTTTTGGAGATTGCAAAAATTACGGCACAAATAAGACAATTAATAAATTGGATATTAAGTTTACCAGCAAGACTTTTAGTTTTATTACAAGACTGTTTGAATCACTTTTTCAATTCATTAAATGATGCTTTTTCCGAATCATTGTCTTTGACTGGTGATAGTGGTGGAAGTGTATCTTTTTCCGAGGTAACTGATTTGGTAAAACAAACGCAAAGTACAATTCAAACAGCAACAGAAACAGTAGAAGCAACAGCGATAGTGTATACAGAAATTAAAGCGATAGAAGCAACATTTGAAAAGGTATAGTGATGGCAGATACAGAAGTTAAAAAACCAGAAGGTGATAGTACTTGGTATGAACCCGATTCTCAAGCAAATAATTCAGTTTATCCTCATGTAAAAGGATTTTATTCTGATTCTGGACATTTTGTTGAGATGGATGATACCCCATCGTTTGAACGAATAAGATTACAACATAGAATAGGAAATTATACTGAAATACAATCTGATGGAACCGAGATACATAAAATTATTGGTGATAATTATGAAATAGTTGTTAAGAACAATCATGTTTTGATAAAAGGTTATTGCTCTGTGACTATAGAAGGTGACTCTAAGTTAAATGTTAAGGGAGATGTTTATCAAAACATTGAAGGTAATGTTTATCAAAACATTGAAGGTCAGATGGACGCTGTTGTCACCGGTGAGGTAAATTTAACTTCAGAAGCAGATGTAAATATAACAGCTGGCGGTTTAACTGGACAAATTAATTTAAATGCTCCTTTTTCGGTTCATGTCGAAGGTGATTTAACAGTAAACGGAGGAATATCTTCTACAGGACCTATTGCTTGTTCTGAAAATATAATAGCAAGTAAAAAAGTTTTTGGTGCTTTAGGATTAGTAACTCCTACTGGAGTTTTAGTTGGCCTTCCCGACGCAGGTCCTATTTTGCCTGGAATATATTCTGCTGGTCCTATTTCGTCACTTTCTTCGGTTACAGCACCCGTTTTGAACGATATTGTTGGACCAATACAGATATTCAGACATGCGTATACATATCATTTTCATCCAGGAGATTCTGGAGGAGTTACTGGAATTCCTAGCATAGGAGCTTTATAATGGCAAATGTTTTAAATAGATTAACAACTACTTTCAATTCGACCAAATTCGGTGATGATATCAATTTAAGTGATAGAGCTAAAGCTTTTTTAAATACTGGTCCTATAAAAATAAGTTCTTGGGCAGCTAGTGACTTAGCTAACGGTGCAGTAACACGTTCAGATTATTTTCAAAATCCTGTTGCATCTTATGTTTCTAGTATATCTTCTAATTTAAATTTAATAATAACTTTATGCACTTCGGATCCAGCCAATAATTATCCATCTTCAACGGCTGCCGTACAGAATCTAGCCAATTCTTCTAATAATTTGGTAACTCAATTAAATTTATTTTTACAACATACAAATAGAATATCGGGTGTTTCGGAAAGTTATTTTGATTCTTCTACAGGAGTTATAAAACCTAATTATCAAGATTGTGTTGGATCTGGTGGAATGTTACTAACGATACTAGGAACAACTGATAATGTTAGAAATTCCACTCCTATCTTGAATCAATTTACTAGTTTATATATTGAGGACGAGTTGTCTGCTAATAATTGGAGTATAGGAAATACAAAAAATTCATTACAGACCGTACCTTCTTCACTAAACACATCTGAAGTAAATGCAATGAACGTGATTATAAACACCGCAAATACATTACTTTATACAAGAAGAACTGAAGATGAGAACTATTTTTATACTTCCCAACAAATTTTAAAAGATTTCCAGATATTAAATGGGCTTCAAAATTCAGGAAGTACTGAGAAAAGTCTAATTGCCAATAAAATAGGAACTGCGAAACTCAAAACCTCTTTAGGAATTGAATAAATAATAGATGGCCACAATTACTACTAATGTTGCAAGAACTTATAAGGATTTAGACCTCCTTTTTAATGTTCATCCAATAAAAAAAGATATTAATAAACACACAGCAGAAATGTCTGTGATTAATTCTATTAAAAATTTGGTTTTAACCAACCATTATGAACGACCTTTTCAACCAGAAATAGGGTCAAATGTCTCGAAATTATTATTTGAAAATTTAGATTTTGTTACGGCTTCTGCGTTAGAAAGAGAAATTCTTCAAACCATAAGAAACTTTGAGCCTAGGGCTTCCGTTTACAGAGTTAGAGCTTTACCTGATTATGACAACAATGGTTTTACAGTAGATATGGAATTTACTATAGTAAATAGAACTGAACCCATAACAATAACTTTTTTTCTAGATCGAGTAAGATAAATGACAGATCGTTTAAGAGTAACAGAACTTGATTTTGATGAAATCAAAACAAATTTAAAAAATTTTTTAAAAAGTCAAAATGAATTTACTGACTATGATTTTGATGGTTCCGGATTAAGTGTTCTTTTAGATATTTTGGCTTATAACACGCATTATAATGCTTACTATCTAAACATGATAGCAAATGAATCTTTTTTGGATACGGCTTTACTTAGAAATTCTGTTGTCTCTCATTCTAAAAAGTTTGGTTACGTTCCTAGATCAGCAACAGCTGCAAGGGCAACGATTAATTTTACTATTAATAGTTTAAACTCTACACCAGGTAGTTTAACTTTACCTAGGGGATATGTATTTCTTTCTAGTCTAATCGATAATAAAGTTTATAATTTTGTTACGTTGGAAGATACCACAGTAACAAAAACAGGAACAAATTTTGTATTTAATAATTTGAAGATATATGAAGGAACTCTTAACAGATATTCTTTTAATTACTCAGAATCTTCTAATCCAAAACAAATATTTACTATACCAAACGAAAATGTAGACACTTCAACATTAAAAGTTACTGTACAGCAAGCATCATCTAATACAGACTCAGTTGTTTATAGTTTAGCAACCGATGTGTTAAATCTAACATCAAATTCGAACGTCTATTTTTTACAAGAAGGCCTTAATAATCAATACGAAATTTATTTTGGCGATAATATTATTGGTAAAAAAATACCTGATGGTGGAGTTGTGAATGTAACCTATCTTTCAACCAGCGGTTCTGTTGCAAACAAAGCAAATAATTTTGTAGCTACGTCACCAGTTTCTTCATTCACCACTTTTACGGTGATTCCAGTTGCAGCATCAGCAGGAGGATCAGAGAAAGAATCTGTAGATCAAATTAAATTTGCTGCTCCTTTACAGTTTATTTCTCAGAATAGAGCTGTTACAAAAAATGATTATGTAAAATTAATACAACAAAAATATCCACAATTTGATGCCGTAAATGTTTGGGGTGGCGAAGAAAATATTCCTCCTGTTTATGGTAAAGTTTTTATTTCTGCTAAACCAAAATTAGGATTTGAAGTTTCTGACACAGAAAAAGATTTTTTTATAAATGAAATCGTTAAGCCAATAAGTGTTCTAACTGTTACTCCAGAATTTGTTGACGTTGATTATAACTATGTAAAATTAATTTCTACAGTTTATTATGATCCAACAAAAACGGATTTAAATTCTCAAACATTACAATCAAAAATTAGCACAGCTATAAATTCTTTTTCTAATTTAAATTTAAATAAATTTAATTCTATTTTTAGTTCATCAAAACTTAGAACAAATATTGATAATAGTGATGTTTCTGTTATTTCAAATGAATTAGAAATATTTTTATCAAAAAGATTTAGACCATTATTAAATCAAACAAATACTTATATTTTAGATTTTGGAGTTGAACTATCCAGAGGTACAACTTTAGATAATTTTTATTCTTCTCCAACATTTACTATATTAGACGAAAATCTTGTCGAAAGAACTTGTTTTATTGAAGAAGTTCCTTCTTCGTTTACTGGAGTAGAAACAATTTCAGTTATAACTCCAGGATCAAATTATACTACCACTCCTACTATTGAAATTGTTGGTGATGGTAGAGGAGCTAAAGCAACGGCTATTATAATAAATGGAAAATTAAACTCCGTAAAAGTAACTAATCCCGGTATCGGTTACACTACCGCAGCTATAAGAATTATTGGTGGTGGTGGAACTGGAGCTACAGCTGAAGCTGTTTTAGAAAATAGATTCGGTAAAATTCGTTTAGCATATTTTAAACCTGATGAAGTTACCAGCAAAAGTACGAAAGTTATTTTAAATGCTTCAAAGAATGAAGGAATTACTGGAACAATAGATTATGTTTTAGGTAAAATTACAATAAACGATTTTTCTCCTTTATCAATAGATAATGACTTTGATGAGTTAACCGTAAATGTTAGACCTAAATCTACAGTTCTACAGTCGATTAAAAATAAAATGTTAGCTTTTGATCAAACTGACCCAACAAGTGTTGTTGTTGAATTAAAGACGGTATAATAAATGTCAGAATTAATTGTTTCAAACTTAGTTTCGGGCCAGTTGCCCGATTTTATAAGATCCGATAACCCAAAATTTGTATTGTTTTTAGAAAAATACTATGAGTGGTTGGAAAGCAGTAATAATGCTTTGTATGAAGTTAAAACTTTATATGATTCGAAAGATATAGATTTAGTAGATGACTATTATCTTAACGAAATAATAAAAGAAGTTTTACCTTACTTTCCAAAAGAAATATTATTAGACAAATCGACTTTTATAAAACATGTTGGTAGTTTTTATAGATCAAAAGGAACTCCAGAAGCTGTAAAATTTCTTTTTAGAATTTTATATAACGAAGAAATAGAGATTTATTTTCCTAAAGAACAGGTAATAAAATCTTCCGATGGTAAATGGGTTTTACCATTATCTTTAAGAGTTGAAACTGGTGATACGAATATTTTCGACATAGAACGATGTAAAATAACGGGAAATAATTCCAAAGCTACAGCTATAGTTGAAAAGGTAATAAAATCTGTAGACAGACAACTTGGTATTGAATATATCGAACTTTATATTTCGAATATTGATAAATTGTTTACTACGGGTGAAAATGTATCTACCACTGTAGTTAGAACCAATGGCACAGAAGATTTTGTCACAGCTAAACTAATTGGATCTCTTTCTGAAATTAAGATTGATCCTAAAAATAGAGGTTTATACTATAATGCTTACGATCCAGAATTGGACTATGATGGCGACCCCGTTACAATTATCGGTGGTCTAAATCCCACATCGGGTAATCCTATTGGCGCTGTAGCCACTGTTGGTAGTGTTTTGAAGGGTTCAGTTGAAGATGTTTTAGTAACGAATGGAGGTTTTGGTTTTAGAAATCCTTCTGTTAATACAAATTCTTCAATAATAGACTTTAGAGGCGGTTTTGAAGATGTACTATTAGGTGCTGAAGCTAAAGCTAGAATACTTTTATTAGATGAAGCAACTTATAGAACAATAAATGTAAGTAATATAACAATAGAATCTTTATTTTCTTTAACTATTAATGCGACTGATAATGTAGCTAATAATAAAACATTAAATGAATTAACTACAAAACAAACATTAAATGTTTTTCCAATATCTTTTATAACTGTAGATTCTTCTGGTGGAGGTTATAGAAGTAAACCTGAAATTGATATTTACAGTTTATATATGGAAGAACTTGATGATACTTTAATAATAAATTCAACTGTTGCTGTAAAAGACACCAACATTTTGATGGACGAGTCTCAAGACTTAACATTATCGTTTGAGCCAGGTGAATCTGTTAGATTATTTTTGAAAAATAGATTTGAAGATGTTAGAAAAATTGCAAATGTTTCATCAAATACTATTACTTTCTTAGAACCTTTTCAAAATAATATTGACAACTTATCAGTATATAAAATTAATAGAAGAAAATTAAATGATGTGGGTTCTTTAGGAAGAATTCAAATAGTCAATGGTGGAAGTGGTTATGCTGTAGGAGAATATTTAACATTTAGTAGTAATGGTCGAGGTTATGGAGCTAACGCTAATGTTTCTTCTGTACACGCTGGTAACAACGGAATCAAGACAATAACTTTTAATGAATCTTCTTCTTATATTAGAGGTGGTGAAGGTTACACGATGCAAGATTTGCCAACAGTAAATGTTAGCACCACTTCTGGTTCAGGAGCAATATTAAAAGTTACGGAAATTTTAGGTGAGGGTGTTCAAAAAGATGTTTCGACTTCGAGAATTGGATCTATTTCAACAATAAGAGTTATAAGTTACGGGTATGATTATGTTTCAGCTCCATTAATTTCTTTAAGAAATGCTGATATTTTATTGAATAATGTAACCGAAGGTCAAATTTATATCGCTAATAGTAAAGTATATCAAGGAGCAACTAATACAACAGCGACTTGGACAGCTTTTGTTGACAAGTATATCACATCAAATAATTTCTTAAGAATTTATAATTACAAAGGCACTTTTGATAGTGCCCTTCCTATTAAGTCTGATGACGATTTGGTCACTGGAAATGTTATCACATATTCGGCTTATGGTGATGGTAGAGCAAAAGCAACAGCTGTTTTTGAAAACGGTCTAATACGTTATCCTGGAATTTATTTAAACAATGATGGGCAACCAAGTTCTGATCAGAAGTTACAAGATGATAAAAAATACCATAATTACTCTTATGTGATTAATACAACAAACGATTACTATAAATTTAAGAAAACTTTACAAGAAGTTGCACATCCAACAGGAACAAAATCTTTTGTAACACGTATTGATACCCACACCAAAGACGTATTTAATCAAAATGCATCTATAATATATTTAACACAAGAGTATCACTCAAATACATTTAATGTAAGTAATGGATCTAATAATATTGTTTCTACAAGTTTAACACCTAATGTTTCTTCTCAGGTTTCAATTGGTGATTTTATAGTACTGAAAAATGTGTTTAAAACTATTGTTGGTACTGCAAATATAACCAGTAGTTCAAATGTAATTACTGGTAATGGAACCAACTTTATAAATGATTTAGTCGATGGACAAACCATATATCTTTCTTCAGGAAATACTGTTGTTGTAAAAACTGTTATTAACGCAAATACCATTTATGCAACTAGTGTTTTAAATGTTTCTTCCACCGACTCGACAATAAATGTGGTTTTTGATGAAACCAAAAATGTTTCTTTTGCAAACGCAAACACAATTTTAGTTGATACAAATGTTACCTCAACAAATAATTTTGTTTCAATTATCGTTCAAAAAGTGAGATAAATAAGTCTATGTCAACAATTATAACAACTAATTTTTCTACTTTAATTGCTCAACAATTCATAAATTTATTGGATGTTGGTGCTAATTCTTACCTTCCTTTGAATAGAAGGTCTTATGTTTTTGCGACTATAGGAAAACAGACTCCTTGGGGTATATCTGACACTCCTCCAACTCCTGGACAATCAACCAGAGACCTAATTGCTTATAACGATAGAGCCATAGTAGCTAAAAGAGTTTCTTTAGAAAATGTGTCTTTTGTTGTGCCAAGATATGATTGGACAAGTGGCACCACATATTCGAGATACGGATGCACAGTTTGTCCAATAGGAACTCCATTTTATATTTTAAATTCCAAAGGACAGGTTTTTAAATGTTTAGATAACAATAATAATTCACCATCTACCGATGAACCTGAACTATTTCTTTCAGCTACTTCATTGGAAGAACCTTTCTTTATAACTTCTGACGGTTACAAGTGGAAATACTTATATACTTTAAGTTCAAATCAAAGACAAAAGTTTTTAAATGATGAGTGGATGCCAGTTACGTTTAATAGATTCGTTAGATCAGCCGCAATTAATAGAAGTATTGATATTGTAAGAATTACTAATGCGGGAAATAATTATGTGGATGGACCTACACAAAATATTATAACAATCGAAGGTGATGGAAGAAATGCTGTTTTAAAAGCGAATGTTGTTGATGGAAATGTTGTGAATATTGTTATTCAGAACAGAGGCCAAGACTACACAAAAGCCAATTTAATTTTTACTGACATTTCTGGAGGAATCGGAACAGGAGCTTCAGCCAATGTTGTTTTGTCACCGCAAAATGGACATGGATATGATCCTGTAGAAGAATTATATGCGAATACTGTTATATTTAATGTAGATTTTGAGGGTAGTGTAAATGGTGTTTTTCCAGCAGAAAATGAATATAGGGAAGTTTCTTTGGTGTATAACCCTTATGTACGAGACACTGAAACTTTAGCATCTGCCGATTTATACACACTATATACAAAGATTACAGTTTCTCCAGGTGTTGGAGATTACAATAATGATGAAATTGTTATACAGGGTGAGAATTTAGAAAATTCCACATTTAGTGCCGAAGTTATATCTTTTGATGAAGGCACTAATATAATCTATGTTAATAATTTCAATGGCACTTTTAATCCCAATCAACCGATAAAAGGTTTAACTAGTGGAGCAATTAGAGTAGGTATTAATACTACTCCTCCAACTTTAGAGTTATATTCTGGTAAAGTTTTATTTGTATCGGATAAAGTTCCGGTTATAAGAGATCCAGACCAAACAGATAGAATTAGATTTATTTTAAGTTTCTGATAAAGAGGAATAAATGACTAAGCTTTTTAATTTCGATCCATATTTTGACGATTTTGATGAAGATAAAAACTTCATGAGAGTTTTGTTTCGCCCAGGATATTCTTTACAGGCGAGAGAACTTACGCAGCTGCAAACTATTTTGTCGAATCAGATCGAAAAGTTTGGCAATCACATTTTTAAAAGTGGTAGTCCAATAGTCGGTGGTAAAATATCTTTAGATGATAGAGCGTATTATACAGTTCTAAAACCACAATATAGTGGACAGGATATCGTATTAGAAGATTTTTTAAATAAAACTATTATATCATACAATTCTACAAAAACAGCTAGAGCTAAAGTTATTGCTATTGATAATTCTTCAGCTAATCCTATATTAATATTAAAATATTTGAGTGGAGACTTTTTTGAAGAAGGTGATGAATTAAAAATATATGGACAAAATATTTTTGCTGAACTTGCAGACACAAATGCAACCGGAAGATCATATGTAGCGAGTATTCAAGAAGGTGTATATTATTTTAAAGGCCAATTTGTAAAAGTTGTTCCCCAATTTTTAGTTTTAGAACTTTACTATAGACTCGGGTTAAATACTTCAACAATTAATAAACAACCATCATATAGAATTGGTATTGAATTTGAAGAATTAATTATTGATGAAATTGATGATGTAACTCTGTTAGACCCCGCACAAGGATCTTTTAACTATCAAGCACCAGGCGCTAACAGATACAAAATTAATACTATATTAAGTAAAAGAACACTGGATTCGGCTGACGAATCTTCTTTCTTTGAAGTTATTCGAATTGTTGATGGTGTAAAAACAAAAGAGATTGATTATCCCGTTTATAGTGAAATAGAAAAAACTTTGGCTAGAAGAACTTTTGATGAATCTGGTAACTATACTGTTGATCCTTTTGTGTTATCTTTAGAAGAAGAATATGTTGATACAGCAAATAATAATTATGTTGATCCGGATTATTTAACTGCTGTTTTAGATCCAGGAAAAGCTTATGTTGGAGGTTATGAGGTTCAAACTATATCGCCAACAAAATTGCAGATAGCAAGAGGTAGACAAACGGCTAACATTAATGATTACGATTTACCCACAAATTATTCAAGTTATGTTCATGTTGCGAATGTTCATGGTACTTTAACCATATCTGATTTTAGCGTATTGGATGTACACTGTACAGATCATGCAAACGTAGTCCTTTCAACAACCGCAGAATATAATTCATCAAAGATAGGATCACTGAGAGCTCACATGTTGAAGTATGATACTGCTTCAGCTGCATCGGATAATGGCACTACCCATATTTTTACTATGAATGTTTTTGATGCCAATTCATCATCAATTACAGGAACTTTAGCTTCTTCAGGATCAAATACAAGATACGTTGTTTTACCATCTTCTTTTGCTCAATTGCCAGCAAATAGTTATTCTGGTCTTTATTTTAGTGTTAAAGATGGTGCAGGATTAAATTTAGCTCCAATAAAAATTGAAGGTTCAGATGGAGCATACAAAGCAATTTGGCTTTCTTCTGCTTTACCTTTTACTCCCTCATCGAATACCTTCTCAATCGATTCTGATTTTAAATCTGCGGAATCTGTTATCCTAAGAAATTCGTCCGCAAAAGTATTTGGTGCAAATATACATTCTAGATCAAAAGATAATAATGGTAATGCGTTAATAACGGAACCTAACAGACAAGGTTTAATTTTTGATGTTCCTTTTGACGCGATCAAAGCGAATACAATTACTAATTTTGATTTTATAGCAAGAAAGGTTTATTCAAATAAAGTTTCTAACGCTGGCGGTATTGTTACTTTAGCAACTGTTGGCACTGACACTTTTCCATTTGCTGGTTCTCCAGGAACACTTTCGGACAATACAATTTTAAATAATATTATTTGTTTTATTCGACACGATTCTGCTTCAAATGGTTCTTCGGGTATAACTCCAAATACAGTTTTGAGTTTAGCTAATAATTTGTTCACTGTAACGGCTATTAATGACTCAACACTTGAGATTGATTTTAACACTGCTGGTGTTCGAGCCGATTTCTTAGTTACAACAAAAGTTAATAATGCGGAAGATGGAACTAACGGAGCAGTTAGAGTAAAAACATTATATCCACTTTTAGATGACAAACATGAAAAAGTTGCTTATACTATTGACACCACCACAGGATTAACTTCAGCTAATACGGGAACAGTAACACCAATTTCTGGAGGATATGTTTTCCCTGACTTAGGCGTTACGTATTTTGATAATGAATCTTCAGGTAGTGATGGTAAAGTGAGAATGTTAAAAACTCCAGGAGTTCCTGTCAGTTTACAAGTTCCTGATGTATATGAAATAGTTAAAATTATAGATTCTAGAACTACAACCGGTAATATCACAACTGCTATGTTGACCGATCCAACATACGACATTACGAACAGATATGAACTCGACAATGGTCAAAAAAGAACACACTACGATCATTCATCGATAAAATTAAAAAGAGGATTCAGTTCTCCTGTAGGTGGTTCAATCTATATCATGTACAAATATTTTAGACATAGCCAGGCGCCTTCACCACAAAATATTGGACTATTTACAGTAGATTCTTATTTGGGTGGAGCTTCAAATATTACATATGATACCATATCAAAATTTGTAGACAAATCTGGAGGTAAAGTTATTTCAAATAGAGCGTCTTTTGACTTTAGACCTTCAAGAGAAATAGCTGGAGATAACATCACAGGCGCAGTTTGTCCTGATCCCGATACGACAGCAGAACTTTCATTTCAAAATTATCTATCAAGAATCGATAAGATTGTTGTAAAACCTTCGAAAGAGATGGTAGTAATAGAAGGAGAATCCGCTGTTAAACCATTAACACCTCCACATAGTGTTAATGATATGTTAATCTATACTTTGTATATTCCTCCATATACTTCAAGTGTAAAAGAAATTCGTGCAGATTTTCAAAATAATCGTAGATTTACGATGAGAGACATTGGCGCTTTTGAAAATCGTATTAAAGGATTAGAGTATTATGTTTCATTAAATACTTTGGAAAAAAATGCTAATGACTCAAAAATTTTAGATGCAAATGGATTAGAAAGATCAAAGTATGGAATTTTAGTAGATAATTTTACTTCAGATTCGGTACAAGCTACTTATACTGATGTTAGTTTTGATAACAGAAATAAGATTGAAGATGGTGAGTTAAAGCCTGCTTCTTTAATGAGAACTATAAAACTTCTCTGGTCACAAAGTGGATCAGCCGGTAGTTACAAAATTATGGGTACCAACACTCAAAAGTCTTTAATAATGGATTATACATCATCAGTTTTTGCTTCGCAACCATATGCAACGAAAACTATTCCTGTTGCTAGTGCTCTTTATGGTAACTTTAATGGAAATTTAAGATTATTTCCAGAATTTACAAGTGACCATGATACCAGTGTAACTTCAAAGATTACATTAAATTCGGTTCAGGGATTAGAAAATGCATTTAATTTTATAAATGAAGCTTTCGACTTTATATCAGATAAAAATCCAACATGGTTGAGTGATAAAGACAGTCCTTTTGCTAAAGTTCCGGATTCTTCATGGTTTGAAACGGTCAAAACGCAAACTAATGCGACTGTTGATTTAGGAAATAATACATTTGGTAATTTGCAAACAACAACAGACCAAGTTTTTGTCAAAAAAGGAACAACATTAAGTGCTGAATCGATAGATGTAACATCATCTAAAGTTGATTTAGGATCTTATATTACGGATATTGCTGTTAATCCGTATCTAAAACCTAGAGGTATAGTTTTTGCTGGATCTTCACTAAGACCGAAAACTAGATTCTATTCTTTCTTTGATGATGTTCTAGTTGATAACTATACCATTGTTCCTAATAAATTAACTATAAGTGGAACTAATCCATTTAAATCTGGAGAAATGGTTCTAATTGCTAATACTAATGGTGAAATCGCTACACAACTCGCAAATTTTGCGGCAGATAGTGGTGTTTATCATTTGGGTGTTTGTGCTGCGTCTGAATCTGGCAGTTCAAATGTAAGTATAGTTAATGAAACTTTTCCTTTATCACTTGCAGGAAAATATATAATTGGATTAGATTCTTCTACCACAAAAGTAATTTCTACCGTTGTTGATCACAGATGTGGTATGACAAGAGGAATAACTTCGAGCACAATTACTTTAGCGCCTGATGCACCAAGTGTTAATATTGCTGGAAATAATGTAACTTTAGTAAGAAAAAGTGATGAGGCTTCTGGAACAGGTTCAAAATATACTATTATAGCTTACAATACTACAACTAAAGTCGCTACGGTTTCAGAAACTATACCATCAACACAACAAGGAAAAATTTTCTCTTATAGTATAGGAACTAACTTTACAAACAGTAAAGGTCAAATTGGTGGAATTTTCTATCCTCCAGTAGCTACTTTTAGAAGTGGAGAGAGAAAATATAGACTAACAGAATCCTTTAATAATAGTTATGATAGAGATGCTATTTCTTTTGCTGAAAAAACTTTTGTTTCTTCTGGTATAACTACTACAAAAACATCTTTAGTTGATACTGTTTATAATGTTGGAACAAGTACTAAAATTGTTGGAACAGTAACTTCACCCATACTTCAAAGTACAGCAGTTTCGAGTAGAATAACCAGCACCTGGAGAGTAGATCCTTTAGCACAAACATTTTATGTCGATGAACAAACTTATCCACATGGTTTGTATATGGAAAGTGTTAATTTGTTTTTTAGTGCCGTGGATGATGAAGGACTTCCAGTTAGAGTTCAAATTAGACCTACCGTAAATGGAACGCCTTCTTTTGATTATTGGTATCCCGAATCTGTCGTAGAAAAGTTTCCTAATGAAATTACTACAACAAGCACTCCAAGTATAGACGTTGAAGCAAGTAAAACTAAATTTACTTTTGATTCTCCTGTTTTCTTAAAACCTGGTTTATATGCTCTAGTTATTCTCACAGATTCTCCGGATTATGTGGTATGGACAGCAGAAAAAGGACAGACAACTTTAAATAATCAAATTGTTTCTGTTAATCCTTATGTTGGTACACTTTACAAGTCTCAAAATGCTATGGAATACGTACCATATTTAAATGAAGATTTGATGTTTGAGTTTAATCGTTGTAAATTTTCAACATCAACTGCCACTTTTGCTTTACAAAGTGAAAAACAAGATAGTGTCAAATATATCGATAGATTCAGATTATTGGAAAAGTCTATTACGTCACAGTCAGAATCTCCAATTTCTCTGAAATATTCATTTATCTCTAAAGTGGCTGGAGGATCAAAAGAAACAATTTATAGAAGTATAACTCCATATACAATTTATAATATGGCAGATGATACTCAGTATGCTATTGGTAATAGAAGAAAACAGATTTTAGATAAAAACGATTTTACCGTTAAACTTGAAATGTCAACAAATGATGATTCTGTGACACCATTAGTTTCTCTGGAAAGCTTACAGTTGAATTGTTGGGAAAATTTTATAGATAATGGTGAAATAGACAATGAAGATTTCAATATTATTAGTAAAGGCGCTGGATATTCTAATTCAAATACGATTATAATAACTTCATCTACTGGTGAAGGCGCTCTTGTTTATATGAGTTGTGATGGAGTAAATGGAAATGTTTTATCTGCTAATGTTGTTTCTTCCGGTATAGGTTATACGGATGATTTTACTATTTCTTATCCTGATACTGGAAATACACCAAACGTAACATCAAACGCTGCAATTACTTTAAATTCTGAGTTTGACAGTTCTGGCGGTCCTTGCTTAGCTAGATATATTACTAAACCTATAGTTTTAACAGATGGTTTTGATGCCGGCGACATGAGAGTTTTCTTAGCCGCCAATAAACCAGTTGGAACCGAAATTCATGTTTTCTATAAAATATTGTCTGGATCTGATACAACAAATTTCAAAGACAGACCATATGGTAAATTTGAATGTTTAAACCCAACGGTAGCTGCATCCATTAATGAAAATGAGTTTAGAGAATATGAATATAGACCTTCATTGACTGAAGATCAAGTTACTTATATTTCTGATGCTGGTGTAACATACGATACTTTTAAAACTTTCGCAATAAAAATTGTAATGACATCTCAAGACCCATCAGTTATACCTAGAATTAAAGATTTGAGAATTATAGCTTTACCGGCAGGATAATATGGAAAATAATTTACTTAAGGTCGAAGGCGGCCAATTTGTTAAAAATAAAACAAATGGTGCTCTATTGGCCGTAAATAAAACTATTTTGCAACAGAATGAAGCTAGAAAAAAATTAGGTAAAAAAATAAGCGGAAATGATGACGAGATAAATAACTTAAAAACTAAAATTGAAGAAATGTCTAATGATATGAATGAAATAAAATCTCTATTACAGACGCTGATTCATAAGAAGGATTAATAATCAGAAATGCCTACCTCATTAATACCAATCATTGCTAGAACGAATACCATTGACGAATGGAGAATTCAAACAAACAAATCTGCATCAGATTTGAATGACCTTGGGTTTTATAACTACGATAAAACTCAAGGAACATTAATACTTTCGAATACTTCTATTTTAAATATTACAGCTGATGGTACCCCTCTACAAGTTGCAAACAACGTTTTATTTCAAAGTAGTTTAACTTTAGGAAATACTCTTTTCTTAGGAGTACAAAGTTCCGCAACTGGTAATATTATTGCTGGCGGCACAGTTTCGGTAAGAGGTCCTGGATCAGCTCTTTCTGTTTCGAATAATTCATATATTGGTGTCGATTTACAAGTAGTAAGTAATGTATATTCGAATAATTATATTGCAAATGGTAGTGTAACTGTAGCGAACAATTTAACAATATCTACCGGCACTCTAAGATTAAGTGGTACAGGAAATGTAGCTTATGCTAATAATGGATCCATAAAATCTAATACAATATACTCCACAGATACTTTTTCTACTAACGTAAGCACTGCAAATTTATATGCTTCGTTTGCTAGAATAGATGTTTTAGATGATCTCGCTTTTGCTAGAATAGGTATTTTAGAAAATGTAACAGGCAATTCTTACTATCTTTCTTCGAATTCGCATACCTCTAATTCCGTTTCCACAAGGTATTTGGTCGCCAATATTTCTGGTAATATTGTTAATTTTAGTTCGAATGTATCTTCGATCAATACCGCTACCATATTAAATGGTAATGTAGTAACTCTAGTGTCGAATTCATCATCAATTAATGTTGCTACAGTAAATGCGTCAACCACATTAGTTGGTAATGTAGTAACTCTAGTATCAAATTTAGCTTCAATCAATGTATCTTCGATCAATACCGCTACCATATTAAATGGTAATGTAGTAAATCTAGTTTCAAATAGTTCAAGTATAAATGTAGCTTCAATCAATACATCTTCAATTAACATATTAACATCATATAATTTAACTTCAACTCATAGAATTACCGCTAATAATATTATTACAAATAATGTTGAAGTTTCCACAATTAATGCTGCTTGGGTAAATGTTTCTTCTAATCTATGGATGCAAAGTGGATCGCAATTAAGGATTTATGCTCCGGGCAGCCAATATGAATCTTTAATCGTTGATGGAAAAACTACACTCAATACAGCTTACATTTCAAGTAATTTAACTGTTGAGGGAACTTGGACAGCTTTAGGTGACATTGAATATGAGACAAGTGAGATAATTTTAAATAAGAGAACACCAACAAACGCTGATGCAGTTTTTAGAAATGAAAGGCCTGTTGGTGATGATGCGATTATTAGATGGGTTGAAACTGATGACCAATGGAAAATCTCAAAAGGTAATACCTATAGTGAACTTTATGGAATTTTGGATGCAAGTTTCTTAGATTCTGAAGTTTCAAATTTAAGTACATCTAATATAGCTACGCCTTTAGCGGTAAACACCGCGCACTCAGTCGCACAAACATCTGGTAGATATGCCAACTCGGGTTACACTCATGCTAATGCTGCATTTAATTGGGCAAACGTAGTGTCTAATACTGCTAATGCTAACTCGGCTCTGTTTACAATTAATATAACGAGTGCATCAAATTATGCTAATGGCGCTTATGCTGCAGCGAATCTTGCTGCCTTGCAGGGTGGTGTAATTTCTGGTGGATATGCTAACTCAGCATTTGGAAGTGCAAATAGTGCAGGCGTGTATGCTAATTCTGCTTTTGCTGCGGCTAATGCTGCTGCATTGAGTGGTGGTGTAATTTCTGGTGGATATGCTAACTCAGCATTTGGAAGTGCAAATAGTGCTAGTTCTTATGCGAATGGAGCTTTTGGAGCTGCCAATACTGCTGCAGCTGCTGCTGCTGTTGCACAAGAATCTGCATCTCAAGCTTTAGCTAATGTTGTTCCAGCATTTATTCACGCTAATGCGGCATTTTTATTTGCAAATACAGCAAACGTACATTTAAATGTGGCATTTAGGCATGCCAATGCTGCGTTCAGTAATGCAAATAATGCTGTTTATAGAACGGGTGGTAGTGATATTCAAACCATAAATGGTAATATAAATGTTACTGGTAAATTGGAAAGTGGCAACATTAAGTTTAATGGAGGCACAGCACTCCTACAAGGTGGAACTTTTGTATTTAATGGTAATCAAAACCAAAATCAGAGTCCGTCTTTAAGTGCTACAATTGAAGTTGATAGGGGTGTTTCTCCAAATGCTATATTCCGTTATAATGAAACTATTGACAGATGGCAATATACACATGCAACTTCAGATCCAGCAGATTTTACAACTTTAGGTTTTGTTTCTGATAGAGCGAATAATATTACTGGCGGTGCTGCAAGTAGAATTGTATATCAATCAGAACAAGATACTACAGCTTTCATTGTTGCTCCTCCAGCAAATTTAAATCGTTTTTTAAATTGGACGGGTACTGGATTTAGTTGGTCTGAAATTTCTGCTCCCAATTTAACTGGATATATTCAAGTTGATGCTGCCGGTTTATTACCTACAAATAGAGTTTCAAGAACTGACACAGGTGGCGCTAGAACTTATCCCATGAATATTACCGGTGATGCTGGATATGCAACTAGTGCTGGTAGTGCTACATCTGCTAGTAGCGCTACAACTGCTGGTAGTACAACTAATGTTACTTCTGGAGGAACGATTGTTACTGGCGTCGCTGGCCAAGCAACTTCTGCTAATTTAACTAATTATGGTGCTTCCGATCTTTATGGTAGGGTTAGAATTAGAAATAGCACTCAAGCTACAACTGGTCAAGATAATTCTACTAGTCCTGCCGCTGGTGCTTCTCTATATGTTGAAGGTGGTATATTCTGTGAAAAGGATATTGTAGCTGATTTCTTCCGAGGCATCGCAACATCAGCATACTATTCTGCGGACTTAGCCGAATGTTATTTACCAGACCAATCTTATGATTATGGAACGATTATGATGATTGGCGGCAATAAAGAAGTTACAGCCGCGACAAAAGATAAATTACATGTTATAATAGGAGTTGTTTCGGAAAAACCTGCTTTCTTAATGAATGATGGATTAGAAGGTGGTATAGTTGTTGGACTCAAAGGTAGATTGCCTGTTAGAATTTTAGGCACATGTAAAAAAGGTGATTTACTTGAAATGTCTGATGTACCAGGAGTAGCTAAAGTATCTGATGGTAACAAATTACCATTAAGATTAATTTGTTTAGAAGATAAAAACACTGAAGAAGAAGGAAAGATAGAAGTAGCTATCATGTAAATTATGATTGGAATTATTGGTTATGGAATGGTTGGACAAGCCGTTGAATACGGCTTTTCCAAAACTAAAGTTTTTGTTTGTGATCCGAAATATAATCACGTAACGGTGAAAGGCCTTTGTTTATTAAATCCTGAGGCTATCTTCGTTTGTGTTCCTACTCCCACAGATAACACTAATTATTCTTTGTTGATTTCTGTACTTGATGAAATACGACGAATGAATTATAAAGGAGTTGTCATAGTCAAATCAACTGTGTTACCACAATATTTAAAACAATATGACGTAGTATATAATCCAGAATTTTTATCAAGGTCCACTTCAAAGGAAGATTTTGTAAATCCTCCTCTAACGATTTTATCGGGTAATAAATCTGAACAAGCATTAGAAATTTATAGAAAGTATTCTACTGTAGATATGAGTAATACATTCATAACGGATATCAATACTGCTTCTTTTATAAAATACTCAATGAATTCTTTTTATGCAACAAAAGTTATTTTTATGAATTCAATGTATGATGTAGCTAAAAAGATGGAGGTAAACTATGAGGAAGCTATCGAAATACTTTCTAAACATCCTTGGATGGGATCCAATCATTTTAAAGTTCCTGGACCTGACGGAAAAAGAGGATTTGGAGGTCCTTGCTTACCAAAAGATACCGAGTGTTTGGTGAAAAATTATGATGTAGAATTACTTAAAAAAGTTTTAGAACTGAACGAATACTACAGAAATGTTGATTGAGTTTATCAACTACTATATACTAGTGCGTCTTTGATTTAAAATAAAAGGAGAAAAAATGGTAGTAGATATAAACGTAACAAGTATTTGCAATTTAGCTTGCACATATTGTTCCGAAGGTTTTGAGTGTGGTCTATCTACTGAGTTTGAAGAAAATACTTCTTTGACATTAGATAATGTTGAAGAATTTATGGCTAAAATTTCTGATCCTAAAAAGGATGTTTATTTTTGGGGTGGCGAACCGTTTGTTAATTGGGATTTTTGTAAAGGTGTTATTGAGAAGTTTAAACACGATCCTGGGTTTTCTTTTTTCTTCTATACAAATGGAACATATTTAAAAAGATATTTAAAAGATTTGGTTAGAATTCATAATGAAATTCCAGGTAGACTAAAGTTACAAGTTTCATATGATGGAAAACCAGTAAATGATATCGCAAGAGTAACTAAGTCTGGTACTCCATCATCAGCCTTAGTTAAAGCAAACTATATTGCAGCTAAACAAGCTGGGCTAAATGTTTCATTGAAATCTGTTTTGACATCCGATAATTTCCATTTAATTTATGAAGCATTTCTAGATGTAATAGAAATGGATAATAATTATTTTCCAACACCAGACTTATACAGTCAGTTGAATGAAGAAGAATTCATGCCTAGATTAGAAGTTTTGAAGGATGGATTGAAAAAAATTGCTAAACACATTTATGATAACAAATTACCTCCTGAAAAATTTGGATGGTTTCAACAGTCTAGAGCTCTATGTGCTGCAGGTATAAATTATGTGAGTGTGGACTTGAATGGGGATTTAAGTCCTTGTCACGGATGCATGTATAAAGAATCTCATTCACATAAACTCGGTAATATTTTTAAAGTTCCAGATTTAGATCAGTTGATTGAAGAAAAATCTCAGATGTATAAAGACGCATTGAAAAATCAACCACTAGACTGTATGAGTTGCGATAGTCAGTTTTGTATGAAGTGTAATGCTGCGACTTATGAGAAATCTGAAAAAGAAACTTATTTAGAAAAATGGAGTGATCATACAGCTAATTGGCAGGTATGTAAGGTATTCAAAACGAATGAGATAGTACATCATGCTCTAAGAACAGCACTAAAGAGTTATAAAAAGCCTACGATTAAAATCGAGGCTGAACAATGCACAGTTTAAGGATAAAAGAATGTTTACATTAGAGGTAAGTGTTACTGAAAAATGTAATCTAGGTTGTCCTTATTGTTATGTAGCAAATAGGCCAACTTGGATGACGAAAGAGGTTTTCGATCAAGGTATGAAAGATTTGCCCAACTTGATGCAAAGATCGGGAGATAGGGATTATCATGTAAGTTTTTTTGGTGGTGAACCACTATTAAATTGGGATCTTATAACTCACGCCGTTCCTTATTTGAAATCGGATAAGAAATGTAAAGGTATTAATATCATCACAAATCTTACGATGATTGATGAAAATAAAGCTCATTATTTAAAAGAAAATGGTGTCGGTGTTTCTTGGTCTTTTGATGGTATGAGTTCAAATGAAACTAGACCTTTATTACCACTTTTAGAAAATACTAATCCAGAAACTGGAGATTTATTTGATGGTATTCTTTCAATGTATGAGTACAAGAAAGAAATCATAAAAGATTTAACAAACGGTTGTAAAGTTATGATATGGCCAGGTAATACCAAAGATATGACGGAGAATTTCCAATTCTTACTAGATTGGGGTATAGATCATCCCGATTTTAGTATAGTTCGAGATGATGTTTGGACTGTAGAAGATATCAAACAGTTTAGATATGAATGTGAAAGATTGGCGGATTTTTGGATAGAAAAACTAAAATCAGGTAAAGCTTGTTCAGTTGGCTTTCTCAGACTAGCTATTTTGGACACACTATATGGATTAGTAAAAGGAAAAAGATCATTTGGATGTTTTGCAGGAACCAATGGTGGAGTTTTGATGAGTTCTGGTGAATTTTATCCTTGCGCCAGATTTGCATCTAAAAAAATTATGAAGATGGACGAACAATATAATTTTAAATATTATCAAGATATATTTAATCCTAAAAGTTTTGATAAATGTGAACCTTGCGATTTAAAACAAGTATGTAATACTGGATGCACTTATTCTCAAATTATGAATGACAATAAACCATTGGATAGTATTTGTGAATTATTTCACATATATTATGAACAGGGTTTAAGAGTTGTTGATGAGTGTAAGGATGTTCCAGTTTTTCAAGATTTAGTATTACATTATATTGAAAATGTTGGTGTTGAAAATGAAGGCGTAGAGTGTAGGAATTAATATGAAAATTATTTCTTGCACCAGTCAAGATAAAATTCTTAGAATTAACTGGCATATATTGAATTGGTGTAATTTGAAGTGTTCATACTGTAATGTAAAGGAAAATTTAAGTTATGATTACAATGATACGACTCAGATTGCACAAAGTTACAAGTTAATAATAAGTAGATTAAAAACTATTTCTAAACCTTTTGAGATTTGTTTAACTGGTGGTGAACCAACATTACATCCAAATATTGAAGAAATACTGGAAGGATTAAATGAAATTAAAAATTTGGTAAAAATTTATTTTTTTACCAACTTGACTAGATCGGAAACTTTTTATAAAAGTATAAAAAGTTTTTCAAAAGTTAAGTATTATGCATCTTTTCATCCAGAATATCACAAAGAGGATTTTTTAAAAAAGTGTAAAAATCTAAATTGTGAAGTTCATATAAGTATGATGCCAGAGTATAAAAACTATATTTTAAATATTATTGATAACTGTAAATCTAATAATATTAAATTTAAATTAAATTTTTTAGTTGATACTCCATATTACACAAATAACTTAGATCAAGATTTTTTTACAGAAGCTTCTAATGCTGAAGATATGATAGATATAAATGTTTTATATGATGATGGTTCGGAAGAAAGAACAACAGATTTAAAATTATTATATGAGAAAAAAAATTCTTTTAGAGATTATAAATGTGTGCCAGAATCTTTTCAAATAGAATTGGATAATTTGGTTAAAAATGTTTGCACTAATGAAATTATGCCGTTATCTTTAAAAGATATTACAAAAAAAGTTATTTGTCCGAAAGAAATTTGTGAAGGTGGACTTATGATGTATCCTAAGGAAATTTAATGAAAAAAAATTTTAAAAGTTTATTATCTATACCAATAAAGGTTGAGATGCAACCTGTTGAACATGCATCAAACAAAGTAATTCCTGTTGATGAGTTATCAGTGCAGATTGAAGAAGCTAGAAAAGGTAAAGCTAAAGTTGATAGTAAATATGTTGGATATAATGAAGCCGGACATTTATTTGATTACAAATTAGATTATATCAAATTTTTGGACAACATGCGACACATAATTGAAGAAGCTAAAAAACGTCCAAAAGAAAATAGATATAAAAATTCTCATAAAATGATAATACAATGAATGTAGAACAATTTTACATACAAGATCCTAATAAACCAATAGTTTCTGGATCTGGTGTAAATGTATTATATTTTACCAATAAATGCAACTTAGCTTGCACGTATTGCTATGAAGATTTACCAGGAAGACCGCCGCAAATTTTAAGTAAAGAAGATATTGTAAAAAGTATTGATAAAATTTTAGAACGTGAGGATCCGAGTCAGCAAACTCTTATAGTATTGTTTGGTGGAGAGCCAACATTAGAATGGGAAAATGTTTGTTTTGCTATGGACTATGCCTATAGTAAAAAGAAGAATGTTCATTTTAATATGACAACAAATGGTATTAAATATTTAAGCCAAGATTTCATAGACGTAACTAAAAATAATTTTTTTTATAAGAAGAAGTTATTATCTATAGATGTGAGTTTTGATGGAGTTGGTAATAAAGACAGAGTTTTTCACAATGGTATGGAATCAACACCATTTATGGTAAAGATATTTAAGAAGTTATTGGAAAATAATTTCAGGTTTCGAATAAGATATACCATTCATAAATTGAATATAAGGCGAGCTTCCGAAGATATAACTAAACTAATCAAAACTTTTAGGCCGGAGAGACTTATAACCTCTGTCGCCTGGGATACTTTGAGTGAGAAAGACTTAAAACTTTTAGATTCTATGAAAGAAAATCTCAGGTTAAGTTGGATAAATAATGAGATTCAGTCGCCTGTATGTTCTCTATTTTGTGATATTTGTGACGGATGTAGTATTAGAAAAGAAATTAAAACGTATTTTACAGACGAAGGAAATGTTACTACACATTTCAATATTGAGAGTTCCCCAAAATTTCGAGATTTTAAAGAAAAGGAATTGGTATGAAAACCACTGAAAAAATAGAAGAAATAATTAGACTTATGGGTGAGATATCTGAAGAAGATAATGTTGCGGGTAGAGTATTATTGGATGGATTAGGTCTATCAATAAATGTTCTGGAAACTATTTCTAAAGAGGACTTTAAAGGAACTTTAGATATTTCCGATCAAATAAATCTTGTTTCTAACATTTTAGGTTTTTCTTTAGAAGAAATGGTGATGTATATAATTAAAGAATCTTCAGAAGATTCTTTGTCAGATAAAGAACCCGATAAAGAAACTATGGACTTTTTATCATCTACTGTTGATGTTGATGATTATGAAAAATTTTTAGAAGAAAATAAAGTTAAAGATAATTTAAACTTCTTATCAAAAGAGATTTAATATGCCGTATTCATCTTCCAAAAAAAGACCTCCTGCTTCCTCTGGTCATGCAAAGGGTTACAACCCTGACAACGATGCTAGTGGAACCTACATAGTAAAAGCAAACGTTTATAATGGCGCTGCAGTTGCTACAACTTATTCTTTGACTGATGTTACAGCAGGATCGTTAATTGGGGCTGCATCAATAAATGCTATTAGAACCGCTTATGCGTCTGAATGTACTAGGCGAGGACTTTCTGCACCGTCAGGATCAACTGTCAGTTCCGGCACTTCCATAACATCGTCCCAAATAAATAATTTAAAAGCCTCGATAGAGAGAACGGGAGCTAGGACATTTGGTCTCATAACTACATCGTCATCCGGAGGAGAAAGTGTTGTAAGTTCGGGTTCTCAATTAACGCAACGAATTTTTCCTAACGGCACTCAATTTGTAGCTTTTGGTGGTGTTGAACTCTGGGGTGGACCAAATACTACTAATCCACAAGTAGACCGAGGTCCTGCAATTTCGGTAGCAGGTTTTGTTACTGGATTTGCCGGTATATCTACCACTAATAACGCACAACTATCAACTAGAATAAGTGCGACAGACATTAATGCTTTAATTAAAAAAGTAAAAGATGCTGGCGCAGTATGTTTATGTAACTGTAATTATTGTACATGTAACTGTAATTATTGTACATGTAACTGCAATTATTCTTGCACATGCAATTGTAATTATAGTGACAGACGATTGAAAAGGAATATTAAATATTTGAAGAATATTTTTGGAATTAATGTTTACAGTTTTTCTTATATTTGGAGTAATGAGACTTTTGTCGGTGTTATGGCCCAAGAACTTCTAAAAACAAAATATTCTAATGCTGTTTATATGACCAAAAATGGTTTTTATATGGTTAATTATTCTGAACTTCCTTTTGAGATTAAATAATTATTAATAGTGGAGATAAATTTTATGGAAGAAAAACGAGTTGAAATTGAAGGTATAGACGCGAATACTTATGCGGGTAAAGCTGCTCTAGCATGTAAAACAAAAGCTAGAGGAATTTTTGGTGATGAACTTTTGACGTTTAAATTATTGGATTTCGTCAGTTTTATGACTATTAACAATGAACTGGCTTCAAAGGGATACATCATAACCGAAGAACTTAGAGAAGAAGTTTATATCAAAATTATAGAAACAGGCGATGTTGAACTTATTAATAAGTTGGAAAAATATATCAACCTTATGGATTCAATTAAACAATTACAAGAAAAAAAAGACGAATTTTATAATATAATTGATAAATTAAAAGTTTTACCAGATTTAAATGATGAGAAAAGTGTTAATGAAATTATTGAGTCTTACTTAAGGAGATAATTTTGATAACCTTAATAAATGGTCCTAAAACTGTAAATCTAAAATACATATCTAGAAGTATTCTTGACGCCGAAAAAGTTTGGGAATTTGATGAATATACCGTAAAATATAGAAACGATGATTTTATAATTTTTGATTCTGAACAAAAAAATGTATATTGTAATAATGAATCTTTAGGAAAAATAAATTATGGTTTACTGAATGTTGAAGATGATGAATTAAAACAAAAAAATTATTCTTTAATACAAAGGATAGAAGAATTTAATATTGAACTAACAGATAAAATTTTTAATGAAAACCATATTGAAGTTTCTTGGATAACTACCAATCTTGATAGTTTTTTTTACAATCTTGAATCTTTTGTTTTAATGGAAGATGAAATAACAAATCTACAATCAAACTCTAGGTATAAAGATATTTATTCTAATGAAGATATTAAAAAAATTTTAATATCCAATGCGTTAGAGTATCAGAATATCTTAAATTCTTTTAAAGAAAAAAATTCATATAATATATGGACAGGAATATTTTCACCATCTTTTATACAAAAAGTTAAAGAAGAACTAGGAGAAGAAAATGTTAGAGTTTTAAATATTATAAGAAATCCTAGTGTTTGCTCTTTCATAAATAATTTAGATTATAATTTTGATGCAATAAGGTATGAAGAAGATTATATTAAAAAAAATAATAAGTTTAAAAATTTTATTTTTTCTATCTTTAATATGGTATTAGTAAAATCTTTACCAAATGTAATCAATATTAAATATGAAGATTATTTAAAAAACGAAAAATTTTTACTTGACGACAAAGAAATTTTTTTGAGAAATCAATTATCAAATTATAATAGTATTATAAACGAATTTGAATTATTTAAATGCGAATCTTCATCTATAGAAAATTTCTCTATCGACAATTTTCAAGAAATTTTTTCAAATTTTGACTTGAATCAAAATTTAAATTTATTTTTTGATGTACTAAAATCTGAATATGTTAAAAATATTTTAGACAACAATTTAAAACAAGATGTTGTAAATCAAGTTCCAAAAAACTTTTTTGAGTATCTAGGATACAATCCACTTAGTATAGATCAAATTATTTTGAAATAATTTTAAGTGTCTTTAATTAATTTGAGAAGTTATGATTTGGTAATAACCACTTCATATAACTTTAAATTTGGTATTTGTGGCCATTTATTTGAAATGATTGAATACTATTGGGCTATAAAAAATTGGACAAATTTAAATCCTTGTATATTATTGTCTGATGGTACGACTATTGAAGAATTCAATATAGCTTTAAAATCGAAATACCATGATTTAACCATTGAAAATTTAGTCTATCATCCTTATCCAAAACTATTATTAACGAAAAATTTATTAATAGTTGACGGATATTCCAAGTTTAATAATTCTGAAATTTATTGTGACAACTTTTTTCTTTTAAGATGTCATGAGAAAGATTTCAGTTATTATTCAAATAAAAAATTTTCAAGCCATCTATTTCAAGATTTTGAGATATATGATGATATACCAGAAGGACTAAATGTTATAGATTATAAAAAGAAAATTTTATATTCTAAATTCAAAACTATAGATGGAAAAATTGAAAACTCTTCCATGTTTTATTTAACTGATGTTAGTCGATTCTTACCACAAGAAGATTTAACTGAAGTCATCAATAAATATTCAATTAAAGATAGTATAATTTTTACGAATAAACCAGAATTATACCAAAATTTTAATACATATAAAGTTCCTGTGCCTGATATGTGGAACAAGTTTTCTACATATGTTTATACCAAACTGCCAGGTAAAAAAGATTGTTCTAGTAGATTTATTTTGGAGTGTATGTATTATGATAAAGAAATTATTTATGATGTAGATTATTATGATAAGGCACTGGAAGTTAGGAAAAAAGATGGTATTCAAAACACGTCCCTAACAAAAGATGACCTTTTAATAAAGTACATTGATGAACAAATTAAGTGTTAATAAAGTTACTGTTGATTATAATAGACCTATTAATAGTAGGGCTAAATTGGACACAGGTAAACTTTGTAATTATAAATGTGAATTTTGTTACTATAAAAATAGTTTGACTGAAAGAGATGAACTTGAAAAAATATACAAAAGAATAGATTATTTACTTGATTATGGCATAAGAGAAATCGATCTAAGTGGTGGTGAAAGTAGCGTTGAACCAAACTGGTTTAATATATTAAATTACTGTCGAAATAAATTCGATAGAATCAGTTGCCTTAGTCATGGAGGAAAATTTAGTGATGAAGATTTTATAAGAAAAAGTTATGATTTAGGATTAAGAGAAATACTTTTTAGTTTGCATTGTACGGATGAAAATATTCATGACAAAATTGTAGGTAAAAAAGGAGCTTTTAATAATTTAATTAAAGCTGTCGAAAACTCACACAAATTAAATATCGAAGTTAGGTTAAACACAACAATATATCATGAAAACTTTGATAAAATAGATACCTCATTTATAAAGTCTTTAAGCCCTTCACAGGTAAATTTTATAGCTTTAAATTATTGGAGAGACAATAAAGATTTTCAACCTATAAATTATGAAATTATTTGTTCACATGTATCTGATTATATTGATCAATTAAAAGATTTTGTTGAAGTAAACGCTAGATATTTTCCTTACTGCTTCATGCCATCAAAAGAAAAGTATATAAAAAATCATTATCATCACATATATGATATGAAGGATTGGAATAAAGCAGTTTATAATGAAACTTTAAATACTAAAATTTCTTACACACATGAACAAAAAGTGGATCAGTGTTTTTCTGAAGCAGATCGTTTGAGAATTTATAGTTGTTTTAAAACTGAAGAATGTTTAAAATGTAAATATTTTTATGTTTGTGATGGTGTAGAAAATGAACTAAAAGGAAAGGTCAATCTTAATCCTATCTTGGGTGAGAAGATAAAAATTGTATGTTAAATGTTGAACTTTCTATTTTATTATTAACCCACAAAAGACCCACTTTATTCGATAGATGTATAAAATCGGTTTTATCTCAAATAACACCCCAAACAGAAATTATTGTAAATAATGATAGTTGTGATATTGAAGAAATTTTAAATCCTAATGTCAAATATTTTTATAAAAAATTTGATAACTTATCAAGTATATACGAATTTTTATTTTTACAATCAAAAGGTAAATATATCTATTTTTTGGAAGATGATGATTATTTGAGAAATGATTTTTTTAATCAAGAATTTGATTCTGATATAATAGCAGGAAATTACTATCCAACTTACAAACCTGACAATTTATTAGAAATAGTAAATATGTTTAAAGACGAAAATATTAACAACAAAATTGATTTTTTAAATAAATTGAATCTTGAACATCTACAATTAGGACAATTTATATTTAATAAAGAAGTTATAGGTGATTTTTTATTTGGTAAAGACAACAATATACATAATGATATCAGATTAGTTTATCACGCTTCAGGTAACTCTAAATCATTTAGAACTACTGGTAAAGTGTTTTTTTATCAGACAAAAGATGGGAATGATAATATATCTTTTCCAGACACAAAAAAAGATATAAACATAACCTCGTCTTTAGATTTTTTAAAAAAATATGAAGTATAAAATACAACATCATAAAGATCAAGATCCAGATCACATTAATATTCATTGGGACAGTTTAACTATCTGTCAACTTAAATGTTCTTATTGTTACGCTAGAAATGAATATGGTAAAGAATGGGGTAAGTTATCGAGCAAAACAGTAATAGATGCAGTTTTGGACGCTCTAAATCGAAGCAGTCTAAATTTTAATCTTGGATTATTAGGTGGTGAACCAACTCTAGGTCCACATTACTATTATATTTTAGATTCAATTAGTAAAATGGAAAAATTTAATTGGGTATATGTTGTTACTAATGCTGAAAAAGATTTGACAACTCACCCAGATTATGATAGACTGGCATTTTTGTTTAGTTATCACCCAGCTGATTGTACTGACGAAAATAGATTTTTAAATAATATAAATCACATGTTGAATAGAGGTTATAAGTGTAAAGTTAATGTAATGTTACATCATGATAAAAAACTTTGGCCAAAAATAAAAAACATGTTTGAAACTTTAGAAAAAATACCTAATTTAAAAGTGCATCCACATTTTTTATACGGCAACAGTATTACAAAATTGTTTAATTATAGAAAAGATTTTTGGGAATATTTTTCTTTTTTAGAGTCTTATGAAAAAGAACTCAAATATGATGACGATTTTTTTAATGACTATATTATCTTTAGAGATAAGATGACAAACTTCAAGGGATGGAGTTGTTACAATAATAATTATGAAATTGATGTTAAAGGCAACGTAGTAAAATTTTGTATGCCTAAAACTGATAATGTGAATCTTTTAAGTAATAGAGATTTTTTTAAAAATATTACGAAAACTATTCCTATGATTTGTCCACATAAAGCTTGTAATTGTGATGGTCTTTTAAAACAATTAAAAATAAAAAATGAATAAAATTGTTGAATGGGAAATTACACTTAAGTGTAATTATAAATGCGTATATTGTACGAATTTGGACCCCAGTATAAGACCAGAATTGGATGAAGAAAAAATAAAAAGTTTTATAAAAACTTTAGGAGAAAAATATCCTAATGTAGAGATTTTTGTGTTCGGTGGGGAACCATTTGTTCATCCTAAAATAGAATTTATAATAAAAACTTTTAATGAATTTAGTATACCTTTTGTTATACAAACAAACTTTAGTAATTACAGTCGAAAAATAATCGAACAAATAAAAGAACCTTTTAAAGTTAATATTAGTATTCATCCAACAGAAACATCAATAAAAGATATAGTTGACGGATTAAAAGAAACTGAAGTCAATATTAAAATCATAGATGTTATGTACACAGGAAAAGAAGCTATAGATTATTATTTTGCTATAAAAAAATCTTTTTCACATGACAATTTATTTTTGACTCCAGTTACCGACTTTGGAGATGGTTATAGTGATACTTTACTTTCACAATATCAATCATTGAAAAACAATTCGATTTATAAAAAGATAATTAATTTTGAGGATATCGATAGGTTTGGTCGTCAACGCAGTGAATTGTGGTTAGATTCAAACTTTAATACTTTTGGGAAACCTTGTTTGTATAAAGATAAATATTTTCTCTATGCGCCAAACTTAGATTTATATAACTGTTGTTATAGAATAAAAACCGATGGCGTTTGCCCAAAACCTAAATGTTTTTTAATGTAGAATAGAATATGAGATACCTAATAGCTGGTGCTTTCAGTAAAACCATTCCTATAATAAAATTTATTTCTAATAGAATTGTAGACAATACAAAAATATTAGTATATGATGGAGTAAATAAATGTAAATGGAATGGTGGTAGAATTAACAGAGATGTTTACTATAATGAAAATCTAATGAATTTTTATTATAGTAAAGGTATAAGTATAGCTTTAACATTAAGTAATCATACGATAGATTTGAATGATGAAGTTGGTAATCATTTATTAGAAAAATTTCATCGAAAAGGTAATGCACTAATAATAGTTAATGATGATCTGAGAAAATATGTTCGTTCAAATTATCCAGATTATGAATTAATTTATAGTATAACTGGAATGGGACAACTGAATATTCCATTACAGGATGAAGATATTCAGTTTTTTAAAGTTCTCGAAAAAAATTATGATTGGATAGTTCCTAGATTTGAGCATGTATTTGACCCTAGAACTATCGAATTGGATAGAACTAAATGGGAAGTTATGTTAAATGATACTTGTGTTTATGGATGTAAACACTATGATGCACACTTTAAAGCTATCGCTGATGAAAATACCGCAGGCAGACCTTATAGTCGAGAAATAGAAGAATGTTGGTTGCCAAAATTTAACCCAGATATAGACAGTAAATACGAGTGTATGGATCTGATGCCTAATGCCATGAAAAAGTTAAAACAAGTTGGAGTACAAAGTTTTAAAATTACTGGTCGAGAAATGACTGATGATCAATATTACAATGAATTGATGAGATTTGTTCAACGAAGTATAGAGGCAAAATCTTTGTCATAATACTTTTCAAAATGAAACATATAAAAACACATAATGAATTTATAGGAGATCATGTTCTAGTAGAATTTGAATTATTTACTTTGTGCGATAAGAGTTGTTCATACTGTTACAATGTTGCGGACACCAATGGTGTTCGTTATAATAATGATATTAGTGGTGTTCTCAGAGGACTTGAAAAAATAATGTCTATGAACAATAAAAAAATTATTATCGAATTGATAGGAGGAGAACCTCTTTTACATAAAAATTTTGAAGAAATAATAAATTATTTGTACACTAATGCACATCCTGATCATAAATTTTCAATCATAACTCATGCCGATCATAAACCAACTTTTTTTAAAAAAAGACTAAATTTATTAAAAAAGTTTGGAGATAAAGTAAAAATAACATGCACTTTACATACTGAAAATTTAAATAAAGTTCAATTTAAAAATAATGTAAAATGGGTTGATGATAATTTTAAATATTCTTCTTTATTCTTTTTTACCGATAACGATTATTTAAATGATATAGATTATATTGAGGAAGTATTTGATTCTTTAAAAAATATGAAATTGCAACCTCTGGTTCTAGATAACAGTAATCTTCTAGAAACTATTAATCAATTAGTTAATATGAATTCTAAATTTGAAAAATATTTAAATAAATTTGATGTAATATATAAAATCGATGGTTCTATTTTACCTTACAATAAAGGTAAGTATGAAATGTATAAAGAAACTAAATTATTATTTACTGGTAAAAACTGTAATGTTCGAGCTTATGAGGTAGATAGAAATGGAGATGTTACTATGTGTTGTTTTGAAAATGAACAAAAACCAATAGGAAATATTTTTCTTGATCCTTCTAAAAATTTATTAAATGGTAAAGTTATAAAATGCCAACAAAAAAAATGTCAATTTAACATAATTAGCTTTGAAGTTGAATTAAATGAAACTTTATGATGTAAACAATTTAGAATATTTGAATGGTTCAGAATATACTCAAATAAGTGACTATTTGAGAAACATTCGTTTGTCTAGAGAAAAGTTATTACTTGAACGCTATCCAGATTTTAGAGTTAAACGTAGAGTAGATACTACAACAAAAGAATATAATGAAAATAAATTTTATTATCCTTTACACTTTAACATTCCTCATTTTGATGTTGAGTTTGTTGAAATGATTGTACATAAAGGTATGGAAGGTTTTTTTGAACTAAACGAATTTGCATTTCAACTTAATGCTAGTTCAAAAACTATGTTTCATAGAAAACTTTGGAATGATAGAAATATAGAACTTAAAGATAATTTTTTAAATTTTGTATATAATCATTGTAAAAAACACCAACAAAATAAAGAATTTGATTTATTAGAAGAAACGGCTTTTTTTATATTTGAAAAGAGTGATTCGTTATTTGATTATTACAAAAATTTTATCTATAATGATGAGTATCTATTTGCTACACTGGATGATTATAGAGAATTATTTGATCAATTAGTTGAAAAGAAAATTTGGTTAAGTAAAGAAGGTGATCTTTATAAATTGTATGATAATATTGAATTTGATGATGTAAAAGGGTTTGATATGAAATTATTGTATCATACGGGTCAATTATCCAATATCGATTTAATTCATATTGAAAGTGTTTATAAACAGAGGGTTAAAGTATTGAGTTCTTTAACAAGTAAATTAAATTTTATACCTGTAGACGATCAAAATAATGAATTTAATGGCATGTGGGGATCACCAAAAATTGGAAATAAAGTTTTATTTGCTCCACAAAGTTTAATTTTTTATAATTCATAAGTATAAATTAATTATTAATGTTCAATTTGAAAAATAAAATAACTGTAAAAGAATTATTAGAATATTCTTATAAAGAAAATTTATCTCATATTCCTAGTGCTTTAAGTATGTTAGATTATGTTGATGAATTATTTACAAATGAAATTGTAACTCCAAATGATTGTATTGTTATAGGTAAACCTTTTGGTGCGCAAACTTATTATTTAATCTGGAAAAAATTAAAATACCTCGATGAGGTAGAAAACCTTAGTATAGGTGTTAAACATGACGAAATTAGTTTTGTTGATTACAGTGAAGAAACAATGGGTAATGCTTTAGGAGTTTCAATTGGTATAGCACTGGTAAATAAAAATAAAAAAGTTTGGGTTAATATTAGTGATGCGACCCTTCAAATGGGAAACACAATCGAAGCTATTCAATTTATAGGACATAACAATATTAAAAATATTTTTGTAACAGTAGATTATAATAATTCACAAGTTACTGGTAAAATAGATGAAATTTTATCAGTTCATCCTATTATTGACATGTGTAAACTTTATAATTGGCACATACAAGAAGTGGAAGGACATAATCGTAAAGAAATTTTAGATTCTTATAATAGTATTTCTTCTGAAAAACCTAATATTATTTTTTTAAAAACGATTAAGGGTAGTGGCGTAATTTCTATGGAAAAGGATATTAAAAAATGGCATTACAAAAAAATAGAGACATTAACAGAATTACAATCATTGGTGGTGGAACTACAGGATACTTAACTACATTTTATCTAAGTAATCAGTATCCAGACAAAGAGATTACTTGGATATATCCAGAAGAAAACAATCCTATTGGTGTTGGTGAAGCTTTGGTACCTAGAAGTAGTCATTTCCTCTCTAAGATAGGAATAGGAATGTCTAATTTAGATATAATTCATCATTGTAACGGAACATTAAAATTAGGTATAGTATTTGATGGATTTAATAGGCCGGGTGAACAGTTTGATTTTCCTTTTGGTCTAGGTGAACCTTTACCGTATAATGCCACGTCCACAAGACGTATGATGAAAACAGAAAAAGTGTCGGAAAATGTATTAAATTATCCAGATACATCAACACATTTTAGAAGTACTGAATTGTTGAATTATTTAGATACACAAGTACATAATTTAAAAAATGTTACTATTAAAAGGCAAACAGCAGTTTTGGAAGAAATAGAAAATACTTATGATTTTTTAATAGATTGTACGGGATTAAATAGTAAGTTTAGTTACATACCTGATAATTACTTTGATATTAGCCATATCATACCAAATAATTGTGCATTAGTTTACCGCCACTCTTACACAAATCGCGCAGAACAATGCAAACCATACTCAATATTTAAGGCAATGAATTACGGATGGGTTTGGAATATTCCACTTGGAGATCAATTGGCCATGGGATATGTACACAGTGATAAATTTGATGTTATGTCTGAATTTATCCAAGCAATAAAAGAAAAATTAAATGTCGATGTTACAGAAAAAGATATTCGTCGAGTAAAGTTTAGTACAGGTAGATGTAAAATACATTTGAAGAATAATGTAGTTAGAGTTGGTTTAGCTTCCGGATTTATAGAACCTATAGAATCAACAGGAATTTATCTCGTAACAAGTGCTCTCGAAAAGATTACACGTTATTTGGATGGTGAAATAACCGAAAATGATTATAACAATCAAGTTAATAAAAATTATGATGATATAATTAATTTTGTTGTGGCACATTACAAGTACAGTAAACGAGAAAATGAATACTGGAATCATTATAAAAATATTCCAGTAGAAAGGTATAGAGAAACGGAGATATTTCCTGTGGAAGCTTGGGATTATATACTATCCGGTTTTGACAGTGAAATTAAAACACCTAGTGACCAAATGGATCCAACAGAAATTATTAAAATACAAAAAGGTATGAATTATATTGACTGGTTGGAACGCGAACGTAATGGATGGTATAATTGAGAAAATATTTAAATAGATTTTTAAATTTATATAAAGGAGAAGTTTATTTTTTACATTGTGACATGTGGAAATGGACAGATGGAAATTACAATATAATAAATTGTGGAGTACAGGAACCCAACATGATTAATATTGCAGCTGGGTTAGCAAGTCAAGGGAAAAAAGTAATTATTTACGGAGTTGCCGGATTTGTGATTTATAAATCTTATGAGCAGATTAAACTAAACATCAAAGGTTGGGCAGAAAAATATGGAAGTATAGTATTTGTTAACGCTGGTCATAATGGTTGTTATAGTATTTGTGGTAGAGGACATTTAGTTTTCGATGATCACCAACTTATGAAAGCTTTAGATATTCCTCTTTATGATCCAAAAGATTCTTCAACTTTTATAAAAAATTTGAAAGATGGATTAAAATATAATGGAGTCAGATTTATACGTTTAGGTTGGGACGACGCTCTCTGGAAAAGTAATTTGTTGGAAGAATAATTATGAAACGTGTTGTTGTTACAGGTTCTACTGGATTTATAGGTAAAAATTTAGTTAAACTTTTAGAAGAAAATGGTGATACTGTCTACGAAATAGGTAGAAATTTTCGACAAATCGATTGCGATATTATTTACCATTTAGCTTGTCCAAGCACAACGAATTTTATAGTAAATAATCCAACCAAAACTATGGATATAATATTCGATGTTACTAGAGAAGCATTAAAAATAAATTCAACAGCTTTATTCGTAAATGCCAGTAGTATGGGAGTATTAAGTGTTGACAACACAGCACAAGAATGTTATAATATAGCAAAACAAAGTATGGAAGTTTATTTGAAATATTCTGGTAGAAATTATGTAAACTATAGGATACCAAGTGTCTACGGAATAGGTATGCAAGACGATTGTTTTATTAAACGATGTGTAAATAAAAAAGCATATAAACCTAAAGATTTTAACAAAATTCATTATATAGCTCACGTTGATAAAGTTGTTAAATGTATGGTAGAATTAAAAGAATTGGAGATCGAACAAATAACCTTAGGTGAAATTTACGAAAATTTTACTTCAGGTAAAAGGGGTTTAGATAAATGAATAATTTGAATGTTGATTATAAACCCTCACAATTAAAAATTGTGGATAGTGATGTTGGATTACTATTTGACATCTGTAAACAAAATATGAAAGAGAAAAATGCGTTAGTTGGATTTGAAAACGAAGTCAATTTACTTTTCAAAATACATTTTAATGCTGGAGGGACTCTAAAAGAAGTTAGAGAATTTTTAATTAATACAAAACTTTATTCATATTTAAAAATTTTTATAGATGAAGTTGAAAAAGATAAAATTAAAACTCTCTCACAATTCGTTTGTTGGATACAAGGAAATGATAAATCTTTACCTATTAATAATATAAAAAAACTTAGTGCTCATACTCATCCATATAGAATACATGATGACTCAGTTCCCATTAACACCCGCACTTTTATTGTACCTATTTTAATTAGAGAAGAAATAAAGGAATATTTTTGGTTCAAGTATATAGAGAATACTATGGATACCATGCCTAAAAAATCTTTATTGTCCGGGTTTAATGACTCTTTTGATTTTATTAATTGGTGGGAGAAACTTAGAGTAAATTTTCCCGGTGAAGAAAAAAAATATTTTTTACCAAATATAAATCAACAAATGATTATCAATTTTAATTCTAGAAATTGGTTGCATGGAATTGATGACATAAATTCAAATTTATATTTGTATATTTTATTTGATGATATAATTTATGAATAATATTATTTTAGGTGGTGCTGGTTTTATTGGTCAAAATTTAACACATAAACTATTAAAAACAAGACAAGAACGTGTTACTATTATTGACAATTTAAAAACCTCTAGTATAAATTTAGATGACTTTTCAGAATATAAAAATTTGTTTGAATTTATTGAAGCTGATATTATAAAAATGGATGATAATGATTTACTGAGACTTTTTAGGAAAAATCATAGGATATTTCATTTAGCCGGTAGTGTTGGTGTTGAATATATCGACAAATATCCATCTGAAACACTTTTTAATAATATTGAATTAAATAATAAACTCTTACCACTATTTGAAAAAGTTAAAAGGCATGTTGTATTTTCTAGTACAAGTGAGGTGTATGGAGAAGGTCCATTTTCAGAAGAATCAAATGCTAACATAGGTCCTAGTAGTAAACTTCGGTGGGGTTACGCTACCAGTAAACTTATGATGGAGTTTATGATTCGAGCTAGTAATTTTCCATATACGATAGTTCGATTTTTTAATGTTGTAGGTCCCGGCCAATTGGCAGATTACGGTATGGTCCTTCCAAAATTTGTACAGGCTGCTAAATCGAATGAAGATTTAATAGTATATGGGACAGGACAACAAATAAGATGTTTTTGTCATATAGATGATGCATTAAATTCTTTAATTAAAGTATCTTCAATCCAAGGAGAATTATTCAATATAGGCAATGATATTCCTATGACAATCGACGATTTAGCAAAAAGAGTAATAGAAATAACAAACTCCAAAAGTAAGATAATTCACGTACCTTATGAAAACGCTTTTTCTAAAAATCACGGTGACATAAAAGTTAGGATTCCAGATTTAACAAAAATTAAAAAATATATTAATTATTCACCATCTAAAAATATAGATGACATTATTAGAGATATGTTATGAGAACACTTTTTTTATTTGCCCATCCAGATGATGAAAGTTATGGACCGGCAGGAACTATAGCTAAAACATCTTTGAAAAATGAAACTTTAGTTGTATCACTATGTGATGGTAGTAGACCTGGAAATGAACAAGTTTCTTACGAAAGAAAAAAATCTTTTAAACAAGCTTGTGATTTGTTGGGTGCTAGATCAGAAATATATAACTTTTCCGACTGTTTATTGTCTTTACCAGAAACTAAAAGTTTAGTTGAAAATATTGTAAATAATTTTAAACCCGAAATAGTTTATACACACAGTATAGGTGATTTACACAAGGACCATAGAATAGTTTCACAATCATGTATGGTGGCATGCCGCCCTAAACTAAATTCTACAGTAAAAAAACTTTATTTTTCAGAAATGCCAGCAAGTAGTGATTGGTCTTTTTCTCAGATTGTTTCTAAATTTGAACCTAATACATATGTGGATGTATCTAATTTTATAGACTTAAAAAAACGAGTTTTAAATTTATATTCAACAGAAATCTATGAGTATCCAGATGCTCGCAGCGTGGAGTCGATGGAAATACGATCAAAGTTTAGAGGTGTTCAAGTTGGAGTAAAATACGCTGAAGCTTTTCAACTCATTTTTTCTAGAGATTAAATACTTAATTTTTTTTCTATATATTTATCAACAAAAATTTGAAAATTAGAACCTAATGCATCTTCATGGTAAACCGATGTTAATGATAATTTATCGTCTAAAGGTAAAACATTTCCTTTTTCGTCACAATACATTTGAGCTAATTTAAGAGCAGCTGGTTTTTTTAAATCAATTCCTCCAATTTCATAGACTTCTTTTTCAATTTCTGCTGTCCAACGTATAGCATCATATATACTCATATCATTATTTTCCCAAGAAAAACCTTCTGAATCTCCAACTTTAATGTCGAAGTTATCATGGTGGATTATCATTTTTATTTTTTCTAGCATTATTTTTTCATCCAACACTATTTCACGATAACCTAATTTTTCATATTCTTCATCAAGTTTAGAATTTCTTGCACCCGGTATTGGTTTGTGAATTTCTAAAACATTTGGTGCTACGACTTGATCTCTCCAGTTTTTTATTAACCATTTTTTTGTTTGTTCTAAGCTTTCTAAAGTTTCACCGGGAAGTCCTGCAATTAAAGCAATAGTTCCTTTATAACGATTTCCTACATGACTTTTAAAAAAATTTTTTACTTCAATCATTCCTTCTTTTAATTTTTCAGGATTCATACCTTTACCAATATATTTTCCCGCTTTTTCATTGAACGTTTCTATACCATAGTAATGAGCAGTCACTCCCATACGTAATAATTCTTCCCTATCTTTTTTTCTTGATACTAATAAATCTGCTCTTATGAAAGATGACATAAAAGGTTTCCAAGGTAACCTGTCTACAACATCAGCAAATTTAGTAAGCTTTTCTGTATAGTCATTAAACGTTTCATCTGCAATAGTGTAATCTCTTATACCATAATTATCATAATTAAACATTAATTGTTCATATACACTTTCTGGATCTCTCGTATAATCTCCTTTAACTCCCAAAATAGGAAAATTACAAAAAGAACATTTAAATTTACAACCGCGAGAAAATTCTATTTGACCAAATTCATGCTCAGTATAAAAATCTCTAGGCTCATATTTTATAATTGCTTCGGGAAAAGGGTGTGCAGGATATTTGTGTAATGTACTGATTGTTTTTGTTTTTTTCTCTTTTAATATCAACGCAGCATCAAAGTTAGGTTTTTCTCCATTCGAAAATAGATAAGAAAGTAATGCTTTAAGTCCTATCTCCCCATAACCAACCAGATAATAGTCTAAAATAGAAAACTTTTCTGTCATTAGGCCTTGACCGCCACCAATTAAAATTATACTTGGATAAGTTTTTTTAATCCATTTCATAAATTGAACAACCACTTCTTCTTGGGGAATTCTATTGAATATAAAAGAAAAACCAAAAAATTTTGTATTTTTATTAATTCTAGATTTTGCTAATTCTTGAAGTTTTTCTAAAGGCCATCTAACTGAAAAGTCTATAACTTCGGCATCCCATCCGTCTGTTCTTAATTGAGAAGCTATTCTGTGAGCACCAGCAGAACGGTGATAGTTATTTACACCAAATAATAAGCAATGATTCATTTTTAAAAGTCGTAATTAAAATTGTTCAGGTCATATTCAAACATACTTCGAATAATTTTTTTGTTTTGATTATTATAATAAGTTTTATATTCGTTGTGATCACTAGTATTTATAATAGGTATTAAAGTGCATTTTTTTAATTTGAATATGTCTTTCAATATTCCCATATCATGATTAAGTTTTTCAATCTTAATTACATAGTCTATTTTTTCCCAATTAAACCAAAATCCTTGAGGTGCTCGTCTAGGCCAACTACTTTCACCATTAAAACTCATAACCTCATTCTTTTCATTAAATTCACTAGACGTATCAAATAAACAATTTAACCAATAATCAAAACCTTTTTTGTATAATTTTACAGTTTTCAAATCATCTATTAAGTTGATTGATTTTTTTTCTTTAATTTTTCTTTCCGCATTTTGACCTAAATAATGAAAAATGCTTACGGTTCTAGAAAAAGGATTTCTAACAAAACTAAAAACTATACCTAAATCTTGCCATATTTGTTTAGATTGCTGTAAAGTGTAGTGATTGAATTCATTTTTATATTTAATTTTATTTTCAATTACCCATGATTCGAAACTATTTCCGGCATTTTTAGGAATGTGTATAAAAGTTGATTTTGGATTTTCAAAAAGTAGTGGCATAAATTTATTTTAAATTTTAACGTATCTGTTATGATTCTAGAGAATATAAATCTTTCACATTTAAAAAAAATTGAAAATGTGGGTAATAACTTAAAAGCTACCTTATACTATGATAATAACTTTTATTACAAAATAATAAATAATATTTCATATTATTCAAGAACTTCTTTAGGTTATTATATTTTAGACGGACTAAATTTACAATGGTTAGGTATGAAAGAAATGTCTATTTATCATACGGGTTTAATAACTCAAGAGACTGTGCCTGCATTTCATGAATTCATTTATGACAATGGTATTTGTTGTGGTTACTCTACTTATAGAGGAAAACTCGTAGATCAAAATCTCAAAAGTACCAATCAAGTAAAATTTTTAAAATATATAAAAAAGTTAGTGGATCATTCAGTCAAATGTGGTTGGGGATATGTATCTCTAAATCTTCACAATATAATAGAGTATAAAGAAGAATTAAGTTTTATTGATTTAGATTTTGCGCCCATAAAACTTAATCATGGTTTTTCTTTTGATGAAAATGAAAAGAAAGTTTGGCAAAATGAATTTAGATCGGACATCTATTTCAAAATGTTGTCATCAAAACTCAACTTGACAAATTAATATTTTCTATTGCGAGTCTTTCTTTTCCATAAAATTGATTAATACCATAAGTTTTCAATATCGATTTATATAATCCATTTAAGTCATCATTATAAGGAAAACAAAACTTATTTGGAAATAAATTTAGTTTTTTATGAAACCACTCTAACATAAGTTCAGTGTCTTTTTTAATATGACTTATTGTGTCGTTTAAGTTAGAAAACAAATTTAAATTTTTATGAAAATGTGAATGTCCTCCAATGAAAACATTTTTTTCTTCGGATAAATATTTTATCTGTTCTAATGTCATAAAATTTTCTTTATTACCCATATAAGCTTTTTTGTGGCATTCTTCTGAATTAATAAAAAGTTTGGATTGTTTACCGTCACAAATAATATCTGTTGAAATAAAAAATATTTTTTCTGTTTTTAGTTTTTTAATTTTTGGATAGTAATAAAAATGGTTGTAAAGACCGTCATCAAATGTTAAAATGTAATCTTCCAATCGATGATTCAAGAGTTTATCTTGAATCGTGTGTATCATTAAAATAGTCTTTTCCATGCAAAATAAATATAGGTATTAATAGGAGGTATTAATGTTAAATGTAACCGAGTCTGCGATCAACGAAATTAAACAATATTTAGATGAAGAAAATAAGTACTTGCGAGTCTACGTTGAGGGTGGAGGATGCTCTGGATTTAGATATGGATTCGACTTTGAAGAAGAACTTTCTGAAGATGATTTTGAAATTCCTCTTGATGGATTTTCTATTCTTGTAGATTCTTTTAGTATGCAATATTTAAGTTCTGCAACTTTGAATTTCAAAGAAGATATTATGGGCCATACCTTTACAATAGAAAATCCTAATGCACAAACAACTTGTGGTTGCGGAAGTAGTTTTTCTGTTTAGGTAAAGATATTGGTTTGACTAAATACCACGTTAACAAGAGGAGTTTAATGTGGCTGAATTTGTAGAACTTACAATAGATCAGGGTGCTACTTTTAATACTGTAATTACAGTGAATGATGGCACTGGAGCTGGTCAAAACCTATTCGGTTATACCGCTAGGTCTCAAATGCGTAAATCTTATTATTCCTCAACAAAATACGATTTTAATGTTCAGGTGACGACTCCTAATATAGGAGAAATCACTATGATAATGTCGGCAGCAAATACCGCAAATTTAACCCCAGGACGATACGTTTATGATGTTGAAATAGATGATGGTGCAGGTGAAGTGACACGAATATTTGAAGGTATAATTACTGTCCTCCCTAACGTAACGAGATAAAAATGCCAATAAATGTAAACGTAAAGCCGCAAAAAACAACCATATCTTCTGTTACCGTGGCTAGAACTGCAAATCTAAGTCTCTCTCAATTAAATAATGTAGAAACTCAAGGATCTCAGGACGGTTTTGTTTTGACTTATGAGGCTGGTTCTAATAAATTTGTTATGAAAGAAATTCCAGTAATTAATGGTGGAAGTTTCTAAGTGTCAACAGCAATTGTAACAAAGTATTCTACAGCGAATACTACTCCAGAACCAAATCAATTATTAGGCGGCGAATTAGCTTATTCTTTTGTTTCGGGAAATTTATTCATAGGAACAGACGCAGGTTCTTATGAAATCATTGGCGGTTCATATTATACTAATATGTTGGATAGAAGAAGTAATACAACTTCTTCTAATACTATAGTTGAGAGAAATGCAGCTGGTGATATACAATCTCGCGTTTTTGTTTCAACCTCGGTTGTTACACCTGGATTTATTGGTAATTTAGATGGTATAGCAAATTCTGCTAATTCTATTTTTAACCCCGTTGAAATAATTTTAACTGGAAACCTTAACGGAACAGCAGTAACAACTTTTAGTAATTCTGTTACTATTCAGACAGAATTGGATTCTACTGGCGTTAACGCAGGAACTTATGGTAATTCCACAACAATTCCTGTAATCACTGTAGATGAAAGTGGTAGAATTACTCAGGCTTCGAATCTATCAATATCAGTAGCAACACAGCAACAATCTGATGCGGCTTTTGAGAAAGCTAATTTAGCAAACGTATTGGCGCAGGCGGCCTTTAATGCGGCAAACACTTCAACACCATCTTTTAATCAAACGGCATTTAATCATGCTAACGCAGCCTTCAATACTGCAAACAATGTTGTAAGTGCTTCTTTATATGCTAACGCCAGTTTTGAAATAGCTAATATTGCACTATTAAGTTCTTTAAATTCTTACGTACACGCAAATGCAGCTTTTGTTGCAGCTAATACAGATATAAATGCTAGTGAAACTGCTAATCAAGCATATAATTTAGCTAGTTATATATCAACTACAGTAAATGCTGCTTTTGCAGTTGCTAATAGTTCTTTAAGCACATCTTCTAATACTGCTGCTTTAGTTGACGCTTTATCTGACAATATAGATGCGGTACAGAATGATGCAATAAATGCTTTTTACGTTTCTACCACAACAAATATATCGACGACACTTGCATATGCTCACGCAAACGCTTCATATAACACTGCAAATTCTAAGTTAAATTTAAGTGGCGGTACAGTTTCGGGTAACTTAACAGTTACAGGTAATTTAACTGTAACTGGTAATGTAAATTACATAGCAACAAATCAGTTGAATATCGGTGATAATATCATCACACTTAATGCTGATTTGGGTCAAGCAGCAGAACCAACTCAAGATGCTGGTATTGAAGTAGAAAGAGGTTCATCTCCAAATGTTTATTTTATTTGGAATGAAACCACAGATAGTTGGACATTTACAAATGATGGTTCAAACTATAGTAATGTAGGATCGGGAGCAGCAAGTTCTTATGCCAATGCCGCTTTCGATTTGGCTAATACTGCTTTTGCGGTAGGAACTCAATCTACTGTTTCAGTTGCTTCGGCATTTAATAGAACAAATGCGGCTTTTGCAACCGTAAACACCACTATAAGTGTTTTGAATGTTGTATATAACACGGTAAATTCTGCGTTTACAAAAGCCAATACTCCTAGTGAACATGCTAACGCAGCATATCTACAGGCTAATGCTGCATTTGCAGCTGCTAATGCTACGAGTCCAACATTTAACCAATCTGCTTTCGATAGAGCAAATGCAGCATTTGATTCGTCAAACAGTGTTGCAAATGTGGTTGGTTCTTATGCTAACTCCGCCTTTATACATTCTAATGCTGCATTTGCTTATGCAAATACAATATCATTAGGTGCAACTGACATATATGCAAGAAATCATGCTAATGCCTCTTATGCTAATGGCAACTTAAATTTTGCCTTTGCTAACTCGGCACATTTACAAGCAAATCTTGCTGTAATTATTGCACTTGCTTCCTATGCGAAGGCAAACTCAATTATTGATTTAGCAACAGGTCAAGCTGCGTATGATACCGCAAATGCTTCTTTTAATCAATCGAATACAGCGTATATTCATGCAAATGCATCTTTTAATTTTGCAAATACTCTTGCTGCATCATCGATAGATTTTTATGCTAGACCACATGTAAATGCTGCTTATAGTCACGCAAACTCTGCACACGCATTAGCAAACACAAAATTTGCTTCTGCTGGTGGTACAATTTCTGGTGATGTTACAATTAATGCGAACCTAACAATACAAGGTTCTTCTGTAACAGTAAGTGTGCCTAGTCTTTCGATTGAAGATAATATTATCGATATTTCGGCCGAGACTATAGGTACTCCGACGCAAAATGCTGGTATTAGAGTCATTCGTGGTGATGAAGTTCCAGTTCAATTTAGATGGAATGAATCTTTATTAAGATGGACCTTTACAAATGATGGAATTTTGTATAGTTTTGTGGGATCTGCAGCGGCAGAAGTTTATGCAAACACTGCCTATTTACATGCTAATGCAGCTTTTAATTCACAGAACACTACAGGTGCTTATGCTAACGCAGCATTTATAAGTCAGAACACCACTGGAGTATACACTAATGCTGCATTTGCTGCTGCTAATACTTCGGATCAACGAGCAGTAATTTCTGGTGCTTATGCTAATGCAGCATTTACTAGTCAAAATACTACCGGTGTATATGCTAACGCTGCATATTTACAAGCAAATGCGGCTTTTGATTCTCAAAATGTTGGATCCAATTACGCCAATTCAGCTTTCTTAAAAGCTAATGCCGCTTTTGATTCGCAGAATACTACAGGTGTATATGCTAACGCTGCTTACGGAACAGCAAATAGTAAGTTCTCTAGTTCTGGTGGAACAATTTCTGGTGATGTTACTGTTTCTGGTAATTTAACAATCGTTGGAACTACAGTATACGCTAACACGGAAACAATTTTAATTAAAGATAATATTGTTACGTTAAACGCATCTATTGGCCAAGCGGATGTTCCCACATTTAATGCTGGTTTAGAAATTGATAGAGGTTTATCTTCGAATGTATCTTTTATTTGGAATGAAAGTGTAGATTATTGGCAATATACTGTAGACGGTACAAATTTTGTAAATGTAGCATCTTCTTCATCAGAAGTTTATGCTAATGCGGCCTTTGTTGCACAAAATACTACAGGTGTTTATGCAAATTCAGCTTACGCTGCATCGAATACTGCTGACCAGAAAGCCGTAAGTTCCGGATCTTACGCTAACTCAGCATACGGTCAAGCTAACACTGCTACCACTAATGCAGCAATAGCCGATCAAAGAGCGGTTACTTCTGGTGATTATGCCAATGCTTCATTTAGTACCGCTAATACTGCTGACCAAAGAGCGGTAACATCAGGTAGCTATGCGAACTCTGCTTATTCACAGGCAAATACCGCAAATAATAGTGCTGCGACAGCTGATTTGAAAGCTGTAAGTGCTGGTTCATACGCAAATGGTGCCTTTGTTGCAGCGAATACTGCTGATGCTAAATCTGTAGTTTCAGGCACTTATGCTAATGCTGCTTATGGTCAAGCTAACACAGCCACCACGAATGCTGCCGCTGCCGATCAAAGAGCAGTTACTTCAGGCAATTATGCTAACTCAGCATACGTACAAGCTAATACTTCTGACCAAAGAGCCGTAACTTCAGGTAGTTATGCTAATGCGGCTTATGGCCAAGCCAACACTGCTACCACCAATGCAGCTACAGCAGATCAACGTGCAGTAACTTCAGGTGATTACGCTAACAGTGCATATGTACAAGCTAATACTGCTGATGCTAAATCTGTAGTTTCAGGCACTTATGCTAATGCTGCTTATGGTCAAGCTAACACAGCAACTACTAGTGCAACCACAGCAGACCAAAGAGCAGTTACTTCAGGTGATTACGCTAACTCAGCATTTAGTACAGCTAACACATCGGATCAAAGAGCAACAACTTCTGGTAGATATGCTAATTCTGCTTACGCTCAAGCTAATACCGCCACAACAAATGCTGCAACAGCTGATCAGAAAGCAGTAAGTGCCGGATCTTATGCTAACTCGGCATTTTCTACTGCGAATGGTAAGTTCTCATCTTCTGGTGGTACAGTAAGTGGTGACGTTATCATCACAGGTAATGTAACTATTCAAGGTAACACGGCTGAATTTAGTGTTCCACATTTCATAGTACAAGATGGAATAATTGATGTCAATATAGAACAAATTGGAAGTAACCCTACTGAAAATGCAGGTTTGAGAGCTCTTCGTGGTGATTTAAATCCTGTTCTATTGTTGTGGAATGAATCCTATGATAAGTGGACATTTACAAATGATGGATTAAATTATAGTAATATTGCCTCTGATGCTTCAGAAATTTACGCTAATGCTGCTTTTGTCTTAGCAAACACAACATCTTCTGCGGGAAGTACCTCAGCTGTTTATGCTAATGCGGCTTTTGAGTCTGCTAATAGTGCAAGTTCTTATTCTAACGGTGCTTTTGTTGCTGCAAATACTGCTGACCAAAGAGCCGTAACTTCAGGTAGTTATGCTAATGCGGCTTATGGCCAAGCCAACACTGCTACCACCAATGCAGCTACAGCAGATCAACGTGCAGTAACTTCAGGTGATTACGCTAACAGTGCATATGTACAAGCTAATACTGCTGATCAAAGAGCTGTAACATCAGGTTCATATGCTAACTCAGCATATAGTCAAGCCAATACAGCAACTAACAATGCTGCTACTGCGGATCAACGTGCTGTAACTTCAGGTGATTATGCCAACTCGGCATTTGGTACGGCTAACACATCCGATCAAAGAGCTGTAACGAGTGGTACATATGCTAATGGTGCCTTTGTCGCAGCAAATACAGCTGATCAACGTGCTGTAACTTCTGGTGCTTACGCTAATGCTGCTTATGGCCAAGCCAATACAGCAACTACCAATGCTGCAACAGCTGATCAGCGTGCTGTAACTTCAGGTGATTATGCTAATTCAGGATTTGGTGTTGCTAATACCGCAGATCAAAGAGCAGTAACGAGCGGTACATATGCTAATGCTGCTTATGGTCAGGCTAATAGTGCTATTAATAGTTCTGGTGTAGCAGACCAACGTGCTGTAACTTCAGGTGATTATGCTAACAGTGCGTATGGTCAAGCCAACACTGCTACCACTAATGCTGCTACTGCTGATCAACGTGCAGTAACATCTGGTGATTATGCTAACAGTGCGTATGGTTTAGCAAATAATAAGTTTGATTCTGTTGGCGGTACAATCTCTGGTGACGTTTTAATTACTGGTAATTTAGTCATATCTGGAAATGCTTCTACAATTAACGTATCGACCTTAAGAATAGATGACTCGTTAATTCAGTTAGCTTCTAATAATGAAACTTCAGATGCACTAGATATTGGTTTTTTTGGACATTATAGTCAGGACGCAGGTGTAAATAAGAGACATACCGGTTTGTTCCGTGATGCATCAGATGGTGTATATTATCTGTTTGAAAATTATGAAGATCCAAGTTTTGATACAGTTACGCCAAATAATACTATTGACGTATCAAATACAAGTTTTGTAATTGCTAATTTAAAAGCTAATGTCGTAACTCAATCTATATTAGTTCGTGGTTATGATCCAGTTAATTATGCAAATAGTGTATATGCTCATGCAAATGCCTCTTATGTAGCGGCAAATACTGCTTTAGCAGATGCTTTAGCCTTTGCCATTGCGTTAGGATAAATATCATTTATTGAGGAAAATAAATGCCGAATACATTTAAGAATAGTTTTAAACAATCTGTAGGACAAACAGCTGAAACAGTTTATACAGCTGGTAGTGGTGTTCAAGCCACTGTAATAGGTATGACTATTGCGAACATTACTGCAAGTGATGTAAAAGCTACCGTTTTTGTAAATTCATCTGGAACAGATTATTTTCTAGTAAAAAGCGCGACGATAGAACCTGGAAGTGCATTAGTTCCTATTGGAGGAGATCAAAAACTTGTTTTGGAAGCTAGCGATTATCTTAAAGTTCAATCAGATACATCTACTTCATTAGATGTTGTCTTAAGCGTACTAGAAATAACATAACATGTCATATACTTACATTGGTAACCAATCTACTGACAGTAAACTAAAAAAAGTTCAGTTAGATGCTAACTCAGCACATCTAACCGCTAATTCTTCTGGAGTTTACGCTAACGCTGCTTATGGGCAAGCAAATACTGCTGATCAAAGAGCCGTAACTTCAGGATCATATGCTAACAGTGCTTATGGAACAGCGAATACCGCAGATCAGCGTGCCGTAACTTCAGGTGATTATGCTAATTCAGGATTTGGTGTTGCTAATACCGCAGATCAGCGTGCTGTAACTTCAGGTGATTATGCTAATTCGGGATTTAATGTTGCTAACACCGCAGATCAAAGAGCAGTAACGAGCGGTACATATGCTAATGCTGCTTATGGTCAGGCTAATACAGCAACAACAAATGCTGCGACTGCGGATCAAAGAGCAGTAACATCTGGTGATTATGCTAATTCTGGATTTGCTGCAGCAAATACAGCTGATCAACGTGCTGTAACAAGTGGTTCTTATGCTAACGCTGCTTATGGGCAGGCTAACACAGCAACTACCAATGCAGCTACAGCAGATCAACGTGCAGTAACAAGTGGTTCTTATGCTAATGCTGCATTTAACACGGCTAATACTGCTGATCAACGTGCTGTAACTTCAGGTGATTATGCCAATTCTGCTTATAGTGTTGCTAATAGTGCGACGCAATTTTCATCATCTTCTGGCACTTACGCCAATGCTGCTTACGGTACAGCAAATTCAGCTTCAGTTTATGCTAATGCTGGATATGCTATTGCTAATACGGCTGATCAGAGAGCAATAACTTCTGGTTCATATGCTAACTCAGCCTATGGACAGGCCAATACAGCAACAAACAACGCTGCTACAGCAGATCAAAAAGCTGTAAGTGCTGGAGATTATGCTAACTCAGCCTATGGACAGGCCAATACAGCAACAAACAACGCTGCTACAGCAGATCAAAAAGCGGTTTCATCTGGCACCTACGCTAACTCAGCCTACGGACAGGCCAACACAGCAACTACCAATGCTGCGACAGCGGATCAAAAAGCTGTAACTTCAGGTTCGTATGCTAACTCAGCATTTGGTCAAGCCAATACAGCAACTAACAATGCTGCTACTGCTGACCAGCGAGCAGTAACAAGTGGTGATTATGCCAATTCTGCTTTTATTTCAGCAAACACGGCCGATCAAAGAGCAGTAACTTCAGGCACTTACGCCAATGATGCTTATGGTCTTGCTAACACAGCTGATCAAAAAGCAGTTTCATCTGGATCATACGCCAATTCAGCATTTGTTACCGCTAATACATCCGATCAAAAAGCTGTAACAAGTGGATCCTATGCTAACTCTGCATATGGCCAGGCAAATACTGCTACCACTAATGCTGCAACAGCCGATCAAAAAGCTGTAACATCTGGTAGTTATGCTAATTCAGCATATACTTTAGCTAACACAAGATATTCCTCATCAGGCGGTACGATTTCTGGTGATGTTGTAATTAATGGTAATTTAAGTATAAGTGGAACGCAAACTATAGTTAATACAGAAACTATACAGTTAGCTGATAACATCATCGACCTGAATAGTAATTTTACTGTAGGTAATCCTACTGAAAGTGCTGGATTAAGAGTTATACGTGGTGATGAAACTCCAGTGCAATTTAGATGGAACGAAACACTAAAATCATGGCAGTTTACAAATAATGGTGCGTTTTATGATAACGTAGCGGCACAATCCACAGAATCTTATGCTAACTCGGCATTTGCAACCGCGAATACATCTAGTCAAAAATCAGACTCGGCTAGTTCTTATGCGAATTCTGCATTTGTTGGTGCGAATACCGCAAATACTAATGCTATAATTGCTGGTTCTTATGCTAACTCAGCATACGCTTTAGCTAATTCTATATCATCTGGTGCTGTAGACACTTACGCTAGACCTCATGCTAATGCTGCATTTGGTGTTGCCAATTCAGCGTCTAGTTATGCTAACGGTGCTTTTGTTGCAGCTAATACGGCTGATCAAAAAGCAGTAACTTCGGGAGTATATGCTAATGCTGCTTTTGCAGCTGCTAATAATTCAACTGATACTTGGGTAAGAAATGCTGCTAATGCTGCTTCGAGTTATGCCAATTCAGCATACGGCCAAGCTAACACTGCTACCACTAACGCTGCTACCGCTGATCAAAAATCTGTAACTTCTGGTGTTTATGCTAATACTGCATATGACCAGGCTAATACGGCGGATCAAAAAGCTGTTGCATCAGGATCTTATGCTAACTCTGCTTATACTCAAGCTAACACCGCTACAACAAATGCAACAACGGCTGATCAAAGAGCTGTAACAAGTGGTTCGTATGCTAATTCTGGGTTTAGTGCTGCTAATACATCAGATCAAAGAGCTGTAACTTCTGGTGTTTATGCTAATACTTCGTTTAGTGCAGCTAATACAGCAGATCAAAGAGCAGTAACATCTGGTTCTTATGCTAATTCAGCATATGGTCAAGCAAATACTGCCACAACAAATGCAGCAACAGCAGATCAAAGAGCAGTAACTTCAGGTGTTTATGCTAATGCTGCTTATGCTTTAGCTAATTCGGTATCTTCTGGTTCAGTAGATAATTATGCTAGACCACACGCTAATGCTGCTTATGATACTGCCAACTCAGCATCAAGTTATGCTAATGGTGCTTTTGTTGCGGCTAATACGGCTGATCAAAGAGCTGTGGCATCTGGTAGTTATGCCAATTCTGCTTTCACTGGTGCTAATACTGCCGATCAAAGAGCAGTAACTTCTGGTGTTTATGCTAATGCTGCTTATGGACAGGCTAATACGGCGGATCAAAGAGCAGTAACTTCTGGTGTTTATGCTAATGCTGCTTATGCTTTAGCTAATACTCGTTACTCATCTTCTGGTGGCACAGTAAGTGGCGATGTTGTAATTACAGGTAACTTAACAGTTAGTGGCACACAGACATATATCAATACTGAAGTCGTTCAAATATTTGACAATATTATAGATTTAAATAGTAATTTTACTGCTGGTACACCAACAGAAAATGCCGGTATCAGAGTTATTCGTGGTGATGAAATTGCAACTCAATTTAGATGGAACGAAACTTCTAAGTATTGGCAATTTACAACAGATGGAACAACATACAGTAATGTGGCCTCAAGGGCAGCAGAAACATATGCTAACTCTGCTTTCTCTAGTGCCAATACCGCAGACCAAAGAGCAGTAACTTCTGGTTCTTATGCTAATTCAGGATTCGCTGCAGCTAACACCGCTAATACCAATGCTATAAGTGCTGGTGTTTATGCTAATTCAGCCTATGCATTAGCCAATTCCATATCGTCTGGTGCTGTAGATACTTATGCTAGACCTCATGCTAATGCGGCTTATATTACAGCTAATTCGGCTTCAAGTTATGCCAATTCTGCTTATAATGTTGCTAACACCGCAGATCAAAAAGCAGTATCAGCAGGTGTTTATGCTAATTCAGGATTCGCTGCGGCCAATACTGCGGATCAAAAAGCTGTAACAAGTGGCGCCTACGCTAATTCAGCATATGGTCAAGCAAATACTGCCACAACAAATGCTGCTACTGCCGATCAGAGAGCTGTGACATCTGGTAGTTATGCCAATTCTGCTTTCTCTAGTGCCAATACCGCAGACCAGAAAGCCGTAACTTCAGGTGACTATGCTAATTCAGCATATGGTCAAGCAAACACTGCTACAACAAATGCAGCAACAGCAGATCAAAGAGCTGTAACTTCTGGTGTTTATGCCAATACTGCTTATGGTCAAGCCAATACAGCAACAACAAATGCTGCTACTGCTGATCAAAGAGCTGTAACGAGTGGATCTTATGCTAACTCAGCATACGGTCAAGCAAATACAGCTGATCAGAAAGCTGTAACAAGTGGTGTATACGCCAATGTTGCATTTGGTGTTGCAAATAGTTCATCTAGTTATGCTAATGGTGCTTTCAATAGAGCTAATACGGCATATAATTTAGCTTCAGCTGTAGCAGGAAATGGTAGTTTTACACTAAGTCTTTTAAGTGAAAATTTTGTTGGTACAGGATCTTGTACAACATTTCAATTATCAACAACTCCAGCAAGTGAAGATTATACAATAATTAACATAGAAGGTGTTACGCAACTAAAATCTTCATATAGTTTATCTGGAGCAAATGTTGTATTTTCTGAAGCTCCAAAATTAAATGATAATATCGATGTAATAGTTTTTACTGGAGCACCAGAAAGTAATAGTGCTGGTGTATATGCTAATGCTGCTTTTGCTTTAGCTAATTCAGCAACTTCTGGATCAGTTGACAATTACGCTAGACCACATTCAAATGGTGCGTTTAATACTGCTAATGCTGCATCCAGTTACGCTAATAGTGCTTTTGTTTCTTCTAATACCGCAGATCAAAAAGCAGTATCATCAGGTGTTTATGCTAACTCAGCATACAGTCAAGCAAATACTACCACAACAAACGCTGCAACAGCTGACCAACGTGCTGTAACTTCTGGTAGTTACGCTAACTCAGCATACAGTCAAGCAAATACTACCACAACAAACGCTGCTACTGCTGATCAAAGAGCAGTAACTTCTGGTAGTTACGCTAATTCAGCATACAGTCAAGCAAATACTGCTACAACAAACGCTGCTACTGCTGATCAAAGAGCAGTAACTTCTGGTAGTTACGCTAATTCAGCATTTAGTGTTGCTAATACGGCAGACCAAAAAGCTGTTACTTCTGGTGCCTATGCTAATGCAGCTTTTGCAACTGCTAATAATGCTGTAGACACTTGGGTAAGAGGTGCTGCCAATTCAGCTTCTAGTTATGCCAACTCTGCTTATGGTCAAGCAAATACAGCTGATCAGAAGGCTGTAACTTCAGGTGTATATGCTAATGCTGCTTTCGCTGCTGCCAATAACGCAACTGATAGTTGGGTAAGAGATGCTGCTAACTCATCATCTAGTTATGCTAATGCATCTTTTGCTGTTGCAAATACGGCCGATCAAAGAGCAGTAACCTCTGGTGTTTATGCTAATTCTGCATACAGCACTGCTAATGCAAAATTATCTGCAACCGGTGGAACGATTTCGGGTGATTTAAACATTACAGGTAATTTAGTAGTATTAGGCAATGCCACTTCTATTTCTGTATCAAGTATAAAAATAGATGATTCATTAATTCAGTTAGCTGCTAATAATGAAACCTCTGATAACTTAGATATTGGTTTCTTTGGTCACTATAGTCCAGATGCCGGTGTAAACAAGAGACATACAGGCTTATTCCGTGATGCGACGGATGGACTATACTACTTATTTGATAATTATTTGGATCCTAGTTTCGAAGGACTTTCACCAAATAATACAATCGATGTTGCCAATTCATCATTTAGAATTGCTAATTTAACTGCTAATGTTATAACCAATACAATTAGAATTAGAGGCTATGATCCAATAGATCACACTAATTCATCTTTTGCTGCAGCTAATACCTCAGACCAAAAAGCAGTATCAGCAGGTGTTTATGCTAATGCAGCATATGCCTTAGCAAATACTGTTTCCGCTGGTTCGGTAGATGGGTATGCCAGACCACACGCTAATGCTGCATTTGATACTGCCAACTCAGCATCAAGTTATGCTAACGGTGCTTTCGCGGCTGCTAATAATGCTACGGATACGTGGGTAAGAAATGCAGCTAATGCTGCATCAAGTTACGCCAACTCAGCATACGGTCAAGCAAATACTGCGGATCAGAAAGCAACAAGTTCAGGCACATATTCTAATGCTGCATATGTACAAGCAAATACAGCTACTACCGATGCCGCTACAGCTGATCAAAAAGCAGTCACATCTGGTAGTTATGCTAATTCAGGATTCGCTGCAGCCAACACTGCGGATCAAAAAGCTGTTTCATCTGGATCATACGCCAATTCGGCTTATAGTGCAGCCAATACGGCAGACCAAAGAACTGTTACCTCAGGTGTATATGCTAATGCTGCTTTTGCAGCTGCTAATAACGCAACCGATAGTTGGGTAAGAGATGCAGCTAACTCTGCATCAAGTTACGCTAATAGTGGTTATACTCAAGCAAACACTGCTAACACGAATGCTGCAACAGCCGATCAAAGAGCAGTCACATCGGGTAGTTATGCTAATGCAGCATATATTGTTGCTAACTCTGCATCAAGTTATGCTAACTCAGCGTTTGCAGCAGCCAACAATTCAACAGATAGTTGGGTAAGAGATGCTGCAAATTCAGCATCCAGTTATGCTAATAGTGGATTCTTTACAGCCAATACCGCTAATAATAACTCTATAAGCGCTAGTGTTTATGCTAATGCTGCATATGCTTTAGCTAATACACTATCATCTGGTAATGTAGATCAAACTGCTAGAGATTTGTCTAATAGTGCTTCGATACATGCAAATACAGCATTTAATTTTGCAAATACATTAGTAGGAAATGGAACAGCCGTAACTGTTTATGTTGATAGTTTTGTTGGTGATAATTCTTGTACACAGTTTACTCTTGTAAATACCCCTGCTGATGAAAATTTAACTTTAATCAGTATCTCTGGTTTAGTTCAGTCTAAGAATAATTATTCATTAACGGGTAACGTAGTTACCTTTAGTACAGCGCCACCAAATAATTCAAAAGTTGAAATTAATACATTTGCTGGCGGCGGCGCAGGACTTTCAGGATCATATGCTAACTCTGCTTTTGGTGTAGCAAATAGTTCAAGTGTTTATGCTAATGCCGCATTTGCTTTAGCTAATACAGTTTCAGCTGGTTCGGTTGATGGGTATGCTAGACCACATTCGAACGGAGCATTTAATACCGCTAATGCAGCATCAAGTTATGCTAACAGTGCGTATGGTCAAGCTAACACAGCTACCACTAATGCTGCTACTGCCGATCAAAGAGCAGTAACTTCTGGTGATTACGCCAACTCAGCATTTGGTATCGCTAATAATGCTATACCATTATCTGGTAGTTCAAGTATAACTGGTAATCTAACACCATCTACAACGAATGTACATTACCTAGGCTCAGAAACTTATCGTTGGCATAGTTTATTCGTTGGTCCGGGTTCAGTTAATATAGATGGTATAGTTTTAAGTAATGTTAATGGATCGTTAGCGATTACTTCTTCTGGTCAACAAGTTCAATTAACTGGGCTAGACACAAGAACAAATGTTGCATTTGATCAAGCAAACACTGCTAATACAAATGCTGCGACTGCTGATCAAAAAGCGACAACAAGTGGTGTTTATGCTAACGCTGCCTATGGTTATGCAAATATTACTAATAATAGTGTTACGACTGTTATAAACGCTTTACCTACAATAAACTCGAATATTGTTAGTGCTAGTGTTTATGCCAACTCTGCATTTAATGTTGCTAATATTGCTAACCTTAATGTTAATTCTGTTCTCAGTTCTATACCTGTATTAAACGCAAATATTGTTAGTGCTAGTGTTTATGCTAATGCCGCTTTTGCAGCTGCCAATAACGCTGTGGATACCTGGGTAAGAGATGCTGCTAATTCATCTAGTTCTTATGCTAACTCGGCATACGGTCAAGCAAACACTGCTAACACCAATGTTGCAACGGCTGACCAAAGAGCAGTAACTTCAGGTGTTTATGCTAATGCTGCTTATGCTTTAGCTAATTCGGTATCTTCTGGTTCAGTAGATAATTATGCTAGACCACACGCTAATGCTGCATTTGATGTTGCTAACACATCTTCAAATTACGCTAATTCTGCTTTTGCATTTGCTAATACTGCTAATAGTAATGCAGTTACGTCAGACCAAAAAGCCGTAACTTCTGGTGCTTACGCTAATGCTGCATTTGGTGTTGCCAATACAAAATACTCATCTTCAGGAGGTACAATTTCTGGTGATGTTGTTGTTACTGGTAATTTGACAGTTAGCGGTACACAAACAATTATTAACACTGAGACATTAAATTTAGCTGACAATTTAATTGATTTAAATAGCAACTTTACAACAGGTACACCAACAGAAAATGCTGGACTGAGAATTACTAGAGGTGATGAAGTTCCAGTTCAATTTAGATGGAATGAAACTTCAAAATATTGGCAGTTTACTAATGATGGATCAAGTTATAGTAATTTAGCATCACAGGCAGCAGAGTCTTATGCTAATGCTGCTTATGCCGCTGCAAATAACGCCACTGATACTTGGGTAAGAACCGCAGCCAATTCAGCATCTTCTTATGCTAATAGTGGTTATTCTGCTGCCAATACCGCAGATCAGAAAGCTGTAACTTCAGGCACATATGCTAATTCTGCTTATGGTCAGGCTAATACTGCTGATCAGAGAGCTGTAACATCAGGAGTTTATGCTAATTCGGCATATGGTCAGGCTAACACCGCAAATACAAATGCTGCTACAGCAGATCAAAGAGCAGTAACTTCTGGTGCTTACGCTAACTCGGCTTATGATGTTGCTAACACTGCTGATCAGAAAGCTGTAACGTCTGGTTCGTATGCTAATAGTGGTTATGCTGCCGCCAACACCGCAGACCAGAAAGCAGTTTCAGCTGGTTCTTATGCTAATTCGGCATTTGCTGCAGCCAATAATGCTGTAGATACTTGGGTAAGAGATGCTGCTAATTCAGCTTCTAATTATGCTAACGCAGCCTTTGCAGCTGCTAATACAGGCGGTTCGTCTACAGATTCATGGGCAAGAAATACTGCGAACAGTAGTTATATTCAAGCAAACGCAGCATTTAATTTTGCCAACACATTAGTTGGATCTGCTGTACCACTAACAGTTTATATTGATACCTTTAATGGTAACGGATCTTGTACTCAGTTTACTCTTGTAAATACTCCTTCGAACGAGAATTTAACTTTAGTAAGTGTCTCCGGTTTAGTTCAGTCTAAAAATAATTATTCACTATCTGGTAATGTGATTACTTTTGTTACTGCACCTCCAGATGAATCGGATATTGAAATTAACACTTTTGCTGGTGGAGGTTCAGGAGATTCTAGTGCTTACGCTAATGCTGCATTTGGTGTTGCCAATTCGGCAGCAAGTTATGCTAACGGAGCTTTTGCAGCTGCTAACAACGCCACTGACACTTGGGTAAGAAATGCTGCCAACGCAGCATCAAGTTATGCCAACTCAGGATTTGCTGCAGCTAATACCGCAGAGCAGAAAGCAGTAAGCTCAGGCGAATATTCTAATGCTGCTTTTGGTCAAGCTAATACTGCAAACACTAATGCTGCTACTGCTGATCAAAGAGCTGTAACAAGTGGCACTTATGCTAACTCAGCATACGGTCAGGCAAATACTGCCACTACCAATGCAGCAACCGCTGATCAACGTGCAGTTACTTCAGGCGACTATGCTAACTCAGCATATGGTCAGGCAAATACAGCGAATACTAACGCTGCGACAGCAGACCAGAAAGCTGTAACATCAGGTGTGTATGCTAACTCATCATTTGGTGTCGCTAACACTGCAAACACTGCTGCCGCAACTGCTGATCAACGTGCTGTAACTTCAGGCGTATATGCTAATGCGGCATATGGTACTGCTAATACTGCTGATCAAAAAGCTTCATCATCAGGATCATACGCAAATTCAGCATTTGGTGTTGCTAATACTGCAAATACAAATGCTGTGACTGCTGATCAGAGAGCTGTAACATCTGGTGACTATGCTAATTCAGCATTTGGTGCATCGAATAGTGCTTCGTCTTATGCTAACTCAGCATACGCAAGAGCAAATAATTCACTAAATGTTGAAAGTGGTGGCACTATAACAGGTGATTTAACGGTAAATGGTAATATTAGTGTGACAGGATGCACAGTTACCTTTACTGTATCTACATTTAGAACTACAGACCATATAATTGATATTGGTCACGGAACAACAGGAGTACCAACACAAAATGCTGGTATTAGACTTCTTCGTGGTGATGAAAATCCTGTGCAAATTCGTTGGGTAGAACCTGATGATAAATGGGAATTCACAAATGATGGCACAAATTATTTAAGATTTGCGGCTGATTCTGGTGAAGTCTACGCTAATGCTGCTTTCTCAACAGCCAACTCAGCATCCAGTTATGCTAATGCGGCTTTTGCTGCAGCAAATACTGGTGGTTCTGGTACAGATTCGTGGGCAAGAAGTGCCGCTAATTCAGCATCCAGTTATGCTAATGCAGCCTTTGCAGCTGCTAACACTGGCGGTGGAGGTGGTGGAGGTACAGGTCAATATGCATCTACGATGAAAGTGGACTCATTCACTGGAACTGGTGCCTGTACACAATTTACACTGACACAAGAACCAAGTGGTGAAGATTATACAATTGTTTCTTTGAACGGTA
>Ga0315900_10000110_pt1 | contig 136703 bp, 111 predicted proteins | sample LakEriMetagenome_FD_203521 | JGI IMG/M metagenome (GOLD analysis project Ga0315900, IMG submission 203521) | Freshwater fungal communities from buoy surface, Lake Erie, Ohio, United States - Buoy 12 MA114 | ecosystem: Environmental > Aquatic > Freshwater > Lake > Lake biofilm | place: USA... | reverse complement strand
CCCTTGATAAGGGGGGTGCCGATCCCCCCTTAATCCCCCCTTGATAAGGGGGGTGCCGATCCCCCCTTAATCCCCCCTTGATAAGGGGGGTGCCGATCCCCCCTTAATCCCCCCTTGATAAGGGGGGGAACTGACGATTTTTAACAGGTGCATCTCAATTTGGTCGAAATATCTAGATGACATTTTGGGCGCACGCAGTGCGCCCCTACCATTGGCGCAATAATATTATTGTAGGGGCGAATTGCATTCGCCCTCTTTGAACAACTTCTGCTGCTCACCTATAGGTGAGAGAAAATCAGAAATATTGAGATGCACCCATTTTTAACACCTAACCACTTATAAACCCCAGAGACAGTAAACAGGACCAAGAAAAACTGTTTTGGCAAACCCTAGCTAGGGACTTAAATTTGCACCTGTCTGAGATGACGACGGGGATCGGTGGTACGCTGAGATTTAATTTTCTCGTATAATTCCCGTTCGATCGCCGTTAATTCTTTGGGAGTATCGATGACAATTTTGACTAATTGATCGCCGCGTTGTCCTTTATTGTCGATCCAACCTTTGCCGCGTAAGCGCAGGGATTGACCGGAACGAATACCGGCGGGAACTTTTATCGTCACCATGCCATCGGGGGTAGGAACTTCGATTGCTGTGCCTAAAACCGCCTCATCGGGGGTAATCGGGACTTCACAGGTCAAATTATCGCCTTCAAAAGTAAAGAAAGGATGGGATTCTAATTCCACATCGAGAAATAGATCTCCCCGTTGTTTACTCAAGGGATCGATTAGTCCTTTACCCCGTACCCGGAGACGATTACCGGTTTTAGTTCCTGGGGGGATTTTGATATCGATCATTTCTCCGGCTAAATTAACCCGTTTTTGTACTCCTCGTAAAGCTTCCCCAAAACTCAGACGTAGTTTAGCGGTGGAGACACCAGAAGTGACGGATTGCGGTGGAGTACGAGCGCCGGCAAAGTCGTTAAAATTGCTAAAATCGCCAAATCCTCCCCTCGGAGTACCGTAGGAATGGGAACTGGGGCGAGTACCGCCGGAGCGCCCCATGCGACCGAGCAGTTCATTGATAAAATCATCAAAGGTGTTGTACTGGCTAAAGTCAAAACCGGCCGAACCGAAGTCAACCCCCGGATTACCACCCGGCCAATTTGATCGCCCGGCCTGTTGCCAATATTGTCCAAATTGATCGTATTTTTGGCGTTTTTCGCTATCGGAGAGGACTTCGTAAGCTTCACTAATTTCTTTAAAACGTTCTTCGGCGCTTTTATCGTTAGGATTGCGATCGGGATGATATTTGACGGCTAATTTACGAAAAGCTTTTTTAATTTCTTCAGCGCTGGCAGTTTTACCTACTCCCAGAACGGCATAATAATCTTTATAATCTGCGGCAGGCATCGATACGCTATCTCCTTAGCAATGAGGATTCAGTCGGGATATTCCTAATCTAACTTAATTTTATCGTTGTCAGGCTTGAATCAGTGATCAGTGATCGGTGAACAGTAACCAGTAACCGGTGATCAGTGAAAATAAAGTGCCAAAGTTTTCACTTAACACTATCTACTTAAAACTCCAATCTGATAACTGATAACTGATAACTGATCACTGAAAGGGAAATTGCCGACGACGACGATACCAAGTTCCCACACCTACTAACAGAGCAATAAGGGTAAAAGCCACCATCAGGGGCAATATATCGCCTTTTCCTAAAGATTTCAAGCCCGCACCCATCATAACAAAGGGTAAAATTCCGGGGACAGTGCCTAATAAAGTACCGATGAAATAATCGCGAAAACGGATAGAAGTTAATCCCGCAACAAAGTTAACGATACCGTAGGGAATAATCGGTAATAGACGGATAGCAAACATATAAAATAGGCCGCCTTGCTGCATTTCTGCATCGATCGCTTGCCATTTTCCCTGAAATTTTTTGGCGGTATATTCCCGGCCGATAGTACGGGTAAAAGCAAAGGCAACTATAGCGGCCACCAAAGCGGCGATCGTTGTCCAAACTGTTCCCATAACTACCCCAAAGATCGCCCCACCACTGAGGTTTAAGGGGGTAGAAGGCAGGATTAAAATTGTCCCAATCGTATAGAGAATAATATACAAAATGGGGGCTATAATTCCCATTTGTTTTAACGAGATCTGTAATTGTTGGGAGTCGATACCACCGATTAGATAAACTCCCATCGCCGTGGCGATAATACAAATTATGGTTAGGATAATAACAGTACTTTTAGTTTTAGACATTTAACGGTAATTTTGGGCTAAGTGCGGGTTATAAAACATAAGATGCAGCCGGGGTCAATATTTCCCTATTGCCAAAAATATAGCAGAAATCGGCTAAGAATCGCTCTCGATCTCAATATTAGCGGGCTGCCCTATCTGTCCCCAAATTACCCCCGATATCGCTGTGGGTAGTTCAGTTAATCTCCTCGCAAACCACGATCGAAAAACCATTGACTTTATAGTTATCGGCAATTACTGTCCCTTGATCCACAGACCAACAATTATAATCGGTTTCTGCCCAAGCTGCCGTGTCAATAATTCTTAGCCAACGATAATTATTCGATGACGGGGGAAGACGAAAATCCACTGGCAGATAATACATATTAATTAACACCAAAAAATCGTGATCGCCGACGGCACTACCATCAATTAAAAACCAAATACAGCGATCATCGGCAGTTAAATCGCTAACCCCATCGGGTTTTTTAAATAAATAGGTGACATCATTGCCTGCATCGAGAACCATATCGCCATAGCGGCGCTGTTTTAGTGCTATATGATTGTTTCTTAAGTGAGCAATATAAGCGGCAAAAATAAATAAAGGATTGCGTTCTTCTTGATTAGTTCCCGTGCCAAAATTATTGTGATAAGCTTCCCGATAACCCGTGGGCAGTAGATGGGGTGAACGGGTGGCGATCATATCATAATTATTCCAAGTGGCCACACTATCAATATTGTAGGGATTATTATTACCATTTTGGCTGCGGCCAAATTCATCGCCCCAGACAGTCATGGGAACACCGCGAGACAAAAATTGAATCGTCCAAAAGTTGCGTAATCTTTGGCGACGTAGGGCATGATCACCCCCAGAATCCCAAGAATCGTTATTATTATTGCCGCCATCGGAAGGGCCAAAGGGCCAGGGAGTGAGGTTATTTTTATGGTTATAACTGACCAAATCCATCAGGGTAAAACCATCGTGGGCAACAATAAAATCGATCGATTTTTGTGGTCCGCCTTGGTCGTTAAAATTGCAATAATCTCCGTTCACCTGTTCGATGAATTTAAAAGTATTACCATCTCCCTTTAAAAAACGCCGAATTGCATCGCGATAACGGCCATTCCACTCGCCCCAACCCGTCGGGAAATTCCCCACTTCGTAACCCCAGCTATCCCAAGCTTCGGCGATCATTTCGGCATCGTATTTCTTGCCTAATTGCTCGATCTTTTCTAACAAAGTATGTTTAGGGAAGAATTGTTTTTGTTTGCCCCGATCTTCTCGTTGATGACTAGAAGGAGTTCGGCCGAGGACGGGGGCCAGATCAAAACGAAAACCATCAACTCCCATGGTTTCTAACCAATAGGTGAGGGAATCAAGAACCAGATTACAGGTGACAATATGGGAAAAGTTTAATTGATTTCCGCAGCCTGTCGCTCCATCGACTAGATAATGTTCATCGGTGAGTTGATAGTATTCCACCACATCAAAACCACCAAAACTAACAAATCCGGTGACATCGTTGCTGCCCCAATTGCCCCCTTCTCCGGTGTGATTATAGACCACATCGAGATAAACTTCCATACCTTGGTCGTGGAAAGCTTTGACCATGGCCTTAAATTCTCTGGTCGGTCCCCCGGGGGAGCGATCATAAGCATAACGGCGATCGGGGGCGAAATAACCAAAGGTCATGTAACCCCAATAGTTACCGCCGGGGCGATCGTCGGGGTTATTATCGTTAGCGGTTTCCTGGACTGGTAAGAGTTCGATCGTGGTAAATCCCAGCGCTTTTAGGTATTTGGCCATATAGCCGGCTCCCGCATAAGTTCCCCTGTACTGGTCAGGAACGTTAGCCACTTCCTCAAAACCCCTAATTCCCTTGAGAATATCTTCTAAACGACTAGCAGAGGGGTGATTGCTTAAACCGCGCACATGGGCCTCATAAATGATCGCTTTTTCGGCACCCAGACGGGGACGAGTACCGGTAGAAGTCCCATCTGGCGCGATCACAATGCCTTTGGGCGACCATTTACCCGTATCGTATTGCCGCCGGATCACTCCTTTGTAGTTCCCTTCTCCCGTGGCATAGATTCCAGCATTTTCTCCGGCCGCGATCATGGCCAGGGTTTCAAGGTCGTGGGAAAGTTCTCGCGCGTAGGGATCGAAGAGGACTTTATTGGGGTTAAAACGATGGCCGAAATCGTCCACATCTGCCCGAAAACCAGCGTTACTGTGGCCTTTTTGCCATTTTTGATCAAATTGCCAATTGGGACCCCAACAGCGAAAAGCGTAGTAACTGCCCTGGGCAATACCGGCGATTTTTGCCCGCCATATATCATCATTTGGGTTTTTTGTCAACCAGTAATCATACTTAGCGTTTTCTCCCGTCGGGCGATCGTAGATTTCCAGAAGAATCTGACTGGCATTTTTAGAATAGACGGCAAAGGTGACACTATCGCCCCGATAATGGGCCCCGAGGGGATAGGTGGCATCGGCCCAAAGATGGCTATCTAGGGGGGCATAATTACCAGATTGGGGATGATTTTGACCGATCGCTGGTATCATAAATTGGCGGGATAATATCGCCTTTGATGATAGACATTTTTCGCTCAAAGAAATAAGAAAAAAATCTAAAGCTTGCTCCCCCAGAAAAACAAGTTGTGTAATTTAACCTAGAGATAAATTTTCGGCTTGTCAACATCAATTTTCTCGGTGTAAGTCCTTCTTTGAACACTCAATTTTCTGCCGTCAGTCAACTAATTTGGTTAACTAAATCACTGACTAATTCATCTAAGTAGGTAGGCACAATTATTTGTAGGATGGGTTAGCGGTAGCGTAACCCATGCGGGCGTTGGGTTTCATGCTTCAACCCAACCTACGTTCATTTTATATTTAATTCCACCCACCTACTTAGATGGTGTAGATTGCTATGGGAATTACTAAGTACCTAAGCAAAATAAAGCTTTTGCCTTGTGCCTATCTTCACTAGGAAATTTATTTTGCACGACTACTTACATAATTTTTCTCTCTAAAGCCAGAATTGACAATCATCTTCTAATAAACTAGGATAAATTCCTTGTAAGCGTCGATAAGCAATAGCATCCGCTCCATACAAAGGGATAGGTAAACGGGGTTCTTTGAGAGAACCATAGTGAAGTAAAGTTAATTTTAACGTAGTGTCAACTAACTGTTTTAAATTTACTTGTTCTCCTAATTCATTAACTTTTAAGCGCAAGGGACGAGGAACACCTATTTGTTCAGAAACGTGGGACGTTATCAGGATAACTTCCCGATTTGATAAAGCTAAAGCTAATCCTTTGGAGGGAGCATTTATCTGTTTTTGCTCAAAATTATAAAGTCTAGGACTGCCAGTCTTATAACATTCTACGAGAATAAATTTAGCATTAATTGCTCTCGCTCTTGCCAGTAAATTTTCAACCTCCTTTCCTTGAAATTTACCATCTCTGTAAATGAGAACTGTCTGATTTTTTAGTTCAGCTTGCGGTAAACAATTTTCCAGAATCCGTTGAGGAATTTCTTCTCCCTCGGTTAAACTATCTTCTACCCGACAGCGAACAAATTCTCCCTGTTTGCCATATAGTCGCACACTTGCACAAACATTGAGACTCCCCGGAAGATTTTTTTTAGGCATCCTTCCCACATCTAAACCAATAAAATAATCGGCAATTTCTAGAGGTTCAGCAAGGACATAGGGTAAATTTCCTAATTTGGCTAGGATCCCTGGGACAACTTGATGGAGAATATTATTATAGTTGCTCTTATTATTTAAAGTCTTTTCATAAATCATTTGAGTTATAACTCCACGATCCAGAAACTTTTTTTTAATCCAGGAATATAAACTCCCTTCTTCAGTATTATCCGCATTGCGATCCTCTTGAGGAAGAAATACTAAAGCAATATCTACAGGAATTTCTCCTCCAATTAATTGATCAACTGCTTCTTCCAGTCTAGCTCTTTTTTCAGATCCTACACCTTCGACAGAGAAATTTATTTGATTCTCTGGTGGCAAAATAGTCTCAAATTTATAAAGTTTTAATCGCTTTTCTAATTGTTCTCTAAAATCTCCCACTTTAAAACTATCTGGTTTGAGAATAGCTAAACGAATTTTACGAGCAGGATCGACATATTCTCGATGACGTTTATATACACCACCCTTTGATAATCCTTTGAGAGTTTCTCTTTTTTCTCCCCTTTCTCCCTTACCAAATAAGATGGGAGTTTGCTCAAGAGAAATGGGAGGAGTCCAAAAGAAGTCGGGATTTTCCCTGCTGTTAATACTTCTTTCTCTTAACTGAAAACCAAAGTTATTTAAAGTCTTTTGTGCTTCCTGTTTATACAACTTTAATAGTTTTTGTCGTTCAGCATAGAAGATTTTTGTTTTCTTTAATAAGTCTCCGTAATTGACTTGAAATAAACTCTCATCCTTATCTGTCATACAGGGTTTTAAAGCTGCCAATGGATAAATATACTCCTGGGGATTTTTGCCAAATTGTACCGCCACCACTGGTTGCGCCAGATGAGCTTCTTCTAATTTTCTTCGACTAATTGAACCTGTGGCTTTTGTTAATAGATACTCTCTTTTTTCCCCAATTGTACCCGCTATTTTAATAATTTTAGCTGTCCCATTAGTTTCTATAGTTTTAACCTTTAACCCTACTAATAATTTAACAGCATCTTGTCTATAGGGATGATTTTCATAAAACTGTTCTAAATCTCCACTATAGACAATACTACTTTCAATAGTTAAACAAATGGCCGGATCGGTGTCATTGATGATTTCTGCCCAAAAGTTAACTTCTCTCCTTACCTGTACTTGGTTTTCACTTATCTCACTATCTTTAGGAAAAACTATTGGATAGGAAAATTTACCAAATATTTTCAGAATTCTAACTGCTAATTGTGCTGTGACTAAAGCTGTTATCTGAAAGTCTTTTAGCCAATGAATAGAATAATAGTGATCGCCAATATCTTCTCGTAAAACCTCTTGAATATCTGATAAAGCTTCTTTCCACTGTTGTGGAGAGGGAAGAGATTTTTCATCTTTAGCTAATACCCAAAAACAATTATCTTCAAAAACAACCACCACATTGGGAAACTTCCGACTGAATTGCCAACCAAAACGATTACCTATTTCCCTAGTAAGTTGATAATTAAGCTTAAAACAATTTAAACAACTATTCTTGAGAGTTAAGGAACTAATTTCACTCAAAAAAAGCGGGGAATTGGCTGTGTTAGCTGCTGTGTAATTCATGATCTAAACCTCCTTATTTGCATAATCACAAATCGATGTAAAAGGACAATAACGACAGGCATAGCCACTTTGGGGCGGGAAAATATGATAAAAATCTTCGAGGTGATCTTTATATTTTTTTAGTTGTTGCTGATGTTTTCTCGACAGGAAAGCTAGTTCGATTTTAACTGCTTCTATTGCCTCGGAAGACAGGGAGATATTTTCTGAGCTTGTTTGGGTTTCTAAGTTGTAAAAAGAAGCGACAATTTTTTCCTGAGGATAAAGGTAACTAGCCGCCAGTAAATAAACATGAGCCTGACGACGATCAAAATTAGATTGACCAGTTTTCAAATCTAAAATATGTATAGTGTCATCAGCTTCTCTAAAAATACAATCAAAGGCAGCGGACAAATTAAACCGATAGTTACCCTGCTCGATAACAATAGGTTCTGGATAACCTTCATCGCCTCTAGATAAATTAATAATCTCTTTATTCAATAAAATTGGTTGTTGATAGTAATTGTTTAAAATTACTAAAACCCTGGCTTTAATTTCTGGATATTCTTGATTTAATTGCAGGATTTCTGCGACTTGTTCCACCCCATCAGAACCGGATAATCTCGCCGGCTCTTGATGAAACTCAAAAACTCCTCGTTGTGCCAACTTACCAATTTTTTGCACTTGATTATCTTGCGATAGTAATCTTTGAACTTCTGGTTCTTTGTTTCGCGCTTTTTCAAACCCCCGTTTTGTCTGACAATGCCAATTCTCATAGCCAATCGCCGGTTTAAGCGATCGCCAAAGACTATAGCTCATCGGAGGATACCAAGGCTTTTTGGGAAACTGACAGGACACAATTTTTCCCCTCGGTCAGGATAATGCTAGGATGATACGGCAGTGTTTGCTCTGGTGTTGACTAAAATAATCAACACCAATAAACTAACTCTAGCCTATGTTGACTGAAATAGTCAACCCTTGATATAATTTTTTTTGAGCGATTGAGAGAAAAGCAGTGTCAGAAACATTTGGACAGGTTATCCGCAAAGCTCGTCGAGAGGAAGAATATAGTCAGAGAGAACTAGCTAAGTTGATTGGGGTGGACTATACCTATCTATCGAAGCTAGAAAATGATCATGCGGGTTATCCTCCTAGTCAGCAGGTTATTGAGTCCTTAGCGACTCATTTAAAATTAAATGCTCAAAAATTAGGAGAATTAGCGGGACGACTGAGTTCAGATGATCAAAAAGTCTTCAAAGAATTAGTTCAAAAATACCAACAAATGCCGATTTTATTGCGTCGCATGAAAGACAATCCCAATTTTGCTAAAAAAGTCATTTCTGAGGCGACAAAATTAGATGAGCAGGAGTAGATATCTTGGATATTATTAAACCCTATAGTTTTATTCCCAAAACAGTGATTGAAGCTCAGGCAGACAATATTCTTAAGAAAGTAAAAGCTCATCGTCGTCGTCCCTTAAAAAATTGCGATATTGCGGAAGCAGCAGCCGATCATTTTGATTTGGCTATTGAATGGACGGATATAAAGCCAGATAAAGAGGGAGAAATCGCCGCAATGATTATTCCCACAGAAAAGAAAATTATTCTCAATGAAGATGTAAAATTCTTAAAAGATTCCCAAAATTCATCCCTAGCAAAAGAAGGTTTTAAAAATTCGAGTTTAGCTCATGAAATTGGTCATTTTGTCCTTCATATTAATCAAACCGCTGTCTCTAACTTTTTCGAGCGAATCAATCAGGGAGATTCCTTAGAGACAATTCAACCTTTTCTGTGTCGGACAGTTGATTCTAGCCAAAGAATTGAATGGCAAGCTCAATATTTTGCCAGTTGTTTACTAATGCCGATGAGTGAGTTAGAGAAAGCCATCAAGGGACGTGACTTGACGAAATGGGGACATCTGTATGCGATCGCCGACGAGTTGGGAGTAACTATTACTAATCTTAGAAGTCGTTTAGAAAGTCTCCATTGGATTAAAGTCGATAAAAAAGTAATTTACCCCGGCAGTAATTTTCCTAAGAGATAGCTTAAATGTTCGGAGGGAGATTTTGCCCGTATCGAGCGACTTATTTACTAATAATTTCGGCGGTTTGCGAGTTAGGAATCGGTTCAAAGTTGTGGTCGTCAGCCAGATATTCGGGATAGGTGGAGAATTGGGGTAGTATTTCTAGGGTAAAAGCTTCGGCAGCTTTTGATCGATAACGATTCGGGTTAATAATTACCGACAAAGTGCGTCGTATTTCCACATCTTTAATTCGGGTAGCGTGGATAACTCCCATTTGTAGTTCTTTTTCGATCGCTGTTACCGAGACAAAAGCCGCCCCTAAACCCGATTGTACGGCATTTTTAATCGCCTCGATCGAGTTAAGTTCCATCTCCACTTTTAAGCGTTTGGTATCGATCTCGCAACGAGTTAAAACCTTGTCGATGACTTTGCGAATCGTCGATTGGGAATCGAGGGTGATAAATTTTAGTCGATATAAATCCTCTTTTTGAATCATTTCTACCTTAGACAGCGGATGAAAAATCGGCAGGACTAAAGCCAGTTCATCTTCTGCGTAGGGGATAATCCGCAGGGTTTCTTGTAATTCGGCGGGAACTTCCCCCCCGATAATGGCTAAATCCACTTGACCGTTAGCAACGCTCCAAGAGGTGCGACGGGTGGAATGAACTTGTAGCTGTACGGATACTTCTGGGTATTTTTGCCGAAACAGACCGATCATGCGCGGAAGAAGATAGGTTCCCGTGGTTTGAGAAGCACCGACGATTAGGGTTCCCCCTTGCAGATTTTGTAGATCTTCGATCGCCCGACAGGTTTCTTGACAGAGAGTGATAATTTTTTCGCCGTAGCTTAAGAGTAGGTGTCCCGCTTCTGTTAATTGAGCTTTCCGACCGCCCCGGTCAAATAAAGGCACATTTAGCTGTTTTTCGAGGTTTTGTACCTGAAGACTGACCGCCGGTTGGGAGACATACAGGGTATCTGCCGCCCGTTTAAAGCTTCCTTCGGCGGCGATCGCTTTGAGAATTCTCAGTTGGTCTAGGGTGAAAGGAATGTCGGTCATAGAAAGCCTCAAAAAGAGCGACAGGAGAAGGGGAGGGCAATAGCGACAAATCTTAAGCCAGTGCAGATAAATACACTGAATTGACAGTACCACACCACGGGGATCAATGCTTCAGCTAGTTCGATGATCGGTTATTTTAGCTGTCAGCCTTGAATTAGTTATCAGTTATCAGTTATCAGTTATCAGATGCAAGTTATCAGTTCACTGATTAAGCTGTTGACTATAGCGCTTTTCACGTTACTGAGGTATCGACAAGTTTTGCCAACAAAGGGTTTAAGCCCCTTGCCCATGCCTCATTCTGATGAAAACTGCTATATCTAAATTACTCGTTAAGATTGCAGGGGAGCAGGGAGCAGGGAGAGGCAGTTTGAGCATTTGTACTAAAATTTTTAATACGCAGTTTAAATTCAGTACAGTTTACTAGAACTCTTGCAAATTAATTAGGGCTTGCTGAATAAATCTAAAAACCTTGTTGGATAAGAATTTTAGACTTTTTTCCCATCAAAAAGTGCCAGACATTGGGGTGATCGGGGGGAAGTTTAGGCACTTTTTCCCTGAAAATTAGGTAATTGACCCCCTGAAAATCGCTAAAACCCTACACCCTACACCCTACACCCCACACCCTGCCCCCACGAAAAACTTTTTGCCGCAAACCCTAATTATATGTTATAATTATAGACTAACTAATTTTCCCAAAAAAATAGCTAATCAGTACATTGGTTCTGAATAAAAATTTGAAGTTTAACTTTTAACTCAAAACTCTTTAGAGATGCTTTAATTTGGTTATCAAAACCTCTTTATTTAAGCAGCACAAACCATCTCAATTATAAAAATTGAGAATAAATTACCCTTGACTTGATTAATGTTTGGCAACTTTTAAGAAGCCTCTGTACTTATCCCTAACTCATAACTATAAATAGCCGCTAACAAGTTAACTATTAAACCATATCTTAGACGACTATTTCGATATTTACAGGGTAATATTTTCAAGATTTTGAGTTTACTGTTTATAGGTTCAATGATAATTTTTTTTGTGGCTAAAGCCTTGTTATACTACTTTTCTAAGCCTGTGAATTTCTATTTTTCGGTGTATAAATATTACTATGATATTGAGATATTCCCTGGTAACTACTGTCTTCTATGCTGGTAGTTAAAAGATGAAAAAGAACTCGACTTTTTTTAAATAAACTAAAATCATGACCACTGCCTTTGATCCGGAAGACACAGATCATTTCCTCGGTATTTTGATCAGCGTATATGTTTTTTGAAAAGCAGACAGGAGGCCATCGGGGCATCCCCACTGCGCTAGGCTGAGAGTGGGGAATTCCCGTGCCATATTTTCGTTAAGGTCTTTATCTCGGCTGACCTCATTTCAAATCATCTATAGTATTTTCTACTTTTCGCCATTTACCTCTATACTTAAGTATTTTTTAATATTTACTTTTGTGAGGATTGGTCAGGTTTTATGAAGTAATGCTGCGGATGGAGGGAAACGCCGAGAATTTGTGATATCCACACCTCAAAATCGTGGATTGGATAAGCTGCCCCCCCCGTCAAGGGATTTACCATTGGTTTCACCAGAATGGTAAACATTCCCAGACGATTTCCCGCTAAAACATCGGTAAACAAGCGATCGCCAACCATAGCAATTTGTTGGGGGGGGAGACTCATAGCTGCCATCGCTTGCCGGAGTTTGCGTCGAGAGGGTTTCACCGCACCGAGGAGGTAGGGAAGTTGTAAATTATCAGCGATCGCACCGATGCGATTTTCACTGAGATTATTGCTTACCAACCAAATCGGTAGATAAAGACGCAAGGAATCGACCCAACGCTGTAAATCGTCAGAAACCGTCGTTTCCTGAAGGGGAACAAGGGTATCGTCCACATCGAGAATCAATCCCTTAATCTGATGCTGACTCAAAATCTCCAGAGTGAGACCGAGAATCGTATCCCCTAAAATTAAATCGGGTTGTAGAATTTTTGCTCTAGTCATTAACTTCTCAAAAATAACTGGCAGCGAGTCGATCGAACTCAGCTTGCTCAAAAAACCGTTGCCCTATTTAGTATAATTGACCGACTGCCTCTGAAAATCTTGCTTGGCCGATCCCTTCACTTGGCCGCTTGAATCACCTGTAAACTGCCACCAGCGTATAATTTTTGTTGACAATCACGAAAACCGATCGCCTGTAAAGATTGGATCAGATCCCTATCGATAAATTGCCAAGCGGTATGGGTTTCAAATAATTGCAAAAATAGGGCCAAAGAAGGCCAAAAAAGCGGGTTAGTGGGTCGATGAAAATCCACGAGGGCAAAAATTCCCCCCGGTCTGAGAACTCGATACACTTCTTTAAGGATTTCCTGTAACTGCTCTGGTTCCATTTCGTGGAGAGCGGCGCTAGTATGAACAAAGGCGAATTCTCCGGCACTAAAGGGCATTTTTTCGGCTAATCCCTCCACATAATGCGCTTGCGGCACCGCTAAACTAGCTCGCTCCAGGGCCCGGGGAGAGACATCTAAACCGGTACAGTGATCGGATAGGGGGACTAAATAACGGGTGGTTTGACCCGCACCACAACAGAGATCGAGGATAGGGTCATTTTTAGCGATTTTTAAACCTTCTAGGGCCAATTGCCGAAAACGAGACTCCCCACCCACCGCTAGGGCAGCCAGACGGGAGATACCATCGTAAAGCCATTGATATTGATAACTGAGGGGACGTAAAATTGTAGCCAAGATCAACCTCCAAGATTTGATTAAGTTCTCTGTAGCCTGTAATTTGTTTTAACGGTTCCACCGATATATTGTTAAACTTGGTAAAGAATCTGAAAATTTAAAAATTATCTGTTAACACTATGGGTCGCGTTGGCGTTTTATTATTAAATTTGGGTGGGCCGGAGCGGTTAGAGGATGTGCGTCCTTTTCTATTTAACCTTTTTTCTGACCCAGAGATCATCCGTTTACCGATCAAAGGATTACAAAAACCGTTAGCTTGGTTAATATCGACGTTAAGAGCGAGTAAATCCCAAGAAAATTACCGTCAGATCGGCGGTGGCTCCCCTTTACTCAAGATTACGGAAGCACAGGCCACGGCACTGCAACAACGTCTCGCGGAAATGGGCCGCGAGGTGAGCGTTTATATCGGGATGCGTTACTGGAATCCCTTCACCGAAGAAGCGATCGAGCGGATTAAACGGGATCATATCAAAAAATTGGTTATTCTTCCCCTTTATCCCCAATTTTCCATCAGCACCAGTGGTTCCAGTTTTCGTGTGCTGGAGGAAATGTGGCAGCAGGATCCCTATCTGCGTTTGACGGAATATACTCTCATCCCCTCTTGGTACGATCATCCCACCTATCTGAGCGCTATGGCGGATCTGATTGCGCGAGAGTTAGAGCAGTGTGCTAATCCTGACCAAGTACATATCTTTTTTAGCGCCCATGGTGTCCCCCAAAGTTATGTGGAGGAAGCGGGAGATCCCTATCAAAGGGAAATTGAAGAATGCACTAGGGCGATCATGCGTACTCTAAACCGCCCCAATCAGTACACTTTAGCCTATCAAAGTCGCGTCGGTCCGGTGGAATGGCTAAAACCCTATACTGAAGATGCTTTAAAAGGGTTGGGAGAGCAGGGAATTAAGAATTTATTGGTCGTGCCGATTAGCTTTGTCTCGGAACACATCGAAACTCTGCAAGAAATCGATATAGAGTACCGAGAAGTGGCGGAAGAAGCGGGAATTGAACATTTTCAGCGAGTACCGGCTCTTAACACTCACCCGATGTTTATCGAATCTCTCTCCCAGTTAGTGGTAAAATCCCTAGACGAGAAACCTACCACTTTCGAGCAAATTACCCATCCGAAAGCGAATATGAAAATGTATCCCCAGGAGCGTTGGGAATGGGGAATGACAACGGCAGCCGAGGTGTGGAATGGTCGATTAGCGATGATCGGTTTTCTGGCAATTATTATCGAATTAATTACTGGTCAAGGACCATTACATTTTGTGGGTTTATTATAACCTCGATCTTCGCTGCCATTGCTTTTGACGGTAACTACCAAAATAAGGTTGGGTTAAACATAGTTAAACCCAACCATTGGCGATTTTATCTTCTCTTAGGACATCATATTAGCAGAACGAACATTAACGTTAACTTCTAGCCTGCCATTGCCGAGCATATCTAACCCAGTGACGCTAAACAGATTAGCTTTAATCCCCCTTTCCTGAAAATTAGCCTGTAATTCTTTGATGAGAACCTCTTCCACTTTCCCTTCATCATCTGCTAGAGCTTGGACGATTTTAGCGGCGAAAGAGCCAATTTTTGCGCTCAATATTTCTTCCACATTGGTAATCTCGATAATAACCATTGATTTTTCTTCTTAGTAGAGGACAAATAGCTTAACAAGCCAATAAGAACAGAATTTGCGAGAAAATAGAGCTGCTCTCATCTTAGGAATCAGTATAACCTGCACTGTTCCCCCCCAAACGTAAATAGGCTTCAATAAAGCTATCTAAATCCCCATTCATTACCCGGGTAACATCGGTGGTTTCCACATTACTGCGGAGATCCTTAACTAATTGATAGGGATGAAAAACATAGTTACGGATTTGATTGCCCCAAGCGGCCTCCACCATATCGCCGCGAATTTCGGCGATCGCTTGAGCCTGTTGTTCCCGAGCGATAATTAACAATTTCGCTTTTAATAAAGCGAGGGCTTTTTCTTTATTTTGTAATTGCGATCGCTCTTGGGTACAACGCACAGCGATGCCTGTGGGAAGATGAACCACACGCACGGCAGTTTCTACTTTATTAACATTTTGTCCACCTTTTCCCCCCGATCTAGTGGTGGTAATTTCTAAATCTTTATCGGGAATTTCTACCCTCACTGCATCATCGCCCAAAATTGGCATTACTTCCACCCCAGCGAAACTGGTTTGACGTTTACCATTGGCATTAAAAGGGGAAATTCTGACTAACCGATGGGTGCCTTTTTCTCCTTTCAGATAACCGTAAGCATAAGTTCCAGCAATCTCAATTGTCACCGATTTAATTCCCGCTTCATCTCCTTCTGATATTTCGGCTAAAGTGACTTTATAACCCTGTTTCTCGGCCCAGCGAGAATACATTCTCAGGAGCATTTCTGTCCAGTCTTGGGCATCGGTTCCCCCAGCCCCCGCATTAATCGTTAAAACCGCTCCTTTTGCGTCGTAGGGACCATTTAAAAGTTGTTGCAATTCCCAGCGATCGAGGTCATGCTGTAAATGAGTTAAATTGTCCGTCGCTTCTTCTAGTAAAGTTCGATCGGATTCTAATTCTAATAACTCGATAATTGCCTTAGTATCTTCTAATTGTTCACACCAACCCTGATAGGTTTCTAAAGAAGATTTACATTCATTTAGTTCTTGCAGGGTTTTTTGAGCAGTATCGGGATTATCCCAAAAAGTGGGGACGGCTGCCACCTGTTCTAAGTCTTTAATTTTAGCCCTTAAAGTGGGTAAGTCAAAGATAGTCCTGGGTTTTACCCAGGCGCGATCCTACTATCTCGATACCTTTTTTTAGTTCTGATATTTCCATGTTTTCAGTTATCAGTTATCAGTTATCAGTTATCAGTTACTCTAGAAGTCAGGAGTCTGGGGAGTCAGTCCCGATGAAAAAATTTTCACCCCCACAGAGGAAAGAGGTTTCCTTCCCTACACCCCACACCCCACACCCTACACCCTCTTTCAAGTCAGGAGGCCGGAGTTGAGAGTTAGGGTTTTAGGGTTTTGGGGTTTTAGTTGAAATTCCCCCATTTCCCCATTTCCCCAATCTGTTACCCGTTCCGCAGTTCCAGCGTTCCCTAAAATGGTACGATCGATCCGCGCAGGGGAGCAAGACTTTGTAAAGCGTTTTCAGCCTTATCACGACTACTAAACGCGCCTATTTGCCAGACGCGACGACCTTGGTGGGAAGTGGGGAAAGCGTCGGGATAGAGAGAACGAACTTTGCTGCGATCGCTCTCGTTTTTAGCTTCAATTACTACTTTAAAGCCTTTGCGGCCAATATTGCTAGTATTGCCACTACTGGGATTAGCAGCGGGTCGATTAAAAGTGATTACGTCTGATAAACTTCTGGGATTGCCTAGGTTGCGCGGTGGCGGTGGTGGTACAATTGCATTATTATTCTGAGCATTGGGAGGAGTCAGGGGAGGTAAATTAGAGGTAACTGGGGGTGCTGGGGTAGAATTTTGCTCTGGTACTGGATTAGTGACCACTGGCTCAGGATTGCTCTCTACTGCTGTTTCTGCAGCGGTAAAGGTATATTCTCGCACTTCGGGATTAGCAGGAGGGTTAACGGGTGTTTCTGCTTTGACGGATTCTCTGGGGGGGGGTGTGGGGGGGATAGACGATTGGGTCCCCGCGAGTAATTCCGGGGGAGGATTGAAACTGGGACTATCGGCAGTTAGATAGATATGACTGAGATTTTGACCAGCTAGACTACGTTTAGTAAAGCGCCAGCCATCGATGAGATAAATTTGGATTAAACCGCTCCCTAAACCTTTTGTCCGTCCAATAATTACCTCCGATTGCCTGGGATTGCGGGGGGTTCCTACGAGGACTAATTCCCCGTTGCGTTGTACGATACGCAGCAGGTATTCTAAACCGTAATCTTTGCCCTGAATGCGAAGGGAATAACCGTTACTGTCGGTGGCCCGTTCACAACTGCCGGTAAAATCGAAATCGAGCAGCAGAGGCTGAACAATGGTCGGTTCTGTGCCATTTACCGCCCAACATTGGCGTTTTCCCTGGATTTGTTGCAAAATCAGTAAATCGTATTTACCGTTACCGTAGGGTCGGGCAATAGCGATAAAATCCTCTTGATTAACTTCTCTTTGTTCAAAGAGAGTCGCTTGACTCGGTGTAGTCAGGAGACAACTCCCTAGAAGTGAAAACAGTAGGGTAAATTTTAAGGATGATTTTAGATTCATAAATAGGGAGCGTTGTTATAGAGATTGTACTTGCATTTATTTTATCGATCTAGACGTAAGCGAGAGAATTTTGTTTTCTTGGAAGATAGCTAGGGTTTGTTCAATAAATCTAAAAACCTTGTTGGGTAAAACTTTTAGACTTTTTGGTTTCCAAAAAGTACTAGATCTGGGAGTGATCGGGTGGAAAATTCAGGTACTTTTTCCCTGAAAATTAGGTAATTGACCCACTCAAAATCCCTAAAACCCCACACCCTGCCCCCACCGAAAAACTTTTTGCCGCAAACCCTAGTTATTACTCGACCTAATCCACAGTAGGATAGAGATTGCTGAAAATTGACTCTTGAGTAGAGTGGCAACAAGATGGCGAAAGCGGCGATTATTGGATTGGGAAGATCGGGAATAGCGGCGGCAAGATGCTTAAAACGGGATGGTTGGCAGGTGACATTAAGCGATCGCTCTGATTCTCCCAGTTTACAAGCAACCAAAACCAATCTGGAAAGGGAAGGAATTATTGTCAATCTTGGTCAAAATCTCAGTCTAGAGGCTTCGGACTTGCCCGATCTTATCGTGGTTAGCCCCGGGGTGCCTTGGGATGCCCCGATTTTAATTACTGCCAGAGAAAAAGGCATCGATACGATCGGAGAATTAGAATTAGCTTGGCGTTATCTGCAATCTTCCCCCTGGTTGGGGATTACGGGAACTAACGGCAAAACCACCACCACCGCCCTCTGTGCCGCTATTTTTCAAAAAGCGGGGTTAAATGCCCCTTCCTGCGGTAATATCGGCTATGCTGCCTGTGAATTGGCTTTAAAAGCCGATAAATACGATTGGATTATTGCAGAGATTAGTAGTTATCAGATCGAGTCCAGTCGGGATTTATCTCCGAAAATCGGCATCTGGACAACTTTTACCCCCGATCACCTCAGTCGTCATCAAACTCTGGAAAATTATTATCAGATTAAAGCCTCTTTACTGCAAAGAAGCGATCGCCAAATCCTCAACGGTGATGATCCCTATCTGCGTCAAATCGGTGTTAGTCAATGGCAACAAGCTTACTGGACTTCTGTGCAGGGCAAAGAGGCGCTTTTGGGCGATCCTAGTCGTGGTGTTTATCTGCAAGATAACTGGATCGTGGCTTTTGGGGAGTTAATTGCCCCGGTTAATCTGCTGAAAATGGTGGGTAGTCACAATCAGCAGAATTTGCTTATGGCTGTGGCCGCCGCTAGATTGGCGGGAATCGAGAAAAAAGCCATTACCGAAGCGATCGCTACTTTCCCCGGGGTTGCCCATCGTCTAGAGTACATTTGTACTTATAAAGGACTAGACTTTATTAATGATAGTAAAGCAACTAACTACGATGCCGCCGCAGTGGGCTTAAAATCTGTCCCTAGTCCGGCGATTTTAATCGCGGGGGGAGAAGCGAAAGCCGGGGATGATCGGGCTTGGATCGCTGAAATTAAGGCAAAAGTCGCCACCGTGCTGCTTATTGGTGACGCTGCCGCCGATTTTGCCCGTCGTTTACAGTCAGCAGGTTATCAAGATTATGAATGTGTAGAAACGATGGACAGGGCAGTTCAACGCGCAGCCGAACTAGGACCAGCAAAAGAGGCTAAAGTGGTGTTATTATCGCCCGCTTGCGCTAGTTTTGACCAATACCAAAGTTTTGAACATCGCGGCGATCATTTTCGGCAATTGTCTTTACAGTTGTAGGGGGATGGGGAATTATGAATTATGAATTATGAATTATGAATGGGGGAGATGGGGGAATGGGGGGATGGGGAATTATGAATTATGAATTATGAATTATGAATGGGGGAATGGGGAGATGGGGGAATGGGGGAATGGGGAATTTCAACTAAAACCCCAACACCCTAAAACCCCAACACCCGCGTTGCAGACGACTAAGACGCAATTTTTGTTCCCCAAGATACTATTTTTTGGCTAAGTTGGGTAAGATCAGGAGGAGTTAACCAAAAAAATTAAGAGAAAAAAACGTGCTGGGATCGTTCTTCCGTCTTGATCATCTTTTTAACAAGCCCCTAATTGCCTGCCTCTTGTCCTGTGTTGCTGTCTTACTACCGATCCCAGTTTTAGCGACACCGGTGGCAGTGTTAAAAAGTCAAGAAAATGCCAATCAATGGACAGCTATCACTGATCGTTTGCAAAATGTCGGGGTTAATTACTGCATTCTTCAGAGTAATCAGTGGCAAAGCGACGCGGATTTAAATAAAATTAAGGTTCTAATCATCCCCAACGTCGAGACTATTTCCGGTTTACAAGCTAGTGTCTTGAGTCGTTGGCTGAATCGCGGTGGTAAAATTATCGTCACCGGTCCGGCGGGAAATCTTTCGGAACCTGCGGTGCGTGATCAATTGCGATCGCTATTTGGGGCTTACTGGGCTTATCCTCACTCCCAAGCTTACACCCTGCGGCCGACTAATTTAGGTGAACTGAAAAACCAAAAACCTTTAGCCAGCAGTCTCCTCGGTGGTGTGGTTATCCCCACGGGAGTTAATAGCCAAACCGTTGCCGTCTGGGGAGCGCGCAACAATCCCCCCGCCGTTGTCCTCAATAATAACTCGATCTTTCTCGGTTGGCGCTGGGGCAGCGATGCCGTCGCTAATCTCGCCCTCGATAGCGCTTGGCTAGAAACCTCCCTGCAACGCTACGGCATTAATCGCAGTTCTTCTGTTAACACAATTGCCCCCTATTGTCAAGGAAACTCAACAATAGTTAATAATATTAACAATACACCAACAGCGACCGCACCCCGTCCCCCTCTACCCCCGACTGCGGAAACTTCAGGTAATGAAACGGCGAGATTAAGTCCGAATACCGAGGCAATTCCCCCCAGAGCAAGTCTAACTCCTCAACAAATTAGCCAAATGACGGCGGAATTGCAGGGATTAATCGGGCGTTATGGAGCGACTCTCTTAGCTTTAGAGGCCAGCAATAATAACACCTTAACTACTGATAAATCCCTAGCACAAGCATTTCATGATCGTGCGAAAAACTCCCCCACCACAGATACCGCCAGACGATTCCGTTTAGCCCTAGAAAATGCCCAAGTAACCTTAAATAATTTTCAGAATTTAATCGCTCAGGGGGACTATACCCAAGCGCGAGAATTTTGGTTACAAGCGAGGCGAAATCTTTGGGATAATTATCCCACTAATCGACAATTTGCCCAACCAGAAATACGGGCAATGTGGTTAGATCGAGGCACGATCGTAGAAGCTAAAAATGAGGAGGATTTAGCTAAAGTATTCGATCGCATGGCGGCAGCGGGTATTAATGTGGTCTTTTTCGAGACAGTTAATGCTAGTTATACTATTTATCCCAGTCAAGTTGCCCCCGAACAAAATCCTTTAACCAGAGGTTGGGATCCCCTAAAAGTTGCCGTTAAATTAGCCCATGAACGCAATATGGAAATCCACGCTTGGGTGTGGGTTTTTGCGGCGGCTAATCAAGCTCATAATAAAGTATTAGAGCAACCATTAGATTATCTCGGTCCGGTTTTATCGCGTAATCCCGATTGGGGGGCAACTAATAAAAGTGGTGGTTCTTTTGATTACAGTCAAGGCACGAAAAAGGCCTTTTTTGATCCTGCTAATCCCGACCTACAAAACTATCTTTTATCTCTTTACGAGGAGATTGTCAAGAATTACGATGTGGATGGCTTGCAGTTAGATTATATTCGCTATCCCTTCCAGAATCAAAATTCTAATCAAACCTATGGTTATGGTAAATCCAGCCGTTGGTTATTTAAACAAATGACGGGAGTTGATCCCATTACTTTAAATCCCCGGGGTGCTTTATGGGAACAATGGACTAGCTTTAAAATCCGTCAGGTTGATACTTTTGTTTCGCAGGTTTCTACTCGCTTAAAACAGATTCGCCCCCACTTAAAAATGTCGGCGGCGGTGTTTCCCCTAGAACAAAAAGAACGATTATATCGTATTCAGCAAAACTGGGAAGAATGGGGACAAAATCAATGGATAGACCTGATCTTTTTAATGACTTATGCTCTTGATACAGGGACTTTAGAAGAAAAAACTCAGTCTTTATTTGATCGCCAAATTGCAGGAAATGCTCTGATTATACCAGGTATCCGTCTGTTAAAAGTACCCGATCAAGTCATGATCGATCAACTACAATTTATTCGCAATCTTCCCACTTCGGGATTCGCTCTTTTTGCCACAGAAAATCTCAATCCCAACTTGCAAACAATTCTTAATCGCATTCAGGGATCGATAATTACCAAAAAAGCTGAACCTTTACCTCACCGTCAACCCTTTAAAACGGCAGCGGTGCGGTTTAATTCTCTGCGTCAAGAGTGGAGTTTTTTAATAGTGAATAATCTATGGGCAATGGAGGAGCGAACCTTAAAAGCTTGGGGGCAAGAAGTGGACGAAATGGCTAATCTATTAGAACAATTAGCTACTAATCCCAGCCCTCGCAATTTGACTTTAACTCAAAATGCTTTAAAGCGATTTAGCTATCAATTTAAATCTGTGATGTCCAGACAAAAAGATTTATCTGCCTATCAAATACAAGTCTGGGAAAATCGCCTCGCCACCCTACAAAGTCTCCTAAGTTATGGTCAAAGGGTTGAGTTTTAAGTAGTCGTGCAGAATTAATTTCCCAGTAGAGATAGGCACTCTGGCAAGAGACAGCCATCAGCTGTTTTATCCCTACTCCCCTGGTCCCTAATCTGTTTCCCAGCCCCCAAAACCCGATCAAAATAAAAGACAGCCAGAAGCCTTTATTCAGCTTCTGACTGGTGGAATTTAACGACGACGGGTTCTTTGTCGTCTTCGGGCTACTGCTTTACGCTTTCTCTTTTCTTGAGGGGTTTCAAAAAATTGATGCTTTTTGATATCCGCATAAATTCCCGCTTTCGCTACCTGTCGCTTAAAACGACGTAGGGCTGATTCGATCGCCTCGTTCTGACCAACTACCACTTGGGTCATTAACCTAATTCACCTCCTGTAATTGCTCTCTGCCTAAAAAATGCCAACTTCTAACTATAGCACAATCTAGGGTAAAAATCGATCAAGGCGGCCTTTAATTAGGGTTTACTGAAAGAGTTTTTCGTGGGGGCAGGGTGTGGGGTGTGGGGTGTGGGGTGTAGGGTTTTGCCCATTTTCAGGGGGTCAATTACCTAATTTTCAGGGAAAAAGTGCCTAAATTTCCCCCCCGATCACCCCAATGTCTGGCACTTTTTGATGGGAAAAAAGTCTAAAATTCTTATCCAACAAGGTTTTTAGATTTATTCAGCAGACCCTAATTAAGGAGAAATTTAACGGGAGTCCTCTTGCTCCATTTAGATAGCTAATTTGTTGCTGTTAGCAATTATAGCTCTCAAAAGGGGGTGGGAATGATTAGATCAAGTTTATTTTCGGTCTGAGGATGACGAAAAGATAATTGTTTAGCGTGTAGGTGTAAACGGTCGGACTGCTTACCATTATACAAAAGATCGCCTAAAATTCCTATCCCTAATCCCGCTTGACTATGAACGCGAATTTGATGGGTTCTTCCCGTGTAGGGAATAAATTCTAGCCGAGAATAATTGCCTTCTTTACCGACAACTTTAAAATAGGTTTGACTAGCTTTTCCCCTTTGCCAATCCACAGTTTGATAGGGTCGATTTTGCGGATTTCCCCAGAGAGGTAGGTCAATTATACCTGATTCTCGCTCAATAATTTCTGATAATATAGCTTCGTAGATTTTCTCCACTTCTCGCCGTTGAAATTGTTGGGATAAACAACGATAAATATCTAAACTTTTAGCTAGTAATAATATACCAGAAGTTTCTCGGTCTAAACGATGAACTGGAATGACATTTTTTCCCTGACGACGAAAACGATTGACCACAGCATCTTGACTATCTTGATAACGTCCTGCTACCGATAATAATCCTGCGGGTTTATTAATAGCAATTATTCCCTCGTCTTCGTAGATAATTTCTAGGGATGAACGTAAACCAGAAAGTAAAAAACCCATGAGAGGTTGACATCTTTCTTGACAAGCGCCATAAAATTCTCCCTGTTTTCTATCTCGATTCGATTCTCCCCACCAAAATTCGGCCATGGCGACAGGTTTTAATCCTTTCATAGCGGCATAATTTAATAATTTCGGGGCGCAACATTCCCCTGTTCCCGTCGGTAACAAATTACTGCCCATCAATTTAGCTAAGGAGAGAGATTGTCCAGAAAAGTTGTTTAAACAGTAGGATTGATACAGCAATTCCTGTAACTGTTTGGAGAGTTTTCTACGCTGTTGCTTAAGCTCAATAATTCTCTGATTGGCTACGTTTATTTTATCAATTAAGGGTTCTAAAACTTGTTTTTGTTCCTGTTTTAATTGCTTTCTTGCTCTTTTTTCCTGACGACTGATATTATTTAATTTTTCTAATTCTTCTGGGTTTAAATTTCCTAAATTTCTTAATCTATCTCGTTCCTGTTTATGGGTTTGATGTTGTTGCTGTAAAGCTTGTATTTTGCGCTCAAAATTTGCTTGATTGAGTCGATATAAATTATGTTCGGGAATTGATTGTAGGTCAATAATTTCCTGTTTAATTGTTTCTAAAAGTTGCAAAACTCGCTTTTCTTCCAGCATAATTTTTTCTCTCCCCACTAGGGACGGAACCCAGCCAGCAGCTTCTCCCTGTCCAGAAAAAGCTTTTAAAATTTCTATTTCGCCAGCGGCATTTTCTCCTAACAAAATCCCATACATTTTACCTTGAGGATTGGTGATAGTTGTCATCAAATCTTGGGCGATTTTTTCAGCCAAAAGAGTGCGGGGCAAGCGCAATAACTCGCCCGTTTCGGGACAAATTCCTTGATAATAATAAGTAACTTCCTTCACTCTTTAAGAACAGGAAAAGGGGCCAGAGATACCCCTAAGAAAAACAATTGGCAAAGAAATCAATAGTTTCCTGTAAAGCGACAATAAAGCTATCAATTTCTTCGCGGGTATTATAAAAATATAGACTTGCCCGCGCGCTGCCGGAAGCATCAAAAAGGCGGTGTAGAGGTTGGGTACAGTGATGACCGGAACGAATAGCAATTCCTTCGTGGTCTAATAAAGTAGCTAAATCACTAGCATGAATCCCTTCCACATTAAAGGCGGCTAAACTAGCCCGACCTTGGCCCGTTAAACTAGGTGATGGCCCGTAAATTCTTAAACCCTCAATTTCTCCTAATTTTTTGAACAAATAGGCGGTTAACTCTTCTTCGTAGGCATGAATATTATCCATCCCTAAACCCATTAAATATTCTACCGCAGCACCGAGGGCAATCGCTTCGCCAATAGCGGGGGTTCCCGCTTCAAATTTGTGGGGCAGTTCGGCACAGGTAAAATGGTCTAAATAGACTTCTGCAATCATTTCGCCACCACCAAAAAAGGGCGGCATTGCCTCTAAAATCGCCTCTTTGCCATACAAAAATCCAATACCGGTGGGGGCGCACATTTTATGACCACTAGCCACCAACCAATCACAATCTATGGACTGCACATCAATGGCTAAATGGGGGACACTTTGACAGGCATCAATTAATACTTTCGCACCGACTTGATGGGCAAGGCTGACTATTTTGGCAACGGGATTAATACAGCCTAATGTATTAGAAACATGGAGGACAGCAACTAATTTAGTTTTGTCAGATAACAAGGATTTATATTGTTCTAAATCAAAGCTTTCTTCGCTGGTTAACTGCACATATTTAATCACTGCTCCCGTCTTTTGGCAGACAATTTGCCAAGGGATTAAATTACTGTGGTGTTCCATCACCGAGAGAATAATTTCATCCCCTGCTTTCAGGGTATTTAATGCCCAACTGTAGGCGACTAAATTAATCGCTTCCGTGGCGTTGCGAGTATAGACAATTTCCTGACGAGAAGCGGCATTAATAAACCTAGCCACCTTATCTCTGGCCCCTTCGTAGGCTTCCGTTGCCCGGACACTTAAAGTATGCGCCCCCCGATGCACATTGGCGTTATCTTTTTCGTAATAGTTTCGCAGGGTTTCTAATACTTGAATTGGTTTTTGGGAAGTGGCGGCACTATCGAGATAGATAAGGGGTTTATCGTGTACGGTTTGATGGAGGATAGGGAAATCGGCGCGGACTTTTTGGGCGAGGGTTTTTTCTTGGATAATTGTCATTTTAGTCAGGAGTCAGAGGGGTACTTTGGGCGGGTTGACACCCACCCCGGTAGAGTTATTCCACACTGCGACAGGCGACGCATTGCCCCAATCTTTGGCGGAGGGATTCTAGAGGAATTTTAGCTAAAATCTCGGCCGAGAAAGCATCAATTAACAAACTGCGGGCGGTGTCGGTGCTTAAGCCCCGGCTTTGCAGATAGAATAAATCATCGGCTTCCAGTTGGCTAACGGTTGCCCCGTGGGAACATTTGACGTTATCGGCGGTAATTTGTAATTCCGGTTTGGTGTTGACTCGTGCCTTGTTAGAAATTAACAAATTCCGATTTAACTGGGAGGCGTTGGTTAATTGGGCGGGTTTGGGAACAAACACTTTACCATTAAAGATGGCGTGAGCGCTACCATCAACTATACATTTATGCAGTTGCTTGGTGATGCCGTGGGGATGGTTGAGATAGATGGCGCTGTGGGTATCGGCGGTTTGTTGTCCGGTAATCATGGCTAATCCGTACAGATTTGTCTCGGTTTGTGCTCCTTTTTGCAGGACATCGAGGTTATGACGGCAGAGTTTAGCTCCTAGATTTATCTCGTTGAGAGTGTAACGGCTATCGTGCGCTTGTTCAATTATCGTGCGTCCGATGTGAAAACCATCTCCCGATTCCCGTTGTACTCTGGTATGGATAACCTCGGCGTTGGCTTCGAGGTAAATTTCCGTGACAGCGTTGGTGAAATAAGAGTAATTTACAGGTAAATCGGAGCAATGTTCGGCTAAAGCTCCGTAATTCTCGATAATATTGACACTAGCTCCAGTTTCCGCCACGATTAGGCTATGGGGCTGATAAAAGCGGGGAATTTCCTCCACAACGGTGATAAATAGGAGATGTATCGGGGTTGTGACGACGGTGTTAGCGGTGACGTGAATTACTGCCCCATCGCTTAGTCCAGCTTGGTTGAGTGCGGTAAAAAATTCGGGTGTTTTTTCTTTGCCTAGATAGTTGACAAGAACATCTTTTTGTGCATTGGCGAGATTACCGACGCTGACACCGGGGGGTAAAGCGGAAATATCGGACAATTCGGGCTGATAAATGCCGTTAACGAAGACTAGGTGGCTGTTTTTGGCTTCGGGCAGTAAAAAAACAGCTAGGGCATTTTTATCGATTGTAACGGTTTGGGGGGCGCGAAAATCGATCGCCCAGAGTTGACTTAAATCGGTGAATTGCCATTCTTCATCTTTTCTGCCAGGAATGGCTAATTCTTGAGCTTTACTGGCTCCCGATTCTCTTAATTCGAGAATTTTACCGTTATCGATAGTGGGAACCGTTTCTCGCGACAATTTTAACAATAATTCTCCTGATTGTTCAGGTTTCGTGATTATGGCTGTCATTGGTAAGAGGGGGTGGGGTTTGGGGTGTGGGAATTATGAATTATGAATTATGAATTATGAATTGGGGAGAGGGTAGAGAGGAGAGGGGGAGAATAAGTAAAAATAATCTCCTGACTTGAAAGAGGGTGTGGGGTGTGGGGTGTGGGGTGTGGGGTGTGGGGTGTGGGGTGTGGGGTGTGGGGTGTGGGGTGTGGGAATTATGAATTATGAATTATGAATTGGGGAGAGGGTAGAGAGGAGAGGGGGAGAATAAGTAAAAATAATCTCCTGACTACTGATAACTGATAGCTAGATTATTTAACGGCTAATACTTGTTCATCGAGGAAATCGTAGCCAGTTCTTTCTAATTCAAGAGCTAATTCTTTACCGCCACTGGTGACAATGCGCCCATCGTACATAACATGAATAACATCGGGTTCAATGTAGTTGAGCAGACGCTGATAGTGAGTGATAAGTAAAAAAGCGTTATCGGGAGTAGCTAAGTGATTGACTCCCTGGGCAACAATTCGCAAAGCATCGATGTCTAAACCGGAGTCAATTTCATCGAGAATTCCTAAAGTAGGTTCTAATAAAGCCATTTGTAGTATTTCATTACGTTTTTTCTCACCACCGGAGAAACCTTCGTTTAAACTTCTGCCAAGAAAGCTAGGATTCATCTGGACAACTTCTAGTTTTTTCTCGACTAATTCCTCAAAGTCAAAACTATCTAATTCTTCCGAACCTAAATATTTTTGTCTGGCATTATAGGCAACGCGAAGAAAATCGAGGTTACTAACGCCGGGGATTTCTAGGGGATATTGGAAAGCGAGAAAGATCCCCATAAGCGCTCGTTCATCGGGTTCTTTGTCTAAAAGGTTTTCGCCTTTATAAATTATTTCTCCCCCAGTTACTTCATAATCGGGATGTCCAGCGATTACTTTGGAAAAGGTGCTTTTTCCTGAGCCATTGCGCCCCATAATTGCGTGGGTTTCACCTGCTTTAATTTCGAGGTTAACTCCTTTAAGTATCTGGTTTCCGTCAATACTAGCGGTCAGATTTTTTACCGATAAAATTACTTCACTCATGAGATGTTTTTCTAGAACAAAAATATTAGTTTTGGTGGTTGACGGCGAATCATCAATTGATGGATAAATTGTCTTAGCTTTTGGTGGGTTACGGCTATCGCCTAACCCACCCTACTTTATTGATTATCCGACGGTTCCTTCTAGCTTGAGACTAAGGAGTTTATCAGCTTCGGCGGCGAATTCCATCGGTAATTTACTGAGGACATCCTTACAGAAACCACTGACTAACATAGAGACAGCATCTTCCTCGGAAATACCCCGTTGTGCGAAGTAGAATAATTGGTCTTCACCGATTTTAGAGGTAGAAGCTTCGTGTTCTACTTTAGCACTGTTGTTATCCACCTGAATATAGGGAAAAGTGTTAGCTTCGGCATTATCTCCAATCAGCATAGAATCACACTGGGAGTAATTTCTTGCTCCCTTGGCTTTCGGTCCCATTTTCACTAACCCGCGATAACTATTTTGGGAGTTACCCGCCGAAATTCCCTTAGAAATAATCGTACTCTTGGTGTTGCGGCCAATGTGAATCATTTTCGTACCTGTATCGGCCTGTTGTTTGTTATTAGTTAGGGCAATTGAGTAGAATTCCCCGACGGAATTATCGCCGACTAAGACACAACTGGGATACTTCCAAGTAATTGCCGAACCAGTTTCCACCTGCGTCCAAGAAATCTTAGAATTAACTCCTTTACACAGACCCCGTTTAGTGACGAAATTGTAAATACCTCCCTTCCCATTGGCATCGCCAGCGTACCAATTTTGCACCGTCGAATATTTAATATCCGCATTATCGAGGGCGACTAATTCCACAACGGCGGCATGAAGTTGATTACTATCGTACATCGGAGCGGTGCAACCCTCTAAATAACTTACCGATGCCCCTTCTTCAGCGACAATTAAAGTTCTTTCAAATTGTCCCGTCTCACCGTTATTAATCCGAAAATAGGTGGACAATTCCATAGGACAGGCGACACCTTTGGGGATAAAAACAAAGGAACCATCGCTAAAAACGGCCGAATTAAGAGCGGCAAAATAATTATCACCCACGGGAACTACACTGCCGAGATACTTTTGTACTAATTCAGGATGTTCCTGTAAAGCTTCTGAAATAGAACAGAAAATAACCCCCTGTTCTGCTAGTTTTTCTTTAAAAGTTGTGGCGATAGAAACGCTGTCAAAGATAGCATCGACGGCCACGTTAGAAAGGCGTTTTTGTTCCGAAAGGGGAATGCCTAATTTTTCAAAGGTTTCGATTAAAGTGGGGTCAACTTCTTCAAGACTGTTGAGTTTTTCTTTTTTCTGTTTGGGTGCAGAGTAGTAGATAATATTTTGATAATCAATGGCAGGATAGGAAACGTGCGGCCAACTGGGTTCGGTCATCTTTTGCCATTGATGGTAGGCCCGGAGACGAAAATCGAGCATGAATTCCGGTTCCTTCTTTTTCGCCGAAATTAGGCGAATAATCTCCTCATTCAAACCGCGGGGGATGGTTTCCGATTCGATATCGGTGATGAAACCGTACTTGTAGGGTTGGTTAACGAGGTTTTTAACGGTGGTTGCACTCATGGGGGTTAGTGTTCTCTCTACGCGGTAGGCAGGGGAGGCAGTTAAACAACAATAAAGTTGTTTAAATTGATTATATAATAGATTAACAACAAAGCTGTTGTCAAAGTCAGGGAAAATTTGAGAGGATGCTGGTAAACCTCTGTTATTCAGGTTACTCTGGAAGGGTAGTTGGCCGCTCCTTGACCCTCAGCAATTGTACGCTAAAGCCTCTGTTTTTGGTATCATGACCACGACTCAACCCGCCTCGACGAAAGACGATATTCTGCAATATTTGCTCAAAAACGGTCAATCTACTGCCCAAGACTTGGCTGAGGAGTTAAGTATTAGTCCGCAAGCGACGCGCCGCCATCTTAAGGATTTGGAGGAGGAAGGACTGATAGAATATTTTGCCGTACAAAATAAGATAGGACGGCCCCAGCACATTTATCGTCTCAGTCGTCAAGGTCGTGGCCGTTTTCCCCATAATTACGATAATTTCGCCGTTTCTTTCCTCAATACTCTCGTGGAGACGGTGGGAGAGCAACAGGTGGGGGAAATTCTCAAAAAACAGTGGCAACGCAAAGCGGCAGAATATCAATTGCGCCTCGGCAAGGGGTCTTTAGGGGAAAGAATGAGAAAATTGCTGGAAATTCGCCAAGAGGAGGGTTATATGGCAGAATTAGTGGCACTGGAAGCAGAAAATAGTTATATCCTGGCCGAGCATCATTGCGCTATTGCTGAGGTCGCCGGTTCCTATCCCAGTATCTGTGGCCATGAATTAGAAATGTTTGCCATGCTGCTTCCCGATTGTACGATCGAACGGACTCACTGGATCAATCAAGGTGAGCAACGATGTGGTTATCTAATTAAGTGCAAGGGTTGAAAGGGGGAGATTAGAGATTTTCATCGGGATTTATGCCCAATTCCCGCAGTTTAGCCGCTAATTTTGCGGATTTCTGCCTTTCCTGTTCAACTTGGGTTTCTGCCTGTTGTGCCGCTTCTGCGGGAGTGGGTACTAATTCCCCTTCGGGGGTAAAATAGCGCAATTTATTGGCAGATAAACCCAAATATAAGCCTAATTGTTGACTCCAGAGCCGTCCCTGAGCATTGGGTGCAATCGGTTGATATTGACCGCTAATTAGAGTAAATCCTTCAAATTCTAGGCTTTCTGGGTCAAACCAAAAATAATCGGGAGTGCGAAATATATCTTGATAAATTTGTTTTTTCTCCTCTCGGTCAACTTTGGCGGTACTATCGGAGAGAATTTCCACAATTAAATTGGGATATTTGCCCTCTTCTCGCCAAACTACCCAACTTCTGCGGTTAGGATTGGGATTTGTCCCCAAAACCACGAAAAAATCAGGACCACGGCAGAATTCTGACTTTTTCTGGTTGGGACTGTAATAAATGGTTAAATTGCCGGCGGCAAAATAATCTTCTCGTTCGCGCCACCACCATTCTAAACACTGAATTAATAAAATAATTTGTTGTAGATGTAGGTTACTTTCCAAAGGGGGTTCATCACTCCAAAATTCGCCTTCTGGGAAGATTATCTCAGGGTTTACATGAGACTCCACTAGGGGTAAGCTTTGAGCGATAGTCATGGTTTGTCCAACAGAGATAGGTTGATAATTAATTAGACGGTATTTGTCATCATCTCTAGACTACCCCGAAAACCAGAGACTTTTGACCTCACCTAACCCGCACCGCTGCCCAATAAAAATAAACTTAACAGGGTGCCACCATTCCAGAGACTATGAACCAACATCGAGGATAATAAATTTTTCGAGCGGGTGTAAACAAAGCCAAGAACACAACCTAGGACGGTTAAAGGCAGCACTTCTGACAAATTTTGGTGAGCAAGGGCGAAAATCAAACTACTAAGGGTAATCGCACCCCAGACGGGTAGATAACGAGTCAAAGAAGCTAGTAAAAAGCCGCGAAAGACAATTTCCTCGAAAAAAGGAGCGGCAAGGGAAGCAGTAAAGCCAAAACAGAGCAAAGCGAAGGTATTCTGGGATTCTAGGGCTAAAGTCAGCAGCGGGTTACTACCCCCTTGTCCTTGCCAAATTAGTTGATTGAGCAAAGAAACGATAATAACCAGGGGTAAAGCGACAAAATAGCCGGCTAATCCCCAGAGAAACCAAGGACTAAAGAGTTTAAAACGAAACCAATCGGGAGGTAAAGGGCGAAAAGGCTTGATTGCTAGGTATAAAACCGATAAACTGCTCAATGTTAAGGCTAAATAACTAACTACAACGTATATTGCTTTAGCTTCTAGGTTAAATTGTTCGGGATTGAGACTCAAGAAACTCGATAAAATCCCGAAAATTACCGGTAAAACAATTTGTCCGACGAAAAAGAAACCGATAATTATTCCCCACCAGAGGGTTTCTCCTCCCCACTTAGTTTGCCAAGCGAGACTATCATCTAAAAAGAGCAGCGCTCGCTGTTGGCGGAGCAGCCACTGCACTAATAAAAAGACCAACAGCACAACACCGATTAAACCGCCGATAAGAGGCAAAAAAGCCAATAAAATTAGTTTAATTAAGGCATTAGCCGCCACTTCACTCTGTTCTTCCTCTAAAGCGAGTAAATCCTCTTGACGATTTTCGAGACTATATAATTTTTCCAGAATGGTATAACGAAACCATCCTTGAAAATTGCGCTCGATTCTCGCTTCAGCATCGGCAGCAATTTCGGGGGGTTCACTGTACAATCCCTCTAACAGCAGCGCATTTTGTAAAATAGCAGGTTTATAGTTCTCAAATTCTGATTTTTCCTTGATGTCTTGCCAGATTTTCCGTGCCGAATCCAAGTCACCTTGACTAGCTTGAATGAGACTTAATTTCAATTCTAAATCTTTTAAGGAGTTGATGTCGCGCTCAAGGGATTTTTTTTGTTCGGGATTAACTGCTGATTTTTCTAGTTCGGTGATTGTTTTTTTGGCACTTTTCTGGGCTGATAAATACTGTTCCTCGGCGGTGCTGTAGGGGTCTTGACCAATCAGGGAAGTTTGAATTAATTTAAGATTAGCAAATTCTTCACTATTAGGATCAGCATCGGTGCTGAGAGTCGTGGCTTGTAGATTGAGATTGGTTTGATATAGTTGAATATTCGATTGGATTTGGGGCTGATTAACACTAGAAATTAAAGCTGTAACCACTGGAGTTAACGCAATAATTGTTAATACAAAAGCGATCGCTTGTTTGAGACTTTGCCAGGAGAGTTTTTTTGAGAAATTATCGAACATGAAAATAGTTAAGTGGGAGTTAGGGGTTAGGTGTTGGGGTTTTAGGGTGTTAGGGTTTTAGTTGAAATTCCCCTATTCCCTATAGGTAGGTATTAAAAATTGTCAGATACCCCCCTTATCAAGGGGGGATTAAGGGGGTATCTATCTTCAATTTAATTATAACTACTTACCCTAATTATTAACTAACTACTTGAGAAAAAAGCTTTTCGTATTGATCCAAAGTCTTTTCAAAGGCATAATTTTCCTCCGCGTATTGTCGTCCCTTTTCTCCTAGTATAGTTGCTAAATCTGGGTTTTTGTATAGCTTTAAAATAGCCGTAGCTAATGCCTCTGGATCTTCAGGAGTAACCACCAAACCACCACCACTGCGCTCGATCGCCCTAGCGGCGGTTCCATCGGCGGGAACAGAAGCAATAATAGCACGGCCACTAGCTAATAATACCTGAATTTTGGACGGCATATTAAAGGAAATAACGTTATGTTTTTGCATCACCATACCCACATCGGCGGCTGCCAACATTTCTGGTAATTTTTCCCGGGGTTGAAAGGGTAATAAAAGCACATTACTGGCCCCCTGTTGTTGGCGATACTTTTCTAGGCGCTCAAGGGCCTCTTTTTTACCAACAATTACCACTTGAATCTCAGGGATGTCAACTAAGTGAACTGCAGCATCAATCAGGGTTTCTAAGGGTTGGGTTAGGGCAATATTGCCAGAATATAAAACAACAAACTTGCCCTCAAGATGATTTTCTTGGCGGAAATAATTATGGTTTTTCGGCAGAGGTTTAATAAAGCTTACATCTACCCAATTAGGAATTTCAATAATTTTCTCACTCGGCACATTTTTAGTGAGGAGATTTTTGGTAAAACCATCGGCAATAACTGAGATTTTGCTGGCAGTTTTGTAGGCAAATTTTTCTAGACTACTAAAAACTTTAATCATTTTCTGATTAGTTAATAATCCCACATGAACTGCCGCATCGGGCAGAATATCCTGTAAATTTAGAATAATCGGTACCCCATATAATTTACTCAATAAAGCGGCGGGAACGCAAACGGGTAATCCGGGGACAGTTAAGAAAATTAGATCCGGTTTTTCACCCTTGAGAGCCTGAAAGAAACTCAAAAAAACAAAGCTCAATTCAAAGAAAATTCGATTTTTTAAACTTCTTTGGGGACGGGCCCAAACGTAGGAACGTTGAATTTTAACACCATTTCGTTCTTCTTCTAGATAGATTTTTCCTCGGTATTCGGGATCGATTTCACTATTAGGATACCAAGGAAAAGCCGTCAAAACCCTGACTTGATGACCTCTTTTAACCAATCCTTCCGCTAATTCTGTCATCAGGGGAGCGATGCCGATCGGTTCGGGATAATAGTTATAAGAATAGAGCAAAATTCGCATAGGGATGGCAATTTGGTTGGGCGATTCAGTTTCATGATTTTATCAATAGTTACTGTTTTTTTGACAAATCGGATTCGCCTTTGTCAGGGATTACCCTAGAAAGAGGTGAGGATTCGGTCAGAGATGCGGAAAAAAAGGGAAATTGGCTAATAAATTAATCCTCAAAACCCCTAACTATTCTCCCTTACCCCTGCCTCAATACTGACCCTTATTTTTCGCGTACCCGGTGGCCGATATCGCGACGATAATAGATGCCCTCAAAGTGTATCCTTTTCACCGATTGATAGACAAGTTCGATCGCCTGATTAAAATTAGACCCCATAGCAGTGACACCCAAAACGCGGCCGCCATCGGTGAAGATATCGCCGTGTTTTAAAACCGTGCCGGCGTGGAAAACGATCGCTCCCTCGGTTTCAGCGGCCTTAATTCCAGTGATTAACCGGCCTTTTTCGTAGTGGTCGGGATAACCGGCAGAGGCAGCCACCACACAAACAGCACTACCGGAGCGCCATTGTAAAGAGGGGAAGTCAGTTAATTTTTGTTGAGCGCAAGCCAGCAGTAGGGGTGCGAGGGGAGTTTCCAGTAGGGGTAAAACCGCTTGGGTTTCGGGATCGCCAAAACGACAGTTAAATTCGAGAACTTTTGCCTCTCCGGCGGGGGAAATCATTAAACCCGCATAGAGGACTCCCCGATAGTCAATGCCGCGTTTTTGCAGGGTGGCGACGATGGGGGCGAGGATGTCTCGGTCCACCGCTTCGATAATGGCGGCGGTGGCTATGGGTGCGGGGGCATAAACTCCCATACCGCCGGTATTTTTGCCGGTATCGCCTTCACCGATGCGCTTGTGATCTTGGGCGGGTAGCAGGGAACGAAAGCTGATCCCATCGGTGAGGGTGAGGATGGACACTTCTTCCCCCTCTAGGAATTCTTCCACCACGACTTTAGTAAAGCCACTGGTAAAAAGATCATCGATCGCTTCTAGGGCTGTATCTACGGTTTCGGCGACAATTACCCCTTTTCCTGCGGCTAATCCGTCGGCTTTCACCACGATGGGCGCTCCTTGCTCTCGGATATAAGTTTTTGCTAATTCTGCATCGGTAAAGGTTTCCGAGGCGGCGGTGATCACTCCGGCTTCGCTCATTAATTCTTTGGCCCAGGATTTGCTCGATTCAATTAAGGCCCCGGTTTGTGTGGGACCAAAAACGCCAATTTCTTGGGACAGAAGATGATCGGTAATGCCGAGGGAGAGGGGATATTCTGGGCCAACAACCACCAAATCGACGCTATTTTCCTGGGCAAAACGGCTAATTTCAGCAAAATCCTCCATTGCTAGGGGGATATTTTCACATTGAGGTAAAATTGCCGTTCCCCCATTACCCGGAATACAGAACACTTGTTCAACTTCGGGTGATTGCAGCAGTTTCCAAGCCAGGGCGTGTTCTCGACCACCACTGCCGATAACGATAATTTTCACGGATAAACGCAGCCTAAATGACGATGGTTTAATTATCCCCTAGCTCCGGGGTGTCATTGCCTAGAAGTTGAGATTACTTAACTTTTTAATCCTCGCTCCCCACCTGTTGAGCAAAACCCTTGCTCTAGTCCTACGGAGGTGATTAGATAAGGGATTTGCGTAGGAATAATATCCCAGCCAGAAAATCGCTCTGTAGAAGAACCAGACCAGCCAGATGGCACATTATCAAAGCGCAAGTCCCTAACACCTCGAAGGCTCTCCCCCTACTTAGGGTGATCAGCAAACCTGAGCGATCGGAGGGCGCAAGCATTGCGCCCCTACAGTAACGGATTTTGTCCACAATGTAGGGGCGAACTGCGTTCGCCCAAAAGGTACATTATCAAAGCGCAAGTCCCTAACTGCTGTAAAGGAGTCAATTGTGATTAGATAGTAGATGCGCCCTTCTTAGGCTGTCCCTATTTTGGGTCATTCTACGCCATCGAGTTGGCTCTCTCGGACATTGGCTGAAAAATATTCACTATCTCACATTATGGGCGCAAGCAGTTCGATAAACTTACTGACCACGTTGCCTCCTTACATTGCACCCGGTGCGATTGAGAGGGCCAAGAAACATCGATTTTATCTGCTCTAAGTCCCCGTTAAACATCAATCTATCTTTTAGATTATTCGGAATTTACTCCTAAGTATTTTTATTGTCTATGCCCTGTCATTTATCCCTCAATCAACTAGCTCAATTATTATCCTTACAAAATAAGGGTGACATAAGTTTTAGTCCCGATAGTTTAGTCTCTGGCATTAATACTGATAGCCGTAGTATTGAGCCTGGACAAGCATTTTTAGCCTTAAAAGGTGATAATTTTAATGGTCATGATTTTATCGATATGGCTATCAAAAGAGGAGCGGCGACCTTGATTGTCGATCAGCCAGTTTCGGTAAATTCCTCTAGTAATATTCCCGTATTCCTAGTCCATAATACCCTAGAAACCTATCAGCAATTAGGCCATTGGTGGCGGAATCAATTTACTATACCCGTGATTGCTATTACAGGATCGGTGGGGAAAACCACCACTAAAGAATTAATCGCCTCCCTATTAGCAACCCGGGGAAAGGTACACAAAACCCTGGCTAATTATAACAATGAGATCGGAGTGCCGAAAACTCTCCTCGAACTGGATGAAACTCACGATAGTGCCGTAATCGAGATGGGAATGCGGGGACGAGGAGAAATTGCCCTGCTCGCTCAAATCACCCAACCGACCATCGCAGTGATTACTAATGTGGGAACCGCTCACATCGGTCGTTTAGGGTCGCAAGCGGCGATCGCAGAGGCGAAATGCGAGTTATTGGCCGAGTCTCCTTCTGGTAGTATAGCTGTTCTTAACTACGATCACCCTTTACTTACTGAAACAGCTAAACGGGTATGGCAGGGGGAAACAATTACCTATGGCTTCTCTGGCGGCGATATAGTCGGAGAATTACTGGATTTAACTACTTTACGAGTCAATGGACTAGATTTTAACTTACCTTTATCCGGTCGTCATCATGCTTTAAATTTTATGGCAGCCTTGGCTGTAGCGAAAATTTTAGGCATCGATTGGACTTCTTTGCAAGAGGGAATTAAGGTTAATTTACCCAGTGGTCGGGCCAAACGTTACCAAATAGAGCCGGATATCCTACTCCTCGATGAAACCTATAACGCAGGTCTAGAATCAATGTTAGCGGCCTTGGATTTACTGAAAGCTACCCCCGGTCAGCGTCATATTGCTGTTTTAGGCACGATGAAGGAGTTAGGGTCTTTTTCGGAGCAATTACATCGCCAAGTGGGTGAGAGGGTGCAAAAACTAGGCATAGATCGCTTGTTTGTCTTGGTGGACGACCCAGAAGCTAAGTTTATTGCTGAGGCGGCTACTGGGGTCGCTTGCGAATGTTTTCAAACTCACGCAGATTTAATTAATCGTTTAAAGGAAGTGATCGATTCAGGCGATCGCATTTTATGCAAGGCTTCCCATTCCGTCGGTTTAAATCGGGTGGTGGAGGAGTTAATCAGTGATATTGGGAGTTAGGGAAGAGATGTTAGAGAATAGAGCATTTTTTAGCAAGAATAGCCGATTAAAAACAGTTTTTTCGGGTATTTTAACGCTAATTTTCTTTTTTTCGGCCGCTCAAGTCTCTTTTGCTCAAGAATCGAGACGACTGGAGACTTATCTCCCAGATCTCAGTGGTTTAGCTTGGGTAGAAGCGGATATTTTTCTAGGGGTTCACGATGCCAAAAATAAGGGCAAAAAAAGTGATCCATCTCAACCAAGACTGAGTCTTTTACAGCTACCTACGCAGGAAAAACCCCTATTATGGCAGGTTTTAAGGGTAGATTGGCCAAATCCAGAGGGATTGAGTAACGATCTCGAAAGTATTACTCATATTCCTCAAACTAATTTATTTTTGTTGGCTGAAAGTGGCGAGAAAAAACCTTTTCAAAGACTGTTTTTAGCAGCATACAACCAGCAACAAGTCAAGATAGTTGAGCAAATAAATTGGCCGATCGCGGTGGAAAATGTAGAGGCGATCGCTGTTAGTCGGCAAGGCGATCGTTATCTATTTATCTACGCAGAACGGGCCGATAGTCAAGAGAGTACAAAGATTCGCTGGACGGATATCTCGTTCAATCCCTTAAAATTCGGGGAATTTCGGTCGGTAACTTTTCGGAGTCCTTTTGGTAGTGGTAAAAATATTCGCCTCATCTCCGATTTAGCCGTAGATAAGCAAGGTAATATCTACATAGCTTCCGCTGACGATCCAGATAGTGCGGGAGTGTTTAGAAGTGCTGTTTACCGTATCGGTCAAGTTACAGCCGATAATAGCCTAATTATTGCCCCTAATCCCCAAAAAATTGCAGAAATCGACGGTGCTAAAGTGGAAGCGCTGACTACTAGAGAATCTCCTAGAGGTGAAGTAGAAGTCTTTATCGGTACAGATGACGAGAATTATGGCGGTTTTCTGCGACCTCTGCTCTTAGATAATTAGCTATCGGTCGTCAGTATTCTCCGAGTAAGGAGTCGGTCGTCAGGAGATTATTTTTATTTATTCTTCCCACTTCATAATTCATAATTCATAATTCATACTTTGTGCTTTTTGTCAAAAAAACTTTTTTTTTGCAATAAAACTACACAAAAAAAAGATCATCGTTGTGGGTGAAATTGACTCATTTACCTGTCTTGATTAGGATCACCTTCTAGGTGTGGCAAGGGTTTCAACCGTTGCTGCCCAAAAAAGCACAGAAAGACCCATTATGAAATTCAGTAAAATCGCTGTAACTAGCATAACATCGTTGTTAAATAAAAATCTTTCTCAATTAATTCTTAAGAATTTGTAAATATTGCGGAATGTTAATTTAAATATTCTCAAGTTTTTGGATTCAATCAATAATTTTTGCTTATCTTTGTCCAACATTGGGTTAGGAGTCAGTATTCAGGAGCTAGGGTTGTCCACTCCCCACTACCCCACTACCCCACTTCATAATTCATAATTCATAATTCATAATTCCCACTCCCCCCAACCCCTATTTTCCGTCTAAACTTTTGTATAGGGATAGTCTGGGAAAGTATGGATAACTCTTAGACTAATTAATTCGGGACTCACATCACAATATAGACTATGGCTTACTATTGGTTTAAAGCATTTCACCTGATTGGGGTAGTTGTTTGGTTTGCGGGACTATTTTATTTAGTACGTTTGTTTGTCTATCATGCGGAGGCAGCAACACAAACCGAACCCGCACAAGCTATTCTGAAAGCGCAATACGAGATCATGGAGAAGCGACTCTACAATATCATTACCACACCTGGGATGATTGTCACCGTGGCCATGGCGATCGGTTTAATCTCCACAGAACCAGAAATTTTAAAATCGGGATGGTTACATATTAAATTATCCTTTGTGGCTCTTTTACTGCTCTATCATTTCTACTGTGGTCGCATCATGAAGAAGCTAGAAAAAGGGGAATGTAATTGGACGGGACAGCAATTTCGGGCCTTAAATGAAGCACCAACCCTGTTATTGGTAGTTATTGTCCTTTTGGCAGTATTTAAGAATCAATTACCCCTCGATTTGACCACTTGGTTAATTGTAGCTTTAGTGGTATTAATGGCAGTGACAATCCAACTTTATGCTAAAAAACGTCGCCAAGATCAAGAAAAACTTCGGCAAAATACTCTCCAAAAAGAAGAAGTAGCGACCATGTAAATTATCCTAATCATTCCCTAGGTTTCTAGGATAACAGTTAAGAGTGGTTTGATAGCTGTGGGATGGTCTTTTTAGTCCATCCCAATTATATAGGGAGCAACCTTTAGCTTTTAGATTTTTGGCTTTTTGCTACTTTTGAGCTTATACAAAAACTATTTATAATACTGTGATGAACTGCCAAGCTATGGATTGTTTATCGCTGCTCCTGACTCCCTTCTCCTGTCTCCTGTCTCCTGTGTCCTAACCCTAACAACAATTTTTGATTTTTACAAGAGGTCCTATGAATAGTTGCTGGATAGATTGGGAAAAAATAACTAGAGATTTTCTGAGTTCTCGCAAGCTCAAGCAAGTGGCTGAATTGCGAGGATTCTATCGAGTTAATCCCTCTGGTATTCCTAGAATTCCCCCCGATTTGGAATTGAGAGACTACCAAAATACAGCGATTATCAGTTGGTTTCGTAATCGGGGACGAGGAACTTTAAAAATGGCCACCGGCAGCGGTAAAACTATTACTGCTTTAGCTATTGCCATGGAACTTTACCAAGCGATAGAACTGCAAGTATTATTAGTAATTTGCCCCTATCGTCACCTAGTCAATCAATGGCAACGAGAAGCGGAAAAATTTAATCTTAAACCGATTTTAGCCTACGAAAGTGTCCATACATGGCAAAGTCAACTAGCCACAGAATTATATAATGTGCAAGCGGGTAATCAAAAATTTGTCACTATTTTAACTACTAACTCAACTTTTATTAGCGAGGGTTTTCAATCACAAATAAAATTTTTTCCCGATAAAACTTTAATCGTTGGTGATGAAGCACATAATTTAGGTTCCCCCCGATTAGAGGAATTATTACCCCGTTCTTTAGGTCTAAGATTGGCTTTATCCGCCACTCCTGAAAGATATTTTGATGAGGAAGGAACTGACGCTATTCTTGAATATTTTGGACAAATTCTACAACCAGAATTTACCCTAGCTGATGCTATTAGTAAAGGAGCTTTAGTTAATTATTTTTATTATCCAGTCTTGGTTGAATTAACCGATGCTGAGGCTTTATTATACGCAAAATTAACCCAAAGAATTGGCTGGACTTTGCAGAAAAATAGTAATTTAAACGGTAATGAAAATTTAACAGCATTGCTAATGCAAAGATCGCGATTAATTGGTTCAGCAAGTAATAAATTACAGGCTTTACAACAACTGATGCAAGAGCGTTTAGACACGGATCATACTTTATTTTATTGTGGGGATGGTTATGTAGAAAATTATACTGCTAATTATCGTCGTCAGGTAGAGGCAGTTACTCATTTATTGGGCAATCAATTAGGTTATCGAGTTGCTACCTACACCGCAGAAACTTCCCTAGAAGAACGAGAAAAAATTCGCCAACAATTTGAGGAGGGTTATCTACAAGGATTAGTGGCAATTAGATGTTTAGATGAAGGAGTAGATCTGCCATCAATTCAAAACGCAGTCATTCTGGCTAGTAGTGGTAATCCTCGACAATTTATTCAGCGTCGCGGGCGAATATTGCGCCCCCATCCCGATAAAAAACAGGCCACTTTATTTGATATGATCGTTATGCCACCGACCTTAGATCGAGAAACCTGGGAAGTAGAAAGGAATTTATTACGCAAGGAATTAAAACGCTTTCTAGAGTTTGCTCAATTAGCCATTAATGCTGAAGAAGCTGAGACTAAATTAGGGGAGATTCAAGATAGATATTGTCTTTTGTCTAATTAAAAGTTAAAAATTCATATTTTTGAAGCTTTTATGCTAGAATAGAAGTTAGTCAAAAATTGATCGCCGAGAAAAATCAACCCAACCGAATAGCGATCGATAAAGTTGTATAATTTTCTTTCCTCTACTTCTAAACTTCTATGCCTCCCCGTCAACAACCCCGCCGCATTGCTCGAGAACTTGCCCTTTTGAGTTTAAGTCAGATTAAAGGTAATCCTGAAAACCTGGAACAGCAAACTTTAAACGATTTAATTTTAGTCGCAGTTAGAACCTTAACCGTCGAAATTCAAGAAACCTTAGAAACTGCCGCTGCTGAAATTAGTCGTGGTAATGAAAGGATTCTCGCTAGTGATACTAAGGCGACAAATATAAAAAGCGCCCAAACCATGGTAAAAGAAGCAATTTCTCTTACTCACAATGCCATTAATCGTTTAGGAACCGTGATAGATTTTCCCGAAATTGTCCAGTTATCTAGTCAGTACGAAGTGCGGGAATATGCCCTAGAATTAATCGGTACAGTCTATCGTCGTCGTGCGGAAATCGAACAGGAATTAACCGGCGCTTTAGTGGATTGGCAACTGCATCGTTTACCAAGAATCGATCGGGATATCCTGCAAATTGCCGTGGCAGAAATGCTCTATCTCGATATACCTCAAAAAGTAGCGATTAATGAAGCAATCGAATTAGCAAAACGTTATTCTGATGATGAAGGTTATCGTTTTATTAATGGCGTTCTCCGACGGGTAACGAATAAGCTAAACGAATCAGAAAAAGCCGTATCTACCCAGAGTTAAACTGGTAGGAAATTAATACTACAATGACCACATTTTATAGGGAAATTTCTGTAAATTGATATTGTAGTATCGCTCATCTCCCGTGACTTCTTCGCCGATCCAATCGGGAATAGTAATGACTTGCTCCTCTTGTTCTAACTCAATTTCAGCCATAATCAGTCCTTGATTATCTCCCAAAAATTCATCAACTTCCCAAGTAAAATTATCCAGAGAAATGCGATGACGAATCTTTTCGACTAAAGGTTTTTTACAGAGGTTTTCTAACATGAGTGCCGCATCTTCTAGGGGAATTGCATACTCGAATTCCTGACGACTAATGCCCTCAGTCTTGCCTTTAATGGTTAAATAACCCCGATCTCCAACTACACGAACTCGCACAGTTGTCAATCCATCTTGGGTAGGAATATATCCCTGACGATACAACTTGCCCGCAGCCAGCGATCGCCAGTGATCCCCTTTAACCAGAAACTTCCGTTCAATTTCAACAGTCATAGGTTTTTGATTAAGCCGTAACCACGGCAGCCCCCTGGGTTCCTAGTTGAATTAACTCGATCTTGTAGCCATTAGGATCTTCCACGAAAGCAATCACCGTAGAACCGTGTTTCATCGGGCCTGGTTCCCTAGTGACATTGCCACCAAGAGCTTTAATTTTCTCACAGGTGCTATAGATATCATCCACGCCTAGGGCAATATGACCGTAAGCATTACCGACCTCATAGCGATCGACTCCCCAATTATAGGTCAGTTCGATGACAGCATGATTAGCCTCATCGCCATAACCGACGAAAGCGAGAGTAAATTGACCATTGGGATAGTCTTTCTGGCGCAATAACTTCATTCCTAGCACATCGCAGTAAAATTGTAGAGATTCCTGCAAGTTATTGACCCGGAGCATGGTGTGTAAGAGACGCATGATTATTTTTAGATGACATTGATCGAAAAATTACTCATCCTTGATTGTAACCAGTCCTTGAGCCTTCTTATCTCCTTCAGGGTCAACAATTATACTAATACAAGTGTACGAAACTCACCTGTAAAATCACTTACTCCCAAAAGCGATTAATAGCTGTGAACAAAATCAACTCTCTGGCAACGCCTAAATCACTATCTAGAAGATTTTCTTGGTCTATCCTGTAGTTAGTGGTGAAGTTGATTAAGTCAAGACAGTCTTGAGCGCGAGTTTTCTAGGGGAATTGTCAAGGCAGTAGGTAGTAGTAAATTTTCAGTGGTTTCCGAAAACACCTTTTGACTTGACTGACCGATAGTTTAAGAAAATCTGCGTGACTGCAATAAATGTCAAATATTTAGGGGAGTACAGAACAAAGAAATTGGCACGGGTTAAAGCTATGCGTTCTTATTTAGGCTACATCAATTACCTAGGCCGTTTACCAAAAAAATCCGCCTGGTTGGTTCGACAAGCAGGTTTCACGATAACAGAAGTTTTACTGGCAAGTTCCATGATGGTGATTGTCATCTCGGTGGCGGGAATTGGTGTGATTAACTTGCTCAGAAGTGACTATCGAGCTAATGCCGATAGTGAAATCCAAAATAATCTTAATCGTACTCTAGAGTTTGTTTCAGATGAAGTGAGACGGGCAAAAATTATCCCTGATTCTGAAGCTGCGATCATGACGGATAAACTACCCGAAGGAGCGCGAGCAGTTCTTGCTTTCCAAATTCTTAATCCCAGCAATCCAGGTCAGTTCCTCCCCAACCAGCTCGTTTACTATACCACCTCCCCAGGCCCTGAAAGTAGCTTGACCGGTCCGCGAATCTTGTGGCGCTATGGTCCGAACTTGGACGCTAATGGCAACTACATCACCCCCGCAGATGTTGCTACTTGGATAAGTTCCCCCGTCACCGATAGGTTAGCAGCACCAGCACCGGCTCCTGATGGCATCTGTCCTGAGGATTTTAACCTAATCGCCGTCAATCCTAACCCTGTTGTGGACGGTTTTTATGCCTGTGTTCGCGCGGGTGGTAATCAAGTGATTTTGAATGCCAACGCTGAGGTAAATCTGACTACTGGAGATACCGATAAAGTTGACTACTCTGTCAGCACCAGAGTTTCCCCCAGAGCTACCTGTGAAATATTTTGCCTCGTACCCCCCCCAGGGAGTACCAACCCAACTCTACCCATTGTTACCATGCCGGCAAATGTTACAGCTAAAGTTATTCAAGGAAATTGTGCATCCTGTACTGTTGCTACTATAGGCCCCCCCAACGGTACGGGGACTGTTCGGCAAAAAGGAGCTATGGGTTCCACTGTTCAGGCAGATGCTGGAGATGGCATTAGGATTGACGTGAATGATCTACTGTCTAATTTCTCTTGGACACCTCCATATCAAGTAGATGTATATACCTCTGATAGCAGCGATTCACCCAGAAATCTTGATAATAACCAAGTTTTATTCGTGTTTACGACTACAACGACTGTACCAAACTCCTATCAGGTTTTAGTAACTATTACCCCTCGCTAAACTTATGGCCATAAGCTGGAACCTTGAGGTTATCCCCCTTAGTTAACCCCTTAACTAGATCCTAGGCTAAAAAGCCTAACTTAAACAGCGAATTGCCTCCAATAAACCCCTGGCTTTGTTGAGGGTTTCTTCATACTCTTTCTCTGGCTCAGAATCAGCGACTAACCCTGCTCCCGCTTGCACAGAAACCAGATAATTTTGATTACCCTGGGGACGAACAATCATAGTGCGAATCGTGATGGCACTATTTAACTGTCCCTCGAAATCGTAGTAACCATAAACCCCTGAATAGGGACCGCGACGACAGGGTTCTAATTCATGAATAATTTCCATGGCGCGAATTTTCGGGGCCCCACTGACGGTTCCCGCCGGAAAACAAGCTTTTAATAAATCCCAAGCAGTTTTATCGGTTGCTAAATCCCCGACCACATTACTAACAATGTGCATAACGTGGGAATAACGTTCAATTATCATTAATTCGTCCACTTTGACCGTACCTCGATCGCACACCCGGCCTAGATCATTTCTCCCCAAATCCACTAACATAATATGCTCGGCAATTTCTTTGGGATCTTGCAATAAATCCGTTGCTAAAGCTTGATCTTCACTGAAGTTTTGTCCCCGGCGACGGGTTCCAGCAATTGGTCTGACAGTGGCCCTTATTTTACCTAATTCATCCCGTTCTGCCTTAACCATCACTTCAGGACTAGAGCCAATAATCTGCCAATCCTTAAAGTTATAAAAAGCCATGTAGGGAGAAGGATTAATCAGACGCAGGGAACGATATAAATCGAAAGGATGACCCTGATAATTGGCATTTAAACGCTGGGAAATAACCACCTGAAAAATATCCCCCGCTTTGATGTAATCCTTGGCTTTTAGGACGTTTTGACAGAATTCTTCCTGAGTTGTATTGCTTTCATAGACTAATTCTTTCCCGTGACCAACCGGTAATAATTCAAGGGTTTTGGCATTAGTTGGTAGGGGTAATCGTAACTTCAGAACTAACTGGGTCACTCGATCGCAGGCCGCTTGATAAGCAGCCGCTAAATCGGGATTTTTACCCCGGATATCGGCATAAGCGATCGCCCAGATTTTCCGTTTAACTTGATCGAAAATAATTAGATTATCCACCTGCATCCAAATACCATCCGGTAGATCGCCATCGGTAGCGGGATAAATAGGCACTCGCGGTTCGATCCAATTAATTAATTCATAACCCCAAAAACCAAATAAACCCCCTATTCCGGCGGGTAATTGCGGCAATTTAACCGGTACGATCGGGGCTAAACATTGGGTTAAAATCTCGAAAGGATCCCCCGAAAAAATCTCTTGAGAACCATCGCGAAAAGTTTGGGTAGTGGTGTTTCCCCGCGCTTCTAATACCCAGACGGGATCGCCTCCTAAAAAGCTGTAGCGTCCCAAGGTTTCGCCCCCTTCCACCGACTCTAATAAAAAATTGTAGGCTTGATCGGCACAAATTTTATACCAGGCCGAAACGGGCGTTTCTAGGTCAGCGATCCATTCTTGATAGACAGGAATAAAGTTACCTTGACCAGCGAGTTGACGAAAGCGATCGAAGTCGGGGAAGATCATATTTTGATGGTTCAGGAAACGGAAGGAATTATGAATTATGAATTATAAATTATGAATTATCAAGGAGTGGGGGAGTGGGGGAATGGGGAAGTGGGGAAGTTGTCTCATCACCCTAACACCCTAACACCCTAACACCCCCCGCAACGCGCACGCAGTGACCATCCTATCTCCTGAATACTGACTCGTGACTCCTAACCCCACGAAAAACTTTTTGCCGCAAACCCTAACTAGCAATTGATTGCCGATTGCTATAAGAGAAATCGAGAGTCAGAAGTTAAATCTTGGGGCTAAATAGCTTCTAAATCTAACTCCCCACTCTCGATTTTAGGGATTATTTATGCTTCGTAGGGAGTGACACCAGAGAACTTAATTGTCGCCGGTTCCGGGTTTTTGCCGATATTGCGGTCTTTTTTGCCGAAAAATTCACGACCAGCGTTAACTTTTTCGGGGAAGACACCATCAGCGGGGTGGAGATACTGCACTTCACCACTGGGGTAAATCCGATAGATTTTGTAATCTTCGATTTTGGGCTTAAATTTCGTCCGGAATTGGGTACCAAGAGCGAGCGCGTGTTCTTTGCGGGCCAAATAGAGGAGATTTTCGCCTTCGTTCATGATAGCGGCGCCACCGGTGGGCATTTCAAAGACTTGTTCTTTGCTGCTTGTCCAGGTGATGGCGTACTTTTCTTCTAGATCGGCTTTGGCGAGTAAACCGCCCGTGCTGCCACCGAACTTAGGAGCTTTTCCAGAAAGTTCTGTCATAGGATTTTGTTCTCTCTACAAAAATAAAGAAAAGGGGTTTTAGGGAATCCTATCACTGACACCCCCCCTCTCTAGTAGTCTTGTCAAGAACTGTAACATTATTTTGTACTAGACTATAGAACTAGGATTTACCGAAAAAGTTTTTCGTGCAGGCAGGGTGTGGGGTGTGGGGTGTGGGGAGAATAAATAAAATAATCTCCTGTCTCCTGTCTCCTAACCCCACCAACAAACTTTTTGCCGCAAACCCTAAATAGAACTAAGCGGCCAGGCGCTCGCCAACTGATTTAATCGATCGCCCGTCGGGAAATTTGCCAACTTAAAAAAATTACTGGAATTAATCCCACTAAGACAATGGCCAGGGCCGGGGCCGCCGCTTCCACCAAACGTTCATCACTGGCGTATTGATAAACGCGCACCGCTAGGGTATCAAAATTAAAAGGTCTTAGGACCAAAGTAGCCGGTAATTCCTTCATCACATCGACAAAAACTAACATAGCCGCCGTCAATAATCCCCCCGACAAAAGAGGAATATGCACTTTAATTAAAGTGGCACCAGTGCCATAGCCAAGGCTGCGGGAAGCATCATCTAAACTAGGTTTAATTTTACTTAAGCTCGATTCTAACGTGGAAAAAGCTACGGCTAAAAACCGGACAATATAGGCAAAAATCAGACAGAAAATCGTGCCGCTCAGAACTAAATTGATATTTAATCCTTGATTTAAAAATTTATCTAATTTCCCGATAGGAATTAAAACCCCCACTGCGATAACAATGCCGGGGATAGCGTAACCAGCCGCCGCAATCCGCACGGAACCCTTAAGAGTTTTATTCGGATTAAGTCTTTCTCCGTAGGCGAGAATTAAAGCTAAAACTACCGCAATAATTGCGCTTAAACTAGCCAGAAAAAAACTGTTTCCCGATAGACTAAGAAAGTCATTATTAAAAGTTTCTTGGGCATGATTAAAGGCTAGATAGGCCAGATAGAAAGCAGGGGCAATAAACCCCAGAAATACCGGCACAAAACAGGAGAACATTGCCAAAAAACTCCGAATAAATCCCAGTTTGTACTTAGTCGGTGACTGGAAACGATTGGTCATTTCATAGTAACGAGCTTGACGACGGGAGGATTGTTCAAGGAAAACTAAAACGAGGATAAATACCATTAAAACTGTGGATAACTGCCCCGCCGCTATGCGATCACCCATGCCGAACCAAGTATTATAAATCCCCGTGGTAAAAGCATTAATTCCGAAATACTGCACCGTACCAAAATCGTTCAGAGTTTCCATTAAAGCTAGAGCCAATCCCGCCATAATTGCCGGTCTTGTTAGGGGTAAAGCGACAGTAAAAAAACTGCGCCAAGGATTACATCCCAGGGAGCGACTTGCCTCCACCGTGCAGACAGATTGTTCTAAAAAACCGACCCTTGCTAACAGATAAACGTAGGGATAAAGCACCAGTATTAACATCAGAATCCCCCCCCAGAGAGAACGGATATTAGGAAACCAATAATCCTCGACACTATCCCAAGCAAAAACACTTCTTAAGAACGTCTGCACCGGACCAAAATAGTCCATCATATTGGTATAAGTATAGGCCAAGAGATAGGCAGGAGCGGCAAGGGGTAGTAATAATAACCATTGAAATTGTTGACGACCGGGAAATTGACACATCGTTGTTAACCAAGCGGTGCCGACACCGATGATTAAAACACCGCTACCCACCCCGCTCATTAACCAAAAAGAATTAACTAGATAATCCCAGAGAACAGTTTCGAGCAGATGTTGCCAGACTTGACTGGAATTAGTTAATAAACTACTGGCCACCGATAAAATTGGCAGGGAAACAAGCAGGGCAATTAGTAAAACTGCAATCGTCCATCCCTGTCTAAAAAAAGAGCGAGATTCTTTCAGCAAAAACATTTTTAATAAAATTGTTGAAGCAATTTTTAGAGAACTAGGAGATGATCTACAGCAGTACTAGGTCATTGGCTCCTAAAATTAGGATTTCTCTAACAGATTGCGGTAGTCAAACACGCGAATGAGAGTCCCTTTTTTCGGTAAATCGGCGGCACGAATCCGTAATTTATTGTCCTCGATTAAACGGATATTTTTATCCTTGACCAACTTGAGAAACTCATCTACAGACACTAATTCACAGGCCTTTTTATCGGCGGCACTGGTGAAGTATTGCGTCGGGACAGCAATTCGCGGTTGTAAAACTTCGAGCGCCTGTTTTGCTTCTTGGGGATTATAATTTTTTGGACCCCCTCCCACGGGAATAAAAGCTAAATCCGGCGAACCTAGGAGAATTCTTTGTTCTAATTCGATTGGGGCTGCTGCCCCCCCTAAATGAACAATACTAATCCCCGCTTGGGCCCAACGCCAGGCCACATTCATGCCGAAACGTTTGCCACCTACGCGATCATGGGCGATACTAATGCCCTGGAATTTTAATTTACCCAGATCATAAGCCCCCGGCTCAAACAAAATTTTCGGATTACCTGGTAAACCCTCGGCCGCCCCTTCATCCCAGAGTTGACTACTAATTAAAACGATATCTGCTTCTACTTTTGGCAAAGGAAAACCCGCCGTACAACCAATTGCCCGGAAGGGATTAACGAGGACTCTTTGCCCTCCTCCGGTGAATAAAAAGCAACTATGACCCAACCATTGAACTAAGAGGGAATTATCGGGTTTTTGGGGGGAAGTGGGGTTAGTGGGTTTCGGTTTAGTTTCCGCTAAAACTGAGCTTACTGCCACGGTTAAGAAACTTGTCCCCGCCGATAAGATAAAATCTCGCCTTTTCATAAATATAGATGCAGAATTAATCAAGTTAAGGTTAATTTCAGGGGTTGGCGATTAGTAAACACTAGAGGGATCGCAGAAAGTTTCTTAAAAGTTCCTTGCCGGCAGTGGTTAAAATACTTTCGGGATGAAATTGTACTCCTTGAATGTGGGGGTAATCCCGATGACGGACTCCCATGACCGTGCCATCTTCCACCCAGGCCGTGATCTCTAAATTATCCGGCATGGTGGAGCGCTCGATCACCAAACTATGGTAACGGGTGGCAGTAAAGGGATTTTCTAAGCCTTGAAATACCCCTTCATTGTTGTGATAGATTGGGGAAGTTTTGCCGTGCATCAAGACCGGGGCCCGGACCACATCCCCTCCGAATACCTGACCGATACTTTGATGACCGAGACAGACCCCCAAAATTGGCAAATAGGGGCCAAATTTGGCGATTAATTCCAGAGATATGCCCGCATCGACTGGACGACCGGGACCGGGGGAAATGACAATCCCATCCGGCCGCATTTGTTCGATCATGGCCAGATCGATTTTATCATTACGATAGACCTCGATCGGCACAGCGATCGGGAACTCGGAGGCTAATTCTCCCAAATACTGGACTAAATTGTAGGTAAAACTATCATAGTTATCGATGACGATTATCAAGAGTCCCTCTCCTTTCTCTAGCCTCGCTCAGTATTTTTATTCTACATCCCGGCTGTCTCGATCGAGACAGCCGGAGTGTAGGGGGTAGGCTATTTTTGTGCCGTCAGCCAGAATCTGCCCGGAATTGCTAATCACAGCCTAAACTATCTCTGGTGGCCACTCCCGTGACCGGATTAATCCCATCGGCCCGTTCACACATTAACTTGACCTGATAGGCATCAATTACCGCGTTAGTGAAATCGGCCCCGGTAATAATTGTGTCATAAAAACGGCTGCGAGTAGCGATCGCATCGGTAAAAATAGTATTAGTTAAATCGGCAAAATCGAGGGTGACTCTATCTACCAAAGAGGCGGTTAAATCGGCCCCTTTTAAGTTAGCTTTTAAGAGGACAGCCTCGGTGAGAATGCTATAGGATAAATCGGCCCCTTCTAGGTTAACTCCCCGCATCGCGGCAGCTGCGAAAACTCCTCCGCGCAAATCCTGATGGGAAAAATCCCGATCTTGCAGCTGGGCAAAACTATAGTTAATCGTTTTATCTTGGGCTAAAGCCACCGGACGGGCCGCGAAAAGTAGCCAAAGAATCGCCAGCAAAATAATTAAAACCAGACTGAAAACATTTTTCAACATTGTTACTGTTGAGCGTCGAGAAACTGGGCTACATCATCACCCACCCGAATGGTTAGGTCTGAGTCTAAAGCACCAGTGGAGGATGATTCTACTTTACCGATTCCCAATTGATTTTTCAAGAGGTTAGCGGACTGAATATCACCTTTTTGTGCAATAATTGCGGTGGTTTCTAGCTTTTGGGAGGAGTCATCGCTAATATAAACATTTGTATAGCCCCGTTTGGCCAGATAATTACGAGTACGACGGGCTAAACCTTTGGTATGGGTGGCATTTTGAATGGCAATCCGCAGACTATAAACGGAGGTTTCTCCCCCCGCGTAGTTATCGGTAAAATTATTAGCCACAATGGTTCTAATTTCGCGACGGTTCAAAATCCAATAACTGCGACCATCGTATTCTTCGAGGCTATTAAACCGGCCGGGGAGTAGGATCATTCTCAAGTCATCCTGTTTAATTTCCCGGCCAAAATTAGCGATAGCCAGCATTTCCTCGACGCTTAAATTCGTATCGATATATTGTTGTAAAACCTGTACTGCTTTCGGGAGACTGGGGAGAATTGTCGGACTAAAAATCTTTTGTTGGAGTGCTTTTAATAAAATTTGTTGTCTTTGTACGCGACCAATATCGCCGTATTGCGGGTTACGAAAACGGGCAAATTGTTCGGCTTGGTCGCCGTTGAGATTTTGCCAACCCTCTTGTAAATCAATTTCTAATTTTTGGGTGACATCTTTATGATACATTCGTTCGGGTACATAAACCTCTACACCCCCGACTAAATCGACTAATTCCTTAAAGGCATCGGTAGTCACCCGCACATAGCGATCAACGGTGACATCCCCTAAAGTATTACTGACCACTTCCGCCGCTAGAGTTGGTCCGCCGTGAACGTTGGCATCGTTGATTTTAGTGAAACCGTGGCCGGGGATTCTGACGCGGCTATCGCGAGGGATAGACAGCATTCTCACGGTTTTATCGCTAGGATCGAAGCGCACTAGGAGCATGGTATCGCTGCGACCTTTAAATACATCGTCGCCGTTTTTGGCATCTAAAACTCGATCGATGCCCATAACTAAAATATTAACAGGACGAGAAAGCTGCTGATTGATTAAGCTATTCCAAGCTTGGGCCTCAAGGATGTCTGTTTGGGTGGGAAAAGTCGTTTTTTGGAAGATAGCCCCAATTGGTGCGGGTAAGGGACTAATTAAAGCGACGGCAGCCCCGAGAGTAGCGGAAACTAGGGCGGTAAAACTGAGGGTTATTCCCCAAAATAAGCCCTTTTGCAGGGGAGATGCTTTTTTAAAACCGGACATGACTGAACTGACCACCGTGACGGTATTTTCTGAGTTTTGGCTGTATTCTTGCTTTTCAAACCGCCCGGAAACATTGGCCATGGACTAACCTCAACATCTGAATTAAAGGCTTACTTAGGAGGTGACTGTTGATCCCTAGAATCTATCTCTAGCCCAAAAGTTCCAGATATCGGTCACTCCCCCCTCGCCGGTTATTGTAACATATTGTTAATAAACTGGCTATAATAGACCTGTTGTAAAAATCAAAATTTGTCTTGGTTGGTTAGGAGTCAGTAGTCAGTAGTCAGGAGAATTAAGAATGAATAATAAGCAATTAAATGCTCTATTCACAGATTTTATGCCATTTAATCCTTATTTTTGCCGTTCTTGAACCGTGAAAAGTTAATTAGGCAAGAGGTTTAATAATTTTTCAGGGATTCAGTTCAGTTATAGATTATCTCTGTGGCCAAGAATTAAGAGAGGTGGAAACTTGAAGATGACAGAACTAAGGTTATTCTCGTTGTTTTTATCCCTTCGCTTTTGGCTAGTTGGGCATTTGTTTCTGTCAATATAATTCTGATCTATTTTTTATGAAAATTATCTCTATTCCCCCATCATCCACCCAGGAATATCTCTGTAAAAGAGACTTAAATCTCTACAATTCTCCCAGTTGTCAAGAGTTAGCTACCCAAGCACAACAGGGAAGACAATTAAAATTTATTTCCCTAGAAATTACCGAAAAAGGGCTACAAATTCAGCTAAGGGAGGATAATTATTTAGCTTGGTTATGCGGAGAAGATTTAGATGCAATTGCGGTGGCCACCACAGCTTATCAAAAAATTCCTCTAACTCGTTCAGACATAGAAAAACATATTCCTGATATTATCACTTTTACTCAGGAAGCAAGGAACCGTACCAATCATTATCTCTGGGGTGGAACCCTTGCACCTAATTACGATTGTTCAGGATTAATCCAGGCCGCTTTTGCCAGCTTTGGCATTTGGTTGCCGAGGGATTCCTATCAACAGGAGGCTTTTTGTCAAAAAATAAACCGAGAGGAATTACTCCCAGGAGATTTAATTTTTTTTGGTGATAAAAGAGTTAATCATGTGGCTTTATATCTAGGGAATAATCAATATATCCACAGTTCAGGAAAAGAAACAGGTAACAATGGTATCGCTATAAATCTACTTACTGATGATAGGGATAGCGTTAGTCGTCATTATTATCAAAAATTATGGAGTTTCGGTCGAGTTATGCACAATTAATCAGTTATCAGTGGTAATTATGAATTATGAATTATGAATTATGAAGTGGGAAGAATAGATAAAAATAATCTCCTGACTCCTGACTCCTAACTCCTAACTCCTGACTCCTAACTCCTGACTCCTAACTCCTCACTCTCCCCCATAGGTAATCATGTCAGAAAACATCTCCCTAAGCGGTCTATCAATTCGTCGTCACATAGGAGTATTGACGTTAACTATAGCAGTTATCATCATCGGTCTTTTTTTTCTAAATCGTTTACAAGTAGATTTGCTTCCTTCTATCACTTATCCCCGCATTAGTTTAAGGATGAATGTCCCGGGAGTGTCCCCAGAAGTTATTCTCGAAGAAGTAACTAAACCCCTGGAAGAAGGAATGAGTGCCACCGAGGGAGTAGTGCAAGTTTATTCAGAAACTCGCGAGGGAAGGATGCGAGTAGATTTATTTTTTCAACCGGGGGGAGATTTAAATGTCGCTTTAAACGAAGCTACCGAAAGTTTTAATCGTGTCCGACAAAATTTACCCGATATTATTGAGGAACCGCGCTTAAATAAATTTGAACCCTCTCGTTTACCCGTCTATGAATTTGCTCTCGTTTCTGATACCCTACCCCTAAAAGATTTAAGATTATTTGCCGATGAAGAATTAGGGAGAGAATTAGGGTTTGTGGAAGGAGTGGCAGTGGTGGATGTGATTGGGGGAGTTAGAGAAGAAATTCAAGTTAATATTGACCTGCAGCGATTACAATTTTTAGGAGTGGGATTAAATCAGGTTTTAGACACCCTAAAAAGACGCAATCAGGACATCTCTGGGGGCCGACTACAGGGAGAAACCGGGGAACCTTTAACCCGTGCGGTGGGGAAATTTAAAAACGTAGCGGATATTCAAGATTTAGCACTGACCGATAGTAATAATCCCGAAGAAAAAATCTATCTGCGGGATGTGGCCAGAGTTATCGATGGGACAGAAGAACAAAGAATTTTTGTCACCCTAAATGGAAAAAATGCCGTCAGGGTTAGCGTCCAAAAACAACCGAATGCGAACACGATTGCTGTGGTAGAAGGGGTCAAAAAACGCATTACAGAATTAAAAAAATCCGGGTTAATGACCGGGGGAATACAAGTCGTCACCACTACCGATGAGTCTGTATTTATCCAAAACGCGGTTAATAACGTGGTTTCGTCGGGACTAGCGGGGACAATTCTAGCAGGATTGACTGTATTCGTCTTTCTCGGTTCCCTACGACAGACTTTTATCATTACCCTAGCGATTCCTCTTTCTACCCTCGTCGCAATTATCTGTATGAAGTTATTCGGGTTATCGATAAATGTGTTTAGTTTGGGAGGATTGGCCCTAGGGGTGGGCATCGTGGTGGATAATTCCATTGTCATGCTGGAAAATATTGCCCTCAAAGTTAATCAAAACCAAAATAAGCGAGATTTTTTAGAAATTGCCCGGAATAGCAGCCAAGAGGTAGAATCTGCTTTAGTGGCCTCCACTGCGACTAATCTCGTTTCTATCCTGCCATTTTTATTACTGGGTGGTTTTATTTCCCTGCTGTTTAACGAGATTATCCTTACTATCAGTTTTGCTGTGGCTGCTTCTCTGCTGTGTGCGTTAACCGTTGTTCCCATGTTGGCCAGTCGTTTGTTAAATATGCGGGTTTCTAGTGGTATCCATCGGTTTTGGCTCTTAAAAGTCTTTAGTCAACGTATAGAAGGTTTAACCATCCTCTACGGTCGTTTTTTAGCTAAAATCCTCCACTACAGAATACCTGTTATCCTGCTGGCCTTTTTAATTTTAGGGGGAAGTAGTTTCTATCTCTGGCAATATATCCCCCAGGAAGTCTTTAGTCGTATTCAAACCGGACAGGTGAACGTTTTTGCTCAATTTCCCCCGGGTACCAATTTAAATACTAACCGTCAGGTGATGCGGGAAGTAGAAAAGATTTTATTATCACAGCCGGAAACTGAGTATGTTTTTACTACCAGTGGCGGTTCTCTTTTTGGCACAACTACCAATGAAAATATTTTGCGTGCTTCTAGTACGATTAGTCTCAAAAAAGGCACTAATACAGAAGCCTATATCGAACGCATGAGCAAAGCACTAGAGCAATTAAACCTCGTTAACGTGCGTTTGCGTCTCACCCCCGGTCAAGTGCGCGGTATTATTCTTAATAACTCTCCCTCCGTCGGTGCCGATGTGGATGTGATGTTACAGGGACGAGATGGGAAAACTCTAGAGCAAGCTGGTGAAGAAATCCTCGGTATTCTCGATGAAAAAGTACCTAGTGCGCGTTTTCGTGCCGATGCTGACCCCAGACAACCAGAAATTCAGATTAAACCCGATTGGACCCGCTTAAATAGTTTGGGATTGAGTACCCTGGAAGTGGGACAAACGCTACGGACCGCTATTCAAGGATCGATCCCCACCCAACTGCAACGGGGAGAAAGATTAATCGATATCCGGGTGCAATTAGACCCCAACTCGCGGCAAAAAATTAGTGACATATCACAAATACCTATTTTTGTCAATAGACAAGAAGACTTAAAATTAGCAGATATAGCTAGGATTGAAGGGGGAAAAACCCCCGGAGTCATCCAGAGAATTAATCAGCGTCAAGTTTTTATTATTATCGGCAGTTTGGTCGAGGGAGCGAAATTAAGTGACGCACTCGCGGGAGTACAATCGGTTTTAAACGCTACTCCCTTACCCGATGGTATCAGCATTTTACCCAGTGCTGCTGCCACGTCTAATCAAGAAATTCAGGGTTCTTTGGGTTTATTAGCGGGTTTATCGGTATTTTTAGTCTTTGTGGTCATGGCCGTGCAGTATAACTCACTCATAGACCCTTTGGTGATTATGTTAACCGTTCCTTTGGCCCTAGCGGGGGGAATTTTTGGACTATATTTGACCAAAACCCCGATTAATGCCATTGTCATCGTCGGGGTGGTGTTATTGGTGGGGATTGTGGTTAATAACGGGATTATTATGGTGGAATTAGCCAATCAATTGCGGCAAGAATTCGGTTTTACTCGACTACAAGCCATTTTAAAGGCCGCTCCCCAACGTTTACGACCGATTTTAATGACTACCGTGACCACGGTTTTAGGTTTATTTCCCCTCGCTTTAGGATTAGGAGAGGGGGGAGAATTCCTGCAACCTTTAGGAATTGTCGTTTTTTCGGGTTTGTCTTTAGCAACTCTGTTAACTCTGTTTATTATTCCCTGTTTTTACGTTTTATTCTCCAGAAAATAATCTTCTTGGGAATTATGAATTATGAATTATGAATTATGAATTATGAAGTGGGATAAAAAAAGTCTCCTGACTCCTGACTCCTGACTCCTGACTCCTGACTCCTGACTCCTGACTTCTCACCCAATGTTGGCTAAAGATAAGCAAAAATTATTGATTGACTCCAAAAACTTGAGAATATTTAAATTAACATTCCGCAATATTTATAAATTCTTAAGAATTAATTGAGAAAGATTTTTATTTAACAACGATGTTGTAATGGTTACAGCGATTTGATAGAATTTCATAGTGGCCTATTCTGTGCTTTTTTGGGCGGCAATGGCTGAAACCCTTGCCACACCTAGAAGGTGATCCTAATTAAGACGGGTAAATCAGTCAATTTCACCCACAACGATGATCTTTTTTTTGTGTAGTTTTATTGCAAAAAAAAAGTTTTTTTGACAAAAACCACAAAGTATGAATTATGAATTATGAAGTGGGGAAGTGGGGAAGTGGGGAATTTCAACTAAAACCCTAAAACCCTAAAACCCCATCACCCTATCACCCTATCTCCTGGCTTCTAACCCGACAAAAAACTTTTTGCCGCAAACCCTAAGTTAAATAAGCGATAGTTACCCCCGAACCGCCCTCATTTTGGGGTGCTAATTGAAAGCGTTTTACCTGGGGATGACGGGATAAAAAATCGTGAACACCTTGACGCAATTTTCCCGTCCCTTTACCGTGAATAATCCATAATATACCCGATGGGGTAGCCCTGACGATCGCCTGTTCGATATCCGTTTCTGACTCTGCCACCCTAGAACCGCGAATATCGACGGTATTGTTAGAAGTACGAATTAAAGGGGTCTCCTGGGGTTTTGTGGGAGTTTGGGGCAAATTTTTGGCAGGTTTTGGCACAGTTTCCACTTTTTGACCATCCAAAGACTCAATCTGGTCTAAGGGTAAGGTCATCTTCATCATACCGAAACGCAGGGAAATCTCCTCTGATTCTGGTGAAATTGCTAAAACTTCGGCAGTTTGTCCCAAATTGGGCAAGCGTACCCTTTCCCCCACTTGCGGACGATAATTAACCTTAGTTTTTTCCGTTTTTGGTAATAACCTTTCTGCGATCGCAGTTAACTCCTCTGTGGCTTTTTGGGCATCTCTACCGGTTTTTGTTCCCGCTTGCAATCGACGAATAACATCATTAATCTCTGCTTTTGCCGATAATAAAGCCTTTTGTATCTCCTGTTCCTGATAACGCTTTAATTCTCGCTCTCTCTCCTGTAGAGAATTGGCCCGCGTGGACACCTCTGTATAAAATTTCTCCGTTTGTTGGAGTAATTGACTAGCTTCTTGAGCTTTTGACTCCTGTTCCCGTCTTTGCGCTTCCAAACCAGCAATTACTTGATTTATCTCCTCCGATAACCCCCCCAGATGATTTCTCGCTTCGGCCACAATTTCGGCACTTAATCCCAAACGCTGGGCAATAGTTAAAGCATTAGAACGGCCCGGAATGCCCCATAATAGTCGATAAGTGGGGGAAAGAGTGCGATCATCAAACTCTACCGAGGCATTTTCAAAGCGAGAATCTCGATACTTTAACGCTTTTAATTCCCCGTAGTGAGTGGTAGCCACCGTCAGTAAACTATGATCGGCGAGGTATTGTAAAATAGCGATCGCTAAAGGACTTCCCTCGGCCGGATCCGTACCTGCTCCCACCTCATCGAGTAAAACCAAGGAACGAGAATTTAAAGCCGCTAAAATGCGGACAATCCGGCGAATGTGACCCGAAAAAGTCGATAAACTCTGTTGTAAAGACTGTTCATCCCCGATATCGGCTAAAACCTGATCGAACCAGGGTATCTCTACCGGTTCCCGCGCTGGAATAAACAAGCCCGCTTTCGCCATTAAAGCCGCTAATCCGAGGGTTTTTAAAGTAACGGTTTTTCCGCCGGTATTTGGTCCGGTGATGGCAACAACGCGAATTTCTGGGCTAATCTGCACATTTATTGGTATGACCTCCCCCCCCTGTTCATGGTGTTTTTGCCACCAGAGCAAAGGATGACGCAAATTCCGTAAAGTAATCGTTTCCGAACCATCGATAAAGTGGGGGGGATTACCCTCTAACCATAAACTGTAACGGGACCTAGCGGTGGCCAGATCGAGCCTAGTAGCGATCGCTAGTAAATATTCTAAGTCCTCAAAGGCTTCGGCGATTGTATTACTTAACTGCCGCAGGATTTTTTCTTCTTCGATTTGTTCCAGACGACGATATTGCCGCAGTTGATTGCCTTGGTCAATGATAGAGTGAGGTTCAATGTAAAAAGTCGCCCCTGTGCTGGAAGTATCGTGAATTATCCCGGGTATTTGCTCTTTTTGTGCTGCTTTGACGGGAATCACCCAGCGCTCGCTTCTTTGGGTAATGACCGCTTCTTGGATAGCACCGCCCTGTTTTTGCATGATATCCTGTAATTTTCGGTAAATTCGCTCTCTAATCACCTTCATTTGTCCCCGAATTTCGCGTAATTGGGGACTAGCGCGATCGGATATCCGGCCATCTTCATCGATACAACGGTGTATTTCCTGTTCTATCTCTGGATAGGTGCGAATTTCGGCTACTAACTCTTTTAAAACTGGTATATCTTCCTGTTCGTCAATTAAACGGCGTAAACGTCGCACTCCCGCTAAAGTCGTGGCAATATTTAAAAGTTCCTGTCCCGATAATAACCCCCCCAGATGCGCCCTTTCTAGGGCATCACCGATGTCGCTAATCCCATCAAAGGAAAGACGACTATCTAATTTTTGTTCTAAGCTATAAACTTCTTTGGTTTGGCAGAGTAGGTTTAAACTTTCCTCTTTGCTTTCTGGTAATGGCAATTGACGAATCGCGATCGCACCTAGTTTAGTCGCTGCAAAGGTAGCTAGGTGTTGACATAGCCGCGGCCATTCCAATAATTCTAGGGTTTCGTCTTGAATCAATTTTGTAGTTTTTTATAATACGCTTTGTATTTCTAGTCTAACCAGATTTGGCCTGATTTTTACAGGAGTGGGGTGTGGGGTGTGGGGTGTGGGGAGATGGGGGGATTTCAACTAATACCCCAAAACCTTAACCCCCCAAAACCCTAACACCCAACCCCTAATCTGTATCTAAATTCCTTTCTGGAGAGAGAATTGCACCTGTTTAAATTCTTGTTTTAAACGTTGTTTGAGTTTGTCGGGGATGGGACGGGAACCGTAGGCGGTATAATAACCAGCTAGAGAGTTTAAAGCTGTTTGCATAGTAGTGAAAGAACGCAAACCCCCGGATTTTTTATCTCGTCGGTAGAGGGAGATGTAATCGTTGATTTGTTCCTTTGCTTGCGACTCAACTGCCGCTTTATTCGGGTCATCTTTGACTAAATCAAGGGCTGTGGTTAAACTTTCAATCACCGTCAGGGTATCTTTTCCATAATTGCCCGTTAACCCCGAACTACTAGAACAACCCATCAATCCGATGACCAGGACGAGAACCAAAGCTAATAAGCGAGAAATGTAAGGTTTTAGAGACATATTTTCAACACCATAAGTTAATCCCAAGTCACCTTATCCTATCAGGAAACCGTGACCAGTTCCCCAGGAGAGTCAACTGGCTGCAAAAATCAGGGGTCAAACAGGGGGCAAAGAGCCAAAATATAGGCTTTTTTGGCGGCAAAAGCCCTATTTTTGCCTAAAAGTTGCGATGCCATCAACTCCCTCGGGGTTGATTCTGGGCTAATTCGGGCTGCAATCAGGCACTGGTGGCGGTTTCAGGGTCGATCGAGATTGGATCTTGCGATCGATTAATCTAGAAGATAAGTAGGTAGGTGTTAAAAGTTGTCAGACACCCCCCTTATCAAGGGGGGCAGGGGGGATCCCCCCGCCTATCGGCACCCCCCTTATCAAGGGGGGCAGGGGGGATCAGAGGCAAAATCTATCTTCAATTTAATTATAACTACTTACTTAAAAATTCTTCGTTGCTTTCGTCCCCCTTCGAAAGAAAGAAAGTTACATTTTGTAATCTTTTGGCCGCTCAAGCTGGAACTAGGGTGAAATGGGCAGTTTGACGGTAAAGCTTGTTCCCTCACCCACTTGGCTATCTAGGGTGATTTCGCCACGGTGGAGTTCGACGCATTTTTTAACCACTGCTAACCCCAATCCCGTGCCAATAATATTTTCCACATTCTGACCCCGATAAAAGGGTTCATAGATCTTACCTCTATCTTCCTCGGCAATGCCGATCCCGTGATCCCGGACTTGAAAAACAATGCGATCGCTATCTTTCCCCAAAATCAAACTAATCCCTGCTCCCGTGGGGGAATATTTAATCGCATTTAAGAGTAAATTACTTAAAATCGAGTAGAGCAGTTTCTCATCTAGATAAGGACGGATCATCAATCCCTGACTGACAAATTTAATCGGCGTATTATTTTTATTGATAAATTGAAAATCCTCGACCAAATTTAAACAAAAAGCTTCAATATCGAGCGGCTCTAGCCGACAACTGAGATTACCAGATTCTGCCCTTGTTAAAATCAAAATATCTGTTAAGAATTGATTCATTAGCTTGACAGAAGACTGGATTCTATATAGGTTTTTTCTGCTCGACTGCTCTGCATCTTTTAAGCCATTTTCTAATAACTGCGAGGCAGAAAGAATTACGGTTAAAGGAGTTCGGAACTCATGGGATATCATAGAAAAAAGCTGAATTTTTAGATCGGAAAGTTCTTTTTCCTGTAGTAATAACCGGTGAATTTCATCACTTTTTTGTCGCCGTTTCTCTTGCCAAAAAACTAAAAAATAAACTCCGCAAATAATCCCAAAGCTAGTAAAAGTTCCCAGTAAACCCAACAGAGAATTTTCGCTAATACTATCCCTAGAACTAGCGATACTACTTCTTAAATTCCTTTTCTGACTAGCTTGTAAATAGGTAAGAAGATTTTGAAACTTATCCCGGACTTCGACACTTTTAACCGTGATTGCATCTTGAGAAATATCATCGGATCGATCGGATTTATAGGTAGCGATCGATTGATTAAATAAAGTAATTCGCCGATACATTAAATCCCCGATCTGAGTCACCATTTCCCGCTCGAAATCCGTGCCGTTTTCTAATTGTTTAGCCAGGAGTTGCCAGTTAGATTGCATCAAAGCGATCGCCCGACGATGACGGCCCAATTCACTGGGGCTGCCAGTTTTGATATAACCCCGTCTTCCCGATTCGGCCACCGCCATGTTAGCGTAAAGATTAGCGAGATTATCGATGATCTCGTAGGTAACTTCCACCTCGGCAGCGCGCTGACGCAGGGCGAGGGTATTGCGATAGGAAACTAGGCTAATAGTTCCCATCAATAAAACAGTTAGCCCGAAACCCCCCGCGATCCATTTTCCTTGTTTGAGCCAATTCATCAGGAGTTAACCGACGCTATTTCCAGCTTACTCTATCTAAATGGAGCAAGAGGACTCCCGTTAAATTTCTCCTTAATTAAAAATATACCAGAAATTAACGGGAGATGAATTGCCCCCAGAATCTAAACTAACGCGACAGCGTTTCCTAATAAGGAAAGGCTTGATTCTCAAGGTATGTATGAGCTTGACATATTTAAGCGGTAAGTGTTACACTGGAAAGATAGCACAGATGGGGTCAGGCTGATGTTAAATGTTTTAAAAGTGAGAATATACCCAAACAAAAAACAGGAACTAGCCTTAGCTAAAAACTTTGGTTGCGTCCGTTTTGTTTGGAATTACTACTTAAATAAAACTAACAATCAGTACCTAGAGACTGGTAAAGGAATGACCTACTGTGACATGGCAAAAGACCTTACCCAACTCAAGAAACAACTGGATTTTGAATGGTTAGCTGAGGCTACTGCCGCTACCTTGCAGCAATCATTGAAAAACTTAGAATCTGCTTTTAAGAACTTCTTCTCAAAAAGAACAAAATTCCCTAAATTTAAAAGTAAGAACAAAAAACAATCAATCCGTTATCCTGAAAGTTGTTCAATTAGAAATAAGGGAATTAAGCTACCTAAATTAGGGGTTGTAAAAGCTAAGATTTCTCAAGTAATAAATGGTAAGATTAAATCCGTAACTGTTTCTAAAACCAGTACAGATAAATATTTTGCTGCCATCTTGTTTGAGATGGATGACTCAACAACCATTGAAAAACTAAAAATATCAGGGATAGACCTAGGTTTATCTTCTTTAGTTACGGTTTTTGATGGTGAAACAACCTACAAGATTGACCCAATCAAACCTACCAGAAAATATGCTAAACGTTTAAAGCGGAGACAACAAGCATTGTCTCGTAAAGCCAAGGGGTCTAATAATCGCCAAAAAGCCATTAAGGAGGTAGCCAAGGTTCACGAAAAGATAGCAAATACTAGACAGGATTTTCTTCATAAACTCTCCAGAAAGTTATGCGATGAAAACCAAATCGTTGTAGCCGAGAATCTGAATATTAAAGGGTTAGCAAGGACTAAATTAGCCAAATCAATACATGACGCTGGTTTTGGTATGTTGCTTAATTTCTTGGACTACAAGCTAAAAAGAGAGGGAGGAAAACTTGTAGAAGTTGACAGGTTTTATCCGAGTACAAAACTCTGTTCTTGCTGTGGATTTAAAAATGATTTATTGACTCTCAGTATTCGTGAATGGATTTGTCCAGAATGTAAGACGCAGCACGATAGAGATGAAAACGCCGCCAAGAATGTAAGGGAAGAAGGTATGAGAATACTGTCAACAAATACCGATGGACAGTCGGAATTTCAAGCTTGGGGAGAAACTGTAAGACTCGTTGGTACTTGTACCGAAAAGCGGGTTTCTGTGAATCAAGAATCCCCCGTCACAGCGTCAGCTTGACGGCGGGAGTGTCAAGTCTAGACCATGCGAATTTTAGTAGTAGAAGATGATATGCAACTAGCCGAGATTTTGCGAGAGGCGTTGAGCGAGCGACAATACGTTGTCGATGTGGCTAGAGACGGAGAAGAAGGCTGGAATTGGCTAGAATTAGGCAAATATGACCTTTTAGTTCTTGATGTCACCCTGCCCAAATTAAGCGGAACTTTGCTCTGTCAACGTCTGCGACGAGCGGAATCCCATCATCCCGTCTCTGCTAATGCCACCGTTCCCGTTTTATTATTAACCGCAAGGGATACGGTAATCGATAAAATCGACGGATTAGACGCAGGGGCCGATGATTATGTCACTAAACCCTTCGATTTGGGCGAATTAATGGCGCGGATTCGGGCCTTGATCCGACGCGGCAGCAGCACCAGCAGTGTTTTATTATCTTGGGGGGGTTTGCAGTTAAATCCCAGTACCCACGAGGCCAGTTATAACGGTCAATTTCTTTCCCTCACCCCCAAGGAATTCGCTCTCTTAGAATTACTTGTTACCCATGGGCGCCGGGTCTTAAGTCGATCGGGTATTATTGAGCGAGTTTGGTCTTTGGACGATTCTCCAGCCGAGGAAACCGTTACTTCCCATATTCGCGGTCTTCGTCACAAGCTAAAATCCCTCGGTGCGCCGGAAGACTTTATTGAAACCGTTCACGGTCTTGGTTATCGTTTAAAGTAATATCTGCCTTGGGACAGTAGACAAAATCATTTCTGCACGGAATCTGCACGAAGTTTGCAGAGGGTTTCCATAATCACCCGTTAAATTAGAAAGTTAGACAGGTGCAGGACTTCTAGACAATCAGAGCGGTCAAACCTGTGACTTTCCTCTCCTAAACGGGGCTGCTTGAGATGATTTATACGCGACTTGACTATCACGGCTGGCAGATTGAATTGATCCTAGAAATGCAGGGTTATTCTTTTCAATGTTGGCGAGTGGATGGCAGGGAAGGAATTAGCGATTGCCTAGTTTATGCCACCTCTGAACAAGCTTTAGCCGCTGCCCGACGCAGAGCGGATCTAGAGTCCGCTTGTCTTGCCCTACTGCGATTTCTCAATGATATCGGCGGCCGGAATTATTATCTCAGCCGCGATGATCGCGATGCTCTTAGCCAGTCAATTTTAGAATATGCCCGTCTGGGTGGTGTTTCCTAATTTCTTCCCCGGAAGTTTTCCCCTGATTGAGAATGATTCTCGCTCCGATTTATTGATTTTCAGGCCAGTTTCGGTAATAGAATCGTGACAGTGGTTCCATTACTGGGGATAATAGCAATTTCGATCGAGCTACCGTGTAGTTCCACGCATTTCTGCACCACCACCAAACCCAACCCTGTCCCAGCGATGTGACGGACATTTTTATATAGGGTTTGCGGCAAAAAGTTTTTCGGTGGTGGCAGGGTGTGGGGTGTGGGGTGTGGGGTGTGGGGTTTTACCAGTTTTGAGGTGGCCAATTACCTAATTTTCAGGGAAAAAGTGCCTAAATTTCCCCCCGATCACTCCCAGAGCCAGTACTTTTTGATTGACAAAAGATCTAAAAGTCTTACCCAACAAGGTTTTTAGATTTATTCAGCCAGCCCTGTATAACTGTTTGGATCTTCTCTGCTTTGAGAAATTGCGATAAAATTAACGATCATAGCGATCAATAAAAAAATTTTATGGTTGTCACTGTTAATAATTCCCTGACACTAAGGGAATTTCTGCAATTACCAGAAACTAAACCCCGCAAGGAATTTATTGACGGTCAAATTATTCCTAAACCGATGCCCCAAGGTAAACATAGCACTATTCAAGGTGATTTAGTTCCAGCTATTAACGCCAGTCTAAAACCCCAACGAATTGCCCGTGCCTATCCTGAATTGCGTTGTACTTTTGGCAGTCGTTCTCTAGTTCCTGATGTTTCAGTTTTTCTCTGGGAAAATATTCCCCGCGATGGCGAGGGAAAAGTATTAAATAATTTTGCGATCGCTCCTGACTGGTTAATTGAAATTCTCTCTCCCGATCAAAATCAGACTAAAGTTGTTAAAAATATTCTTTATTGTCTGGATCACGGCACTCAAATGGGGTGGTTAATCGATCCAGAAGAAGAAATTATCTTTGTTTATTTTAGTGATCGAACTATCGCTATTTTTGAATCAGAAAATGCTCTTTTACCCGTCCCCGCTTTTGCTACGAATTTTCAAATCACCCTCGGTCAATTATTTGACTGGTTAAGAGGTTAACGGATTATCAGTTACCAGTTATCAGTTAAGTAGCTGGTTATAATTAAATTAAAAATGGATTTTAGGTTCGATCCCCCCTGCCCCCCTTGATAAGGGGGGTGCCGATAGGCGGGGGGATCCCCCTTAATAAGGGGGGCATCTGATAATTTTTAACGCATACCTACTTATCAGTTATCAGATATGAGTTATCAGATATGAGTTTTTAGTTTCCAGATTTGAGTTATCAGTTCACTGATTACTGATCACTGATTACTGATAACTGATTACTGTTCACTGTTTAGCTGACACTTTGAAACAATTGGGTCCAATCGAGATTGGGTGCGTCTGAGGGGGCAACAATTTCGAGAATTTTATTGTTAGCGGCGGGATAAAATAAGGATTCTACGCAAACCGAGGCCACTTTTGTGCGGGGAATATTGCCCTCAGAAAGGGTATCGGCGGATGACATTTTAATGGCATTAAGATTATCCTCGTTTTTAAGGCCGCCGGGGCGCACAATCGTGTAGGTTAAGCCACTATTGATTAAATAGTCCTCCGCTTGTTTTTTCCAGAATAAAATTAACCAAAAGAGATTGAGAGGATGGAAAAAGTTCGATACACAGAGGGAAGTAACGAGAACAAAATGTTCGATTCCTTTCTTTTTGGCGGCATCGATGAGATTTTTAGTTCCCAAGTAGTCCACTAACAAAGGTTCCGTGGGATTAAAGCTCGGTCTGGCTCCCGTGGCGCATAGCAAAACGCTACAATCAGCGATGAGTGCCTCTAACTTATCGGCCTGTTGGACATCTCCGACGACGATTTCCACCCCTGCTGGCAAAATTTCTGCCGCTTTCTCTGGGTTTCTCACCAAAGCACGCACGGGAATCTGACGTTCGACTAATTGGGCAACGATTCTCCGTCCCGTTTCCCCCGTGGCTCCTGCTACAAATGCTTTCATCGCTTCTTGACCAAATAGTTTTTAACAATACGTTACACTAATCTCAATTCTACAAATTTCCCTGATCCTTTGGCAGTTAATCCCCAACTGTTTCTAGCACTATCATTTTCCAGGTTTTAAGTCATGCAGCGTCCCCCCATTAACTCCCTAGCTCTCGAATCTGTAGAAGTCAAAGAAGACAATCAATTTCTCGGTTTTCAAACCCATTTTGCCGGATGTATGGATATGTATAGCAATCAGGACAAGGTTGCCGATTATCTGCGCGCTCACGAAGGTTGGTTTTGTCGTTGTGCCGAACCGATGAAAACTCTGCCCTTCGGTGACAATGGTTATATTATCACCATCGGTAAATATGGAGCTTTTGGCTATGAACTGGAGCCGAAAATCGCTGTGGTTCTGGAGCTGCCCGTCAATGGAGTCTATCATACTCGTAGTGTTCCCATTCCCGATCAACCGTTTTTGGGCTATCTAGTGGATTATCAGGCAATTATGAAACTAGAGGAAATGCCGCTATCTTCTCCTAGTCGGGAAATTGAGGCAATTTTTCGACAACAGGGACGGGATATTCCGGCGGTTATCACCCAAGTCACCTGGGAACTGCATATGAATGTTATGGTTAAGTTTCCCAAGTTTATTCATAAAATTCCCCGTCCCATTCTCCAAAAAACCGGTGATAAACTGTTGACACAAATTGTTCGCCAAGTTTCCCCCCGCTTAACCTACAAAGTTCAAGAGGATTTTCACTCTAGCTTCAATTTACCCCTACCCCCTGCCTCCAGTCGTCTTTTCTATCGTCTCGACTCATCCGAGGGTGGGTTGCTTGCTTAGGGTTTGGGGGGCCTGTCAACAGTAATCAGTAGAGCTTGCTGATGGGAAACCAAGGAAAAATAAAGATTTGCTAACGGTGCTGGTCAGTCTAAGCTAGAATTTTAAGAAATGTTTACTTGTAAAAATAAACCTAAGACTACTTCAATATTTTATGTCTCTGCCTATCCGTAACGTTGCTATCATTGCTCACGTTGACCACGGGAAAACCACCCTCGTCGATGCACTCCTCAAACAGTCGGGAATCTTTCGAGAAGGGGAAGATGTACCCACCTGCGTCATGGATTCCAATGACCTCGAAAGAGAACGCGGTATCACCATTCTGGCCAAAAACACCGCCGTTCGTTACCAAAACACCCTGATTAACATCGTCGATACTCCCGGTCACGCCGACTTTGGTGGCGAAGTGGAACGGGTTTTAGGTATGGTGGACGGTTGTATCCTGATTGTCGATGCTAACGAAGGGCCGATGCCCCAGACGCGTTTTGTGCTGAAAAAAGCCCTAGAAAAGGGATTAAGACCGATTGTCGTGGTTAATAAAATCGATCGCCCTAACGTGGATCCTAACCTAGCCGTGGACAAAGTTTTCGATCTGTTTGTGGAACTGGGCGCCGATGACGACCAATGTGATTTTACTACTCTGTTCGCTTCCGGGATGCAAGGATTCGCCAAAGAAAGCCTCGAAGACGAAGACAAAGATATGCAGCCCCTGTTTGAGGCGATTTTACACCACGTTCCACCACCGGCCGGGGACGTTAACAAACCCCTACAGCTGCAAGTAACCACCCTCGATTACTCGGAATACTTAGGACGCATCGTTATCGGCCGCATCCATAACGGCGTAATTAAAGCCGGTCAACAGGCTGCTTTAGTAAAGGATACGGGCGCGGTTGTCAAGGGTAAAATAACAAAACTTCTTGGTTTTGAAGGTCTTAAACGGGTGGAACTAAACGAGGCCAGCGCCGGTAATATCGTTGCTGTGGCCGGTTTTGCCGACGCTAACATCGGAGAAACCGTAACTTTAGCCGATGACCCGCAAGCTTTACCCCTAATTAAAGTCGATGAACCGACCCTACAAATGACCTTCTCGGTGAACGATTCTCCCTTTGCCGGTCAGGAAGGCACTTTTGTCACCTCGCGGCAAATTCGCGATCGTCTGATGCGAGAATTAGAAACTAACGTCGCCCTACGGGTGGAAGAAAGTGATTCCGCCGAGAAATTCCTGGTTTCGGGCCGGGGAGAACTGCATTTAGGCATTCTCATCGAAACCATGCGTCGGGAAGGCTACGAATTCCAAGTATCGCAGCCGCAGGTTATCTATCGGGAAATTAACGGTCAACCCTGCGAACCCTACGAATACCTCGTTTTAGATGTACCCGAAGAAGCGGTGGGTTCCAGTATCGAACGTCTCGGCCAACGGAAAGGGGAAATGCAGGATATGCAGACGGGCAGCAATGGCCGTACTCAATTGGAATTCGTGATTCCGGCCCGGGGTTTAATCGGTTTCCGGGGCGAATTTATCCGTCTGAGTCGCGGTGAGGGGATTATGAACCATAGTTTCCTCGAATATCGTCCTTTCTCCGGGGAATTAGCCACCCGTTACAATGGCGTGATTACTGCCTTTGAGGAAGGAGTGGCCACTTTCTACGCCCTCAAAAACGCCGAGGACCGGGGGGTATTCTTTATTACTCCTGGGACAAGAGTGTATAAAAACATGATTATCGGCGAAAGCAACCGGCCCCAGGACGTGGAGATCAATATCTGCAAAACTAAACAGTTAACTAACCATCGTTCCGCCACCGGGGATGAATTGGTTCAGTTACAATCCCCCGTGGATATGAGTCTCGAACGCGCCCTCGAATACATTGGACCAGATGAGTTGGTAGAAATTACCCCGAAATCGATCCGTCTGCGTAAATTACCGGTGAAAAAGTTAGCCAAACGTTAATCGGTTTTGACAAAATCCGGCGGCAATTTTGCCATGGCCATTGCCGCTAAAAGGGGCAGCAATGGCTCGAAGTTGACATCCTCGCCGCCCTAAAAGTGCGGCGATTCCTAAACCTCACGATTTAAGTTTCTGCTTCCACCACCGTCGCATACCACAGTTAAAAAACCATGTACTGTCTTACACAGAGTCCACAGACTTTCGCCCCATTTCAGAAGCCCGATTCCGTGTGTCCCACGGTACGTTGACCGCCTATAGCTTCTTGTACTTGTTGCGCGCGACTTTTTACCCGGCCAAGCTTTTCTGGTCGGAACCCCCTAAGCCGAGTTTTCAAGGTGCTGCGCCGTCCACTTGGTTTTCGAGACTGGCCTTTTAATTCTAACGTAAAGCCAACCTAGAACGGCGGGGTTTCAGACCCAAAATTTCCGATGATCGGTAATTGGTTAAGATTGAGATCTAACAAAGAAATCCACTCAGATTTTCAACAAAACTGAGATGATAGAAAAAAGTGCCTTGAGTTTGAGGGTAAAGAATCTGCTGTGAGCTATTCTGCTACTTTGATGCGACATCCGATGTTTCCCGCCGCGTCGGACAGCAATCGTCTTCGTCTCTTTTCGGGATCCGCTAATGTATCTCTTGCCCAAGAGGTGGCCCGTTATCTGGGCATGGATGTGGGTCCGATGATTCGTAAACGTTTCGCCGATGGTGAATTGTACATCCAGATTCAGGAATCGATCCGGGGCTGTGATGTCTATTTAATTCAACCCTGTTGCAATCCCGTCAACGATCATTTGATGGAATTGTTGATCATGATCGATGCCTGTCGTCGTGCTTCTGCCCGACAAATTACCGCCGTAATTCCCTATTATGGTTATGCTCGCGCCGATCGCAAAACCGCCGGCCGGGAATCGATCGCCGCTAAACTGGTGGCTAATCTGATCACGGAAGCGGGGGCAAGTCGCGTGCTGGCCATGGATTTGCATTCAGCCCAAATTCAAGGTTATTTCGATATTCCCTTCGATCACGTTTACGGTTCCCCAGTGGTGGTGGACTATCTTCTCAGTAAACAATTACCCGATATCGTCGTGGTTTCTCCCGATGTGGGTGGGGTGGCTAGGGCGCGGGCTTTTGCCAAAAAACTCAATGATGCGCCCCTAGCAATTATTGATAAACGCCGGCAAACCCATAATGTGGCGGAAGTGATGAACTTGATCGGCGATGTTAAGGATAAAACGGCGGTTTTAGTCGATGATATGATCGATACGGCCGGTACGATCGCTCAAGGGGCGCAGTTACTGAAAGCCAAGGGGGCGCGACAGGTTTATGCTTGTGCCACCCATCCGGTTTTTTCCGGTCCTGCGATCGAGCGTTTATCCAGTGGCATAGTCGAGGAGGTGATCGTTACTAACACGATTCCCGTCCCCCAAGAACATTTTTTCCCGCAACTGAAAGTCTTGCCGGTTGCCCCGATTCTGGGTGAGGCCATATGGCGCATTCATGAGGACAATTCCGTAAGTAATATGTTTAAATAGGGTCTGCTGAATAAATCTAAAAACCTTGCTGGATAAGACTTTTAGCCTTTTTTGAAATCCAAAAGTACCAGATATGGGAGTGATCAGGGGGAAATTCAGCTACTTTTTCCCTGAAAATTAGGTAATTGACCCCCTCAAAATCGGTAAAACCCCACACCCCACACCCTACACCCTACACCCTGCCCCTAGGAAAAACTTTTTCAGCAGACCCTAAATAGATGGCCAAATCCCCCTAGTTTTAGGGGGAATTTTTATATTTATTTTCTTGACATTAATTCTGATTTGTGGCAGCGTCGGGGTTGTCAAGTCCTCCCAGACGATTAAAGGGCCAAAAACGCACCACGGCGCGACCGATTAAGTTTTCCCGGGGAACGAAGCCCCAAGCGTGGGAATCATAACTATTATTGCGATTATCGCCCAAAACCAGATATTGATCGGGGGGAACTGTCACCGGTCCGTAAGCATAATTAGGTTCTTCGGCGATATACTTTTCCGCTAAAACTTTACCGTTGACGTAAACTAGACCGTTTTTGACTTCCACCTTATCCCCCGGCAGTCCAATCACCCGTTTAATAAAAGCATCCTGAAAATTTTGAGCTTTGAGAGCGGCTGTCGGACTAAAAACCACTATATCACCCCGTTCTGGCTTCTGAAAATGATAGCTAACTTTCTCGATAATGAGGCGATCATTAATCTGGAGAGTGGGTTCCATGGAAGAAGAGGGAATATAACGGGCCTCGGCCACAAAAGTGCGGATACCAAAAGCCAAAATTCCAGCCGTGACAATGGTTTTAACTGCTTCTAGCCAAGGGTTTTCTTGGGGGACGGGAGGAGGAGAGGGTTTTTCGGATTTATGGTTCAAGCTTTCAGCCATAGAATTTTAACTTTTGAGAAGGATTAAGCTAATGCGCTCTTTAATGTTCTAGTTTAGTGATAGTAGCAGCGTAGATAATATTTTAAGACAATTTTCCCAACCAGATCACTGTTAATTTGTCAAGGCCGCATTCTGCTGCTGGAAGGGGAATTTCCTCGGGGGGTAGAAAAAGTAAGATTAGTCCCATTGCTGACGAGATCGAAACTCGTGCTAGTACCATCATGGACGCGAGGGGGCCTGACTTTGTTGCCTGGTGTTATTAGTCCACTGCATTTTCACCCACTGGGATGTTTACAAAAATTCCCGAATGATCGATTGGAAACTTGGATATTAATTTAGCAAAACGACTTGACTCAGATGTATATATATGTTTGCACAAATTCCCGAACGCTCAATGCACTATTTGCGATGGGTTGTGACCATCGCTTGGTTAATTCTGATATTTTCTCTATTTTTTGACCCGATTTCGGCAAAATTAACCGATACTAACAATCTTTCTAGTCCCCTGAGAGTGGATCCCGATCTGTGCATTAAAGTCCAGGGAGTTTGCCTACCCCAATCCTCCTATCAGTTAGGTGCGCCGATTTTTTGGGGAATAGTGGTTCCTAGTGGTGTTTTTATCCTATTAGTATTAGGTCACGAACTCTGGCGGCGTATCTGTCCTTTATCCTTTCTTTCTCAAATACCGCGTGCTTTGGGTAAACAGCGTCAGAAAAAACAGACCGATAAATCGGGAAAAGTCCGCTCTGAAATCTATAAAGTGCCGAAAAACTCTTGGTTAGCTCGGAATTATCTCTATCTACAATTCAGTCTGTTATTTTTGGGTTTATGCGGACGGATTCTCTTTTATAATTCCGATCGCTTATTCTTGGGTAGCTTTTTAACCTTTACTATTCTAGCGGCGATCTTTGTGGGTTATTGGTATGGGGGCAAATCTTGGTGTAACTATTTCTGTCCCATGAGTCCGGTTCAAAGGATTTACGGTGAACCGAGGGGTTTACTAAATAGTACCGCTCACGAAGACAGTCGCGGTGGGATTACTCAATCCATGTGTCGTATTGTCCATGAAGATGGTAGCGAACAAAGTGCCTGTGTTGCCTGTCAGAGTCCCTGTATCGATATCGATGCGGAAAGATCCTATTGGGATGGGATTAATAACAGCGATCGCCAATGGCTTTATTACGGTTATTTTGGCTTAGTTTTTGGCTATTTTATCTATTATTACCTTTATGCTGGCAATTGGGACTATTATTTCTCTGGAGCTTGGGCGCACGACGAAAATCAACTAGAATCCCTCTTTAAACCGGGTTTTTATCTTGCTGGTCAGGCAATTGCGATTCCGAGGTTGGTAGCTGTTCCCTTAACTTTGGCAATCTGCACTTTTTTGGGTTACTTTCTCGGTAAAAAAGTTGAAAATGCCTATAAAGTCTATAGAATCCGTAAAAAGTCGCCTTTAACTACGGAAATTATCCGTCATCGAGTCTTTACTGTCGGAACTTTTCTGATTTTCAATTTCTTCTTTATTTTCGGTGGTCGTCCTTTTATTAATCTTTTGCCAAAATTTTGGCATTATTTCGCTAGTATTTTAGCGGCTGTTTTGAGTAGTTTATGGTTATATCGCACTTGGATAAGGGATCCGAGTCGTTACCAACGGGAAGGACTAGCGGGAAGATTGCGTAAACAGTTGGGTAAACTGGGTCTCGATACGGCTAAATATCTCGATGGGCGATCGCTGGAAACTTTGGACGCAGATGAGGTGTATGTGTTGGCCAAGATACTGCCGGATTTCACCCACCAGAAGTGTTTAAAAGCCTATAAAGCCGTGTTAAAAGAGGCTTTGGAGGAGGGATATACTGACTTCGGCCACAGCCTCGAAATCCTAGAACAAATGCGCTTAGAGTTGACGATTACCGAGGCAGAACATCAGGCAATTCTAACAGAGTTGGGTGTGGAATCGGCCGAACTTCTCGATCCGGACAAGCAGTATAGTCGCGAGGATTGGTTACGTTTGCAGAGTTATCGCGATGCTTTGTTAGAAAGTCTCTTGGTGACTTGGAAAAAAGACCCCGATCGCCGGGTGGGGTCAGAATTGCTGGAAGTGTTAACCGGTAAGAGTTCCAGGGAGGCGATCAAGCATTTATTGACGGAATTGCCGGCCTCGGAAACGGAAACTGTCGAGTCTTTGCGTCGGGAGTACGGAGTTACCGGTCAGGAGGAGGAAACGATTCTCCATCGTCCTTTGGCCCATCAATTATGGCAAAATATCGCCCGTGCTTTTCAGGTCTTCGATCGTCTATCTTTTAGTAGTCAGAGCGATCGTGAGCAACAGGAGGGGATTTTATTGGAAAGATTCCAGCTATTCGATAGTGATGGCTCTGGACAAATTAGCCTTGAGGAGTTAAAAGCTTGTCTTCAGGCGATCGAACCGGGGGTGACAGACAAGGAAATCGAAGCTATGTTACAACAGGCCGATACAAGTCGCGATAATCAGATTAGTTTTCCGGAATTTCGCGACCTACTTCACCAATTCCATAAATAAACTGTCTGCAACTATTGCGTCGGTCATGAATTCCAAGACATTAGGATTCTGATAGCAAATTAAATTGTATTCAGTGCAAATAGAGAATCAAGTTAGCTGTCACCTTGATGGTGGGAGCTTTTTCTTTTTTTAGCCAATACAGTGCTTCTGTTCACCCCTAAAAGGTTACGGTTAATTAGTTGGGCTGAAAGATTAAGTAGCTGGTTATAATTAAATTAAAAATGGATTTTAGGTTCGATCCCCCCTGAGTCCCCCCTTAATAAGGGGTGTGCCGATCCCCCCTGAGTCCCCCCTTAATAAGGGGGGCATCTGATAATTTTTAACGCCTACCTACTTACCTGTGATGATAACATAGGCTTTACTTGTCCCAGCCATTGCCAAGATTTGCCCTCGCATATATTCAGGTTTAATGGGGCTAATTTTCTCTATTTCTAGATAGTCTTTTGGAGTAAAATAAGCGTGACTTTTACTGGCTGTCATGGGGTTTATCTTGCTTGTTGTTAGTGTTATAACGGACAATTAAGCCAAATAATTGAGTCTAAATCAGCCTGATTGCCTTCAGTAATTAGCTTTTGTATCATTTCAATATAATTAAAATTACTCTCGAATAAAACAAAACGTCTATCTAAAGAAGCGGCCGCTAGTCCCACGGTTCCTGAACCAGCAAAGGGATCTAAAACCACATCACCTTTAAAAGAGTAATAGGTAATCACTTTTTCTGCCAATTCTACGGGAAAAGCGGCGGGATGTTTTGAGTTAGTGACTGGGTTAATCTTCCAAACATTAGTGCGTTCATAACCATCGGCAATTTTTGAGGCTTTTACTACTTCTTGATCGGGATGATTGCGAATATGCCAATCGATGAGTAAATCCGTGTGTTTACGATAGACTAAAACGTATTCAGTCACCGGCACGGTTTTGTATTGGAGAGGGTTTCGATCGGCGGCAAATCTGCGCCCTCTACCAGTTGCCCACCCTGCTCCCTCTGGTTTTAGCCAAATAATATCATCAATAAAGTCGTAACCTTCTTCAATAAAAATTCGATGCAAATCAAAGGGAACAGCAATACGTTTAGAAGCTTGATTACGCGAAGCGCGACGCAACAGCACGGGAGAAATATTAATGACAAAAAAACGTCCTTCACTCAAAACTCGATGACATTTTCTGATCACCTGTCGCAGCTTCAATAGATAGCTTTCGTATTCTTCAAATTCTGAATATTCTGGACGAGCATTAAAATAGGGTGGTGAGGTAAAGATTAAATCAACACTTTCTGCTGGCATTTCCTCCAAAAGTTCGCTACAATCACCAAATCCGATGGTATTTCTCAGAGAGGAAAGCTTATATTCTTTTTTAGTTTTCTTGGGGGTTTCTAATTTAGATTCATCCTGTTTTAACAGACGAGCGACAATAATTTCAGTCCGGGTTGTCCTATCGGCTAAAATTTCGGTGGTGTAGGCATCGATCACCACTTCCCCAACGGTTTTTTTCTGTTCATTACATAAAGGAACTCGCCAAATATGATATCTGTCATCCACTTCTGGTAAACCTAATTTAATCGCATTAACTAAATTTATTTCCCGCAACCAATTAAGGACAATTTCTTTAGCTTCTGCCACCGTGCGAAGCAGATAACCGCGCTTGTCCGATACCAGTTCTTTTTCCATGGCATTACTCTAGTTCTCTCTAGAATTCTAGCTGATTATTATCCAAAAAACTAGGAGAGTCTCAAGATAGAAATTGGCCACCCTTTAAAAATTCCACATTTCTAACACTTTTCCCGTAATTGTTTGATTTAACCAGAAAGTATTATGACTGAGGGAGTGAAGATTATTTGCTGTTACTTTCCAGCTTGCTTGGGGATGAAAAAGAATTGCTTCTGCGGGATTACCGGGGTTGAGAGATGCCGGTTTTTGTTGTAAACAATGACAGGGATTGAGACTAAGCGCTTGCCATAATTGTAAAGCTGATAATTGCCCGGTTATTACTAATTTTTCCCAGAGTAGCGGTAAAGCTAATTCTAACCCGATCGCGCCGGGGGGTGCTTCTGCAAAAGAGACGGTTTTTTCTTCGTAGGTATAGGGACGATGATCGATCGCGATTGCGTCGATAATTCCCTCCTTAATTGCCGCAATTAACGCCTTGCGATCGCTTTCGTTGCCCAAGGGTGGAGCGAGGTGTAAACTGGGATGATAGCTGGCGATCGATCCTGTATTTAAGAGGAGATGCAACCACGTCACACTAGCGGTTATCGGCAATCCCCGCATTTTTGCCTCGCGAATTAATTCCACTCCTCGACGGGTAGAAATTCGCATTAGGTGAACAGGTGTATTAATTTCGCCGACGATTTCTAAAATTGTGGCTAAAGCAGTGGTTTCGGAAATAGCAGGATCCCCCGGTAAACCTAGGCGAATCGAGGTTTCTCCCTCACGCATGACTCCATTACCCTTTAATTGCTGATTTATCGGGGAAAGGGCGATATTTTTACCGAAGGGTTTTAGGTATTCCAATAAGCGCCGCAACAGTCCCAAATCTTCCAGACCGCGATTATCGGTAAAACCCACCGCTACAGGCATTAAATCGGCTAATTCCGTCATTTTTTGCCCTTGTCTTCCTAGGGTGAGACTTGCCCAAAAATGCAGACGGGCCGATTTTGAGTCAAAAAACCCTTGACTTTTTTGCTGTAATGTGCTAATGAGTGCGGGGTGATCGAGGGGTGGGAGAGTATTGGGGAGAATTGCCACCCGGGTGCAGCCTCCGGCCGTGGCCGCTTTGAGCAAAGATGCGAGGGTTTCTCGGTCCTCGTGGCCGGGTTCCCCGGAATGACTGTAGAGATCGACTAATCCGGGGGCAAAAATACAGTTTTGACCGGAAATATAGTTACTATTTTCTCTTGGGGGAAGCTGAGATTCGATCGCTTTAATTACCCCCTCCTCAATCCAGACATCGGCAATGCGATCGGTTTGTGTCAGGGGGTCAAGGACTCTAACCTGTTCTATAATTGTCGAGGATTGGCTATTCACGCAGACTAATTAAAACGTCATTTTTTCCTTTGGCAGTATATCACGTTAAGTAAAAAGTAAAAAGTAAAAAGCAAAAAAGCTGAGTTGTCGGTTAGGTTAAGGGACGATAAGTTAGAATATTGATCGACTACGGTTTTAATCTTTATTTTAATTGGCCGATCCACCCTAAGCAGAATTGATAGCCGAATCATGCAGTTAGAACTTTTCGCTTTTAACAATTTAGAAGAATTTGATCGGGGAACCCCGCGATTAGTTTCGTTTCGAGATTTAGTACCAGAAATCACCAGCACCAGTTATCTAACCCATAGCATCTATTATTATCCTGCCAAATTTATTCCCCAAGTGGTGAGATTTTGCCTTGATAATTACAGTAAAAAGGATGATTGGATTATCGATCCTTTTGCCGGTTCAGGTACGGTGGGTTTAGAGGCTAAACTTTGTCAAAGAAATGCGGTTTTAACTGACCTGAATTATCTTTTAAACCATATTATTCCGATTAAGATCACAGAACACCAAGAACCATTGAGTTACTCAGAGTTAGATAAAAAAATCTTAGAAGTTTTTGCCAGCAAGGATAAATTTAACCCTCAGTGGTCAAATTTAAACTATTGGTATCCAGAGGAGATTTTAGCAGTTTTGCAGAAACTTTGGGCAGGTCAAAAAAGTCTAGAACCTGATTTGTATTCCCAGATTATTCAATCGGTTTTAGTGAAAGTTAGTAAACAGTTTTCCTATGCAGAACATACCAAACCTAAATTATTTCAATCGAAATACAAAAAATCAGATATACAGGAACTATTACAAAGAGATTGGCAAGAGGAATTAAAACGAACGATTAAAGATATGAGTTTTGAAACTTTAACCAGCGTTAATCAATATATTACCGTAACTTGGCATAATTATAATCAAGTGCTTTTTTATGGAGGAGTAGATAGTGCCACTTTTGAGATCGAGCAAAATCTAGAGTTAGATTGTTTAATTAGTTCCCCCCCCTATCTGCAAGCACAGGAATATATCAGAACAGCAAAACTAGATTTATATTGGTTAGGATATACAGAAAAAGAAGTACAAAAAATCTCTAAGCTAGAAATTCCCTACCGACAGGCTACCAGATTAATCGAAACTGAAACCCTAAATCAAGTGAGATCGAGTTTAGAGAAAGAGAATTTACATAAAATACTCGATTCCTATTTTTGTCACACTATCAACGCTTTAGAAAATGCCACCAGAAAATTAAAACAAGCTGGCAAAGCTTGCATTTTTGTGGGTAATCCAAAAGTGGATGGAGTGGAAGTAGAAACTTGGCGAATATTAAAGGAATATTTTCAGGAAAATGGCTTTGTTTTTGATACCGTCTTTGAGGATAGAATTAAAACCAGACAGTTATTCAAATCTCGCAAGAATAAAAATCCTGATGGCATGAAATCCGAATATTTACTAATTTTAGAGAAAAGGTAGCTCTAGTTTAGTCAAATCGAATACAAAAAATATCAACAACTTCCCCAAGATAGCACTAATCCGCAAGGTTAAAACATTGATAAATCTACAGTGAAATAGTTAAGGGCTGAGGACTGATTGCTAACTGCTGTAACAAATTTAGTTTATAATTAATTATCAACCTATCTCTGTTGGAAAACCATGACTATCGCTGAAAGCTTACCCCTAGTCGAGTCTCATGTAAACCCTGAGATAATCTTCCCAGAAGGCGAATTTTGGAGTGATGAACCCCCTTTGGAAAGTAACCTACATCTACAACAAATTATTTTATTAATTCAGTGTTTAGAATGGTGGTGGCGCGAACGAGAAGATTATTTTGCCGCCGGCAATTTAACCATTTATTACAGTCCCAACCAGAAAAAGTCAGAATTCTGCCGTGGTCCTGATTTTTTCGTGGTTTTGGGGACAAATCCCAATCCTAACCGCAGAAGTTGGGTAGTTTGGCGAGAAGAGGGCAAATATCCCAATTTAATTGTGGAAATTCTCTCCGATAGTACCGCCAAAGTTGACCGAGAGGAGAAAAAACAAATTTATCAAGATATATTTCGCACTCCCGATTATTTTTGGTTTGACCCAGAAAGCCTAGAATTTGAAGGATTTACTCTAATTAGCGGTCAATATCAACCGATTACCCCCAATGCTCAGGGACGGCTCTGGAGTCAACAATTAGGCTTATATTTGGGTTTAGCTGCCAATAAATTGCGCTATTTTACCCCCGAAGGGGAATTAGTACCCACTCCCGCAGAAGCGGCACAACAGGCAGAAAATCGGGCTGTAGAAGCAGAAAATCAAGTCCAACAGGAAAGGCAGAAATCCGCAAAATTAGCGGCTAAACTGCGGGAATTGGGCATAAATCCCCAAGAAAATTTCTAATTAGGGTTTGCTAAATTTAATCCCATGTATAGACGAGAATTACTGCAATTTATAGGCTCTCAGGCTCTTATTGGGGCTATTAATCCAGAATTTACTTGGAATTATCAAAATATTGACCATTGGGGCGAATTATCAAGGAATTATCGCCTCTGCACTACGGGAAAGCAACAAACACCGATCGATCTGAGTATAGTGTCTGAAAAAGAGCTATACCACCCCACCTTTAATTATCTTCCTGTACCCCTAAAAATTCGCCATAACGGTCGTACAATCTTAGTTCAGACCGAAAAAGGTGGAAACATGAGTTTTCACGGCGAAAAATGGGATTTATTGCAGTTTCATTTTCATCACCCCAGCGAACATCAGATTAAAGGTCAGTCTTTCCCTCTAGAAATTCATTTAGTGCATCGAAATGGGAAGGGAAATTTAGCAGTTTTGGGCATTTTAGCCGAAATCGGCGCTTTTAATCCCTATTTACAAACCATTTGGGATTATTTGCCCCAAGAACCTTCTCCTGAAATGATTATCCCCGATACTTGGGTCAATGCCTGGCTTTTACTGCCAGAAAATAGCGATTTTTATGAGTATCGGGGGTCTTTGTCCACTCCCCCCTGTAGCGAGGATGTTCTCTGGTTAGTCTGGCAAAATGCGATCAAAATTTCTCCCCAACAACTGCAACAATTGGCCGCGATTTTTCCGAGTAATGCCAGGAATATTCAACCCTTAAACGGGCGCTCGATCCTGCATTCCTAGTCGAAATTGTCGGCATTTTGGCTAATTTAGATAATTTTATTAACTTTTAGACCAACAATGGTAAATAACTCAGGAATGCGCTCAATAACTAAAGCTTCGGTGGCTGTCCAGTCACTTTCCTTCGTGGCTAAAACCCCAAGAACACTCAGAGGAACCTGTAGAAATAGGTGACTTAAGAGGAGAGCGATCGCAGCGATGACTAAACCTAAAAGCCGCCATTGGGGGAGATAGGCGGCCACGGCAGCCGCTAGAGGGGCAAAATTATAGATGGGCCAAGCGATGAGAATTAAGAGGACGACTCCCAAAAGAGTAAGAAGACGATGGCGAGGACGTTTAAAAAGAGAGAGAATTTTTAACTGTTCGGGGGTGAGTTGACTCGGTTTTAGAGCAACCAACAAAAGACTAAAGATATCAAAAGGTTTTGTCCACTGCATCCAAAAAACGGGGACGATGGCGATCGCTCCCAGAAATAGCCATTCTAGCCAAAGAAAAGGCAAGGGATCGCCCACAGCTAAACCAATCCAAGCGATTTGTAAAAAGATTGGCAAAGCCGCTAACCCTGCCAGATGAATCCACAAAAAAGGTTCTGATTTCATAGAGGGAAATGAGAATTATAAATTATAAATTATGAATTATGAAGTGGGGAGATGGGGGAGTGGGGGAATTATGAATTATGAATTATGAATTATGAAGTGGGGAGATGGGGGAGTGGGGGAGTGGGGGAATTATGAATTATGAATTATGAAGTGGGGAGATGGGGGAGTGGGGGAGTGGGGGAATTATGACTGATAACTGATAACTGATAACTGATAACTGATAACTGATAACTGACTCCCGACGGTTCAAGTGTAATTAACTGGATAAAGTGCGGCGTTTCATGACCATTTCGTAGGCCTCGATAATGTCGCCTTCTTTCCAGTCATTGAATTTAGAAACACCGACACCGCACTCGAAACCGGTGGCCACTTCCCGGGCATCTTCCTTCATCCGTTTGAGGGAATCGAGAACTCCCTGATAAACAATTTCCTTGCCGCGACGCACGCGCAGGAAGCGATTCCGCACCAGTTTACCTGATTGGACATAACAGCCCGCCACAGCCCCACGACCGACGGTGAAGACGGCGCGCACTTCGGCAAAACCGAGGTGTTCTTCCACTTCTTCGGGGTCAAGAAGACCTTCCATCGCCCCTTGAATATCATCGAGAAGCTTGTAGATGATATTGTAATCGCGGATATCGACCCCTTCCCGATCAGCGGATGCGCGCGCACCACTGGCCAGGGTGGTATTAAAGCCCACCACCACCGCACCACTAGCGGCGGCCAGATCCACATCGGTTTCGGTGATTTCCCCCGGAGAGGCGAGGAGAACCCGAATCTGCACTTCGTTTTGGGGTAACTGTTTGAGCGCACCGAGGATGGCCTCGACGGAACCTTGCACATCTGCCTTGAGGATGAGATTAAGTTCCTTGAGTTGTCCTTCTTGAGCTTGGATAGAGAGGGTGCTAAGGCTAACGCGACGGGAGGAGAGGGCCTGTTGTAAACGGGTGTTGCGTTGTTCGATCGCCCGTTGATCAGCGATTGATCGGGCCTCTTTCTCACTTTCATAGACATCGAACTCATCGCCAGCGGCCGGCACATCACTGAGACCGAGGATTTCCACGGCAAAGGAGGGGGTGGCTGCTTCGACTTTTTGACCGCGATCATCGATCATGGCCCGAATTTTGCCGAAAACGGAACCGGCGACGATGCTATCACCGACGCGGAGAGTACCATTCTGGACGAGCAGGGTAGCCACGGGGCCTTTGGTGCGGTCGAGGTTAGCTTCGATGACGGTTCCCTTGGCCAAGCGATCGGGGTTAGCGACCAATTCCTCCACTTCTGCCACCAAGAGAATCATTTCCAGCAGATTATCGAGATTTTCACCCCGCAGGGCGCTAACGGGAACCATGATCGTCTCACCGCCCCAATCTTCGGCCACCAGTCCCTGTTCGGTCAATTCCTGTTTAATCCGGTCGGGGTTAGCTGAAGGTTTATCGACTTTGTTAATCGCCACCACGATGGGGACTTCGGCGGCCCTGGCGTGACTGATTGCCTCTTTCGTTTGGGGTTGTACGCCGTCATCGGCGGCTACCACCAGCACGGCTATATCGGTGACTCTCGCCCCGCGGGCGCGCATAGCGGTAAAAGCTTCGTGGCCGGGGGTATCCAAGAAGACAATCTGTTCCGGTTTGCCGTTATGTTCCACATCGACGTGGTAAGCACCGATGTGCTGGGTGATGCCGCCGGCTTCCCCTTGGGCGACTTTGGTTTTGCGGATCGAGTCGAGGAGGGTGGTTTTACCGTGGTCAACGTGACCCATAATGGTGACGACGGGGGGACGACGCTGGAGACTTTGCCAGTCGGAGACATCGATCATCTCCGTGGTTTTGATCGCCGCCGACTGGGTGCTGGGGGTTTCCACGGCGATATCGAAGTCCCTGGCGATCATTTCGATCGTGTCCACGTCGAGAGTTTGGGTGATATTAACCGCCATCCCTTTAAAAAATAGGGTTCTGATGATCTCGGTTTCGGGGACTTTCATCAATTCCGAGAGGTCGCGCACGGTGAGACTGCCGGTGACGACGATGCTTTCCGGGCGTTTTTCCTCTTGAGGTTCTTGGCGCTCGCTTTTCGGACTGCCGGTGTGGGCGGTTGGTTTACTAGGCCGCTTAACTTTGACTGCTGTTGGGCCGCCGGGGGTGGTTGCTTTAGCGCTGGGCGGTTTGGGGGGACGAGCGGTGGAAAGGGTAAAACTGGGGGTATTGATTAACCCGGATAGTTCCGATTCTAGATCATCGTCATCTTCAAAGAGAGCCTGGGTGCGGCGTTTGTTTTTGCCGGCAGTTTTGGCGGTTTTGGCCGCTTTTTTCTCTTCTTCTTCTTCTTCTTCCCAGGTAGATTTTTTGGCCATGCGAGGGGGCATGGTCGGTCGTTTGAGTTTTTTGGGCCCGTCTGCTCCCAGCAATCCGGTATCCGTATCGATTTCTGTGCCATCAACACCAGATTTCTTGGTGGTATCGGTTTCTTCCTCGCCGGTAGCCGAGATTTTGGCGGGCAAACCGGGGCGAACTGGGCGCTTCAATTCCACCGTCTCCCGCACTTCTCTGGCTGGTTCCCCCAGTTTCGGGCTTTTTCCGTCGGTTTTGCGGTTGAGGGTCGGTTTTTCGGGTTTAGCCAAGCCAGCCCTGCGCTCAGGACTAGGGGCGTTTTCGCTCTCGCCGCGCTCGCGTTTTTCCCCCCGGGGCCTGTCGTTACTGCCAGGGGCATTTTTAGATCGGGGTTCTGGACGGCCCGAGGTGGTTTCAGGGCGCGGTTTCGGGGTGAGGGAGGGTCGATTAGGTGGGGCGATTAAGGTGGAGGCTGCTTCCTGGACTAGCGGGGTTTCGGTCGGGGTTCCTTTAACACTGGGGAGCTGAGATAGCATCTCTGCATCGGTGGGGGTAGCCGCGTTCTTCTCCTCCGTGGCGGGAGTTTTTTCGGCCGCACCGTCCCGCCCTGGGGGAGCGACGAGGGGTTTAACCGGGGGACGGGGGGGACTGATTAAAGTCGGTTTGGCTGAGGAACCAGCCTGACCGAGATGGCTGAGCCCCTCTTCGCCGGTTTCGGGGCGGTTATGTTTATGCAGGGCTAAAATCTTTTGTTTTTTTTCTTCGGCAGGACTAGCCGATTCTCGCTGACCCGTGCTATTTTTACTGGTACTCGAAATAACTCCCTTTGCCGCAATCGCTTTGATGCGTTGGGCATCCTCTTCGCTGATCGTGCTACTGTGGCTCTTGTACTCGATGTTCAACTGGTCACAGATATCCAAAATGTCTTTGTTGTCTAGATTCAATTCTTTTGATAAATCGTAAATTCTGACTTTCGCGTTACTCATCCATTATCCCCCGGCTAAAGTGTTAGTGATCCTATAAGTTGGCTGATTTTTTGATCCTGTCAGGACTGCCCCTTTCCATGCTAACGATTTTGTGGCTATGATCGTCAATTTTAATCCTGATTTGGACGACCTTGCTTGGCAGTCCCGAGGCGCTCTTGCAAGGATTCATAGAGCGTTTCGGGAATGTTGGCTTTTAGGGCGCGTCCGAGACGATTTTTTTGCCTGGCTAATTGCAGGCAGTTAGGTTGCGGACAGATATAGGCAGCTCTTCCCATTCCTTGATCTAATTGTATCTGTCCGGACGGGTGTAGTCGGACAATTCGCCAAAAGGATTCTTTCGGAGCGAAGAGACGACAGCTAATACAGCGTCGATAATTGAGGAAGGGGTTCATTCTTGGTCTAAATCCTGCGCTTCTGAGTCGTTTTCATCGGTTTTTAATTCCTGTTCGCCTTTATAGAGGGCGATATCCTTAATATCGATTTTCCAGCCCGTCAGACGGGCGGCTAAACGCACGTTCTGCCCTTCTTTGCCAATCGCTAAACTTAATTGATCCTGTGCCACCAGTACCAGTGCTTGTCTTTCTTCGGCATTAGTGAACAAAACTTGGTCGATACGGGCGGGACTAAGGGCATTGGCGATGTAGGTGGCGGGATCTGGAGACCAGCGAATTACGTCGATTTTTTCCCCCCGCAATTCGTTCACCACAGCTTGAATCCGCGAACCTCTGGCCCCAATACAGGCCCCAACCGGATCCACGTCTCTTTCTAGGGTATCGACGGCGATTTTTGTCCGCGAACCAACGTGACGGGAGGGGGGATTGGCTTCCCGGGCGACGGCGACAATACGCACGATTTCCTCCTCGATTTCGGGAACTTCGTTGGCGAACAGATATACTACCAAACCCGCCGCCGCTCTGGAAACGATTAATTGCGGGCCCCGGTGAGAACCTTCTAAGACTTTTTTGAGCAGCACTTTAAAGGTGGCGTTAGCGCGATAGTTGTCGTTGGGTAGCTGTTCCCGTTTGGGTAGTTCTGCTTCCACTTCCGGTTGACCATAGGTGCTTTGTACCATGACAATAGCGGCCTGTCTTTCAAAACGGACGACCCGGGCCTGTAAAACGGTTCCTTCTAGATCTTGGAACTCCTCTTGAATCATTTTGCGTTGGTTATCCCGCAGTTTTTGCAGTAAAACCTGTTTAGTTTGAATCGCCGCCATGCGACCAAATTCTCTTTGGTCGGGGGTGACATCCAGAACTACTTCATCCCCTAATTGGGCCTCGTCGGCCACTTCTTGCACTTCTTTAAGACCGATGTGATGGTCGGGATTGGTCACTTCTTCCACAATAGTTTTAGTCGAAAGGATGCGAAACCCTTCTTCTTCTACGTCTAATTCCACATCAAAGTTATTGAAATAATCTTCATGAAATTGAGCGGCTTTTTCTAAACTTTGGGCGCGTCGATAACGTTCATACCCCTTGAGCAGTGCTTCACGCAAGGCTTCTTGTACGGCATTTTTGGGCAGATTATGTCGTTGGCTAATTTCTTCGAGCATTATTTTTAAACCGGGCAAATTAACAGTAGCCATAATTATTTTTCTCCTTACTTTTGAGTTATTAGTTAGAACTTGGAATAGGCAATAAGGAACAGGCAATGGGCAATAGAGAGAATAAATAAAAGCAGTCTCCTGGCGACCGTCTCCTGTCCTTTTTTTTACTTTTGATCCCGCCGCTCATCTAAACGGACGCTGATGACGGTAGTGCGATCGATGCTCAGGGATCGACCTTTTTGGTTAAGATAAATAGATTGCTCATCTCTACCTTGCAGTTTTCCGCGCCATTCTTTCGGTTTTCCCTGGCTATCCTGGCCGGTAACGATGACGGGAAAGCCTTTAAAAGACTGAAATTCGCGCTCACTGCTCAGTTGTCGAGAAATGCCGGGGCTAGATATTTCTAAAACGTAGGCCTCCGGTAAGATTTCTTGACTGTCGAGGGCGGTTTCTAAGGCCCGACTCATCTGCTCACAGTCCTCTAAACCGGTATCTCCCGCAAGATTGCGAATATCGACGCGCAGGACGGGAGGCCTTTTATTGGTTTGGAAAACGATATCGACCACTTCTAGCCCCAAGTTTTCAGCGATAGGGGTGGCAAGGTGCAGCAGGTCGGCAATGAGCGGATGGGTCATGATTTAGACAACAAAAAAAGCGGGCGAAACCCACTTCCCTAAACTTTTAGTGATTGGGATAGGCAGTTGTTAGACCACCTAGCTAAATACAATATAGCAAAAAACCGTCATCACTATTTGCCCCCAGGGTCGTGCCTGGGGGCAAACAGAACAGTGGTCACGATCGAGTCGATCTGTCACAATGAATACAGGGTAACTAGATATAGAGTCAATTATGGATCAAAAATCTCCACTCACCGTAGTTAGAGCCAAGTCAGCTAAGAATCGTGGTCATCGGCCAGTATGGAAAGGGATTGTCACCACTTGGATGATTCTGCAAACCTTTGGCCATGTCACTGCTGCTTGGAGTCAAAAAAACCCAAATACCCTCACCTACGGTGAATTGTTAGAGAAGATCGACCAAGGAAAGGTAAAAAAGGTGGAAATCAATCCTTCTTTGCAGCAGGCAGCAGTTACCCTCGTCGGTCAAACGGATAAAGACCCCCCGAAAGAAGTCAATTTATTTGACCAAAATCCCGAATTAATCAAGAAACTCGATGCTGAAAAAATTGAGTACGGTATTCTCCCTAGCACTGACAATTCGGCCCTGATCAATGTTCTCACTAACCTGTTAGTGATTATTATCGTCTTGGGATTATTGGTGTTTATTATCCGTCGTTCTGCCAATGCTTCCGGTCAAGCGATGAACTTCGGTAAATCAAGGGCGCGGTTTCAGATGGAGGCGAAAACCGGCATAGAATTTAATGATGTGGCGGGGGTGGATGAGGCCAAGGAAGATTTACAGGAAGTGGTGACATTCCTCAAACAACCGGAAAAATTTACGGCTATTGGCGCAAAAATCCCCAAAGGAGTCCTGTTAATCGGGCCTCCGGGGACGGGGAAAACTTTACTGGCTAAAGCGATCGCGGGAGAGGCGGGAGTGCCTTTTTTCAGCATCTCCGGGTCGGAATTCGTGGAGATGTTTGTCGGGGTTGGTGCGTCGCGAGTGCGAGATCTATTCCGAAAAGCCCAGGAAAATGCCCCTTGTTTGGTTTTTATCGATGAAATTGATGCCGTTGGTCGTCAAAGAGGGGTCGGTTATGGGGGAGGTAATGATGAACGGGAACAAACCCTGAACCAATTATTGACGGAAATGGATGGTTTTGAAGGAAATACCGGCATTATCGTCATTGCCGCCACCAACCGCCCCGATGTTTTGGATTCGGCCCTGCTGCGTCCGGGTCGTTTTGATCGACAGGTGGTGGTGGATTATCCAGATTTTAAGGGACGTTTGGGCATTTTAGAGGTCCATTCTCGCGATAAAAAGGTGGCTGCTGATGTGGCTCTGGAGGCGATCGCCAGGCGCACCCCCGGTTTTACTGGGGCAGATTTGGCTAATATGCTCAACGAAGCGGCGATTTTTACCGCTAGAAGACGGAAAGAGGCGATTACCATGGCGGAAGTCAACGATGCGATCGATCGGATTGTGGCCGGTATGGAAGGGCGCGCTTTAGTGGATAGTAAAGCCAAGCGTTTGATCGCCTATCATGAAGTCGGCCACGCGATTGTCGCTAGTCTCTGTCCCGGCCACGATCAGGTGGAAAAAGTCACTCTGATTCCCCGGGGTCAAGCGCAGGGGTTAACTTGGTTCACTCCCGATGAAGAACAGGGTTTAACCAGTCGTTCCCAGTTATTAGCCCGAATTGCGGGATTATTAGGGGGACGAGTGGCGGAGGAATGTGTCTTCGGTGAGGATGAAGTGACCACCGGGGCCGGTAATGATATTGAAAAAATTACCTATCTGGCCCGACAGATGGTAACGCGTCTGGGAATGTCGGAATTGGGATTGATTGCTCTAGAGGAGGAGGGCAATTCCTATCTCGGTGGTGCTGGTGCTGGTTATCATGCCGACCATTCTTTCGCGATGAGGGCGAAAATTGATGCACAAGTACGAGAACTTGTCAAGCAATGCCACGATTTAGCAACAAAACTTATCCTTGACAATCGTGTGGCGATCGATCGCTTGGTGGATATACTGATTGAACAGGAAACCATTGACGGCGACGAATTCCGGCGTTTATTGACGGAATTTCAGCAACAAGCGGATCGGTCAATGGTGACTACGGTTTAATTTGCCCTTCGTCTCCTCGCTTCGATTAAGTGCTTAGGAGACGATTTCAGCAAAAAATCTGCTAATTGCTTGGACAAAGCCAGAATTAACGACTAACATTGTGAGCGGGGATTTTACTCATGGAATGGCCGTTATGATTGCCTTTGGTGGAGGCAATAATATTAGCTTCTAAAGCTGAAGTCATCTGGGCCAACATTTCTAAATTGAAACGATAGCCGACGTTGCGGACGGTTTGAATTAAATTAGGTTGTCTGGGATCGGTTTCGATTTTTTTCCGCAGAGAGAGAACATGAGTATCGATTGTCCGGGGATTATCAATTTCCTCGGGCCAAGCGCGACGCAGTAAATCGGCTCTTGATAGGGGTGTTCCCTCCGCTTGGGCTAAAACGTAGAGTAGGCTAAATTCTTGGGGGGTTAATTCGATATATTCCCCGCGAAATTGTACCCGTCGTTGGGCTAAATCTATTTTTAATTCCCCATAATCCAAGTGTAGGGGAGCGGCCCCACCGCGTGAACGACGGGTCAACACTTCTACCCTAGCCATAAATTCTTGCATTCCAAAGGGCTTTCTCAGGTAGTCGTCGGCCCCAGCTTTTAAACCATTGACCACATCTTTTTCGCCATTGCGGGCCGAGAGAATCAGTATTAAAGACTGTTTTTGTTGATAAAGCCAACGGCAGAGTTCGATTCCATCCCCGTCCGGCAAGTCGGAATCGATAATTGCTAAGGTTGGTTGACGATGAAGGAAAGCTTGACGCGCACTTTGCAGGGTTGCCGATTGATTGACCAAATAACCGGCCTGTTGCAGATGCCAAGCTAATAGCGATCGCAAGTGCGGGTTGCCCTCAACAATAGAAATATAGATCGATACCACCTGAGTTTCTGCCCCATTACTGCACAGATTGACACATTGTCAGGGTATCAGAATTAATGTCAAGATGTTGTAACAATCGTAACATTCGTTAGCTGTCAGCTTTTTTCTCCCTGCTCCCATCTCCCCATCTCCCCATCTCCCTCATAAGTACCTAAGCAAAATTAATTACACATATCTAACCACCTCTTGCCTATTGCCTATCTTCACTAGGAAATTAATTTTGCACGACTACTTAATTTATAATTCATAATTTATAATTCATAATTTATAATTCATAATTTATAATCCCATCACCCCACTCCCGACTTTATAGTTCATAATTTAGGTTCTTCGTTACTTGGTATGGTTTGATCGGGGGGCATAAATCGACCAAATCCTTATCTGGCAAGAGACTTAATTGATTAGTTAGTTCTAGATCGAAAACAATTGACATAAATCTCCGAATGTCTTTCTATATAAGGTTTTCATCCCTTGTAACCCCATCCATCGCATAACACAAACCGAAGAACCATAAATTATAAACTATAATTTATAATTTATAATTTATAATTCATAATTTGTAATTCATACTTCCTCGAAAATGTCTTGACTATCGAACCCCATTCAAGGTATTCTCTGGAATAAGATCAGAGTGTGGTGGAATCCAGATTTGAATTGGCGTACAAACTCGGACAGTAATGCGCCAATTCAGATTTGAATGGCTCTCTTGGAGTTATGGTGATAAGCAAATCTTATCGAAGAAAGGGCGTATGCTATACGCCCCTACCAATCACATTACTCGCGGCGGTAGGGGCGCAATGCTTGCGCCCCTAATGTGACATGGTGAACATTTTTCACCCAATGTCCAAGAGAGCCATTTTAATTGGCCTACTCTTTTGGGGACTTACCCAAAAGCTGACAAATATTGTCTGTCTGATAATATCTTATTGATTGTTCTCTCAGCCATCTAACCACTAAAAAACGACCGGAACACCATGATAGATAACTTTGCCGCCAACGACCTCTATAACTGTATAGATAGTCTAGATTCCTCAGATTTTCAGAAATTCCTAGCGGGGAATAAGTCATCAATTCTTCCCACCATAGCCACTAAGTGCATAAGATTAGATCGCAGCCCCAGTATATATTCAGTCAAAGTTTTCACCTGACTTATATACTATACGACGGTAAAGGGAGGGCGCAGATCGAAATAACCCCCAACTCCCCAGAAATAAGTATCGACAGTTAGTAACCGACCCCTGACCCCACATCTGAAGCACTCAAGGAGAAAAAGTATGTTTGACCAAAATTTCAACCTATCAGACAGCAATGTTTTAGATAATATCTTCCAGTTACCAACCCTTGTGGTGGAATCAGGTTTAGGACGCTCCGACTTGATTACCCCTGTTGTCCCCAAAAGTCTCCAGGGCATGGATTCTGACTTTGTCAGCAATTCTGTGGAAGAATACCAGCTAGGACAAGAAAATCGCTGGCCATCATCCCAATCCCTTTCCTCTTGGCCTAACGGCGATGATTTTTTAACGGGTCAAAGTAATTTTGTGAGTTTTTCCAGTTCTGTTGACCTAGCCAGTAATACCCTCGCCACTGCCAGAGCGATTGCAGTCGGTTCCAGCACCAACAGTTACACCGATTCGGTAGGAAGCACCGATACCAACAATTACTATTGTTTTTCCCTCGCTAATTCTGGTAACTTTAATCTTGGTCTAACTGGAATGACCGCCGACGCGGACGTGCAACTGTTAAATAGTAGCGGTTCTGTCATTGCCAGTTCGCTTCGGGGTGGTAGCAACCCTGAGAGGATTACCCGTCAGTTGAGTGCAGGCACCTACTACATTCGTGTCTATTGCTATACTGGCAATACCAACTATAATCTCGCTGTTTCGGCCGCTCCTTTAGCTCCTGTTGACCTAGCTGGCAATACCCTCGCCACTGCCAGAGCGATTACAGTCGGTTCCAGCACCACCAGTTATACCGATTGGGTAGGAAGCACCGATACCAACGATTACTATCGTTTCACCCTCGCTAATTCTGGTAACTTTAATCTTGGTCTAACTGGAATGACCGCCGGCGCGGACGTGCAACTGTTAAATAGTAGCGGTTCTGTTATTGCCTCCTCTACTAACGGTGGTACGGCTTCTGAGAGCATTACCAGTCAGTTGAGTGCAGGCACCTACTACATTCGTGTCTATCCCTATACTGGCGATACCAACTATAATCTCGCTGTTTCGGCCGCTCCTTTAGCTCCTGTTGACCTAGCTGGCAATACCCTCGCCACTGCCAGAGCGATTACAGTCGGTTCCAGCACCACCAGTTACACCGATTGGGTAGGAAGCACCGATACCAACGATTACTATTGTTTCACCCTCGCTAATTCTGGTAACTTTAATCTTGGTCTAACTGGAATGACCGCCGACGCGGACGTGCAACTGTTAAATAGTAGCGGTTCTGTCATTGCCAGTTCGGTTCGGGCTGGTACGGCTTCTGAGAGCATTACCAGTCAGTTGAGTGCAGGCACCTACTACATTCGTGTCTATCCCTATACTGGCGATACCAACTATAATCTCGCTGTTTCGGCGACCACAGCCACAGTCACACCAGGATATAGTGCCATTTCAGGATACGGTTTAGTTAATGCCGCGAAAGCCGTCGCTGGAGCCTTGAATCAAACTCCTTTTGCCGATGTTCCCACTTTTGGTGGTGCTAATGACTGGGGGGTTAACTTAGTTAATGCTCCCGAGGCTTGGGCAAGCGGTTATACAGGACAGGGAATCGTCGTTGCTGTACTAGATACAGGAGTTGACCGCAATCATGCCGACTTAGCGGGCAATATTTGGACGAATGCGGGCGAAATTGCCAATGATGGCCTTGATAACGATGGCAACGGTTACGTTGATGACGTTTATGGCTGGAACTTTGCCAATGGCAATAATAACACTTTAGATGGCAACCGCCATGGTACTCATGTGGCGGGAACCATTGCTGCTGCTAATAATGGTTTCGGGGCCACTGGTGTGGCCTACAATTCCAGAATTATGCCGGTGAAAGTTTTGAGCGATTCCGGTAGTGGCAGCTATAGTGGCGTTGCCCAGGGAATTCGCTACGCTGTGGACAACGGTGCCGATGTGATTAATATGAGTTTGGGGGGTGGTAGCACTGACAGTGCAGTTCAATCGGCCCTCCAGTATGCCAGCAGTCGTGGTGTTATCGTGGTTATGGCCGCCGGTAATGCGGGGGCAGCTCAACCCGGTTATCCCGCTTCCAATGCCACCTCTTGGGGTCTTGCCGTAGGTGCCGTTAATAGTTCTAACCAGATGGCTTCCTTCTCCAATCGTGCTGGCTCCAATTCTTCGATGCGGTATGTCACCGCTCCAGGCGTACAAGTGTATTCTACTCTCCCTAATGGTGGCTATGGTTTCTTGAGTGGAACCTCCATGGCAGCACCCCATGTGGCCGGAGTGGTGGCCCTAATGTTGAGTGCCAATCCGAATCTGACCGATGCTCAAGTACGTCAAATTATTACGGACACAGCTGGTAATGTCGCCTAAAACTTGGCTGTTTTTCGGCCTCAGATTTCTTATCTTCAGGCATCAGCGAAAAGCTGATGCCTGATTCCTGTATCTCATTATCTAAATCACTCGTTAAGATTGCAGGGGAGTGCCGGAGCTGCGGAGCAGTGAGAGGCAGTTCGAGCATTTGTACTAAAATTTCCAATACTCGGCGATTCCCGCCCATGGTTAATTAAGAAAAATAAACTGTAGCCAAATATACTTTTTTTCCATGTTCTAATGGGGATAGATAGGGGGAAAAAAATCATGTCGAAATCACTCTTTACCGATGCCAGCAGTCGCCTAGAACGGGCCCTTAAGTATGTCTCCATTTCCGATGATGCGATCGAGCGGTTAAAATATCCCAAAGCTAGTCTCAGCGTCTCCATACCCGTCCGTATGGACAACGGCACTTTAAGAATCTTCCAAGGCTACCGCGTCCGCTACGATGACACCCGCGGCCCTGGCAAAGGAGGGGTGCGCTATCATCCCAACGTCAGCATTGATGAGGTGCAGTCCCTGGCCTTTTGGATGACCTTTAAATGCGCCCTGCTGGATTTGCCCTTTGGTGGGGCTAAGGGCGGCATTACCCTCAATCCGAAAGAATTGTCAAAAGCCGAGTTAGAACGCCTTAGCCGGGGCTATATCGAGGGTATAGCCGACTTTATTGGTCCCGATGTGGATATTCTTGCCCCCGATGTCTATACCAACGAGATGATCATGGGTTGGATGATGGACCAGTACAGCATCATTCAGCGTAAAATTAGTCCGGCGGTGGTGACGGGGAAACCTTTAACCATGGGAGGCAGTCGTGGTCGCGATACGGCGACGGGAACGGGTGCTTTTCATGTTATTCATTCTCTTTTGCCGAAATTAGACAAAAAACCCGCTAATACTACCGTAGCCGTCCAAGGATTCGGTAACGCTGGGGCCGTAGTAGCGGATCTCCTCGCCAAAGCCGGTTATCAAGTGGTGGCGGTAAGTGATTCCCAGGGCGGCATTTATCGGGAAAAAGGCCTAGATATTGCCAGCATTCGTGAGTATAAACAGGAACATCGCGGAATTACTGCTATTTACTGTGAGGGTACTGTGTGTAATATCGTAGAACACGAGGCGATTAGTAATGAAGAATTATTAGCCCTAGATGTAGATATTTTGATTCCAGCCGCCCTAGAAAACCAAATTACCGCCGAAAATGCCGATCGCGTGCGGGCAAAATATATCTTTGAAGTGGCCAATGGTCCGACTACCTCAGAAGCCGATCGCATTTTAGACTCAAAAGGGATTCTCGTTTTCCCCGATATTCTGGTTAACGCGGGTGGGGTAACGGTGAGTTATTTTGAATGGGTGCAAAATCGCAGCGGTCTTTATTGGCAATTAAACGAGATAAATGAGCGCTTAAAAGAAAGAATGGTGACAGAAGCGGAAAAAGTCTGGTCTTTCGCCCAGGAATTCGATATATCTCTGCGTACCGCCGCCTACGCCCACGCCATTGATCGTCTCGGAGAAGCCCTAGATGCCAAGGGAACCCGCGACTATTATCAAAATAAGACGGGAGCATAAAAGCTATTGTCTTTTTCAGGGCGTTAAGTGGGTTTGGCTCTAGGTTTTAAAAATCCCAGAGAAGCAGATTCCTAGCCAAAAATTAAGATTCTGGTCGGCTAAAAAGATCCTAGGCAACCCGATAAATCGACGTTGCCTAGCAGCCGCTTAGAATCCCTAGTCATTTACGCGGGGGAATGGTGTGCAGCAAGAGCAAGAACCTATCCGACTGATAGGATCAGAATATCCATCTGCTAAATAGGGCTTGCTGAATAAATCTAAAAACCTTGTTGGATAAGGCTTTTAGACTTTTTTGACCTCAAAAAGTGCCGACCATTGGAGGGATCGGGGGTAAAATTCAGGTACTTTTTCCCTGAAAATTAGGTAACTGACTACCTCAAAATCGGTAAAACCCTACACCCCACACCCCACACCCCACACCCCACACCCTGCCCCCACCAACAAACTTTTTCAGCAGACCCTAAATATTGGAGAGCATGATGCCAGTTCAATTATCATTGCCCTTGTATCATCAACTTTCTCAACCAGAAGTGATTGAATGCTTGACCAGCGATGGGTCAGCGGGCTTATCAGCAGAAGAAGTGGCTAGTCGCTACGAAAAATATGGCCCGAATGAACTGCGATTTAAGCCTGGGAAACCAGCTTGGTTGAGGTTTTTGCAGCAATTTCATCAGCCGCTACTCTATATTCTCTTGCTTGCGGGTACTATTAAGGCATTTTTAGGGTCTTGGACGAATGCCTCGGTGATTTGGGGAGTTACCCTGATCAATGCCATTATTGGCTATGTGCAGGAAGCTAAGGCGGAAGGTGCGATCGCTTCCCTGGCCAAGGCCGTAACCACAGAAGCGACCGTGTTGCGAGAGGGACAAACCCTGCGGATTCCATCTCAGGATTTGGTGCCAGGAGATATCGTTTTATTGGCATCGGGGGATAAAGTGCCGGCGGACTTGAGGCTGCTGAAAGTCCGCAATTTGCAGGTGGATGAGTCTGCCCTGGCCGGGGAATCCTTGCCCGGGTCAAAAGCGATCGAACCCTTACCCGGGGATACGCCCCTAGCAGAAAGGACAAACATGGCCTACGCAGGGAGTTTTGTTACCTTTGGACAGGGCAAAGGGATTGTTGTCTCTACGGCCAATGCCACCGAAGTGGGGCAGATTTCCCAGTCGATGGAAAGCCGAGTCAGCCTTAGCACACCCCTGACCCGTAAATTTGCCCAATTTAGCCGCACCCTACTCTACGCAATTTTGACCCTAGCAACCTTGACCTTTGCCATCGGGTTAGGACGGGGGAAATCTTGGATCGATATGTTTGAAGCTGCCGTTGCCCTCGCAGTGAGTGCGATTCCAGAAGGGCTGCCGGCAGTGGTAACGATTACCTTGGCCATTGGGGTCAACCGCATGGCCCGTCGTCATGCGATTATTCGTAAACTGCCCGCAGTGGAAGCATTGGGGAGTGCGACCGTCATTTGTTCTGACAAAACCGGAACCCTGACCGAAAATCAAATGACTGTACAGTCCATTTATACTGAAGGGCAATATTACGCCGTTAGTGGTGGTGGCTATAGTCCCAAGGGCGAAATTAGTCTGATTACCGATGGCAACCCTGGCAGCCCGTTTGCAGAGGAATTACCGCCGGCCCTGGGGGATTGTCTGGTAGCTGGTTTGCTTTGTAATGACTCCGGGCTAAAACAAACGGGAGAAGATTGGTCAGTGGTGGGGGATCCTACGGAAGGGGCGCTGATTGCGGCCGCTGCCAAAGCAGGTCTCAGTCAATTGGGGCTATTGTCTTCAACCCCACGATTGGATGCAATTCCCTTTGAATCTGAGTACCAATATATGGCAACCCTGCATGATGGCATACCTCGTCTGATCTATGTCAAGGGATCGGTTGAGTCGCTGATGCGTCGTTGTTCCCAGATGATCGATCGCTATGGTCAGATGACTGCGCTGAACGCCGAACAGATCGAGCAAGCGGTAGAAACGATGGCAGAGCAGGGTTTACGGGTGCTTGCCTTTGCCAAAAAAGCAGCCGCGACCCATCAGCATTCTATCGACCATGAGGATATCGAAACAGGCTTGGTGTTTCTAGGATTACAGGGCATGATTGACCCGCCTCGTCCAGAGGCGATCGCTGCCGTTCATGCCTGTCAAACTGCCGGGATTCGGGTCAAGATGATTACTGGTGATCATCTTGCCACGGCGCGGGCGATTGCGGAACGGATGGGCATTAAAACGGCAGCACAAGTCTTAGCATTTGAGGGAAAACAATTAGCGCAAATGGATGATCATCAACTGGCCCAAGCGGTGGTCGATGGATCGGTATTTGCCAGGGTTGCCCCTACCCAAAAACTGCAACTGGTGGAAGTACTCCAGTCTCAAGGAGAAATCGTGGCGATGACGGGCGATGGTGTCAATGATGCGCCGGCTCTCAAGCAGGCCGATATCGGCATTGCCATGGGGAAAGGGGGAACGGAAGTCGCCAGGGAATCTGCTGATATGCTCCTCACTGATGATAACTTTGCCTCGATCAAGGCCGCTGTCGAAGAAGGACGCACCGTTTATCAAAATTTACGCAAAGCGATATCTTTTCTCTTACCTGTCAATGGTGGCGAATCGATGACCATTCTGATCAGTACTTTACTGGCACGAGATTTACCGATTCTCTCCCTACAAGTACTCTGGTTGAACATGATCAACTCCGTCACGATGACTGTTCCCCTGGCCTTTGAAGCAAAATCCCCCGGCATTATGCAGTCACCACCACGCAATCCCAATGAACCTTTGATCACCAAAAAACTATTGCGCCGAATTTTGGCTGTTTCATTGTTTAACTGGATTCTGATTTTTGGTATGTTTGAGTGGGCTAAATCGACCACAGGAGATATTGCCGTTGCCCGCACAATGGCAATTCAATCCCTTGTGGCAGCACGGGTTATCTATCTGCTCAGTATCAGCCAATTAGGGATGAGCCTAGTTAACTACCTGCGTCGTCAGTCAACCTCGATTACTAATGCACCAATCCTAATTTTGGGGATTGTGGCTGCTGTTGCCCTACAAATTTTATTTAGTCAATGGGGGGTGATGAACAGTCTGTTTGCAACGGCGACCCTAACCGGTCATCAATGGCTAATCTGTTTGTTGCCGATGCCGCTCATGGTGTTTTGGGCAATTTTTGCCAATGTTATCGATCCTCCTCATTGTCATGGGAAATAACTAATCGTGAATTCTTGACCGCAACTATAAAAACTGGCGGTTTTTATTACCCCAACTGCCAGGTTATCTCTTCACCCGCTCGTAACGGCACCAGTCCAGATTCGGGAAATGGCAATTCATCGGGAATGCGCCAAGGGGTTTTGGTTAAGGTGATTTGTTCGGTATTCCGGGGGAGTTGATAAAAATCTGGCCCGTGGAAGCTGGCGAACCCTTCCAGTTGCTCAAGCGCATCGACACTCTCAAAGGCTTCTGCGTACAACTCTAGGGCGTGCAGGGCTGAATAACAACCCGCGCAGCCACAGGAACTTTCTTTGCTGTAGCGAGAATGGGGCGCACTATCGGTCCCTAGGAAAAACTTGGGATTGCCCGATGTTGCCGCTTGCAAAAGTGCCAAACGATGATCCTCTCGTTTCAAAATCGGCAGGCAATAAAAATGGGGACGAATGCCACCGGTAAAGAGAATGTTTCGGCTAAACAATAAATGTTGGGGCGTAATTGTGGCGGCGACGTTGTTGTTAGCTGATAGAACAAACTTAACCGCGTCGGCAGTGGTAATGTGTTCAAACACGACACGCAGTTTCGGAAATCTTGTTATCAGTGGGAGCAAGTGCTTCTCAATGAACACTTTCTCGCGATCGAACACATCAATATCACCATCGGTAACTTCTCCGTGCAGTAGTAGCGGCATATCTACCTGCTCCATGGCCGCAAAAACGCGATCGCACCTACGAATGTCCGTCACCCCCAAGTCGGAATTAGTTGTGGCACCGGCTGGGTAGTATTTCACCGCTTTGACAAACTGGGAGGCTTTCGCCGCCATGATTTCTTCGGGACTGGTATTATCGGTGAGATAGAGGGTCATCAGTGGCTCGAACTGTTGACCCTCTGGAACTGCTGCCAGAATGCGATCGCGGTAGGAGGCGGCATCAGCCACAGAGCGCACTGGGGGTTTTAAATTCGGCATGACAATGGCACGGGCAAACTGACGCACCGTATGGGGTAGAACCGCTTTCAGTGCCGCACCATCGCGGAGATGAAGGTGCCAGTCGTCGGGTCGAGTGATTGTGAGTCTTCGCATTTTTCCATCATACAACGGTTAGGAATCCCAGCGCCACAACTAAACACAAGAGAGAAGTCAATCTTCGGTCAGGGAATCAATTCCTTATTTCAGCAGTCAAGTCGATTTTAACTAATAAGCTGCCGCGCATCTAAATTGGTCTAGGTCGATAAGAGAAGGCTGGAACTGCGCTATTTATTTCTCTTTATTTATCATAAATTTAATTGGCGAACAAGTGAATTACTTAAGACTAGATATTATTACCAAAAATCTAATCTATTTTTTAGTTTTTGTGTCAGATGTAGCAGATAAAAACATTCAAATAATGACAGGAATCAGTCAAGCTTTATAGTATAATACCAATTGTGATAATTCTAAAAAACTTCTTGTTAACAATAACAATTAAACCATCTTTATTTATAGTAAATTAGTGCCAAAAATAACCAAGATAGAGCAATTTCTTGAATTGCCAATAATTCCACATTAATCAATCCTATCCAAGATTGACTAACGCATCCCCTTGAATATTTTCTCGATCGAGCAGCTTTTCAGTCCCCAAAATCCTTACAATAGGAGATGAAGATAGCCTTAAAAGTTGGAGAATATGAATTATCTCATTGCCGTGTTAGCTGATCGCATACAAGCAGAAGAAGCTTCCGTTGCCCTGGAAAAGGCGGGAATTCCCCAATCTCAAGTGACCATTCTCGGTCGCGGCTATAAAAGTGCCGATGAGTTCGGTTTGATCGATCCCTTTCAACAAGCCAAAAAACGGGCCACTCTCATGGCTTTTTGGCTAATTCCCTTCGGTTTTGCCGGTGGCTACCTTTTTAACCTGATTACGGGATTGCATACCTTTGATTGGGCCGGAGAACCGGGCAATCATATCGTCGGCGGTATTGCCGGGGCGATTGGGGGGGCGATGGGCAGTATTTTCGTCGGTGGTGGCGTGGGTTTATCGTCCGGCAGTGGCGATGCACTTCCCTATCGCAATCGTCTCGGTGCCGGAAAATATATTATTATCGTGCAGGGTTCGGAAAACCTAAAAAATCAAGCGACTCTTATCCTGCGTCAATTTAACCCCGAAAATCTGCAAGGATACGCCCTAGAACGGTGAACGGTTATCGGGAATAAGTTATGGTTCATCTGATTTTTTCCTAAGAATTTTTGATTAATTACCAGAAAACAATGTTACCAAGAGAAGAATTACTAAAGGGTGTCGAGAACCGCGAGGAAATAGCGAAAGTTATTGATAAAGCCGAACAAGCGATTAAGACTTGGGAAGTGACGGTGACAGACTTTCTTTCTCCCGCAGTTTTGGCGGAAGTAGAACGAGTTTTTCAGCGTTTAACCGATGTGTCAATGCAAAAATCGGGCGGTTATCCCCAAGCAGAAAGACAGCGCCTCGGTATTGCTAGAGTTGATTTACCTTTGGCAGAAACAGATATTCCCCTATCTGCCCTTGATATTGCCGGTAATTTTCTTTTTGATACCGCTAACCACCGGGATTTTTTAGGGGCAATGTTGGGGACAGGGATCGTCCGGGAAAAAGTCGGCGATATAATCGTTTTAGGTGAGCGAGGAGCGCAGGCGATTGTAGTGCCTGAATTGGCAGATTTTTTATGTGCTAATTTACTACAAGTGCGTTCGGTTCCCGTGAAAACTAGCCCGATTCCTTTGACGGAATTAAAAGTTAGACCCCCGCAAAAAAAAGAAATTAATACTGTGGAAGCTTCCTTACGTTTGGATGCGATTGCCTCGGCGGGTTTTGGCATTTCTCGCAGTAAAATGGCCGAGGCAATTAGTGCTGGGGATGTGCGAGTTAACTGGAAAGATATCAGTCAATCTAGTTATAACGTTAAAACCGGTGATTTGATTTCTTTTCGGGGAAAAGGTCGTTTAGAAGTGGGGGAGGTTACTGTGACAAAAAAAGAGCGCTATCGGGTTCATTTAACTAGATTTATTTAGTTTTTTTCTGTCTCTAGAATTTGTTATTAGACAGATTAATTGCCATGGCTGATAATTTCACCTTAATCGTGCAACTGTGTCAAGTTAGTCCCATCGGTAAACTATTACCGGGGGCGCTTTATGTTCATCGAGAAGCATTACATCAACTTGATCCTATTCTCCAGAATTACGAACAACAAGCAAGAATTAATCAGCATTTATCTGAGGCAACAATAATTAAATTTAGCACCGATAAACCGAAAATATCCTATCTTTTTTATCCCGATTTTGATCGGGAACCTCACCCAGTTTTAACTAAAAGTTTAGTGGTAGATTTGGGGACATTAATCTTAAGTGAATGGAATTATCAAAATGCTGATAATCCGCCAATTTTACACCGAAAAGAAACTTTTGTTACTAGGGACTATCCTCTTTATCAAGAATTCGAGCATCTCACAAAAATCGAGAGTGCTTTAGGACTTTTAAACAGTTCTTATCCCATCGGTACTAAACAGGAATGGCAACGGCTTTTAAGAAAGCATCACCTTGATTTTGCAGGAGATTATTTAGTTTGTAATTTAGAGGGACAAAGGGAAAAATCGATAATAATTGATCGCCACAAAGCCGCTCTTGTTCGCAAAACCCTTTCTCGTCCGACAAGATTAGCATTAGCGGCGGGATTATTTCTTCCTGAAACCACTTTTTTTGATTACGGTTGTGGTTATGGAGGTGATATAGAACGCATAGCTGAACAGGGTTATCAAAGTGAAGGCTGGGATCCTTATTATCGTCCCGATAGTCCTTTAATTGAATCTGATATTGTTAATTTAGGCTATGTAATTAATGTTATTGAATCCGCCGAAGAACGACAAGACGCTCTATTAAAAGCTTGGCAATTAACCCGTCAAGTTTTAATTGTTTCGGCACAAATTTTAATTGATGATAGTGAACGGGGTTTAATGGCTTATGAAGATGGAATTATAACTCGTCGCAATACCTTTCAAAAATACTATCAACAGGAAGAACTAAAACAGTATATTGATAGCAGTTTAGGAGTTGATTCTATTCCAATAACTTTGGGAATTTATCTAGTTTTTCGAGAGGAAGAAAAAGCGGAAACTTTTCGTTTATCGAGATGTCGTTCCCGCGCCACCACTCCTAAAATTAAAACCCATCTCAAACGCTTTGAAGATTACGAAGATTTATTGACTCCCCTAATGGAATTTTACACCCAGCAGGGACGTTTACCCGTCGCAGGAGAATTATTACAAGAGGAGGAAATTAAGGCAGAATTTGGAACTTTTAGACGAGCTTTTCAAGTGATTTTACAAGTAACAGAAGCGGAAGAATGGGAGATAATTGCCGATAAAAGACGCGCCGATCTTTTACTTTATTTAGCTTTAAGTCAATTTAGCCACTGTCCGAAAGTAAGGGAATTATCCCCCGCTACCCGTGCCGATTTTAAAGCTTTATTTGGCAGTTATCGCAATGCTTGCGCTTTAGCAGAAGAAGTGTTAATAAGTGCGGGAAATTTGCCAGCGATCGCTCGTACTTGTGAAAATAGTTCCTTAGGTAAACTTTCCCGTTATTCCCTAACTATTCATATTAGCGTTCTGGAAAAATTACCGATGTTATTACGCTTATATGAAGGTTGTGCTAGTCAAACTATCGGACGGTTAGAAAATGCTAACGTCATTCGTTTATCCTTTCGTCAACCCAAAATTTCCTATCTCTATTACCCCAATTTCGATACAGAAATTCATCCGATTTTAGCCACTAGCATGGATGTATATTTAGGTTCGGCTGATTTTAGTTTTCGCGATTATCGGGATAGTCCTAATCCGCCAATTCTACACGAAAAAGAGCTTTTAGTAATGGCGGATTATCCTAACTATGATAAATTGGTTCGCTTAACTCAATTAGAAAAGGATTGGGGATTGTTAGAGGATAGAAAAGCGATCGAACGTTTACAGGGTTGGCAAAAATGTTTAGAGGAGAATTGTGCTACAATCAAAGGCTATCAGATACTGTGGCGAAAAGATGCTGATCCCTATAAAGTGAGGATTTTACGCGCTAAAATTAACGCCAGAAGAAATCAAAATAAGTCTTCCTGAGTAATTAAGTAAGATAGATGAGGTAATTAATTTTATGATGACTACGATTCTGTTAAAAGGATTAGAAGATTTCGAGTTAAAAGCTAATGATCCTGAACAAAGAATGTTTATTTCTGGGGTTAATTGGCAACAGTACGAAACCCTCTTAAAACATTTAGAAGATAGTTCCAGTTATCGCATTACTTACTTAGATGGAATGGTAGAAATTATGGCTCCTAGTCGTCGTCACGAAGTTAGCAAAAAAAATATCGGTAGATTGGTAGAAGTTTATTTAGAATATGCTGAAATTGATTTCTGGGGATTAGGTTCCACCACTTTGCGAAAACAGGAAAAAGAAGCGGGAAAAGAACCAGATGAATGTTTTTGTTTATTTACAGAAAAAGAGTTTCCTGATTTGGCGATTGAAATCATCTTAACCAGTGGCAGCCTGAAAGTTTTAGAAGTTTATAAAAGATTGGGAACTCAAGAGGTTTGGTTTTGGCAAGATAATCAGTTAAAAATCTATTCTTTGCAAGAGAATGGCGAATATATTTTAATCCCTAAAAGTGCTTTATTACCAGATTTAAATTTAGAATTATTAGCCGAATATGTTAACCATCCTAATCCCCGTCTTGCCGTCAAAGAATTTCGCTCGCGTTTAACAGAAAATTCCCAGTTATAATAACTATTATTTTTCCATGAATTCTCAAGTAAAATTTAACCTATCTATCCTAGGGATATTTTTATTTTCTCTAGGAATAAGATTCTGGAATCTCAGTCAATTTAATACACTTGTTTTCGATGAAGTTTATTATGCTAAATACGGCAATGAATATCTAATCGGTAAAGATTTTTTCCAGTCTCATCCACCGTTAAGTCAATATTTAATTGCTATTAGTATCTGGATTGGTTCCCATTTTCCTGCCGATCCTGAAACCATTAATAATTTAACAGGTTCCCTGCGCTCAACTTTTAGTTATCGCTGGTTAAATGCTTTGACTGGTTCTTTTATTCCCCTAATTATTGGGGGAATTGCTTATCAATTAACCCAGAGAAAAACTGTATTTTTAATCACAACTTTTCTCGCTAGTTTAGACGGATTATTTCTGGTGGAATCCCGCTATGCTCTCAATAATATTTACTTAATTTTATTCGGTTTGTCTGGACAATTATTTTTTTTATTAGCACTCCAGAAAAATCAGAAACTCAATTGGCTATTATTATCAGGAGTTTCTTTCGGTTTAGCGGCAAATATTAAATGGAATGGCTTAGGATTTTTACTGGGAATATTTATTTTTATCGGTATTGCTTGGTTAATAAAATTATTGAATCAAGAGCAGTCAAAAGATAATCTTTGGACAAAGGCAACTAACCTGAGATTAGAGGACATTTTTATCGCCTTAATTGTCTTTCCCCTAGTTACCTATAGTTTGCTGTGGATACCGCATCTTCTCGTCAACCATCAATATAATTTTTGGCAAGTACATCAGGAAATTTGGTCATTTCATCAGAGAATAAAAGGTAATCAATCTGATGTCCATCCCTATTGTTCTCCCTGGTATAGTTGGTTAGTAATGGGGCGACCTGTGGCTTATTATTTTGAGAGATTAGGTGATAAAATTTATGATGTTCACGCTATGGGAAATCCGTTTTTATGGTGGTTTTCTACGGGAGCGATTCTAGTGGTTTTTAGTCGATTATTTAACCGAAAAGAGCGGGTAATTTCCGCCTATCTTATCTGTAACTATATTGCCAATCTGCTGCCCTGGTTAAAAATTAGTCGCTGTACCTTTCTCTATCATTATATGGCTGCCTATAGCTTCACTTGGATTGCTCTAGCTTGGCTCTTAGCCGATGGGTTAGAAAGTTCCAGTCCTATTTATAAAAATGGCTCGCGCTCGCTGATAATTTTGATAATTTTTGCTTTTATCCATTGGCTACCAATTTATTTAGGCATTCCCCTGTCAGTGCGGGATTATTATCTGAGAATGATTTTTCCCAATTGGATTTAGGATGAAATTAGCGGCAAAAACTGATACAATAAAATCATGAAAAAAGCGATCGCAGGAGTTATGGGTAAACAAAGAATCTTATCTGGTGTGCAACCAACCGGCAATTTACATTTAGGCAATTATCTCGGTGCGATCCGCAATTGGGTGGAGGGACAAAAAGACTACGATAATTTCTTTTGTGTGGTCGATTTACACGCGATCACCGTTCCCCATAATCCTGCCACTCTTGCGGAGGATACTTTAGCAATTGCCGCTTTATATTTAGCCTGCGGAATTGATTTAGAATATGCGACTATCTTTGTCCAATCCCACGTTAAGGCCCATACGGAATTAACTTGGTTATTGAATTGTATCACCCCTTTAAATTGGTTAACCGATATGATTCAATTTAAGGAAAAAGCGATTAAACAGGGGGAAAATGTTGGCACAGGTTTACTCGATTATCCCGTACTGATGGCCGCCGATATCCTACTCTACGATGCCGATAAAGTACCCGTGGGAGAAGATCAAAAACAACATTTAGAATTAACCCGCGATATAGCCGTTAGAATTAATCATCTTTTTGGACAACCGAAACAACCAATTTTAAAACTTCCTGATCCGATGATCCGCAAGGAAGGAGCGCGGGTGATGAGCTTAACCGATGGCCGGAATAAAATGTCTAAATCCGATCCTTCCGAGATGAGTCGGATTAATATTCTCGATAGTCCCGATGTCATTGCCAAGAAAATTAAACGCTGTAAAACCGATCTAGTTAAGGGTTTAAGTTTCGATGATCCGGAGCGTCCCGAATGCCATAATTTACTAACTCTCTATAGCATTTTATCGGGAAAAAGTCAAGAGGTGGTCGCATCAGAATGTGCCGATTTAGGTTGGGGACAATTTAAACCGATGTTAACAGAAGTTACCATAGAATCTCTGAAACCTATTCAGGAAAAATACGCCCAAATTAGAGAGGATAAAGATTATTTAGCCACGGTTTTACGACAAGGTCGTCTCAAAGCAGAAGCGGTGGCCAATCAAACTCTCGATCGAGTCAAAAATGCCATGGGTTATTTACCACCATTTTAGGGATAATTTTCGGGTGCATCTGATAATTATCAATCTACTCAGTTGAGATTTTTCAAGGAAAACTCGCTGCTTTATCAGTCAATCTTTAACTCTTGGTGGGGTTTTACCCCCCCCATCCAGGGTAAGGGAAGGAGAATGATTACAAAAGTTATTAAATTAAGCACAACTCCAGTGATATTTTGGTAAAATAAGGGCATAATTAAAACTATCAAAATACTTACCTGTCCTTTGAGATTATGGTTGTAGAGTCCCAGCGGAAACAAAAAAAACTATCGTCTAGGGAAGATGAGTCTCGTCCAATTGCCAGCAAGGAACAAAACTCTTATCTAGCAGAGGGAATTGTTGATCATCAATCAACTCAGATTGCTCCTTCCTCCTTACTACAGCCATTTTCTCCAGAGTTAGAAAAAGATAGAGCCAACAAATTTAATTTTCTTAAAGAAATTCTGGTTAGTCATCTTGGTCAACCTTTTTACTCGGACAATGGCTTTATTCTTTATCAAGGAGATGCCACAAACTTTTTGTCTAAACTATCTCATAGTGACATAAAAATTGACCTCACTGTTACATCACCACCTTATAATATTGGCAAAGAATATGAACGAGTTCTTTCAATCAATGACTATGTTGATTGGTGTGCTAATTGGCTGCGGCAAATTTATCAGATTACTCAAGATAACGGTGCTTTGTGGCTAAATGTTGGTTATTTAGAAGTGCCAGAAAAGGGATTATGTGTTCCGATTCCCTATCTTCTTTGGGATAAGTCTCCCTTTTATCTTTTACAAGAAATTGTCTGGAAATATGGGGCTGGTGTTTCTACAAAAAATCGTCTTAGTCCTCGCAATGAAAAATGGCTTTTTTATCTCAAAAATTGCCAAGAATATACTTTTAACTTAGATAATATTCGTGACCCTAACGTTAAGTATCCCAATCAAAAGAAAAATGGTAAATATCGTTGTAATCCCCTCGGTAAAAATCCTTCTGATGTGTGGGAAGTTCCTAAAGTCACTACAGGAGAAAAGCGCAGTTCTAAGGAAAGAACCGGACATCCCGCACAATTTCCTTTAGCAATTGTCGAGAGAATTATACAAGCTTCATCTAATCCGGTAGAAATAATTCTTGATCCCTTTGCTGGTTCTTGTTCTACAGGAATAGCGGCCTTGGGATTAGGAAGAATTTTTGTGGGTTTTGAAATTCGACCAGACTATTGCGAGATAGCTGCAGAGAGATTTAAAAGATTTAAAAAAGAAAGAAGCAATACTTATATTCAAGGCTCATTATTATAGTATTAAAAACGGATTTAGTATGATTAGCCTTTTTTAACTTGTTTTCGCAGTTTCAATCCTTGAAATTGCGATCGCAAATAAAAGTAGCAGAGTCCGGCAGTTACCCCAAGACTAAGAATTGTTATCCCCGTGGGAATTTCCCACATCCCCGACTCGGTTACTAATATGTTGTACTATTGTAATAAGAGGATTTTTTTCCTGAAAAATTGTCATATTCGAGGTTTTGATTATGCCTTATACAAACGAAGAAGGTGGACGCTTAAATAATTTCGCCGCCGAACCGAAAGTTTATCAAGCGGATCCCCCGACTAAATCGCAACAACGTAATTATCTTTTCTGGGGTGTTGCTGCGATCACACTTGTGGGTGGACTGTTAGCCGTCGCTTTTTACGCATCCCAAGCTGGCTAAAATTTAGTCCCTCGTAGTTGCGATTTAGCCTCTTTCACTCCTATTTAGTGCTAATATCACAACTACTCCCTATTTTAAGGCTTTTGACCCTGAATTAATGCCACTGCTGACTGAGACTTAGCCGCAGTCCCCTGTTTACCCTGAGATAACGCCAGACGAGCCGCCGCCTCTAAATCAGCGATCGCTTTTTCCCTGTTTCCCAATTTATAATGGGTTAAACCCCTGTTGTGGTACGCTTCGGCAAAATTAGCATTGATTTTCAGACTCTCATCATAGTCCCTTAAAGCCATTTCCTGTTGTCCGGCTCGGTTATAGGCTAGAGCGCGATTATATAAAATGCGATCCTGTCCTCTGGTTCCCTGTAAACTCAAAGCTTTTGTGTAATCCTCGATCGCTTCTGGGTGTCTACCTAAGTCATCCTTAGCATTACCGCGATAAATAAAGAAATCAGCAAAATTTCCGTTTAAAGCGATCGCTTTTGTGCAATCTTCCACCGCTGCCTCGTATTTTTTCGTCAGATAATAGGCATAACAACGATTACCGAGAGCATTAACATAATTAGAGTTGATTGTCAAGGCCTGGGTATAATCTGCGATCGCTCGCTCGTACTGGCCGAGAACTAATTCCGCGTAGCCGCGATTATAATAAGCATCGGCATCCTTCGGTTCTAATTGTAGAGCTTGAGTAAAATCTGCGATCGCCCCTGAGTAATCCCCTGCGGTTAAACGATCCACCCCCCGATTATAAAATTCTACAGCCTTGACGGGGTTAGCGGTAGTTTGAGCGCTTAGGGGAGAGATAGTCAGTAAAAAAGTCGCTATAGCCATAATAATTGTCAATTTTTTCTTAATTTTCATAATCCGTTCACCTAAACAATTCAAGGTAAAATTAAACAGCCCTACTCACAGGTCAAAATATCATGATTAAATCTCTTTTGGCGACTTTCCTCCTAATCACCACCCTCCTCTTCACCGGTTGTACAACTCCCATCGCTGGACTGCAAGGATACACCAGTGGCAGCCAAGGCTATCAATTTTTATATCCTAAGGGTTGGACGCAGGTGGATGTGAAAAAAGTTGCGGGAGTAGATGTGGTTTTTCATGACCTGATCGAAACGAGTGAAAATTTAAGCGTTATTATCAACCCCGTCCCCGACAATAAAACCTTAACAGATTTAGGGACACCCTCGGAAGTTGGCTATCGTCTCCTGAAAAATAATAGTCTTAACCCCAATCTCGATAAGGAAGTAGAATTAATTCGCTCAGAATCCCATCAAATCGACGGACAAGATTATTATATCCTCGAATATCAAGTTAAATTAGCCAACGGCCAAGAACGTCATAATCTTGCCAGCGTCACGGTTAATAATAATAAACTCTATTCTTTTAATCTTTCCACTTCCCAAAAACGTTGGACGCAAATTCAAGAACTCTTTGAAACTATCGTTGATTCTTTCTCGGTTAGTTAGGGAAACTGGCAACAGGCAATAGTAAAATGTAGGGTGCGTTAGTCGTAACGCACCACTTATGATCAACTAGGTAGCCAGTTACAATTAAAGATAACATACTTACTTAATCAGTAAACAGTGAAAAGACAGTAGGAAACTTCTATTTAATACTGTCACTTAAAACTCAAATCTAATAACTGATAACTGATAACTGATAACTGATAACTGAATATGAGTAACTCGGAAGAAAATAGACTAGATAGACTCGAATCTCTTGCTGAAAATACCCTAACAGAACTACGCGAGATTAAATCAGGATTACAGGAGATTAGATTAGGACTACAGGAAACCAATCAGGGATTAAAAGAAACTACAGCGATCGCTAATTCTAACGCCAAATCGATCGAAGCGTTAACTAATAGTCTTGCTCAGTCTAAAAAAGAATGGGAAAAAGACAGACAGGGACTTGATCAACTGCTAGGACAATTAACTCGATCGAGGTCAGATTTTTATGAGGTTCAGTCAGATTTTTACAATCGATTTGACAAAATTGAAGAAAGAAAATCACGCATGGTTGAGATTTTAGATCGTTATTTACCCCCCGAAAATCCTGCCAATTCCTAGCAGAAATAGCTAAAAAACTGATAACTGATGGTGGGTTACGGCAAATAGATAAATTGATAATTAAGTCTAATAATTTGTCATTGCCTAACCCACCCTACCTAACTATCTCCTATCTCTTTTGACTGAAAAAACTATGTCTATTCCCTTGATTCTTGCTTCCGCTTCTCCTGCGCGTAAAAAACTATTACAAATGGTAGGAATCGATCCAATTGTGCGAGTGAGTAACTTTGATGAATCGACAATTAATGCTGATGATACTCTCCATCTTGTCCAAACTTTAGCCCAATGTAAAGCGCAAACGATCGCCCCCCAATTTGATTTAGGATTAATTCTTGGTTGCGATTCCGTCTTAGAAGTAGCGGGGGAAGTCTATGGCAAACCCAAGGATAAATCAGAAGCGATCAAGCGTTGGCAAAAAATGCGTGGTCAGGTGGGTACACTCTATACAGGTCATGCTTTAATCGATCGAGTTAATCATCAAACCTTGACTCGTTGTGGGATTACTAAAGTTCACTTTGCCAATATCAGCGATCAAACAATTATTGCCTACGTTAACACCGAAGAACCCCTCAAATGTGCCGGCTGTTTTGCCCTAGAAGGAAAGGGGGGTTTATTCGTAGAAAGATTGGAGGGATGTCACAGTAATGTTATCGGTTTAAGTTTACCCCTATTTAGGCAGATGTTAACGGATTTTGGCTACCAAATCACTGACTTTTGGTGATCTTTTGGCTGATAATTTCACCAAATTTATTGACAAAAGGGCTTGACAAATTCTCAGATTTGTGTTAACCTTTTATTATAATGGGAATCCGTGTCGCCCTGCGAACCCCTCTTTTTTCTATCGGATAGCCCCAAAATTTTTAACCCTTTCCTTTTCACTTTTTCCCGAAAAAACTATGTCTTGCTTGCGCGTGGGAATTGCCGGTCCGGTGGGTTCAGGAAAAACAGCCCTGCTCGATGCTCTGTGTAAAAATTTGCGGGATCAATATCCGATCGCCGTAGTCACCAATGACATTTATACTCAAGAAGATGCCCAATTTTTAGTGCGATCACAAGCTTTAGCCCCGGAAAGAATTTTAGGAGTAGAAACGGGAGGATGTCCCCATACAGCTATTCGCGAGGATGCCTCAATTAACTTAGTTGCCATTGAACAGTTAGAGAGAAAATTTGCTAACTTAAAGTTAATTTTTCTGGAAAGTGGTGGGGACAATTTAGCGGCAACCTTTAGCCCCGAATTAGTAGATTTAACCATCTATGTGATTGACGTGGCAGCCGGAGATAAAATTCCTCGCAAGGGGGGACCGGGTATCACCAAATCGGATTTATTGGTAATTAATAAAATAGATTTAGCCCCGATGGTGGGGGCAGATTTAGGAGTGATGGATAGAGATGCCAAAAAGATGCGCGGGGATAAACCCTTTATCTTCACCAACTTGAAAACACGGGAAGGATTAGAGCGAGTGATTGCCTTTATCGAAAAGAATTTATAATAACTATTACTAGGAATAAAAAAGAGAGCGCCAGAAAAATTTAGGTAAAGCTAACATTCTTTTCCAGCGCCAAGGTTCCTGATATAGTCGATACAACCACTCTAAATTATTGTCACAGAAAAAGCGAGGGGCGCGGATTTTTATCCCGGACCAGATATCAAAACTACCCCCCACACCTACCCAGATAGCTTGGGGACAGAGATGGCGATGTTCCCTAATCCAATATTCTTGTCGGGGTACTCCCAAACCAACTAAAATTAACCGCGGTTGTTGATCTTTTAACACCTCGATCCAATCGGACATTTCCTCGGAAGATAGATAACCGTGGTTAGCCAGAATACGGATATTAGGTATCTTTTTTTGCCAATTACTTGCCGCTTTTTCCGTAATCCCCGGTTTACCACCAAAAAAAGCAATAGGAGAACTTTCTCCCTGCATTCCTAACTCAGTAATTAAGGATTCTGATAATTCAATACCGGGGCAGCGGGTTTGTTTTCTGCCCCTTAATTTTAAGTAAATGACAATCCCCGCACCGTCGGGAATAACTAAATCTGCTTCCCGAATAACTTGGGCTACTTTAGCATCATTTTCCCCTAACATTGCCATTTCTGCATTAAGAGTGACAACGTGGGAACCAAAACCTTGATAGAGGCGATCGATTAACCAACGACTGTAGTTATCGAGAAGATGAACTGGTAAACCGAGAACTGAATATTTAGGGGGAGTTTCTAACATATAATTCATCTTGATTTAGTTGTCATTTTATCGAGAAATTGGCACAAAATCTACCCCAAAACTAGAACGAGAACCGGGTTTAACTACCACTAATTGCACGGATTGATTGCGATCGCCAGACGGTAAAAATCGCACTGGATTAGTCGCCCCTGGAACAGAAAAATCACTGCTTCTTAACGCCTGTTGAACTCCCTCGCGGCTAGATTCTCCCTTAATTCCAGCGATTAAAGCCTGGGTAGCGTCATAGGCGGTGGCAGTGCGCCAATTTACGTCTCCTTGCCACAATTGGCGGGAATTATTCACAAAAGGACTGTTCGGATTAGCCGCCAAATGCCAAGCGACAGCGACAATCATGCCCAGGGCATTTTTTCCGCCTACATCCAGAGTTTTGGGGCTATAAACGTCATCACCCGCCACAATCGGTAATTTTTGACCATTGATCTGAACCACCTGCAAAGCCTTATCTAGGGTTCCACTATCCCCAAGAAGGGCGATTAGATTTGCTCCCTCCTGTTGAGCTTGTTGGAGGCTTTTAGAAGGGGTAAAAGTGAGGGAAGATAGATCAAATTCACTCACCACTTGACCTCCTCCTAATCCTAAAGCGGTGATAAATTCAGATTTTAGGGATTGACTATAATTACTTTGGGAGTTAAAAAATACCACTGCCTTGACGTTAGGATTTTTTTGCAAGCTAGATTCGGCTAATGCCCGTGCCGCCACAAAATCACTGGGAACAGAACGAAAGATATAGTCACCAAAATTGGAGAGTTTAACTGAGGTACTGATGGGGGAAATCATTACTAATCCTGCTTTTTGATAGATAGCAGCCGCAGCTAAAGAGGTGTCACTGCTAGTGTGTCCTACTACTCCTAAAATGCTGTTATCAGCCGTTAATTTTTGGGCAATTTGAGCGGCAATTTCGGGATTATCAGCATCATCAGCAATGAGAACTTTTAAAGGAGTGCCATTAATTCCTCCGGTTTGATTGATTTGATTTTGAGATTGGGCAACTCCTCGTAAAACTTCTAGGGCGGTGTTGACATTGCTCCCAATTGGCACGGAAACGGCGATAGTATAGGACTTAGCTTCACCAATACGGGCGTTATTTAAGTAGATGAGAGCTTCGGGATCATTTCGATTAGTTTGTAGGGATTTTTCTAGGAGGTAAACTGCTTGCTGAAAGTCTCCTTTTCCGAGTGCCTGTATGGCGGCTTGTTTGTCAGAAGAAGCCCCTTCAACTATTAATAATTTTTCCCCTTGACTAAATCTTGCTTGTGCCGATACCGATTTTTGCCCCAGTTCAGGAAGATTGGTTGGGTTATCTTTTCCTTGAAAACGATTGTATAACCACCAACCACCTGCCCCAAAAAATATTAGGGTAATCAGCAGGGCTAAAAGGAGGGTAACGGTCTCATTTTTCTGGCTCATGGGCTGATCAACTAAGATTAAATTAATGGTTTAATCGAGATTTATGTTAATAAAAGTAACATTTTTGGTTTTTTAATAGGGCCAATCCAAGTCTGAATGGCAACAATATCCGATCTACCTTGATAGAATACCTCATTTGGGGTCTGATAGTCAAGATATTGTTTAAATGCGTCTTAGCTTATTAGCGATACTTTACCTTTTTCTTTGGGAATCTTCTAAATGTTTTATTAAAACATTGGAGGATAAAGGACCGTGTAAATGACTCCAGGGTAAAACCTGTTCTAAACGCCATTGTTGATGAACATAATAATCTAGAGGGGGAATTTTTCCTTTTAGTTCCTTAAAAGCCCGTTTATAACTGCCTAAAGAATCACCGTAGCCACGGGTTAATTCTAACAGGGAAGTTAAGCGGCGATCTCCTCTAGATAATAGGGCTTGAATCACCGACCAATTATAACTTTCTGGACGAAATTCTATGCCCTGTTTACCTAATTGTTTCTCTAGATATTTTAATCTTTTTTCGGCCATTTTATTAACTCCAAACCACTGAAAAGGAGTATGAGATTTAGGCACAAAGGTGCTGCAACCGAAAGAGATTCGCAGTCCAGAGGCAGCTTTTTTTAAGGCTATTAACATTTCCACAGTTGCCCCAATATCTTCGGTTTCTTCTCCCGGTATTCCCACCATACCATAGAGTTTTATCCCTTTTAAACCGCCCGCTTTAGCATTAATGGCAGCCTGGATAATTTCATCATTGGCTAACTTTTTGTTGATAATTTCCCGCAAGCGATCGGAACCACTTTCTACAGCAATAGTAATTGATTTGCTGTCTCTTAGGGATAAAATTCTGGCTAATTTTTCCGTGACAGTATTAGTTCTAACTGAAGCGATCGAGAGTCTAACTCCCTCAAATTTTGGTTGAAAAAGATAATCAAGTAAGGTTTCAAATTCAGGATGTTGGCTGACGGAAGCACCTAATAAACCCAAGCGATCGGTCACTTTTAAACCTTTTTCAATGGCGGGAATCAGGGATTCTAAACTAGCAGTACGAAAGGGTAAAGTTAGATAACTAGCTAAACAAAAACGGCACATTTCTGGACAACTTCGCACCACCTCTACCATATAAATATTCTCCCATGCCGCTTGTTTTGTCACCACCGTAGAAGCAGAAAGGGTATTACTGCGATAGGTTTGTTTACTAACAAAGGCGGGAACATTATTATCTATGGGTAGAATTGCCGTAATTTCGCCATCAGGACTATCATAATTAACGGTGTATAAACTAGGAACATACACCCCCGGAACCTGTGCTAAATGACGGAGTTTTGTCGGGCGAGCGGCGTTTCTAACCTCTTGATAGGCATTAATAAAATCAGCAATTAAATTTTCACCATCTCCCAATAAAATTACATCAAAAAAAGCGGCAAAAGGTTCGGGATTAGCAGTTAAAACCGGTCCACCTCCAAAAATTATCGCTTGCTGATCTTGCCGTTGATGACTGTGGCAAGGAATGTCTAAAGATTCTAACAGCGAGAGGATATTAACATAGTCCAATTCCCAGGAAAAGGAAAAGCCGACTAATTCGGGATAACGGGGTAAAGATTCTTGAAAATCCGTAAATAAACGACTAACTTGTATATCCGATCGCAGGGCTAAAGTTGCCCAAACAATTTGATAACCTAAACTGGTTATACCCACAGAATACTGATTAGGAAAGGCAAAAATGGTTCTAAGGGCATCACTGTGGGGTATTGCGGGAGTAAAGAGTAGTTTTTCGTCTTGTAAGATGGTCATTTCAGTTATCAGTTATCAGTTATCAGTTATCAGTGACTACCAGTAGTCTTCAGTAGCTTTTAATTTTCATTCTCTTGAAAGGGGAGACTTGTTACCTCTTGTTTTTGGTCATATATAAGTTTAATTTAATCGGGGGGTGAAGGAGGGGAAAATATCTCAATATACAGTTCTAGGATCCTATCTCAGGTTATGATCCTAGGTAGTCGGTGGTCAAGAACAAATTTAAGTTATACTTCCTGCCTAGGCATAGCTATTGTATTTACAGGAGATTTTCTCTTATATCCTAGCAATTTTCACAGGTTAACTAGGTGTCGATTGATCCCCTTCACCCCAGCCAGAATGAAATCTATGAATAATTCCGAAGAATACGTTATAATCATGGCGAAAATCCTAGATTTAACCATTCCCGATCGCTATTTAAATTCTGTGGTTGAAAACTGGCAACGCTTGCAAGAAATCGCCAGTTTAGTGACAGAATTTCCCTTAGAGGATGACGGGGAAAGCGCCCTCAGCTTTGAACCATGACTATTTCTGTGAGCGATTTAGCTCGATCGATCCAAAATCGTCAAACTAGCGCCTTAGAAGTTATTAGCCAGACTTTGGCAGTGATAGAGGCGAAAAATCGCCATTTAAATTGCTTTACCGACATTTTACAGCCTAGGGCGCTCGCTCAAGCCCAAAAAATCGATCAAGCGATCGCCAATGGGGAATCCGTCGGCCCCTTGGCAGGAGTCCCCTTCGCCGTCAAAAATCTCTTTGATATCGAGGGTATTGTCACCCTTGCTGGTTCCAAAATCAATCGAGATCACCCTGCCGCCGGACAAGATGCGATCGCTATTCAAACCCTAGAAGCGGCCGGGGCAGTTTTGGTGGGGGCGACCAATATGGATGAGTACGCCTACGGTTTTGTCACCGAAAATGCCCATTATGGAGCCACTGCCAACCCCCTCGATCCTAGTCGCGTCTCGGGAGGATCCTCCGGCGGTTCCGCCGCTGCCGTTGCCGCTAATTTAGTGCCTCTCGCCCTCGGTTCCGATACTAATGGTTCGGTGAGGGTTCCCGCCGCTTGCTGTGGCGTAGTGGGGCTAAAACCCACCTTTGGGCGCGTATCCCGTCAGGGCCTATTTTTGTTCGTTAGTAGTTTGGATCATCTGGGATTTTTTAGCGGCAATGTGGCGGATATGGCGGCTATTTGGCGTGTTTTTGCCAAAAATAACCTTAAAGCTCCTTTAAATGGCTTAGAGGGGGTAAAAATAGCCCTTGCCGACGATTATTTTCAGCAGGGAGCCAAACCGGAAGTAATCGAGGCGGTGACAGCGATCGCCGAACGTTTGGGAGTGAGCCAAAAAATCACCATTCCCGAAACCGCCCGCGCCAGAGCAGCCGCCTATATAATTACCGCTTCTGAGGGGGCAAATTGGCATTTACCGCGTTTACAGACCAGATTAGAGGATTTTGACCCCGCAACCCGGGATCGCTTCTTGGCAGGGGCATTAATTCCCTCTAGCTGGTATTTACAGGCTCAACGTTTTCGCCGTTGGTATCGCGATCGTCTGCGAGAGATTTTCACCGAAGTCGATATTATCCTCACCCCGACGATTCCCTGTATTGCGCCGCCGTTAGGAGTAGAAAAAATGATTATTGACGGGCAAGAGCTATTAATTAGACCTAATTTAGGCAGATTCACCCAACCTTTTTCTTTTATCGGTTTACCTGCCCTTTCTTTGCCGATTAAACGTTCATCCAGGCTACCTTTAGGTTTGCAAATCATCGCCGCTCCTGATCGCGAAGACTTAATCCTAAGCGTAGCAAGGGTTTTAGAGGAAATGCTGATAGATATCCCGCACCAGTGAGATTTCAAGGGCTTACTTCCCCTTAAAATCCCTAATTTAGGCACTTATTAAACGAAAAGGTCATTTTTCCAGTCTAAGTAAACAATCTACTGACTGGGAGACTCCTTTTCAATCACATCTAACCAAGCGGCGGCCGATCGCTCCCAAGTGTCAGTTAGGGCAATTTGACGACATCTTTCGCGCTCTTGGGCTAAAAGCTGGGGATTTTTCAGTAATTCGACGATTTTCCGGGCTATAGCTTCCTGAGTAGCCGGATCGGTTACTTCCCCCGGCACTTTCACACAGTAGTCCTTTTCTCGAAAAACGGCAAAATCCGTCACCACTGGCAGACAACCCACCACTGCCGACTCGCGCACGGAAATACAATCGATCTCACGATAGGTGCAACCGTAGTAATGAATAGCAGAGCGAGCTTTTTCCTCGATTAGTTGACGATAACCGATCATTCCGCGATCAACTACCCCCGGACTAGCTTTAATCAAAGCGATTAAATTATCGCGCCATTCTCTGCGATCGCTATAGCCATCCCGTTTAGTAAAACCATAGTAGAGATGTAACTCAGCTGCGGGAATTGCCGCCTTGATAATCGGCCAGCCATGCTTTAACATTGACTCTAGGCCTCGATAATAACGAGAGGCATAGACTAGACGATAAGGAAGATGCTCGCTTTCTGGCACCGTCTCACTTACAGCCAAAAGAGAAGCATCAATACCATTAGGAACAATCGGACATTGATGATCGGGACAGAAATCCAGTAAATCCCGTTGATATTGGCTTTTACAGAAAATTTTGTCGTATCTAGCCAAAATTTCGGGGGTATAGGAGGCTGCCGGAACTTTAATATCTTGCCAATCAAAAAAAATTCGTTCTGCCTTGGTACCAGGACGGCAATAGGTGGGATGACGAGAGATCACCAATGTCTCAAAGCGATCCTGCCAATTCATCTGGTAATAATTAACATAGCGAATACCGTCCTGTTCCCCTTCCATACCCTCACAATTGCCAAAAATTGTCACTTTATAGCCGCGTTTCGTCCATTCCTGCGCTAAAAAAGCCACCGATGCCTGGGTGCCACTAGCCCCGCGTTGCCAAATTTCCGCCGGACGCATGGGACGATATTTTTCTGTGTAAATAACGATCGATTTTTTCGGCCAACGACGGGCGCTCAAACGCTGTTTAATTTGAAATAGGGAAGGTGCGCTCGCCCTTAGCCATTGTTTGAGATTAGATTGTAGGGATGGAGTAGCTTGTGACACTCTTTTTCTCCAAGATCGAGGGAAAATAGGGGCGATGGGTGATGGAGTCTTAGTTCCTTGAATTTAACTCGATTTCTCGACTCAGTAGAACAATTCGAGCCTATCATATAATAGGTTCAAGTCAAAAATCAATCTTTTTATTGATATCTATCTGTAAGTAAATCTATGAAAATTGTCATCCCGATCTTATTTTATCGCAAAGGAGGAGTAGAAAGAGTCATTATCTCTTTAATACCTAGCTTATTAGAATACGTCGAACAAATTATTATCGTCCTCCCTCGTAATGATATTGAATATTTTAAGTCTTTAATGCCAGATTCTGATAAACTTATCTACGAAAATTTTGATTTTTATCCCCAGAGTTTTGAGACAAAATTAATCTATTTTTATGGTCTTATAGCGAATTTTTACAAAACCCTAAGACTGAATTATATTCATCGTCTTTTCTCTCGTAGAATTGAATTTTTACGCATCGAAGCAAGAATTAATCAGATTATCAATCGTTACCAAGCTGATCACTGTTTGTATGGGATGACTAATCGGATTTCTCCCCCCAATGTCAAGGTTACTTTAAGTGGCATTATTTATGATGTGTTTTGGCAATTTGCTCCCTTAACTTACTCAGAATCCTATCAAGAACCCTACAATGAAGCGTTAAAAGAATGGTTAGATCGGGCCGATCTACTGTTCACAATTTCCCAAAAAACTAAAGACGATGTTTTAAAAGTTTTTCCCAATGCTACCTATGCTAGTAAATTAAAAGCTGTACCCTTAGCGGGATTTATCGAGCAGTCTAATCCCAAGATTGATCTAGTCAAAAGTGAGCTAGTTACTTTTTATTTTCCCTCCTCTTTTGGTATCTACAAAGATCATCTGACTTTACTCAAAGCAGCTATGACACTAGCTAAAAAAGGTTTAAAATTTCAAATAGTTTTTATCGGCAAAGAAACCGATAATCTAGTTAGTGGAAATCTGCAATTATCTCAACAGTCCCAAACTCAAGAATATCAAGATTATCTCAAAGAATGTACCCGACTTTATCGGGAAAATCAAGAAATTTTCGAGAGTCATATCAAGGGATTAGGTTATCAAGACTATGAAACCTTGCAATTTTATTATCAAACCTGTTCCTCTGTGGTATTTCCCTCAAAATACGAAGGTTTTGGATTAGCAATAGCAGAAGCAATTTTACAAGGTATTCCCGTTATCGCTTCCGATTTAGAAGTGTTTCAAGAACAGGTAGAATTATATAATTGTCCCGAAAGAGTGCAATTCTATCCTAGGGGAGATGCGGACAGTTTAGCCAATTGTTTAGAACAATTTATCCTCAATCCAATTCCTCGCTTGTTCCCCGAAGATATCCCCAATAAAATTAATCTCTGGACTTGGGAAGATGTGGCCAAAAAATATGTAGAAATACTGAAAGAAAATGCAGGTTACTGATCTCTATATCTACCCGATTAAATCCTGTCGAGGTATTCAATTATCCCAAGCTGAAGTGACTCCTAAAGGTTTACTCTGGGATCGAGAAATGATGTTAGTGGATGGCAAGGGTAAATTTATCACCCAAAGGGAATATCCGCAATTAGCCAGGGTTTCTATCACGATGACAGGAGATAACTTTTCTCTGAAAACATCTCAAGATTCCCTAACTTTTTGTCCTAATTTCACAGGAGAAAAAAGAGCGGTTCAAATCTGGGAATCTCAAACCATAGCCATGGATCAAGGGGATGAAATCGCCGAATGGTTCGAGAAAATTCTCGACATTCCCTGTCGTTTAGTGCGACAATCTCCCGATTATCCACGTCCCGCGAATCCTCGCTATGCAGGGAACGATCATACTCCCGTCAGCTTTGCCGATGGTTATCCAATTTTATTAACTAATACTGCTTCTTTAGAGGACTTAAATCGGCGTTTAGTTGCACCGGTGCCGATGAATCGTTTTCGGCCTAATATTGTTATTAGTAGCGATCGAGCTTTTAGCGAAAGTAGTTGGCAAAAGATCACAATTGGAGAGATAAATTATGCCCTAGTTAAACCCTGTAGTCGCTGTATTATCACCACCACCGATCAAGAAACGGGTAGGAGAAATCCCCAGCAAGAACCTTTAAAAACCTTAAGCACTTTTCGCAGTTTCCCGGGGGGAATTATGTTCGGAGAAAATGTCATCCCCGAAAAGACAGGTACAATTAAAGTCGGCGATCCTATTACCGTAATCTAGAGATATAGGGGCAGCCCTTTCAAGGTCAGTCAAATAAAACCGGAAATACTGGCAACCAACTCTTGAAAAGCTAAAAATATGCCTAGAAATCAGCACCGAACTCTTGACGGAGGGAGCGCAGTATATCCGTCCCCAAAGTTGTCTCACCAGTTTGTACTAACCAACGTTCCAAGTTACGATTGGCATCGATAAACTTCTGGGATGAGTCTCCCTTGTATCCGACCACTAATCCATCCGAACAAACGATCCACTCGAATCCAGCGATCGCACCTCTGGGATTACTGAGGATCACCCCTCGATAACCCAAATTGCCACTAGGTTCACCAGCTTTGGTAGGGGACAAACGCTGCAGTTGTTGGAGTAGTTCCTGACTATCGCGCTCGTTAAGAGTCCAATGGGGATTGGGACGACCACTAAATATATCGAGTTCTACTTGCACGATCGCCTCCACTGTCTGAGTGTAAACTATTAGGCCGAGCAGGCAAAAGAGGGGTATGGCGATCACCACAATTGCTGCCACCTTTCCCCTCCTTCCCTCAGGTTCTATCTTAGCCATCTAACTGACCTGAGTTGAAACGTTTAACGAATTTTTTGGCTCTTACAAGTATAGAAATAGCCGCAAAATTGCGTATAAATTCCGCGATTACAGGTTTGGGGATTTGTAATCACCCGGTTACTATTATCAACATTTCTGACCGGCGTGGAACCAGGTTTATGACTCCAGAAACCCTCTTTATTCAGTCGATACCAGTGGAAATCTCGTCCTGGAGCTATAACTAGGGCCACCAGATAGCGAGGGGCTTCGGAGGCGGGGAAACAATTATAACGTACATGTAAGCCATCACACAGGGAAGCTCGGGTCACTTCCGCACAGGTGAGCGAGCGATACATACTACCACAACCGCGTCCGGGTTGGGCAAAGGTATCGGTGCGTTTGTTACTGGCGTAATTGTAGCAGTTATTGTTCCGCAGGATAGTTGCGTTGTTGTTCCAGAAATTGGGATTATAAGCTCCCAATTCGTATTGGCAGGCGGCCTTGGGGGTTTCGAGGGGGATTTCCACAGCTTCGGGGGATAATTCTAATCCTTCCGTATCGAGGAGCGTCAAGCGCTCACCTACATATAATTGTTCCTGCAAAAACCCCTGTAGATCTTCATCTAAAGATAGAGCTTCTTCTTCAGGGGTCATTCTGGTGGTTATTTCAGCACTATTGATTAAACCGACCAGTCTTTCGGCAATAGCATTGGCTTTAGAACTGGTAGCATACTGTCCAGCCGCTAGATAAATACTCTCTGGCAGATTGTAATTGCGGCCTACCTCATCGTTGAGGGGTTCTACTAAAAATCCCCGTAATCCTAGACCAGCGTTGGCTGGTGCCGATTTAGCGATGACACTAGCATTATTAGCGATTTCCCGCAGGGTAGCGCGAATTTCCTGTTCATCGCTGATAATCCACTCTGGATTCGCTCGTCCAGAATATAGATCCGCAGTAATTTTTAACATCTTTTTTCCCTTTGTTTGAAGTCAACAACCTTGTCTTAGGTGTTCAGTCACTTGTCCCACGAGTGTCAAATTTATGCACTCGCAAAAGTGACTTGCTCCCAGATGATCCCACTATACATTTAAGAAAATACGGGAGCATCTCTCTTAGGCCATAAGTAGAAATATCAAGGTTAAGATAAATAACCATAAGAACAATACTTGACTAGAGACACTGAAACCATGCCCCTTGATACCGCCTCGATTTTAGAAGTATTACGTCCCGTTCAAGATCCGGAACTGCAAAAAAGCCTAGTGGAATTGAACATGATCCGCAATGTGGCGATCGATGGCGGAAAAGTTAGCTTTACCCTAGTTTTGACCACTCCTGCCTGTCCTTTGCGCGAATTTATCGTGGAAGACTGCCAAAAAGCCGTTAAACAGCTGCCCGGGGTGGAAAGTGTCGCCGTGGCAGTAACTGCCGAAACCCCGCAACAAAAAGCTTTACCCGATCGCCAAGGCGTGGAGGGGGTTAAAAATATTATCGCCGTTTCCAGTGGTAAGGGCGGTGTGGGGAAAAGTACCGTGGCTGTCAATATCGCCGTCGCCTTAGCTCATTTAGGGGCAAAAGTGGGGCTATTAGACGCGGACATCTACGGCCCCAACGCCCCGACAATGTTGGGCTTAAATGACGCACAAGTGACCGTACAGGGCGCAAATGGCGAGATATTGGAACCCGCTTTCAACCATGGCATCAAAATGGTTTCCATGGGCTTTTTGATCAACCCCGATCAACCGGTAATCTGGCGCGGTCCGATGTTAAACGGCATTATCCGTCAGTTTCTCTATCAAGTCAATTGGGGCGATTTAGACTATTTAATCGTCGATATGCCTCCCGGTACCGGGGATGCACAATTAACTTTAATTCAATCAGTCCCCCTAGCGGGTGCGGTGATTGTCACCACTCCCCAGACGGTTTCTTTAATTGATGCGCGTCGGGGTTTAAAAATGTTCCAACAGCTAGGGGCGCGGGTTTTGGGTATCGTGGAAAATATGAGTTATTTTATCCCTCCCGATCAGCCCGATCGCTCCTATGATCTATTTGGGTCCGGTGGTGGGGAAAAAACCTCGCAAGAATTGGGCATTCCTTTACTGGGATGTGTGCCTCTGGAGATATCCCTCCGGGAGGGCGGTGATACTGGTGTACCAGTGGTTTTGGGGCAACCGGAATCGGCCTCAGCTAAAGCCCTGATAGCGATCGCTCGTCAGGTGGCGGCGAAAGTATCCGTAGCAGCCTATAGTTAGGGTTTGCGGCAAAAAGTTTTTCGGTGGGGGCAGGGTGTGGGGTGTAGGGTGTAGGGTGTAGGGTTTTACCCATTTTCAGGGAAAAAGTCCCTAAATTTTCCCCCCGATCACTCCAAGGGCCGGTGCTTTTGGATTTCAAAAAGGTCTAAAAGTCTTATCGAACAATGTTTTTAGATTTATTCAGCAAACCCTAGTTAGTTAGTAAATTTGGGGAGAGAAATGGTGAGAAGACAGTCCCTTATTAGTAGGAAACTAAGCGGTTTTAGTGAGCAGTTTAGCTTCATTTTCCGGGATATAGCCCAAATGGATCGGCTTTTGTTCGTTTTGGTGACGGGTTTAACCGTTTTCGGTGGTTTAATGATTCGTAGTGCCGAAAGAAACACCACCGCTCTCGACTGGTGGCAACACTGGTTATTCGGGTCCGTGGGAGTGGCGATCGCTTTATTTCTGGCCCGTTGTCGTTACGAAAGTCTGCTGAAATGGCACTGGTTAACCTATCTTCTTACCAATCTCTCCCTAATTGCGGTAATTGTCCTAGGGGTGACGGCGAATGGGGCGCAAAGTTGGATTAATATCGGCAGTTTTAACGTGCAACCGTCGGAATTTGCCAAGGTAGGTTTAATTATCACCCTAGCAGCCCTCCTACATCATCGTCCCGCCGATAATCTTTTTGCGATCGCTCGTGTTTTTGCCGTCACTGCCATCCCCTGGGTGTTAATTATGGCGCAGCCGGACTTGGGGACAGGATTAGTCTTTGGTGCAATTACCCTAGGCATGATTTACTGGGCTAATGCGAAACTACCTTGGATGATTATCCTGTTATCTCCCCTCGCATCGGTTTTTCTGTTTAATTTACTTTTTCCTGCTTGGATTGTTTTAGCAATTATCATCGCTGTGCTTGCTTGGTTTACCCTTCCCTACCGTTTTTTATCTACTTTCATCGTGGTGGCAACTAATCTGGCAGTGGGTAAATTAGGCGAGGTTTTTTGGGGTTTATTAAAAGAATATCAAAAAGATCGTTTAACCCTATTTCTTCACCCAGAAAAGAATCCTTTGGGGGGAGGTTATCAATTAATTCAATCCCGCATTGCCATCGGATCCGGAGAATTATTGGGACGGGGATTACACCAAGGCACCCAAACCCAATTAAATTTTATTCCCGAACAACACACCGATTTTATCTTCTCCGTAGTCGGGGAAGAATTCGGTTTTGTCGGCAGTATTCTAGTTTTAATAGCTTTCTGGTTAGTTTGTTGGCGTTTGTTAGTCATTGCTAATACTGCTAAAGAAAACTTCGGTTCTTTAATAGCGATCGGTGTTCTCTCGATGATCGCTTTTCAGGCAATTCTTAATATTAGCATGACCGTGGGATTAGCCCCGATTACAGGGATTCCTCTACCTTGGTTAAGTTATGGACGTTCATCTTTATTAACCAATTTTATCGCCTTGGGTTTAGTGGAATCCGTGGCTAATTATCGCCCCCGTAAGCGTTTGTACTAAGTAGTTGTACAGCTATCAGTTATCAGTGATCAGTTATCAGATTTGAGTTTTAAGTGTGGAGTATTAAATCCCACTTTCCGCACTTCTTAACATTCAATTGATGATTTTTACTAATATATTCCTTCCAAACCCTTGCCAGTAAGAATTATAACTACAATGATGGATTTTGATCAAGGTGAAGAATTGTCAATTTTTTTCTCAGAAAAAATCAATTATTGAAAATGTTCTCAATAGTAGTTTCTACAATCAAGGTTTTTCGTTAAAACATCTTGGGGAATGTAAAAATATATAAAAGTATATGAAGATGTGCTGAATGTCGGATTTAGCAGAAATTTTTCTTAAGTGCTTGACATTTGCCAGATTAGTGCTTATGATGTTTTCCATCACCCAAACAAAGGCAAATTATTTGCACAATCCCAATTCTGAAAGCCATGCACAGCAAAGCTTTCAAGGGTTAGTACGGGTTGTTAGTTTTGTCTGAGTGATTAAACCTATTCACTCGAAATTACCAGAGGAATAAATATGGCATATCCCAACGATCAACAAGGTAAAGCACTTCCTTTCTTTGCTCGTTTCTTGTCCGTAAGCAAAGAGGAATCTTCCATCAAGTCTCCTTCCCCTGAGCGTGAATATAATGTTACACTCAAATACCCTTCTGACTGGGAAGAGTTTTAAACTCAGGTTACTTGAGTAATTGCAGCACTTTTCTTGATTACACCGTACAGACAAAAAGCTAAAGGAGCCACTAAGCAAGGCTCGCAGCCAAAAAAACTGCACGTTGAGATCCTGAGAAGTGCTGTCAACTAAATTTAGTAATTACTCAAGAAAAAAACAAATACTGCAATTAGTTAAGCAAAAGCAGCAATTTTTGCCGCCTTTTATTGAGATTCTGTCCAATAAATACCAGCCCAAAAGCCTTAAAATGGGTTAAAATATAGAGATTTGCAATTGACATGAAAGAATCGCCTAAAGTTGTTTTATTGTTGACCCATAGCGGCGATTTTTTCACGATTGACCGCGTGGCTGAGGCGATAGAAAAAAAAGGAGCCACACCTTTTCGCTTAGATACCGATAAATTTCCCTTAGAGGTTCAATTAGCAGCCCAATTTAATGGGAAAAAAAGTTTTTATCAATTAACCTATAACCATCAATCTATTGATAGTCAACAGGTGCAATCTGTTTGGACAAGACGTATTTGGCAACCTGAACTAACAGGGGATTTAGATCCTCAGTTTCGGGAGGTTTGTGTGCGAGAATCCCAGACGACTTTGGCCGGTTTTTGGGATAGTTTAAGGTCAGCGCGTTGGTTAGATAATTTAGCGCAAATTGAGAAGGCTAAAAATAAGTTATTACAACTTCGTTTGGCCTCAGAAGTTGGCTTAATTATTCCCCCCACTTTAGTTACCAATAATCCTGATGCTGCCCGGGAGTTTTTTTCCCAGGTTCAGGGACGAATGGTGAGTAAATTGTTAACTGCGATCGCCCGCAGTATGGAGTCGCCGGAATTTTTTCTTTATACCAGTAGGGTGAAAGCAGAAGACCTTGAGGAAGCGGAATCTTTACGTTATTGTCCCATGGTTTTTCAAGCGGAAATTCCCAAACAATTAGAATTGAGAATTGTCGTGGTTAATGGACAGACATTTGTGGGAGCTTTAGAATCTTCTCAGTATAATAATTCTGCCGTAGATTGGCGAAGACCTGGTATTGATCCTGGTGCTTGGCAACATCATACTTTACCTGATTCACTATTGCAGCAACTTCAGATTTTTATGGCTAATTTAGGGTTGAATTTTGGGGCGTTTGATTTTATCTTAACTCCTGGGGGAGAATACGTTTTTTTAGAAGTTAATCCGGGTGGTGAGTGGGGAATGTTAGAACGGGATTTAGATTTACCTATTTCTCATGCGATCGCCGATTTTTTAGTCTTCGGTTGATCGGCAAAGCTCGCACTGAAAAAAAATTGTTAATCCTAAGTTTTCAAGGAGATTTATGACCGTTTTAATTGTTACTTTTAGCCACGATAATGAAAGTATTCCTCTGGTAATCAAAGCCATAGAAACGATGGGGAAAAAAGCCTTCCGTTTTGATACCGATCGCTTCCCTACAGAGGTAAAAGTTGATCTTTACTCAGGCGGTCAAAAAGGCGGAATTATTACCGATGGAGAACAAAAATTAGAGCTAAAAGAAGTTTCTTCTGTCTGGTATCGACGCATGAGATACGGACTAAAATTACCCGATGGGATGGATAGTCAATTTCGCGAAGCTTCTCTTAAGGAATGTCGGTTAAGTATTCGAGGAATGATTGCTAGTTTATCTGGCTTTCATCTTGACCCAATTGCTAAGGTAGATCATGCCAATCATAAACAATTGCAGTTACAAGTAGCGCAACAATTAGGTTTATTAATTCCGGGGACTTTAACTTCTAATAATCCTGAAGCTGTCAAGCAATTTGCTCAGGAGTTTGAAGCGACAGGAATTGTGACTAAAATGCTTTCTCAATTTGCTATTTATGGAGACAAGCAAGAGGAAATGGTTGTTTTTACCAGTCCTGTTACTAAGGAAGACCTAGATAATTTGGAAGGTTTGCAATTTTGTCCCATGACTTTTCAGGAAAACATTCCTAAAGCTTTGGAATTACGCATCACTATCGTCGGTGAACAAATATTTACGGCGGCGATTAATTCCCAACAATTAGACGGTGCTATCTACGATTGGCGAAAAGAGGGAAGAGCGCTCCATCAACAATGGCAACCCTACGATTTACCGAAAACTATTGAAAAACAACTACTAGAATTAGTGAAATATTTCGGTCTTAATTATGGCGCAATTGATATGATTGTCACACCAGATGAACGTTATATCTTTTTAGAAATTAATCCCGTTGGCGAGTTTTTTTGGCTAGAACTTTATCCTCCTTATTTTCCTATCTCCCAGGCAATCGCTGAAATCCTTGTCAACTCATAAACTGGCAAAGACAGAGCCAGAGTATTTTATCGCATCGACGAGGCTCTGACTCCAGATTTCCCCCCCGACTCCTGACTTGAAAGAGGGTGTGGGGTGTAGAGTGTGGGGTGTAGGGTGTGGGAAGTGGGGAGTTTTCTCAGTGAACTGATAACTGATAACTGATAACTGATAACTGATAACTGACTCCTAACCCCACCAACAAACTTTTTCAGCAAACCCTACTTAATTTCCAGACCAAGACTTTCTCTCGTGCTTCTATCAGATTCATGCCTATTTTTTCTAAAACTCGCTTTGAAGCTATATTATCGGGAGCGCAGCCGGCGGTCACTGTTTGCATACCAGGTTGAGAAAGTGTCCAGTCCATCATTGCTTTTGTCGCCTCGGATGCGTAGCCTTGTCGTCGATATAACGGCGCTACTTGATAGCCAATTTCTACAGCATCTGTGGGTAAACCTGTGGCATCAGGAATAATTTTGATCATCACATGACCAATAAGGGTATTTTCTGTTTGATGAATAATTAAACTCCCCCACCCCCACTCATTTTGTAAGGGGAATTGCAGCAAAATATTGGCAATATCAGGGAAAGCTTGAATCAACTCTTGTTCGGCCCAGTCAGCTGCAACTTTTACCCCCAAAATTGTTGCTAATTCATCGATACCTATAATTGCGGCCTTGAGAAGTTCAAGCTTTAAGGGGACTAAATATAATCGTTCCGTCACCAGTTTTTCCAGTGCTTTCATTTGATAAAATTCCTATACCAGTTATCAGTTATCAGTGTTAATCAACTTACCCAGCAAAAACCTGATTCTCTAGTTCTCCTGAGAGGGGAAAGTCTGAATACTCTGTCTCAATTTCAATCTGTTTGTCACCCCATTAGCTATATTCTCACCCATTTTAAGGTTTTTGGGTCTTTATCGTAACGATAATTAAAACCATCTTTGGCAGTAATAATTTTACCTAAACTGGCACGACTCCGAACGTTACTTAAAGAATAATCAGTTAGGGACTGCATTTGTTGATGGGACAAACCTTCGGCTATTTCAGAAACTCCGGCAATTTCCGCATCATGCTCAGTTTTAACCTCAGACAAAGGCTCTATTTTTACCGCCGAGAAATTTTCTGATTTTTTTGATGTCATGACCAGGTCATTAACTTTTTTGCGCTGATAATCTTCTACAGTTGACAGCTGCCAATGGGAATTTTCTGTTAACTCTAAGACCCATCGATGATAATTAAATAAACTTTCCCGATGACCAACACTAATAAAAGTGGTTTCACTTGCCTGTAATTGCTGATATAAGCTGGCTTCATTGGCCAAATCTAAAGCGCTAGTTGCTTCATCTAAGATAGTAAAGGTAGGTTTAGTGATTAATAGTCGAGCAAAAGCTAATCTTTGTTGTTCTCCCAGAGATAAAATTTGTTCCCAGTTGACTTCTTTATCTAAGGTATTTTTGTCAGTTAATAAATGTTGCAGGTTGACTTTTTTTAAGATATTTTCTAATTCTTCATCGCTCACCTGATCATTGGTATGGGGATAAAGTAATTGCTGGCGTAAACTGCCAAGGATAATATAAGGACGTTGGGGTAAAAATAACATTTTAGCTAAAGGAGGACGAACTAAACGGCCGCTACCTGCTTTCCATAAACCGGCGATTGCTCGTAACAAGGAACTTTTTCCTCGACCACTGGGGCCAATAATCAGTAGGCTTTCTCCCAAAGGAACAGAAACCGATAAATTCTCCACAATTACCTTTTCATAATCGGGAGTTTGTAGGGTAAAATTTTCAAAAGCTAGACGATTATCTTCCAGGGTGATAATACGACTTAAGTTTTTCGGCTCTTCACTGGCAACTTTTAAGGCATCTGTTAAGGTAGCTAACCGTTCAATATAACTTGAAACTTTACCCGATGTTCCCCATTCAGTAATTAATTGTCCCAAGGCATTAGAAAAAAGGAAACAGCATAAACTCGCTTGACTAATTTCCCCATAATCGATTTCGTTTTTAATAAACATGGGGGTCAAAATAAACATTGAAAATACACTAATCGCTGACTGATAACCCCGATTAAAAAGATTATTAAACCGTTCCCAATTGATCAGTTTTTCCGAGCTTTGAATAACCCGTTCAAAACGGCCTTCAATGATTTTTTCTTCCTGCTCTTCTCCCTGAAAAAAAGCAATGGATTCGGCGTGGTTACGCACATGGGTTAAAGCATAATTATAATCAGCTTTATTATTAAGTTCAGATTGATTAATTTTGTTTAATTCTTGAGTTAGATAAATTGCTATTAAATTTCCTGCGAGCGTATAAATTATTAGATAAACCGCAATTTGCCGAGAAATTGTCCAAAGAATAATCGCAAAAGTAATCATTTGTAACCCTTTTTCCACGAAGGTGATTAACAACCTTAGGGTCATGGTCGTAATTGGTTCAATTTCTTGAGATAATCTTTGATCGGGATTTTTTAAGTTCGAGGTAAAATCAATGTTATAATAAGCGCGATAATTGAGATATTTTTTGACGGTTTGTTTCGTTAACCACTTATACCAATCTAAGGCTACTTTGCGACGAATAAATTGAGAAAAAGCAAATAACCCCGTTGTTCCTATAATCAACAAACTGGATAACCACAGCGTATTTAGATATTTAGAAAGATCTCTATCTTCAATAATAATATCGAGTACATAACGATTCCAGTAGCTACTAAAAGCTTCTACCCCCACCGTTGCCAAGATACTTAAAAGAATCAAAGCTGACATTCCCCAAGAAATGATCACATCTCCAAAGGCACGTCCATTTAACTCCGTTGGATACCAATAGGGTTGAGCCACAATTTTTAGGCTTTCCCAAAATTGACCAAATAGTGAAAAGGGATTCTTGGCCGACTGGTCGGACACAACAGGGTTTTCCGTTGCTTGTTTAGTAGTATATTGGGGCATCTAGATGCAATTGGCAGTTCTTTTACTGTTCTCTTGACAACTCAATATTACATTGTAGCGGGAGAATTACCCGTTTTTGTCTTTTGGTAACATTTTTATCTAGAAGATGAAAGCCAGCTATGGTCAGAAAGCTCTGACATAACTAAGAACTACTTGACCCACTTTTGTTACTGTGGCACTTTAGATACTAATTACTGTTTACTGATCACTGAAAAACCCCCATCTCTCAATCTCCGTGATCCTCAAAATGATTAGCTAGTAGGAATTTTTGACTGGTATTCAACTCTTGCCAAAGCTGGTTAATTTTCTCGTAAGCTTCCGTGGAGGTAAGCTTTCCCCCACTGTGTAAACCAGCGATAAAAGAGACTCTCAGGGCGAATTCCTGCAAGTTAGCGTTAAAAACTAAATTTTGTGGCGTGAATAAACCCCTGTAGCTGGTTTTAGGGTAGAGAAAGTTATCTTTAGAATTGAATTTTTCCATTGTTACCGACCCCCCAGTATAGGATATCTACATTATTATATATTTAAACTTTTGTTAACTTAAGCTTAACCTAAGAATTTAAACCTGTCTCTAGATTCTTAAGAGAGTAGCTGCTGAACTTGATTAGCCGCCGCTATCCCAGAGGTTAAGGCCGTTTCTAGGGAAGAATTTCTCGACAAATCTCCTCCTTGACACCAATCACCACAGGCAACTAGAGGTAAAGGACTATTAACACTTAAACAGGGTACAGCTAAACCCTGACGGACTAAAGCATAACGCCAACGGTGAATCCAGGACCAATCGGGGAGAGGCAAAGAAGCACGAGAGAGCAAATCTAGCTTAACTGCTTCTAAATCCTCGCTATCGAGATATTTAACCGCAAAATCTCCACTACTATGCACAACAAAGACATAATCAGGGGATGATTGCCGTTTACTGCTATCAAGTCCTAACCAAGCGATATCGGTGGAGGGAGCAACTGCGGGTAAAGAATCGCCATAAGCTGCCATTACCGTTAAACAGGGATCGTAAACGATCGATCGCAATTCTGGCATAGTAGTTATGGGAGAGTTTTCTAACAATAACGCTGCTTGCGGGGCGGGAATAGCCAGGACAATCACCGAAAACTCCCCCCGAATTTGACCGTTATTGTTTAAAACCCATTTTCCTTGACGATTTTCCAGACGAGTAACCAGAAAATCTCGTTCAATTTCTAAACCTTGAGCTAAAAATTTCGCCACGCTATTGATGCCAGAAGGAGCAACATAGCTAGAATCAAACCAAGAAGTAACTATATTCTCTCTCAGGAGATTATCAATTAAAGCCGCCGTTTTTTCGCCCTGAATAGTCAAAAAAGGCAAGCCATGATCCACAGCCATCTCTTGATTGGCTCGATTAACCCGTCGCGTGGCTAAACGACCACCAATGCCTCTAGACTTATCAAATAGCTTAACAGTATAACCTCGATCGCACAACTGACGAGCGCAGGTTAACCCGGCTAAACCCGCACCAATGATCCCAACATTAATCGAAAAATTTGTCACTAGCCTTCCTAATCCTGTGAACCCTTGAGTTAATATTAGTAGTAATCAGCACTAGCGAAACTAAGTTGATTATTGGGGCTGAGGAGGACAAACCACATTGGACGAACTACGCACAGCTTTGGAGTTAGCCACCGAGGAGGAACTACAGCAAATCACTAACATCCTCTTTTGCCGTCGTTTTAACCCTCTCGATTATCTACGAGCGCCGGACGCAATCGCCGTTCAAAGTCAAGATTGGGATAGTTGGTTAGATAGCGTCGAGGATCGTTTTCGTTATTTGGCTGCCGATGGTGTGACAGTATTAAAAGGTCAAACCGAAAAAGTTAGTTATCGTCAAATTCTCGTCCGTGTCTGTCATTTCCTCAAGGTTCCCTACTCCCAAAAAATGCCGACAACGGAAATTGAAGCGGAAATCTATCTTCATCTGGTTAACAAAGCTTGGAAACGTCTCCCCCCATCGGAACAAAAATCCCTCTCGATTCAAATTCAAAAGGCGCTCGCGGATTCCCACACTCTCCAACCCTTACCCGTTCACCTACAACATAATCCCCTCGATATAGTCCTCAAAGGCAGTAGCGTCATCGCCGTTAATTCTATCCTGAAACCGATTCTGCTCAAACATATCGCCGGGCAGTTCGCTCTCCATTTTGCCCGCTATCAAGGGGCAAAGACTGCCCTAGTCCAGGGTGGGGCAATTGCTAATCAAATCGCCCTACAAACGGCTAAACAGGGCATGACTCGGGCGGCGGCCCGCTACGGAGCGGTCAGAACCGTGTTAAGTTTGGTGGGACCGGCTCTATGGGGTTGGTTTATTGCTGATCTCGGTTGGAAGGCGATCGCCACTGATTACGGCCGGATTATCCCGACTATTTTTGCCCTTGCCCAAATTCGTCTGACTCGTGAGGATTGTTGGCAACCTGCCTAGCTTGACATCCTCGCCGCCGTAAAACGGACGGCGATTCCCAAACCTCACGATTTAGGTTTCTGCTTCTTTCCCTTGCGGGGTTCCGCACCTGCCTTAACAGATTTACTCTGTTCTGGTCATCAGGTCGCTCTACAGACTGACACCGCAAGCCCTGCGGCCAAAATATTTTTACTGGCGTTAATATCTCGGTCATGGTGTGTCCCACAGTTCGGACAGTCCCACTCTCGAACATTTAACGGCAGCTCTTTCACAATATACCCACAATTACTGCACCGTTTAGAACTGGGAAACCATCTATCTATTTCGATGTAATTTCTTCCGTACCAACGGCATTTATAGGCTAATTGTCGGGTGATTTCTCCCCAGCTTACATCAGATATTGCCTGAGATAATTTCGGGTTTTTGACCATATTCTTGACGGCTAAATTCTCAACCACAATCGTTTGGTTTTCACGAACTAATTGAGTGGTTAGCTTATGTAAATGGTCTTTTCTGCTATCGGTGATTTGAGCGTGAATTCTGGCTACTTTGATTCTTGCTTTTTCCCGATTTTTTGACCCTTTCTGTTTTCTAGAAAGATTTTTTTGTGCCTTTCGCAGTCTCCGATAATGCTTGTTAAAATGCTTAGGATTAGATACTTTATCGCCGTCGCTGGTAATTACTAGGCTACTAATTCCTAAGTCAATTCCAATGGCTTTATCTGTTACTGGTAAAGGCTTAATCGTTGGGTCATCAAATCTTATTGAGATATGCCAACGTCCAGAAGGATGTAATCTGACTGTTACTGTGCTTGGTTCACAGCTTTTTGGGATTTGTCTTGACCATCGAATGGGTAAAGGTTCTGTGCATTTAGCTAAATAGATTTGTCTGTCTTTAAATTTAAAAGCAGATTTGGTAAATTCGGCACTTCCTCCCTGATGTTTTTTCTTAAAGTTAGGATACTTAGTACGACCAGCAAAGAAATTAGTAAAAGCTGTTTGTAGGTGTCTTAACCCTTGTTGTAAAGGTACACAGCTAACTTCGTTTAAAAAGTCTAATTCTTCTTGTTTTTTCCAGTCGGTTAGCATTGAAGAAGTTTCAGTATATCCTACTCTTTCTTGCTTTTCGTACCATGCTTGTGTTCGTTCGTGGAGAGCTTTATTGTAAACCAATCTTACACAGCCCAATGTGCGCCGCAATAGCGACTCTTGTTTTGGTGTGGGGTAAAATCGGTAAGAATAGGCTTTTTCCATGTCTCACATTTTAGCATATATCGTGTAAATGTGCTAATATTTGACGGTAAAGCCGTCGTAGAACGACGGGGTTTCAGACCCAAATTTTCGATGAAAAAGATTTTTTGTCAAGGGTGGGAGTGGAATTTAATACTTTTTTCAGTTTTTATCGCCATGATACTGCCAGAGTTGGCGGGTATCGGCATTATTATCGTGTTAATTAGGGTTTTTACCGGCAATTTTCGGGCAATTATCCAGTCGCGTCTCAATCAAGGTCTCGGTATCGTCACACTTTGGTTAATGATTAGTGCCAGTCTTTCCCCAACTCCGGGGGATGCTTGGATTGGTTTAGGAAATTTCCTGCCTTTTTTCTTCTTTTTTAGCAATATTCGGCAATTAATTAAAAAACCCTCTCAATTGCGTCAACTAGCTTGGGTGATGGTTATCCCCTCAGTTTGGGTAGTGGTGATGGGATGGGGACAAATTTTTCTCGGTTGGCAAAAACCGGAAGCATTAAAAGGGATTTTTACCTGGCCCTACGGGGTGGGGGGTGAACCGAGCGGGCGAATGTCTTCGGTTTTTATGTATGCTAATCTTTTGGGGGCTTATTTACTGATAACTCTGATTTTAGCGATCGGTCTATTAATTCTAACTTGGCGGCAGTGGCACAGACAAAGAAATAACCTTTTAAATCTCAAAATCGGGTTTTTAACTTTAACCATATTTATCGATAGTGTAGGGCTATTTTTAAGCAATTCTCGCAATGCTTGGGCCTTAGCCTTTTTAGGTTGCCTAATTTTCGCCCTTTATCTAGGTTGGAATGCCTTAGTCGCCGGTTTTGTCCTCTTGGGAGGGGTGATTTCTCTTGCTTCTTGGGGACCCAATCCTTTCAGGGATAGTTTCCGTTTCTTGGTTCCTAGGGCGATTTGGGCGCGATTATCCGATGAAATGTTCCCCAATCGTCCTCTAGCTACGCTCAGAGCAACTCAATGGCGTTTTACTCTAGAAATGACCCAAGAAAGACCCCTATTCGGTTGGGGATTACGCAGTTTTACACCTCTCTACGAAAAAAGTCAGGGATTATGGTTAGGTCATCCCCATAATTTATATTTGATGTTAATGGCAGAAACGGGAATTATCGGCTTAATTTTATTGTCTGTTTGGGTGGGTTGGATTTATGCCCAAGGGGTGCGTTTATTTATCTTTCTACGGCAACAAAAAGCCGGGGGTGAGTTAATTATCTTTACCTATCTGGTAGCTTTTGGTGCTTGTGTTTTATTTAATCTCGTCGATGTTACCCTCTCCGATGTCAAGATTAATACTATTGTTTGGCTTCTCTTGGCTGCCATTGCTGGGGTGAGTCAAAGGTTAAATTATGAATTATGAATTATGAATTATGAATTATGAATTATGAATTATGAATTATGAATTATGAATTATGAATTATGAATTATGAATTATGAATTATGAATTATGAATTATGAATTATGAATTATG